>Ga0268293_113_pt1 | contig 211983 bp, 224 predicted proteins | sample MetcoculturR22M_FD_191344 | JGI IMG/M metagenome (GOLD analysis project Ga0268293, IMG submission 191344) | Soil microbial communities from Anza Borrego Desert, Southern California, United States - Methanotrophic co-culture R2.2-M | ecosystem: Environmental > Terrestrial > Soil > Desert | place... | reverse complement strand
TCCTCCCCCTACGAACGGCCCGAAAACCCCGACCTCGCCCTCGACACCACCGCCAACACCCCCGAACAACTCGCCGACCACGTCATCAGCCTCATCACCCGAAAAGGCCTCATAGACCCGACTTGACAACATAGACGGAAATTGAACTATACCCAGAGTGGGGCAAAGCTCTTCCCAGGGCCACTGCAATCGTCCTAAATATTCGCTTCAAGAAGCGCTAAGGAGGCTAAAATGACTTCAGAGTCAGCCGCTCCCAAGATAATGACGCCGCGCAAGGTGCGAAATCGAGTCAAGAAGATTTCTGAAGCGCCGACCCCGAAGGAAGCCAAGCGCATGCGGGTGCGGCTGATGCGGGCCGTGATCCGTGCGGTGGCCAACAATACGATCAAGGCGCCGCGGAAGTGCGCGCGTATCCTTCAGAACGGCCTCGCCAGCAAGGCGGCGTGACTGGTCGCCTGCCGGGCTGAGCTGGCATATCAGGGCGCGGGGCGCGCCAGCGTCCTGAGACTTCAACCGCGGGGCTTTGGCCGCGCGGTTCCATTTTGCGGCGCCGGTGGTTGAGCGTAAGGGGAAATGTAGTGGCGGAGACGGCGCGCGAGGATGGGCCTGATTTCATCTGTATCGGGCTACAGAAGGCGGGGACGCAGTGGCTTTATGATCAGCTTCAGTTTCATCCGGATTTCTGGATGACGCCGATCAAGGAGCTGAACTTCTTCTTCCCTCAGTTCCAAAATGGCAGCGCCGTTCTTGCGGCCCAGCGATTCCACGCCAATCCCAAAAAGATCAAGAAGGTGAACCTCCGCCGTCTTAAAGACGGCGTAAGGCCTCTGGAGAAGCCCGATCTCGTGTTCTTCGAGATCGTCTATGACATGATCAACAAGACGCGGGACATGGACGACTACGCGCGCCTGTTCTCGCCGAAAGGCCAATTGTTGAGCGGCGACGTCACGCCGCGTTTCTCTGTCCTCGACGGCGAAACCGTACAGGCTCTGGCGGATCGATTTCCACGAACGAAGGTCATCCTGATGCTTCGAGATCCCGTGGAGCGCGCCTGGTCCCACTGGAGAATGGTGATTTCGCGGGGGCAGATACCAGCGGAGGCCGAGCAGGATGCGCCCTCGCTTCGGCGCTTCTTCCGCAGACCGTTCAACCGTTCGCTGTCATACCCGACGGAGATCGCGAAACGGTGGCGCGACGCCTTCGGCGAGGACCGGTTCCACTTCTTTTTCCTCGACGAGGTGACGAGCGACCCGGCCTCGGTTCGCGAGCGGTTCATCTCGCTGCTTGGCGGCGACCCCAGCAAATCGTCCTTCCTTGACCCTGGCTATAACAGGAAGGCAAAGCCATTCGTCTCCTCCCGAACGGAGCCGGTGCAGCGCCTTATGCGGCATCTTTTTGAAGCAGAGCGAAAGGCATGCGCCGAAACCTTCGGCGGCCCGGCGCGCGAGTGGCTCAACGCGCCGTACTAATCGGGTGACATCAGGGCGGCCGAGTGAATCGCGCCGCCTGCGCCTTGATAAACGTCGTGATCACGGGTCCTGGTGACGCCGCTCGAACCGCGAACGCGAACGGCGCGTCTTCGCCCTGCAACGGCCTCCACCGCCAGTCTCTGAGGGGGCTGATTATGTCAGGCGCATGCCGCGTTCGACGCGACCAGGCGATCGACGCGTCCGATCGGCTCGAGGTCTCATTGATATTCTGGCAGTTCCCTCGTCGGGCAAGCTGAACCAACGGTCGGGTGCGGCGTTCAAGTGGGCCGAGCGCCACGGGCGCGCCACGTTTTTCCTGGATTGACGGATGGGTCGTTCTGGGACGCAGCAACCGTTGGGAGAGGCCGATGCGATCACTGCTCTTGATGTTCGCGTTGGTGATCGCTTCCCCCGCAGGCGCCTGGGGGGCTCTTGGGCATCGGACGGTGGCTTATGAGGCCGAAGCCCTGCTTACGCCTACAGCGCGAAACGGCGTTCGGCAGCTATTGAGCTCGGAGGGCGGCGGAGATCTGGCTTCGATCGCCACCTGGGCGGACGAGATCAGAAGCGCCGCTCCAGATGGACCTCGGCACACCGTTCAGCTCCCGCTCGATCACCAGGCATACAGTCCGAACGCGCGCTACTGCAGCCAACCTCGGCCGTGCCTGGTCAAGGCTCTCGATGGCTACATAGCCGTCCTGCAGGATCGTACGCGGTCCGACGCAGAGCGGCTCCGCGCCTTGAAGTTCGTGGTTCACTTCGTGGCTGAGGTGCATCAGCCCACCCATGCCACGCGGGGCAAAGGCCGCCAGTGGGTCGTCCTCAACGGCAGGCCCGTGACCATCAACCGGCTGTGGCAGACCGCCCTGCTAAAGAGGGAGGGCCGCGACCCCAAAACCCTCGCGGACAAGCTCATGGCTGATCAGGGCGCGGTAGCGGAAGCTAGGGCGCTCCCATTGAAAACTCCAGGCAGCTGGGCCGGAGAGAGCAGGGACATCTCGCGCGACTTTATCTATAGCGGTCCCTACGGCATCGATTTTCGCGATGGCCGTACGCAGGAGGAAGCCGTGGAGCTCGCTCCGGATTACGCCGAGAGAGCCACCCCCCTGATCAATCAGAGGCTCCGCTTAGCCGGAATCCGGCTAGCCGCCGTTCTGAACCGGGCCTTCGACTGAGATCAATCGCGCCTGCTGTAGATTCCGACGCGCGTCGCCGGATCGTAGGGCTCGGCCTTAAGCCCCATACGGGCGAGCTCCGCCTCGACATGCGCCACGCCGTGGTCGCCGATCATCGTGGGATGCAGTTCCAGGATGACGAGATTGACGGTCGGCATTTCGATCCCGGTGAACAGGTCGAGCTCGCCGCCCTCAATGTCGGCGATCAGAACCTCCGGTTCGTCCTCCTGCAGGAACTTCTCCAGCGGAATGGCCTCGACGAGAACGCCTTCCGAGCCCTGCGCTTCAGCCTTGATGCTTGATCCCCAGAACGTCTTTGCGATCTTCATCTTGCAGAAGCCGGCCGCCAACGCGGCGGGATCAGAGGTCGCAACGCAATTTTCGACCCGGATTCCGGTGACGCCGTTGAGCTTGTGCGTCTCCTTGATGACCGGGATCAGGCGCGGGTCGGCCTCCACGACCGTGTAGGAGGCCGGGCGCTTAAAGCGCGACACGAGCGTCGAGATAAAGCCGAGCCCGCCGCCGAGCTCCAGCACCCGCTCTCCGCCCTTCATATAGGACTGAATCGCCGAAGCCTCGCGGATCTCGTAGCGCCCGTTCTTCATCTTGTCCGCGACCTTTTTATTGATCAGGTTCGGATCGAACGGAAAATCAATACCGAAGGCCGCATGCGTGATCTTTGGAGATTGTCCCCTGCCGAGCGGAGCAGGGCCGAACTGAGAAAGCGTCGCGTCGACGTCAGCGACAGCTTTCGACCATGAAATGAGCGGCGTCCGTACCTGATCAATCAATCCTTGGTCGTATTCCGCTGTTTTCATGAAGATGCCGATCGTATCGCCCCAATATCTGTAGGGCGTGACCGAGCCATATTCATAACGGCCATTATCGGCCCGGGCGGGTTGATCGCTGTGGACTCTCACCAGGCGAAGATGCGCAAAGGCTGCCAAGGCTTTGAAGCCGTCGGAGTAGAAGCGCCAAGCGTCGATGGCTCCGCCGTGGGGGTGTCCGCGCGAAGGCGCCCCGAGCATGATCCGTCCGCCAACCTTAAGGAGGCGAGCCATCTCAAGGAAGGTGGTCCAGAAATATGGAATGTTTTCGAAACGGTGGCTGCAGATGACGACGTCCACAGAGCCCGATTCCAGAGGAATCTCGTAGGGGCTGGACAGCACTATGTCGACGCCAGCGCCAGCTTCGATGTCAACGCCAGTTAACTCATGTCTATAGCCCTTGAAGAGATCGGCAATCTTCAGGGCGGCGTCGTTGCTTGCTTTAGCGCCGAAGTCGACCACCGTATAGCTTAGCTTCGGGTCGAGGAAGTCCCGGACGGCTTCGCTCAGGTGTCCGTACACGGATTTATGCAAGTCGCGTCCCCCAGCTAGCCCGTCTCGTCATAAATATGTTATCTACTTTGCGCGGCGCAGCATCGCAAGCCACAGAATTTGATCATGTGATCACTTGGCAAGCATGGCGCGCGGCAGGGTTGTATTTGAACCGGAGGTTGGGGTGGCGGAGATTTCGACCTTCGAGGTCGTTCGCGAAGTCATGTCGCTTTGGGAGCGTGAGGCCGATCGGGTGCAGAAGCTCGATCGCGACATGCACTATCTGGTGAGGATGAGCGAGGGCGCAGCGGGGCTCCGTCTCTTCCTCGTCGCGCGCGCGGCGACGGGTTGCCCTGACGCCGTCTATCTGCGACCGCGCGGGCAGCCGCGCTCGACGCTCAAGCCGGAGCTCGTCTACCAGGACGACACGATCGTGCTCTACACGCTCACCCTGAAGCCCCGGCACATCGTCGAGCAGGCGCGGTTCTTCCTGCGACAGGACGACGCCTGGCACCGCGTCATCCGGCCGTTCCACACCGGAATCGACCTGCCGCCCGGCTGGGGCTTTTCGGCGCATCACCTGTATCTCGAATACGGAATGCCGAAGTCGGACGCCCCGATGCAGCGGGCCTTCATCCAGTATGTCGAGACAGCCGACGACGCCGTCGTGCTGAAGGGCGTGCTGATCGCCAATCGAAAGATCGGCGCTGCCACGCTCGGCATCCGCAAATTCCGCGATGAGGGGAAGTGCTGGACGGAGCCGGTGAAGCTGAAGCGGGCCGGCTGGGTGTTCCGGCAGCCCGGCAGCGCCTACCAGGTCTATCGTGGCGAGCAGGCTTATCGCTTCGAGGTCAAGCTCTCGCTCGACTGGTCCTTGCTGCCGGCCTCGATCTACAGCGTGACGCTGCATGTCGACGACCGCGCTACCGGGTTGCACGCGTTCAACGCGCATTTCTCTGGCCGTCAGAAGCCGCTCGCGGTCGGCGGAGTGGTGGTTCATCCGTTCATCGACCGCGCTTCCGCAACGCTACGCTTCGAACGGCTGGCGATCACCAGCGCTCAGTGGGACGAGCTTGCCCGCTACGCCGCGAGCGCGCCGGCGCGCGATGTGTGCCTGTTCGGCGAATACACCAACGCCGCGCGCGACAATGCGACCCATCTTTTCCGCTACGCGCTCGACCGCGGCCACGTGCGCTCCTATTACGTGATCGAGGAGGAGTTCCGCTCCGAGGTGGGCGGCGAGCACGTGCTGTCGTTCGGCAGCTACGAGCACCTCAGGAGATGCGTGGAGTGCGGCGTGATCGCGTTCACGCATCATCCCTCCTACGTCTATCCCTATTTCGCCGAGACGCTGCTGCCGCGATACCCGCGGACGATCTTCCTACAGCACGGCGTGACCGCGCTGAAGAAGAGCATGGACGCCTATGCGAGTTCGCGGCGCGCCTTCGACGTCTTCGCGGTGTGCTCCACCCAGGAGGCGGGCTTCGTGATGAAGGCCTGCAAATACGAGCCGAGCCGCATCCGCGCCGCCGGCTTCCCGCGGTTCGACAACCTCGTGCGGCTGGCCCAGGCGCGCGTCGGCGAAAGCCGGGACATCATCGTATTTCCCACCTGGCGGCCGGGGCTCGAGCGGATGACGCTGGACGAGTTCGCCGCGTCGAACTTCTGCGGCCAATGGGCGGCGGCGATCGACAGGCTGCGTGAGGCGGCGGACGAACTCGGCGCGAATCTGAGGCTCGTCGGCCACCCGATCATCGCCCGGCATGTCGAGCAGTTCGGCGCCCGCGCGCACGACATCGCCGACGTCAGCGACATCCAGGAGATTCTCGCCGGTGCGGCCTGCGTGATCACCGACTATTCGTCGATCGCCTTCGACGCGCTCTATATCGGCCGGCCGACGGTGTTCTTCACCTTCGACGCCGAGGAGTACCGGTTCGCCGAGAATGCCTTCATCGACGTCGAGCGCGACCTGCCAGGGCCGCGGGCGGCGACGCCCGACGAGGTCGAACGCGAGGTGCGGCAGATCTGGAGCCGCCGGGGCGCCGCGGACAGCGCGCTGGAGCGGGCGCGGCGGCAGTATTTCCGGCATGTCGACGACCGCAACTGCGAGCGGCTGATGCAGGCCGTATCGGACTGTCTCGAGATCGACCGCAATGGCGGCTCGACCGACGAAGGGCCGCTCGCCCGGGAGACCGCGGAGTAACGTCAGGGGCGGGGCAGCCCTGCGCCCCGCCGCACGCTAGGGCGACGGCCGGCCCCTCGGGGAGAACCCGGCGGCGCTCTTTGGAATTCTTCCGTTTCGCGTCTGGCATGCCTTGCGCCTTTTGGCGCAGGGGTCTAAGCCTCCGCGCCGAGGCGCTTTGCTGCGTCGCACTGGCGCGCGGCGGAGCCCGCTGGCGCGACGGCTCAGGCGTCAGCCGGAGGCGAAAAGGCGATGACGGACCTGCTTTCCGACTATCTCCCGCTGGTGGTTTTCCTCGGCGTCGCGCTGCTCATCGGCGTCGCGCTGCTCGTCTCGCCGTTCCTGGTCGCCTATCGGAATCCGGATCCCGAGAAGCTCTCCGCCTATGAGTGCGGCTTCAATGCGTTCGACGACGCGCGGATGAAGTTCGACGTCAGGTTCTACCTCGTCGCCATCCTGTTCATCGTCTTCGACCTCGAGGTCGCCTTCCTGTTCCCCTGGGCGGTCGCCTTCAAGGCCGTGGGGCTGTTCGGTTTCTGGTCGATGATGATCTTTCTCGGCGTGCTGACCGTCGGGTTCGTCTATGAGTGGCGGAAGGGAGCTCTGGAATGGGACTGAACGCTCCCCGCGCCGAGACCCTGGTCGCGCCGGCCCCAAAGGGCTTGGTGGACGGGTCCGGCCGCCCCATCGGCCATGACGACCGCTTCTTCGGCGACGTCAACGCCGAGCTCTCCGACAAGGGCTTCCTGGTCACCACCGCGGAAGACCTCATCACCTGGGCCCGCACCGGCTCGCTGATGTGGATGACATTCGGGCTCGCCTGCTGCGCGGTCGAGATGATGCAGGCGTCGATGCCGCGCTATGACGTGGAGCGCTTCGGCTTCGCGCCCCGCGCGAGCCCGCGCCAGTCGGACGTGATGATCGTGGCCGGCACGCTGACCAACAAGATGGCTCCGGCGCTGCGCAAGGTCTACGACCAGATGCCGGAGCCGCGCTACGTCATCTCCATGGGCTCCTGCGCCAATGGCGGCGGCTACTACCACTACTCCTATGCGGTGGTGCGCGGCTGCGACCGCGTCGTTCCGGTGGACATCTACGTTCCGGGCTGCCCCCCGACCGCGGAGGCGCTGCTCTACGGCGTGCTGCTGCTGCAGAAGAAGATTCGCCGCACCGGCACGATCGAGCGGTGAGGGCGGGGCGATGGCCGAAGACCTTCTGACCGCGCTCGGCGCGCATATCGCGCAAAACCTCGGCGCCTCCGTGCGCGCGGCGCGGGTCGCGTTCGGCGAGCTGACGCTGGAAGCCGAGGCCGCCGACATCGTCTCGCTGCTGACGTTCCTGCGCGACGATCCCGAGTGCCGCTTCGTCTGTTTCATCGACATCTGCGGGGTCGACCGGCCGGCGCGCCAGAAGCGCTTCGACGTCGTCTACCACCTGCTCTCGCCGTACAAGAACACGCGCATCCGGGTGAAGGTCGAGGCCGACGACGAGACGCCCGTTCCGTCCGTCACCGGCGTCTTCCCGGGCGCGCTCTGGTTCGAGCGCGAGGCCTATGACCTCTACGGCGTGCTGTTCTCGGGTCATCCGGATCTGCGGCGCCTGCTGACCGATTACGGCTTCGACGGTCATCCGCTGCGCAAGGACTTCCCGATGACCGGCTTCGTCGAGGTCCGCTGGGACGACGAAGCCAAACGCGTGGTCTACGAGCCGGTCCGGCTCAACCAGGAGTTCCGCAACTTCGACTTCCTGTCGCCATGGGAGGGCGTGGACTACGTTCTGCCCGGCGACGAGAAGGCCAAGCAGCCGCAGTGAGCCAAGCCATGGCGGCCGGAGACAGGGTTCAGAGCAGGTGCCTGTGCGGGGCCGTGAGCTTCGCCGCGACGCTCAAGGACGGCGCGATGCACGCCTGTCACTGCGGCATGTGCCGGCGCTGGGTCGGCGGGCCGTTCCTGTATCTGCCGATCGATCCGGCGAGCCTGGAGCTCACGGGCGGTGACGCGGTCGGACGATACCGGTCGTCCGCGAACGCGGAGCGCGGCTTCTGCAAGGTCTGCGGCTCGACGGTGTTCTGGCGCGCGCTCGACGGCCGCAGCGCGGACGTCTCGTCTCAGGCCGTCGACGATCCCGGCCGCTTCCCGTTCGAGAGCGAAGTCTTCTACGAAGAGAAGCCAGCCAATTACGAATTCGCCAACCCCACCCGCAAATGGCGCGGGGACGAGATCGCAGCGTGGCGGGAGTCCAGGACGGATGGCTGAGCAGGACATCCGCAACTTCACCATCAATTTCGGCCCGCAACATCCTGCGGCCCATGGTGTTTTGCGCCTCATCCTGGAGCTCGACGGAGAGGTCGTGGAGCGCGTCGATCCGCATATCGGGCTGCTGCATCGCGGCACCGAGAAGCTGATCGAGGCCAAGACCTACCTGCAGGCGATGCCTTACTTCGACCGGCTCGACTATGTCGCGCCGATGAACCAGGAGCACGCCTTCTGCCTTGCGACCGAGCGATTGCTCGGCGTCGCCATCCCGATCCGCGCGCAGCTCATCCGCGTGCTCTATTGCGAGATCGGCCGCATCCTGAGCCACCTCCTCAACGTCACCACGCAGGCGATGGACGTCGGCGCGCTGACGCCTCCGCTCTGGGGCTTCGAGGAGCGCGAGAAGCTCATGGTGTTCTACGAGCGGGTGTCCGGCTCGCGCATGCATGCGGCCTATTTCCGTCCCGGCGGCGTGCACCAGGACATGCCGACCGAGCTCGTCGACGACATCGACGTCTGGTGCGACGGCTTCTTCCAGGCGCTCGCGGACATCGACGCGCTGCTGACCGAGAACCGGATCTTCAAGCAGCGCAACGTCGACATCGGCGTGGTGCCGCTGCATGAGGCCTGGGAGTGGGGCTTCTCGGGCGTCATGGTCCGCGGCTCCGGCGCCGCCTGGGATCTGCGCAAGTCGCAGCCCTATGAGTGCTACGCCGAGATGGATTTCGACGTTCCGGTCGGAAAGAACGGCGACAATTACGACCGCTACCTGATCCGCATGGAGGAGATGCGCCAGTCGACGCGCATCATGCAGCAGTGCTGCGCCCGGCTGCGCAAGGAGACCGGCCCGATCGCGACGCTCGACGGCAAGGTCGCGCCGCCGAAGCGCTCCGAGATGAAGCGCTCGATGGAGGGCCTCATCCATCACTTCAAACTCTACACCGAAGGCTATCGGGTCCCGGAGGGCGAGGTCTACGCCGCCGTCGAGGCGCCGAAGGGCGAGTTCGGCGTCTATCTGATCTCCGACGGGACCAACAAGCCGTATCGCTGCAAGATCCGCGCGCCGGGCTTCGCGCATCTTTCCGCCATGGACCATCTGTGCCGCGGAACCATGCTGGCCGACGTCTCGGCGATCCTCGGCTCCCTCGACATCGTGTTCGGCGAGGTCGACCGGTGAGGGCCGCTGTCGCGACTGCGCTGCTGTTCGGGAGTTCCGTCCCGGGCTTGGCCGAGAAGGCGCTCGATCTTGCGCGCTACGACTGCTCGCTTCCGACCGAGGATAAGACTGTGCGCGGCGACGACCTCGCCCGGCAGGGCTACCAGATCGCGAACCGCTCCCGGTTCGGCGACGTGAACGTCATGATGATCGACCCGCGCTCGAGCGCGCTCGTGAACTGCTTCAAACGGCAGGGAGAGGGCCGCTAATGTCCGTCCGTCGCCTCGCCGAGGTCCAGCCCGAGAGCTTCGCCTTTACGCAGGATAACCTGCGCTGGGCGGAAGGGCAGATCGCCAAATACCCGGAAGGCCGCCAGATGTCGGCCGTCATCCCGCTGCTGTGGAAGGCGCAGGAGCAGAACGGCGGCTGGGTGCCGGAGCCGGCGATCCGGGCGATCGCCGAGATGCTCGGCATGCCGACGATCCGGGTCATGGAGGTCGCGACCTTCTACACGATGTTCAACCTGGCCCCGGTCGGCGAGCACTTCGTCCAGCTCTGCGGCACGACGCCCTGCGCGCTGCGCGGCGCGAACGCTCTCAAGGAGGTCTGCCGGAAGGTGATCGGCGAAGAGCGCCACGTCACCGCGGACGGCAAGCTCAGCTGGCTCGAGGTCGAGTGCCTCGGCGCCTGCGCGAACGCGCCGATGGCGCAGATCAACTACGACTATTTCGAGGATCTCGATCCGGCGAGCTTCGAGGCGCTGCTCGAGGATCTGCGCGCCGGGCGCGAGGTTCAGCCTGGCTCGCAGACGGGCCGCTCCTGCTCCGCGCCGTTCGGCGGCGACACCTCGCTGACCGACGAAACGCTCTATGACGGCTCGCGCGTCGGCGCCTGGCGCAAGCGCTTCGAGGGCCATGGAGAGGGCGAGCAGACGTCGCCCGACAAGGCAGGGCGGCCGGGCGACACCACGCGGCCGGAAGCCAAGTCCAGCGCGGACAAGCGCGACGCTGACGCTGCTCCGGGCGCCCGCGCGAGCGACCGCAGCCGGCGCGAGGGCCAGCCTTATCTCGGCTCCGGCGCCCAGCCGACGCCGAAGACCGACGTCGCTTCCGGTTCGCCGACCGTAGGAACCTCGCCGGACAAGCCGGCCGACCCCGGCGTCGCGCCCGTCGAAGGCGCGCCGAAGACGGGCAAGGACGGGAAGGCCTGAACATGCTGACCGACCGCGACCGCATCTTCACCAACCTCAACGGCCGCCACGGCGCTGACGTGAAGTCCGCGCTGCGCCGCGGCGCCTGGGATGGCACCAAGCTCCTGCTCGAGAAGGGCAGGGACTGGATCATCGCCGAGATGAAATCCTCGGGCCTGCGCGGCCGCGGCGGCGCCGGCTTCCCGACCGGCCTCAAATGGTCGTTCATGCCGAAGCCGCAGGAAGGCCGGCCGCATTATCTCGTCGTCAATGCCGACGAGTCGGAGCCCGGCACCTGCAAGGATCGGGAGATCATGCGGAACGACCCGCATCTCCTGATCGAAGGCTGCCTGATCGCGTCTTTCGCGATGCACGCCAACGCCTGCTACGTCTACATCCGCGGCGAATATGTCCGCGAGCGCGAGGCGCTGCAGCGCGCGGTCGACGAGGCCTATGCGGAAAACCTCGTCGGGCCGAACAACAAGCATGGCTGGCCGTTCGACATCTACGTCCATCACGGCGCGGGCGCTTACATCTGCGGCGAGGAGACCGCGCTGCTCGAGAGCCTCGAGGGCAAGAAGGGCATGCCGCGGCTGAAGCCGCCGTTCCCGGCCAATATGGGCCTCTATGGCTGCCCCACGACGGTCAACAACGTCGAGTCGATCGCGGTCGCGGGCGAGATCCTCAGGCGGGGCGGCGACTGGTTCGCCGGCCTCGGCAAGCCGAACAACACCGGCACCAAGCTGTTCTCGATCTCCGGCCATGTCGAGCGGCCGTGCAATGTCGAGGAAGAGATGGGCATCTCGCTGCGCGAGCTTCTCGAGAAGCATTGCGGCGGCGTGCGCGGCGGCTGGGACAATCTTTTGGGCGTGATCCCGGGCGGCTCCTCCGTCCCGGTGTTGCCGGAGCACCAGTGCCAGGATCTGTCGATGGACTTCGACACGCTCCGCAACCTGAAGTCCGGCCTCGGCACCGCGGCGGTGATCGTGATGGACAAGTCGACCGACATCATCCGCGCCATCGCCCGCATCTCGTATTTCTACAAGCATGAGAGCTGCGGCCAGTGCACGCCGTGCCGCGAGGGCACCGGCTGGATGTGGCGGGTGGTGAGCCGCATGGCCGAGGGCCGCGCCGAGAAGCGCGAGATCGACATGCTGCTCGAGGTCACGACCCAGATCGAGGGCCACACCATCTGCGCGCTCGGCGACGCGGCGGCATGGCCGGTGCAGGGGCTGATCCGGCACTATCGCCATGAAATCGAGCGTCGGATCGACGAATACACCGCCCGCTCGACGCCGGCGGATTACGCGATGCCGGCCGTGGCGGCGGAGTAGGGCGACCATGACCAAGATCATCGTCGACGGCGCCGAGATCGACGTCCCGGCCGAATACACGATCCTGCAGGCCTGCGAGGCGGCGGGGGCAGAGATCCCGCGCTTCTGCTTCCATGAGCGGCTGTCGATCGCCGGCAATTGCCGGATGTGCCTCGTCGAGGTGAAAGGCGGGCCGCCGAAGCCGGTCGCCTCCTGCGCGATGGGCGTGCGCGACCTGCGGCCCGGCCCGAACGGTGAGCCGCCGGTCGTCTCCACCCGCTCCCCGATGGTGCGCAAGGCGCGCGAGGGGGTGATGGAGTTCCTGCTCATCAACCACCCGCTGGACTGCCCGATCTGCGACCAGGGCGGCGAGTGCGACCTGCAGGACCAGTCGATGGCCTACGGGGTCTCAGGCTCGCGCTTCTTCGAGAACAAGCGCGCGGTCGAGGACAAATATATCGGCCCGCTGGTGAAGACGCAGATGAACCGCTGCATCCATTGCACGCGCTGCGTCCGCTTCGTGGCGGAGGTCGCCGGCTCGCCGGAGATCGGCGCCATCGGCCGCGGCGAGGACATGGAGATCACGACCTATCTCGAAACCGCGATGACCTCGGAGCTGCAGGGCAACGTCATCGACCTCTGCCCGGTCGGCGCGCTGACCTCGAAGCCCTATGCGTTTAAGGCGCGGCCCTGGGAGCTCTCCAAGACCGAGTCGGTCGACGTAATGGACGCGCTCGGCTCGGCGATCCGGGTCGACGCGCGCGGCCGCGAGGTGATGCGCATCCTGCCGCGCGTCAATGAGGACGTGAACGAGGAGTGGATCTCCGACAAGACCCGCTTCGTCTGGGACGGCCTTGGAACGCAGCGGCTCGACCGGCCTTACGTGCGCGAGAACGGCCGGCTGCGGCCGGCGAGCTGGGGCGAGGCGCTGGGCGTCGTGGCCGCCCGGCTCACGGCTGCGCATAAGGGCCGCGTGGGCGCGATCGTCGGCGACCTTGCGGCGGTCGAAGAGATGTTCGCGCTCAAGGACCTGTTCGACCGGCTCGGCGTGCAGAACCTCGATGCGCGCCAGGACGGCGCGGCCTTCGATCCGACGCAGGGCAGGGCGAGCTACATCTTCAACCCGACCATCGCGGGCGTCGAGCAGGCGGACGCGATCCTCCTGATCGGGACTAATCCGCGCCACGAGGCGCCGGTGCTGAACGCCCGCATCCGCAAGCGCTGGCGGCGCGGCGGCGTGCGCGTCGGCCTCGTCGGCGAGCGGGTGGACCTGACGTATGGGGCGGAGCATCTCGGCGCCGGTCCCGAGACCCTGACCGAGCTCGTGGAAGGCAAGCACTCCTTCGGGAAGGTCCTCGCCGAAGCCGAACGGCCGCTGATCATCGTCGGCGCCGGCGCGGCGGCGGGCGAGGGCGGCGCGGCTGTGCTCTCGGCAGCGGCGAAGCTTGCGAAGAATGCGGGCGCGCTGGCGGCGGGCTGGAACGGCTTCGCCGTGTTGCACGCGGCGGCGAGCCGCGTCGGGGCGCTCGACCTCGGGCTCGTCCCGGGCGAGGGCGGATTGACCGCGCGCGAAATGGCGCAGGCCGGGGCGCTCGACCTGCTGTTCCTGCTCGGCGCCGACGAGATCGACGTCCAGCCGGGCGCCTTCGTGGTCTATGTCGGCACCCATGGCGACCGCGGCGCGCACCGCGCGGACGTGATCCTGCCGGGCGCGGCCTACACCGAGAAGTCCGGCCTCTACGTCAACACGGAAGGCCGGGTGCAACTCGCCAACCGCGCCACCTTCGCGCCCGGCGAGGGCCGCGAGGACTGGGCGATCCTGCGGGCGCTGTCCGAGCAGGTTGGGGCGCGGCTGCCCTACGACACCATGGCTCAGCTCCGTTCGGCTCTGTTCGCTGCGCATCCCCACATGCGGGCGCTGAACGAGATCGCGTCGGGCGACGCCGCGGACGTCGAGCGTCTCGCCGGGACCGGCGGCGCACTTGGACGCGAGCCGTTCCGCGCCGCGGTGCCGGACTTCTACCTCAGCAATCCGATCGCCCGCGCGTCCGCCGTCATGGCCGAGATGAGCGCGCTGCGCGCCGCCCGCTTTGCGCAGGCCGCGGAGTAAGCCATGGACACGATTCTCCACGTCCTGCTGATCGTGCTCCAGAGCGTCGTGCTGCTGGTCGCGCTGCTGGTGTTCATCGCCTACATCCTGCTCGCCGACCGCAAGGTCTGGGCGGCGGTGCAGCTCAGGCGCGGCCCGAACGTCGTCGGGCCGTTCGGGCTGCTGCAGTCCTTCGCCGACTTGCTGAAGTTCGTGCTCAAGGAGCCGGTGATTCCGGCGGGCGCGAACAAGGGCATCTTCCTGCTCGCGCCGCTCGTCACCTGCTTCCTGGCGCTCGCCGCTTGGGCGGTGGTGCCGCTCGCCGACGGCTGGGCGATCGCGGACATTAATGTCGGCGTGCTCTATGTGTTCGCGATCTCGTCGCTCGGCGTCTACGGCGTCATCATGGGCGGCTGGGCCTCGAACTCGAAATACCCGTTCCTCGGCGCGCTGCGCTCGGCCGCCCAGATGGTGTCCTACGAGGTCTCGATCGGCTTCGTGATCATCACCGTGCTGCTCTGCGTCGGCTCGCTGAACCTTTCTGACATCGTGCGCGCGCAGGACACCGCCGCCGGCCTGTTCGGCTGGTATTGGCTGCCGCTGTTTCCGATGTTCGTGATCTTCTTCGTCTCGGCGCTGGCCGAGACGAACCGGCCGCCCTTCGACCTCGTCGAGGCGGAATCGGAGATCGTCGCCGGGTTCATGACCGAGTACGGCTCGACGCCGTATCTGCTGTTCATGCTCGGCGAGTACGTGGCGATCCTGACCATGTGCGCGCTGACCACCATCCTGTTCCTCGGCGGCTGGCTCTCGCCGATCCCGTTCGCGCCCTTCACCTGGGTGCCCGGCGTGGTCTGGTTCATCCTGAAGGGCTCGTTCGTCTTCTTCATGTTCGCGATGGTGAAGGCGTTCGTGCCGCGCTACCGCTACGACCAGCTGATGCGGCTCGGCTGGAAGGTGTTCCTGCCGATCTCGCTGTTCATGGTGGTGCTTGTCGCGGGCGTGCTGCAGTTCACGGGCTGGGCGCCCGGGTGAATTACGGCCTCGTCGGCGCTGCGGTCGGCGCGCTCCTCGGCGCATTGATCGGGGCGCTTGGCGCCAAGGCGCTGAACGCCGGGCTCGACCGGCAGATCGCTGGGGCGTCGCCCGAAGACGCCCGCAAGTTCACGACGATCCGCCGGCTCGCCGGTCCGATCGTCATCGCGACGACGATCGTGGAGATCGCGGTCGTCGGCTATGTCGCGGCTGAGATGCTGGCGGGCTGAGGCTCGCGGAGAGGGTTCTGGAATGCGGCTCGACCAAGCGGCCCGCTCGCTGTTCCTCAAGGAGTTCGTATCGGCGTTCTTCCTGTCGATGCGCTACTTCTTCCGGGAAAAGGCGACCATCAACTACCCCTATGAGAAGGGCGCGCTCTCGCCGCGCTTCCGGGGGGAGCATGCGCTGCGCCGTTATCCGAACGGCGAGGAGCGCTGCATCGCCTGCAAGCTGTGCGAGGCGATCTGCCCGGCGCAGGCGATCACCATCGAGGCAGGGCCGCGCCGCAATGACGGCACGCGGCGCACCACCCGCTACGACATCGACATGGTGAAGTGCATCTATTGCGGCTTCTGCCAGGAGGCCTGTCCGGTCGACGCGATCGTCGAGGGCCCGAACTTCGAGTTCGCCACCGAGACCCGCGAAGAGCTCTACTACGACAAGGAGCGCCTGCTCGCGAACGGCGACCGCTGGGAGCGCGAGATCGCCCGCCGCATCGCGCTCGACGCGCCGTTCCGGTGAGCCGGAAATCCATCGGAGCGCCGCTCGCGCCTTTACGTTCCGCCCGTCGCGCCGTACTCAGCCGCCGCTCAGCCGGACCAGGCTCAGGAAGCCGCCCATGACCCTGCCCGACATCTTCTTCTATGTGTTCGCCAGCGTGACGGTCGCGGCCGCCGTGATGGTGATCTCGGCGCGCAACCCAGTGCACTCGGTGCTCTTCCTGATCCTCGCCTTCGTGAACGCGGCCGGCCTCTTCGTGCTGATGGGCGCCGAGTTCCTCGCGATGATCCTGGTCGTCGTCTATGTCGGCGCCGTCGCGGTGCTGTTCCTGTTCGTGACGATGATGCTCGACGCCGATTATCGCGAGCTGCGCGCGGGCTTCCTGCAATATCTGCCGGTCGGCCTGCTGGTCGGGCTGGTCGTGCTGTCCGAGCTGGTGCTGGTCGTCGGCGCCTGGAGCGTGTCGGGCGCGCTGCCCAAGACGCCGGCTCAGACGCCGATCCCGAGCGACATGACCAACGCCGAGGCGCTCGGCCGGGTGCTCTATACGGACTATGTCCTGCTGTTCCAGGCCTCGGGCCTCGTGCTGCTGACCGCGATGGTCGGCGCGATCGTGCTGACGCTGCGCGAGCGCCGGGTGGGCGTGAAACGCCAGAACATCGCCGAGCAGGTCGGCCGCCGGCCGGCCGCCGCGATCGAGGTCGTGAAGGCGCCGGTCGGGCAGGGCGTCGCCGAAGGGGGAGGCGTCCGATGACCGTCGGGCTCGAGCACTATCTCGTCGTCGCCGCGATCCTGTTCACGATCGGGGTGTTCGGCATCTTCCTGAACCGCAAGAACGTGATCATCATCCTGATGTCGGTCGAGCTCATCCTGCTCGCCGTCAACATCAACCTCGTCGCCTTCTCGACCCATCTGGGCGACCTGAAGGGCCAGGTGTTCGCGCTGTTCGTGCTGACGGTCGCGGCGGCCGAGGCGGCCATCGGCCTCGCGATCCTGGTGGTCTACTTCCGCAACCGCGGCACCATCGCGGTGTCCGACATCAACATGATGAAGGGCTGAGGACGCGATGTACTATCTCATCGTCTTCCTGCCCCTGCTGGGCGCGATCATCGCCGGCTGCATCGCGCTCGCGGGCGCGCGCCAGCGCCACCCCGGCGCGGTCGGCCCGGTCGACGCCTTCCACCATGGCCACGGTCACCACCACGACGCGCACCCGACGGCCGCGGACTTTGCGCCGCACGACGACCACGCGCATAGCGACCATGGCCACGACGACCACGCCCACGGTCCGGCCGAGCCGGCCGCCGCCGGCTCCCGCGCGGCGGAGATCGTCACCACCGGCCTGCTGATGGTGTCGGCGGTCCTGTCATGGTTCGCCTTCGTGGACGTCACGCTCAACGACGCCGACGCGCATGTGAAGGTGATGCGCTGGATCTCGGCCGGCGGCCTGCAGCTCGACTGGGCCTTCCGGGTCGACACGCTGACGGCCGTGATGCTGGTCGTCGTCAACTCGGTGTCGGCGCTCGTCCACCTCTACTCGATCGGCTACATGCACGAGGATCCGCACCGGCCGCGGTTCTTCGGCTATCTGTCGCTCTTCACCTTCGCCATGCTGATGCTGGTGACGTCGGACAACCTCGTCCAGATGTTCTTCGGCTGGGAAGGGGTCGGCCTCGCGAGCTATCTGCTGATCGGCTTCTGGTACCAGAAGCCGTCGGCGAACGCGGCGGCCATCAAGGCCTTCGTGGTCAACCGCGTGGGCGATTTCGGCTTCTCGCTGGGCATGTTCGCGACTTTCGCGGTGTTCGGCAGCCTCTCCTTCGAGACGATCTTCGCCGCCGCGCCGGGCGTCGCCGACAAGACGATCCACTTCCTCGGCCATGACTGGCACGCGCTGACCGTCATCTCCTTCCTGCTGTTCATCGGCGCGATGGGCAAGTCGGCGCAGATCGGTCTGCACACCTGGCTGCCGGACGCGATGGAAGGGCCGACGCCGGTCTCGGCGCTGATCCACGCCGCCACGATGGTGACGGCCGGCGTGTTCCTGGTCGCGCGCATGTCGCCGATCTTCGAGCATGCGCCGGACACGCTCGCCTTTGTGACCTTCATCGGCGCCACGACCGCGATTTTCGCCGCGACGATCGGACTGGTGCAGACGGACATCAAGCGCGTCATCGCCTATTCGACCTGCTCGCAGCTCGGCTACATGTTCGCGGCGCTCGGCGTCGGGGCGTATGGGGTCGGGATCTTCCACCTGTTCACCCACGCCTTCTTCAAGGCGCTGCTGTTCCTCGGCTCCGGCTCGGTGATCCATGCGATGCACCACGAGCAGGACATGCGGAACATGGGCGGCCTGCGCCGGCTGATCCCGGTCACCTATTGGATGATGGTGATCGGCACGCTCGCGCTCACCGGCTTCCCGCTGACCGCCGGCTACTACTCCAAGGACGCGATCATCGAGGCGACCTATGCGGCGCATTCGAGCGTGGGGACCTACGCCTTCGTCATGACGGTCACGGCGGCGCTGCTCACCTCGTTCTACTCGTGGCGGCTGATCTTCCTGACCTTCCACGGCGCGCCGCGGGCATCGCTCGAGACCATGAGCCATGTCCACGAGAGCCCGCGCGTGATGCTCGTCCCGCTGCTTCTGCTGAGCGTCGGCGCGCTCTTCGCCGGCATCGTGTTCCACGGCGCCTTCGTGGGCGAGGGGCACGAGGCGTTCTGGCGCGAGGCGCTCTTCACGGGCGAGCACAACGAGATCATGCATCACATGCATGACGTGCCGGCGCTCGTCCGTTATGCGCCCTTCATCGTGATGGTGATCGGCTTCGCGATCGCCTGGCTGTTCTACGTCAAGCGGCCCGACCTGCCGGGCCGGCTCGCGCGTCAGCAGGTGCTGATCTACCGGTTCCTGCTCAACAAGTGGTACTTCGACGAGCTCTACGATCTCGTCTTCGTGCGCCCCGCCAAGTGGATCGGCCGCTTCCTCTGGAAGACCGGCGACGGGAAGATCATCGACGGGCTCGGGCCGAACGGCGTGTCGGCGCGGGTGATCGACGTCACCGACCGGGTGGTGCGGCTGCAGACCGGCTACGTCTATCACTACGCCTTTGCGATGCTGATCGGCGTCGCGGCGTTGTTCACCTGGTTCATGGTTCGGGGGATGTGACGGGATGACCGACTGGCCGATCCTCTCCCTGATCACCTTCCTGCCGCTGGTCGGCGTGTGCTTCCTGCTGATGATCCGCGGGACCGACGAGGCCGCGCTCCGCAACGTGCGCCACGTCGCGCTGTGGACCACGGTGGTCGACTTCGTGATCGCGCTCGTGCTGTGGGCGAAGTTCGATCACGCCAATCCGGGCTTTCAGTTCGTAGAGAACGCGGAATGGCTGGGCGGCGCGATCAACTACCGAATGGGCGTGGACGGCATCTCCACGCCGTTCATCATCCTCACGGCCTTCCTGATGCCGTTCTGCATCCTCGCCTCATGGAACTCGATCACCCATCGGGTGAAGGAGTACATGATCGCGTTCCTGGTGCTCGAGACGCTGATGATCGGCGTGTTCTCGGCGCTCGACCTCGTGCTGTTCTACCTGTTCTTCGAAGGCGGCCTGATCCCGATGTTCCTGATCATCGGCATCTGGGGCGGGGCGCGACGGGTCTACGCCAGCTTCAAGTTCTTCCTCTACACGCTGCTCGGCTCGCTGCTGATGCTGGTCGCGATCCTCGCGATGTACGGCGTGGCGGGGACGACCGACATCCCGACGCTGCTGGCCTACAAGTTCCCGGCGGGCATGCAGTGGTGGCTGTGGCTCGGCTTCTTCGCGTCCTTCGCGGTCAAGATGCCGATGTGGCCGGTGCACACCTGGCTGCCGGACGCGCATGTCGAGGCGCCGACGGCCGGGTCCGTGATCCTCGCCGGCATCCTGCTCAAGATGGGCGGCTACGGCTTCCTGCGCTTCTCGCTGCCGATGTTCCCGATCGCGAGCGCCGATTTCGCGCCGCTGGTGTTCGCGCTCTCCGTGGTCGCGATCATCTACACCTCGCTGGTCGCGCTGATGCAGGAGGACATCAAGAAGCTGATCGCCTACTCGTCCGTCGCCCACATGGGGTTCGTGACGATGGGCATCTTCGCGATGAACCCGCAGGGCGTGCAGGGCGCGGTGTTCCAGATGGTGAGCCACGGGCTCGTCTCGGGCGCGTTGTTCCTGTGCGTGGGCGTCGTTTACGACCGGCTGCACACCCGCGAGATCGCGGCCTTTGGCGGCCTCGTGAACAAGATGCCCTGGTACGCCGCGGCCTTCATGGTGTTCACCATGGCGAATGTCGGCCTGCCCGGCACCTCCGGCTTCGTCGGCGAGTTCCTGACGCTGGTCGGCGCGTTCCAGGCCAACACCTGGGTCGCGCTGTTCGCCACCACCGGCGTCATCCTCTCGGCCGGTTATGCGCTGTGGCTCTATCGCCGCGTGGTGTTCGGAACGATCAAGCCGGGCCTCGAGGCGATCCCGGACCTGTCGCGCCGTGAGATCGCGCTGCTGGTCCCGCTCGCGGTCCTAACCGTGATCTACGGCGTGTGGCCCGCGCCCGTGCTCGACATGTCCGCCGCGTCCGTCGACGGCATGCTGCAGTCCGCGCAGGCCGCCATCGCCTCGGCCGGCAAGGCCGCCATGGCGGGGCAGTGATGACGCACGCCGCCTCCTTCTCCAGAATCGAGCGCTGACGCATGGACGCCTCCGCCCTTCCGCTGCTCGGCCCTGCACTGCCCGAGATCGCGCTCGCCATCGGCGCGCTTGGGCTTGTCCTGATCGGCGCGATCATGGGCGACCGCGCGACGGGCCTCGTCAACGGCCTCGCGCTCGGCGTGATCGCGCTTGCGACCGTGCTGGTGCTGGCGGTCCCCGCCGACGGGCCGGCGACCTTCGGCGGCGCCTTCAAGCTCGACGCCTTTGCGCGCTTCATGAAGGTTCTGGCCTTCATCGGCGCTTTCGCGGCGCTCGCGCTGAGCTTCGACTACATGCGTCGCGAGAACTTCGCTCGTTTCGAATACGCCATCCTGGTCGTGCTCTCGACGCTCGGCATGGCGCTGATGATCTCGGCCTCGGACCTGATCGCGCTTTATCTGGGGCTCGAGCTGCAATCGCTGGCGCTTTATGTCATCGCCGCGATCCACCGCGACGACCGGCGTTCGACCGAGGCGGGCCTGAAATACTTCGTCCTCGGGGCGCTTTCCTCCGGCATGCTGCTCTACGGCGCCTCGCTGATCTATGGCGCGACCGGCGCGGTCGGCTTCGCCGATATCGCAGCGTCGCTCGGCGACGGCCACGCCTCGATCGCCCTGATCTTCGGCATCGTGTTCCTGCTGTCGGGCTTCGCCTTCAAGGTCTCGGCCGTGCCGTTCCATATGTGGACGCCGGACGTCTATGAGGGCGCGCCGACGCCGATCACCGCCTTCTTCGCCTCGGCCACCAAGGTCGCCGGCGTCGCGATGTTCGTGCGCGCCGTCTCCGAAGCGTTTCCGACCGTCACGGTCGAATGGCGCCAGGTGGTGGTGTTCGTCGCGATCGCCTCCATGGCGCTCGGCTCCTTCGCGGCGATCGGCCAGCGCAACATCAAGCGCCTGATGGCCTACTCCTCGATCGGCCATATGGGCTACGTGCTGGTCGGCCTCGCGGCCGGGACGCCGGAAGGCGTCCGCGGCGTCGCGATCTATGTGGCGATCTATGTCGCCATGACGCTCGGCGCCTTCGCGTGCATCCTGTCGATGCGGGTCGGCGACCGCTATGTCGAGGACATCGACGATCTGGCGGGGCTCTCGCGCACCAAGCCCGCGATGGCCTTCGTGCTGGCGATGATCATGTTCTCGCTGGCGGGCATCCCGCCGCTCGCGGGCTTCTTCGCCAAGTTCTACGTGTTCTACGCGGCGGTGAACGCCGGGCTGGCCCCGCTCGCGGTGATCGGCCTCGTGCTCAGCGTCATCGGCGCGTTCTATTATCTGCGCATCGTGAAGATCATCTATCTCGACGAGCCGAAGGTCGAGTTCGCGCCGATGACGTTCGCGGCTAAGACGGTGCTCACGATCGCGGGCGGCTTCACGATTCTCTATTTCGTCTATCCGGCTCCCCTCGGCGTCGCGGCCGCCGCCGCCGCGCAGTCTCTTTTCTGAGGCCGGAATGCAGAACGCCAAGGACGCTTTGTCGGCGCGGCAGGCCGCATGAGTTTCGCTCTTGGCCCTGTCGCGATCGCCGCCGGACATTCTCTCGTCGCCTACGACACCGTCGGCTCCACCAATACCGAGGCGCTGGCGCTGGCGCGGGAGGGCAGGGGGCTGGTGTGGGTCGTCGCGCGGTCGCAGACCGAAGGCCGCGGCCGGCGCGGGCGGGAATGGTCGACGGAGCGCGGCAATCTTGCGGCGAGCTTCGGCCTGACTGTCGAGGCGACGCCGGCGGTCGCCGCCACGCTCGGTTTCGCGGCGGGGCTGGCGCTTGAATCCGCGCTGCGCCTGACGGCGCCCTCGCTGCAGGCGCGCACCTCGCGGCCCGAGCTCAAATGGCCCAACGACGTGGTGGTCGATGGGGCGAAACTCGCCGGGATCCTTCTGGAGGCCGACGTGGTTTCAGAAGGACGACTCGCCGTCGTGGTCGGGCTTGGGGTCAACGTGGCGTCGGCGCCGGAGGGCCTGCCCTATCCGGCGACGAGCCTTGCCGCGCGTGGCGACCGCATCACCGCCGAGGAACTGTTCGCCTCGCTTGCCGACGCGCTTGTCGGCTGGCTCGAGGTCTGGAACGAGGGCAGAGGGCTCCCGGCTGTCCGCAAGGCCTGGATGGCAAGGGCGGCAGGGCTTGGCGCCCAGGTTGAGGTCGATATGGGCGACCGCAGAATTCGAGGCCGCTTCGAGTCGATCGACGAGAGCGGCCGGCTGGTTATCCGCGCCCCCACCGGGGTCGCGACCGCGATCGCCGCGGGCGACGTTTATTTCGGCGCGGCGGCGACGCACGCCGCGCAAGGGTGAGAATGGCTCAGGATCTGGTTTTCGCGCCGCTCGGAGGAGTCGGCGAAATCGGCATGAACGCCGGTCTCTATGGCTTTGGCGAGGGACCCAGACGACGCTGGCTGATGGTCGATTGCGGCGTTCTGTTCGGCGATCCCGCCGTCACGCCCGGCATCGATCTGATCATGCCGGACATCCGCTTCGCCAAGGCGCAGCGCGCCAACATCGAGGCGCTCGTGCTGACGCATGCGCATGAGGACCACTACGGCGCGGTGCTCGACCTGTGGCCCGAGCTGCGCTGCCCGGTCTACGCCACGCCTTTCGCGGCCGCGATGCTCGAGGCCAAGCGCGTCTCCGAGAAGGGCGCGCCCAAGATCGACGTCCATGTCATTCCGCAGGGCGGCCGCTTCACGGCGGGGCCTTTCGAGGTCGAGTTCGTCGCCGTCGCGCACTCGATTCCGGAATCGAACGCGCTCGCGATCCGCACGCCGGCCGGCACGGTCGTGCACACCGGCGACTGGAAGATCGACCTCACGCCCGTGCTCGGGCCGCCGACGGACGAGACGCGTCTGCGCGCCATCGGCGAGGAGGGCGTGGCCGCCGTCATCGGCGATTCCACCAACGCCCTGCGCGAGGGCTTCTCGCGCTCCGAGAAGGAGGTCGCGGCGAGCCTCGCCGAGCTGATCGGCAATTCGCCCGGCCGCGTGGCGGTCACGACCTTCGCGTCGAATGTCGGGCGGCTGCGGGCGGTCGCGGAGGCGGCGCTCGCCTGCGACCGCCAGGTCGTCGTGATCGGCCGCGCCATGCACCGCGCGCTCGAGGTCGGCCGGATGCTCGGCTATCTCGAAGGCATTCCGGATTTTCTCGACGCTGACGCCTATGGCTATCTGCCGCGCGAGAAGGTCGTGGCCCTGATGACCGGCAGCCAGGGCGAGCCGCGCGCCGCGCTCGCCAGGATCGCGAATGGCGACCATCCGCTGGTGACGCTCGCCAAGGGCGATCGGGTGATCTTTTCGTCGCGCGCCATTCCGGGTAACGAGAAGGCGGTAGGGCGCGTCATCAACGGGCTGATCGCCGGCGGCGCCGAGGTCATCACCGACCGCACCCATTTCGTCCATGTCTCGGGGCATCCGCACCGCGAGGAGCTCGCGACCCTCTACGGCTGGCTCAAGCCGCAGCTCGTCGTGCCGGTTCATGGCGAAGAGCTCCACATGGCCGAGCACCTGGAAGCTGCGAAGTCGGCCGGCGCCAAGAGCGTCGCGCGCGTCCGCGACGGGCAGATGATCCGCATCGCCGGCGGTCCACCGGAGGTCGTTGACGAGGTCGTCTCCGGGCGCATGCTCAAGGACGGCCGCGTGCTGATCTACGCCACCGAGGCGACAATCTCCGAGCGCCGCAAGCTCGCTTTCGCGGGCGTGGTGTCGATCGCGGTGGCGATCGACCAGCTTGGCGACATCGCCGGCGATCCGGACGTCAGGTTCAGCGGGCTGCCGCCGCGCGACGACGAGGGCACGCCGATGCTCGAGGTGATCCGGGACACCGTGCTCGACTGCCTGGACGGCCTGGCCCGCCCGCGGCGGCGCGACGCCGGCCTCGTGGCCTCGGCGATCGAGCGCGCGGTCAGGGCGGAGCTTAACCTCGTCTGGGGCAAGAAGCCGGTTTGCCACGTCTCTGTGCTCGGCGTATGAGCGACGCGAGCCCGGCCGCGCGCCGGGCGACGCAGCTTCACACGCTTCTGGATGACTGGAGATCATCATGATCGGGCGCCTCAACCACGTGGCCATCGCGGTTCCGGATCTGGCGGCGGCGACTGCGGTCTATCGCGACACGCTCGGCGCCAAGGTCACTCCGGCGACCGAGCAGCCCGAGCACGGCGTCAGCGTCGTCTTCATCGAGCTCCCGAACACGAAGATCGAACTGCTTGAGCCGCTTGGCGAAAAGTCGCCGATCGCGGCCTTTCTTGAGCGCTCGCCGGCGGGCGGCATCCACCACATCTGCTATGAGGTCGACGACATCGTCGCCGCCCGCGACCAGCTGAAGGCGCAGGGGGCGCGGGTGCTGGGCGACGGCGAGCCGAAGATCGGCGCGCATGGCAAGCCCGTGCTGTTCCTCCACCCGAAGGACATGCTGGGCGCGCTTGTGGAGCTCGAACAGGCTTGATCTTCTCGGCGGCGAGCTGGGCTGCGATCTATTTCCTCGTCTGGTGGACGGCGCTGTTCCTCGTGCTGCCGTTCAGCGGCCGCAGCCAGTCCGAGGCAGGCGACGTTACGCCCGGAACCGAGCCGGGCGCGCCGTTCAGCGCCCGCATGGGCCGCGTCATCGTGATCACTACGATCGTCGCGACGCTGGTCTTCGTCGCCATCAATCTGCTGCTGACGCAGGAGCTGTTCGGGCTGGACGACATCCCGTTCCTGCCGCGTTTCGAGCAGGCGCGCTGAGCGGTCGCCAGGAAAGCGGCCAAAAAAAAGCAAGGCCGAAGCCTTGCGTTTTGTGGCAGTTCGCAATGGTCCGCGCTCTGACGCCGCGAGCGGTGCGGGACTTCGGCGTCTGATGGGCGATCACCTCAGCGGCGCGCCCTGCGGACATCCTCCCAAGCGCGGGCCTTTGGATCCGGCGAGGCAACTTCGCCGGTGGCCCTTGTTATGAAAGTAAAGCTAGCCGAGCGGGGAAGGTTTGTCACCTCCTTGTGCAGAGGGCGCCGAAAAAAGAAGCGTGATCGCGCGCCGGCCATCAGCCAAGCCCGCGCTTGTGTTTCCCGGGCCCTTCCGCTTTCGTGCGCGGCCATGGCCGCCGGCGCGCGGCGGCCGGATTCGCGTCAGCCTGAGATCTCCATGCGCCTGAGCCGCTATTTCCTCCCCATCCTTCGTGAGGCGCCCAAAGAGGCCGAGATCGTCTCGCACCGGCTGATGCTGCGCGCCGGGATGATCCGGCAGGAGGCCGCCGGGATCTACGCCTGGCTGCCGCTCGGGTTGCGCGTGCTGAACAAGATCTCCGACATCGTGCGCGAGGAGCAGAACCGCGCCGGCGCGATCGAACTGCTGATGCCGACGCTGCAACTCGCCGATCTGTGGCGCGAGAGCGGGCGCTACGACGCCTATGGCGAGGAGATGCTGCGCATCAAGGACCGGCACGAGCGGGAGATGCTCTACGGGCCGACCAACGAAGAAATGATCACCGAGATCTTCCGCGCCGGCGTCCGTTCCTACAAGGACCTGCCGAAGAACCTCTACCACATCCAGTGGAAGTTCCGTGACGAGCGGCGGCCGCGCTTCGGCGTGATGCGCTCCCGCGAGTTCCTGATGAAGGACGCCTATTCGTTCGATCTCGACGCGGAAGGCGCGCGGACGTCCTACAACCGCATGTTCGTCGCCTATCTCAGGACCTTCGCGCGGCTCGGCCTGAAGGCGATCCCGATGCGGGCGGACACCGGCCCGATCGGCGGCGACCTCAGCCACGAGTTCATCATTCTGGCCAAGACTGGCGAGAGCGAGGTGTTCTGCCACAAGAACTTCCTCGACTTCGATACGCCGCCCGCAGACGTCGATTTCGGCGATCCGGCCGCGCTTCAGGCGATCGTCGACCGCTGGACGACCCTCTACGCAGCGACCGAGGACATGCACGATTCAGGCGCGTTCGAGGCGCTGGACGCCACCGACCGGCTGTCGGCGCGGGGCATCGAGGTCGGCCACATCTTCTATTTCGGAACCAAGTATTCGCTGCCGATGAAGGCGTTCGTGACCGGCCCCGACGGCAAGGACGCGCCTGTGCACATGGGCTCTTATGGCATCGGGCCGAGCCGGCTTGCGGCGGCCATCATCGAAGCCGGCCACGACGACGCCGGAATCATCTGGCCGGATGCGGTCGCCCCGTTCAGGGTGGGGCTGGTGAACCTCAAGCCGGGCGACGCCGCCGTGGACGCCGCCTGCGAAGATCTTTACGCCAAGCTGACAGGGCAGGGCATCGACGTGCTCTACGACGACACCGACGAGCGCGCCGGCTCCAAATTCGCCACCATGGAGCTGATCGGCCTGCCGTGGCGGCTGGTGGTCGGACCGAAGGGGCTCGCCGCCGGCACGGTCGAGCTGAAGCGGCGGTCGGGCGGGGCGGCCGAGCAGCTCAGCCCCGACTCCGCGCTCGCCGCGATCATCGGCTGAGGGCGCGTGGCCGGGCCCAGATCCTCTTCCGCTCCGCCGCTCGGCGCCACGCGGCCGTTCGCGCCGTTCGAGTGGCTGATCGCGGGCCGCTACCTGCGCGCCCGGCGGAAGGAAGGGTTCATCTCGGTCATCGCCGGCTTCTCCTTCCTCGGCATCACGCTCGGCGTCGCCACGCTGATCATCGTGATGGCGGTGATGAACGGCTTCCGCACCGAGCTTCTGAACAAGATCCTTGGCATCAACGGCCATGTGGTCGCCCAGCCGCTCGACGGGCCGCTGACCGACTATGCGGCGGTCGCCGACCGGTTGAGCAAGGTCTCCGGCGTCAAGTTCGTCATCCCGCTCGTCGAGGGGCAGGCGCTGGCGTCGTCGCCTTCGGCCTCCGGCGGCGTTTTGGTGCGCGGCCTGCGCGCCCAGGACCTCGGCAAGCTGCAGTTCGTCTCCCGCACGATCCGCGACGGCAGCCTCGAGAATTTTGACGACGGCGGCGGCGTGCTGATCGGCAAGCGCCTCGCGGACCAGCTCGCGCTGCGTGCCGGGGACACGCTGACCTTGGTGACGCCGCGCGGTGCCGTGACCCCGATGGGCGTCACCCCGCGCATCAAGGGCTACCGCGTCGCGGGCGTGTTCGAGATCGGCATGTCGGAATACGACAGCGCCTTCGTGTTCATGCCGCTGCAGGAGGCCCAGGCCTATTTCAACCGGGATGACGACGTCACCGGCATCGAGATCTATCTCGACGATCCGGACAAGGTCGACGCCGTGAAGCCGAAGCTGCAGGAGGCCGCCGACCGGCCGCTCTACATGCTGGACTGGCGCGACCGGAACAAGACGTTCTTCTCGGCGCTCGAGGTCGAGCGCAACGTCATGTTTTTGATCCTGACGCTGATCGTGCTGGTGGCCGCGCTCAACATCGTCTCCGGGCTGATCATGCTGGTGAAGGACAAGGGCCGCGACGTCGCCATCCTGCGCACCATGGGGGCCACCCGCGGCGCCATCATGCGCATCTTCCTGATCACCGGCGCGAGCATCGGCGTGGTCGGGACTCTGGCTGGTTTCGCGCTCGGCATGATCGTCTGCTGGAACATCGAGACGATCCGCGGCTTTCTGGCGTCCCTCACCGGGACGGAGCTGTTCTCGCCGGAGGTCTATTTCCTCAGCCGGCTCCCAGCCAATCCCGACTTGCGCGAGACGCTGACGGTGGTGCTCATGGCGCTCACGCTTTCGGTCGCGGCCACGCTCTATCCGTCCTGGCGGGCCGCCAAGCTCGATCCGGTCGAGGCGCTGCGCTACGAATGAACGAAGCTCAGGACGCTCCGGAGGAACAGGACGGCCCCGCGACCGAAGCGGTCGGCATGCCGCTGCTCGTGATCGACCACGTGGCCCGGCGCTACCGGCAGGGTGAGTCCGCGGTCGACGTGCTGATCGACGCCTCCGCGCAGGTCGCGGCCGGGGAGGTGGTGGCCCTCGTCGCCCCCTCGGGCGCCGGCAAGTCGACCTTGCTGCACATTGCGGGGCTGCTCGAACGGCCCGACGGCGGCGAGGTGTTCTTCGACGGCGAGCCCACCGCGGGTCTTTCGGACGACGCCCGGACGGCGCTGCGCCGCAACGAGGTGGGCTTCGTCTATCAGTTCCATCATCTGCTGCCGGAGTTCACGGCGCTCGAGAACGTCGTCATGCCGCAGCTCATCCGTGGGCTCGGCGCGGCCGAGGCGCGCGCCAGGGCGGCCGAGCTGCTGTCCTATCTCGGACTCGGGCAGCGGCTCGATCATCGCCCCGCCGAGCTGTCCGGCGGCGAACAGCAGCGCGTCGCGATCGCGCGCGCCGTCGCCAACGCGCCGCGCCTGCTGCTGGCGGACGAGCCGACCGGCAATCTCGACCCGACGACTTCGGCGCATGTCTTCTCGACGCTGACGGCGCTGGCCCGCGCCTCCGGGCTCGCCGCGATCGTCGCCACGCACAATCTCGAGCTCGCCGCCACGCTGGATCGACGCCTCACGCTGCGGGACGGCGTGCTGGTCGAGACCTGAACGGCGCCGCCGCTTGGCGTCCCGGGACCCCCGCGAGGTCGACGCGTCCGCGCCGACGGCGGAGCCGGAGCGGGCCCGGGAGCTGAAGGCGGCGGAGCAGGGCGCGGTTCTCCAGCGGGCGCCCGCGGCCGCGGCGTTGCTCGACTGGATCAGCGGCCGTCTGAGGGCGAGCGAGGCCTGGTTCGTCGCGCTTGCGCTCGTGGTCGGCGCCGCGGCCGGCGCGATGACCGTGCTGCAGGGCAAGATCTCCGAGACGCTCCAGCATCTGCTGTTCCGCCTGCCGGCCGAGGCGCGGCTCAGCGCCATGCCGTCCCTGAGCCTGACGCAGCTCCTCATCCTGCCGCTGGGCGGCGTGGCGCTCGCGGCCTTCACCCTGCTGGTCCGGGCGCGCCGCCGCGCGCTCGTGGACGCGGTCGAGGCCAATGCGCTGCATGGCGGACGGATGTCGCTCGTCGACAGCCTCGTGATCTCGGGGCAGACGCTCATCTCGAACGGCTTCGGCGCCTCGGTCGGGCTTGAGGCGGCCTACGCTCAGATGGGGGCCGCCGGAGGCTCGCTGGCCGGCCGCGGCTTCCGCATCAGGCGGTCGGATGTCCGGACGCTGGTCGGCGCGGGCGCCGGCGCCGGGATCGCCGCCGCCTTTGGCGCGCCGCTGACCGGCGCCTTCTACGCATTTGAGATCGTGATCGGCGCCTACACGCCGTCCGCCATCGCGCCGATCGCGGCCGCGGCGCTCGCCGGCGTCGTGACGGCGCATGCGCTCGGCTCGACGCCCTATCTGGTCAGCGCGCCGACCGGGGGCGCGCTCAGCACGACGGATCTTCTGTTGCTCGCGCCGCTCGGCGCGCTTTGCGCAGTCATCGGCATCCTGCTGATGCGCGCGGCGGCGCTCGTCGAGATCGGCACGCGCAAGATCAAGCTGCCGCCTTATGCGCGGCCGGCGATCGGCGGACTGCTGCTGATCCCGCTCGCGATGATCTCGCCGCAGGTGCTGTCGGCCGGCCATGGGGCGCTGCATCTCGATCTGGCGGGCGGCGCGGCGCTCGGCTTCATCGCCATCGTGTTCGTCGCCAAGTGCCTCGCCTCGGTCGTCTCGCTCGGCTTCGGCTTCCGTGGCGGCCTGTTCTTCGCCTCGCTGTTTCTCGGCACCCTGGCCGGTCACCTGTTCGCCGAGGGCGCGGCCGTCATCCTCGGCCCCGGCGTCGTCAACGTCACCGACGCGGCGCTGGTCGGGATGGCGGCGCTCGCCGTCGCCGTGGTCGGCGGTCCGATCACGATGGCGATGCTCGTCCTCGAGGCGACGCGCGACCTGACGCTGACCGGCGCGGTGCTGGCGGCGGCGCTGGTCGCGAGCACCATCGTGCGCGAGGCGTTCGGCTATTCGTTCTCCACCTGGCGCCTGCATCTGCGCGGCGAGACCGTGAAGAGCGCCCGGGACGTCGGCTGGGTGAGGACGTTGACAGCCGGCCGCATGATGCGCCGCGAAGCCAACACGACGCCCTCCACGACGACGATTGCAGAGTTCCGCCGGCGGTTCCCGCTGGGCTCGACCAGCCGCGTGGTGCTGGAGGACGATGCGGGCAAATACGCCGGAGTGCTGGTCACGGCCGCCGCCTATGGCGAGGGCGTCGATCCCGCCGCTCCGGTCGCGGAGCTCGCGAGCGCAAAGGACGTGGCGTTGAGGCCCGAGATGGACATCGGTGCCGTGATGCGCCTGTTCGACTCCGCCCAGGTCGACGAACTCGCCGTCATCGGTCCCGAGAGCGAGGTGCTGGGCGTGCTGTCCGAGACCTTCGTGCGGCGACGCTACGCCGAGGAGCTCGAGAAGGCGCAGCGCGAACTGTTCGGCGAGCGCTGACGCTCCACCGGATTGGCGCGAGGGCTTGACTCCGGATCATCGATGGAGAACAAAATAGGTACATAGAAGAACGGGGAGAGAACCATGGCCTATCGCGGCGTCCGCGCAGTGACTGTCTTCTGTCTCGAGCTTGCTTCGGTGGCGCTGTTCGCCGGCGCGGTCATGGTATGGGCTGCGGCGCTCGGAGCCGCCTGAACGTCGTCTTCTGTGGAGACCGGCGGGGAGGCCGGGCGCTTCTGCACGAGGCCGGATAAGGTCGCAGCGAGCGTGGGAGGAACGACATGGCGACGGGAGGGCTGACGAGCGACCCAGGCTTCGTGCATCTGAACGTGCGTTCCTCCTTCTCGCTGCTGGAGGGCGCGCTGACGATCGCGAAGCTCGCTTCGGCGGCGAAGGCCGACCGGATGCCGGCGATCGCGCTCACCGACGACAATCTGTTCGGCGCGCTGGAATTCTCTGAAAAGCTCGCCGGCGCCGGCGTCCAGCCGATCGTCGGGCTGACGCTGCCGATCGACTTCCAGGATCGCGAGCAGCGGGGCGGGCGACCCGTGCGCGATCTGCGGCGGCCCTCGATCGTGCTGCTGGCGCGGTCCGCCGAGGGCTATCGCAACCTGATGGCGCTCAGCAGCCGCGCCTTCCTGCAGAGCGACCCGGACGCGCCGCCGCACGCCACGCTCGAAATGCTGGAAGGGCTCTGCGACGGGCTGATCGCCCTCACCGGCGGGCCCGAGGGGCCGCTCGACTGCGCCTTCGCCGAAGGCGCGGACGATGTCGCGGGCGCGCGGCTCAGCAGGCTTTCCGGCTTTTTCGGCGACGGCCTTTATGTCGAGCTCCAGCGTCATGGCCTCCCCCGAGAGGTCGCGGTCGAGCCGGCGCTGGTCGGGCTCGCCTATGAGCGGGGTCTGCCGCTGGTCGCGACCAACGGGGCGCGCTTCGTCGAGCGCGCCGACCACGAGGCGCATGACGCGCTGATCTGCCTCGCCGACGGCCGTGTGCTGGCCGAGACCGACCGCCGGCAGATGTCGCCGGATCATTACCTCAAGACCCGCGCCGAGATGGCGGCGCTGTTCGCCGACTTGCCCGAGGCGCTCGAGAGCACGGTCGAGATCGCGCGCCGGAGCGCCTATCGGCCCCGCACCGCCAAGCCGATCCTGCCCCGCTTCACGGTGGGGGAGGCGACCGCCGACGGCGCCGACGCGGAGGCCGCGGAACTGCGGCGGCAGGCGCAGGCCGGCCTCGCGGCGCGGCTCGCCGCCCATGATCCCGCGCCGGGACTTTCGGTCCAGGACTATGAGGCGCGGCTGGAGTTCGAGCTCGGCGTGATCGAGCGGATGAAATATCCGGGCTACTTTCTGATCGTCTCGGACTTCATCAAATGGGCGAAGGCGCAGGGAATCCCGGTCGGGCCGGGCCGCGGCTCGGGCGCCGGCTCGCTCGTCGCTTATGCGCTCACCATCACGGACCTCGACCCGCTCAGGTTCGGGCTGCTGTTCGAGCGCTTCCTCAATCCCGAGCGCGTGTCGATGCCCGACTTCGACATCGACTTCTGCCAGGACCGGCGCGAGGAGGTGATCCGCTACGTCCAGGACCGCTACGGCCAGGATCGCGTGGCGCAGATCATCACCTTCGGCACCCTGCAGGCGCGCGGCGTGATGCGCGACGTCGGCCGCGTGCTGGAGATGCCGTACGGGCAGGTCGACAAGCTCTGCAAGCTCGTGCCGCAGAACCCGGCGAACCCGGTCACGCTGAAGCAGGCGGTGGGCGACGAGCCGAAGCTCGCGGAGGCCCGGACCACGGACCCGACCGTCGGCCGCATGCTCGACATCGCGCTGAAGCTCGAAGGCCTCTACCGCCACGCCTCGACCCACGCCGCCGGCATCGTGATCGGCGACCGGCCGCTCGAGCAGCTGGTCCCGCTCTACCGCGACCCGCGTTCCGACATGCCGGTCACCCAGTTCAACATGAAGTGGGTCGAGCCGGCGGGCCTGGTGAAGTTCGACTTCCTCGGCCTCAAGACGCTCACCACGCTTTCGACCGCTGCGAAGCTGCTGCGGCAGCGCGGGGTGGAGCTCGATCTGGAGAAGATCCCGATCGACGACGAGGCGACCTACGCGATGCTGTCGCGTGGCGAGACGGTCGGGGTGTTCCAGCTCGAAAGCGCAGGGATGCGGCGCGCGCTCGCGGACATGAAGCCCGACCGGTTCGAAGACATCATCGCGCTGGTCGCGCTCTACCGCCCAGGGCCGATGGCGAACATCCCGACCTATTGCGCGCGCAAGCACGGGCTGGAGAAGCCGGAATATCTCCACCCCAAGCTCGAGCCGATCCTGGCCGAGACCTTCGGCGTCATCATCTACCAGGAACAGGTGATGCAGGTCGCGCAGTCGCTCGCCGGCTATTCGCTCGGCGAAGCCGACCTGCTGCGCCGCGCGATGGGCAAGAAGATCCGCTCCGAGATGGACGCGCAACGCGAGCGGTTCGTCTCAGGCGCGGTCGAGCGCGGCATCGGCAAGGCGGACGCCGGCACGATTTTCGAGCTGCTCGCGAAGTTCGCCGACTACGGCTTCAACAAGAGCCATGCGGCGGCCTACGCGTTGGTCGCCTACCAGACCGCCTATCTCAAGGCGACCTATCCGGTCGAGTTCCTGGCGGCGTCGATGACGCTCGACATGGGCTCCACCGACAAGCTTGCCGAGTTTCGCCAGGAGGCGATGCGCCTCGGCATTCCGGTGCGGCCGCCCTGCGTCAACCGCTCGAACGTCGCCTTCGACGTGCAGGACGGCGCGATCTTCTATGCGCTCGCGGCGCTAAAGGGAGTCGGCCCGCAGGCCGTCGAGGGAATCGTGGCCCAGCGGCGCGAGCGCGCGTTCCGGGACCTGCGGGATTTCGCCAAGCGGCTCGACGCCAAGGCGCTGCCGCGCCGCGCGCTGGAAAGCCTGGTGCAGGCCGGCGCGCTGGACGCTCTGGAGCCGGACCGGGCGCGAGCGCTTGCGAGCGTCGACGCCGTGATGGCGATCGCGTCGCGCACACGGGACGACGAGGCGATCGGGCAGTTCGGCTTCTTCGAGGCCGCCGAGGAGCCGATCCGCCCCCAGCCGCATGAGACCTGGTCGGCGGGCGACCGGCTGAAGCGGGAGTATGAGGCGGTCGGCTTCTTCCTGTCCGGCCATCCGCTCGACGACTACCAGACGCTGCTCGAGAAGCTGAGGGTGCGGCGCTTCGCGGACTTCGCGGCGGCCGCCAAGGCCGGCGCGACGGCGGGTCGGCTTGCCGCGACCGTGCTGACGCGGCAGGAGCGCAAGACCCGGACCGGCAACCGGATGGGCGTGGTCACCCTGTCGGATCCGACAGGGCATTACGAAGCGGTGATCTTTTCCGAAGGGCTCGCCAAATATCGCGACCTGCTGGAGCCCAACACGCCGGTGATCGTCTCGGTCGCGGCGGCCGTGGAGGGCGACGAGCTGCGGCTGCGGCTCGAGCATGTCGAGCCGCTCGACCAGGCGGCGGAGCGGCTGCAGCGCTCGGTGCGAATCTTCATGCGGGCGGCGGAGCCGATCGAGCACGTGTCGCGCCGGCTCGAGGCGGGCGACGGGGAGGTCTCGGTCGTGCTGCTGCTCGACGAGGAGGAGACTGAGGTCGAGATTCGACTGCCCGGCCGTTACCGGGTCTCGCCGCAGATCGCCGGCGCGCTGAAGACGGTGCCTGGCGTGGTGGCGGTCGAAGCCGCCTGACGCGAACGCCGGCCGTTCGGCTTCGGCCGCCGCGGAGCCGAACGGCGCGCTGGCTCTTGGCTTGCCTTCGGCTGCGCCTTTCGCCTATAAGCCGCGCCATCCCACACGCGGGTAGGCGGCGATAACCAAGCCGTTCCGGCGCTGGCCCAATGAGCCAGCGGCGCCCGCGCAGGCAACCGGAGAATACGAAAATGGCGCTTCCCGACTTCACGATGCGTCAGCTGCTCGAAGCTGGCGTGCACTTCGGCCATCAGGCCCACCGCTGGAACCCGAAGATGGGCCCGTACATCTTCGGCGCCCGCAACAACATTCACATCATCGATCTCGCGCAGACCGTGCCGATGCTCCACCGCGCGCTGCAGGCGGTGAGCGACGTCGTGGCCGGCGGCGGCCGCGTGCTGATCGTCGGCACCAAGCGCCAGGCGGCCGAGATCGTGGCGGACTCCGCCCGCCGGTCCGCGCAGTATTTCGTCAACTCCCGCTGGCTCGGCGGCATGCTGACCAACTGGAAGACGATTTCCGGCTCGATCCAGCGGCTGCGCAAGCTCGAGGAGATGCTCTCCGGCGAGGCCCAGGGCTTCACCAAGAAGGAGCGCCTGACGCTGTCGCGCGAGCGCGACAAGCTCGAGAAGACGCTCGGCGGCATCAAGGACATGGGCGGCCTGCCCAACCTGATCTTCGTGATCGACACCAACAAGGAGCAGATCGCGGTCAAGGAGGCCCAGCGCCTCGGCATCCCGGTCGCCGCGATCCTCGACACCAATTCGGATCCGGAAGGCATCACCTATCCGATCCCGGGCAATGACGACGCTGGCCGCGCGCTGGCGCTCTACGGCGACCTGATCGCCCGCGCCGCGCTTGACGGCATCGGCCGCGGCCAGGGCGACCTCGGCGTCGATCTCGGCGCGCAGGAAGAGCCCGCGCTCGAGGAGCCGACGCTCGCCGCCGACACGGCCGAGCCGGAAGCGCCCGGCGAGGCGTTCGAGCTGCTGGCGGCGCCGCGCGGCGCGCCGGACGATCTGTCGAAGCTTTCGGGCGTCGGTCCGCAGCTCGAGCAGAAGCTCAACGAGTACGGCATCTATCACTACTGGCAGCTCTCGGCGATGAAGCCGGAAGACGTCGCCAAGGCGGACGCCGACATGAAGCTCAACGGCCGCATCGAGCGTGAAGGCTGGGTCGCGCAGGCGCGCGAGCACCTCGCCGGCGTCGCGGCCTGAATCGATCGGGACGCCCGCGCCTTCGGGCGCGGGTCCCAACCGGAATTCGTCGCCCCGCGGGACGACGCGAGTTAGAGGAAACAATGGCCAACATCACCGCAGCCATGGTGAAGGAGCTTCGCGAGAAGACCGGCGCCGGCATGATGGACTGCAAGAACGCGCTCGCCGAGGTCGGCGGCGACATGGAGGCCGCGGTCGATTGGCTGCGCAAGAAGGGTCTCGCCAAGGCCGCCAAGAAGGCTGGCCGAGTCGCAGCCGAGGGTCTGGTGGCGCTTGCCGTCGCGGGCCAGAAGGGCGTCGCGATCGAGGTGAACGCCGAGACCGACTTCGTCGCGCGCAATCCGGAATTCCAGGAGATGGTCGCGACCATCGCGACCGTGGCGCTTGAGGCCGGCGACGACGTCGCGGCGATCGAGGCGGCCGGCTATCCGGGCGGCGGCAGCGTGCAGGAGAAGATCCAGGCGACCGTCGCCAAGATCGGCGAGAACATGACGCTCCGTCGCGCGGCGCAGGTCGTCGTGCCGGCCGGCGTCGTCGGCTCCTACGTGCATTCGCCGGTCGGGCCGAACCTCGGTAAGATCGCCGTGCTGGTCGGGCTGAAGTCGGAAGGCAAGGTCGACGCGCTCACTGCGCTCGGCCGTCAGGTCGCGATGCACATCGCGGCCATCAACCCGCAGGCTCTCGACGCGGCGTCGCTTGATCCGGCGGTGGTCGAGCGCGAGCGCGGCGTGCTGGCCGACAAGGCGCGCGCCTCGGGCAAGCCCGAGAACGTGGTCGAGAAGATCGTCGAGAGCGGCGTCAAGACCTTCTACAAGGAGGTCTGCCTCGTCGATCAGCCCTTCGTGCATGACGGGTCCAAGACCGTCGCGCAGGCCGTGAAGGCGGCCGAGGCCGAGGTCGGCGCGCCGATCCAGATCACCGGCTTCGTCCGGCTGGCGCTGGGCGAGGGCGTCGAGCGCGAGGAATCCGACTTCGCGGCGGAAGTCGCCGCGGCGGCCGGCACGAAAAGCTGACGCCGTGACGCCCGCCTCCGAGACGACGCCGCTCTATCGACGCGTCCTCGTCAAGGTGTCGGGCGAGGCCCTGATGGGGCCTTCGGCCTTCGGGCTCCATCAGCCCACCGTGGACCGCATCGCCGCCGATCTGGCGGCGGCGCATGCGCTCGGGGTCGAGCTCGCGGTCGTGGTCGGCGGCGGCAACATCTTCCGGGGCGTGCAGGTCTCGGCCCAGGGCGTCGACCGGGCGACCGGCGACTATATGGGCATGCTGGCGACCGTCATGAACGCGCTCGCCCTCGCGGCCGCCCTGATGCGCCAGGGCGTCCAGACGCGGGTGCTGTCGGCGCTCGACATGCCGGCGGTGTGCGAGACCTACACCCGGCCGCGCGCGCTCGCCCATCTCGATCGCGGCCGCGTTGTGATCTTCGCGGCCGGAACCGGCAATCCGTTCTTCACCACCGACACCGCCGCGGCGCTGCGCGCGATCGAGACCGGCTGCGAGGCGCTCCTCAAGGCGACGCAGGTCGACGGCGTCTACACCGGCGATCCGAAGAGTGATCCCACCGCCACGCGGTTCGATCGCGTCAGCCATGACGAAGTCCTGCAGCGGGATCTCAAGGTGATGGACGCCGCCGCCTTCGCGCTTGCCCGCGAGAACGCACTTCCGCTAATCGTGTTTTCCATCCACGAGCCCGGCTCGATCCCGGCGGTCATCTGCGGCGGAGGGCGCGCGACGATCGTCACGAGCTGACAGAGGCACCGAGCGCTCCTCCAGGCCCGCAAGCAGGAAGCATTTCCATCATGTCCGCCGGTTCGTTCGACATCGATGACATCAAGCGCCGCATGCAGGGGGCGATCGCCTCGCTGAAGACCGATCTCCAGGGGCTTCGCACCGGGCGCGCCTCGGCGAACCTGCTGGATCCGGTCACGGTGACCGCCTACGGCGCGGAGATGCCGCTCAACCAGGTCGCCACCGTAAGCGTGCCGGAGTCCCGTATGCTGAGCGTGCAGGTCTGGGACCGCTCCATGGTGGGCGCCGTCGAGAAGGCGATCCGCGAGGCCAATCTCGGCCTCAACCCGATCACCGAGGGTCAGCTCATGCGGATCCCGCTGCCGGAGCTCAACGCCGAGCGGCGCAAGGAGCTCGTCAAGGTCGCTCACAAATACGCCGAGCAGGCGCGGGTCGCGGTGCGCCACGTCCGCCGCGACGGCCTCGACACCTTGAAGAAGAACGAAAAGGACGGCGACATCAGTCAGGACGATCACGACCGGCTCGCGGATCAGGTCCAGAAGGCGACTGACGCTGCGGTCACCGACATCGATCAGGCGGTGGCGGCGAAGGAAAAAGATATCCTGCAGGTGTGATATCCTGCGGGCTCGACAGCCGACTCGGCCGCGTCAGGCCGAACATGACGAAGGTCCTGGCCGCGCCGGACCGGGACTTTGAGCATTCTGGTCCGGGCCCTGCCATGTCGCCAAGCAGTCTGAGCCGATTGAGTGGGAGCCCGGCCGAGCAGCCGGCTGACGGCGGGGCGCCGCGACACGTCGCGATCATCATGGACGGCAACGGCCGCTGGGCCGCGGCGCGCGGCCTGCCGCGCCTCGAAGGCCACCGCCGCGGCGTCGAGGCGCTGCGGCGCGCCGTCCGGTCCGCCTATGACCTCGGGGTCCGCTACCTCACGCTCTACAGCTTCTCGTCGGAGAACTGGACGCGGCCCGCAGAGGAAGTCTCCGATCTGCTCAACCTGTTGCGGCTGTTCATCCGTCGCGACCTGACGGATCTGCACCGCGAAAATGTGAGGGTGCGGGTGATCGGCGAGCGCGAAGGCCTGCCCCGGGACATCGCGAAGCTGCTGGACGACGCCGAAAGCCTCACGCGCGCCAACACCGGGCTGAACCTCGTCGTCGCCTTCAACTATGGCGGCCGTCAGGAAATCGTCAGCGCCGTCCGCCGCATCGCGACGGCGGTGCAGGAAGGCCGGCTTGATCCCGCCGCGATCGACGTGGCGTCGATTTCCGACCATCTCGACACCGCCGACATGCCGGATCCGGATCTCGTCATCCGCACGAGCGGCGAACTTCGCCTGTCGAACTTCCTCCTGTGGCAGAGCGCCTATGCGGAGTTCGTGTTCCTCCCGCGGTTCTGGCCGGATTTCGACCGGGCCGACTTCGAGGAGGCAATCGCGAGTTTTCGGTCGCGGCAGCGCCGTTACGGCGGGCGCGCCGCGCGGGCCGGCGCGTGACGGGAGGCTCCAAGGCGTCCGGGGGCTCGTCCGAGCTCATGAGGCGCGTCCTGTCGGGGGTCGTCATGATCGCCGCGGCGCTGCTCGTGGCGCGACTTGGCGGCATTCTGTTCGCGATCTTCTGGACCATCGCCGGCGTTGCGGTCGGGGTCGAATGGGCGTGGCTTTCGGCCCCTGACCCGAAGGCGCGGCGGCGGGCTGCGCAGACGGTCGCGCTTACGCTCGGAATCGCCGGCGCGCTGGTCGGCCTTGCGAGCTACCTGACCATCTCGCTCTGGGTGGTCGCTGCGGCGCTCGCCCTCGGCGCCGCCGCTGCGGCCGTGGTGGCGCGGCCGGTCTATCTGACCGCCGCCGCCGTTCCCTATGGGGCGGCCGCCTTCGTGGGCGTCATCCTGCTGCGGCGCGATGCGCAAGATGGGCTGCTCGCCACGCTCTGGCTCTTCGCAGTCGTCTGGGCGACCGATATCGCCGCCTATTTCACGGGTCGGGCGCTCGGCGGCCCCAAGCTCGCGCCGCGCATCTCACCCAAGAAGACGTGGTCGGGCGCCGTGGGCGGCGCGGCTGCTGCGGCCGGAGCGGGCGTAGCGGTCGCGGCGCTTGGCGGCGTGGTCAATCTCTGGCCGGTGGCGGCGGTCGCTCTGGCGACGGCGATCCTGGCCGAACTCGGGGATCTGTTCGAATCCGGCGTCAAGCGCGCCTTCGGCGCCAAGGATTCGAGCCAGCTCATTCCGGGCCATGGCGGGCTGATGGACCGGCTCGACGGCTTTCTTGTCGCAGCGACCTTCGCCGCCGCCATCGGGATCGCGCGCGGCGGGCTCGACGGTGCGGGGCAGGGGCTCCTGCGATGGTGAGCCAGGGCGGCAAGCGCCGCGTCACCATTCTGGGCGCGACCGGCTCGGTGGGCCGCGCGACGTTCGACCTGATCGAGCGCCATCCCGAGCGCTTCGAGGTCGAGGCGCTCGTCGGCGGAAGCGACGCCGCTGCGCTCGCGGAACTCGCGATCCGGGTCGGCGCGCGCCGGGCCGTGATCGCCGATCCAGCGCAGGGCGCTCGGCTCGCCGCTGCGCTCGACGGCTCCGGCGTCTCCTCCGGCGCCGGCCCGACCGCCTGCCTCGATGCGGCCTCGCTGCCGGTTGATTGGACCATGGCGGCGATCAGCGGCGCCGCCGGGCTCGCCCCGACTGTCGCGGCGGTGCGCACGGGCGGCGCGGTCGCCTTCGCGACCAAAGAATGCCTGGTCTGCGCGGGGGCGGCTTTCATGGCCGAGGTCGCGCGCGCCGGCGCGACGCTGCTGCCGGTCGATTCGGAACACAACGCCCTGCTGCAGGCGCTCGGCGGGCAGTCGGTGGCGGACGTCGAGAAGATGACGATCACCGCCTCGGGCGGACCGTTCAGGCTGTGGCCTGCGGAGCGGATCGCGGCCGCCCGCCCGGAGGACGCGCTGAGGCACCCGACCTGGTCGATGGGCGCCAAGATCACGATCGATTCCGCCACCCTGATGAACAAGGGCCTTGAGCTGATCGAGGCGCATCATCTGTTCGCCATCGAGGCGGAGCGACTCGACGTGGTGGTGCATCCGCAGTCCGTCGTGCACGGGCTCGTGGCGTTCAGGGATGGCGCCGTTACAGCCGGCTTGGCGGCTCCCGACATGCGCGTACCGATCGCCCATGCGCTCGGTTTCCCCGAGCGGATCGAGGTGCCGACTCCCCGGCTCGATCTTGTCCGCACCGGCGCGCTGACCTTCGAGGCGCCGGATGTCGGCCGATTCCCGGCGCTTCGCCTGGCGCGCGAGGCGCTCGCGGCCGGCGGCGCGGCGGCGACGATCCTGAACGCGGCGAACGAGGTCGCGGTCGGGCTGTTCCTGGAGCGGCGGATCGGCTTCATGGACATTCCGCGGATCGTGGCCGATGCTCTCGATCAGGCGGGTCGGCTCGGACTCAACGCGGCGCCGGCCTCCATCGACGAGGCGATCGAACTCGACTGCGAGGCTCGCGCGATCGCGTCCGCCTGTCTGCTGGAGACCCGGCTCCGGGCGCGGTAGACTGGGCGCAGTCTCGCCGTCGTGGCCCGGCCGGAAGCGCCGCCTGAATCGAGGATCTGATGACGTTTCTCCACGAGATGCTGGGCGCGGGGTCGGCCACTCTCGGCTATCTGGTCCCGTTCCTCTTCGTGCTCACGCTCGTGATCTTCTTCCACGAGCTTGGTCATTTCCTTGTCGCGCGCTGGACCGGCGTGCGCGTGCTGACCTTCTCAATCGGTTTCGGACCGGAACTGTTCGGTTTCTTTGACCGGCGTGGCACGCGCTGGCGCGTCGCGGCGATCCCGCTCGGCGGCTATGTCCGCTTCGCGGGCGACGAGAACGGCGCCAGTGCGCCCGACGTCGAACTGCTCGAGCGGATGTCCCCAGAGGAACGCCGCGGCAGCTTCTTTTTCGCGCCGCTGCCAAGCCGCGCCGCGATCGTGGCGGCCGGGCCGATCGCGAATTTCCTGCTGGCGATCGCGATCTTCGCGGGCGTCTTCATGGCCGCCGGTCGGCCAGTGACGGACGCGGTGGTGGACGAGATCGAGCCGGGCAGCGCCGCGGCCGCGGCGGGATTCGCGCCTGGCGACCTGGTGCTGCAGATCAACGACTCGGCCATCCGCTCGTTCAGCGACATGCAGAGAATCGTCGAGGTCAGCGCCGATCAGAGCTTGCGCGTAATCGTCGAGCGCGCGGGCCAGCGGCTGACGCTGGAGGCGACGCCGAAGCTGAAGGAGGTCTCCGACCCGTTCGGCAACAAGCTCAAGATCGGCCTGCTCGGCATCAAGCGCTCGACCAATCCGCAGAACCTGCGGTTCGAGCGCTACGGGCCGCTCGACGCTGTTTGGGCGGGGGCGCAGGAGACCTGGTTCCAGGTGTCGCGCACCGGCGCCTATCTCGGGCGGATGCTGGTCGGCCGCGAGTCGACGGACCAGATCGGCGGCCCAATCAGGATCGCCAAGACCTCAGGCGATTTCGCCAGCCTCGGCTTCCTGGCGCTGCTGAATCTCGCAGCGATTCTGTCGGTTTCGATCGGGCTGCTGAACCTCGTTCCGATCCCGATGCTCGATGGCGGCCATCTTCTTTTCTACGCGATCGAGGCGCTGCGCGGCCGGCCGTTGGGGCCGCGCACGCAGGAAATGGGCATGCGCGTGGGCTTCGCTCTCGTGCTTGCCTTGATGGTCTTCGCGACGTGGAACGACATCGTTCATCTTTCGTCACTAGGCTGAAATCGGGGTGGCGTGGCCCCGCCGCAACGGCAGGGGCGAAACGTCGGCAAGCGTTGAGTAGCGAGTTTGCACGTGCGTCAAAGTTCTATAGAAGCGGACGGGGTCGCTCCGCGGATTTCAGCCGTTGCAAGCGGTTGCGGAAGCGCGGCACACGGCACGGGGGTCCGTCAGCCCATGAAGCGTATGGTTCGAGTAGTCGGGCGCCTTGCCCTTGCCTCGTCGGTCGCAGTCGCGCCGATGATAGCGGGCGTGGGGGCCGGCCTTCTCGGCGCTACGGCGGCCAGCGCGCAGAGCGCGAGCGGCATCACCGTCCGGGGAAACCAGCGCGTCGACGCGGAGACGATCCGTTCCTATTTCACGGGTCGTGGTCCGCTGACCCAGCCGGTTGTCGACGAAGGCATTCGCGGGCTCTACGCAAGCGGCCTGTTCTCCGATGTGCGGGTCACGCGCGCCGGCGGCGGCATCGTGGTCAGCGTCAGCGAAAACCAGGTCATCAACCGGGTGGCGTTTGAGGGCAATTCCAAGGTCAAGGACGCTGTCCTGTCCTCGGAAGTCCAGTCGAAGGCGCGCGGCCCGTTCAACCCTGCGGTCGTCCAGGCCGACGCCCAGCGCATCACCGAGATCTATCGCCGCTCGGGCCGCTACCAGGTCACCGTCGAGCCGAAGACCATCAATCAGTCGAATGGCCGCGTCGACCTCGTCTTCGAGATCAACGAAGGCGAGAAGACGAAGATCCAAGCCATTGAATTCGAAGGCAATGACGCCTTCGGCGACGGCACGCTGCGCGACCAGATGTCGACCACCGAGTCGAACTGGCTGAGCTGGATCAAGACCTCCGATGTCTATGATCCGGACCGGATCAACGCGGACCTCGAGCAGCTCCGCAAGTTCTATCTGAACCACGGCTATGCTGATTTCCGGGTGGTCTCGGCCAACGCCGACCTCAACCGCGAAACCAACGCCTTCACGCTGAAGATCGTGGTCGAGGAAGGTCAGCAGTACCGCTTCGGCCCGGTCGACGTGGAGTCGCACGTCGCCGAAGTCGACGCCGCGACCCTGAAGAGCCGGATCGAGTCCTCTTCGGGCTCGGTCTACAGCGCCAAGGACGTCGACAAGTCGGTCGAGAACATGTCGCTCGAGCTCGCCTCGCGCGGCTACGCCTTCGCGCAGGTTCGTCCGCGCGGCGATCGCGACGTGAACGGCCGCACGATCGCCATCACCTACGTCGTCGAAGAAGGCGCGCGGGTCTATGTCGAGCGCATCAATGTGCGCGGCAACACCCGCACGCGCGACTATGTGGTCCGCCGCGAGTTCGATATCGGCGAGGGCGACGCCTACAACCAGATCTTCATCGACCGCGCGGAGCGGCGCATCAAGGCGCTCGGCTTCTTCAAGAACGTGCGCATCACGACCGAGCCCGGCTCGGCGCCGGATCGCGTCATCGTCAATGTGGACGTCGAGGATCAGCCCACCGGCGAGTTCTCGGTCGCGGGCGGCTACTCCTCGCAGGACGGCATCATCGGCGAAGTCGCGCTCGGCGAGCGTAACTTCCTCGGCCGCGGTCAGTACGCCCGGATCGCGGCGCAGTTCGGCCAGAACACCTCCGGCTTCGACTTCTCCTTCACCGAGCCGTACTTCCTCGGCTATCGCGTGTCGGCGGGCGTCGACGCCTATGTGAAGCGCCGCGACGACACGGACTACACCTCCTACAAGGTCGACACCTATGGCGGCGGCCTGCGCTTCGGCTTCCCGATCACGGACGAGTTCACGATCGGCACCCGCTATCAGGTCTACCAGCAGGATCTGAAGATCCCGAGCCGTTATCGGGACATCTATAACAGCGACGGCACCGTGAACCGCGACCGCGCGTCGGCGGCCATCTTCGAGGCCCAAGGCAAGACGCTGACGTCTCTCGCCGGCATCTCGCTGATCTACAATACGCTCGACAATCCGGTGAACCCGACCCAGGGCATCTATGCGGAGCTCAAGGGCGACGTGGCGGGCCTGGGCGGCGACGCCAAATATGTCCGCGGCACCTTTGACGGCCGTTACTATCATCCGCTGTTCGTTGACGACGTGGTCGGCATTCTGCGGCTGCAGGGCGGTCACGTGAAGGCGTTCGGCAGCGACGATCTGCGCGTGCTCGATCACTTCCCGGGCGGCCCCGATCTCGTGCGCGGCTTTGAGCCCCAGGGCTTCGGTCCGCGCGACCTTGGCACGGCCAACCCGCTGCGCGGCAGCCCGAACGACGATCCGCTCGGCGGCACGACTTACTTCGGCGCGTCTGCTGAAGCGCAGTTCCCGATCTTCGGCCTGCCCAAGGAGATCGGCCTGAAGGGCGCGGTCTTCGCCGACGCCGGCACGGTCTTCGGCTACGAAGGCATCAAGAGCATCAGCGGCGTTCCGAACGGCGTCGGCGGCGGTGGCGGCACGAGCACCGTCACGGTGAATGCGGCCGACAGCAAGAAGATCCGTTCGTCCGTCGGCGCCTCGATCCTCTGGAACTCGCCGCTCGGCCCGATCCGCTTCGACTTCGCCAAGGTGCTGTCGAAGGAGAAGTATGACGAGACCCAGGTGTTCCGGTTCTCGGGCGGCACCCGGTTCTGAGAACAGGCTTTCGGGTTTCACACAAATCTCATAAACGGGCGGCGGAGAAACATCCGCCGCCCGTTTCGTTTTCGCCGGCGGCGGCCGGAGCCCAATGACCGAACCCCGCTTCTTTCCGGCACCGCAGCCGCTCGATCTCGCCGCGCTCGTCTCGCTCACCGGCGCCCGGCGCGGGCGGGGGCCGGCGGACGTCTCGATCACCGGCCTCGCGCCGATCGGTTGGGCCGGTCCGGCCGACATCGCTTTGCTGCTCGGATCGGAGGGCGCCGACGCAATCCGCTACAGCCTCGCAGGGGCGATCCTGGTGGCGGCCGAATTCGAGGCGCTCGCCCCTGAAGGCGCGATCACGCTGGTCACGCCCGACCCCGCCCGGGCCTTCGCGAAAGTGGCGGGCGCGCTGTTTCCGGCCGCCCTGCGCCCGCAACCGATCTTTGGGGACGGAGTGGCGCCGGGCGCTGTGATCCACCCTGAGGCGAAGCTCGAGAACGACGTCACCGTCGATCCCGGAGCCGTCGTCGGCCCCCGCGCCGAGATCGGCTGCGGCGCGGTGATCTGCGCCAATGCGGTCATCGGGGCCGACGTCAGGCTTGGCCGCGGCGCAGTCGTGGGACCCGGCGCCTCGATCGTGCATGCGCTGGTCGGCGACCGGGTGATCGTGAGGCAGGGCGCGCGGATCGGTCAGGACGGCCCGGCGCTGGCGTCCGTGGACGGACGCCGGACCCGGCTTCCTCAGGTCGGCCGCGCGATTATCCAGGACGATGTGGAGATCGGCGCCAACGCCACGGTGGACCGCGGCGCCGATCGCGACACCGTGATCGGCGAGGGCGCAAAGATCGACAACCTGGTCAGGATCGGCCACAACGTCACCGTCGGCCGCCACTGCGTCGTGCTCGCCCGAAGCCAGGTTCCTCCTGGGGCGACGCTGGACGATTTCGCCGTCGTGGGGAGCTTCGAGCCCACCATTTAGATCTGCGCCGAGAGCGGCGAAGGGGGCGAAGGTTCCTGCCGTCCACCGGGTTCGGCGGATCCTCGGATGTCATGCGCTGAAACGCCGGCCGCAGAGCCGACCCGGCGCCCAGGGAAGAATTGAGATGAACGACGTTACCGCGACGCCATCCTCGGAGCCGACCACGCTCGCCGCCGCCGACATTGCGGCGATCATGTCTTATCTGCCGCACCGCTATCCGTTCCTGCTGGTCGACCGCATCATCGACATCGACGGCGACAGGTCCGGCGTCGGGATCAAGAACGTCACGTTCAACGAGCCGCATTTTCAGGGCCATTTCCCCCAGGCGCCGGTGATGCCGGGCGTGCTGCTGATCGAGGGAATGGCGCAGACGGCGGGGGCGATCTGCGTCGCGTCCCGCACCGCGCCGAACTCGCCGCGGATCGTCTACTTCATGACGATCGACAAGGCGAAGTTCCGCAAGCCGGTGACGCCTGGCGACGTGGTCGAGTACCACATGACGCAGATCAGGAAGCGCGCCAACATGTGGTGGTTCCGCGGCGAGGCGAAGGTGGCCGGCGCGCTGGTGTGCGAGGCCGAGATTTCGGCCATGCTGGTCGACAAATAAAAAAAGCCCCGCCGGCAGGCGGGGCTTTTTTCATGCTCAGGCGGCCGCCTCAGCGGCGCTCATTGATCGGCACGTAGTCGCGCTCGGGCGCGCCGGTGTAGAGCTGGCGCGGACGCCCGATCCGCTGCGACGGATCCTCCACCATCTCCTTCCACTGCGCGATCCAGCCGACGGTGCGCGCCACTGCGAAAAGCACCGTGAACATCGCCGTCGGAAAGCCCATCGCCTTGAGCGTGATGCCCGAATAGAAGTCGATGTTCGGGTAGAGCTTCTTCTCGATGAAGTACTCGTCCTTGAGCGCGATCTTCTCGAGCTCCACCGCCACCTCGAGCAGCGGGTCGTCCTGGATGCCGAGCTCGGCGAGGACCTCGTGGCAGGTCTTCTGCATGATCTTGGCGCGCGGGTCGTAGTTCTTGTAGACGCGGTGGCCGAAGCCCATCAGGCGGAACGGGTCGTTCTTGTCCTTGGCCTTCTGGACATAGAGCTCGACCTTGTCGGGCGTGCCGATCTCGCCAAGCATCTTGAGCGCGGCCTCGTTGGCGCCGCCATGCGCCGGACCCCACAGGCAGGCGATGCCGGCCGCGATGCAGGCGAACGGATTGGCGCCCGAAGAGCCCGCGAGCCGCACCGTCGAGGTGGAAGCGTTCTGCTCGTGATCGGCGTGCAGGATAAAGATCCGATCCATCGCGCGCGCCAGGACCGGGTTGACCTTGTACTCCTCGCACGGCACCGCGAAGCACATGTTGAGGAAGTTCGCGGAGAAATCGAGCGCGTTCTGCGGATATACGAAGGGCTGGCCGATCGAATATTTGTACGCCATGGCCGCAAGCGTCGGCGTCTTGGCGATCATGCGGATCGAGGCGATCAGCCGCTGCTCGGGATCGGTGATGTCGGTCGAGTCGTGATAGAAGGCCGAGAGCGCGCCGACGACGCCGCACATCACCGCCATAGGATGCGCGTCGCGCCGGAAGCCGCTGTAGAAGCGCGACATCTGCTCGTGGACCATGGTGTGGCGCGTGACCTGGCGGTCGAACTCCGCCTTCTGCGCCGAGGTCGGCAGCTCGCCGAACAGCAGCAGATAACAGGTCTCAAGGAAGTCGCCGTGCTCCGCGAGCTCGTCGATGGGGTAGCCGCGGTAGAGCAGCAGGCCCGCGTCGCCGTCGATATAGGTGATCTTCGACTCGCAGCTGGCGGTCGAGGTGAAGCCCGGGTCGTAGGTGAACAGGCCCGTGTCTTTGTAGAGCGTCTGGACGTCGAGAACGGACGGGCCGATCGAGCCGTGCTTGATCGGAAGATCAAGCTCCGCCCCTTCGACGCTCAGATGACCGGCTTCCGGCGAGCCTTCCTGAACCTTGAGCGTGCTGGTCGTCGCATTCATGCGCCATGCCCCTTCGCTGGAATTATGGCCTTGTCGCGCCAGGAACGGCACGTGGCTCTCCGGCTCGCAGGAGGGGGAGGGCGCAGGGACGGCGCGACGCTACTTTTGTTGCAGTGCGAACTAGCGCTGTCAAACGTCAGCGCCAGTCCTGGCCGGATCACGCCGGCTGCGCGGCCTGATCCGCGATCCGCGCCAGGCTCTCTTGCCGTCCGAGGGCGACCAGGACGTCAAAGATGCCCGGCGAAGTCTTGCGTCCGGTCAGGGCGGCCCGCAGCGGCTGCGCCACCGTGCCGAGCTTGACGCCGGCCTCCTCCGCCACCGCACGCACGGCGGCTTCCGCCTCGGCGGCCGTCCAGGGGTCGATCGCCGCGAGGCGCTCGGCGAGCAGCGCGAGCAGCCGGCGCGCGTCGGGCGTCAGCAACTGCTCTGCGGCGGGCTCCAGCGACAGCGGCCGCTCATCGAGAAGGAAGCGCGCGCCGTCCAGCAGTTCGACGAGAGTCTTCGCGCGCTCCTTGAGGCCCGGAAGCGCTCCCTCAAGCGCCGGCCAGCGGCCGGTTTCATCGAGCCGCGCGATCGCGGCGGGTCCGCCCGGCAGGTAGGGAAGCGCGGCGCGGAAAGCCTCCATCAGCTCCGCGTCAGGCGTCGCCCGCATGTAATGGCCGTTCAGGTTCTGCAGCTTGACCTGATCAAAGCGCGCCGCCGAACGGCCGACGTCGCCGATATCGAACCACTCGACCGCCTGTTCGGTCGAGAAGATCTCATCGTCGCCATGGCTCCAGCCGAGCCTGGCGAGGTAGTTGCGCAGCGCTGCCGGCAGGAAGCCCATCTCCCGGTAGGCCTCCACGCCGAGCGCGCCGTGGCGCTTCGAGAGCTTCGCCCCGTCCGGGCCATGGATCAGCGGGATATGCGCCATCTTGGGCGCGCTCCAGCCCATGGCGTCGTAGATCTGCGCCTGGCGGGCGGCGTTGGTGAGATGGTCGACCCCGCGGATGACGTGCGTCACGCCCATGTCGTGATCATCGACCACGACCGCCAGCATGTAGGTCGGCGTTCCGTCCGAGCGCAGCAGCACGAGGTCGTCGAGGTCCTTGTTGGGGATGACGACGCGCCCCTGCACGAGATCGTCGATGACGGTCTCGCCCTCGATCGGCGCCTTGAGCCGGATCGCCGGCTGGCGGTCCGTCGGCCAATCGGTCTCCGGCCGGTCCCGCCAGCGGCCGTCGTAGCGCGGCGGACGCCCTTCGGCCTGCGCCTTGGCGCGCATCTCCTCAAGCTCCTGGGCCGTCGCGTAGCAACGATAGGCGCGGCCCTCGGCCAGCATCCGCTCCACCGCCTCGCGGTGCCGGGCGGCGCGGGCGAACTGGAAGACAGGCTCGCCGTCCCAGTCGAGACCGAGCCACTTCAGGCCGTCGAGGATCGCCGCGATCGCGGCGTCGGTCGACCGGGCGCGATCGGTGTCCTCGATCCGCAGCAGCATCGTGCCGCCGAGACTTCTGGCGAACAGCCAGTTGAACAGCGCGGTCCGCGCGCCGCCAATGTGCAGGAAGCCCGTCGGCGACGGCGCGAAGCGTGTGACGACGGTCTCGCTCACTTCAGGTCGTTCTCTCGCGCTCGGGGGAGGGGTGCGGCGTCGTCTGTACGCCGCGGCGCGCCGGTGTAGCATGGGCCTGCGACCGGGGGAAAGACGCGCCGATGGCGGAGCAGCCGGGCCGGCCAAAGCGGGGCAGGGCGCGCGCAGCGGCCATTCCGGAGGATCGGGCGGCCGGTCCCGACCGCGCGGCGACGGCATGGGGCGGCGCGGCTTCCGCCCGACTGTCGGCGCTGCTCGCCGAGGAGGCGGAGGCCGGTCGACCGGCGCTCTGGCTTCCCGTCGCGTTCGGCTGCGGCGCCGCGATCTACTTCTCGGCGGGCCGCGAGCCCGAACTGTGGGCGAGCGCAGCGCCCCTCGGTCTCGGGCTCGGGCTGCTCTGGCTTGCCCGCGGCAGATTCCTCGCGCTCTGGCTCGCGCTCGGCCTGACCTTCGGCGGCGCGGGCTTTCTCGCCGGCAAGCTCGCGACGGTCCGCGCAGAAGCGCCGACGCTCGAGCGGCCGCTGCGCGGGGAGGTGGTCGGCCGCGTCCTGTTCGTCGAGCCGCGCGCGCGCGGCATGCGGCGGCTGACGATCGCGCCGGAACGGTTCATCACGCTGGCCGCGCGCGACATGCCGGCCCGCGTTCGGGTGACCGCGCGCGCAGATCCGCCGCTGGCGGCCGGCGACCGCATTGCGCTGACGGCGCTCTGGCGGCCGCCGGAGGGGCCCGTGCGCCCCGGCGGCTACGACTTCGCGCGCGTGGCCTTCTTCGAGCAGATCGGCGCGACCGGCTACGGCGCGAAGGACATCCGTATTCTGCCGGCCTCTCCGGGTGGCGTCATGTCGGACGCGGCGGCGCGGCTGGAGCGACTGCGCGCGGACCTCACCGCGCGCATCTCGGCCGCCGTGGGCGGCCCGGAAGGCGCGGTGGCGGCGGCTCTGGTCACGGGCGTGCAAGGCCCGATCCCGCCCTCGGTCTCGGACGACCTCCGCGCCGCCGGCCTCAGCCATATCCTGTCCATTTCCGGGCTGCACATGGCGCTCGTGGCCGGCACGCTGTTCTGGTTCGCGCGGGCGCTGCTCGCGCTCTCCCAGCGCGCGGCGCTCAGCCTGCCGGTCAAGGAAATCGGCGCAGCGGTGGCGCTCGCCGGGGCCACCTTCTATCTCGCGCTCTCCGGCGCGGAGGTCGCGACGCAGCGCTCCTACGTCATGATCGCGGTCGCGTTGCTCGCCGTGATGATCGGCCGGTCCGCGCTGGCGCCCCGCAACTTCGCGCTCGCCGGGCTGCTGGTGACCGCCTGGACGCCCGATGCGCTGCTTGGGCCGAGTTTTCAGATGTCCTTCGCCGCCGTGGCCGGCCTGGTGGCGTGGTTCGAGACCAGGCGTGACCTGCCTCCCGCGCCGCCGCCGGCCTCGCGCGGCGCGGCGCTCACGCGCCGCCTTCGACGCGCGGCGACGCTCGCGGTTATGACGACCCTCATCGCCGGGCTCGCGACCGCGCCGTTCGCCGCCTATCATTTCCAGCGCCTGACGCCTTACGCGTTGGCGGGCAACGCGCTCGCGGAGCCCTTAGTCGGGCTGATCGTGATGCCGGCGGCGATCGCCGGGCTGCTGTTCGCGCCCCTAGGACTGGACGCGATCTGGTGGCGTCTCATGGGCTTCGGACTCGAGGGCGTGCTCGCCGTCGCTGGAGCGGTCGCCGCCTGGCCAGGCGCCGAACGCAACGTCGTGGCGTTCGGGCCGGGCGCCCTCAGCCTCTTCGCGCTGGGGATCGCATGGCTCTGCCTCTGGCGAACGGCGCTGCGCTGGGGCGGGCTCCCGATTCTCGGGGCGGCGCTCGCGCTTGCGGCGTTTCCGGCGCGGCCGGACGTCGTGATCGACGCATCGGGTCGGGCGCTTGCGGCGCGGGCGCCGGATGGCCGGCTCGCGCTGCTCGGCGCCAGCCCGGGCCGGTTCGCCGCCAAGGTCTGGTTTGCGGCCGACGGCTCGCCTGCGCCGACGCGGGACGCCGCACGCGACGTGCGGTGCGACGCCTATGGCTGCACCGCGCCCCTCGCGGGCGGTGGCGTCGTCGCGCTGTCGTGGGACCCGAGGGGACTGGAGGAGGACTGCCGGCGGGCGGCGCTTGTCGTCACGCGCCTTGACGCGCCGGCGGCCTGCGCGGAGACGGCGGCGGTGGTTGACCGAAGAATCCTCGCAGCGACCGGCGCGCTGAGCCTCACGCGCTCCGGCGATGGCTTTTCGGGCGTCGCCGCCCTCGACCCCGCGGGCTCAAGGCCATGGACGCGCCAGCCCCCGACGCCGCCTCCGGCCGCCGCTGCGCGTCTGGCGTTCGCCCCGACGGCGCCCGTCAAGGACCTCAGGCCTCCGCCGGTCGACCCCACCGGTTCCGCCGAGGCGGAGGAGGAAGACGAGACCTCTCCGGACGATCAGTAGCGGCGGATCAGCCCGACGAGCCGTCCCTGGATGGCGACGCGGTCGGGGCCGAAGATCCGCGTTTCATAGGCGGGGTTTGCGGCTTCAAGCGCGATCGAGGCGCCGCGCTTCCGCAGCCGCTTCAAAGTGGCCTCTTCCTCGTCCACCAGCGCGACCACGATGTCGCCCGTGTCGGCGGTGTCCTGACGGCGGATGAGGACGAGGTCGCCATCCAGAATGCCGGCCTCGATCATCGAATCGCCGCGCACCTCGAGAGCGAAGTGCTCGCCGGTCGACAGCAGGTCCGGAGACACCGCGATCGTGTGGCTCCTGGTCTGGATCGCCGAGATCGGCACGCCGGCGGCGATCCGGCCCATCACCGGCACATGCACGGCCGAGCGCCGATCTTCGCCGTCGTCGTCGTTCGAAGAAGCGGGCTTGAGCCGCCCGAGATTGCCTTCGATCACGCTCGGCGAGAACCGGGGGGTCGGCCGCGTGACCGAGGGGGCCGCGGCCTCTGGCAGCTTCAGCACTTCGAGCGCGCGCGCCCGGTTCGGCAGGCGCCGGATGAAGCCGCGCTCCTCGAGAGCCATGATGAGCCGATGAATGCCCGACTTCGACTTGAGGTCGAGCGCCTCCTTCATCTCCTCGAAGGAGGGCGGCACGCCGGCCTCCTTCAGCCGCTCATGAATGAAGCGCAGAAGCTCGTACTGCTTGCGGGTCAACATGGGCGGGTCCGCGACGGTGCAAAACAAATCATGAACAGAAATCTACCTGTTCTAGATGTGTTCTGCAACAGTTAACGTTCGGTTCATGCCGGGGCGGACGTCGGGAATCCGCTCCTGCGCTTCGGCTTCAGAGCGGATGCGGCAGAGGCAGAATCATGCAGGGATCGCCCGCCCGGGCAGCGGCCGCGCCGGCCGGGCGAACGAGCAGGCATTCGGCTTCGGTGAGCCGCCGCAGCATGGACGAATCCTGCCGCGGGAAGCCAGTCGCGACGGCGACTCCATCCGGATCGAAGGTCAGGGCGGCCCGCAGATAGTCTTCGCGATGGTCGTTGGCCGGCATGTCCCGGCCAAGCCGCCCCGGGATGATCTGCGGCTCGATGTCGGCGCGCCCCGAGAGACGCCGAAGCGCGGGCATCAAGAACAGCACGGCGCAGACGATGGCCGAGACGGGATTGCCGGGAAGGCCAAGCGCCAGCATCTCGCCCCGCCGCCCGGCCATCATCGGCTTGCCGGGCCGCATCGCGATCTTCCAGAAGTCGAGCGCGACGCCGCAGGCCTCCAGCGCCGGCCGGACGAGGTCGTGGTCGCCCACGGAAGCGCCGCCGAGCGTGACGAGGACATCGGCCCTCTCGTCGATGGCGCGCTCGATGGCGGCGCGGATCGCCGCTGGATCGTCCGGCGCGACGCCGAGATCGAGCGGCAGGCCGCCTTCGCCGGTCACGGCGGCCGCGATCGCAAAGCCGTTCGATGCGAAGATCTGGTCCGGGCCAGTCTCTGCGCCGGGTAGGGCGAGTTCGTCGCCAGTGGCCAGAATCGCCACGCGCGGCCGCCGCGCGACGGGGACCGAGGCGTGGCCGAGCGCCGCGGCGAGCGCGAGATCGCGCGCCCCGAGCCGCCGGCCCTCGGGCAGCAGTGTCTCGCCGGCCGTAAAATCGAGGCCCGCCCGACGGACATGGCGGCCGACCGGGACCGCCTCGTGCGCGACCACCTCGTCGCCCTCGCGCGCGGCGTTCTCCTGGAGGAGAACCGCGTCCGCCCCCGCGGGCAGCGGAGCGCCGGTGAAGATCCGTGCGGCTTCTCCGCGGCCGATCTCGCCGCCGAAAGCCTTTCCGGCCGCGGCTTCACCGACGACGCGCAGACGCGCCGGGGCGGTCGCGACATCGGCCGAGCGCACCGCATAGCCGTCCATCGCGGAGCAATCCCATGGCGGCTGCGTCCGGAGCGCATGGAGCGGCGCGGCAAGCGTTCGGCCGAGCGCCTCGCCCAATCGAACCTGCTCGGACGGAAGCGTTTTCAGGCCCGAGATGATACGGGCGCGAGCCTCCGCGACAGGGAGAAGGCCGCTCATCCTTCGGCCCTGAAGTCTCCGGAGCGGCCGCCGGACTTGGCGAGCAGCCGCACGCCTTCGATCCGCATTCCGCGGTCGACCGCCTTCGTCATGTCGTACACCGTGAGACACGCGACGGAGACCGCGGTAAGCGCCTCCATCTCAACGCCGGTGGGGCCGGTCACCCGCGCGGTCGCGGTCACCACGACGCCCGGCAGCGTCTCGTCGGGCCTGAGATCGACCGAGACTTTCGACAGCGCCAGCGGGTGGCAGAGCGGGATCAGCTCGTGCGTCCGCTTCGCCGCCATGATGCCCGCGATCCGGGCCGTGCCGAGCACGTCGCCCTTCTTGGCGTCGCCGGCCAGGATCAGCGCCAGGGTCTCGGGGGCCATCACAATCATGCCCTCGGCCGTCGCCTCGCGCGTCGTCGCAGGCTTGTCGCCGACGTCGACCATATTGGCCTCGCCGGAGGCGGAGAGATGGGTGAGGCCGGTCTGCTCCGAGGTCACTTGGGGCTCCTGGTGAGAATTCCGGTCGCGACGTCGAACGACACGGCCGCGAAAACGCCGGCCCCGGTGAACGCGAGTCCGATCAGATAAAGGCGCGTGGCCCGGTCATAGACCGTCTTCAGCAAGCCTTCGACCGGCAGCAGCAGCGCGAGGGCGCGGATCTGAAGCAGCGCCCCGCAGAACACCGCAAAGACGGATGGAAGATCATACCAGCGCCACACGCCGGGGCTCGAGGCCCATTGCGAGAGGAAGCCGAGCGTGAAGGAGACGGTGATGCCGAAGGCCGTGATCGTGCCGTTGCGGAAGACCGCCTCGATCATGGCCTCTGCCGGGACCGGAGGCCGGGACTCTGCATCCCTCGGCTCGGCTTCCGGCTCCCTAAGCACCTGCGCCGTCATCCTTGTTCAAGAGCTTCGCGAGGAGGTCGATCTGCTCCTGCTGCTTGCCCAGCAGCACGATGATGTGCTCGTCCCGCAGCCGGTCCAGCTTCTCGTGCAGCCCCATGATCTCGATCTCCGCCTTCAGGTTGACCTCGTAGTCGCGGGCGGCGTTCTCGCGATCCTTAATCGCCTGGCGGTTCTGGCTCATCATGATCACCGGCGCCTGAAGCGCCGCGAGCATCGACAGCATGAGGTTGAGGAAGATGAACGGGTATGGGTCGAACGGCCGGGACAGCAGCCAGACATTGGCCCCGACCCACAGGGTGAGAAACACCCCAAAGCTGATGATGAAGGTCCAGGAGCCACCGAACGACGCCACATGATCGGCGAGGTTCTCTCCGAACGTCTTCTCCTCGTCGCGGAGCGCCGGATGCCGGATCAGGACGCTGCGATGCTTGGCGTGCTTCAGCACGCGCGCCTCGGCTTCGGTCAGCGTCTCGGCGCTCTTCCCGAACCAGCGCTCTGCCGCGTGGTCGAGCTCGGCGTGCCGGTCGTTCGACATAGGGCCCGCCCTGTTCCGCTCAGGACGCCGGCGGCGGCGCCAGCAGCGCGCGGGTGGCGGAGGCGACATCCGCCTGCCGCATCAGGCTTTCGCCGACCAGCAGCGTCCGGCAGCCGACGGCGGCGAGCCGCGCCACGTCCGCCGGCGTGAAGATGCCGCTCTCGCCGACGAGGATGCGCCCGGCGGGAACCAGAGGGGCGAGCCTCTCCGTCGTCTCGAGCGTCACCTCGAAGGTTCTGAGGTTCCGGTTGTTAACGCCGAGCAGGGGCGCGGCGAGCGGCAGCGCGCGGTCGAGCTCTGCGGCGTCGTGCACCTCGATCAGGGCGTCCATGCCGAAATCTGCGGCCGCCGCGACGAGGTCACGCGCCTCGGCGTCGGTGACCGCGGCCATGATCACCAGGATGCAGTCGGCGCCGAGCGCCCGCGCCTCGGCGACCTGATAGGGCTCGTAGAGGAAGTCCTTGCGGATCACCGGCAGGGAAACCGCCTCGCGGGCGCTCACCAGAAACTCCGGCGCGCCCTGGAAGGACGGCCCATCCGTCAGCACGGACAGGCAGGTCGCGCCGCCCTCCGCATAGGCGCGGGCGAGCGCGGGCGGGTCGAAGTCGGCGCGGATCAGGCCCCGGGACGGGCTTGCCTTCTTGATCTCTGCGATCAGCGCCGTGCCGCCCGCGTCGATCCTGCGGCGGATGGCGTCGGCGAAGCCCCGCGGCGGCGAGGCCACGTCGGCGGCGCGGCGGACCTCCACGAAGGGGCGGACGCTCTTGGCTTCGGCGATTTCGCGCCGCTTATACGCGCCGATGCGGTCGAGGATGTCGCTCACGCGGCGAGCTCCGCATTCGAGACCTGGACGAGCGCCTCGAGCCGGGCGAGCGCTGCGCCGGAATCGAGCGCGGCGACGGCGAGCGCTGCGCCTTCGCCAAGAGTCGCCGCGCGGCCGGCGACGACCAGCGCGGCGGCCGCGTTGAGGATCGCGACGTCACGATAGGCGCCGGGCCGGCCTTCCAGCACCTGCCGCATGGCGCGCGCGTTGCTCTCGGCGTCGCCGCCTGCGAGCGCCCCGACCGGATGCGGCGCGAAGCCGGCGTCCTCGGGCGAGACCTCAAAGGTCGTCACGGCGCCGTTCTCGAGCGAGGCCACGAAGGTCGGCCCGGACGTGGTGATCTCGTCGAGCCCGTCGGAGCCGTGCACCACCCAGGCGCGCTCCGAGCCGAGCTGCGCCAGCGCCTCGGCGATCGGCACGACCCATCTGCGCGCGAACACGCCGACCATCTGCCGCCTCACGCCAGCCGGGTTCGAGAGCGGTCCCAGCAGGTTGAAGATCGTCCGCACGCCGAGCTCGGTGCGAGCGGGACCGACATGCCGCATGGCGGAATGGTGGTTCGGCGCGAACATGAAGCCGATCCCGGCCTCGGCGATGCAGGCGGAGATCCGGTTCGCGTCGATGTCGACCGAAACGCCCAGCGCGCGCAGCACGTCGGCGGAGCCGGACCTCGATGAGAGGGCGCGATTGCCATGCTTGGCGACGGGCACGCCGCAGCCGGCCACCACGAAGGCGGCGCAGGTTGAGACGTTGACGGAGCCGGAGCCATCGCCGCCGGTGCCGACCACGTCCACCGCGTCCGCGGGCGCGGCCACCGGCGTCATGCGGGCGCGCATCGCGGCGACCGCGCCGGCGATCTCGTCGACGGTTTCGCCGCGCACCCGCAGCGCCATCAGGAAGCCGCCCAGCTGCGCCGACGTGGCCTCGCCCGCCATCAGCTGGCCGAACGCGGCTTCGGCCTCCATGCGGTCGAGCGGACGTCCGTCGGCTACCCGGGCGAGCACCGCCTTGAATCCGTTCATGGCCGGCGTCTCAGAAGGCGCGCGCAGCCGCGAGGCGCCGACGCGCGGCGTTCCACTCGGCGGCGTCGGCGAGGAAATTCCCGAAGATCGACGCCCCATGCTCCGAGGCGATGCTCTCGGGATGAAATTGCACGCCATGGATCGGGAACGCGCGATGCGAGAGGCCCATGATCAGCCCGTCCTCTGTTTCGGCCGTGACCTCGAGGACGTCGGGCAGCCCGTCACGCTGGACCACAAGGGAGTGATACCGCGTGGCCTGGATCGGACCGTTGAGGCCGCGGAAGACGCCGCGCCCTCCATGGTTGACCTGCGCCAGCTTGCCGTGAACGGGGCTTGGGGCGCGTATGACAGCGCCGCCGAAGACTTCGCCGATCGCCTGGTGGCCGAGGCAGACGCCGAAGACCGGCACGTGACCGGCGGAGCGCGCGATCAGCTCGCAGGAGATGCCCGCCTCGTGCGGCGTGCAGGGGCCCGGCGAGATCACGATCGCATCGGGGCCTTCCGCCAGAACCTCTTCGACGGTGACCTTGTCGTTGCGCGCGACCTTCACCTCGGCCCCGAGCGCGCCAAGCGCGTGGACCACGTTCCAGGTGAAGCTGTCGTAATTGTCGATCAGGGTGACGGCGGTCATCGCGGCGGCTCTCTCAAGGCGCGCACTCAATGCGCAGCGGCGCCTCGCGTCAAGGGCGGCAGCGCCGCTGTCATTGCTGTGGCGCGCGTTCGACCGGCGGCCCGTCGAGCGGCCGTCGCTCGATCTGCCCGCGGTCGAGCGGCGGTTGCTTCAGGATGATCACGTCGTCCGGCGGCGCGGACGGGGAGGGCGCGGCCCCGCCGGTCGGCCGGTCGTCGTCCCTCGCCTGTGGCGTGTCGGAGCCCTGCGCGGGGCGGGGAGACGGGCTCTGCGGTTTTGGGGCGGCGCGCAGCGCAGCCTCTCCCTGCGGACGCGACAGCTCCTGCGCCTTCTGCTCGTCGACGACGATGTCGCCCTTCTTGACGGTCTTATCCTCGACGCCTTGCAGAGCCTGCGCCCAGCTCATGCCTTCCGGCTTGCAGGAGCAGCCCGACACGAACTCCTTGCGGTAGCGGAACGCGTTCTGGAGCTTGGCGTAGGGCTCGCCCTCGACGCCTGTCGCCTGCTCCATCTGGCCGCCCGGGTTGGGATAGGCGAAGAGCTTCGCCTCCGCGCCCGGACAGGTGGCCTGACAGATCGCCTCGTCGCGTTCGAAAGCGTTGCGGGTGGTCTGATACGAGATCGGGAAGAAGAAGCCGTCGCAGGTCCGCACGCAGACCGTTCGGAAGGTCGAGACGCGCGGCGTCGCCTCCGGCGACATCTCCGGCTCGATCACAGTCTCGCCCTGAGACGAGTCTTCGGAGCCGGAACCGCCGAACAGGAAGTCGAAGAAGCCGCGCTTCTGCTGCGGACCCTGCACGCGCCGCTCGACCAGACGGTATTGCGGCCCGCACTGATTGCGGGCCAGCGCGATCAGCAGGTCGCGCCGGCGCGGATCGCCGCCGCCGCCCTGCGCGGCCTGGGCGGTCTGCGCGTTCAGCCGATCGAGATTCGCCTGCATCTGGCGAATCCGCTCGTTGAGGGGGCCGCATTCCGCAGGCGGATCGGGCGAGAAGAAGAAACGCCGCCCACAGCCGAGACCCTTGGCGTAGGCGGTCGTGCGGTCCAGCTCGGCCTGCTGGCGGGCGGCCGACTGCTGCAGCTGGCGCGGGTCGGCCTGGCGCGGGCGTCCGAGCGAGGCGAGCTGCGCCTCGAGCCGAAGGCAGGTCTCCGAGCCCTCCTGCGCCTGAGCGTCGCTGGCCGTGACGGCGAGCAGAAATGCCGCGACCGCGGCGAGAAACGACCTCATGCCAGTCCTTAACGCGAGTCGGCGCCGCCTTGCCCCCGGCTTGTTTAGCCGCTGGGACCCGATCCGCACAGAGGCCGAGCAATGAGTTTGAAGTGAGGAGCCGGCGTGGGGCCCCGGCTGCGGCCAGGGCGCCGCGCCGGCGTCGTGTCAGTCGACGGCGTCCGCCGGCGTCGGGGCGTTGCTGCGCGTGATCGTGACGCGGGGATCGGGCGCGCCGCCAAACCGGCGGTAGACATAGTCCGTCTGGTCCACCGCGGCGTCCTTGATCGCCAGCGCCACGATCTTCGCGTGGAACGGCGACAGCGAACAGGCGGGATCGGCCTGCTCCGGATCGCCGGTGATCGCGAGCGCCTGACAGCGACAGCCGCCGAAGTCGATCTCCTTGCGCGGACAGCCCTTGCAGGGCTCCTTCATCCAGCTGGTGCCGCGATAGGCCTCGAAGGCCGAGGAGTTGGCCCAGATGTCCGGCAGGCTGCGTTCGGTGACGTAGTCGAACTTGAGGTGCTTGATGGTCTCCGCCGCGTGGCAAGGCAGGACCTTGCCGGAGGGGGTGACGTTGAGCGACTGGCGTCCCCAGCCGCCGACGCAGGGCTTCGGACGGCGCGCGTAATAGTCCGGCACGACGGCGTCGATCACGAGCCTGCCCTTGAGCTCGTCGCGCAGCCGCTCGACCGTCTCAGCCGCGCGCATGACCTGCTCGCGGGTCGGCATCAGCATCCGGCGGTTCTCGAGAGCCCAGCCGTAGTACTGGGAATGCGCGATCTCGACCCGGCGGGCGCCGAAATCCAGCGCCATGTTCACCAGCGGCTCGATGTTCTCGATGTTGGCGCGGTGGATCACGGCGTTGATGGTGAGCGGCAGCCCGAGCTCCAGAACCCAGCCGGCGAAGATCCGCTTCTTCTCATGCGCGCCCTTCAGGCCCGCGATCCGGTCGGCCGTTTCCGGCAGCGCGTCCTGGATCGACAGCTGGACGTGGTCGAGACCGACGTTGGCGAGCTCCTCGAGCTTCTCGCGGGTGACGCCGATGCCCGAGGTGATGAGGTTGGTGTAGAGCCCGATCTTCACGGCGTGCGCCGTGAGTTCGACGATGTCCTTGCGCGCAGTCGGCTCGCCGCCCGAAAGGTGGAGGTGCAGCACGCCCATCTGGGCGGCTTCGGAAAACACCCGCTTCCAGGTCTCGGTGTCGAGTTCGCCGGAGCGCTTGTCGAGCTCCACCGGGTTCGAGCAGTAGGGGCACGACAGCGGGCAACGATGGGTCAGCTCAGCCAGCATGCCGAGCGGCGCCGGCGGCGGCACGCGGGCCGCTTCCGCCGGATTTGGAATCGTCATGTCGTTCATGGCTTCGGCCTCCTCAGCCGAGGTCCAGCACGCGCTTGTTGGCGAGGTCCGTGAGCATCGCCTTGACGTCCGTCTCGATCGTCTCGCGCGGCGCGGCATAGGCCGTCGCCAGGTCGTCGACGATCGCCGAGACCGTCCTTACCCCGTCGCAGCGTTCGAGCACCGCAACCGCGATGGCGTCGGGATGCAGCACGCGCTCCGGCGCGAGCAGCAGCCACTGGTTCCGAACCTCATCCTTCCGCAGACGCACGCCTCGCGGAAGTTTTGGCGTGGCGTCGGACGAAACCTCGGTCATTCCGCCGCCTGCCGATCAGCTTGGCCCGCCGGCTGGAAAGCGTCGGGCCAAGGCTTGGCGTACAGATAGGCATGCTCGAGCGCGTCCAACATGGTCCACAGCATCGAACATTTGAATTCGAGCGCGCCGATCACCGCCTGCTGCTGCTCCGGCGTCCGCGCGTGGCTCTTGCAGTAGTCGAGCGCAAAATCGCTGTCGCGCTTCGCCTGCACCGGCCGCGCCGTGAAATAGGCGAGCGTCTCCTTGGTAACGTAGTCGTAATTCGCCAGCATTCCGGAAACGCGGGTCGCGATCACCATCGGCGAGAACAGCTCGGTGAGCGAGGAGGCGATCGCCTCCAGCAGCGAACGGTCGCGCACAAAGCTCAGATAGGCGTTCACCGCGAACTTGGTGGCCGGCAAGGCGAGCTTGCCGCTCATGACCGTCTGGCGGTCGAGCCCGAGATCGTCGGTCAGCTTCAACCATTTGGCGATGCCGCCTTCGCCCTCGCGCTCACCGTCATGATCGATGATGCGCTGGCGCCATTCGCGGCGAAGTTGGGCGTCCTCCATCCGGGACAGGATGATGGCGTCCTTCTGGGGGATACAGGCCTGGTAGAGGTAGCGGTTGAGCGCCCAGGCCTCGACCTCGCCGCGCGAGCACGCGCCGGACTGCAGCCGCAACTGGAACGGGTGAAGGTGATGGTAACGGGTCGCGCCGACCTCGCGGAGGCGCTCCTCAAGCTGGCTCGCGGTGAGCAGGTCCGTCATCGCAATCCTCCGCAGTCTACGCCGCGGTTGACCCGCGATCCTGTCGCTCGACCGGCCGGACGGCCTCTCCGACCGTCACCTCAAGCCCGTCTTCCGACACTTCCCAGCCACGAGCCTCGACCTCCCGGCGCTCGGGCGAGCCGGCGATCAGGATCGGGTTCGTGTTGTTGATGTGAATGTAGATCTTGCGACCCACCTTCACGCCGTCGAAAGCCGTCATCGAGCCGCCGTCGCCGGACAGCGGCACGTGGCCCATGCGCCGGCCGGTCTTCTCGCCGACGCCGGCTCTTCGCATCTCGTCGTCCTCGAACACGGTGCCGTCGAACAGCAGAACGTCTGCGCCGTCGACCCGTTGCAGCACGTCTTCGTTCACGACCGCGCAACCGGGTATGTAGACCAGACGACGGCCATCCTTGCGGATGTCGACGCCGACCGTGTCGCCGGACGTGTCGCCGATCTTCAGATCCTCGGTCTCAAGGTAGAGCGGCACCTTACCCGGCACCCCGAAGAACTCGATCGTGGCTTCGTCGATCGCGAACGGCTTGTCGAGCTGGACGGTCCGCCGCCCGACGACGTCCTTCGCCAGCACGCCGAAAATCGGGTTGGCGTCCAGCACAGCGGAGATCTGCGACGTCGCGTAAACCGTCAGCGGCGACCTCTCACGCAGAGTGATCAGCCCGTCGACATGATCGACGTCGCCATTGGTGAGAACTACCGAGCGGATCGGCGTCTCCCGCAGCCCGGTCGGCTGCAGCTTCGGCGTCGCGAGAATTTGGGCCCGCAGGTCGGGCGAGGCGTTGAACAGCGTCCAGGTCCCGCGCCCGGTCTCGATCGCGATCGAGGACTGCGTGCGGCGCTTGACGCGCGGGTCGCCGTCCCACGCCAGAGCGCACACCGGACAGCGGCAATTCCACTGGGGAAAGCCGCCGCCGGCGGCTGATCCGAGCACGATCATCCGAAGAGACATGGCGTAAGCCGATCCTTCCTCAGATCGTCCCGAATACAGTCACGGCTTCAGCTCAGAGCTCAGCCGGGCTGTACGACGTGACTTCGAGACCGACGGGGGTCTCTTCGACGATCGGAGCGGTCCAAATGGCCATGATAGCCTCCTAAGGTTCCCTAAGACTTCGCACCTTCAAGAAGCGGAGCCGCTTCTCTTGGCGCGCCAGGGAAGATAGCTTTGCGCCCGCGGCGGCGCCAGCGCATCGCGCCTTAAATCTTGGTAATCCAAGCCAGAATTCCTCAAGATATTCTTAGGATTACCGCAGGACAATGGGCGCTAGGAGACGGCGCCTCGGCCACATCATCGCCCAATTCCGACCGCGCCGGCGTGACGATTTCGTTCGCTGCGGCCGAGGCTTGACGGCGCCTGCCCGCGTGATCATTGTCCCGGCCATGAACGCCGCCCGACGCGCCGACGCCATCAACCGGATCGTCATCATCTGCGGATAGCTGAGGCTGGCCGCGGCGGTTTTTTCTTGATCTTTTGAGAGAAGAACGACACCCCGGCCCACGAGGAGGACGGGGCGTGACCGCGCTCAAGCTCTACAATTCCCTGACGCGCGCGAAAGACGCCTTCGCGCCGATCGATCCGCAGGACGTGCGGATGTATGTGTGCGGCCCGACCGTCTATGACCGGGCGCATATCGGCAACGCGCGCCCCGTCATCGTCTTCGACCTGCTGTACCGTCTGCTGCGCCACGTCTACGGCGCCGAGCGCGTCACCTATGTGCGCAACATCACGGACGTCGACGACAAGATCAACGCCCGGGCGGCGGAGCGCGGCGTCTCCATCCACGAGCTGACCGCCGAGACGGCCCGCGGCTTCCACGCCGACGTCGCCGAGCTCGGCTGCCTGCCGCCGACCGAGGAGCCGCGGGCCACGGAATATATCTGCCGTGGCGAGGGCGAGCTCGACATGGTCAAGCTGGTCGAGCGGCTGATTGCGCGCGGCCATGCCTATGAGGCGGACGGCCATGTGCTGTTCGACGTCGCCTCGATGCCGGCCTACGGCCGCCTGGCGCGGCGCTCGCTCGACGAGATGGAGGCCGGCGCCCGCGTCGAGGTCGCGTCCTACAAGAAGGGCCCGATGGACTTCGTGCTGTGGAAGCCCTCGAAGGAGGGGGAACCGGCATGGCCGAGCCCGTGGGGCATGGGGCGCCCGGGCTGGCACCTGGAATGCTCCGCGATGTCGGCCGCCCTGCTTGGCGAGGTGTTCGATATCCATGGCGGCGGCATCGACCTGATCTTCCCGCACCATGAGAATGAGATCGCGCAGTCGACCTGCTGCTTCGGCCACGACCGCATGGCCAATTTCTGGATGCACAACGGCTTCCTGCAGGTCGAGGGCGAGAAGATGTCGAAGTCGCTCGGCAACTTCGTCACCATCCGCGAGGTCTTGGCGGACTGGCCCGGCGACGTCGCCAGGCTTGCGATGCTGACCGCGCATTACCGCCAGCCGATCAACTGGACGCTGAAGGGGCTGCAGGAGGCGGAGCGGACGCTCGGCCAGTGGTTCGAAGCGGCGGCGACCGACGCCGATCCGCGGCCCGCGCCGGGGGTTGTCGAGGCGCTCGCCGACGATCTCAACACGCCGAAAATGATCGCCGAGATGCACCGGCTGCGCTCCGAGGGCGGCCGCAAGGCGCTCGCCGGGACGCTCGGCTTCCTCGGTTTCCGGCAGGACGTCTATGAGGACTGGCAGGCGTCCCGCGTTCCGGAGCCAAGCCTTCCGCGTGAGGAGATCGAGCGTCTGGTCGACGCCCGCATCGCGGCCCGCAAGGAGCGCAACTTCGCCGAGGCCGACCGCATCCGCGATGAGCTCCTCGCGAAAGGCGTCGTGTTGAAGGACGGCGCGTCGGGCACAAGCTGGGAAATCGCCAGATGAGCCGCGACCGCGTCTACCTGTTCGACACCACGCTGCGTGACGGCGCCCAGACGGCGGGCGTCGATTTCACGCTCCAGGACAAGATCCTGGTGGCGCGGCTGCTGGACGGGTTGGGCGTGGACTACGTCGAAGGCGGTTTTCCGGGCGCGAACCCGACGGACACCGAGTTCTTCTCGGCGCCGCGCACCACGCGCGCGATCTTCACCGCCTTCGGCATGACCAAGCGCGCCGGACGTTCGGCCTCGAACGACCCCGGTCTTCAGGGGGTGCTGCAGGCGAGGGCTCAGGCCTGCTGCTTCGTCGCGAAAAGCTGGGACTTCCACGTCGCCGAGGCCTTGGGCATCTCGCTTGACGAGAACCTTCGGCAGATCCGCGAGACCGTCGAGGCCTCCGTCGCCGCCGGCCGCGAGACGATGATCGACTGCGAGCATTTCTTCGACGGCTTCAAGGCCAATCCATCCTATGCGCTGGCGTGCCTCGAGGCGGCGATCGCCGCCGGCGCCCGTTGGGCGGTGATGTGCGACACCAATGGCGGGACCACTGCGGACGAAGTGGCGGCCATCGTCGCGCAGGCGGCCCGGATGGTTCCTGGAGAGAAGCTCGGCATCCACGCCCATGACGATATGGGCCTCGGCGTCGCCAATTCGCTCGCGGCCGTGCGGGCCGGCGCGCGGCAGATCCAGGGCACGCTGAACGGGCTCGGCGAGCGCTGCGGCAACGCGAACCTGACGACGCTGATCCCGACCCTGAAGCTCAAGCCGGAATTCTCCGAGCTGTTCGAGATCGGCGTCGGCGACGACGCGCTGGCCTCGCTGTCGCAGCTGTCGCGCTCCTTCGACGAGCTGCTGAACCGGCCATCGAACCGCTACGCGCCCTATGTCGGCGCCAACGCGTTCGCCACCAAGGCCGGCATTCACGCCTCCGCGATCCTGAAGAATCCGCGCACCTATGAGCACGTGCCGCCGGAGAGCGTCGGAAACCACCGCCGCCTGCTGGTCTCCGACCAAGGCGGCAAGTCGAACCTGCTCGCAGAGCTCGCGCGCGTCGGCGTCGAGGCGGACCGCGCAGATCCACGCGTCGATGCGCTGCTTGCGCTCGTCAAGGAGCGCGAGGCGCAGGGCTACGCCTATGAGGGCGCGGACGCCTCCTTCGCGCTGCTCGCCCGCCGCGCGCTCGGCCGGGTGCCGGACTACTTCTCCGTCGAGAGCTTCCGCGTCATGGTCGAGCGTCGGCACAACGCGGTCGGCGAACTCGTCACGGTCTCGGAGGCGGTGGTGAAGGTCATCGTCGACGGAGAGCCGCTGATCACGGCGGCCGAGGGCATCGGGCCGGTGAACGCGCTCGACGTCGCGCTCCGCAAGGACCTCGGCCGCTATCAGCCGCTCATCGCCGACCTGAAGCTCACCGACTACAAGGTCCGGATCCTGAACGGCGGCACCGAGGCCGTGACCCGCGTGCTGATCGAGTCGACCGACGGCAATGGCGAGAGCTGGACGACCGTGGGCGTCTCGCCGAACATCATCGACGCCTCCTTCGAGGCGCTGGTCGACAGCGTGACGTACAAGCTGCTCAAGGCGGACGCGCCCGCAGGCGCCGCCTCACTCGCCGAAGCTTGCGGCGCGTAGCGACTCCGAGGCGAACTGGCGACGGTACAGCACGAGCCAGACCGCGAGACTCGAGACGATCAGCACGGCAGGGCTGAGAAACCAGCCCAGATAGGCCAGCACGAAGAACAGCGCGCGCAGGCCGCGGTTGAAGTGCCGGCCGGCCTCGATGTTCATGCGCGCGGCGCGCTCGACTGCGATCTCCATCTCGCGCGTGCCGCACTGATCCGGCGGCGGCGCCGCGACGATCAGGATCGAGCAGTAGTTGAACAGCCGGTAAGCCCAGACAAACTTGAAGAAGATGTAGACGAACATCGCCGAGAAGCCGACGACCTTGACGTCATATAGCTGCGGGGTCGTGGTGACGCCGAAGGGCAGGGCGGCGAACACCTCGATCGCCTGATTGCTCGCCTGCAGGGCCGCAAGGCCGCCGCCAATTGCGATCAGCGAAGTCGAGGCGAAGAAGGCGGAGCCGTTCTGCAGACCCTGCATGGTGATCGAGTCCGGCATCCGGGCCTCGCGTGCGCCCATCCTGCCCATCCACTCGCGGCGCCGGCGCGCCATCACGGTGCTGAGGCCGCCCGAGGAGAACTCGGAGATCAGGTGATGGGCGAACCAGACGCCGAAGAAGACGCAGAGCGCCGCAAGGTCCAGAATCGTGAACGGGGTCACGGCCGCGCCCCTGCGGGTCGGACCGGGCCGCTCACAGCAGCCCCAGCGTGCGCAACTCTGTGACGAGGTGAGGCGGCAGGCCGGGCGCGCGCCGCTCGTCCTCGGCGAGATCGGCCGGCGCGTCGGCGTCGGGAAGATAGCGCCAGCCCTGGAACGGCCGGCGCGGCGCAGGCCGCACGGCCGTCAGCTCCGGCCGCAGCACGAGTTCGCAACGTTCCACGCCGTCCGCCCCCGTGACGGATCTGAGATCGATCAGCGGCTGACGGACCAGGATGACGCCCTTGATCACCCAGTAGAGCGAGCCGCCGTCGAGCAGCTCCGCCGCGCGCTTGGGGGCCATCCGGGTGACGTGGATCTGCTCCTCGGGGGCGCCGCGACGCCGGCGCTCCGACATGCGCTCGTCGATCCAGCTGCGGAGGTCCTCCGGCGAATCGCATCCCACGCAGAGCTTTTGCAGATGAAGCGGCATTGCCCGTTCGCCGGCGCGTCCTCTCGGCAGGCTAATACCCGAGTCCCGGAGCCTCCTGCCACCCCGCGACCGTCATCTTGTTCCTCAGGCTTGCGCACGGCATCAGAGTGACGCCTGGAAGCACCGGCACGCGCCGACGGTTCGCCTTGGAGAGCGCGTCGATCGTTTCGCGACAGGCGATGATCTGCAGTCCGCGCGCGCCCCGCGTGGCCTCGACGAACTGCATCTGCACCGTCGATGTTCCGGGTATCGCGACGATCACGCCGGAATTTGCGAGGATCACCCTGAACTGCCGGCCGCGGCCGCCCTTTACGAAATCAGCGCCGGCCCGCACCGCGCGCAGAAAGGCGGACGGATCGTGGCGGTCGACGCCGACGAACTGCCTGTCGCCGGGCGCGGCTGTGGCGGGAGCGGCGAGCGCCATGCCCGCCAGGCAGAAAACGGCGACAGCCCGCCTCAGCGTGACGATCGGAACCTCCCGCGACACGGTGCTCTCACTCGTCGTTGGAGAGCAGGCCCTTGAACATGTGTTCGATGAAGTTCTGCTCCTGACCGGCGGTCGGCGTGACCTGGTTCCTGAAGTCGAACACGCGGCCGTCCTTCATGCCGTAATCGGCGATCTTCTCGACCTTGCGGTTCTGGTCGAAGAAGATCGCGAGCACGCGCTGATCTGTGATGCTCGGGTTCATGAAGGCGACCGGCCGGTGCGTCTTCTGGGAGATGTAGTAGAAGACCTGACCCTTCAGGGTCGCGGTCGTCGAGGGCGTTCCGAGCACGACCAGGACCTGTTCCTGGCTGGAGCCCACGGCAACCTGCTGCAGCGCGGTCTCGGAGAAGACATAGCCCTTGGACTGGTCTTCGGCGCAGCCGGCGGCCCCGAGGGCCAGAGCGGAGGCCACGATCAGACCGGCCGCCCGGACCAGCGCCGGCGAACTCTTGATGCTCATGCCTGAAGCTTCCTCCCGAAACGCGACCCAACAGGGCGCCCGGACGCGGCGCCGGCGCAGCACGCGCCTCTGCCCCCGAGGCTTGCCGCTCCGCCGCTCTTGGCGTACCTCGCGGGAGGCCCCAGTTCAACAGCGGAGGCGCGCGGCCGGCGCCTTCACCTCGGGCGTGGCGGCGATGATTTTCGGGCTTCTCAGGAGACGCGCCGCCGCCGAGCCGACGGCGGCCGAGCGGATTTACGCAGACCTGGTGTCCGCCGCCCGCCGGCCCGCGCTTTATCGGGAGTTGTCTGTTCCGGACACGCTGCCGGCGCGCTTCGAGCTCATCGTGCTGCACGTCGCGCTCTATCTCCGCGGCCTGCGCCGCGGCGGCCCGGACGCCGCCGCGAGAGCCCAGGAGGTGATCGAAGAGATGTTCCGCAGTCTCGACGCCAGCCTGCGGGAGATGGGGGTGGGCGACCTGTCGGTGCCGAAGAAGATGAAGCCGATCATCCGCGCCTTCTACGATGGGGCGGCGCAATATGACGCCGCGCTTGACCGGCGGGACGGACCGGCGCTCGCAGCGGCGCTCACAAGGATCGTTTATCGCGACGCTCCCGCCGCAGCGGACGCTCCTGCGAACCTCGCGGCCTATGTTCTCGGTGCGGCTGACGCCGTGCAGTCCCAGTCGGTTGAAAGCCTGGTCGCCATCGGACCTGCCTTCCCGGCCATTCAGGAGGTCGCGCCGTGAGCGACGCCCCGCTCTCCCACCCCGTTCAGGCGGCCTCGGTTCCGTCAGAGGGGCTCGACGTCGAGATCGTCGCCTCGCCGCGCGAGCGCGAGGCGGTCGCGGCGCTGAACGACGTGATCTCCGTCGAATCCCTCGTGGCGCGCTTCCATGTCCGCCCCTTCGGCGCGGAGGGCCTCGAGGTGCGTGGCGTCGTGGACGCGCGGACGACGCGGACCTGCGTCCTCACGCTCGAGCCCTTCGAGGAGCCCGTGCACGAAGATGTGTCGGTCAGGTTCTCGCCGCGGGCGCCGCTCGGGGGCGGCGAACAGGATGTCGACGAGGACGCGCCGGACCCGCTGGTTGGCGGCGCCGTGGATCTTGGAGCCATCGCGTCTGAGTTCTTCACGCTCGGGCTTGACCCCTATCCACGCAAGCCCGGCGCCGCGTTCGAGCCCAAGGCGGCGCCCGGCGAGGCCGAATCGCCGTTCGCGGTGCTGCGCCGGCTGGCGCGCGACGGTTCCGGCGAAGGCTGAGCCCCGGCCCGTAAGGGTTGCCACCTGAGCGGCAGACGCTATGGTCCGCGCGCGTCCGAACCGCGCATGTCGCCGGTCCATCTCGGCGCCCCAATCGCGTAGAGCACGGTCTCCGGCTTCAAAGACGAATGACAGACAAGGTTTGCATCGCACTCGACGCCATGGGCGGCGATCACGGCCCCGAGGTGGTCGTGCCGGGGGCCGCCGTGGCGCTCACCCGCAAGCCTGACACGCGCTTTCTGTTCGTCGGCGACGAGGCCCGGATTCGCCCGCTGCTCGACGCTCAGCCGAAGCTCGCCGCCGTCTCCGAGATCCAGCACACCGATGTGGCGGTGCGGATGGAGGACAAGCCGAGCGTCGCGCTGCGTCAGGGTCGTCGCAGGTCGTCCATGTGGCTCGCGCTCGAGGCTGTGAAGACCCGGCGCGCGCACGTCGCAGTGTCTGCGGGCAACACCGGCGCGCTGATGGCGATGTCGCGTTTCTGCCTGCGCATGCTGCCCGACATCGATCGCCCGGCGATCGCCGCGATCTGGCCGACGCTGCGCGGAGAAAGCATCGTGCTCGACGTCGGCGCCACGATCGGCGCGGACGCCAAGCAACTGGTCGACTTCGCCGTCATGGGCTCGGCGATGGCCCGCATCCTGTTCGACATCGAGCGTCCGACCGTCGGCCTCCTGAATGTCGGGGTCGAGGAGATCAAGGGCGTCGAGCAGGTCAAGGAGGCCGCGCGGCTGCTGAAGGAGCAGGCCTTCCCGGGCATGGACTTCCGCGGCTTCGTAGAGGGCGACGACATCGGCAAGGGTTCGGTGGACGTCGTCGTCACCGAGGGCTTCTCGGGCAACATCGCGCTGAAGACCGCGGAAGGCACCGCGCGCCAGATCGGCGAATATCTGCGCTCCGCGCTCGGCCGAACCTTTCTGTCGAAGATCGGTTATCTCCTGGCGAAGCACGCCTTCGACACTCTCAAGGACAAGATGGATCCCCGAAAGGTGAATGGCGGCGTGTTTCTCGGGCTCGACGGAGTGGTCATCAAGAGCCATGGCGGAACCGATGCGGAAGGCTTCGCGTCGGCCGTGGAGCTCGGCTACGACATGGCCCGTTACGACCTGACGGCCAAGATCTTGCAGGGCCATGTTCACGAACGCGCCGCGAGGGCTGCGGGCGACGGGAACGCCGAGCCGGTCCTGGCCGAGGCCGCCTCGTGACCCGCATCCGTTCCGTCGTGAAGGGCTGCGGATCGTATCTGCCGGCCGAAGTCCTCACCAATGACGACCTCGCCAAGACGGTCGACACGTCGGACGAGTGGATCGTCCAGCGAACCGGCATCCGAAGCCGCCACATCGCGGCCGCGGGCGAGATGACCTCGGACCTTGCGACCGCGGCCGCCAAGGCTGCGCTTGCCGACGCGGGACTCGAAGCGTCCGACATCGACTTCATCGTGCTCGGAACCTCGACGCCCGACAACACGTTCCCGGCGACGGCGACCTCCGTGCAGGCGGCGCTTGGGATCACGCATGGCTTCGCCTTCGACGTTCAGGCGGTCTGCTCGGGCTTCGTCTATTCGCTCGCGATCGCCGACAAGTTTCTGATCTCCGGCCAGCATCGCCGCGCGCTGGTGATCGGCGCCGAGACGTTCTCGCGCATCCTGGATTGGACCGACCGCACCACCTGCGTGCTGTTCGGCGACGGCGCCGGGGCGGTCGTCTTGGAGGCCGTGGAGCAGCCCGGCACGTCCCAGGACCGCGGCGTCCTCACCACGCATCTGCGGTCCGATGGCCGACACAAGGCCAAGCTGTTCGTCGACGGCGGGCCGTCCTCGACCGGCACCACCGGCCATGTCCGGATGGAGGGACGCGAGGTGTTCCGGCACGCGGTCGGCATGATCACCGACGTGATCCGCGACGCCTTCGAGGCGACAGGCGAGAGCGCCGAGACGATCGACTGGTTTGTGCCCCATCAGGCCAACCGGCGGATCATCGACGCGAGCGCCCAGAAGCTCGCGATTGCGCCCGAGAAGGTGGTGGTGACCGTGGACCACCACGGCAACACTTCGGCCGCCTCCATTCCGCTGGCTCTTGCGGAGGCGCGGGCGGACGGGCGGATCGCGGAAGGCGACCTTGTCCTGCTTGAAGCCATGGGCGGGGGATTCACCTGGGGTTCGGCGCTGCTGCGCTGGTAGGTGAATATCCCTGACGCCGTCGGCGATTAGGAGCGTTGACCGCCGCTGGCGGGACACATAGCCTTCCGGAGGTCGAAAGACGCGGCGTCAGATCGCGCGGGCGACTTCAAGGGCAGGGGGAACGGGGGATGACGGGGCGCACCGTTACACGCGCGGATCTGTGCGAGGCGGTCTACCAGAAGGTCGGCCTGTCACGCACCGAGTCCGCCTCGCTGGTAGAAATGGTTCTTGCCGAGATCGGCGACTGCCTGGAGCGCGGAGAGACGGTGAAGCTCTCCTCGTTCGGCTCCTTCGTCGTGCGTGACAAGGGGCAGCGGGTCGGACGCAATCCGAAAAGCGGGCAGGAGGTTCCGATTCCGCCACGGCGCGTCATGGTGTTCAAGCCTTCGAATATCCTGAAGAGCCGGATCAACCACGTCGAAGAACCCCCGGCGAAGAGGAACGGCTCGACTTGACGTTTGATCCCGGCGACGCTGCACGCGAGGGGGGCAAGGACCCCGGCGCGTTCCGCACCATCAGCGAGGTGGCGGAGGAGCTCGGCCTGCCGCAGCACGTGCTGCGCTTCTGGGAGACGCGTTTTCCGCAGATCAAGCCGATCAAGCGCGGCGGCGGCCGTCGCTACTATCGTCCGAACGACGTCGATCTTCTGCGCGGCATCAAGCAACTGCTTTACGGGGAAGGCTACACGATCCGCGGCGTGCAGCGGATTCTGCGCGAACAGGGCGGCCGGAAGACCGCCATTCTGGCCGCCTCAGGCGAGGTTCCAGAGACCGCCGGGCCGGAAGAGGCGGCGCCGCCATATGGGCTCGCCGGCGGAGCGGCCGGGCCTGAGGTGTGGGCGCCTCGCGGCCGAAGAGAGGCGCCGGCGCCCCAAAAGCCTGATCTGATCCCGGCGGAGCCGACGTATGTCGAGGATGCGGAGGAGGATGAAGGCCCTTCCGTGACGGCTGCGTCTCCGGAACCGGACGCCCCACAGGCCGCCGCGCGGCTCACCGCGGAGCAGACAGCGCGGCTGTCGACCGCGTTGCAGGAGCTGATCGCATGCCGCCGTCTGCTGGACCAGCGGCTGTGACGCCGCAACGAATGGAGGGCTACGCCTTCCCGCCGGCAGGGTAACCGGCTATGAAGGTATCCGAGTGTTACGCGGGGACGGCTCTTTTGAATGTAGTGCGTAAGGGCCGCGGAAGCGCGCCGGGCCTGGCGATCGCGGTCGCCTGTCTCGCCTTCGCCGGCGGCGGCTCTTCCCTTGCGCAGCCCGCCCCGTCGGGCCCTCCGCCGGCCGCGGCGGCCGCGATTCCGGGCATCACTTACGACACGAGTTTCGCGGTCGACGGCGGCGACGCCGAAGTCGAGAAGATCGCGCGCGAGACCTCATCGCTCCAGACGCTCCAGAAGGATGCGCCGCCCGGGCCTCCTGGCCTCGTCGGACGCGCCAAGGCGGATATCGAACGCATCGCCGCCGCCCTGATGGCGACCGGCCGTTATGCGGCGACCGTCGACGTGACCGTGGCGGGCGTCTCCGTCACCTCCGAGCGCGCGGCCGACGCCGCGCAGCGGGCGCGAAAGCCTGTTCCGGTGGTGATCCGGGTGCATCCCGGGCCGGTGTTCACGCTTGGGCGGGTACGGATCGTGAGTCTCGACGGCGGCGCCGGCAAGGCGGCCTCGCTCGATCCCGCGAAGATCGGCCTCGCTCCGGGCCAGCCGGCGCCCTCGACGGCGATTTTCTCCGCCGAGTCCAGGATCGTCGATCAGCTGCGCGACGACGGCTATCCCTTCGCAGCCGTCAAGGGTCGTGACGCGGTCGCGGACCATTCGCGCAACCAGCTCGACGTCACGATCAAAGTCGCGGCGGGGCCGCGGGCGCCCTTCGGCAACGTCACGGTGACGGGCACGCGGGAGGTCGATCCGTCGGTGGTGCTGGGCCGCGTGCCGTTCCGGGCCGGCGAACGCTACAGCCCGAAGAAGGTCGCCGAGCTGCGCACCGAGCTCGCCAAGCTCGACGTGTTCTCCTCGATCCGCATCCGCGAGGCGACCGCGCCGGACGCGCAAGGCCGGGTGCCGGTCGCCATCGAGGTCGAGGAAAAAAAGTTCCGCTACGTCGGCGCGGGCGCGAAATACGACACGATCGACGGCGCCAGCGTCAACGCCTTCTGGGGGCACCGGAACCTGTTCGGAGGCGCGGAGAAGCTGCGGATCGACGCGGGCGCTTCACGGCTGATCACCAACAAGCCGCGCGACTACGAGTACACGCTGAAGGCGCATTTCGAGAAGCCCGGCATCTGGACCGGCTTCGACGATCTGCTCGTCGATCTCGAGGCGCTGCGCGAGCGGCCCGATGCCTATGACCGCGACGGCGTCCGCGGCGCGGCAGCGATCAGGCGGCGGCTGACGAGCGAACTCTCCATCCAGGCTGGCCTGGAGGTCGAGGCTTCGACCATTCGGGACACCTTCGGCGAGAAGAACTACCTGCTCGCCGGGATCCCGCTGCTCGCGACTTTCGACAGCACAGACAGCCCGCTCGACCCCTCCAAGGGAATTCGCGCAACGCTGAGCGCAGCGCCGTATTACAATTTCCAGGGCGACACCAAGAGCCTCAACATCTTCAAGGGGCAAGTGTCGAGCTATCTCAGCTTCGACGAGGCTCACCGCTTCATCCTGGCGGGGAAGATCGGCGTCGGATCCATCGTCGGTCCCAAGGATCTCGCGGACGTGCCGGCCAACCGGCGCTTCTTCGCGGGCGGCGGCGGCTCGATCCGCGGTTTCGCCTATCAGAGCGCGAGCCCTTACTGCACGCCGATCAATCCGCGGCCGAAACACGCGCTGAAATGCGACGATGACACGCCGATCGGCGGACGCAGCCTGCTGGAGGCCTCGATCGAGGCCCGGATCAAGGTGACGGACACGATCGGGATCGTGCCCTTCGTCGACGCCGGGGCGGCCTTCGACAAGACCTATCCGGACTTCAGCGAGAACATTCGCGTCGGCGCCGGCATCGGTCTGCGATACTATACGGCGATCGGCCCGATCCGCGTCGACGTCGCGACCCCCGTGATGGGCCGCAGCAAGAACGACTCGCGCGTCGCGCTCTACATCGGCATCGGGCAGGCGTTCTGATGGCCGTCGACGCGACGATCCTTTCCGCTGCGGCGGGGGAGGCGACCTGATGGCGATCCTGAAGCGCGCTCTCATCGTGCTCGGCGTCCTGCTGCTGATCCCAGTGGTCGTCCTGGCGGCGGCCTTCCTCTACCTCACCACCGCGCCTGGCTTGGCTACGGTCGCAAGCCTGACGTCGCGCTATGCGAGCTCGGCCGATGCGAAGATCTCCATCGGCAAGATCGAAGGCTCTTTTCCGACCGATCTGACCGTTCGGGACCTTCGGCTCGCCGATCGCAAAGGCGAGTGGCTCGCCGTCGACCGCGCGCGCATCGTGTGGTCGCCGCTGCAGTTGTTCTCGCGCAAGCTGACCGTCGATCTCGTCGATGTCGGCCATGTCCAGGTCGCGCGGACTCCGGACATTCCGCCGTCCGAGGAGCCTCAAGTCCCCGTCGATCCCAATGCGCCGTTGTTCCCGCAACTGCCGATCGAGATCCGCCTCGGGCGGTTGCTGCTGGCGGACCTCGATCTCGCGCAGCCTGTGATCGGCGCGCCCGCGCGGCTTGCGGCGAGCGCTTCGGCGACGATCCGCCAGCCGTCGGAGGGCGTCGCGGCCGAGTTCGAGGTGCACCGGATCGACGACGCCGCAGGCCAGATCGAAGGCAAGGGAAGGTTTATCCCCGCCAACAATGGCGTCGAGCTCTCGCTCAAGGGCAGCGAGCCGGCCGGCGGCCTGGTGGCGCGGCTCGCCGAAATCCCCGGGCTGCCGCCGGTCAATATCGGCATGCAGGGCTCCGGCACGCTCGACGCGCTGCGCGCGCAACTCGTGCTCATCGCGGGCGATCAGGGGCGGATCGACGGCGCCGCCGAGGTCAGCCGAGAGGGCAGGGCGCGCCGCATCAAGATCGGCCTCAACGGCGACGTGAGCCGCCTCGTGCAGCCCGCTTATGCGCCCCTCGTCGAGGGCACCACGAAGCTTTCGGCGGAGGCGCTCGCGCCCGACGAGGGGCCGATCGAGATCAGCGACGTGACGCTCGACGCGCCGTCGCTCCAGCTCGGCGCGCGCGGAACGGTGGACCCGACGGCTGAGACGATCGCGATCTCCTACGATCTGAAGGCCGGCGAGGTCGGGCGGTTCGGCAGCATGCTCCCGGCGGGCGTCAGCTGGGTTTCGCTTTCGGCAGTGGGCACGGCCAAGGGCCCGCTCGACCATCCCGAGATCAAGGCGACGATCGACGGCGGCGGACTGGCCGCGCCGCAAGGCGGCGCCGAGACGGCGCGGATCGCGCTCACCGCGACTCCTGACGGCCCGCTGACGCAGGACAGCACTCGCGTCGCCGCGGTCGTCGACGCAACCGCCGACGGGGTGAAATTCGCCGACGACCGGCTGTTTACGCTCGGGCGCAGTTTCGCGCTGTCCGCCGATGCGACCACGACCCTGCGGGGCGAGGCCGAGGTCCGCCGCGCCGAGATCAAACTTGCGAACGCCGTCGCCACCTATTCCGGGCAGGTCTCGCCTGAAGCCGCAAAGGGCAAGGCGACCCTGAAGGCGAGCGACCTTTCCACGCTTGCGCCGCTCGTGGGTCGACCACTTGCGGGCGCTGTCGACCTGACGTCGAATTTCGATCTCGCCTACGATCTTTCCCGACTGTCGGCTGACGTCGCCGGCGACGCCAGCGGGCTCAAGACGGGCGTTCCGCAGGTCGACGCGCTGTCCGGCGGTTCTCTCGCGCTGAATGGCGGCGTGACCCGCGGCGCCGACGGCTCTTTTGCGTTCCGCGACCTCCGGGTCAAAGGCGAGCATGTCCGGGTGACGGCGGACGGCTCCGCGACGCAGACGAACGCCGACGCCAGGGCGAAAGCCGAGGTGGACGATCTTGCGTTGGTCGACCCCCGGCTGAGCGGCGCCGCCACGGTCGACGCCACGCTGAGCGGCCGGCTGGAGGATCTCGGCGTCAAGGCGCGGCTCTCTGTGCCGGACGGGCGCGCCATGGACCGCAGGCTGAAGGACCTCGCCTTCGACGTCGGTGCGACCGACGTGACCGATAATCTGCGGGCCACATTCGCTCTTTCGGGCTCGCTCGACGGCAACCCGATGCGGGGCGGCGGAAGGCTGGTGACCGAGGAATCGGGCGTCCGTCGCGTCGAAGCGCTGGACCTCACAGTCGCCTCCGCGAACATCAAGGGCGACGTCGCAGTCGCGCCCAGCGGCCTCGCCACGGGCAAGCTCGCCATCGACGCCGCGGACCTCTCTGACGTAGGTGCCCTAGCGCTGACGGAGCTCGCCGGCAGCCTCAAGGGCGACGTCGCGCTCTCCGCCGAGAACGACGTCCAGCGCATCGCGATCAACGCCACAGGCGCGAACGTCGCAGGCGCCGGCGCCCGGATCGGCCAGCTTCAGATCGCCGCCAATGTGGTCGATCCCGCGGGCAAGATCAGGCTGGACGGGACCGCCGACGCGTCGGGCCTGTCCTATGGCGGCCAGGCGATCGACAAGCTCTCCATCGTGGCCAAAGGCGCGCCGGACGGCATGGACGTGACGCTCGACATGAGCGCGCAGGGCTCGTCGGCTTCCGCCGCGGGTCGGGTGGTCTACGCGCCGACCGAGACCAAGATCGACGTCCCCCGGCTTGATCTCGCGGGCGGCGGCAAGACCGCGTCGCTGAACGCGCCCGCGAAGTTGCGGCTCGTCGGGTCCGACGTGATGATCGACGCGTTCTCGCTGCGGGCGAACGAAGGCGGCGTGCTGAACGTCGCCGGCAAGGCGGGCGGTCAGCTCGACCTCACGGTCGGTCTGCGGGCGCTGCCGCTCGCGCTCGGCAACGCGTTTACGCCGGGGCTCGGGCTCGGCGGCGTGCTCGAAGGCGACGCGCGCGTGACGGGCGCGGCCACTGCGCCGGAGGCGACCTTCAGCCTGAAGGGCCGCGATCTTTCCATCGCGCAGCTGCGCGACGCCAAGGTCCCGCCGCTCGCGCTCGCCACCACGGGCCGCCTCGAGGGCGACAGGGTGGTGACCGACACGAGCGTCAGCGGCGCCGGGGGGCTGAGCGTCACCGCACGGGGCGCCGCGCCATTGGGCGCGGGAGAGCTCGACATGACCGTGGGGCTCCGCAGCGTGCCGCTCGCGCTCGCCAATCTCTACATGCCCGACCTCGCGCTCGGCGGCGTCCTGCAGGGCGACGCGAAAATCGCCGGGCCGCTTTCTGCGCCGCGCGGGACCTACGACGTCAAAGTCGCCAATTTCGTGAGCGGCAGGGCGCAGGGCGTTCCTCCTCTCGCCGTCGCGGCCAAGGGCGCCCTCGAGGGTTCACGCGTGACCACCGACGCCACGATCACCGGCGGGGGCGGGATCAGCGTCACCGCCCAGGGCGTCGCGCCGCTCGGCAAGGGCGAAATCGACATGGCGATCGCGATCCGCGATCTGCCGCTCAAGCTCGCGAACGCCGTGCGGCCCGACCTCGGCCTCGGCGGCGCTCTGCGCGGCGACGTCCGGCTCAGTGGCCCAGTCGACGCGCCGCGCGGCAATTATGACCTCAAGGTCACGGGTCTGACCGCCGCCATGGCGCAGGGGGCGCCCGCCCTGCAGATCACCACGCATGGCGCGCTCGAAGGGCGTCGCCTGACGACCCAGACGACCGTGACCGGCGGCGGCGTAGATCTCTCCGCGCAGGGCGCCGCCCCGATCGGCGACGGCGATCTCGACATGGACGTCGTGATCCGCGCGCTGCCGCTGCAGCTCGCGAGCGCCGTCGCGCCCGATGTCGACGTCAGCGGCACGCTGCGCGGTTCGGCGCATCTGGCGGGGCCGATCGCCGCTCCGAGCGGCAGCTACGACGTCACGGCGGTGGACGTCGCCTCCGGCAAAGCGCGCGGCGTGCCGGCGCTCCGCGTCGCCGCGAAGGGCGCCCTTGCGCCGAAACGCATCACGACCGACGCTGCCATCACGGGCGGCGGCGGCATCGAGGCGACAGTGCAGGGCGCCGCGCCGATCGGCGACGGCGACCTTGACCTTGACGTCGCGCTCCGCGCCTTCCCACTCGCCATCGCCAACGCCTTCGTCCCGGAACTCGGCGTTGCGGGCGCCGCCCAGGGCGAGGCGAAGCTCCTCGGTCCGATCGGCGCGCCGCGCGGAACCTATGCGCTGCGGATCTCGGGCTTGGACGCCACTCTGCTGAAGGGCGCGCCGCCGCTTCAGGTCGACACGCGCGGAACGCTTGAAGGCAAACGCGTCACGACGCAGACGGAGATCACCGGCGGCGGTGGGTTGGACGTCGTCGCGAATGGGTCCGCGCCGCTCGGCGACGGGGACATCGACATGACCGCGTCGATCCGGTCACTCCCGCTCGCGCTCGCGAACAACTTCCGCGCCGATCTCGGGTTGGCTGGACTGCTGCGTGGGGATGCAAAGCTCACCGGCCCGGTTCGGCGGCCTGTCGGAACCTACGATCTGCAGGTCTCGGACCTTGTCTCCGCGCACGCCAAGGGCGTTCCCGCCCTGCAGGTGGCGGCCCGCGGCGAGCTGCGGGGCGAGCGCGTGACGACAGACGCCACCATCACCGGCAAGGGCGGGATCAGCCTCACCGCCAAGGGTTCGGCTCCGCTCGGCGACGGCGAGCTCGACATGGCGGTCACGATCCGCGAGCTGCCGCTCGCGCTTGCGAATAGTTTTCGCCCGGAGCTCGGCCTCGCCGGAACCGTGCGGGGCGACGCGATCGTGAAGGGGCCGGTGACGGCGCCGCGCGGCGACTACGACCTCACCATCGTCGACCTCACCTCCGCCGCCGCCAAGGGCGTGCCGGCGCTGAAGGTCGTCACCAAGGGCGCCCTGGAGGGGCAGCGGGTCACCACCGACACCACGATCACGGGCGGCGGCGGGATCGAGGCGACGGCGCGCGGCTCCGCCCCGATCGGCGAGGGCGACCTGGATATGGACGTCGCCCTGCGCGAGCTGCCGCTTGCGCTCGCCAACGCCTTTGCGCCCAACCTCGGGCTCGCGGGGTCCGTGCGCGGGACCGCCAAAGTGGCGGGCCCGCTGACCGCGCCGCGGGGAACTTACGACCTCGCGGTCGCCGGCCTGAGCTCCGCGCGCGCCAAGGGCGCGCCGCCGCTGCAGATCGCGGCGCGCGGCGAACTGCAGGGCGAGCGGGTCACGACCGATGCCACGGTGACCGGAGAGGGCGGCGTCAACCTCACCGCAAAAGGTTCTGCGCCGCTCGATGGCGCGGGCGCGGTGGACATGGCTCTCGCCGTCAACGACCTGCCGCTGTCGCTCGCCAATGCAGTCTCGCCTGAGCTCGGTCTCGGCGGCAAGCTCAAGGCGAACGCCCGCGTCAGCGGCACGATCGCCGCTCCGCAGGGGACCTACGACCTCGCGGTCACCGACCTCACCGCCGCTCAGGCGCGCGGCGTCGCGCCGCTCCAGGTCGTCGCCAAGGGCGCGCTTGAGGGACAACGTGTGACGACCGACGCCGCCATCACCGGCGGCGGCGGCGTACGCGCGACTGCAAAGGGCGCGATCCCGCTCGGGTCGGGCGACGCCGATCTGGCGATCGACATCGCGCAACTGCCGCTCGCCATCGCCAATGGCTTCATGCCGAGCCTCGGCCTCGGCGGATCGCTCGCAGGCTCTGCGCGTGTGACGGGGCCGCTCACCGCCCCGGGCGGACGCTACGACCTGCGCGTGACCAACCTGACCGCGGCGCAGGCGCGGGGCGTGCCGGCCATGACGGTCGCCGCCAAGGGCGATCTCGCCAATGGCAGGGTGACGACCGACGCGGCGGTGACGGGCGGCGGCGGCCTCCGCCTGACGGCGAACGGCTCGGCGCCGCTCGGCGCCGCGGGCGCGCTCGACGTCACGGTGGCGCTCCGCAGCGTGCCGGTCGCGCTCGCCAATGGCTTTTCACCCGGGCTCGGCGCGCAGGGGACCCTGCAGGGCGACGCCAAGATCGGCGGGACGATCGCCGCGCCCACCGGCAGTTACACGCTTCGGGTCAGCAGCCTCTCGACAGCAGCGACCCGCAGCGCCGGCGTGCCGGCCGCCCAGATCGACGCCAAGGGCCAGCTGCAGGGCGATCGGGTCTCGACCGATGCGGTGGTCACCGCGGCCCGCGGCCTGCGGGTCACCGCGCGCGGAACCGCGCCTCTCGGGGCCGGCAATCTCGATCTCGCGGTCGCCGGCCGCGCGCCGCTGGCCTTCCTCAACGACACGCTGTCCGTCTCGGGCGATCGGATCGACGGGGTCGCGACCTTCGACGTGAAGCTCGCCGGTCCGACCAGCGCGCCGCGCGTCAACGGCGCGGGGCGGCTTGAGAACGCCTCCTACTTCAACCGCGCCGCAGGGCTGCAATTGCGCGGAATGCAGGCTTCCATCGTCGCTGACGGACCGAACATCGACGTCCGGAGCCTGCGCGCCACCACCCGCAACGGCGGCACGATCTCGGGCTCGGGCCGAGTCGCGGTCAATCCCGCGGCTGGCTTCCCCGGCGAAATCAACTTCCAGGCCAGCAATGCTGAGGTGATCGGCACCGACATCGTGACGGCCATCACCGACGCGGATCTCCGCCTGCAGGGCCCACTGGCGCGGCGGCCGGTGGTGCGGGGCACGATCCGCACACGTTCGGTCGAGATTCAGATCCCGGACCGCATCCCGGCCCGTTACACGCCGCTGCCGGACGTCCGTCACAAGGGCGCGCCGCCCGCCGTGCTCCGCCAGTTCAACAGCGTGAACGCCGGCAAGAAGAAGGGCGGCTCCGACGAGGGCTTCCTCGCGACGCTCGACATCGACGTCGAGGCCAACAACCGCATCTTCATCCGCGGCATGGGCATGCAGGCCGAGGCTGGCGGCCAGATCAAGATCACCGGCACCTCCGCCAATCCCGTGCCGGTCGGCGCTTTCCAGCTGCGTCAGGGGCGCAGCCAGATCACCGTCATCGGCCACCGGCTCGATTTCACCCGCGGCGCCGTCTCCTTCGCCGGAGACCTGGATCCCGCGCTGGATTTCCTGGCGGAGACGAAGGCCGGCGACATCACCGCGCAAGTGGTCATCACCGGCACGGCCTCGGCTCCACAGGTCAGCTTCACCTCGAATCCCACCTTGCCGACCGACGAGGTTCTAGCGCGCCTGCTGTTCAACAAGTCATCCGGCGAGCTGTCGCCGACGCAGGCGCTGCAGCTCGCCCAGGCGGTCGCGGAATACAGCGGCGTCGGCGGCGGCGGGACGGGGCCGCTCGAAAGTCTTCGCAAGGGTCTCGGCGTCGACAGTCTCGACCTCGGAGCCGGCCAGGGCGGCGGCTTCGGCGTCGGCGTCAGCCGCTACATCTCCGACAACATCTATCTCGGCTTCCGCACCGGCACGACGCCCGAGGACACCGGCGTCACCGCCGACATCGATCTGACCAAGAACGTCAAGGCGCGCGCCGAAGCAGGCGCGGCCGGCAACGCCTCGGCAGGCGTGGCCGTGCAGTGGGACTACTGACAGGGCAGCGCAGTCCAAGGGACCACATGGCCGCTCGGGACGACCATGTCCGAACTCTGCTCGCCGCGCGGATCGATGTGGCGCGCACGCGGCTGCTCGACAGCCTTGCGCAGCGGACCGAGGAGCTTGCAGCGCTCGTTGAGACGGCCTCCGGCGATGACGCTGCCGCGCAGGCGGCCCGCGACGCGCTCAGGATGGCGCTGCACAACCTCGCCGGAAGCGCTCCGACGATCGGCCTGGCGGTCGTGGGCGCCCGCGCGCGCGACCTCGAAGCGACGCTCGTCGCCGCGCCGACGGGCCCCCTGACCGCGGAATTCGCGCAGCGTCTCCGGCGCGATCTGAGGGCGCTCGCCTCTGTGGCGAGCTGACGCCGAATCAAAACCATTGCGGGCGTCGCCCGAGCCGCTTCAGTATCTGAGGGTGGCCGTTAGCCCCGGGCGACGGCGCAGCGTATCCGTCACGATCGGGGGACGGTCGGGTGTTTCGGCTGGGAAGCCGTGTGATCGTCTGGGTCATCGCCGCGGCGTGGCTGCTGGCAGGCGCGGCGCCGGCGCGCGCGGGCGCTTTCACGCTTCAGGAGGGCGAAGCGAAGCTCTTCGTCTCCGGGCTGCTGACGTCCGGCGACCGCTATTTCGACGGTGGCGGCAAGCTCAGGTCGCGAGGCCGATACCGGAAATACGATCTGCAGGCGTTCGCAGAGTACGGGCTCCGCGATGGCCTCACGATCTTCGGATCCTCAGCGCTGGAGAGGATATCGGCGAAAGACGGAACCAGCTCCACCCGGAAGGGGCTTGGCCGGTCGGAGCTCGGGGCGCGCCTTCGTTTGTTCGAGGCGGACGGCTGGATCGCTTCGGCGCAGGCCTCCGTCACCCTCGCTGGCGCCAAGAAGAGCGAGGGCTTCGCAGCGGTCGGCGAGACGGATGACCAGATCGATCTTCGCGGCCTCGTCGCGCGCAGCTTTGAGGCGTTCGGCCGACCCTGGTTCCTGGACCTGCAGGCCGGCTACCGCACGCGCAGCGGCGATCCTGCGGACGAGCTTCGGTTCGACGCGACGCTCGGCGTCAGGATCGCGCCGCGCTGGCTGATCCTCGCGCAATCGTTCAACACGATCGGTCTTGAGCGATGGAAGGGCCCCTACGCCCTCAGGCAGCGCATCCACAAGCTTCAGGGCGCGGCGCTGTTCGATCTGACGGAGCGGCTGACGGTCTACGGCGCGGTCTTCGCGACCCCGATCGGCAAGGACGCCATGGACGAGCGCGGCGGCTCGGTCGGGATCGGCTACCGGTTTTAAGCCCGCCGCTCCTGAGCGTCTTCGGCGCCCGCGGCCGCGGCTGGCGTGAAGCCTTCGAAGACGATCTGGTCCGCATAAGCGAGCGCCTGCACCTGTTCGTCGGGGTTCGTCACGGTCCATGTCAGCACCGGCAGGCCACGCTCCCGGGCTTCCGCGACGGCTGGCCGCGGCAGATCGTTCCTGTCCCAGGACAAGAAGTGCGGCTTCGTCTTCTTGCGGTGCTTGATATCGCGCGCGCTCGCCCGCTGCCTCGCCGTCAGATGCTTCCACGCCGGGTTATCATCGGCGAAGGCCTCTCCGATGATTCCGCGCGCAAGCTTCGGCGCGACCTCGCGAACCGCCGCTATCGCCCGGGGATTGAACGACTTCACGGCGATCGGCTCGCCCCGTCCGACGACCTGTTCGGCCACCCGCCGGGCGAAATCCGGATCCTTGCGCCAGGGCGCCTTGATCTCGATCACCAGCGCGCCGCGGCCGGCGACGAGCTCGAGGCATTCCGCGAGGGTCCAGAAGCGGTCCGTGGAGCCGAGCAGCTCCAGCTTGCTCAGCTCCGCCAGGGTCGACTCGCTCACACGACCCTTGCGGCCCGTCAGCCTCTCGAGGGTCGCGTCATGGAACACCACGGCCTCGCCGTCAGCGGTTTCTCGCACGTCGATCTCGACAGAGAAGCCCGCGTCCAACGCGCGCGATACGGCCGCCGGAGTGTTTTCGAGCACGCCGAGCGCTGCGTCATGGAGACCGCGGTGAGCGATCGGCGCCGCGATCAGCCAGTCGAGCTTCAAGCTCCGGCTCCTGAGGAGATTTCGATGATGGCCTCGACCTCGACCGCCGCTCCGAGCGGCAGGGCGGCGACCCCGACGGCGGAACGCGCGTGGCGTCCGGCCTCTCCCAGCGCCTCGGCGAGGAAGTCCGAAGCCCCGTTCACCACCTTGGGCTGGTCGTAAAACTCCGGCGTCGAGGCGACGAACCCGGTCAGCTTCACGACGCGGCCGATGCGGTCGAGATCGCCCAGCGCAGCGCGCGCCTGCGCCAGGATGTTCACGGCGCAAAGCTTCGCCGCTTCGCGAGCCTGCTCAACCGTCACGTTCTCGCCCAGCCGCCCCGTGGCCGTCAGCCCGTCGGGACCGAAGGGCAGCTGCCCGGAGACATAAAGGGTCGATCCGCTGATGACGGCCGGCACGTAATTGGCCGCCGGCGCCGGAGCTTCGGGCAGGACCACGCCCAGTTCCGTGAGCCGCGTTTCGATGCGTCCAGCCATCCGTCTCTCCCGCTCGAGGTGGAAAGGACCTATTTCCGCCGCGTCGCGTCGTTATCGACGCGCCGCGTCCGTCGCCTGATTGCGTTTAGATGACGGCGTCGCACAATGAAACGACAACCGAGCGAGACCGTCATTCAGTGATCCAGCTCCGTCGATATTTTGTCGCAGCCGCGGCTCTGGTCGTCCCGCTCGCGGCGGCTCAGTCGGTCCAGGCGGCGGTGACGTTAGCGCCGCACAGGGCGGTTTATGAGCTGAAGCTGCGGGAGACCCGCGGCTCCACCCAGGTCGACCAGGTGAGGGGCCGCATCGTCTACGAGTTCACCGGCAACGCCTGTGAGGGCTACGCGCTCAACTTCCGTCAGGTGACCGAGATCGCGAGCGATGAGGGCGGCACCAATGTCTCGGACCTGCGGTCCGCGACGTGGGAGGACGGCAAGGCGCAGAGCTTCCGGTTCACGGCGCAGAATTTTCTGAATCAGCAGCTGGATCGCGACACCGACGGCCGGGCCGACCGCTCCGGCGGGGCCCTGAAGGTCACGCTGAAGAAGCCGGCGGGCGCCTCCAGCTCGTTCGATCCCAAGACGCTGTTTCCGACGGAGCATCTGGTCAAGATCATCGAGGCCGGCGAGCGCGGCGAGCCGCTGCTCGAGGCGGGGGTCTATGACGGCTCGGAGAATGGCGACAAGAGCTACGACACGCTCAGCGTCGTCGGCGAAGGCAGCGATGCGCCGCCCGCCGTGCTCGAAGCGCCGGCGCGCGTCCAGGAGCTCGCGAAGGCGCGCTACTGGCCGGTGACGGTCAGCTATTTCGAGCGCGGCAAGAAAGCGGATGGCGAGCAGACGCCCGATTATCAGATGAGCTTCGACCTCTATGAGAACGGCGTCAGTCGCGCGCTCCGGATCGACTACGGGGAGTTCGTGCTCGACGGCGAGCTGAAGGAGCTCGAGTTCCTGAAGCCGACCGCCTGTCGGTGACGGTTTATCGTTCGCGCGAGCGCTGCGCGAACGCCCTCTCCACCGCATCGCCCCCGAAGCGCGCGCGCAGGCTTGCGACCGCGCCCTCGATCGCGTCGAGCTTGGCGAGGCGGCCCTCGAGATCAGGCGGGTCCGCCTCCGCGGCGGGCGCCAGATCCGACATCGAGACGCCGATGAGCCGAAAGCTCGCGCCGTTGGCCTCGCGCGCGAGCAGCTCTCGCGCCGCCTCGAAAATCCGGCCGGCGAGTCGGGTCGAGGACGACAGCGCCTGAGCGCGCGTCCGCAGTCGAAAGTCCGCCGTCTTCAATTTCAGCGTGACCGTCCGCCCTGCGATCGCATCGGCGCGCAGGCGACCTGCGACCTTTTCCGAAAGACGCCAAAGATGCGCGGCGAGCGCCTCCGGATCTGTGATGTCCGTCTCGAAGGTGGTCTCGGCCCCGACGCTCTTTCGCTCGCGGTCCGGCCGCACCGGGCGCGAGTCCCGGCCGAAGGCGAGCTGGGACAGCCTCATGCCGTGCTCGCCATAGCGACGCGCCAGCTCGCGCGGCTCGGCCCGCTGTAGATCGCCGATGGTGCGCAGCCCGTCGCGCGTCAGCGTCGCGGCCAAGGCCGGGCCGACGCCCCACAGGAAGCCGACGGGCTTCGGCGCCAGAAAGCTCGGCGCTTCCTCCAGCGACAGCACCGCGAAGCCGCGCGGCTTATCGAGGTCGGAAGCGATCTTCGCCAGGAACTTGTTGGACGCGAGGCCGACCGAGACCGTGATCCCGACCTCGCGCTCGACCTCCTTGGCGAAGCGCGCCAGCACGATGGCGGGCGGCGCATGATGCAGGCGCTCGGTGCCGCCGAGGTCGAGGAACGCCTCGTCGATCGACAGCGGCTCCACGAGCGGCGTCAAAGCCAGCATCTTCGCCCGCACGGCGCGGCCGGCCTCGACATACTTCGCCATGTTCGGCTTGATCACGACGGCGTCGGGGCAGAGCTTCAGCGCCTGGAACATCGGCATGGCCGACTTCACCCCGCTGATGCGCGCGATGTAGCAGGCGGTCGAGACGACGCCGCGCTTGCCGCCGCCGATGATGACGGGCCTGTCGGCGAGCGAAGGGTCGTCGCGCTTCTCGATCGCCGCGAAGAAGGCGTCGCAGTCGACATGGGCGATCGTCATGTCGCCAAGCGCCGGATGGCTCGCGATCCGCGGGCTGCCGCATCGGGCGCAGCGCCGCGCCTCGTCCGCCGGCGCCAAGCAGTCCCGACAGAAGCGCAGCGTCCGGTCGGACATGGCCCGTTAGCCTTCGGCGGCCGGTTCAGTCGACCAACGGCTCGCGGGGGCCGAGCTCGCGCCGCGCGCGCGACACCGCCTCCGGCGGCAGGCCCTCGGCCTCCACGAAGTCGAACAGCAGCCGCTCGTCGGCGAGCACGTAATCGAGCACGGCGGGCAGGAAGGACGTGTCGCGCGCCGCGTCACGGATGGTGCGAGGCTCCAGCCCCGACAAAGCCAGAAACCGCCCCAGCCGCTCCATGTCGCCCGCCAGAAAGCTCAGCGCCTTCGCGCCGATCGCCTCGGCCGGGGGCATTTCGGACGGGCGCTTCAGCATGTTCGTTCGCCTTTTCGCAACGAATGATCTGTAACATTTTTGGAAACAACGAGAGTTCGGCGAAGATCGCCAGGCGGCGTATATTTCCGCCTGGCCGCTCTGGTCCCGGATGGCCTCGGGCCCCGCGAGCGTCCGCGCGGAAGAGCACAGGATCGACATGCCCAAGACCGTCCTGATCGTAGAGGACAACGAGCTCAACATGAAGCTCTTCCACGATCTGCTGGAGGCGCACGGCTACGCGACCATCGAGACCCGCAACGGCATCGAGGCGCTCGATCTCGCCCGCACCCATATGCCCGACCTCATCCTCATGGACATCCAGCTGCCCGAAGTTTCCGGACTGGACGTCACGCGATGGATCAAGGAGGACGAGCGCACCCGCGACATCCCGGTGATCGCCGTGACGGCCTTCGCCATGAAGGGCGACGAGGAGCGAATCCGCGGCGGCGGCTGCGAGGCCTATCTGTCCAAGCCGATCTCGGTGTCGAAGTTCCTCGAGACCGTCCGGCACTTTCTCGGCGAAGACTGAGCCGCCCGGATGACCGCGCGCGTTCTCGTCGTCGACGACATCCCCGCCAACCGCAAGCTCCTCGAGGTCCGGCTGACGGCCGAATATTTCGAGGTCACGACGGCCTCGGACGGCTTCCAGGCGCTGGAGGTCTGCGCGCGCGCCCAGTGCGACATCGTGCTGCTCGACGTCATGATGCCGGGCATGGACGGCTTCGAGGTCTGCCGCCGGCTGAAGACCGACCCGAAGACGCACCACATCCCCGTCATCATCGTCACCGCCCTCGATCAGCCGGCGGACCGCGTCCGCGGACTGGAGGCCGGCGCGGACGACTTCCTGACGAAGCCGGTGGTGGACGTCGCGCTGTTTGCGCGCGTGCGCTCCCTGGCGCGGCTCAAGATGCTCGGGGACGAGTTACGGCTGCGGGCTCAGACCACGCGCGAGATCGGCCTGTCCGACGCGCTGATGGAGGCGGTCAGCGACCCCGGCATGGACGGTCGCGTCCTGCTCGTCGACGACCGCGAAAACTCGTGGAGGCGGATCGCGGCGGCGCTCGCGGCGTCGCAGACGGTCGATGTCGAGACCAGCCCCCAGGAGGCGCTGTTCCGCGCCGCCGAGGGCGACTACGACGTCGTGCTGGTCTCGCTTTCGCTCGACGGCTTCGACGCGCTCAGGCTGTGCGCCCAGCTGCGCTCGCTGGAGCGCACGCGCATGACCCCGGTGGTTCTGATCGCCGGGCCCGACGACAATGCGCGCGTGCTGCGCGGGCTCGAGGTCGGAGTGAACGACTATGTCGTCCGGCCGCTCGATCCGGCCGAACTGACCGCACGGATCCGCACGCAGGTCCGCCGCAAGCGCTATACGGCGCAGCTCCGGTCGAACCTGCAGGCCAGCATGGAGCTCGCGATCACCGACGGCCTCACGGGGCTGCACAATCGCCGCTACATGGAGATGCATCTCCAGAGCCTGCTCGATCAGGCGACGGGGCGCGGTCGGCCGCTGTCGGCGCTCGTGGTCGACATCGATTTCTTCAAGAGCGTCAACGACAGCTACGGTCATGACGCAGGCGACGACGTGCTGCGCGAGTTCTCCCGGCGGCTGAAGGCGAGCGTTCGCGGCATCGATCTCGCCTGCCGTCTCGGCGGCGAGGAATTCGTCGTCATCATGCCCGAGACGGACGCCGCAGTGGCCCAGATCGTGGCCGAGCGAATCCGCTCCAAGACCGCGGCTGCGCCATTCGCGATCTCAGGCGGACAGCGCTCCATCGAGGTCACCGTCTCGATCGGCGTGGCGAGTTTCCTCGGGGCCGAAGACGACGCGGCCGCTCTGCTGAAGCGCGCGGATCTCGCGCTCTACCGCGCCAAGGCGGCCGGCCGGAACCGCGTGGTCGCTGACGCGGCCTGACCTCAAACGAAAAAGGCGCCCCGGAGGGCGCCTCGATCTGGACCAGGAGACCAGGTTACTTGACCTTGGTTTCCTTGAAGTCGACGTGCTTGCGCGCGACCGGATCGTACTTCTTCAGCACCATCTTCTCGGTCTTGGTGCGCGAGTTCTTGCTGGTCACGTAGAAGAAGCCGGTGTCGGCCGTGCTCAGCAGCTTGATCTTGATGTTGGCGGCTTTCGCCATGACGGAACCTCGAGCGGGCGGGCGCGAAGCGCCGCAGTCTGGAATTCGAGCGAGCGCGCAACCTACTCACGCGCGGGCGCCTGTCAAGCCGCGCAGGGAAAATCCCGCGCGTCTCCGGCTCAGACCGAGAAGCTGGTTCCGCAGCCGCAGGAGGAGGTGGCGTTCGGATTGACGATCTTGAACGCCGCGCCGATCAGCTCGTCCACGAAATCGATCTCGGAACCCGCCAGATAGGGCAGGGAGATCGGGTCGATCAGAACGGTCGCGCCCGCGCGGGAGATCACGAGATCGTCCTGCTGGGCCTGCGTGTCGAAGCCGAAATCATACTGGAAGCCGGAGCACCCGCCGCCGAGGACGCTGACGCGCAGCATCGTGTTCGGCGGCTCCTGGGCGAGGATCTCGCGGATACGCCCGGCTGCGCGCTCGGTGACGTTGACGGGGGCGACTGTGTCGATGCTCATGGGCTATCGCGACATTCGATCGATTTGGGCGGGGGCCATTGCCGCGCCTTCCGCCAGAGAGGTAAGCACGCCTCGTCGCGTGGTCAACGCGGCGCGACAGCCGACCCGGAGGGCGCGTGGACGTCACCAGCTGGATTCTGCGGCCGCGCGCGCCTTATGCGGCCGATCCGAGGCTGAGCCAAGGCCGGGCGGTTCCGCAACCGCCGAGCGCCACCCGCACCGAATTCCAGCGCGACCGCGACCGGGTGCTGCACTCGACCGCGTTCCGGCGGCTGAAACACAAGACGCAGGTCTTCATCTACCACGAAGGGGACCACTTCCGGACGCGGCTCACCCATACGCTCGAAGTCGCCCAGATCGCGCGTTCGATCGCCCGCGCGCTCGGGCTCGACGAGGATCTCGCGGAGACGGTGGCGCTTGCGCACGATCTCGGCCACGCGCCGTTCGGCCATGCGGGCGAGCGGGCGCTCGACGCGCGGATGGCCGCCTATGGCGGCTTTGATCACAACGCGCAGTCGCTGCGGGTCCTGACGCGGCTCGAGCGGCGCTACGCGGAGTTCGACGGGCTGAACCTCACCTATGAGGCGCTGGAGGGCGTGGCGAAGCACAACGGCCCACTGGTCGGCCATGAGCTGACGCCGGCGATCGTGGAGGTCGCGGGGCGCTCCGGCGTTCCGCTCCAAGGCCATGCCAGCGCCGAGGCCCAGGCGGCCGCGATCGCTGACGACATCGCCTATGATGCCCACGACGTCGACGATGGGCTGCGTGCAGGTCTGTTCCGGCTGGACGAGCTCCGCGAGGACCCGATGCTCGCCGATATTCTCGCCGAGGTGGACGCGCGCTATCCCGGGCTCGATGACGATCGGCGCGGCCATGAAACCGTGCGCCGCGTGATCACCCGGCTTGTCGAGGATGCGATCTCCGAGAGCGCCCGCCGCATCGAAGCGCTTGCGCCGGCCGATCTCGAGGAGGTGCGCGCCGCCCCGCAGGCGCTGATCGGCTTCTCGCCCGCGATGGCGGAGGCGGAACGCGGGGTGAAGCGGCTGCTGACGGCGCGCATGTACCGGCACGCTCATGTCGACCGGGTGATGTCGGCGGCGGCGGGCGTGCTGTCGGACCTGTTCGACCGCTATTTTGCCGATCCGGAGGCGCTTCCCGCCGAATGGGCGCGCGAGGCCGGCCGTGGCGGCGAGACCAGCCATGCGCGTGCGGTCGCGGACTTCATCGCCGGCATGACGGATCGCTATGCGCTGACCGAGCACCGCCGTCTGTTTGACGCGACCCCGGAATTGCGTTAGCCGCCGGGCCTCCCTGGCATCCGGAAAGCCCATGAACGTCTTCGCCGACTTCGCCGCGCGCCTGCGCTCGATCCTCGAGGCGCTCGCCGCCGAGGGCGCGATCGCGCGTCTTCCGGAGCTCTCGCGCATCGTCGTCGAGCCTCCGCGCGACCCGAGCCACGGCGACATGGCGACCAACGCCGCCATGGTTCTGGCCAAGGATCTCGGGCTGAAGCCGCGCGATCTCGCCGGCGTCATCGCCGACAAGCTGCAGAACGACCCCGACGTGGCGGCCGTCAGCGTGGCGGGGCCGGGCTTCGTGAACGCCACGATGACCCAGGACTTCTGGCGCCGCGCGCTCGAAGGCGCGCTCGCGGCCGGCGTGGACTACGGCAAGCCGGCGAAGGCGAGCCCCGCCAAGGTCAATGTCGAATACGTCTCCGCCAATCCGACCGGCCCGATGCATGTCGGGCACTGCCGCGGCGCCGTGTTCGGCGACTCGCTCGCGAACCTGCTCGTTTTCGCGGGCGACGAGGTGACCCGCGAATATTACGTCAACGACGCCGGGGCGCAGGTCGACGTGCTCGCGCGCTCCGCCTTCCTGCGCTACCGCGAGGCCCTCGGCGAGGACATCGGCGCGATCCCGGAGGGGCTTTACCCGGGAGACTATCTGAAGCCCGTCGGCACGGGCCTGGTGGATCTCTACGGCGCTTCGCTGCGCGAGATGGCGGAGGACGAATGGCTTCCGATCGTCCGCGAAGCCGCGATCTCGGCGATGATGGAAATGATCCGGGAGGATCTCGCGAGCCTCGGCATCGTGCACGAGGTGTTCTTCTCCGAGCGCACGCTGCATGGGCCCGACGGACCGATCGTTCGCGCCGTCGAGGATCTGCGCGCGCAGGGGCTCGTCTACGAGGGCAGGCTGCCGCCGCCCAAGGGCCAGCTTCCTGAAGATTGGGAAGACCGGGAGCAGACGCTGTTCCGCTCGGCCGACTTCGGCGACGACATCGACCGGCCGCTGATGAAGTCGGACGGCTCCTACACCTATTTCGCGGCCGACGTGGCGTATTTCCGGGCGAAGTACCAGCGCGGCTTCGAGGAGATGGTTTTCGTCCTCGGCGCCGATCACGGCGGCTATGTGAAGCGCCTTGAGGCCGTCGGTCGGGCGCTTTCAGGCGGCGCCGCCCGGGTGACCGTCGAGCTCTGCCAGCTCGTGCGGCTGTTCCGCGCCGGCGAGCCGGTGCGGATGTCGAAGCGGGCCGGGGACTTCGTCACGCTGCGGGACGTGGTCGACGAGGTCGGGCGGGACGCGGTGCGATTCATGATGCTGTTCCGCTCGAACGACGCCGTGTTGGATTTCGACTTCGCCAAGGTCACCGAGCAGTCGCGCGACAATCCGGTGTTCTACGTTCAGTACGCTCACGCCCGCGCCCAATCGATCCTCAGGAACGGGCTGGCGATGCACGGGGAGAGCGCCACTGCGGACCTGTCGCTGCTGAGCGATCCGGGCGAGCAGACGCTGATCAAGCGCATCGCGGCGTGGCCGCGGGCGGTGGAGCAGGCGGCGGCGGCGCGGCAGCCGCACAGGATCGCGTTCTTCCTCCACGACCTCGCGAGCGAGTTCCATGCCCATTGGAACAGGGGCAAGGATTCGCCGGATTTACGCTTCATTATGGAAAACAATGCATTGTTGTCCCATGCTCGCCTGGCCTTGGTGAGGGCCCTCGTGTTGGTCCTCGCGTCGGGCCTTGGTATTCTGGGGGTCGCGGCTCCTGACGAGATGCGGTGATGCGTCCGACGCCGAAAAATTCGGCGCACCGGGCGCAGCCGCTCTTACGGAAGGCGCGCGGAGGCCGGTGAAATGCAAAACCAAGCTGTAAGGCGCGGCGGCGCCGCGGGCGCGCGGAACGACGAGTTCAGCGTGTATGACGACTACGAACTGCGCGCCGGCCAGCATTATGATCAGGCCGGGCGTCCGCAGGCGGCGGACGATCAGCAGGGATATCCCGATCAGGAGCCGATCTACGACCCGCGCGCCTATGCGCCCAATCCTGACGAGCCCTACGGCTACGACCAGGACGGCAATCCGCTCTACTACGAGTACGAGCCGGAGCAGCGGCAGCTCGGCGCCGGCCGCAGCGGACTGATGATGGTCGGCGCCGTTCTCGCGGTCGCGCTCGTCGGCGGCCTCGGCGTCGTGGGCTACAAGATGCTCGGCTCACGCGGCGCGAGCGGCGAGGCGCCGCTGATCAAGGCGGACACCGAGCCGGTCAAGACGGTTCCCGAGAAGTCCGAGACGGCGCATCAGCCGACCAAGGCGGTTTACGACCGGGTCGACGCGGGCGGCCAGGCAAACTCCAAGGTCGTTTCCCGCGAGGAAGAGCCGGTCGATCTTCCGGCCCCGTCGGCCGCGCCGAGAAACGAGGGCGCACGCATCATCCTGCCGCAGGCCACCGCCTCGGCGGAGCGGACCGCGCCGTCGACGGCCGGCGAGGGGCCGCGCAAGGTCAAGACCATGACGATCCGCCCTGACGGCTCCATGGCCGAGGCGCCGGCTGCGCCCGCTGCGCCGGCGGCTCCCGCCGCGCCGGCCGCGCAGCCCGCGCAGCCTGTCGACCCGATCGCCGAGGCGGCGCGGACCGGCGAGGCGCCGCGCAGCGATTTCGACGACGGCATCATGGCGGAAGGTTCGCAGCAGCCGACGGAGCCGCGCGTGGCCGCCGCGCCCAAGCCGGCGCCGGCCGCCGCTCCGAAGCCCGCTCCCAAACCTGCCGCGCCGGCTCGCTCCGAGCCCGAACAGGTCGCGGCCGTCGCTCCGCGCGCGCCCGCTCCGACGCCGTCGCCCGCCCGGACGACCGCGGGCGGTTACGTCGTCCAGGTGAGTTCGCAACGCTCGGAGGATGAGGCCCGCTCCGCCTTCGCGGCGCTGCAGAAGCGGTTCCCGCAGGTGCTCGGGAGCTACCAGGCCTCCATCCAGACGGCGACCGTCGGCGATCGCGGCACCTACTACCGGGTCCGCGTTGGGCCGTTCGGCAGCAGCACCGACGCTTCGACGGTGTGCAACAATCTGCGCGCCGCCGGCGGCGACTGCGTGGTCGCGCGCAACTAAGGCCTCGGCCGACCGAGACGCCGCGCGGAGCAGGGCTTCCGCGCGGCTCGCTCCTTACAGCCCCTCCCTCGGCTCGGCTTCATGGCGACCCGCGCATTCATCTCAGGCTGCCACGGAGTCGCGCTCACGCCAGAGGAGCGTGGCTTCTTCCGCGAGGCCGAGCCCTGGGGCCTCATCCTGTTTGGCCGCAACATCGCGTCGGCCGATCAGGTCCGGAGCCTCTGCGCTGACTTCCGGGAGGCCGTCGGCCGCGCCGACGCTCCGGTGCTGATCGACCAGGAAGGCGGGCGCGTCCAGCGCATCCGGCCGCCGCTCGCCTCCATCCACCCGCCGGCCGCCTCCTATGGCCGGCTCTACGGCGACGACCGTCAGGCTGCGCTCGCGGCCGCGCGCCTGGGCGCCGAGCTTCTCGGGGCCGAACTCGCCGCGTTGGGCGTGACCGTGGACTGCCTTCCCGTGCTCGACCTTCCGGCGCAGGGCATGACGGACGCGATCGGCGACCGCGCCTATGCGGCCGACGCCGAGGCGATCGCCGATCTCGGGCGCGCCGTGATCGACGGCCTTCTCGCCGGCGGGGCGCTGCCGGTGGTCAAGCACATGCCCGGGCATGGCCGCGCCACCGTCGACAGTCACTTCCACCTGCCGCGCGTCGCGGCCGATCGCGAGACGCTGGAGGCGACCGATTTCCGCCCGTTCCGGGCGCTTGCGGACGCGCCGCTCGGCATGACCGGCCACATCGTGTTCGAGGCGATCGACCCCGACCGGCCGGCGACGCTGTCGCCGATCATCATCGGCGACGTCATCCGCGGCCATATCGGCTTCGACGGCCTGCTGATGACCGACGACCTCTCCATGAAGGCGCTTTCCGAGGGGGTCGGCTGTTCGGCGGCGAAGGCGCTCGCCGCCGGCTGCGACGTCGCCTTGCATTGCAACGGCGTGATGAGTGAAATGGTCGAGGTCGCGGCGGCGGCGCCGCGGCTCGAGGGACGTTCGGCCGAAAGGGCCGCCAAGGCGCTCGCCCTGTTGCGGCCGCGGCCGGAGGTCGACGTCGCGGCGCTCGCGGCGGCGCGCGACGGGCTGCTCGAACGCTCAAGCGCCTGACGCCGCCGGAGGCGCGGCCTTGGCAGAAACCACCCGCGAGACGTTAGGCGCATTCGAGGCCGATGAGCGGCCCGAGGCGTCGGCCGCCTTCGTCGTCGACCTGGAGGGCTTCGAAGGGCCGCTCGACCTGCTGCTCGACCTCGCGCGTCGGCAGAAGGTCGATCTGGCGCGGATCTCCATCCTCGAGCTTGCCGAACAGTATCTTGCCTTTGTCGAGATCGCGCGCGCGGAGCGTCTCGATCTTGCGGCCGACTACCTCGTGATGGCCGCCTGGCTCGCCTACCTAAAGTCCCGGCTGCTTGCGCCCGACGCGCCCGCCGATGAGGAGGAGCCACCGGCCTCGATGGTCGCCGCAGCGCTTGCGTTCAGGCTGCGCAGGCTTGAGGCGATGCGGGCCGCAGGCCATGCGCTGTTCGACCGTCCGCTGCTCGACCGCGACGTGTTCGCGCGCGGCGAGCCGCCCGCGCAGGCGGAACAGGCGCCGCCGCGGTGGACCGCGACTCTCTACGATCTTCTCAGCGCTTACGCCCGACAGCGCACCCGCAATCTCAAGACCGCAGTCACGGTCGAGCGGCGCCCGACATGGACGCTGGCGGAAGCCAGAGCCGCTCTGGAGCGGCTGGTGGGACGCTCCGCCGACTGGTCCCGCCTCGATACGCTGCTGTTGCGCTACATGAGCCCGGAGATGCGCGCCTCAGTGCTGGCCGCCGGCTTCGGCGCATCGCTTGAGCTCGCCCGCGAGGGTCGGGTGGAACTCCGGCAGCATCGCGCCTTTGGGCCGCTCTTCGTGCGCAGCGGGGCGCCGCTCGCGCTGGCGCCGAGGGAGGAGGAGTGACGGATCGCGGCGACGCACCTCCGCTGCCGCTGGAAGGCCTCGACGGCCGGCTCACGGCCGACGAGCGGGCGCGGCTCGACCTGCTCCATCGGAACATCGTGGAGGCGGTGCTGTTCGCGTCTCCGACGCCCGTGGAGGAGGCCGCGCTCGCCGCAAGACTGCCGCCCGGCGCCGATCTCCGGCTCGTGCTGAGAGCGCTCGTCGAGGATTATGCCGCCCGCGGCGTCAATTTGCGGCGCGTGGGCTCTGGCTGGGCGTTCCGCACCGCGCCCGACGTCGCCGCCGCCGTCGTCACGGGCGCGCGGGAGACCAGGAAGCTCTCCCGGGCCGCGATCGAGACGCTCGCGATCATCGCCTATCACCAGCCCGCCACCCGGGCGGAGATCGAGGAGATCCGCGGCGTCGCCACCTCGCGCGGCACGCTCGAGACGCTGCTCGAGGCGGGCTTCATACGGCTGCGGGGGCGGCGGCGATCGCCGGGCCGACCGGTGACCTTCGGCACGACGCCGGCGTTTCTCGACCATTTCGGGCTGGAGCAGGTGTCGGACCTGCCCGGCTTGTCCGAGCTCAAGGCTGCGGGACTGCTTGACGCCCGCCTCCCGCCGGGCCTCGACCTGTCGCCGCCGAGCGACCAAGACGGGCTGCGCGAGGACGAGGATCCACTTGACGACGAGGATGCGTTCGAGGCGGCGCTTGGCCCGGAGCGTCACGAGAGCGAGCCTTCGCAGGAAGGCTGAGAGCCTCTAGCTCTCTCGTCTAGCGCCTGACGGCGGCGTGAAGCCACAACTGCCGGAAGTCCTTGTGTTTCCGACTCCCCGGACCTAGGTTCCGGTCATGTCGGACGGGTCTCCGTCGCGCGCCGGGCCGCTGCGACCGCTCCTCCGGCTGATCGAAAGGAATCGTCATGAGCCTCACGCACTGGCTGGTCGTCGGCGTTCTCGTGCTGCTGCTGTTCGGCGGCCGCGGGAAGATCTCCGACATCATGGGCGACATGGCCAAGGGCATCAAAAGCTTCAAGAAGGGCCTTTCGGAAGAGGACGAGGTCGCCGAGGGCATGTCCCAGCAGCGGGGCGCCCAGACGATCGAGCACCGCGCCGATCCGCAGGTTCGCCCGACCGTCGGCAGCGTCGACGGCCGCCAGTCGTAACCCGCAGGCTTGGACGGGCGGCGCCGCGAGGAGCCGCTCTTCGCCTTGCCCGCCGGCGGCCTGACAGATGTTCGACATAGCCTGGTCCGAGTTCCTGGTCGTCGCCGTGGTCGCGCTCGTGGTCATCGGGCCGCGCGACCTGCCGCCCCTGCTGCGGCAGCTCGGCAAGACCGTCGCGACCCTGCGGCGCATGGCGGGCGATTTCCAGTCGCAGTTCAACGAGGCGCTGCGCGAGGCCGAACTCGAAGACCTGCAGAAGGACCTCACGTGCCTGAGGGATACTGCAAGCAAGATGGTCAGCGCCCCGGACCCGTTCAAAATGGCGCGCGACGAAATCAGGGGCGCGCTCAACACGCCGTCCAAGCCTGCGCCGTCCGCGCTCGCCGGATCCGCGGCGAACGGCGCCGCGGACGCTCCCTCGGCGCTCGCGCCTGAGCCCGAGGCGATCCCGGCGCCCAGCGGCGAGACCGCGCCTGGTCCGGAGCTCGCCGCCAAGGCCAACGGCGCGGCGCATCCCGCCGGCTCGGAACCCGAGGCGACGACTGACGCGCCCGCTCCCGGAGCGCGCGCGTGAGCCAGGCGGACATCGACGCCACCAAAGCCCCGCTGATGGATCATCTGATCGAGCTGCGTTCGCGGCTGATCAAGTCGATCCTCGCCTTCGTGGTGGCCTTCGCGCTCTGTTTCTCCGTGGCGGGTCACATCTTCAACATCCTGCTCGTGCCTTACGAGATCGCGGCCGGCTCTGCCGAGGCGATCCGGCTGCAATACACGGCGCCGCAGGAGTTCTTCATCACGCAGATCAAGCTTGCGATGTTCGGCGCGGGCTTCATCTCCTTCCCGCTGGTCGCGAACCAGATCTACAAATTCGTCGCGCCGGGACTCTACAAGAACGAGCGGCAGGCCTTCCTGCCCTACCTGATCGCGACCCCGATCCTGTTCCTGCTTGGCGCGGCCTTCGTGTATTTCGCCGCCATGCCGCTTGCGATGCGGTTCTTCCTGTCGATGCAGCAGACCGGCGGGGAGGGGCATGCCTCGATCGAACTAGTCGCGCGGACCAGCGAATATCTGTCGCTGATCATGACGCTGATCTTCGCCTTCGGCATCTGCTTCCAGACGCCGGTGATCCTCACGCTTCTGGCGCGGGCCGGCTTCATTGACTCCAAGTGGCTGATCGCCAAGCGGCGCTACGCGATCGTGGCGGTGTTCGCCATCGCCGCGGTGCTCACGCCGCCGGACGTCATCAGCCAGGTCGCGCTTGCCGTGCCGACGCTGCTTCTCTACGAAGCCTCCATCTTCGTCGTGAAGATGGTCGAGAAGAAGCGGGCCGAAGCGGACGCCGCGGCAAGCCCGCCGGAGTAGCCCGGCCGGCGCCTCGCCCCTGTTCGTCCTGTGCGCGAGACTGGGCCGCGAACCGACTTCTCTCCCGATCCAGACGAGGCGGTCGCGCCGCGCGACCTCCGCTCGAGATCTATTGAAGGACCGTCTCCCCCATGCATGACATCCGCCTGATCCGCGACAATCCGGAGACGTTCGACCGGGGCCTCGCGCGTCGGGGGCTGACGCCGCAGAGCCCGCGGCTGATTGCGATCGACGAGCGCCGGCGCGAGATCATCGGCCGGCTGCAGGTCATGCAGGAGCGCCGCAACGCAGCCTCCAAGGAAGTCGGCCAGGCGAAAGCCCAGAAGGACGAGGCCCGCGCCGCCGCGCTGATCGCCGAGGTCGCCCAGCTCAAGCAGGATATCCCGGCCGCCGAGGCGGAGCAGAAGGCGATCGAGGATGAGCTGCAGGCGACGCTCGCCGAGATCCCCAACATCCCGCTTCAGGAAGTGCCGGACGGCGAGGACGAGAGCGGCAATGTCGAGCTTCACCGCGTTGGAACGCCGCGCGAAATTCATGACGCCAAGGCGCATTACGAGCTCGGAGAGGCCCTTGGCCTGATCGACTTCGAAGCGGCGTCCCGCATGTCCGGCGCCCGCTTCGCCGTGCTCAAGGGGCAGGTGGCGCGTCTCGAACGTGCGCTTGCGAGCTTCATGCTCGACCTGCACACGGGCGAACACGGCTACACCGAGATCGCCCCGCCGCTGCTGGTGCGCGACGAGGCGATGTTCGGCACCGCGCAGCTGCCGAAGTTCGCTGACGACCAGTTCCGGGCGAGCTTCGATTTCTGGCTCATTCCCACAGCCGAAGTTTCTCTCACCAACCTCGTGCGCGAGCAGATCCTCTCCGAGGAGGAGCTGCCGCTCCGCGTCACAGCCGGGACGCCTTGCTTCCGCGCCGAAGCGGGAGCGGCCGGGCGGGACACGCGCGGACTGATCCGCCAGCACCAGTTCACCAAGGTTGAGCTGGTCTCCATTACGACGCCGGAAAAGAGCCTCGAGGAGCACGAGCGGATGCTCGGCTGCGCCGAGGAGGTGCTGAAGCGGCTCGACCTGCCGTTCCGCACCGTGACGCTCTGCACCGGCGACATGGGCTTCTCTTCGCAGAAGACCTACGACATCGAGGTCTGGCTGCCGGCGCAGAACGCCTATCGGGAAATTTCGAGCTGCTCCGTCTGCGGCGACTTCCAGGCGCGCCGCATGAACGCCCGCTATCGCCCGGCCGACCAGAAGGGCCCGCGCTTCGTCCACACGCTGAACGGCTCCGGCGTCGCGGTCGGCCGCGCGCTCGTCGCGGTGCTGGAGAACTACCAGCAGGAGGACGGCTCGATCACGATCCCGACGGCGCTGCAGCCCTATATGGGCGGCCTCGCCAGAATAGAGCGCGCGTCTTGAGAATCCTCCTCACCAATGACGACGGCGTCCATGCCGAAGGGCTCGAGACGCTCGAGCAGATCGCGCTGGAGCTCTCCGACGACGTCTGGATCGTCGCGCCCGAAACGGACCAGTCGGGCGCCTCGCATTCGATCTCGCTCAGCGATCCGCTGCGGCTGCGCCAGATCGGCGACAAGCGCTTCGCGGTGCGCGGCACGCCGAGCGACTGCGTCATCATGGGGGTGCGCCACCTGCTGGCGGACAAGCGGCCGGACCTGATCCTGTCGGGCGTCAATCGCGGGCAGAACGTGGCCGAGGACGTCACCTATTCGGGCACCATCGCCGGCGCCATCGAGGGCACCCTGCTGGGCGTGCCGTCGATCGCGCTGTCGCAGAACTTCAACCGCGCCCGCGAGCTCGACGACATTTTCGACTCTGCGCGGCGGCACGGCGCCGAGGTGGTGCGGCGCATCGTCAAGGCGGGCTTTCAGCGCGACCGGCTGGTCAACGTGAATTTCCCCGGCTGTCTCGGCGAGGAGGTGCTCGGCGTGGCGGTGACCCGGCAGGGCCAGCGCAACCAGGAGCTGCTGAAGATCGAAGGCCGCAAGGACGGCCGCGGCAACCGGTATTTCTGGATCGTGTTCGGCCGCGCGGATGCCGTGGCGCAGGAGGGCACGGACCTCGCCGCCGTCCGTTCGCGTCAGATCTCGGTGACCCCCCTGAAGATCGACTTGACGGACGAGGCCCTCTTCGACGGACTGGCTGCGGCCTTCGCCGACGTCTGAGGATGCGAGTCGCATGAGCATGAGCGCCGACGACGCCGAACGCACCCGGCGCGCCGAGCTGGTGCTCGCGCTGCGAAGCCGGGGCGTGCTGCACACCCGCACCCTGAAGGCGCTCGAGACAATTCCGCGGGCGCTGTTCGCGCCGGCGCGCCACCGGGCGGTCGCCTACGCCGACCGCTCGCTGCCGATCGCGTGCGGGCAGACGCTCGAATCGCCCTCACAGATCGCCATGATGGTGGATGGGCTCGCGGTCGGCGATCTCGACAACGTGCTCGAGATCGGAACCGGCACAGGCTACTGCGCCGCCATCCTCTCGCGCCTTGCGCGCCGGGTGGTCAGCGTCGACCGGTTTCGGACCCTGATCGAGAATGCCGAACGTCGCCTGGCGGAGCTTGGCGGCGCGCCGAACTGCACGCTTGTCTTCGCCGACGGCGCGCTCGGGCGCCCTGCGCAGGCTCCGTTCGAGCGGATTCTCGTCACTGCGGCGGTCGACAAGCCTCCCTCGACCCTGCTGAACCAGCTCAAGCCCGGCGGCGTGATGATCGCGCCGGTCGGCGACGCCAGCGGCCAGCGGCTCACCCGCTTCATCAAGGGCAAGGACGGCTCGCTCGACGAAACGACGATCGGGTCCATCCGCCAGCAGCCCATGCTCGAAGGCGTGGCGCTGGCCCTCTGACGGCAGGGCCGCCGGCAAGATTTGCGGCCGCATCGTGGCCAAAATCGCCGTCCTAAACGCTCCGTTTACCTCAACGCGCTTTAACTCTGATCATGTCGGTCGAGTTCGTCGCGAGTGTCCAACATGCGTAACTTCGTTCCGTGCCTGCGTTCCCGGCTTCTGGCGCGCGCCGCTGTGGTCGCTCTTGGCGCTGGCGCTCTTGGGGCCTGCAGCTCCGATACCACTCGCTTCGGCGAGGATCCGTTCTCCAACCCGTTCTCGACCTCCTCGGCCGAAAGCCCCGCTCCGGAGCCGAACTACACGAGCTCCGTCCAGGCGGCGCCGAGCAGCCGGGTCGAGCGCGCGCCGCTTGGCGCGCCTCCTGCGGCTCAGGCGAGGCCGATGCGCGGTTTCGAAGGCTCGGGCGGCGGCTACCGCTCCTCGTCCATGGATCCTCCGTCGACCGGGGCCCTGCCGCCGGCGCCGAGCCCCGAGCCTCGTTCGGGCGGCCCCGGCTGGTCCTCGAACGGCGGCACGGTCGTCACGCTTCAGCAGGGCGACAGCCTGCGCACGCTCTCGCAGCGCTACGGCGTTCCGGCGAGCGCGATCATGCAGGCCAACAACATGCAGAACGCGAATGGGCTGGCGCCTGGCCAGCGCATCGTGATCCCGTCCTATTCCGGCCAGCACGCCGCTGCCGCGCCGGCGCCGAGCCCCGTGCGGGTCGCGGCCGCTCCGGCCCCGGCGAGCCGGATGGCGCCGCCTCCGGCGCCGGCGCGTCACCCTGCGCCCGCCCCGGTCGCGAGCGCCGAGCCTAAGGGCGAGATGAAGTTCGTCCAGGGCCCGCAGGCCAAGGGCGCGGAGCCTGCGCCCAAGCCCGCGGCGCAGCCGGCGGCGGCTGCGCCCGTCGTCAAGCCCGCGCCCGTCGCGGAGGCGAAGCCCGCCGACGACAACGTCAAGACCGCGGCTCTCAAGGTCGATCCGTCGCCGGCGGCGGAGACCGGGCCTGCCTTCCGCTGGCCGGTGCGTGGCCGCGTCATCTCGGCCTATGGCTCGAAGGCGAGCGGCTCGTCCAATGACGGCATCAATGTCGCGGTCCCCGAGGGCACCGACGTGAAGGCTTCGGACGACGGCGTGGTCGCCTATGCGGGCAGCGAGCTCAAAGGCTTCGGCAATCTGGTTCTGATCCGGCATTCGAACGGCTGGGTCACGGCCTACGCCCACAACAGCGCGCTGAAGGTGAAGCGCGGCGACAGCGTCCGCCGCGGCCAGGTGATCGCGAAATCCGGCTCGACCGGCAACGTCTCCTCGCCGCAGCTGCACTTCGAGGTCCGCAAGGGCGCGACCACCGTCGATCCGTTGCAGCACCTGCCGAACGCCTGAGACCAGACGCTTTCCAAGATCCCGGCCGCCTCCGGCGCGCCGGGATCTTTTTTGGCGTCTGCGCCGTAGCCCCTGAGCTTCTTGCGCCGAATCGGCCGACCCCTTAAGCGAGGGGCATGAGCGAACTCGCGCCTCCGCCGGAGGATGGCGTCCTCCCCGTCGAGCTGCGCTCGGCGCTTGAGGAGCGCTACCTCGCCTACGCGCTTTCGACCATCACCCAGCGCGCCCTGCCGGACGTCCGCGACGGGCTGAAGCCCGTCCACCGCCGGGTGCTGTGGGCGATGCGGGAGCTGAAGCTCGACCCGGGGGCGGCCTTCAAGAAATGCGCCCGCGTCGTCGGCGACGTCATCGGCAAATACCATCCGCATGGCGACCAGTCGGTTTATGACGCGCTGGTCCGGCTGGCCCAGGACTTCGCGCAGCGCTGGCCGCTGGTCGAGGGGCAGGGCAATTTCGGCAATGTCGACGGCGATAATCCGGCGGCGATGCGCTACACCGAGGCGCGGCTCACCGAGGTGGCGCGGCTGCTGCTCGACGGCCTCGAAGAGAACGCCGTCGACTACCGTCCGACCTATGACGGCTCCGAGCAGGAGCCGGTCGTGCTCCCGGGGGCGTTCCCGAACCTGCTCGCCAACGGCAGCCAGGGGATCGCGGTCGGCATGGCGACCGCGATTCCGCCGCACAATGTCGCCGAACTCGTCGAGGCCGCCCGCGCGCTGCTCGCGAACCCGAACGCCGAGACCGACGAACTGCTGGCCCATGTGCAGGGCCCGGACTTTCCGACCGGCGGCGTCATCATCGACGGCCCGTCGACGATTGCGGAGGCCTACCGCACCGGCCGCGGCGCATTCCGGACCCGCGCGCGATGGAAGGTCGAGGATCTCGGCCGCGGCACATGGGTCGCAGTCGTCACCGAGATTCCATGGCTCGTGCCGAAGAGCCGGCTGGTCGAACGGCTCGCCGAGCTGATCACCGACCGCAAGCTGCCGCTCGTCGTCGACGTGCGCGATGAATCTACTGACGAGATCCGCCTGGTGATCGAGCCGCGCGCTCGCACGGTCGACCCGGCGATGATGATGGAGTCGGTGTTCCGCCTGACCGAGCTCGAGACGCGCATCCCGCTCAACATGAACGTGCTGGTCCGCGGCCAGACGCCGATGGTGCTCAGCCTCAAGGATGCGCTGCGGCACTGGCTCGACCATCGCCGTGAGGTGATCCAGCGCCGGTCGCAGCATCGGCTCGACGCCATCGTCCGGCGGCTCGAGATCCTCGACGGGCTGCTGATCGCCTACCTCAACATCGACGAGGTGATCCGCATCGTCCGGCAGGCGGACGAGCCGAAGGCCGAGCTGATCGCTGCATTCTCGCTGACCGAGCTGCAGGCCGACGCGATCCTCAACATCCGCCTGCGCTCCCTGGCCAAGCTCGAGGAGATCGAGATCAGGCGGGAGCACGACAAGCTCACGAAGGAAGGCGAGGAGCTGCGCGGCCTGCTCGGCTCTGAAGCGAAGCAGTGGCGCCGCGTCGGCAAGGAGCTCGACGGTCTCGCCAAGAGCTTCGGGCCCGAAACTGCGCTCGGCAAGCGCCGCACCACCTTCGAGGCGCCGCCCGCCGCGACCGCAGCCGAGGTGGCGGACGCCTTTATCGAGCGCGAGCCGATCACCGTCGTGGTCTCCCAAAAGGGCTGGATCCGCGCGCTCAAGGGTCACGTCCAGGACGTCTCGGGCCTCACCTTCAAGGCCGACGACAGCCTCAAGCTCGCCTTTCCGACTGAGACCACCGCGAAGCTCGTCGTCGCCACCACGAACGGCAAGGCCTATACGCTCGACGCCTCCAAGCTCCCCGGAGGCCGCGGGGCCGGCGAGCCGATCCGGCTGATGGTCGACGTCGACGAGGGCGCGGACGTGCTCGACGTGTTCGCCCACAGGCCCGGCGCGCGCCGGCTCGTCGTGGCGAGCGACGCGCGCGGCTTCCTGGTCGGCGAGGACCAGCTGCTGTCCTCGACCCGCAAGGGCCGGCAGGTCGCCAATCTGGACAACGGCGCCTCTGTCCTGTGCTTTGCGCCAGCCGAGGGCGACACGGTCGCGATCATCGGACAGAACCGTAAGCTGCTGCTGTTCCCGATCTCGCAGGTCGCCGAGATGGCGCGCGGGCGCGGCGTGCGGCTGCAGCGCTACCGGGACGGCAGCGTTTCGGACGTGAAGGTGTTCAACCTCGCGGAAGGATTCTCCTTCGTCACCAATGGCGGCAAGGTCTGGTCGCTGAAGGGCGAGGAGCTGCGCGACTGGGTCGGCAACCGCGCCGAGGCCGGTCGCCTGCCGCCACGCGGATTCTCCGCCTCCAACAAATTTTCAGGTTAGCGGCTCAGGGCAGGAACAGCGTGCCCTCGGCGACCACGACGGCTGCGCCGCCGATGCTGGCGGCGCTCAGCGCGCCGTCGCGGACCACGAGCCCGAGCTCGATCACGCTCGGGCGCCCCATCTCGTAGCCCTGTCCGATGCGCAGCAGATGCTCGCCATCGGCGGGGCGGTCGAACGTCATCACGGCGCCGGCGAAAGCGGCGGCGGCGGAGCCGGTCGCCGGATCCTCGCCGATGCCGGGCGACAGCATCCGGGCGCGGAAGGCGAGGGCGGGGTCGGCGGTCTCGCGCGTGTAGAGGAACGCGCCGAGATCGCCGCCGAACGCCGTCCTCCAGCGCCCTGGATCAGCCGCAGCGCGCGCGAGCGCGTCGAGGCCGGCGAGCGGGACGAAGCAGAACGCGTTGCCGGCGTCGAAGCGCGACGGCGCGTGGCCTTCGAAGCCGACGTCGCCCGGCGCCAGCCCCAGGGCCGCGGCGACGGCGGCCGCATCCGGCGCCGCGCCCGACGGCTGCGGCAGGCGCGGCAGGTCGAAGGTCGCACGACCGGCGCGCTTGCCGCTCGCGACCGTCCGGCAGGCGATCGCGCCGACCGCCTCCTCGATCTCGAACGTGGCCTCTCGACCCTTGCCGGCCATGGCCTCCATCAGCCCGAGCAGCGCAGCCGCGCCGACCGTGGGGTGGCCGGCGAACGGAAGCTCACGCTGCGGCGTGAAGATCCTCACCCGCGCCTTGCGGTCCTCGTCTTCCGGCGGCAGCAGGAACACCGTCTCGGACAGGTTGAACTCGCGCGCGATCCGCTGCATCGCCGCAGCGTCGAGCCCGGAGGCGTCGAGCACCACTGCGAGCGGATTACCCGCGAGAGCTTTGTCGGCGAAGACGTCGAGGATGACATAGAGGCGGGACATGGGCGGTCGGTAGCACGCCGGGCGGTCGTGAAGAAGGCCGCTCGAATCCGAGGAACGGGTTTAACCCGGCCGAAGGGGAAGACGCGCTAAAGAGATCCGGCCCCGCAGGATGCGGCGGCGCGTCGGAGTAGCCCATGAGCCTGGAACGCAGCTCTCAGCTTGAATGGATCAGCCCCGAGGCCGGAGCGCTTTCGGTGGAACACCTCGTGCCGGCGCCCGGCCAGATCGCGGCGCAGGATTTCCTGCAGGTCAGCCGGGTCGGGTTCTCGGCGCGCGACGATCGGTGGAAATGGACCGGCTTTCGCGGCGACCGCGCGCCGCACGGCTTCGAGGGCGTCTCGGCCAGCCGGGAAGCAGCCCGGCTTGCCGCCGAGCTCGCCTATTTCGCCGACTGAGCTCTTGCCTCAGTAGCCGAGCGCAGCTTCGAGCGGGCCCTTCGGCAGCGGCACCAGGAACCAGATCTCGAACATCAGGAACGCGATCAGCGCGATCGACAGCGAGACCGCGGCCGCCTTCCACACCGCGAAGCGGCCAAAGAAGATCATGAAGGCCGCGATGTAGATCGCGGACGACACATAGATGCCGATCCAGCTGGTCGCGAACGCATAGACGACGGCGGGGACGAAGATCGCCATCATCCGCATGAAGCCCGGCCGCGTGGTCAGCGTCTGCTCGCCTTCCGGCGCGACCAGCACGGCGCGGGCGAGGTTGACGGCGCTCGCGAACGCCATGATCACGGCGATGTAGAACGGAAAATAGCCGGGCGCCGGCCCCTCATTGGGCCGCCAGTCGAAGCCGAGGCGGGTGCTGTCGGCGATCACGATGGCGGAGGCGACGAGGAACAGCAGCGCCACGACGATGTCCGCCGCGCGGGTGCTGACCAGCGCGCGTTCGTCCTGCACTTCAGGGGCGTGGCTCATGGCTGGCCTCGTCGTCTCGGTTCAGGCGTGTCGCCGGATTACTGCGCCTGCGCCAGGAAGCCGGCTTCCTGCATCAGCTCGCGATGGGTCTTCTCAGCCTCTGTGAGCCACGCCTCGAATTCCGGCCCGCTCATCGTCGTCTCGTTGAACGCGCCCTTGTCCATGAAGGCCTTCCAGTCCTCGGTCGCCATCACCTTCTTGAACAGGTCGACATAGAAGGCGACCTGCTCGTCGGTCGCGCCGCTGGTCGTGAAGATGCCGCGGAGCATCTGGTATTCGACCGGCAGGCCGGATTCCTTGCAGGTCGGGATGTCGCTCCAGGCCATGTCCTCGGTGATCTTCGCCGTATGCGTCGAGCGCTTGGCGTCGAAGATGCAGAGCGGCTTGAGCTGCTTGCCGCGCCACTGCGCGACCGCCTCGATCGGGTTGTTGACGCTCGAGTCGATGTGGCCGCCGACCAGCTGGACCGCGACCTTTCCGCCGCCGTCGTAGGGAATGTAGATGAACTTCTTGCCGTCGGTGTGCCGCTCGATCGCGGCGGTGATGATCTGGTCTTCCTGCTTGGAGCCGGTGCCGCCCATCTTGAACTGCCGGTCGGGCGCGGCCTTCACGGCGTCGATATAGGCCTTGGCGTCCGGGTAGTTCTTCTCGGCGTTGGTCCACAGCACGAACTGGTCGAGCGCCAGCATTGTGACCGGCTTCATGTCCTTCCAGTTGAACGGCGCGCCGGTGCCGAGCGGGGTCGTGAACAGGTTCGAGAGGGTGATGATGATCTTGTGAGGATCGCGCGCGGAGGCCTTCATTTCCAGGAAGCCTTCGGCTCCCGCGCCGCCGCCCTTGTTGAGCACCACGACGGGCTTGCTCATCAGGTTGTTCTTCTGGATCACGCCCTGGATGAAGCGCGCCATCTGGTCCGCGCCGCCGCCGGTGCCGGCCGGGATGATGAAGGTGACCGCCTTGGTCGGCTCCCAGGCCGCGGCCGCCGGGCCGGCCGCGAGCCCCAGCGCGGCGCCCAGCAGCAGAGCCGAGGTCTTTAGCGAACGAACGAACATCTTATCCCTCCAGGTCGCCGCTTGTGGTCGCGGCTTTTCTCGACACGTCACGCGCAGTTCGGCCGGCCGCGCCCTCAGGCGGGCGTCGCGACCGGCCCGCCTCTCCATCTTCCCAGCAGGCCTTGGACGATCGGCCACAGCGCCAGCGCGAGGCCGAGCGTCATGATCCCGCCGCACAGCCAGTTCGACCAGAACACGGAGACGTCGCCCTGCGAGCTCAGCATCGCCTGGCGGAATGAGCTCTCCGCCTGGTCGCCGAGCACGAGCGCGAGGACGAGCGGCGGCAGCGGGTAGCCGAGCTTGGTGAACAGGTAGCCCATGACGCCGAACACCAGCATCATCCAGACGTCGAACATGGCGTTGTTCACCGTGTAGGCGCCGATCGCGCAGATCACGACGATCGCCGGCGCGATGATCGAGAACGGCACCCGCAGGATGGCGGCGAAGAACGGGACGCAGGTCAGCACCAGCACGAGGCCGACAAGGTTGCCCATGTACATCGAGGCGATCAGGCCCCAGACGAACTCCTTCTGTTCGACGAACATCAGCGGCCCGGGCTGCAGGCCCCAGATCAGCAGGCCGCCGAGCAGCACCGCGGCGGTCGGCGAGCCCGGGATGCCGAGCGTGAGCATCGGCAGCAGCGCGGCGGTGCCGGCGGCGTGCGCCGCGGTCTCGGGCGCCACGACGCCTTCCAGTTCGCCCTTGCCGAAATTCCGGCCGTTCTTCGAGAAGCGCTTGGCGAGGCCGTAACCCATGAAGGACGCGGGCGTCGCGCCGCCGGGCGTGATTCCCATCCAGCAACCCACCACACAGCTGCGCAGGAAGGTGAAGCCCATGCGCGGCAGCTGCCGCCAGGTGCGGATCACCGCGTCCATCTTCAGCTTGGCGTGCGCGCCCCGGAAGCTCAGGCCCTCCTCCATCGAGGACAGGATCTCGCCGATGCCGAACAGGCCGATGACGGCGACCAGGAACTTGAAGCCGTTCAGCAGCTCCTCATGGCCGAAGGTCAGACGCAGCGAGCCGGTGACGCCGTCGAGCCCGACCGAGGCGAGCGCGAAGCCAAGGCACATCGAGGCGAGCGTCTTGAACGGCGAGCCGCGCCCCATGCCGAGGAAGCTTGCGAAGGTCAGGAACTGGACCGCGAAGAACTCGGCCGGGCCGAAGCGCAGCGCGAACTTGGCGATCACCGGCGCAAGAAAGGTGATCAGGATGACGGCGAAGATCGCCCCGACGAACGACGAGGTGAAGGCGCCGACCAGCGCCTCGTCGGCCTTGCCGCGCTGGGCCATCGGGTGGCCGTCGAAGGTGGTCGCCACCGACCATGGTTCGCCGGGTATGTTGAACAGGATCGCCGTGATCGCGCCGCCGAACAGCGCGCCCCAGTAGATGCTGCTCAGCATGATGATCGCCGAGGTCGGCTCCATCGAGAAGGTGAGGGGCAGCAGGATCGCGACGCCATTGGCGCCGCCCAGTCCCGGCAGCACGCCGATGATCACGCCGAGCACGATGCCGACGACCATCAGCATCAGATTGTACGGCGTGATGGCGACCGCGAAGCCGCCGAGCAGCGCGCCGATTTCCTCCATGCGAGTCCCCGACTTCCCTGTTGCGGACGGCCCACGGCCGCCGCCGCGGCCTGTGGCCAAAATGCGGCGGATTGTTTTCCGATGGCGCGGAAGCCGCCGCCACTAACCTTTTGTCTTAGGCCCGAAAGTTTTCATCTGATCACTGGCAAGAAGAACTTGCCCCGCCATGGTTGTTCGCTCCGGCGCCACGGCGCAGGAAGCGGGCGGGTGGCGCAGATGCTTCAGCCAGCGCATGGAGGCGCGGGGACTCCTCACTTTTTTGTGTTTGCCGCGCTGCGGCGCCCGCGCGCTGGTTTAGGCAGGCCCGGCATTAGCCCATCTGCGGTCCGCGATCGTAGCGCCACGTTTGTGCCGCTCGCCGTAGCGAGTCGGTCCAGGGCCGGGAGAGTCGATCCCTGCCGCGCAGACTCGCGCCGGACGGTCCGGCGGCGCCTCTCTGGATTGCGAGGAGGTTAGCCTGCCAAGCGGAGGCTGGATCTCAGAAGATATTCCTGACAGCCGGCCGCGAGCGCCTGTGCTTCCGCCGCGCCCTCTCTTTCAAGTGAGGCGATCAACTTCGCTCCACGGCCTGGGCGGCCGCGTCGAGCGCCGCTGCGATCTTTTCGGCGGCGCCGTCGTCGAGCCCGGCCTTGAGGCGCAGCCGCATGGCGAGCTTCAGGTTCTCCATGGCGCGCGTCACAGGCGCGGGTGCGCCGTGGCGATGGCCCTCCGTCCTAGCGCCGCGAGCGAGCAGTTCGTCGGCCGCCGCGCGGTTGGCGGTCAGGAAAGCCTCCCCGTCGGGCGTCACGCTGTAGCGCTTGCGGCCGGCCTCGGCTTCGACGGAAGCGTAGCCCATGTCCTCGAGCCAGGAGAGCGTCGGGTAGATCGTGCCCGGGCTCGGGCTGTAGGCGCCGCCGAGGCGCTCCTCGATCTCCCGGATCAGCTCGTAGCCGTGCGCCGGGCGTTCGGCCAGCATCGCGAGCAGCAGCAGGCGGACCTCGCCATAGTCGAACATCCGACCGGGACGCCCGCCGCGCCGCGGCCCGTGATGGTCATGGCGACGATGATGACCGGGATGGCCGAAGCCGCGCTCGCGGTCTTCGGAATGGGCGAACATGCGGCCAAAGCCGCCGTGATGATGTGTGTGTCTCATGAGCTTCGATGTAGGTCGAGATATATCGACATTCAAGATATATCGGAATGCGTTTTCGTCGGCGCCTCGAACTCGCCGGCTGTTGCGCTAGAAGGCTCAGGACGACGGGCGGAGAGAAGCCGATGAACATCCAGCGCAACGGAACGATCGCCTCCACCGCTGGTCCGGCGGAGTATTTCACCGGCGCGGTGCGGATCGACGGCCGCTTCCAGGCGCCGGCGCCGGCGCGCGCCTCGGCGGCGACCGTGACGTTCGAGCCCGGCGCCCGCACCGCCTGGCACACCCATCCGCTCGGTCAGACGCTGGTGGTCGTCTCCGGGCTTGGCTGGGCGCAGCGCGAGGGCGGCCGGGTCGAAGAGATCCGCCCGGGCGACGTGGTGTGGTTCGCGCCGGGCGAGAAGCACTGGCATGGCGCGACCGCGACCACCGCCATGAGCCACATCGCGATCGGCGAGGCTGAGGACGGCAGGCTCGTCGACTGGCTGGAGCAGGTGAGCGACGCGGAATATGCGCGAGGCGGCGAAGCGCGGTGAGCCTCGCTGAGGGGGCGCTCTCCGTCAGAACGCCGACCTTGCGCTCTATAAGAACATCATACGCCTGAAGACTGGGAAGGAGTACGGTCGAGGCGAAAGTGAACGCCGCACCGACCCGTGCGAGCCCCGTAGGAGGCGATCCGCCGATGGAAGTTGCTGAGCCTCACGAGGCGGAGACGGCGGCGGCGCGCCGCGAACGGACCCACTGGCCCCGCCGTCAGGCTGGGTCGCGCCTTCTGGGTAAATGCGAGCCGTTCCACCACCCGCGGTTCAAACTTTCTCACGACGACGTGGTGTTCGCGATCGGCTCGTGCTTCGCGCGGAATATCGAAGAGTATCTCGGGCGCGCCGGGGTGACGGTAGCCTCCGCGGATTTCCCGCATCCGTTTCCGGAAGTGGGCGATCCGACCCGGAGATCAGGGCTGTTTGTGAAGTATACGCCGGGTGCGATCCATTTCGAGGTCGCCTACGCGCTCACTGACGAGTTCAGGCATGAGCCGGCGGACTATGTCGTCGCCTGCAATGCTTCGGGAGGGTTCAAGGATATTCACCTGCCGCTCGCGGCGCCGCCAGCGAGCTTTGAGCGTGTTGTAGAGCGTCGGCTTCAGATCCGCGATATCTTCGGATCAATCGCCAGAAGTGACGTTCTGGTGATCACTCTCGGTCTCGTAGAGCATTGGTTCGACAACAAGCTTGGCGTTTACATGAACCAAAACCCCGGGCCACTCGTGCAGTCGCGCTACCCGGGACGCTTCTCGTTCAAGAGGCTCGGATATGCGGAAAACTACGCGCTGGTCCAAAGGACGATCGAGATCATCCATTCCGCCAATCGAGACGCGAACATCGTCCTGACGACGTCGCCCGTCCCCCTCTCTCATACGGAAATGGCCTCTGACGTCATCGTCGCGAACGCTTACTCCAAATCTGTTCTGAGGGTCGTGGCGGAGGAGATCTCCGAGCAGTTCAGCTTCGTCGACTATTTTCCGAGCTACGAAATGGTCACGCTCTCGTCTCAGGACCTGGCGTGGAGCGACGATCTCCGGCACGTGCGCGACTCGATGGTCGGCGCGGTCATGCAGAAGTTCTTCAACAGCTATTTCGCCGCTGAAGACGCCGCCGCGACGGCCGCTGCCTACGCCGACGCGACGGCCAAGCTCGAGCGCCACGAGTATGAAGCAGCTCATGCGAGTTTTCTTGGTCTGGAGGACCAGTTTGCGGACGACGCCAGGTTCTGGACCGCGTTCGCCGACGCGGCGACGGGCGCCAATCTGCTCGCCGAAGCGGAGCGGATAACCACGATCCTTGCCGAGCGCTTTCCAAGCCCCTGGGCTCGCATGCAGCGTGGACGGGCCAAGTTGCTCAATGGCGACGCCGCTGGAGCCCTCAGCCTCTTCCAGCAGGCGCGGGAATGGAGCGAGAGGGTGGCCTATCAGGCAGGCGGATGGGAAATGGAGGCCGCCCGTCTCTTGAACGATCGCGACGCCGAACTCGCCGGGGCGATGGCGGTCGCGGACGCGATCGCCAATGAGTGGTCCTCGCCGATGAAAAAGCGCTGGATCGCGAAACGGATGAAGAAGGTCCTCTTCCGCGAAGGAATGACAGACCAACTCGAACGCGTCGCGCCGTTCTTTGAAAAGGCCGGCGCGTCGCTTCAATCGCTTTAGGCGCTCGACTCCATCGGCGCAGATGAACCGGCCCGCTGTTTGGCGGTTGGTACCGAGCACGACGACAGCAGGGCGTGAGCCTTCCGCGAGCTCAGCCCGCGCGGCGTGTCTCCTCGCGCGCGGGCAGCCGCCAGTTCGGGCGGATGAAGTGGCAGGTGTAGCCGGCCGGGAAGCGCTCCAGATAATCCTGGTGTTCAGGTTCGGCCTCCCAGAACGGGCCGGCGGGCGCGAGCTCGGTCACGACCTTGCCGGGCCACAGCCCCGAGGCGTCGACGTCGGCGATGGTCTCTTCGGCCACCCTCTTCTGCTCGTCGTCGAGGTAGAAGATCGCTGAGCGGTAGCTCAGGCCGAGATCGTTGCCCTGCCGGTTCCGGGTGGTCGGGTCGTGGATCTGGAAGAAGAACTCCAGCATCCGCCTGAAGCTCGTGAGCTTGGGGTCGAACACCATCTCGATCGCCTCGGCGTGCGTGCCGTGGTTGCGGTAGGTGGCGTTCGGCACGTCGCCGCCGGTGTAGCCGACGCGGGTGGAGATCACGCCCGGCTGCTTCCGGATCAGGTCCTGCATCCCCCAAAAACATCCGCCCGCCAGGATCGCGCGTTCGCTCGCCGTGTCCATCGCCGTCTCCGTGGGTTCATTGGTCCCGCTGATATCGGCGCCCGCAGGCGGTTTTTCAAAAGCGGCGCTCCGGCGTCGCCGGACGCCGCTTTGCGACAGATCAAGAGCGCGCTGCAGCGCCGGGCCTATGCTGTTGAAATCTCACGATCCCGCTTCGTGGGCCTGCCGCCCAGGCGCCAAGCCGTCAGAGGCGATCGTGATCCGGCTACATCCGAGGAACGAGGCATGCCGCACGAAAAGAACCCGCACCGAGCCGCCGACGGCTCAATCGGTTATGACCGCACGACGATCTGGCTGCACTGGCTGACGGTCGGCTTGGTGGCGGTGCTGTGGGGCATGGGGCAGACGACGGACTTGCTGCCCCGCGGCCCGTTCCGCGCCGGCGTCTGGGCGACGCATGTCGTGCTGGGCGCGGGCCTTGCCCTGGTGCTCGTCGCGCGGCTCGTATGGCGAGCCAGGTTCGGGCGCGAGCTTCCGCCGGCCGACGCCGGCGTGCTCCACTTCGCCGCCAAGGCCACCCACTACGTGCTCTACGGGCTGCTCGCAGCCGCGGTGGTGAGCGGCGCGGTGAACGCCTCCTATCGCGGTTTCAACCTGTTCGACCTGTGGTCTGTGCCGCAGTTCGGGACCGGCGACGTCGACACGCGCCATGAGATCAATGGCTGGCATGAACTGGCCGCGAACCTGCTCGCGCTCGTGGTCGTGTTCCACGCCGGGGCCGCGCTGCTTCACCACTATCTCTGGAAAGACCATCTGCTCGACCGGATGCGGACCCAGTCGGAGTGACCGCCCCCGGCCGCGGCGCCAGGCGGTCCGCTGTCCCGCCTGCGCCGTTCGCCGGAAGGTTTTGCGGCAGGTCAAAGCTTCGCTGCGCCCCGGGAGAAACATTGTTTTCGAGCGCTCCGCTCTGACCATCAAACGGGATCTCTGATCATGTCCAAGGAACTTGTCGAAACCCGCGCCCCCGATGCCGTCCCCAGCATCTTCGGCCGTCGCAACTTCATCCGTGACATCGACCGTCTGTTCGACCGGATGGCGGCCGGCATCGAGTTCCCCGCCATGGAGCGGCTGTTCGAGCGCGCCGGCGCCGACGGCTTCGCGCCTGCGATCGACATCACCGAGACGAAGGACGAGTACAAGCTGGTCGCCGAGATGCCCGGCCTGGAGCCGTCGCAGGTCGACGTCTCGGTGACGGGCGACACGCTGGTCATCAAGGGCGAGAAGAAGCGCGAGACGGAGAAGACCGAAGGCGGCGTCCATGTCAGCGAACGGACGTTCGGATCGTTCCGGCGGAGCTTCCAACTCCCCGACGACGTCGACGCCAATCAGATCGAGGCGGATCATCGCAACGGCGTGCTGACGGTCCGCCTGCCGAAGACCGGCGAGGCGCGGCAGCCGAAGAAGATCGAAGTGAAGACCGCCTCGTGACGCAGAAGGCGGGGCTCCCGGGCCGCCGGCGAGCCCCGCCTCGATCAGCCCCCAGTTCCGGACCGATCACTGCTCAAAATTCGGCGCCTCGTCGGTCTCACGTCCCTCGAACGCTTCCACCGAGACATGGTCCTCAGCGCTGTCCGGTCGGTCGCGCTCGACCTCGACCGGTTCGGCGGCCGTCATGCCCGGGGCCTCATTGACGTCCTCCTCGTAGGAGAAGCGTTTCGGGCCGGCGGCGCGAGACGACCCGTCATCCGAACCACAGCGCAAATCATCCATGGCGGCGGTTCCGTTCGGCGCGCATGCGCGCAGCGGTGGGGCAGGGCGCGCTCCGGGCGGTGGGCGCGGCGCCCACCCGCGCGCGCTCGATGAAGGCGTCCCGGTCCTCGAGGAACAGGGCTGCCGTGGCGCTGGCGTGCCGGATGGTCTCTGCGGGCGTGTCGCCGCGGAGATAGGCGTCGATGAAGCCCGCCGCGAACACGTCCCCCGCCCCGGTCGAATCGGCCGAGCCCGGCAGTGCGTCGACTTCGATGACCGCCTCGGAATGGGCGTCCCAGAGGCGGACCGGACGCGGTCCGTCGGTCAGGACGAGATGGCGCAGCGCCGCGCCCGCGACGCGGCGGCCGAAACCGAACGGGTCGCGCAGCGTGGCGACGTTGAAGTCCGAGGCGGCGCAAAGCAGCGCGTGGGCGGGCCGCTTCTCGCCGGGATCGAGCGGAACCTGCGCGACGACGTCCATCCGGGTGAGCAGGGCGGACAACATGTCGGCGTCCGCCCGCCGGGTCGCCACATAGGCGAGGTCGGCCTTCACGGAGCCGGGGACCGCAAGATGCTCCTTCTCGATCTCGGCGGACGCCAGGATCGTACGCTCGCCGAACGGGTCGACCAGAATCTCGGTGGGCGTGGTGGGTCCGGGCCGGCGCGTCACATAGCCGGTGTCGAAGCCGCGCGCCTGCAGCGCGGCGCGGCAGGCCCGCCCCCCGGCGTCCGTCGCGAGCGCCGTCACGATCGCGACCTGATGACCGAGCGCGATGAGCGCGCAGCCGGTGTTGTAGCCGCAGCCGCCGACGCGGCTCTCATGCGCGCCGAACAGATTGTTCCCGCCGGTCCGAAGAGGAGCGTTCAGCCGCCAGACGCGGTCGACGTTCACGCCGCCAAACAGAAGAATCCTGGCCATGCCGACATCCTCGGTCGATCGCACGCGAACAGCCTCGCGACGCATTCGACTGAAAGGGCGGAGCCGCAGCATTGACCTTGGTCAAGGCCGGGCCGCTGCGGCTGCGTGAGATTGCCTCCCGAGCGCCGAGGCGCGCCGCGGACGAGGAGGACATCGCATGGCTCGAGTGACAATTCCCTGGATGGGATGGGTGCTGGTCTGCGACGGCGCCCGCGCGCTGATCTTCCGCAACCGGGGAGATGGCGAGCTCCTCGATCTGGAGACGATCGACGCGATGGCTGAACCCCATCCGCGGGCTCGCGAGCTCGGCGCCGACCGTCCGGGCCGCGTTCACGAAAGCCAGGGCGAGGGCTGCAGCGCGGTCGCGGAGATCGACCGGCACGAAGCGGCCGAGGTCGAGTTTCTCGCCCGGGTGGCGGCGCGCCTCGATGAGCGTCTCGCCGCGGCCGAGCGCAAGACGCTTGTGGTCGTCGCGCCGCCGCGGGTGCTCGGCGTCCTCAGGCAATGCCTGACGCCTGTCGCAAAGGAGGCGCTCACCGCCGAAATCGCCAAGGACTTGGTTCACCTCAGCACCGGCGATATCGAGAAGCGCCTTGCGGCGGCGCGAACCGGCGACTGACGGCGGCGGCTGTCCGACGCCTCGTCAGGGACGTGCGCCGGCAGCCTGTCTGGCCGCTCGGAGCTTGATCTCGGTCAATGCGATCGGCTGGGCGGCTCGCTTACTTGGCACTTTCGCAGACCGACAGGAGGCTTCCATGGCCGGCGCGCATACGAATTCGCAGAAGCAGCCCAACGGCGCGGCTGATCTCTTCATGCCGTCTTTCGCCACGGGGGCGTGGCGGTCGGCGATGACTCTGCCGGCGCTGAGTTTCGTCGAGGCGCTGCGCTTTGCGAGCCGCCGGCTCGAGGCGCAGGCTGATTTCATGACCGAGCTGCTCGGCTGCAAGACGCCCGCGGAGGCGCTCGAGAAGCAGTCGGACTTCCTCAGCCAGACCGCCAAGGCTTATGGGACCGAGGCCGAGACGATCACCCGGAAGCTGCGCGATGGCGTCGCTCACGAAGCCGCGGCCTGAGTTCCGGACGGATCCGCAAGAGCCTCAGGGCGTTCCGCGCGAGCAGCGTTCCCGCATGAAGGCGATGACGCTGGTCGAGCGCGGCAGCCCGCTCGTCATGCTCGAGCGGCCGACGCCGGCGCCCGGCCCCGGCGAGGCGCTGGTGCGGGTCGAGGCCTGTGCGGTCTGCCGAACCGATCTGCACGTCGTCGACGGCGACTTGACGGACGGCGCGCTGCCGATCGTTCCGGGCCACGAGATCGTCGGCATCGTGGAGGCGGTGGGGCCGGGGGGAGACGGCGCGCGGATCGGACAGCGGGTCGGCGTGCCTTGGCTCGGCGGGGTGTGCGGCGTCTGCCCCTATTGCGCGTCGGGCGCGGAAAACCTCTGCGACGAGCCCGAATTCACCGGCTACACGCGCGACGGCGGCTTCGCCACCCATGTGGTGGCGCGGCTCGACTTTGCATTCCCGTTGCCCGGGTTCGACGACCCTGTCGCGACCGCGCCACTGATGTGCGCCGGGCTGATCGGCTGGCGCTCGCTGCGCATGGCGGGGGAGGCGCGGCGGATCGGCCTCTATGGTTTCGGGGCGGCGGCCCACATCCTGGCGCAGGTCTGCCGCTGGCAGGGCCGCAGCGTCTTCGCCTTCACCCGCGCGGGCGACCACGCCGCCCAGCAGCTTGCGCTGTCGCTCGGCGCGGCATGGGCGGGCGCGTCTGACGAAGCTCCGCCGGAGGAGCTCGATGCGGCGATCATCTTCGCCCCTGTAGGAGATCTCGTGCCGCTCGCCCTGAAGGCCGTCCGCAAGGGCGGCCAGGTCGTCTGCGGCGGAATCCACATGAGCGACCTGCCGCGTCTGCCCTACAGGCTGCTGTGGGGCGAGCGGCGCGTCATGTCGGTCGCGAACCTCACGCGTAAGGACGCCGAGGAGTTCCTGGCGGTCGCGCCGGCTGCGGGCGTCAGGACCACGACCACGCGCTACCCGCTCGCCGCCGCCAATGAGGCGCTCGCCGATCTGCGCGAAGGCCGCATCCAAGGCGCGGCGGTTCTGGTCCCGTAGATCACCGCCGGTCACGCGGCCGCATCCGAGGCCGTCTCTGGCCTCCCCGCGAGCTCCAGCACGAAGCGCGTCGCGTCGCCTTCCGCAGGGCTCGCCACAAACCCCATCTCGCGGCACATCGCCGACATCTCCGTATTGGCGCGCAAAACGTCGCCCTCGACCCGCTCGACGCCCTCGGCGCGCGCCCAGTCGAGCATCAGCTGCATCAGCGCCCAGCCGAGACCGCGGCCCTTCAGGTCGGTGCGGACCAGCACGGCGAACTCGCCGCTCTTGCGATCGGCGTCGCAATGCAGCCGCACCACGCCCGCCGCCTCGCCATCGGCGTCGAGCGCCACGAAGGCGATCGACCGGGCGTAGTCGAGATGGACCAGCCGGGTCAGGAAGCCATGCTCGAGATGCCGGACCGGCGCGAAGAAGCGCAGCCGCAGGTCCTCGGGGTCAGTCCGGGCGAGCAGCCGTCCGATGAGCGCCTCGTCCTCGGCGCGAACGGGGCGCGAGGGAAAGCGGGCGCCCGAGCGGGTGACGAGTTCGCGCGACCAGATGGCGGGATAGGGGCGGATCACCACGCGCGACGCGGCGCGGTCCACCAGCGCGACCCGCGCGTCGACCGCGATCGCGCCCTGCTCGTCCGCGAGCAGCGGATTGATGTCGATCGAGAGGATCTCCGGGATCTCCGCGGCGATGTCGGCGATCCCGATCAGCGCGTCCTGAATCGGCGGCAGCGCGGCGGCCGGCACGTCGCGATAGGCGGCGAGGGTGCGGCTCACCTGGGTCTGGCTGATCAGGTCGGCGGCGAGCGCGCGGTCGAGCGGCGGCAGGCCCAGCGCGGTGTCGCGATAGATCTCGACCCCGACCCCGCCGCGGCCGAACAGCACGATGGGTCCAAAGGTGGCGTCATCCGTGAGCCCGACGATCAGTTCGCGGGCGTTCGGACGCTTGATCATGGGCTGGACCAGCAGGCCGAGGTCGTTCGCATCCGGCCGGAGGCGCCGGACCCGCTCCAGCATCTCCACGGCGGCCTCGCGGACCGCCGCGTCGCTCCGGAGGTCGAGCCGCACGCCGCCGACGTCCGATTTGTGCTGGATCGCGCGCGAGCGGATCTTGAGCGTGACGGCTTCGCAGGTCCTCAGGAGCCCCGCGGCCGCCTCCGCCGCCCCCTCGGCGTCCGCGGCTGCGACGCCGGCCGCGACCGGCACGCCAAACGCCGACAGCACCTCGGCCGCCTCGATCGGATCGAGCCAGCTGCGCTTCTCCCGCAGCGCCCGCTGCACGGTCGCCCGGGCGGCGGCCCTTGCGGCGGGGTTCTCCGGCGCGCGCGCCGCAGGAGTGGCGTTCAGCGCGTCCTGCGCGTGGCGGCTTCGCACCAGCGCCGCAAAGGCTTCGACGGCCTCGTTCTCAGCGCCGAAATGCGGCACGCCGGCGGCCGCGAAGGCCGCCGCGATCTCCGCCTCGCAGCCGAGCCAGGCGGCGAACACCGGCTTCGGCAGGTCGGCGCGCGCGCGGGCGTCGCGCACCTTGGCGATCACCGCCTCGGCCACGCCGGAAGAGGAGGCGAGGGCGGTCGGCGCGTCGAGCACGATCAGGGCGTCCACCTGGGGGTCGTTCAGCAGGAGCTCGGTCGCGGCCGCGAAGCGCGCCGGGTCGGCGTCGCCGATGATGTCGACAGGATTGGCGCGCGACCAGGTCTTGGGCAGCACGGCGTCGAGCGCCGCGAGCGTGCCGGCGGACAGCGTCGCCAGGGTGCCGCCGAGATCGAGATGGCGATCGACGGCGAGCACGCCGGCGCCGCCGCCATTGGTCAGGATCGCCAGCCGGTCGCCGCGGTCGGCCTGACGCCGCCCGAGCGCTTCGGCCGCCGTGAACAGCCCGCCAAGATCGAAGACGCGCAGCAGGCCCGCCCGGCGGAACGCGGCGCTGTAGGCGGCGTCGGAACCGGCCAGTGCGCCGGTGTGGGTCGCGACCGCCTTCGCTCCGGCGGCGTGGCGGCCGCCCTTGACCACGACGACGGGCTTCACCCGCGCGGCGGCCCGGGCGGCGGACATGAACTTCGCCGCGTCGGTGAGGCCCTCGAGATAAAGCAGGATGGCGCGCGTCCGGCGATCGCCGGCGAGATGGTCGAGGCAGTCTGCGACGTCGACATCGAGCGCGTCGCCGAGCGAGGCCACCGCCGAGAAGCCGAGATTGCGGGTCGCCGCGCGCGCGACGAGCGCCGCCGCGATCGCGCCGGACTGCGAGATCAGCGCGAGGTCGCCTGCGGCCGGCGTGCGCGCGGCGAAGCTCGCGTTCAGCCGCGCGTGAGGGGCGAGCAGGCCGAAGGCGTTCGGCCCGAGCAGCCGGAGCGAGCCAGCCGCCGCAATCGCGGCGATCGCCTCGGACTCCGAGCCGGCGCCTCGTGACAGCCCGGCCGTCAGGATCAGCGCCGCGCCGATGCGCTTGTCCGCCGCCGCCTGGATGACGTCCCGCACCGCGGAGGGCGGCGTGCAGACGACCGCAAGGTCGACCTCGGCCTCGATGTCCCGCAGGGAGGCGAAAGCCTTCCTGCCGCGGATCGAGCCGTGGTTCGGGTTGACCGCGTGGACGGGCCCTGTGAATCCGCCATCCTCGAGATTGTCGAGCACCGCGCGTCCGAGCGAGCCTGCCCGTTCGGACGCGCCGACGACCGCGACCGATCGCGGCTGGAAAAGACGATCCAGGCCGAAGCTGCTCATGCCGCCCCGCCGCCGCTCAGTGCGACATCAGCAGGCAGGCCTGGCTGGTCTCGAGCAGATCGCGCGTCGCGCCGCCGAAGAACCACTCCCGCATCCGGCTGTGGCCATAGGCGCCCGAGACGATCAGATCGGCGCCGACGTCGCCCGCGAGATCGAGCAGCTCGTCGGCGATCGAGTTGAGGTCGCCCGAGTGCACGGAAGGGTGGCTCTTGACGCCGTGCCGCGTCAGCCAGGCGCAGACATCCTCCGCGCTCTCGTCGCGAAGCGAGCCCGAAGCGGTCATGACGATGACCTCGTTCGCCCGCTGCAGGATCGGCAACGCGTCGCGCGCCGCCCGCCGCGCCTCCCGCGTGTCCTTCCAGGCGACCACGACCTTGTGGGCGGCGAGATAATCCTTCTCCGGCGGCACGATCAGGATCGGGCGGCCGCATTCCATGGCGACGAGGCCGGGCGAAACGCCGAGATTGGGGTCGCGCTCGTCATAGGTCGCCGTGCGGCCGACGACCACGATGTCGGCGGCGCGGGCCTGCTCGATGAGGAACTGATCGGGCTGCGCGAAGCCCGATCGCCACTCGACGTCGTTGCGCGTCCCGACGATCTTCTCGAAGGCGCGCTTGGCCGCAGCGAGATCTCCGGTCGCGCGTCGCCGCTCTTCGTCGACGACCTCCTCGGCCACGTTCGGCACGCCTTCGAGATAGATCGGCGCCATCATCTGCTCGGCCGCGACGCCGATGAAATGCGCGCCATGCTCTTCGGCGAGCGTCAGCGCGAGCCGGCCGCGCGCTTCCGCCCACGGACCTAGATCGAAATGCGCCATGACGCTGGCGTAGCCTGGATTTTTGTTGTCGATCGCGCTCATCGTCGCCTCCACGTTCCTCGGGTGAAGCGATCGTCGGTCCGACGACCGGGCCGCACATTGATCCTGGTCAAGCGGACGCTCGGGCCGCGGCGGGCGTCACTCGAGCGTCTTCAGATAGGCGATCAGATCGCCGATCTGATCGCTGTCGAGCTGGAACTGCGGCATCGTCGGATGGCCTGTCTGGATGCCCTCCGCGAAGGCCTCCGCCAGCGTCTCCACCGGATAGCGCTCGTGCAGCGTTCTGAGGGGCGGAGCGATCTTCAGCGGGCTGGCGCCCACGCGGCCGACCGCGTGGCACTGCGCGCAGTTCGCCTTCGCAAAGGTCTTTCCGCGCTGTTCGGCGGGCTCGAGCGCGAAGCCCGATCCCGAGAGCGCGCCCAAGATGGCCACAGCCGAAGCGGCTCTCAGGATCAGGCCGCGGCGGCCGTCCGGCTCAGCCACCGAGATCGGCCCGAGCCAGCGCGTTCAGGCGCTCGAGCTTGCGCCGCAGGCGGTCCTCCGCCGCTCGCGGTCCGGCGACGTCCCGCTCTGCAAGATCGGATCGGACCCGCGCCAGCAAGGCCTCGTCGTCGACGCTTTCCACGTCCGAAAACATCAGCGAGCGGGCGTAGTTCTCGATGGCCGGGCCTCGCAGGCCCATCAGCCTGGCGGCCCAGCGTCCGAACATCCTGTCGCGATGCGCATGCGCCTGGAAGGCCGCGTCACGCTCATGGACGAATTTCGCCTCGGCGGCGCGTTCCCGTGTCTCGAACATCTCAGGCGATCCCCGCGCCGACGTAACCGGCTTCAGCAAGCTTTTCGAACTGGCGGATCGCCTCCGGATGGGGCTTCCGCAGCACGAGCACAGGCACGCTGGAATGCGCCAGCACCTTGTTGGACACCGAGCCCAGCACCAGCGACGAGACGCCGCCGCGGCCATGGCTCGCCATCGCGATCAGATCGCAATCGAGCTCCTTCGCGACGTCGATGATGTCCCGATAGGGCTGTTCGCCCCATCTGCGGACCGTGACGCAGGCGACGCCCAGCGCCCGGGCCGTTTCAGCCGCCTTCTCCAGGATCTGGTCGCCCTGAGCCTCCGCGTGGCGCTCATACTCCTCGCGGGTCGCTTCGAGCATTTCGGCCGAGGTGCTCAGAATGTGAAACGGCTCGAGCACCGTCAGGAACGCGACCGAAGCGCCGGTGGCGGCGGCGAGCTTCACCGCGTGCGGGACCGCCTCCTGGCTGAGCTCGCTGCCGTCGATCGGCGCGAGAATGCGGCGGTACAGAGCGGGTCGTTGAACCTCGACGCTCATGACCTCGATGGCGGCGGATGACATGGGAGCCTCCTGTGGATTGATGACTTTCTCTCTCCTGCATCTCACCGGCGCGACAGCCCGGCTTTGATCCCAGTCAATTCCGGCTCGGGCGACCTTTGACGCGGATCAAGGCGCCGCGCGCGCCGCCGCCGCAGTGTTCGTCAGCCACGAAGAGGAGGGTGTGATGAACCAGGTGGAAGAGGCCCTTGCGACCTACATGACGGCTCAGGGCGCCGTGCCGGACCCTCTGGCGATGGCGCTCTGCGCGAAGTCGATGCTGGTCGACCTGCCGCTGGCGCTCGCGCTTGAGACGGTTCGGTTCAACGTCCGCGCCGGAACCTGCTGGTTCGAGCACGTTGGCCGCATGGCTGAACTGACCCGGCCCGAAAGCCTGCTCGCCTCCGAGCCGCCCGCCAGGATCGCTTCTGCCGCGCCGCGCGTCGTCGCGAGCCGGGCCGCAGCGTGAAGATCGGGGGAGCTACCGTGCAAAAAGCGGTCAGAACAGCGAGTCCCGCCGAGCTTGAGCCCCAGCCGGAGGCCGGCGCACGGCTGAAGCGTGTGCGCCTTGAGCTCGCGCGGGAGCCGGGCCACCCGGAAGGCAGCAGGGATCATGGTTATGCGTTGGTGGCGCCGCTGACGCCGGACGGGCGGCTCGACCCGGCCCTGTGGGCCAGGGAGCGGGCGCACTGCCGCGCGATGCGCTTCTGGGCCGGAGAGCCGGCCAGGTTCGGCCTGCTCAGGCGCAGCGCCGGCGGGCCGGGCGGCGCCCACTGGCTGTTCGACTTCGACCCGTCGCGCTCCGATGACGACGAGGTCGGCTACAGGTTCGACATTCACCGCTTTGTCGAGGGCGAATACCTCACGTTGCGGGAGGCGGACACGTCCCACGTTTTCAGAGTGGTCGAGGTCTCGAGCTTCGACCGGGCGGCCTCGGCCGCGAGCCTGATCGAGTAGCCGCCGCCGTCCAGCCAATGAAAGCTGTTCGAGGCCGCCGCGCTCCTCCGCCGGCGGCCTCGACGCGCGTGATCGAGATCAATGGCTTCGCGCGACAAGCCGACGACGCTGCGCCGGCACGAGGAGTCCTGCGCCATGTCCCCGATGAGATCGACGGCCGCCGCCGAGCTCCGCGCTCCCGCCGGCGCGAGGTCGCTTCGCCGCGGCCTTTCGACCGAGGAGGCCGAGCGCATCCGGCGGACGCTCGGCGCGAACGAAATACCCCACGCTCCGCGCTCGGTCGCGAAGATCGCCTTCGGGGTGTTGCGTGAGCCGATCTTCCTGCTGCTGGTCGCCGCCGCGGCGCTCTATCTCGCGGTCGGCGATCTGGCGCAAGGCGCGTTCATGGCGCTGGCGGCGGGGCTGTCGGTGGGCCTCGTAATCGTGCAGGAAGTCCGCTCCGAGCGCGCGCTTGAGAGCCTGCGCGCCTTGGCTCAACCCATGGCGCGCGCGATCCGCGACGGGGTCGTCACGCGCGTGCCGGCCCGCGAACTCGTTCCCGGCGACGCGATCCTTCCGGGCGAGGGCGATCGCACGCCCGCGGACGCCGTGCTGGTCGAAGGCGGCCCGCTGCGGGTCGACGAATCCACGCTGACCGGCGAGTCGGCGCCGGTGACCAAGGCGCCGGCGGCGGACGGCTGGCAGACCGTACCGGCGGCCCTGAAGGCGCCGGGAGAGGAGGGAACCTCGGACCTGTTCGCCGGATCCATGGTGGTCGGCGGCAGCGGGGTCGCGCTCGTGGCGGCGACCGGGGCCGACACCCAGCTCGGCCGGATCGGCGCCTCTCTCGCGCTGATCGAGCCGACGCCGTCTCCCTTGCAGGCGCAGACGCAGCGGCTGGTGACGAAGCTCGGGGTCGCGGCTCTCGTGTTTTGCGGCCTGGTGGCCGTCGCCTACGGCGCGCTGCGCGGCGAATGGTTCCAGGGCGCTCTGGCCGGGCTGACGCTGTCGATCGCGCTGGTGCCGGAAGAATTCCCGATGGTTCTGGCGATCTTCCTGGCGCTTGGCGCGTGGCGGCTGTCGCGGCTCAACGTGTTGTCCCGGCGGTCGGCTGCGGTCGAGGCGCTCGGCGCCACCTCGGTGCTGTGCGTCGACAAGACCGGGACCCTCACGCAGAACCGCATGCAGCTCGTGGACGTGTGGACGCCTTCGGCGTCGAGCCGCAGGGTTGATCCTGCGGACCCCGCGCTCGTAGTCGCGGCGCTCGCCTGCGTCTCCCCGGCGATCGACCCGATGGACCGCGCGATCCTCGCCGTCGCCGCGGCGGCGGACCGCGCGGAGCTGGCGAAGACTTATCCGCTGCGGGTCGACCGCCTGGCGTTCGCCCAGGCCTGGATGCGGCCGGAGAGCGGCGTCCGCATCGCCGCCAAGGGCGCGCCGGAGACGATCATGGCGATGTGCCGGCTATCGCCCGAGGCGCGCGCGGCGGCCGAGGCCGCTGCCGTCGCAATGGCCCGCGGCGGGCTTCGGGTGCTGGGCGTGGCGGAAGCCGCGCTGGCCGCCGGGTTTGAGGCGCCCGACGAGCTCGACGAGCTCACGTTCCGGTTCGCCGGGCTGCTCGGCTTCGCGGATCCCGTGCGGGCGGAGGTTCCGGAAGCGGTCGCGCTGTGCCGCACGGCGGGGATCCGCATCGTGATGATCACGGGCGACGCGCCCGCCACCGCCGAAGCGATCGCGCGCGAAGCCGGCCTCGAGGCCGCCAGCGGCGTGCTGACGGGGAGCGAGCTCGCCCGCCTGGGTCCCGAGGCGCTGCACACAGCGGTCCGCACCGTCTCGATCTACGCACGGGTCACGCCGGACCAGAAACTGTCGCTGGTGAAGGCGCTCAAGGACAATGGCGAGGTGGTCGCCATGACGGGCGACGGCGTCAATGACGCGCCTGCGCTGCGCGCCGCTCACATCGGCGTCGCGATGGGACAGCGCGGCACGGATGTCGCGCGCGAGGCGGCCGACATCGTGCTGCTCGACGACAGTTTCGCGTCGATCGTCCGCGGGATTCGTCTTGGGCGTCGGATCGCCAAGAACCTGAGGCGCGCGATGATCTACGTGACGGCGATCCATGTGCCGATCGCCGGCCTGTCGCTGCTCCCGCTGCTGTTCGGCTGGCCGCTGGCGTTCCTGCCGATGCACGTCGTGCTGATGGAGCTCATCGTGGACCCGGTGTGTTCGATCGCCTTCGAGGCGGAGCCTGGCGACAAGGACGCCATGCGCCGGCCGCCGCGATCGCCGACGCGCGCGCTGTTCGGGCGGCGGGAAATCCTGCTCGGCCTGATCGAGGGGCTTGGGGCGCTGGCGGTGACGCTGGCGGCCTTCTGGTTCGCGCTCAGGCTCGGTCTTCCGGAGGAACAGGCGCGGGGTCTGCTGCTCTCGATGCTGCTGGCCGCCAATCTGGCGCTGGCCTATTCGGGCATCGCGCGCGCCGGGGAGGCGTTCTTCCAGCCGCAGAGGCTGCCCTTCTTCTGCATTGCATCGGTCGCCGCGATCGTAATCGTCGCGGCGCTCTATGCGCCGCTGGCCGGCGCCATGCTTCAGGTCGCCGCGCCGCCGCTGCTGCTGGAGCTTTTCGGTCTTGTCGCCGCGCTCGCCGCCGGTCTCTGGCCGGCCTTCTTCCGAAGCGGAGCGGCCTCCCGCGGGGCCGCCTGAACTCCCCGGGGCGGGCGGAGCCGCGCCTGCGCTCACTCGCTGCGGCAGCGCGCCACGCAGGCGTCGAAGATCGGGGCGAGGCGGCTGACGCATTCGAGCGCGTTCTCGCCGCGCCGCATGGTTTGCGGACTGCATTGGGGAAGCAGCCATTCGCCGCATCGGCGGCGGCAGTCCTGCTCCGCGTCCGTCGTGATCGAGGTCAACGCCTGCGGGCGCACGGAAGCGGCCGCCCCAGCTCCGGGAAGGCTCGCCAGCGCTGCGAGGAGGAGGGCCGCAAGCGGCGACTTGTGGATGCAGCTCGTCACGATCGGTTCCGCCCGACGGGATTGACGCAGAACAGACTACGGCGCTGGCCAAGTCTCGAGATGATGCAGATCAACGTCCGGCTTCATGAAAGGGCATTTGCTTGAACTAGGCGCAATTCAGCGCCCGTTGAAGAGGAGCTCGTCATGACCGACAAATACCTGAAGACCCTCGTCGTTGAGGAGCTGGAATATGAGCCGAGCGTAAATGCGGAGCATATCGGCGTCGCCGTCGAGGACGGCGTCGTCACGCTCAGCGGCCATGTCGGCAGCTATGCCGAGAAGGTGGCTGTGGAGCAGGCGGTGCGGCGCGTCAAAGGCGTCCAGGCGATCGCGCAGGAGATCGAGGTTCGCTATCCGTCGGACAAGAAGACCGCCGACGACGAGATCGCCAGACGCGCCATCCAGACCATCGCCTGGCATGCGCAGGTGCCGGACTCGGTCAAGGTCAGGGTAGAGAAGGGTTGGGTGACGCTGACCGGCACCGTGAACTGGCAATATCAGCGGCAGGCCGCTGAATCCGCTGTGCGAAAGCTGACCGGCGTGCTCGGGGTCGCCAACCTGATCAAGCTCGCCGACACCGCCAAGAGCTTCGACGTCCGGCAGAAGATCGAGCAGGCGCTGAAGCGCAACGCCGAGCTCGACGCCAACGCGATCCGCGTCTCGGTCGTTGACGGCACGGTCAGCCTCGAGGGCAAGGTTCACAGCTGGTACGAGCGCAACATCGCGGAGCGCGCCGCCTGGTCGGCGGCTGGCGTGAAGGCTGTCGACGACAAGATCAGCATCGCCGTCTGAAGCTGCGATCACGCGGGGCCGCTGATCCCAGAGGGTGGGCGGCCCCGGTCTTCCTCTGAGCGCGATCGTCAGTCAGACGCGCGCTTCAGTGCTCGGCGCGGCGCTCGAGCTCTTCGGGGTTCAGGATGCGGACGCCGTTCGGCACGACGAGCAGGACGCGCTCCCGGCCGAGCTTCGAGATCACGCGGCTCACCGTCTCGATGGTGAGGCCGAGATGGTCGGCGAGGTCGGTGCGGCTCATCGGCAGCGCCAGCGTCACGACGCTCGCGCCGAGGCGGCGCATGCGCTCGCGCAGCGACAGCAGGAAGGTCGCGACCTTCTCCTCCGCCGAGCGCCGGCCGAGCAGCACCATGTGGTCCTGCGCGAGCGTCAGCTCGTGGCTCGTCGCTTCATGCAGGCGGCGAAGCAGCCGCGGCGTCTGGCTGACGAAGTTCACATAGGCCGCGCGGTCGAACCGGCAGACGACCGCGTCGTCGATCGCGTCGGCCGAATAGGCGCAGCGCTCGGACAGCGACAGGCCGATGAAATCGCCCGCCGTCACGAAACCGACGATCTGACGCCGTCCGTCGGGAAGAATGCGGTAGAGGCGCAGCGTGCCGGACTTCACGGTGTAGACCGAGGCCGCGATCTCGCCTTCAACGAAGATCGTTCGTCCGGCGCGGAAGGTGATGGTCTCGGCTAGGGCGTCGAGCCGCTCCAGATCGGTGAGTTCAAGCGCGGCGCAGACGCTCAGGCCTCGCACCGGGCACCGCGCGCAGCGGCTCGCCGGAGCGGTCTCGCAGCGCGGCGCGGCCACGACCGGCTCGGCGCCCATGATCAGATCGAGCGGCAGATTTCCGGAAGGGCGGACCGGAGCTTCCACGATGCGGGCTTGCAGCATTGGTCTTCCCCTTGCTCAGCGGGCGATGACCGGACTGTAGGCGGGCCTCTGCAGAGCGAAATTCCGATCTTGCCCCTAAGGGATTGTCCTTAGCCGGCGCGCAGCCGTTCAGGCGCCGCCAGGACCCGGACGAGAGAGCGCGTCCCGGGCCCGGCGGATGACGTCCTCTTCGGACCCTGAGGCGTCGATCCTGACCCAAGAGATCGCGTCGAGGTCGACGCCGAGCTGGGCCTCCAGGACGGACAGGTCCGCGTCCGAGACGTCGCCCCGGCGCTGCGCCACGCGGCGTCTCAGCGCTCCGGGATCGACGTCGAGCCAGAGCCCCACGAAGGCCGCGCCCGCCGCCGTCGCGGCGCTTTGGACCCGCGCCCGCTCATTGGCCGAGAGGAAGGTGCCTTCGACGATGACGCTCCAGCCGCCGTTCAGGATCGCCGCGGCGCGCCGGGCGAGGCCGGCATAGACCTCGTCGGTGACGCGCCGCGCATAGGCTTCGGCCGGCAGCCGCGTCTCGGGCGCAACGCCGAACATCGCCTTCCTCATGCGGTCGGTCCCGATCACCCGCGCTCCGGGACGCGAGCCGACATGCGGCGCGAGTGCCGTCGCGACCGTCGATTTGCCGGAGCCGGACAGGCCGCCGATCGCGACCAGCATGGGAACGCCGGGCTGGAGAAGATCGCCGGCCAGGGCGAGGAACGCGCTCGCCTCGTGCGGCTTCGACTGGGACGCGGACACATGGGCGCGGATGGCGGCCCGCACCGACATGAACAGCGGAAGGGCCGCGAGTTCAGCCTCGTCGTCGATTCGGTCGAGGTAGCGGTTGAGCAGCAGATTCGCGCGCTCCGGCAGACTGCGCCGGCCGAGGTCCATCAACAGGAAGGCGAGATCGTAGAGGCGGTCGACCGTCGCCAGCTCTTCGTCGAACTCGAGCCGGTCGAACAGCGTCGGGGCGCCTTCCCAGAGGCAGATGTTGCCAAGATGCAGGTCGCCATGGCCCAGCACGACCGCGCCGCTCCGGCCGCGAGCGTCAAGCCGGTCTTCGAGCGCGCGGAAGGCCTCTCGGCATCTGGCGCAGTAGTCGTCGACGGCCGCCGCGCCGAGACTGCGGGCATGGCCCCGCAGGGCGCGCTCGTCGCCTTCGATCGCGGCGGCCAGCCGACGGGACGCGGCGCGATCCTGCACGGGCGGGAGTTCGCCATGGAAGCGCGCGATCGTCTCCGCCAGCCGCGCGGTGAGTTCGCCCGTCAGGCGGCTCTCGGCGGCGATACGATCGAACAGATCCTCCGCAGGGAAGCGCGCCATCTCCACGACCGCGTCGATGGGCTCGCCGTTCCCGTCGAGCTCGAGCCCGTGCGGTCCCCGCGTCACGCGCAGCACGCGCCGGTAGAGCGACGGGGCCGTCTCTCGGTTGAGGCGGAGCTCCCGTTCGCAGAGCGCCACGCGCGTGCCGGCCTCCGTCAGATCCACATAGGGCAGGGCGACCGCGCGCTTGAGCTTCCACACCCTATCCGGCGCAAGCAGGATCACCGAGATATGGGTGCGGATTTCATCGATCGCGTCGCCGAGCCTGCTCTTCAGGAAGGCGATGGTCGCCTGCTGGCCTTGCTCGTGATCGTCCACCGGGCTCGGCCATCCCTTCAGCGTCTGCGCCCGACCGAAGGCGCATGAGATCAGGCGCGGCGCATGGGCCGCCGGCGCGGCCGCGCCTTGTCCGGCCTCGATGCGCCGTCCGGCGTCCAACCGGCGATCGCCCGAAACGACAGGGTGATCGCCGCCGCGCCGACGATCATATTCGCCCAGACTGCGCTCGCCACCGGTTCGAAGCCGAGAAGCCAGGGCGCGAGCACCAGCCACAGGCCGATCCCGAGCGCGAGCCAGCGGAACGGCGTCGGGCCGAGGAACCAGCCCGCCGCCCCGGCGAAAATGAGCGCGCAGCCCGACAGGACGCTGTTCGCCGTGGCGGCCTCCTCATAGGCGAAACCCAGCAGCCAAGGCGTTGCGGCGAAGCCCGCGCCCAGCAATGCGAGCCCGGCGCAGAGCAACTGGCAGCTCTTTCCAAGGTCGATCATCTCGCCGCTCCGTGCAGGGCGCGGAACGCCCGCGTCAGCGGTGACGATAGGCGCGCGCCGGCGCGGGCGACTTGATCCGCGTCAAGCCCGCCGCAGCCTGCGCCGCGGGGCGGACTTCGGCGCCTGCATCGCGAAGCGCTTCGCGATCTCCGCCGCGGCCAGGTAGCAGAGGCTGATCGCCAGCATCGCCGCCAGCGCGGCCGAACCTGGGCTCACGAAGCCGAAGGGCGCCCCCAACGGAGACAGCGCCACCGCGATCGCGCAGCCGAGCGCTCCGAGGGAGGCGGCGACGAGCAGCCGATGCGGCCGCGCCGACCAGAACGGGCGGGCGGTGCGGATCACGAAGACGACCAGGATCTGCGTGATCATCGACTCGACGAACCACGCGGTCTGGAACGCCGCGACGGGCGCGTCGAACGCCAGCCGCAGGGTGGCGAACGCCGCAAGGTCGAAGGCCGAGGACAGCGGCCCCATGACCAGCATGAAGCGGTAGATCCGGCCGATGTCCCAGCCATGCGGCGCGCGCGCCTCCTCGGCGTCGACGTCGTCGAACGGTATGCCGGCCTCGCTGACGTCATAGAGCAGATTGTTCAGCAGGACCTGCACCGGAGCGAGCGGCAGGAAGGGCAGCGCGACCGAGGCGACCGCCATAGAGATCATGTTGCCGAAGTTCGAGGAGGTCGCCATCCGGATGTATTTCAGGATGTTGGCGTGGGTCCGCCGCCCCTCGGCGACGCCGTCGGCCAGCACGCCGAGGTCCGACTCGAGCATGATCAGATCGGCTGCGGCGCGCGCCACGTCAGTCGCGCTCTCGACCGAGAGGCCGGCGTCCGCGGCCCTGATGGCGGGAGCGTCGTTGATGCCGTCGCCCAGGAAGCCGACCGTATGGCCGGCGCGCGACAGCGCCCGGACGACGCGGACCTTCTGGTCCGGCGCGAGCCGCGCGAACAGATCGACGGCGCGGACCCGAACCGCCAGGGCGGCCTCGCTCAGTTCGGCGACCTGGTCTCCCGTGAGCACCTGCAACCGGGGCAGCCCGATTTCCGCGGCCACCCGCGCGACCACCGCCGGGGCGTCCCCCGACAGGATCTTGATGGAAACGCCGAGCGCCTTCAGCCGGGCGGCGGCGGCCGGCGCGGTCGCCTTTACCGGATCGGCGAAGAAGCAGAGGCCCTGAAGCACGAGATCCCGCTCGTCCGCCGGCGAGATCGCGCGGCCGTCTCCGGCCGCGCGTGTCGCAACCGCGAGGCAGCGCAGGCCCTTCGCGGCTCCGGCGTCCACCTCGGCCGCAACGCGGCTGCGCTCGGCATCATCGAGCGCGCGGGGGCCGTCGCTCCGGCTCACCGCGCGGCACGCAGCGAGCACGGCCTCGGGCGCGCCCTTCACGATGATCAGCCTGTCGCCGTCCTTCTCAGCCAGAACCGACGAACGCCGGCGCACGAAGTCGAACGGCGCCTCGTCTACGACCGACCAGCCGTGGCTGACGGGCCCGGCGGATAGGATCGCCTGGTCGAGAACGCCGCCGCCTCCGGCCGGAGGGCGGGCGTTCGCGGCGGCGAGGCTGAGCACGTCCGCGCTCGGCCGCCCGTCCGGATCGACGGCCGCGGCGAGCGCGACCTTGGCCTCCGTCAGCGTCCCCGTCTTGTCGGTGCACAGCACGTCCATGGCGCCCAGGTCGTGGATCGCGGAGAGCGTCTTGCAGACCACGCGGCGCTCGGCCATCCGCACGGCGCCGCGCGACAGCGTGACGGTCGTGACCATCGGCAGGAGCTCGGGCGTCATGCCGACCGCGAGCGCGAGCGCGAACAGGAACGCCTCCATGATCGGCCGGTGCAGGACGATCTGGGCGAGCAGGACGAATAGGCAGAGGAAGATCGTGAGCTTCAGGATCAGCCGGCCGAGATCGTTCAGGCCGCGCGCGAACGCGGTGCGGGGGGCGTCCGCGCCGAGCGACAGCGCCATTCTGCCGAATTCGGTGTCGGCGCCCGTCGCCGCGACCAGCAGCAGCCCTGAGCCGCTGACGGCGCTCGATCCGGCGAACAGCGCGTCATAGGCCTCGGCCATCGTCGCCGCCCCGCTCGGGCCAGGGCGCTTCTCGACCGGGTAAGCCTCGCCCGTGAGCGCCGCCTCGTCGACCCGCAGCGAGTTGCTCTCGATCACCCAGCCGTCGGCAGGGGCGATGTCGCCGGGGCGCAGTTCGACCATGTCGCCGGGGACGATGCGCGCGACGGGGATCGAGACCAGGGCGCCGTCGCGCAGCACGTTCGCCTGAAGCGCCACCGATCGCCTGAGCGCCTCCGCCGCGACGTCCGCCTTGTGCTCCTGCCAGACCTCGAGGGCGATCGACAGCCCGACGACCGTCGCGATGATCGCGCTGCTCGCGAAGTCCCCGACGCCGCCGGAGACGAAGCCCGCGATCAGCAGCAGCGCGACGAGCGGCTGGGTCAGCCTTCCGATGATCCGGCGCAGGAGGCCGGCGCGCGCCGCCGGCCGGGCGACGTTGGGGCCGAAGCGCTTCAGCCGGAGATTCGCCTCGCGGCTCGACAGTCCGGAGGGCGAAGACCCGACCCGCGCGAAGGCCTCGGCGGACGGCAACGACCAGAACGGACGGTCCGGCGCCCGAAAGGCCGGGTCGAGCCGCGCGGGCCTGGCCGCTTTGAAGTCCGGCTGGGCGGTCATCGCCGCGTCCATGTGCTTCGCTCCCAGGCCCGCGAAACGCTGGGCTGCGCTCGCCAGAAAGCGCGCGGACCCGGCGGCGGCCTTGATCGGAGTCAACGAGGGCGCGGGATCAGAGCACGTGGCCGCTGAGCGTGACCTCCGGCAGCCGGACGCGCGGCCGCAGGACCTTTTCGGTCGGGGCGCGCACACGTGCGGTTCCGGTGATGACCGCGACGCCGGTCTGGTTGACGCAGCGGCAGTCCAGCGTGATGTCGCCCTTCGGCGCATGCTTCTCGGTGACGGTCACGGTCGCCGTGATGGCGTCGCCGATGCTCACTGGCGCCAGGAAGCGCAGATCCTGCGCGAGATAGATCGCGCCCGGACCTGGAAGGCGGGTGCCGAGCACCGCCGAGATCAGCGCCGCGCCCAGCATGCCGTGCGCGATGACGTGGTGGAACATGTCGCCGGCCGCATAAGCGCGGTCGAGATGGGCGGGATTGACGTCGCCCGAGACGATCGCGAACAGCTCGATGTCGCGCGCCGTGACCCTGTGGACGATGCTCGCGCTGTCGCCGATCTCGATCTCGCCGAAGGTGCGGTTTTCGATCATCTCCGCAGTGGGCGCGATCGCGAGGCCGCTGGTCATTGAGGGCTTCCCTCCATCAGGCGACGGCGTGAAGGCCGCCGTCCACATGGGCGATCTCTCCGGTCACGCTCCGACCGCCGTCGTCGACGAACGCAAGCGCCACCTCGCCGATATCTTCCAGCGCCACGAGACGGCGTTCCGGCGCGCGCCTGCGCGCCTCGTCGATCAGCTCGTCGAAATGCGCGATGCCGGAGGCCGCCCGCGTCCGCACCGGACCGGGAGACACCGCGTTCACCCGGATGGCCTTCGGCCCGAGCTCGACCGCGAGCGCGCGCACCGTGGCCTCGAGAGCGGCCTTCACCGGGCCCATCACGTTGTAATGGTCGACGACCTTCTCGGCCCCGTAATAGCTCACGGTGAGGATTGCGCCGCCCTCGGCCATCAGCGGCTCGGCGCGCCGCGTCAGTCGGATCAGCGAGTGCACCGACACGTCCATGGCGCGTGCGAAGCCCTCCGGCGAGCAGTCGGTCACGCGGCCCTGCAGGTCGGCCTTCGGGCAGAAGGCGATCGAGTGCAGGATGAAGTCGAGCCGGCCCCAAACGCGCTCGATCTGCGCGAACAGCGCCGTCATCTGGTCCGGCTTCTCGACGTCGAGCGGTTCGAAGATGCAGGCGCCCACCATCTCCGCCACCGGCGCCACGAAGGGACGCGCCGTCTCGTTGAGGTAGGTGAGGGCGAGCTGGGCGCCGGCTTCGTGGAAGGCGCGGGCGCAGCCGGCTGCGATCGAATCCTCGTTCGCGACGCCGACCACGAGACCCTTCTTGCCGAGAAGGCGCGTGTTGTAGGTCATGCTCACTTCTCCATGACGTAGAGGCCGGGCGCAGGCGCGAGCGGCGCGAGGCCGGCCTCTGGCGCGCCAAAAGGCGGGGGAGCGACCGGAGCGCCCGACCGTTCGGCAAGCCAGGCCGTCCACTCCGGCCACCATGATCCGTCATGCGCTACGGCGGCGGTGAGCCAGGAATCGGGGTCGCGGTAATGATCGGCCGCGCGCTTGGTCAGGACGCGGTAGGAGCGGCGCGGATGGCCGGGCTCGGAGACGATGCCGGCGTTGTGCCCGCCGGAGGTGAGCAGGAAGGTCACGTCGGTTTCAGCGAGCAGGTGGATCTTGAACGCCGAGCGCCAGGGCGCGACGTGGTCGCGCTCGGTCGCCACCGAGAAGATCGGCGTCTCGATGTCCTCGATCGCAATGGGCTTGCCGGCCACCTGGAATCGGCCTTCGGCCAGATCGTTGTCGAGGAAAAGCCGCCGCAGATATTCGGAGTGCATGCGGTACGGCATGCGGGTGGCGTCGGCGTTCCAAGCCATCAGGTCTGTCATCGCCGGGCGCTCGCCCATCAGATAATCCCCGATGACGCGCGACCAGATCAGGTCGTTCGAGCGCAGCAGCTGGAACGCGCCGGCCATCTGGCGGGCGTCGAGGGTGCCCTGGCTCCACATCAGGTCTTCAAGGAAGCTGATCTGGCTTTCGCTGATGAACAGCGTCAGCTCTCCGGCTTCCGTGAAATCCGCCTGGGCGGCGAACAGCGAAAGCGAAGCGAGGCGGTCGTCGCCGTCGCGCGCCATGGCGGCTGCCGCGATCGACAGCAGGGTTCCGCCGAGGCAGTAACCGACGGCGTGAATTCCAGCGCCCGGGACGATCGCCGAAACCGCGTCGAGCGCCGCCATGACGCCGAGCGCGCGGTAGTCGTCGAAGCCGAGATCGCGGTCTTCGGGCCCAGGGTTGCGCCACGAGATCGCGAACACGGTGAAGCCCTGTTCGGTGAGGAACCGGATCAGCGAGTTCGCGGGCGACAGGTCGAGGATGTAGTATTTCATGATCCAGGCCGGGACGATCAGGACCGGCTCCGGCCGCACCTGCGCGGTCGCGGGCGCGTACTGGATCAGCTCGATCAGATGATTGCGGTAGACGACCTGGCCGGGCGTGACCGCGACGTCGCGGCCGGGCTGGAAGGCGTCGGCGCCGACCGGCCCTTCTTGCTTGGCCGCGCGCATCAGATCCTCTGCGAGGTTGCGGGCGCCCGCCGCAAGGCTGGCGCCGCCGGTCGCGATCGTCCGTTGGAGAACGGCCGGATTGGTCAGCAGCCCGTTGGAGGGGCTGAAGACGTCGAGCGCTTGCCGCGCCATGAACTCGACGATGCGCTCGTTCTGCCGGGTCACGCCGGCGACGTCGGTCGTCGCGTTGTGCCACCATTGCTGCGTCAGCAGGAAAGACTGCCAGAGCAGGTCGAACGGGGGGCGCCGCCACTCCGGCGCGCCGAAACGGCGGTCCTGCGGGAGCGGCTCGATGGCGGGCGGCGCTCCGTCTCCGCCGAACGGCTGCGCGGCCGCGTAGGCGGCGAGACGCGCCGCCTTCCTCCAGGCCTTGGCGCCAAGCTGGATCTGCTTGCCCGGAGAGGCCGCAAGGTGGGTCGACCAGTCGAGCCAGGCTGCGCCGATGGCGGCGGGCGACAGGCCGCCCGTCATCCGCGCGATCGAGGCGTGCGCGGCGCGGTCGAACAGGTCGCCGAACGCGGAGAGCTCGATCTCATAGGGCGCCTGAGGCTCGCGCGCCGCAGGGCTCGCAGCCGCAAGAGGCTGCGGCGCAGGAGCGCTCGGCGCCAAATCTTTCCGGCGCCCCTTCAGGGGCGTGATCGAAGCCTGCATGGCCGCCTCCAGTCGGGCTTTGGGTAGGCTGGATCTCCGGCCGGCGGGTTGACCTGCGTCAACGCGGGAATGGGTTCAGCCCTCGCCGAGCCGCTCCAGCCGCGCCGGATCCATGATCCTGAGGCCGCCGGGCACCATAAGCACGACCTTCTGGCGCGCGAGCTTGGAGATGACGCGGCTGACCGTCTCCAGCGTCAGGCCGAGATGGTCGGCCATGTCCAGACGGGTCATCGGCAGCGGGATGGTCACGGCGCTCGCCCCGAGCCGCGTCAGGCGCCGGCGCAGCGTCACGAGAAAAGCCGCGACCTTCTCCTCGGCGGAGCGACGGCCGAGCAGCACCATGTGGTCCTGCGCGATGGTCAGCTCGTGCGTGGCGGCTTCATGTAGGCGGCGGAGGAGGTGCGGCTTGCGTTCGACGAAGGCGATGAACGCCTCGCGATCGAAGCGGCAGGCGGCGACGTCGTCGATGGCGTCGGCCGAATAGCCGTAACGCTCGCTCAGCGAGAGACCGACGAAGTCGCCCGGCAGCAGGAAGCCGACGATCTGCCGGCGGCCTTCCGTGAGCAGCTTGTACAGTCGGAGCGTCCCGCAAGTGACGTTGTAGACCGCGTCGGCTTCGTCGCCCTGAATGAAGAGCGTCTGCTTGGCCTCGAACGAGGCCCTCTCGGAGAGTGCGTCGAGCGCCTCGAGATCATCCTGATCGAGGCAGGCGCAGACGCTGACCGCGCGCACCCGGCAGCGATCGCAGGACTGAGCCCCGGAGCGGCCGCAGCGGGCTGTGGCCGCCGGCTCCGCGGTCGCCCCGCAGCCGCTCGGCGTCCCGTCATCGGCTGAGGAGTTCTCCATCGATTTCGCCTCGACAGCGCCGCTCCTTCGGCCGCGCCCGTTTGTCCTAGGACAAAGCCGGGCGGCCGGTTTGATCTGCGTCAAAGTCGCGGGACGGCGCCGCCCCGAACGATGTGGGCGCATCAATCCGAGGCCGAAGCGTCATGTCTTCGATGAAGCTGTTCTCTGCGCGCGCCGTCACGGCGTTGGACACCGTCGCTGACCCGACCGTCACGCGGCGGGCCTTCGCGTTGGTCAGCCTGTCGCATCCGCGCTTGAGCTACGCCGGTTGGGTCCGCTTTCTGCGGCGCGCCTCTCGGGGCAGCAGCGGCCGTTCCGGCGTGGTGTTCGTCGAGGACCCGCGCGGTTACCCGCACGCCTTCTTCCGCTATTCGGTCGAAGCCGGCGCCTCCCTCGCGGCGGCCGAATCCGGCTCCGGCCGCGTCATGCGCCTTTCCGATCTGGTGGTTGGCGAGATCCCGGGCTCGGACCTGCTGACCAGGATCGCCGAGCGCGGCGAGGAGCTCGCGCGCGCCTCGGGCTGCGCTTCGCTGGTCATCGAACTGCCGCGCGCGATGCGCCTGGGCGCGGCTCCGTTGCCGGGCTATCACACGGTGGCCAGCGGCCTGATGGCGAAGGCGCTTTGACGGCCCGAGCACACGCGGGAGGCGGTTTCTCAGGCGGCGCGTCCGGTCTATTGAAGGCGCTGCCTTGAGGTGGGAGCGCGCGTGGAAGCGGAATTCTGGCGCCGGCGGTGGCGCGACAACGCGATCGGGTTCCATCGCGCGGCGGCGAATCCGCTGCTGCTCAGGCATTTCTCCACGCTTGAGGCGGCGCCGGGCGCGCGGCTGTTCCTGCCGCTCTGCGGGAAGACACTCGACATTCACTGGCTGCTCGAAGGCGGCTATCGGGTGGCGGGCGCGGAACTCGTCGAGAGCGCGGTCGAGCAGCTGTTCGCGGAACTCGGCGTCGAGCCGACGGTCGAGACGGTCGGAGAGCTGAGGCGCTACAGCGCCGAGGCGAGCGACGTCTTCGCCGGCGACATCTTCTGGCTGACGCGCGAGGCGCTCGGCCCGGTCGACGCCGTCTACGACCGCGCGGCGCTGGTCGCGCTGCCCGAGGACCTCCGTCGTCGCTATGCGTCGCATGTGACGGCGCTCGCCGGCGAGGCGCCGCAGCTGCTCGTGTCTTTCGTCTACGACCAGACGCTCGCCGACGGCCCGCCCTTCTCGGTCGACGAACAGGAGGTGAGGGCGCTCTATGGCGACTTCTACGACGTCAGGCTGCTCGAGACCGTCGAGGATCCCGGCGGCATGCGGGGCAAATGCCCCGCCGTCGAAAAGGTCTGGCTGCTGCGCTGACGGCGTGCGGGACCCTTAGCCGTAAAGTCCCGCATAGCGCTCGCGCAGCACGTTCTTCTGGACCTTGCCCATGGTGTTGCGCGGCAGCTCGTCCACGAACACCACGCGCTTCGGCTGCTTGTAGCGCGCGAGCCGGCCTTCGAGCGCCGAAAGCACGCTGGTTTCGTCCACCGCGCGGCCCCGGACCGGGACCACGACCGCGGTGACGCCCTCGCCGAAGTCCGGGTGAGGCACCCCGATCACCGCGCTTTCCAGCACGCCGGGCAGCTGGTCGATCTCCAGCTCGACCTCCTTCGGATAGATGTTGTAGCCGCCGGAGATCACGAGGTCCTTGCCCCGACCGACGATCCACACATAGCCGCGCTCGTCGATCCGGCCGAGATCTCCGGTGATGAAGAAGCCGTCGTCGCGGAACTCCGCCCGCGTCTTCTCCGGCAGCCGCCAATAACCCTTGAAGACGTTCGGCCCCTTCACCTCGATCATCCCGACCTCGCCTTGGGGAAGCGGCGCGCCGCTCTCGGGGTCTGTCACCCTCAGCGAGACCCCGGGCAGCGGGAAGCCGACCGCGCCTGCGATCCGCTCGCCCTCATAGGGGTTGGAGGTGATCATGTTGGTCTCGGTCATGCCGTAGCGTTCGAGGATTTTTTGGCCGGTGCGCTCCTCGAACGCCCGATGGGTGTCGGCGAGCAGCGGCGCCGAGCCGGAGACGAACAGGCGCATCCCGGCCGTCGCCTCGCGGGTCAGGCCGGGCTGCTGGAGCAGCCGCACATAGAAGGTCGGCACGCCCATCAGCACGGTCGCGCCCGGCATCGCGGCGATCACCGCAGCGGCGTCGAACTTCGGCATGAAGATCATCGACGCCCCGGCCGCGAGCACGATGTTGGTCGCGACGAACAGGCCATGGGTGTGGAAGAGCGGCAGCGCGTGGATCAGCCGGTCTTCAGGCGAGAACCGCCAAAGCTCCTTCAGCGTGAGCGCGTTCGACAGCAGGTTGTCGTGGCTCAGCATCGCTCCCTTGGAGCGCCCGGTGGTGCCGGAGGTGTAGAGGATCGCCGCGAGATCGTCGGCGCCGCGGGCGACGTCCGCGAATGAATCGGACGCCTGAGCGGCCGCCGTGAGCAGGGAGCCGCCGCCGTCCGCCGACAGCGTCTCGAGCCGCGCTCCGTGCCTCGCGGCGATCGGCGCGAGCGCCTGCTCGGCGGCCGGGTCGACGACCAGCACGCGCGGCTCGGCGTCGCCGACGAAATAGTCGAGCTCGGCAGGGGTGTAGCCGGTGTTGAGCGGCAGATAGACCGCCCCGGCGCGCACGCAGGCGAGATAGAGCGTCAGCGCTTCGGCGCTCTTCTCGACCTGTACGGCCACCCGTTCGCCCGGCGCGACTCCCATCGTGACGAGCGCGTTCGCGAACCTCGCCGAGCGGGCGAACAGATCGCCGTAAGTCCAGTCGCCGCGGGAGGTCTCAAGAAACAGCGTAGACGGGTCCGGCGCAGCCGCCCGGATGGCGTCGAACAGCCAGTTGCTCATGCGACCTTCTCCGGCCGGGCGGAGCGGGGCTGCGGCGCCCGCGGCGCCGGCGCGAGGCGCTGCACGGCAGGCGAGGCGATCACCTCGCCGCGGCCGACAAAGGCCTCGTGGTTCTTCTCGATGTCGGACAGGTCGTAGAGATAATTCACCATCATGCCATGCGCCTGGCGAAGGCCCCGCGGAGAGCGGTCGCCGAGAAAATTGATCCGTTCGAGCCGCGCCCCGTTTCCAAGGTGGAAGCGCGCGACGGGGTCGGCGGCGAGGCCGCCGGTCGTCTTGGCGCGGAGCAGATAGGTCGCGGCGGCGCGGCAGAGCGCCGGCTGCAGCTGCTCGACGGCGTCCGGATCCATATGCCAGCCGGGACTATCAAGAGGCGCGAGCTGCGCGCGTTCGGCGGCGTCGAGCAGGTCGGGCTGCTCCGCCGCGCGCTGCCGCGAGAGCCAGGCCGCGAAGCCCGGCATCGGCGACAAGGTCACGAAGGTCGTGAGCTTCGGAAGATCGCGCCGCAGATCCGCCACCACCTGCTTGATCAGGAAGTTGCCGAACGAGACGCCCCGCAGCCCCTCCTGGCAGTTCGAAATCGAATAGAACACCGCCGTGGTGGCGTCCTCCGCCCGGATCGGCGTTCGGCTCTCGTCCAGCACGTCGGCGATCGCGGAGGCGATCGACGTGGTGAGCGCCACCTCGACGAAGATCAGCGGATCGTCAGGCAGCCGCGGGTGGAAGAAGGCGAAGCAGCGCCGGTCCACCGGCTGCACCCGGCGGCGGAGCTCCTCCCAGTCCTTGATCTCGTGGACCGCCTCGTAGCGGATGATCTTCTCCAGCACGTTGGCGGGCGTCGCCCAGTCGATCGGCTTCAGGACCAGGAAGCCGCGATTGAACCAGGAGCCGAGGAGGTGCGCGAAGTCGGCGTCGACGGCGGCGAGCTCGGGCCGCTCCGGCAGCATCTTCAGCAGCGCCTCGCGCATCCGCACGAGCTGTCCGACGCCTTCCGGCGCAAGGTTCAGCCGGCGGATGATCTCCTGCCGTCGCGGCTCGGCGGCCGCGTGCAGCGCCCGTACCGTGTCGGCGGACGGTTTTGCGCGGTGCGCCTCGATGGCGGCGTCGAGCCGGCTCTCGTCCGGGCCGAAGCGCTCGAGCAGCATCGTCATGAAGGCAGCCTGTTCGGCTGCGTCCAGCGACTGCCAGCGCTCCAGGATTAGGCTCGCGAGCGCCATGCCGGAAGCCTCGCCATGGCCGCCGAGGAGACGCTCGCAGAGCTGCTCGAGCGTCGGGCGCGGGGCGTCGGCGCCGAATGGCGCGAACGACAGGAGCTGCCGGCCGCGCTCGGTGATGGTCTGCAGCATGTCGCCGAACAGAGACGCGCCGCTCATGTCGCCACCCCCATCATCTGGTTCGGGAGCCAGGTCGCGATCTCCGGGAACAGGCACAGGATCAGGATCGCGAGGAACATCACCAGCACGTAAGGAAGCGCGCCCCAGAGGATCTCCCGGGTCGGCACCTTCGGGGCGATCGCGTTGATGACGAACAAATTGAGCCCGACCGGCGGCGTGATCAGCCCGACCTCCATGTTGATCGTCAGCACGATGGCGAACCAGTAGGGGTCGAAGCCGGCCTGCGTGACGATCGGGAACAGCAGCGGAGCCGACATCACGATCACCGCGACCGGCGGCAGGAACATGCCGGCGACCAGCAGGAACAGGTTGATGACCGCCATCAGCACCCAGCGGTTCACCTCCATGGAGGCGATCGCGGCGGCGGCCGTCTGCGTCACGAACAGCGACGACAGCGCGAAGCTGAACAGCTCTGCGGAGGCCATGATCATCATGATCATGACGCTTTCGCGCATCGCGGAGCCGAAGATGCCGGCGATCGGCCTGAAGCGGAACAGCCGGTAGGCCAGGACCACCACCAGCAGGGTCAGCAGCGCGCCGGCGCCGGCCGCCTCCGAAGGCGTGGCGATGCCGCCGTAGAGCACGTAGAGCGTGCCGGCGATGATCAGCAGGAACGGCGCGATCCGCGGCAGCGCCTCGAGCTTCTGCGCCAGCGTGTAGCGCATCGCCCGCGCCTCGAACTCGAAGCCTTTTCGTTTGGCGTCGATCAGCGCCCAGGTCATGAACATGGCGGTGAGCATGAGCCCCGGGATCACGCCCGCCATGAACAGTCGGCCGATCGAGGTCTCGGTCGAAATGCCGTAGACGATCAGCGTCACCGAGGGCGGGATCAGGATGCCGAGCGTGCCGCCGGCGGCGATCGAGCCGGTCGCGACCGAGGCCGGGTAGCCGCGGTTCATCATCTCCGGGATGCCCATCTTGCCGATCGCCGCACAGGTCGCGGGCGACGAGCCGGTCATGCCGGAAAAGATCGCGCAGGCGCCGATGTTCGACAGCACCAGCCCGCCGGGCACCCGGTTGAGCCAGCGGTCCAGCGAGGCGTAGAGGTCGCCCCCGGCCGGCGAGGAGGCGACCGCCGAGCCCATCAGCACGAACATCGGGATCGATACGTAAGCGAGGTTCGCGATGCCGGCGAACATCGTCTCTGACAGCACGTAGAAGATCGGCAGCCCGCCCTGCAGGACGAGCGCGCCGACCGCCGCAAGGCCGAGCGCGAAGGCGATCGGCATCCCGGTCGCGAGCAGGGCGAACAGGCCGCCTACGAGCAAAAGGCCGGCGCCGACGGGGCTCATCGCGCGGTCTCCTCGAACGCATGCGCAGTGACGGCGTGGCCGGCCACCATGTGCTCGGCGGCATGCTCCTCGAGCGGCTGCCGCAGGATGACGATGATCTGCGCGACGTATTGCAGGCACAGCATGGCGAAGCCGACAGGCAGGGCGGAGAGCGGAATCCAAAGCCGGGGCGCCCAGACGCTCGAATGCTTCCAGCCGGCCGACCAGGCCTCTTCCAGATTGATCGAGCTCGCGGCCAGCATCGCGGCGCAGAAGGCCAGGCCGCACAGCGCGCCCACGACCCGAAGCGCGCGGCGCGGGCGCGGCGTCAGCAGCAGCTCGACGACGTCGACCCCGACATGGCCGTTCTTGAGCAGCACGTAAGGCGCGCCGAGGAAGATCGAGGCGGTCGCGGCGAAGATCACGAAGTCGGTCTGCCAGATGGTCGCCGCGCGAAACACGTAGCGCACCAGGATCATCTCGCAGACCACCAGCATCGCGGCGATCAGCAGCAGGGTCGCGACCACGGCGAGCAGCCGGGACAGCGCGCCGACCGCGGAGACATAGGCGGAGATCATGCGGGCGCCTCGGACAATGAAGGGATCGGGCGGCGCTTCGGCCGCCCGCCGACGGGCTGCGCGGCTACTTGACGGCGAGCGCCTTCTCGATCAGCTCGCCGCCGCCCGGCACGTCCTTGGCGAACTTGTCGTAGGCCGAGGTCTTCGCGATCGCGAGCCAGGCGTCGTAGTCCGCCTTCGACATCTCGACGACCTCGACATTCGCCTTCTTGTAGGCGTCGATCATCTTCTGGTCGCCCTTGCGGATCTCGGCGTCGAAGAAGGCCTCCGCCTTCTGCGCCCCGGCCATGATGGCGGCGCGCTGGGCGTCGTTGAGGCCGTCGAACACCCGCTTCGACATCAGCACCGGCTCATACATGAACCACAGCGCGTTCTCGCCGGGCGCCGTCAGGCACTTGGCCTGCTCGAACAGCCGGTAGGACACGAGGCTCGCTGACGAGGTGTTGGCGGCGTCCAGCACGCCGGTCTGCATGCCGGTGTAGATCTCGGAGGACGGCATCGAGGAGATCGACGCGCCGGCCGCGACCAGCATCTGCTCGAAGGCGGGGCCGGCGGCCCGCACCACCTGGCCCTTGATGCTGTCGGGCGAGGTGATGCAGCCCTTCTTGGAGACAAAGCCGCCGGACAGCCACGCGTCGGCGATCACCACCACGCCGTTGTCCGAGATCAGCTTCTTGATGTCGGCCATGAAGGGGGAGTCGTTGAGCCGCTTCGCCCGGTCGAGATTGCCGACGAGGCCCGGCATCAGGGTCGCGGAGAACTGCGGGACCTTGCCGGAGGCGTAGTCGAGCGGGAAGGACGACATGTCGAGCAGGCCGCGCGACAGCGCGTTCCACTGGTCGTTCGGCTTGTAGAGCGACGAACCCGGGAAGATCTGGATCTTCAGGCCGACATTCGCGGCTTCGACCTCGCGGGCGATGATCTGGACCATCTCGTCGCGGACGTCGCCCTTGCCGCCGGGAAACTGGTGCGACGCCTTGAGCGTCGTCTCGGCCAGCGCCGCCGGCGCGGCGAGCGAGATGAATGCGGCCGCGCATGCGCCGGCCAGCAGAGTGAGGCCTGCTCTTCCCATCGTTCCCTCCTCGTCGCCGGCCATGTTTTCTGACCGTTCGAGAGCAAAGCTGCCCCTCGATCGTCGACGATGTCAAATCGCTTTGCGCGCAGGAATGGCCAATCGTGTATACAAGGCGGGAGAATTCGGGAGCCGGGCATGGCCGAGAATGCGGTGCGCAAGGTGCGCGACGAAATCGAGAACGGCATCGTGGCGGGCGAATTCGCGCCCGGCGAACGGCTCGACGAGGTCATGCTGTCCAAACGTTTCGGAGTGTCGCGCACGCCGGTGCGCGAGGCGCTGATGCAGCTCAGCGCCACCGGCGCGGTCGAGCTCCGGCCGCGCCGCGGGGCGGTCGTGGTCGATCACAGCCCGCAGCGCGTCTACGAGATGTTCGAGGTGATGGCTGAGCTCGAGGGGCTGGCCGGCGCGCTCGCCGCCCGCCGCTGCACCGCTTCCGACCGGGCGGCGCTGAGCGCAGCCCATGAGCGCTGCCGCGCCTCGGCCGAGGCCGGCGGGACGGACGCCTATTATTACGACAATGAGGAGTTCCACCACGCGATCTACGCGGCGAGCCACAGCGGCTTCCTGGCCGAGCAATGCGGCGCGCTGCACCGCCGCCTGCGCCCCTATCGCCGCCTGCAGCTGCGCGTGCAGAACCGCCTGAGGGCGTCGTTCGACGAGCACGAGCAGATCGTGAAGGCTATCCTCGCTGGCGACGAGGAGGCCGCCCGCGCCCGGCTGCGCGCCCATGTGGTGGTGCAGGGCGACCGGTTCGGCGACCTGCTCTCCGCCTTCGCGGAGCGCGCGCGGCCCTAGAGGCGCGGCGGCGGGCGTCGCCGGGGCTTCGGCTTCCCCGCGCGGCCCTCGGGGGCCTTGGTCGCGAGCCAGATCACATGGCGCGCGCCCTTTCCGGGGCGGTGGGCGCGGACGCGGAGCTCCTCGATCGAGAAACCCGACTTGAACAGCCGCCCGCCGAACGCTCTGTCCGGCCCCTGCGACCACACGGCGAGCACGCCCCCGCCTTTCAGCGCCCCACGGGCGTCCCCGAGCCCTTCGGGGCCGTACAGCCCGTCATTCGCCGCGCTGGTCATGGCCTCCGGCCCGTTGTCGACGTCGAGCAGGATGGCGTCATAGTCGCCGCGCGCCACGCGGATCACGGCGCCGACATCCTCTTCGACGATCGTCACCCGGGGGTCGTCGAGGCTGTCGCCGAACAGCTCGGCCATCGGCCCGCGGGCCCAGGCGACGACCGCCGGAACCAGCTCGGCCACCACGACGGAGGCGCCGGGGGGCAGCGCCTCCAGCGCCGCGCGGAGCGTAAAACCCATGCCGAGGCCGCCGATCAGCAGGCGCGGTCGTGCTCGATCCCTGATCCGCTCGCAAGCGAGGGTTGCGAGCGCCTTCTCGGAGCCGCTGAGGCGGCTGTTCATCAGCTCGGCGGCGCCGATCTTGATCGAGAACTCGTCGCCTCTCCGGGAGAGCTTGAGCTCGCCGCCGCCCGGCGCCTTCGCGCTGTCCAGGTGAATCCAGGGGATCATGGGCGTCTTGCGGCTGGGTGCGTTCCGCCGGGCCGGGAATACGGCGGCGGCGTCCGACCGCTTAGGTCGAGAAACCGTGCGGGGTCAAGGAGCCGCGAACTGCGTCCGCGTCGAGGCCGCTCGTCCGCGCGGCTAGCCGCCGATCTCGTAGTGGATCGGCTTGAAGGCGTAGTTGTTGGACTGCTCGGCCGAGCAGGCGGTCAGGCCCACGACGAGGTCCATCTCGGCCCGGAAGACGATCCGGTCGCCGGCCTTGCTTTTCGGCGGCAGCACCTTCAGTTCGCCGGTCGTGCCGTTCACGTCGACATGCATGAAGACGTTGAACGCGATCGGGATGCGGTCCGGGCCGATCCCCCAGGGCGCGAGCGCCGCGACCAGATTGCCGTGGCAGCCGCGGTGAGGGTGCTCGTGACCGTAGATGATGCGGAACGTGTCGGCGCTGCACGGCGTCAACAGGAAATCATGGCGACCGACCGTGTCCTCCTCGATCCGCAACATGACGTTGCTGCGGTTGGAGTAGAGCGGATCTCCCGTCGTGAGGAAGATCCGCGAGGCGTAGTCCAGCGAGCGGCCGGAGGAGATCGCCTCGTCGAGATCTTCGCGCGCGAAGGCGACGAGGTCGGAGACCTGCTCGCCTTCCGGATCGATCACGGTGAGCGTCTGTCCGTGGGCCAGCTCGAAGGCGGCGCCGGAGCGGGGCGGGATGATCTGGATGCTCACGCCGCGTCCTTGTCCGCCGCGGGATGGAACGGGCAGCGCCACGCGCCGCCGACCTTGCGGCCGCTGTACTGGCGCGCCTCGCTGCTGTCGCCGAAATCCGCGAGCATCGGGTTCGGGCCGCCGTCGAGCGCGGCATCGCGCTTGCGGATCGCGGCCTGCAAAGCGTCGTAGCGCCCCTCTTCGCGCAGCTTGCGGAACTGGTCGTGGAGGTTGAACACCAGCGTCGGCCGCTCGAACCGGCGCGCCGCGCGGCTCGCGCCGTCATGCAGGCCGATGACGAAGCAGGCCTCCTGTTTCAGGCTGAAGGCGAAGGCGGACGAGCTCGGATCCTTCGACACCCGGCTGTCCCAGGCGTAACGCCTGGCGTCCAGCCGGTGCAGGGCGTTCAGCCGCGCCCACAGCGCCGTCTCGAACGCCTTCTCGGACAGGCCGAGCGGACCATCAAAGCTCGCCACGAAGGTTGCGAACATCGGGGCTTCTTCGCCATACCAGTCGATGAAGTCGTAGAGCTCGCGCAGCAGATCCGCGTCATCATCCCCGCTCAGGATGTCTTTCCCGAGCCAGAAGCGGGTCTGATCGCGCTTCAGCGCAGATTTGGCGCCGACGCAGGGGAACTCACTGTTCTCGACAAAGTCCCGAAACTGCCTCACCGCGCGGTGAGGCGACGCAACATCCAACATGCACAGCCCTTGACTCGTTGACTCCGCCAACGGGCTGCGGGGGGATTGGTTCCGAGGAGGTGCGTCGATGTGGCGGGCTAGGGAGTGGAGCAGATTATGCTGGGCGCGCGGCCGTTGGACGCCGTCATGCCCGGGCTTGACCCGGGCATCCATCATGCCGGGCGCGTCCGCGCCCGATGGATCGCCGGGTCAAGCCCGGCGATGATGAGCGAACATGTCTGCCGGCGGCGTTATCAGTAAATCGCTGCCGATTGATCATGCTTATGTCTAGTTGGAAGGGCAGGCTAATTTATCTATCGCCAGAATACTCAGCTGTTTTACCATTTAGTAGTTCTTATAAATTCCTCAATTGAAGCAGGAAGAGGGCGCTCAATCCTGTTCTTGCGCCGATATAACCTTTGTAGTTCTTGGCTTCTGATTGTGGCGGCCTCTTTGCTGAGCAAGAAGGTCTCCATGATCTCCTCAATTGACGCGAAGGGGTCGATCAAATGAGCTGGCGCTAAGAAAGCCGGTGCAAACCGCATTGCCTCCCGTTCTTCCCGACGAATTTGGGAGACTAACCGCTCGGCTATCGAGGGCGTGATTGAACGATTTCGTATGCCGGAGTGCTTGAGCCAAAAGTGTCCCAACTCGTGTGAAATCGTAAATCGCGCGCGGGGCTCATTAGAGTTCATTCGGCCAAATACGTCGTGACGCATCATGAGGATAGATTTGCTAGCGTCCCAGGCCGCTTCTGCCTCGGGCAGATCGTCATATCCGCATCTCTGATAATTAAAGGGCCGCGAGCCGGCGCGTTTGTAGGCGGTGATAACGGTCATTAGATCCGGCTGTAGCTGGTTATCTATTCCAGCTACCTGACGCGCAAGGCGCGTCTGACCTTCAATTTCCTCGTCAGTAAAGCCGCGCATAGCGACCTCCTATAGTCGAATCACTATCATCGCTCCCCTCTTTTGATTTGCGCAAGTAGAATGCAGAATCTTGTTCTTACGCAGCGTTCCTTTCAGCTGCACCCGCTCGTTGAGCCGCACGTGTCGCACTTCAGGCAGGTGCCGTTGCGCACCATGGTGAAGTTGCCGCATTCCGAGCAGCTTTCGCCCTCGTAGCCCTTGAGGCGGGCCTCCATGCGGCGGGCGTCGGCGGTCTTGGCGGCCGGGGCCGGCGAGGGGGCTTCCCAGGCGAGGTGGCCGAGAGCCTCCTCGGGCGCCGGCTCGCGCTTGAGCGCGGTCGCGGTCTGGCCGGAGATCGCGGTCGCAGCCGGCCTGCCGCCGATGGCGGTGACGTTGGAGGCCGCGGCCGAGCCGCGCGGCTCGCCCGAAGGAGCAGGCGTCACGACCGCCGTCAGCTGCCGACCGCGCAGGAGCCCCTTGGAGACAGGGGCGGGCGCCGGGGCCTTGTCCTGGCTGACGCCGCTGCCGATCGAGTCCGGAGTGATCTCCGACGGGTCGACATGGGCGAGGTCGTAGCGCGACAGGTAGGACACCGCGAGCTCGCGGAACACGTAGTCGAGGATCGACGTCGCGTTCTTGATCGTGTCGTTGCCCTGCACGAAGCCGGCCGGCTCGAAGCGGGTGAAGGTGAAGGCCTCGACATACTCCTCGAGCGGCACGCCGTACTGCAGGCCGAGCGAGACCGCGATGGCGAAGTTGTTCATCACCGAGCGGAAGGCCGCGCCTTCCTTGTGCATGTCGATGAAGATCTCACCGAGGCGGCCGTCGTCATACTCGCCCGTGTGCAGGTACACCTTGTGTCCGCCCACGATGGCCTTCTGGGCGTAGCCCTTGCGGCGGCCCGGCAGCTTCTCGCGCTCGCGCACGATCTGCACGCGCTCGACGATCTTCTCGATAACCTGCGCGGTGCGCGCCGCCTGCGGCTGGGCCACCAGCGCCTCGACGGCCTCGTCGGTATCCTCCTCGTCGTCGGCGATCAGCTGCGCCGACAGAGGCTGGCTGAGCTTCGAGCCGTCGCGGTAGAGCGCGTTGGCCTTCAGCGCGAGCTTCCAGGAAAGCTCATAGGCCTTGGCGCAATCCTCGACGGTCGCGTCGTTCGGCATGTTGATGGTCTTGGAGATCGCGCCCGAGATGAAGGGCTGCGCCGCCGCCATCATGCGGATGTGGCTTTCGACCGAGAGGAAGCGCTTGCCGGTGCGGCCGCACGGGTTCGCGCAGTCGAACACCGGATAGTGCTCCGGCTTAAGATGCGGCGCGCCCTCGACCGTCATGGCCCCGCAGATATGCGTGTTGGCGGCCTCGACCTCGGCCTTGGAGAAGCCGAGGTGGGCGAGCAGGTCGAAGCTCGGATCGTCGAGCTTCTCGGCCGGGACCTTCATGGCGCCGGTCAGGAAGTCCTCGCCGAGCGTCCACTTGTTGAAGATGAACTTGACGTCGAAGGCCGATTTGCAGGCCGCCTCCAGCGTGTCGATCAGCTCGTCCGGAAAGCCCTTGGCGCGCAGCGTCACGGGGTTGATGGCGGGCGCCTGGCGCATCGAGGCGTGGCCGACGGCGTAAACCTCGATCTCGGCGATGTCGGCTTCCGAATAGCCGAGCGCGCGCAGCGCCTCCGGCACGGCGCGGTTGATGATCTTGAAGTAGCCGCCGCCGGCCAGCTTCTTGAACTTCACCAGCGCGAAGTCGGGTTCGATGCCGGTGGTGTCGCAGTCCATCACCAGGCCGATCGTGCCGGTCGGGGCGACAACCGAGACCTGCGCGTTGCGGAAGCCGTGGGCGGCGCCGAGCTTGAGCGCGCGCTCCCAGGCGTCCTGCGCGGCCTTCACCACGGCGGCTTCCGGGCAGGAGGCAATGTCGAGCGGGACGGGGAGGGTGGAGAGGCCCTCATAGCCCTGCGCCTCGCCGCGGGCGGCGCGGGCGTGGTTGCGGATGACGCGCAGCATGTGCTCGCGGTTCGGCGCGAAGCCCTCGAAGGCGCCGAGCTCGCCCGCCATCTCGGCGGAGGTCGCATAGGCGACGCCGGTCATCAGCGCGGACAGCGCGCCGCACAGCGCGCGGGCCTGCGGAGAGTCATAGCCGATGCCGGACGACATCAGCAGGCCGCCGATATTGGCGTAGCCGAGGCCGAGCGTGCGGTAGCGCCAGGACAGCTCCGCGATCTGGCGCGACGGGAACTGCGCCATCAGCACCGAAATCTCGAGCACGACCGTCCACAGCCGGCAGGCGTGGGCGTAGGATTCGACGTCGAACGACTTATCCGCCCGGCGGAACTGCAGCAGGTTGAGCGAGGCGAGATTGCAGGCCGTGTCGTCGAGGAACATGTATTCCGAGCACGGATTGGACGCCCGGATCGGCCCGGAGGCCGGGCAGGTGTGCCAGTCGTTCACCGTGGTGTGGAACTGCACGCCAGGGTCTGCGCACGCCCAGGCCGCGTAGGAGATCTGGTCCCACAGCTTGCGCGCCTTCAGCGTCTTCACCGGCTTGCCGGTGGTGCGGGCGGTCAGCGTCCAGTCGCCGTCATTCTCCACGGCGCGCAGGAAATCGTCGGTGACGCGCACCGAGTTGTTCGAGTTCTGGCCCGAGACCGTGAGGTAGGCCTCGCCGTCCCAGTCGGTCGTGAAGGTCTCGAGGTCGATCTCGGTCTCGCCCTGGCGGGCGAGCTGGATCACCCGGCGGATCATGTTGTCGGAGACCTGGGCCTTGCGGGCGAGCTTCACCTCGCGCTTCAGCGCCGGGTTCTTCTCGGGCAGGAAGCAGTCGTCGCCCTCGCCCTCGCAGTTCACGCAGGCCTTGAGGATCGCGCGGACGTGCTTCTTGACGATCCGCGAGCCGGTGACGAGCGCCGCGACCTTCTGCTCCTCCTTCACCTTCCAGGAGACGTAGTTCTCAATGTCGGGGTGGTCGGCGTCGACCACGACCATCTTGGCCGCGCGGCGCGTGGTGCCGCCGGACTTGATCGCGCCCGCCGCGCGGTCGCCGATCTTGAGGAAGGACATCAGGCCGGACGACTTGCCGCCGCCGGACAGCCGCTCGCCCTCGCCGCGCAGGCCCGAGAAGTTCGAGCCGGTGCCGGAGCCGTATTTGAACAGGCGCGCCTCGCGCACCCACAGATCCATGATGCCGCCCTCGTTCACGAGGTCGTCCGAGACGCCCTGGATGAAGCAGGCGTGCGGCTGCGGCCGCTCATAGGACGAGGCGGAGGGGCGCACCTCGCCGGTCTTGTGGTCGGCGTAGAAATGGCCCTGGCTCGGCCCGTCGACCCCGTAAGCCCAGTAGAGCCCGGTGTTGAACCATTGCGGGGAGTTCGGCGCGGCCTTCTGCGTCGCCAGCATGTAGGCGAGCTCGTCGAAGAAGGCGCGGGCGTCCTCTTCGGTGTCGAAATAGTCGTGCGTCCAGCCCCAATAGGTCCAGGTCCCGGCGAGCCGGTCGAACACCTGCCGGGCGTCGCGCTCCGGGCCGAACCGCTCGGACTCCGCCAGCGCGTCGAGCGCAGCCTCGTCGGCGACGGAGCGCCACAGCCAGGACGGGACGGTGTTCTCCTCGACCGCCTTCAGCTTCGCCGGCACGCCCGCCTTGCGAAAATACTTCTGCGCCAGGATGTCGACGGCGACCTGGCTCCACGCCTCCGGCACGTCGATGTCAGCCGCGCGGAACACGGTCGAGCCGTCCGGATTGCGGATCTCGCTCGTCGCCTTGCGGAACGGAACCTCGGCGTAAGGAGACTGGCCGGCCTTGGTGTAGCGACGTTCGATGCGCATGACGTCCGAAGCTCCAATTCAGACCGGATGCGCCCCCGCGACGCGTCCGGGCCGCTCGCGCGGCGCAGCATTTGGCCCGTCATGCTCAACGCATGAGGGGGCGATCCCGCGCAAAGGTTTGCGCGACGGCGTCCGGGGAGGCTGCCCGCCTCTGCCCGTCGAATTCCGAGATGGTCTGACTCTCGCCGGGGCCTTTGGACGACCCCGCTGAGAGGGACAAACCTAAAGCGAGTCTCGCCGACGGGTCGAGTCGGAAATGGGGTTATCCACGCTAGCTCTCGTGAACGCCCGGCCTTCCGCCACAAGATATAGTGTTCCGGCAGAAGTGAATCAAACGTTGATGGCCGCTTGCGGTGATCGCTGAGGAGGCTGATTCCCCTCAGCTTCGGGACCGCCAGCGCCGCCTTGGAGCGCTGTGGACAACAGCGGGGAAAACGCGAAGCGATGCGGCTTCCGCATCAGTCGCCGGGGGCGCCGATCGCGACATGGGCGGCTTCGGCGGCCTTTGCCGCGAACGATGAAGCAGAGGCGATCCTGCAAGTCATGGCATGCGGCGCAGTCAGTTCAAGTTTATGTTCAGGCTGAAATTAGAATAAGTCGATCAAGCTGGAATTGATTGCCCCGTCGCCGCCTTGCGTCATAGATGTCGGCCTGTCGCGCGGTCAGCGCGACGCAGCGCGGAGGGCATAGTGGCGTCTCTGATCTCACGCACCGAAGTGACGTTGCCGGACCCGCATCGCGTGGCGTCGCTGCTGATCGAGCACATGCAGGAGCACGACGTGCTCTGCGAGCTTGTCGACGGGCGGACCCTTGTCGACCTCGGGGTCGGCAGCGGGGCGATCGAGGTCACGGCGACGGCCCTCAAGGTGGAGCTCACCGCGCAGGACATGGGATCGCTCGAGCTGCTGCGCGCCTTCGTGGCCGAGCATGTCGAGGAGTTCTGTGAGGGCTTTACGCCGACAATCGCGTGGCGCGGCAATGTCGCGGCGTCCGACCGGATCGCCGACTTTCGCGAGCTCACCCTCAAGTCGGCAGTCGAGCTCACGCCGAAGATGCGCCGCCTGACCTTCTCGGGCGAGGATCTCGCCCGCTTCGACTCCCGCGAGGGCATCCACGTCCGGCTGTATTTCCCGCCAGACGGAGTGGCGCAGCCGGAATGGCCGCGGGTGGGGGCTGACGGGCAGATCGTCTGGCCGCCGGAGGAGCGCAAGCCCGCCGTTCGCTACTACACCGTGCGCTGCGTGCGGCCCGAAGCGGGCGAGATCGACATCGACTTCGTGCTGCACGACGATCCGGGGCCGGGCGCCAGCTTCGCCGTCCGCGCCGAACCGGGCGCGGTGTGCGGCATGGCGGGGCCTGTCGGCAAGATGGCGCCGCAGTCCGGCTGGACGTTGCTTGCGGGCGACGAGACCGCCCTGCCGGCGATCGCCCGAACGCTGGAGCTGATGCCCGCGCGGGCCCGCGGGACCGCCCTGATCGAGGTCGGCGGGCCCAGCGAGGAGGTTCGACTGGAGGCGCCGGACGGCTTCGAGATTCGCTGGCTGCACCGCTCCGCCGCGCCGGCCGACGGCGGTTCGCCGCTTGCGCAGGCGGTGGCGTCAGCGCTCCGGCCTGAAGCCGACGACGCTTACGCCTGGGTCGCCTGCGAGTACGGCGCCGCGAAGGAGATCCGCGCCCATCTTCGCTCGGCGTGGAAGCTGGCGCGCGACCGCCACATGGTGGTCGGCTATTGGGAGCGCGCCCCGGCCGCCTGAGTCGCTCCGCCCGTCGTAACGGCGCCACAGCGCATGACGGCAATGTGACGCTTCCCGCCCGGCGCGCTGGGCCGCCACTGGACAGCGCCTACATTTTCCTTCACCTGCCAAGCGGAGCCGGGCGTCCGGATCCGCAACTCTCGCCCTGGCGGCGACGCGACGAGAGGCCAAAGGTGATGCTGAGCGCATTCCGGAAACTGATGCCGCGCGAGGACAGGTTCTTCGACCTGTTTGAACGGCATTCGCGCACGCTGGTCGCCGGCGCGCACGCGCTGCAGAAGCTGCTGGAAGGCGGCGACGAGGTGCCCCGCTACTGCGCCGAGATCGTCCGCTGGGAGCATGAGGCGGACGATATCGCGCGCGAGGTGCTGCAGACCGTGCGGCGCAGCTTCATCACCCCTTTCGATCGCGGCGACATCAAGGACCTCATCCAGTCCATGGATGACGCCATCGACCAGATGAACAAGACCGCCAAGGTCATCACGCTTTATGAGCTGCGCAGCTTCGACCCGCTGATGCGCGAGATGGGCGTGACGGTCGTCGAGGCCGCGAATCTGACCGCCGAAGCGGTTCCGCTGCTCAGCGCGATCGCCAAGCACGCCACCCGGATCAGCGAGATCACCGAGCAGGTCACCCGCGTCGAAGGGCGCTCGGACGATCTGCACGACCAAGGGCTGAAAAAGCTCTTCCAGTCGGCCGGCCGCGACAACGCGATGGAGTATTTCGTCGGCAGCGAGATCTATCGGCATCTCGAGGACGTCGTGGACCGCTTCGAGGACGTCGCGAACGAGATCAGCGGCATCATGATCGAAAACGTCTGAGCGACCGATGACGGAGGCCGCGACGCTCGCCCTGCCGCTCCTGATCGGACTGATCGGAGTAGCGCTGCTCTTCGACTTCCTGAACGGCCTGCACGACGCGGCCAACTCGATCGCCACCATCGTCTCGACTCGGGTCCTGAGCCCGCGCTACGCGGTGTTTTGGGCGGCCTTCTTCAACTTCATCGCCTTCCTGTTCTTCGGGCTGCATGTCGCGCAGACGATCGGCACCGGCATCGTGGACGCCGCTATCGTCGATCCCAGGGTGATCTTCTGCGCCCTGATCGGCGCAATCGTATGGAACGTCCTGACCTGGATTCTTGGAATTCCGTCCAGCAGCTCGCACGCCCTGATCGGCGGGCTGGTCGGGGCCGCGCTGGCGAAGGCGGGCTTCAGCGTCATCGTCTGGACCGGCCTCGGCAAAACCGTCGCGGCGATCGTGCTGTCGCCGCTCGTCGGCTTCCTGCTGGCCCTGCTGCTGGTGCTGGTGGTCTCATGGGCGGTGGTGCGGCAGACGCCCTTCGGAGTGGACCGCGAGTTCCGCCGGCTGCAGTTCGTCTCGGCCTCGCTCTATTCGCTCGGCCATGGCGGCAACGACGCCCAGAAGACCATGGGCATCATCGCGGTGCTGCTCTACTCGCAGGGCCATCTCGGCGGCGAGTTCCACATTCCGCTCTGGGTGGTGCTGAGCTGTCAGGCCGCGATGGCGCTCGGGACGCTCTGCGGCGGCTGGCGCATCGTCCACACCATGGGTTCGCGCATCACCCGGCTGGTTCCGATGCAGGGATTCTGCGCCGAGACCGGCGGCGCGCTGACGCTGTTCATTGCGACGTGGCTCGGCGTGCCGGTGTCGACGACTCACACGATCACCGGCGCGATCGTCGGCGTCGGCGCGGCGAAACGCACCTCCGCCGTGCGCTGGGCGGTGGCCAGCAACATCGTCATCGCCTGGGTTCTGACGCTCCCGGCGGCCGCCCTGATCGCCGCCGCTAGCTACTGGATCACGGGCGTATTCGCCTGACGTAAAAAAGGCGGCGCGCCGAAGCCGCCGCCTTGTACGCCTGCCGGCCGGCGCGCCCGAAGAGCGCGCCGCTTCTGATCACTTCGGCTGGTCGGACGACTTCGGCGTCTCGGCCCCGCCGCCGCGCCGGGCGTCCTGGTCGGCCTGCTGCTTCTGCACCTCGTCCGGGTTCTTCTGCACGTTCGGAGCGACGTCGTTCATCGCGCCGGTGGTGCCGGGGGAGGTCTTCTGGTCGCCGCTCGCAGAGCCCTTGTCCATGGACGACGTACCGTCGTGCTTCATGTCATTGGACTGCGCGTAAGCGCCGCCAAGCATGAGGGCGGTGGCGGCGGCGGCGAGCGTGATGCGCTTCAGCATGGGCATGGTTCCTCTCCAGTTTTTAGGCACAAGAGGAACTCTTGAGCAGGGAATTTGTTCCCGGGACCTTAGGCTGAAGTCCAGCTGACGCGGCGCGCTGCCGGCGCGACGTCGACTACTCTGATTTCGAAACGTGCTCCGGCTTGCCCTTTCGGCCGCCGGAGGCGAGCTCGTGGAGCTCCTTTTCCGTCATCGAATCAGCCATCGAGCGCGACGCGCCCTTCAGGTCGCTCTTCTTGGTGTCGCCGCGCTTCGCGGACAGGGCCGCGCCGGCGGCCTTCTGCTGCGACTTCGATTTCGCAGGCATGGCTCTTCCTCCTGCCGATCAGCCCCACCAGCGGTCCGAGGCCCGCCGGCGGTCGCTCGAGCAGATCGTCATGGCGATCACAGCGCCGGCCGCGGCCGCAAGACCGAGCGCAGCGAGGCCGGGGTGCTGAACGAGGGTGTCGCGCGCCCGCGTTGCGCCTGCGCGCACCGTCGTGGCGAGATCGTCATCCTCTTCGAACAGGCGGTGCGACATGTGCCGCGGCCGGCCGTTGATGCGGCTCACGCGGCGCGTGAGATCGTCCACGGTCTTTCGCAGATCGGCGACCTGCGGGCGATGCGTCTCATTCGAGTTTGTCTGTTCGGCCATTTGCAGCCTCCTCCATTGAGCGCTCAAGCGCCTTCGGAGGAGGAATTCGCGAGGCCGGAAATCGTTCCGGCGCCGGTCAGCCCTGGCCGTCGTCCGCGATCTGATCGGCGCCGCGCTTCTCGGCGATATGCACAAGCACGGCTTCCCGGGTCGGGTAGGGGCCGAACACCGGCGTTCCGTGCTCGTCCACGGCCCACCAGCCCACCTGGGCGCCGTCTTTCGGTTCGGAGAAGTAGACCGGCTTCAACATCGCGACATCCTCCTCGAGCGCGTTTTCTCTCTCTAGAGAAGGCCCGCTTCGACGGCGTCCGCGCCGTTGACGACCGCCTCCGCCGGGCGCTGCCGGAACTCGGCGGCGCGTTCCGCGAAATAGGCGCAGGTCTCCGCGAGCCCAGCCTCCAGCGTCACCTGCGGCGCCCAGCCCAGATAGCTCTTGGCGCGGCTGATGTCCGGGCGCCGCCGGCGCGGGTCGTCCACCGGAAGCGGCTTCGTCACGACGACGCAGTCGGCGCCCAGATGGGCCAGCACGAGGCGGACGAGCTCGTTGACCGTGAGCTCCTGCGGATTGCCGAGGTTGATCGGCCCCGGCAGATCCTTGTCGCAGGCCATCAGACGGATGAAGCCCTCGACGAGATCCGAGACGTAGCAGAACGAGCGCGTCTGCTCGCCCGAGCCATAGACGGTGATGTCCCGCCCGCTGAGCGCCTGGCAGATGACGTTCGAGACGACGCGGCCGTCGTCCGGCTGCATTCTGGGGCCGTAGGTGTTGAAGATGCGGGCGATGCGGGCGTCGACGCGTCGGGCCCTCAGCGCGTCCGAGGCGAGGCACTCGGCCGCCCGCTTGCCCTCGTCGTAGCAGGCGCGCGGGCCGATCGGGTTGACGTTGCCGCGATAGGTTTCGGGCTGGGGATGGACGTCCGGGTCGCCATAGACCTCGCTGGTCGATGCCAGCATGAAGCGCGCGCCCTTGCCGGCTGCGAGGCCGAGCAGCTGGTGCGTGCCAATGACGCTCGTCAGCATCGTGTGCTCAGGGTCCGCCTGATAGTGCGGCGGCGACGCCGCGCAGGCGAGATTGTAGATCTCGTCGATCCGATCGCGGCCCGAGGCGATGCGCTGGGGCAGGGGATCGATGACGTCGGCCTCGATCAGGGTGAAGCGCGGCTCGCGCTCGAACTGGCGCAGGTTCTCGATCCGGCCGGTGAGCAGATTATCGATGCAGATCACGCGGGCGCCGTCCGCGATCAGCCGGTCGCAGAGGTGAGAGCCCAGGAACCCCGCACCTCCGGCGACGACCGCCGTCTTTCCGCCCGATCGCATCTCCGACATCGTCACGCTCCCACCGCGAGGCCCCTCGAAGCCTCCTCGCCGACTCCGGTCTCGCCAGAACCCGCCTGCACCTCGTGCACATAGGTCTCGAATTGCCGCGCGCGATGGCTCGCGGTATGGCCGCCGAGCACCTTGGCGCGCGCAGCGCCCGCAAGCCGGGCGACGCGTTCCGCAGGCCACTCCCGCACCGCGCGCAGCACGTCGTCGGCGTCCCCGGCGATGACGATCTCCTGGTCTGGCCGGAAAAGCTCGTCGAGCCCTGCCCAATTGTCGGAGACGACCGGGCACCCGGTCGCCGCGGCCTCGAACAGCCGCACGCTCGGGCTGTAGCCGGCGGCCGTCATGTCGGCGCGCGTCAGGTTGAGCGTGAAGCGGCTCGCCGCGTAGAAGCCGGGCAGCTCCGGCGGCGCCAGGTGCGGGATCCACTCGACGTTCGCCGGCCAGGCGAGATCCGCCGGGTAGCCTGACCCGGCGACCGCAAACCGCAGGTCCGGGGCGCGACGCGCGACCTCCAGAAGAAGGCTTTCCAGCTTCGGCTGTCGGTCGGGGCTGTAGGTTCCGAGATAGCTGAGGTCCCATCGCTTCGGCAGGTCCTGCGGCGCGAAGGCCTCCGGGTCGACCGAGCAGTAGAACGGGCGCGCCGCGCGCGCGCCGTAATCGGTCTCAAGCCGCCGCAGCGTCGGCCCGCCGGTGAACGACAGATAGACGTCGAACAGCCGGATGACGTCCGGCGTGAGGTAGGCGCAGCGCGCCTGGTCGACCGCAGCCAGCGTGACGGGCGTGTCGATGTCGTAGAACAGATAGGCGCCGTCGCGGACGAAGCCGCGGACCCGTCGCGCGACCTCGGTCCCGTCCGGCACGTAGGAGCCGACCATCACGGCGTCGGCGTTGGCGATCCGCTCCCGCCAGCGGTCGAGCTCGGCGACGCTGTCGTAGAGCGCTAGCTCGCAATAATCCGGGTCCGTCAGGTCGCGGTGGCTCGCATACCAGGGCTGGTCCCGCTCGAGGAAAAGGATGCGGTGGCCGCGCGCGGCGAGCGCCTTCAACAGGGCGCGGAACGTGGTGGCGTGGCCATTGCCCCAGGAGGAGGAGAGGCTAAGCCCGAGCACCACAATGTCGAGCGGACGCGAGCTCATGCGGCGTTTTTCTCCCGCTTGGCGGCGATCTCCCGCCTGAGCAGCGCGTCGACCTGGTCGCCGCGGCGCTCATAGGTGTGTTCGGCCAGCACCCGACGCAGCGCGCGCTGGCCGATCGCCTCGGCGCGCTCGCGCGTGAGGCCGGCGATGTGCTCGGCGACGTCGGTTCCGTCACGGGCCACCAGCACCTCCTCGTCCGGCGTCAGGAACAGCTCGAGCCCTTCCCAGGCGTCCGTGATCAGGCAGGCGCCGGCGCCGGCGGCCTCGAACACGCGCGTCGCGGGCGAGAAGCCGGTCGCCGCCATGCTGTCGCGGGCGATGTTGAGCACCGCGCGGGGCGTCACGTTGAAGGCGTTGTGGTCGCGTGTGTAGACGTGGCCGAGATGGCGCACGTTCTCCGGCAGCGCACGATGTTCCCAGCCCGAACCACCGAGGAGGAACGAGCGCTCGGGAAGGCGCGCCGCGGGCTCGAGGAAGAAGGTCTCTACCCGCGCCTCACGGTCGGGCAGGCGGTTGCCCAAAAAGGCGAGGTCGCAGGCGAAGCGCTGATCCGGCGCGACTGGATGATGGCTCTCCGGGTCGAGCGCATTGTAGACCGGCACGCAACGACGCGCGCCGAGCCCCTCATAGGCGTTCACCACCGGGTCGCCGCCGCCATAGGTCAGCACCATGTCGATCTGGCCGAACGCGTCGGAGATCGGGTGGCCTGGACGGCCGCGGATTTCGGCGAGCGTCGCCGGCGCGTCCACGTCCCAGAAGATGCGCAGCGCGTCCGGCCGGGCGGCGCGCATGGTCTGCGCCACGAGTTCGTCGTCGAAAACGCCGACGCCGCTCGCCTTGACCACCACGTCCGCGTCCGGCGCCTCCGCCACCACGCTGCGCAGGCCATCCTCGGTCGCCGGCCATACCACGACCTTCGCCCAGTCCGGCGGCTCGATGTCGCGATGCGACTGCCGGTCGAACGCGTCGGGCTCATAGAAAACGATCTCGTGCCCGCGGCGGGCGAGCGCGGACAGCACCCCCCGGTAGTAGGTCGCCGCCCCGTTCCAGTAGGACGACAGCAGGCTCGATCCGTAAAACGCGATCTTCATACCGTGGCGCTCTCGATCTGTGACGCGCGCAGTTCCGAGACGAAGCCGAGGAGCTCCTCGGCGCGATGCCGGCAGGTGTGACGGGCGCGAATGGCCGCGAGGCCATTGCGCGCGAGCTCCTGACGAAGCTCCGGATCGTTCCGCGTGGCGCGCATGTGGGTCGTCATCTCGGCTTCATCGTTCGCGACTAGAAAGTCGCGACCGGGCTCGAACAGGCGCTCGCTGTCCGCCCAGGGCGCCGACAGCAGCGGAACGCCGCAGGCGAGCGCCTCGAACACCCGGATGGTGGGGATGCCCGGCAGGCTCTGCACGTAAAGCCGGCGGGGAACGTGCACTGTCGCGAGATGGCGGGCGTAGACGTCCGGCGCACGGGGGTTGGCGAGCCAGCCATGATAGCTCGCGCCATGGCGGGCGAGCTCCTTCAGCGCTTCGCCGGGATAGCGGACCCCGTAGATGTCCAGCCGCAGGCCGGCCGCGGCCGCAGGGCGGAGCAGAAAGCGGCGGAGCTCGTCGCTGCGCTCGTCATCGCCCCAGTTTCCGATCCACACGAGCCCGTCGCGCTCGCCCTCAATGGCCGGCGGGTGGAACAGGCGGGTGTCCGCGGCCTCATGCCAGACGAAGGCGCGGCGGCCCCAACCGAGTCTCCGATAGGCATCCGCGAGGCTCGCCCCGAAGGCCAGCACGCCGTCATAGTCGTCGAGTCGGTAGCGGCCCATCGCATCCGGCTCGCTCGCCATCCGGTGATGCGTGTCGTGGAACAGCAGCGTGAACCGGGCCCCCTGCGCGCGAAGGCGGCCGAGCGCGTTCACCAGCGCCGGCTCGTTCCACTCGTGGACGAGCACGAGATCCGCCCCCTCCGTGAGGGCGGCGAGGTCAGGTTCATCCCCATAGGTTTCGAAGGACAGCTCCGGATAGGCGGATAGGAACGGCGCGAAGCCGGCTTCGCCATGGTCCGCGACGAGGTTCTGCACGCTCCAGGGGTTTTCCGGCTCAAGCGCAGACACCTCATGGCCGGCTTGCGCGAGTTCGCGGAGCACGCCACGGACGAAATGCGCGTTGCCGTGGTTCCAGCAGGATCGCAGCGAATGGGTGAAGTAGACGATCCTCATGCCGCTGCTCCGACGTGATCGGGAGCAGAGAGCGCCTCGCGGTAGAGCCGGAGCATGCCGGCGGTCATCGCGTCCCGGGTGAAGCGGCGCGAGCGCTGCCGGGCGAGGGCGCCGAAATGGGCCCGCTCATTGGGCGCATCAAGCAGGCGGGCGATGTGATCGGCGAAGCCGTCGGCGTCGCCCGGCGCCGCGAATAGCGCCGCTCCGTTCCAGAGCTCGCGCAGCGTCGGGATGTCGGAGAGCACGAGCGGGCAACCTGCGCGCGCCGCCTCCAGCGCGGCCAGACCGAAGGGCTCGTAGCGCGCGGCCGAGGCGAACACAGGGCGGCGGGCGAGCCGCGCCCGGACCTCGTCCGCGCTGAGCTGGCCGAGCGCTTGTATGGTCTGAAGCCGGATCGCCGCAGCGCCGTCCGGGGAAGCCAGCGCGCCGGCGGCCTCGAACGGGACGGCGATGCGCGCCGCCGCCAGGTCCAGCGTCGCGACGTCCTTGGCCTCGTCCCAGAGCCGGCCGACGGTGAAGACGCTCGCAGCTCCGGGAGAGACGGGCTCGTCGCGCGGCGCGGCGCCGATACCGTTCGGCACCACGACCGGCTCATGCGCCAGCCCGTAGGCCGCGCGGGTCGCTCTGGCGAAGGCGGCGGTCGGAGCGACCAGACGGTCAGCGGCGACATGGCCGTGCGCCGTCGCGGCGACGCGCCACTCGAAGTCGGCGGCCGGTGGGCCGTCGCGCATCGTCTCCCACCAGGTCGCAAGGCAGGAGTGGCAGCTGACGATGACCGGAACGCCGTAATCGGCCAGGGCGTAGGCTGCGCTATGGAGGTGCACGACGTCGGCTGAGGCCGCCCGTGCAAAGGCGGCGAGCGCCTCGGCCGCATCGCTGATCTCGCCGGCAGAGCGCGCCAGCCAGTCCAGCGGCAGGCCGGTGGGCGCGACGGTCACGCCCGGGTAGACTTCCGCGGCTGCGATCTGGCGTGGGGTCGGCGCCGGACCAAGCGTCGCAAGCGTCGTCGCGACGCCGGCCGACGACAGCCCGGCGGCGAGCTCGACCGCGTGGGTCCAGACTCCCCCGACCGCGTCGGCGGTCAGCAGAAGGCGGAGCTCCGAGGCTTCGCTCATCAGCGGTCCGCCCCCGATAGCCGGCGGGCGGCGAGCGGCTTCGTCACGCCGCGCCTCCCGCCACGGCGAGCGCGGGCGCTTCGCGGCGCATCGAGGACAGCCACTCGATGAGATCGCCAAGCCCGTCGCGCCAGTGGCGCGGCCGCGGCAGTTCGAGCTCCTGAGCGGCGCGGCGCGTGTCGGACACGTAGTAGCGCTGGTCGCCGGCTCGCCACGGCGCGAGTTCGGACGCGATGGGTCGGCCGGTCAGCTCGATGATCGCCGCCATGACGGCCCTGAGGCTCACGACGTTTTCAGGACCGCCGCCGAGATTGAAGGCGCGGCCTGAGATCGCCTCGATCCGCTCGGCGGCGGCCACATAGGCCTCGACCGCGTCGCTGACATGCAGAACGTCGCGCACCTGCAACCCGTCGCCATAGATCGTCAGCGGCGAGCCTTCGAGCGCCGAGCGCGCGAAATGCGCGACCCAGCCCTGGTCCTCGGTGCCGAGCTGGCGGGGTCCGTAGATGCAGCTCATCCGCAGCACCGCCGTCGGCAGGCCGAAGCTGCGCGAATAGTCCAGGACGTACTGGTCCGCCGCGCCTTTAGAGCAGCCATAGGGCGTGTGGAAATCGACCGGTCGGCTCTCTCCGACGCCGTAGCGCCGCAGCGCGGCGTCGACCGGCGCGTACCCGTCCTGCTCCTGCACGAGCTCGACGTCGCCCAGATCGCCATAAACCTTGTTGGTGCTGGCGAAGATCACAGCCGGTCGCCGCGCGTTCTGCCGCGCGGCCTCCAGCACGTTGATCGTGCCCAGTGCGTTGACTTCGAAATCCGCGCGCGGGTCGACGAGGCTGGTCGTCACCGCGGTCTGGCCAGCGAGATGGTAGACGGTGGTCACGTCTCGCATCGCCGCCGTCACAGCGCTCATGTCGCGGACGTCGGCGATCACCACCTCCACCCGTTCGGGGTGGCGGCGGCGCAGCCACTCGACATTCATCTCGACGCCAGGCCGCGCAAGCGAGTCGAGCACGCGCACGGGCCCGCCGTCGCGCGCGATGCGATCGACCAGATTGGATCCGATGAAGCCTGCGCCGCCGGTCACGAGCGCTGGGGCGCGGGACGAGCCGCCGCCGCGGGACCCGACGCTCATCGCATCAGCCCCCGCCTCTCAAGCTCGAGCCGGGCGTCGCCCACGCGGTCCACGGGCGTCTGCTGACTGACCCATTCGACGAGATCGCCCAGCGAGTTCTCGAAATCGCGCTCGGCCCGGAAGCCAAGGGTCCGCTCGATCTTCGAGACGTCAGCGATGCAGTGGCGAATATCGCCCGAGCGCGCCTTCTCGGCGATCTCCGGCTGGAGATCCTCGCGGCCCATGACGCGCGCCAGCGACACGGCCACGTCCTTGATCGAGCGGTCGCGGCCGCTCGCGACATTGAACACCTCGCCATTGGCCTCCGGCCTGTCGAGGACGGTCAGGAACGCGCGCGAAATGTCGTCGACGTTCACGAAGTCGCGACGCTGCTCGCCATCCTCGAACACAAGCGGCGCCTGACCGTTGAGGATGCGCGAGGCGAAGATCGCCAGGACGCCCGTATAGGGGTTTGAGAGCGCCTGGCCCGGGCCATAGACGTTGAACAGGCGCAGCGCCGCGCCTTCCATGCCGTACGCCGCGGTGACGTTCAGCGTCAGCCGCTCCTGGACGTATTTGGTCAGAGCGTAGACCGAGCCGACATTCGGGCGCTTCGTTTCGGGCGTGGGCACCGGGATCAGCGGGCGCCCCTGAGCGTCAGTCGGGTCCCAGGCCCCGGCGGAGCCCTTCACGCGCTGCACTTCCTCGAGCAGGGCGCCGTCGGCGTCGCGATAAAGGCCCTCGCCATAGACGCTCATCGAGGACGCCACCACGACGCGCTGCACCGGCTGATCGATCAGCTCCTGGAACAGCACGGCGGTGCCGAGGTCGTTGACCGCCACGTATTTGTCGATTGCGTACATGCTCTGGCCGACCCCGACCTCGGCCGCGAGGTGCACCACCTTGTCGACGCCCTTGAGCGCGCGCGCCATGGCCGAGGCGTCGCGGACGTCGCCGCGGATGAAATCGTCCGCAAGCGGCACCGCCGGGTCTTCGCCGTGGACCTGCTCGATGAGGCTGTCGAGGATGCGGACGCGGTCGCCCCGCGCGATCAACGCGGACGCGACGTGGCGCCCGATGAAGCCGGCGCCGCCGGTGATCAGAACAGTTTGCGCCATGTTTTCAGTCCTGCCCGTTCCGGAAGAAGTCGTTGCAGCCGGCCCGTTCGAGACTTTCTTCCTTGTGACCGAAGTTCGGGCGCAGGTTTCCGGCCGACCCGGCCTCGCGCGCTCCGGATGGCGGCGGCTCGGCTCGCCCGGCCGTCCATCTGCGGATGACGTCGTGATCCGTGGTCGTCTGCGCTGAGCTCATAGCCGTCCGAGGGTCAGTGGCGGGTGGCGCTGGAACGGCAGCTTCCGCTGCTTTGTTCCCGTTGATGAGGCTGGGAATTAGAAAAAAGGTTCGCCCCGGCTAGGGTTTTGGGAACACGGTCCTTTCGCGCGGCGTTTCAGCGCGGATCGGGTGACGAGCGCTAAACCTAGCGCAGTTACGTAGCGTCCGCTTCAGGGCGCGCCGCTCTCGTGCGGCGAATCGGGAGACAGGGTTTGTCATCGCTTAGGGTCGGCATCGTGGGCGTCGGGAATTGCGCGTCCTCGTTCGCGCAAGGATTGGCGTATTATCGCGACGCGCGCGGCAACGAGCCCATACCGGGCCTGATGAGCGCTGACCTCGGCGGCTACCATGTCGACGACGTCTCGATTTCCGCCGCCTTCGACGTCAATGCCGCAAAGGTCGGCCGCCCGCTGCGCGAGGCGCTGCTCGCGGCGCCGAACGATACGCTGCGGTTCGCCGAGCTGCCCGAGCCGGGGCCGGTGGTGCTGCGCGGCCCCACGCTTGATGGGATCGGCGAGTATCTCACGGACGACGTCCCGGAATCGGAGGCGCCGCCGGTCCAGGTGGCGAACGCGCTGCGGGAGAGCGCGACCGACGTGCTGGTCTCCTATCTGCCGGTCGGCTCGCAGCGCGCGACGGAGTTTTACGCCGAGCAGGCCCTCGAAGCCGGCTGCGCCTTCGTCAACTGCGTCCCGGTCTTCATCGCCTCCAATCCCGCATGGGCCCAGCGCTTCAGGGACCGGGGGCTGCCGCTGATCGGCGACGACATCAAGAGCCAGGTCGGGGCGACCATCGTGCACCGTACTCTGGCGAACCTGTTCCGGGAGCGTGGCGTCAGGCTCGACCGCACCTACCAGCTCAACTTCGGAGGCAATTCCGACTTCAAGAACATGCTGGAGCGCTCTCGCCTGGCGTCGAAAAAGGTCTCTAAGACCCAAGCCGTGACGAGCCAGCTCGACGTGCCGCTGCCGGCGTCCGACGTGCACGTCGGACCGAGCGACCACGTGCCGTGGCTGACCGATCGCAAGACCGCTTACATCCGGCTCGAAGGCACGGCGTTCGGCGGCGCGCCGCTTTCCGTCGAGCTCAAGCTGGACGTCTGGGACTCGCCGAATTCGGCCGGCATCGTCATCGATGCGGTGCGTTGCGCCAAGATCGCTCTCGACCGCGGCGTGTCAGGGCCTCTCGAGGGTCCGTCGGCGTGGTTCATGAAGTCGCCGCCGCGGCAGTTCACCGACCACGAGGCTGCGGAGCTCGCGGCGGCCTTTGTGGACGGTCGCTCGGACGGGGCATGACCACACTGTTCTTCCTCGTCCGGCACGGCCGCCATGCCGGCTTCGGAGAGCGGCTGCTGGGACGCACGCCGGGCATCCATATCGACGAAGAGGGCCGCGCGCAGGCACGGCGGGTCGCGCCGAAGGTGAGGGCTTTCGCCGAAGCCGGCCAGTGGAGCCCCGTCACGGTGGTGGCGAGCCCGCGCGAGAGGACACAGGACACCGCTGCAGTGATCGCCGCCGACCTCGGCCTCCCGCTCGAGGTGAGCGGCGCGTTCGACGAGATCGACGTCGGCGAATGGGCGGGCAAGCGGTTCGAGGAGCTCGCCCACGATCCGCGCTGGCGGATCTGGAATGAAGATCGCGAACACGCCCGCGCGCCGGGCGGCGAAACCATGGCGGAGGCTCAGCATCGTGCCTTGGAGGGGCTTGGCCGGCTGGCGACCCGCTACGATGAGCGCATCGTGGTGGTCGTCAGCCATGCCGACGTCATCAAGTCCGTGCTGCTGAGCGAGCTCGGGATGCCGCTCGGGCACTATTGGAAGATCGACATCGGGCCTGGCGAGTTCGGCCTCCTGAGCCGGGAGCCCGGCGAGACATGCCCGCTGAGGGAGACATACGCATGAGCCTGAGCGACGCCGAACCGCTCTCAGCGGAGGATATCCGCCGTCGCATCGAGGAACTCGGGCCGTGGTTCCACAATCTCGATCTCCGGGGCGTCCAGACGGCGCCGGGACACTTCCTCGGCAACCACCCGACCGACAAGTGGAACAGGTTCGCCCACGCGCTTCCCGATGACCTCAACGGCGCGAGCGTGCTCGACATCGGCTGCAACGCCGGCTTCCACTCCTTCGAGATGAAGCGGCGCGGCGCAGGCCGGGTCGTCGGCATCGACTATGACGAGCGCTATCTCGCCCAGGCGCGCTTCGCGGCCGAGACCCTCGGTTTCGACGACGTCAGCTTCCGGCAGCTCTCGGTCTACGACGTCGCGGAGCTCGGCGAAAAGTTCGACGTCGTGGTGTTCATGGGCGTCCTTTACCATCTGCGCCACCCATTGCTCGCGCTCGACCTGATCCACGAACACGTCGCGGGCGACATGCTGCTGTTCCAGACGCTGCAGCGCGGCTCGCCGGAGGTGCATCCGGTCCGGTCGGACTACGATTTCTTCGAGGGCGAGTTCGAGGCCGAGGGCTACCCGCTGGCCTACTTCGTCGAGCACGCCTATGCGGGCGATCCAAGCAACTGGTGGATCCCCAACCGGGCAGGCTCCGAGGCCATGCTGCGCGCCGCCGGCTTCGAGATCGTCTCACAGCCGGAGGCCGAGACCTTCATCTGCCGGCGGGGCCCGACCCCCTGGCAGGGGGCCGTCTATCCCTCACGCGGAGCTGCGCGATGATCGAAGCCGCCATGATCTGGAACGAGCCGAACAACAAGTCCCACTGGGACCTCGAGCTCGATCCTGACTGGAGCCGCTTCGCCGAGACCGCAAGCGCCGCCGGCAAGGCCATCAAGGCTGCAAATCCCGCTTTGCCGCGGGTTCTGGGCGGCATGTCGCCGATCGATCCGTTCTTCCTGCTGAAGCTCGCCGAGCGCGGCGTGCTCGACAATGTCGACGTGGTCGCGGTTCACGGGTTCCCGCTCGACTGGAACCTATGGAAGATCGACGAGTGGCCGGAGAAGGTCGAGGAGATCCGCCGCGCCACGCATCTGCCAGTCTGGGTGACGGAGGTCGGCGTCTCGAGCTTCGGCTCGGAGGAAGTGCAGGCCTGGGGCGTGAGGCGGACGGCCGAGCTGCTGGCGGGCCATGTCGACCGCGTGCACTGGTACAGCCTCTACGACCTGCCCAAGACCTGGGAGGCGACGACGCGCCACCGCGAGGCGGAAGGATCGTCCTACTACCGGCATTTCCACATGGGCCTTCTGCGCGAGGACGGCGCGCCGAAGCCTGCCCTTCAGGCGTTCGCCGAGGCGGGGCAGGGGATGGGCCTGTGCCAATGGTTCCACTTCGAGGACCACCGGCTGGACGAGGGGGTCGCGTGGCTGCATCGGCTCGGCGTCAGGCACGTCCGCACGGGGCTATCCTGGGCCGACAGCTTCCGTCCCAACGCGCTCGAATGGTTCGACCGTCAGATGGCGGCCCTGTCCGATTTCGACGTCACCGTCACCTTCTGCTTCACGCCGGAGCATCGGGGAATCGCGCCGCACCACACCAGCCCGCCGATCGATCCGGAGGAGTTCGCCTCGTTCTGCGGGGATATGGTCCGCCGCTACGCGCCCAGTGGAACGGCCGCGGACGCTGGCGCGCCTGTGAGCGACGAGGAGTGGGCCAGTAAGGACCCCTCCGCCAATCTCGAGACGCTGCTGCGTCACGTCGGCGGCGGCGGCTGACATGGGCCGGGCGTGACGGTTCGGCGGGGCGGCCTTATAGCTGCGGGCCGGGCCTCAGGTCCCGTCGGAACTGGTCGAGAACCCATGGCTGAACCCGCAGGCTTCGCGTCGCTTCACCGGCATGGCTTCGTCCGCGTCGGCGTGGCCACGCCAAAGGTTTTCGTCGCCGATCCGCAACGGAACGCCGCAGCGACGCTTGAGCAGGCGGCCTCGGCCGCGGAGCAGGGCGTCGACCTGCTCATCTATCCGGAGCTCGGCCTCTCGGGTTACGCAATCGATGATCTGCACCTGCAGGACGCCCTGCTCTCCGGCGTCGAACGCGCGCTCGCTGAGGTCGTCGAACGCAGCCGTGAGCTGAGCTCCGTCCTCCTGCTGGGGGCTCCGGTCCGGCGCAACGGACGCGTCTACAACTGCGCCGTCGCGGTGGCGCGCGGGCGCATTCTCGGCGTCGTGCCCAAGACCTTCCTGCCGAACTATCGGGAGTATTACGAGAAGCGCTGGTTCGCCTCGGGCGCCGGCCTGCGCGGCCTCGAGATTGAGCTCGCCGGCCAGGTCGCGCCTTTCGGCGCGGACCTCCTGTTCGCGGCCGAGGATCTTCCGGACTTCGTCTTCCACGTCGAGATCTGCGAAGATTATTGGGCGCCGACGCCGCCCTCGACCATGGGCGCGCTCGCCGGCGCGACGATCCTCTGCAATCTCTCCGCATCGAACATCACCGTCGGCAAGTCGGCCGACCGCGCGCTGCTCTGCGCCTCGCAATCGATGCGCTGCGTCGCCGCCTACGCCTATTCGGCGGCCGGCGACGGCGAGAGCACGACCGACATGGCCTGGGACGGGCAGGGGTCGATCTACGAAATGGGCGAGCCGCTCGCCCAGTCGGAGCGGTTTTCGCGCAGGCCGCAGATCATCGCCGCTGACGTCGACGTCCAGCGCATCCGGCTCGAGCGCGCCCGCACCCCCACCTTCAACGACGCGGCCGCGCTCGCCGGGCATCCGGAGACGAGTTTCCGCACCGTCCGGTTCCGTCACGAGCCGAGCTTCGCGGATCTCGGCCTCAGGCGGGCGATCCGCCGCTTCCCTTATGTGCCGGACGCGCCGGAGCGGCTCGACCTCGACTGCTACGAGAGCTTCAACATCCAGGTCAGCGCGCTGGTGCGCCGCTTCGAGGCCACGACCGGCTCGCACATGGTGATCGGCGTCTCCGGCGGCCTCGACTCCACCCACGCGCTGATCGTGGCCGCCAAGGCCTGCGACCTGATGGGGCTGCCGCGCTCGACGATCCTCGGCTTCACCATGCCGGGCTTTGCGACCGGCGAGGAGACCAAGGGCAACGCCTGGAAGCTCATGCGCGCGCTCGACGTCGAGGCGGAGGAGATCGACATCCGGCCCGCCGCCCGTCAGATGCTGGCCGACATGGGCCACCCGTTCGCGCGCGGCGAGAAGGTCTACGACATCGCGTTCGAGAACGTGCAGGCAGGCTTGCGGACCGATTATCTGTTCCGGCTCGCAAACCACCGCCGCGGCTTCGTGGTCGGCACCGGCGACCTTTCGGAACTGGCGCTCGGCTGGTGCACCTATGGCGTCGGCGACCAGATGAGCCATTACGCCGTCAACGCCGGGCTGCCGAAGACGCTGATCCAGTACCTGATCCGCTGGACGGTGCGCACCGGCCAATTCGACGCCGCGACCGGCGACGTCCTGACCGCGATCCTCGGCACCGAAATCTCGCCGGAACTGGTGCCCGCCGACGACACCGGCGCGATCCAGAGCACGCAGTCGAAAGTCGGCCCCTATGAGTTGCACGACTTCTTCCTGTTTCACATCCTGCGCTACGGACTGCCGCCCTCGAAGGTGGCGTTCCTCGCCTGGCACGCCTGGCGGGACGCCTCGGCTGGCCTGTGGCCGGCGCATTTCCCGGACGACGCGAAGAACGCCTATGACCTCGCCACGATCGCGCGCTGGCTGGAGGCCTTCTTGCGCCGGTTCTTCCAGACCAGCCAGTTCAAGCGCAGCGCGCTTCCGAATGGCCCCAAGATTTCGGCGGGCGGCAGCCTGTCGCCGCGGGGCGACTGGCGCGCGCCGTCGGATTCGGTCGCTGACATCTGGCTCGCCGAACTCCGCGAGGCGCTGCCGGAGCTTGGCGGGGACTAACGCTCAGGCCACGCCGCGAGCAGCGGCTCGGCGGTGGTCAGGAAGATCTGCTGGCCGAAGCGCTGGGCGTAGAGCTTGATCAGCGCGTCATGCGTGTCGTCGCTGGAGCTGCACAGCGCGTCCTTCACCAGCACGACGAAATAGCCCCGCTCCACCGCTGAGAAGACCGCCGCGGCCACGCACATGTCCGTCTCGGCGCCCGTGACGACGAGCGTGTCGACGCCGCGCGCCTGGAGATCCTGGTGCAGCTGCGTGTTGTGGAACGGCGAGTAGCCGGGCTTGTCCAGCACTGCCGCCGGCGGCGCGAGACGCGCGAGCGGATCGAGCAGCTTCAGCAGCTCCGGGTCCATGCGCTCGCGCGTGAAGTCCCGCCATCGTTCGAAATAAGCGCGCCAGGAGCCCTGCGCGTCGTCCGGCGTGTGGGGCGGAATAAAGCGCGTGAAGATCGTCTCGGCGGCGTGTCGTGCGGCGATCTCCTCCACGACCGGCAGCACCCGGTCCATCCAGGGCGTGCGCCACGCTGTGTCCTCGGCGAACATCTTCTGCATGTCGATGCAGAGATGGGCGACGGCGCGACCCGACAGATCCGGGCATTCGCGCTCCTGCGTCGGTTTGCCGTTATCGCCCACTCCGCACCTCCAGCCTGAAGAACTCCGGAGGCGATAAGGCGCGCGACGGCTCCGGCGTTCCCGAGTTCAGGCGATCAGCGCCGCTCGGGGTGCACGACCACGGTGGCGGTCAGCCCGGAGGAGAGCTGAAGGTCCGCCGGCGGATCGACAATGCTGATGCGCACCGGCACGCGCTGCGCGAGGCGCACCCAGGAGAAGCTCGGATTGACGTCAGCGATCAGGTCGTTGCTGGTCGTGTTCTCGCGATCGACCACCGCGCGCGCGATGCTCTCGACGCGGCCGCGCAGCTCGCCCGAGCGGCCCATCAGCCGGATCGTCGCCGGATCGCCGGGATGGATCGCGAACAGCTTGGTCTCCTCGAAATAGCCGGCGACGAAGAAACTGTCGCTGTCGACCAGCGCGACGACGCGGTTGCCTGCAGTGACGTAGTCGCCCGGATCGAGCAGCAGATTGGTGACGTAGCCGTTGACCGGCGAACGCACCGTGGTGCGGTCGAGGTCGAGCTCCGCCACCTCGCGTTCGGCGATCGCCTGCTGCAGCGCGCCTTCGGCGGAGGCGAGCGCCGTCTGCGCCTGCTCGCGGGTCTCCTCCGAGACCGCCGCGGAAGTCAGCTTCTCGCGCCGTTCGGCCTCGCGGCGGCGCTGCTCGACCTCGGCCCGGCGCTCCGCCTCGATCGCCCGAGCGCGGTCGAGCGCCAGCCGGTACCGCGCCTGGTCGATGACGAACAGCACGTCGCCCTTATGAACCGTCTGGTTGTCGCGGATGCGCAGGTCCGACACCGCCCCCGAGACATCGACGACCATCTGCACGATGCGCGCCCGCACCCGGCCGTCCCGGGTCCAGGGGGTTTCCGTGTAGGAGCGCCAGACATAGACGCCGGCGACGATCGCGGCCGCCACCGCGAGAAGCGTGACGGCGTAGCGCAGAATGCTGCGGGGCGACGGCATCTCGGCGGCGAACTCACATCAGGGCGGCGACAAGCGCCGCCAGGAGGACGACATAGGCGCACAGGTTGAACAGCGCCGGATGCCAGACGAAGCGATAGAAGCCTCCGCGTTCGAGCGCCAGCCGCAGCGGCTGCCACAGCAGCATGGCCGCCCCGGCGTAAAGCAGGAGCGGCGGCACGTAGACGCCGAGAATGTCGACTTCCTTGATCATGCGGCGGCCGCGCCGAACACCGCCGGATGCCGGGTCAGGCTGCCGCGAAGCGCCGCGACCGCCACCGCGAGATCGGCCGCGTCCCGTCGCTCGGCAAGTCCGGGATCGAGCGCCGCCGCAAGCGCCGCATCGATCTCGTCGAGCGGGAGGCGGGAGGGCTCGCCGCGCGCCAGGCGGCGGAAATGGTCCGAGAGCCGATCAAGCGCCTGCCCGATCGCGCCGGCGGCCTGCGGCGGCAGCCCGGCGGCATAGCGCCTGAGGGCGAGGGCGTTGAGCCCGACGCGCAGCCCGGCCAGCGCCCCCTGCTCGATGGCGAGATGATCGGGATTGGCGAGGTCGAGGCGCGTCATCAGGCTGTTGATGCGGTCGAACATGCGGCTCTCGAAGGCCAGCCGGGGCGGCGGGCGGCGGGCGCCCGAAACCTCCGCCAACTCCTCCCGCAGACCCCGCGTCAGCCTGGCGATCGGCCATGCCGCGCCGATCGGACGCAGCACGCGCAGCAGCACGGTCGCCAGCGCAATCCCGGCGAGGCTCGCCACGACCATGTTGGCGAAGCCGGCAAAGTCGAGCGTCATTTGCCTGGACAGACCCATCATGCTGAGGGCGCCGAGGCCGAAGGCGAGGGCGCTCAGCCCGGTGCGGCGATCGCCCATGAAATAGGTGACCCCGAGCAGCAGCGGCGCGAGCGCCATGGCGAGTTCGTCAAAACCCTCCAGTCGCGGCAGGATGACGTAGCCGTAGAGCGCCGCCACGGCGGCGCCCGCCGCCGTCATCCGCAGGAAGGCGCCGGAGGCGACGGCCGGATTGTCCTGCTGGGCGAACAGGCTGACCATCACGGCGACCTGAAGGGCGGCGCTCGCGCCCGCCGGCCAGCCGGTCGCGATCCAGAACGCGAAGGTGGCGAGCAGCGAGAGAGCGGCCGTCACGCCCGCGACCAGGGCGAGACCGTAGTCCCGGTAGCGCACCAGGGTGGCGGGGCCGTCCGCCTTGAAGGCTGAGGCGGAATCTTCCCTGGGAGTCGCCAGAAGATCGAGTTCTTCGCGGAGCAGCAGGAGATCGCGGCTTCGCAGCAGGATTGAGCGTTCGATCAGCCGCTCGGGATCGCGCCTCATGTCTTCGAAGCGCGGGGCCGCGCTCGTCAGCGCCCGTTCGGCGGAAGCCCGGACCTCGTCCGTCGTCTCCCGCGCCATCGCGTCGGCGGCCGAGAGCAGCAGCGGCTGCAACGCGGCAAGCCGCTCCGGCCGTTCGGCGGCGACGACTTCCAGACGGTCATGCACTGAGACCAGCAGCGCCAGAAAGCTCATCAGCCGGCCGTGAAGCAGCCGCAGCCGCCGATTCGACATGCGCACGGAGGGGCTGTCGAAATTCGCCTGCACCCGCAGCCCCTCGAGGGCGACGACATTCGCCACGATGGCCCGCCGGTCCCGCAACACGCGCGCGGGGTCCGGGCGGCCGCGCAGCGTGTCTGACGCCCACGCCGAGGCTGCGGCCAGCGCGGAATCCGTCGCCGCTCGCAAAGCGCCCGCGGCCTGCTGGGGAAACGCCACCTGGCTGAGCACGGTCGCGCACAGAATTCCGACGAAGATTTCGGACGCCCGCCAGAGCGCCGCCATGAAGATGGTGTCGGGCGCCTCCACAGCGGGGAAGGCCACGATCGCGATCGTGTAGCCAGAGAGGAGCGCGCCATAGGCGGCGGGGGCGTCGCGGAGGTAGATCGAACAGGCGACGCAGGCGCCGACCCAGAGCGACGCGACGACCGCGAAGAGGTCGGGGGTGTTGTAGAGAGCGGCCGTGAACGCGACCGCCGCGACAGCGCCGACGCAGGTGCCGACGACGCGATACAGCGATTTCGACAGCACCATGCCGGCCAGCGGCTGCGACACGATGAGGACCGTCATCATCGAGGTCGACGCCTGGGGCAGGTCGACCAGCAGCGCGATGTAGCCGGCGAGTAGGGCCGCCCCGGCGGTGCGCAGCGCAAAGATCATGCGCGTCCGCCCGGCCCGATCCATCCGCGTCGCCTTCCGCTCTGCCTCGAGGCGAGCGCCCCGGCGGCAGCCCTGTTAGCGCTTCCGCCGCCGTTCCTGAAGCGCCCGTGGCGCGGAGCTGCGCCACGGATCTGTCGCAACTGACCGGCCGCGGCGGCGGCCGGTCACACGGGCAAGACCTGTCGGCTTACTTGTCGAGCTGCTGGGCCATCTCGAGATGGTGCTTCAGCTCCGGCAGCGTCTTGCCGGCCCATTCCTTCAGCGCCGGATCGTCGCCGCCCTCGGAATAGCGCTCGAACAGCGAGACGGCGTCCTTGTGGGCCGAAACCTGGTCGTCGACATACTGGTCGCCGAAGTCGCTGCCTTTACGGCCGTTCAGGTCGTCGAGCATGCTCTTCTGCGAGCTCGCCATCTCGGTCGGCAGCGTCGCCTTGACCTTGCCGCCCTCGACCATCGACTTCAGCTCCGAAGTGGTCTTGTTGTGCGCCTCGACCATCTGGTTGGCGAAGTCCTTGATCTTCGGGTCGACGTCCTGAGACTTCGCGGCTTCGCTGGATTGGATCTCGAACATGTCGCTGCTGGCGGCCTGCGTCACGAAGTCCTGAGTGCTCGGCGCAATGCCGAGAACCGAGTTGACGCCGGTCTTTTCGCCCACAGATTGCGCGAACGCAGGCGTCGCCAGGATCAGAGCTGCGGCTATCAGAGTGAGCTTTCTCATCGAACGTCCTCCTAAACTGCCCAGACAATGCTTCGACCGAGGACAATGTTCCGCGGCCCTGCGCGGCCCCGGGCGAAATCCGAGGGGCTCCGGCGCGCCCGTCCGCCGCAGACTTGGGCGCGGTCCTCGAGGCTGTCGTTCGAGATGACGCCTCCGCCGGTTGCTACAAGCCGATCAGCAGGATCGCTGCGGGTTCTGACCTATAATGTGAGGAGGTGCCTGGGCCTGGATCGGGCTTACTCGACCGACCGGATCGCTCGCGTGATCGCGCAGACCGGCGCGGAGATCGTCGCGCTGCAGGAGCTCGACCTCGGGCGCGCCCGCAGCGGCGGGATCGACCAGGCGGCCGAGGTCGCCGCGGCGCTCGGCATGAGCCTGTTCTTCCACCCCGCCATGACCGTTCTCGAGGAGCGTTATGGCGACGCCATCCTGTCGGCGCTGCCGATCAGGCTGGTGAAGGCCGCCGCCATATCGGACGGGCCGGCGCGATGGAGCCGAGAGCCGCGCGGCGCGCTCTGGGCGGAGGCCGAAGTCTCAGGCCGCCCGGTGCAGATCGTCACCACGCATTTCGGGCTGTGGCGTCGGGAGCGGCGCGAGCAGGCTGAGGTGATGGTCGGCCCGGACTGGCTCGGGCACCCGGCGTGCAGAGACCCGGTGGTGCTGTTGGGCGACTTCAATTCGGTGCCCACGTCCCGCGCCTACAAGCGTCTGGCTGGCAGGTTGCGTGACGTCCAGAGCGCGCGGCCGGGCGTCGACGCGCGCACCTATCCGACCCGGCGTCCCCTGCTGAGGATCGACCACATCTTCGTCAGCGAGGGGGTGGAGGTGGAGGGCCTTTGGGCGGTCCGCAGCCTGGAGGCGACGGTCGCCTCCGACCATCTGCCGCTCTGCGCCGACTTGCGCGTGGCGGTTCCGGGATGAGCCTCTCCTCCGCCTCGCCCCGCGCCGCCTGGCGGAGCGTCTGGTTGCGCTGGCAGAAGCCGATCAAGCTCGCCGGCACGGCCGCCGTGCTCGCGCTGACGGCGTATCTCCTTTGGCGGGCGCTTCGGCCCTACAGCGTGGCGGAGCTCGGCGCCGCCGTCGCGGCGATCCCGGCCGCGCGCCTCATGGCCGCCGGCGGCTTTGCGGCGGCGAGCTATTTCTGTCTGACCTTCTTCGACTATCTCGCGCTGCGCTATGTCGGCGCGCCGCTCGCCTATCGCCGAGCCGCGCTCGCGTCTTTTTGCAGCCTGTCGCTCGGTCACACATTAGGGCTCGCGGGCGTAAGCTCCGGCGCCGTCCGCTACCGGTTCTATTCGCGCTGGGGCCTGTCGGGCGAGCAGGTCGCGAAGCTCATCGTGTTCTGCGGCGTGACAGTCGCCCTCGGCCATCTCGCGCTTGCCGGCGGGGCGCTGCTGGCGGATCCAAGCCTCGGGGAGCGCGCGCTGCGGCTCGACGCGACGGCGGTCAGGGCGGTGGCGCTCGTCTGCCTCGCTCTGCCCGTGCTCTACCTCGTCGCCGCCGCTCTCGTGCGCGGCCGCCTGATCCTCTTCGGGCGCAGCGTGGCGATGCCCGCATTCCGCCTCGCGCTGGCGCAGGTCGCGGTGGCGATCGTCAACTTCGCGTGCGTCGCGGCCTGCATGTGGCAGGCGCTGGCGGCGATCTCGGACGCCGGATATCCGGAGGTCGCCGGCGCCTACGCGGCCGCGAACGCCGCGACCATGCTCACCCACGCTCCAGGCGGCCTCGGAGTGGTCGAGACCGTGGTGCAGCGGCTGCTGCCGCAAAGCGACCTGATCGGCGGGCTGCTGGTCTACCGGCTGATTTATTTCCTGGCGCCGCTCGCCATCGGCTCGGTCACGCTGCTTGTGACCGAAATCATGTTCAGGCGTCGCGCCGGCGCGTGATCCGCTGGTCCCTCCGGCGCAGCAGCCACGGCGGCTCGAACGGGCGCGCCGGGTCGAGCAGGCTGGTGCCGGGAACCGGTTTGGTGGAGCCGCGGGTCCGGATCGCGTCGAAGGAGCGAAGGCCGCGCGCGCCCGTGTTCAGGCGCTCGATGGTCTTGACCAGCGAGCCGGTCTCGGCGAACGCGGCCTCGACGGCCGCGCCGGGCACGCCGAGGTGCTCCGCGAGCAGGTGGTTTCGCAAGGAGGCCACCGCCGCACGGTCGGCCTCGTCGCGGGCCTCGAGCGCGACGTCGAGCTCCGTGTCGAGCCCGACGGAGCGGTTGTTGAGGTTGGAGGAGCCGATCCGCAGCAGCCGGTCATCCGCGATGATGAGCTTGGAGTGGATCAGGACCGAACAGTCTGTATCGCCGCCCGGCACGACCGGGTTGTAGATGCGGAACCGGCCGTGCCGGTCGGCGCGGCGCAGGCGGCGGATCATGCGGTCGCGATTGCGCCCCATGACCTGGCGCTCGATGAAGCCGTGCGACGCGAGGCTCACGATCGCGATCACCTCCGGCCCATCGGGTTCGCTGAGGCGGCGCTCCAGGACGTCGCCCACAAAGGTCGCGGCGAAATACTGCGCCTCGATGTAGATGGTCCGCTCCGCCGCCCAGAGCATGTCTTCCGTCAGCCGCGCAGCCTCATGGGCGCTCCGACCGTCGCCCCAGTCCGGCACCGTGCGGGCGATTGCGAGAGTCGTGTCGGTGAAGTGCACCCGCGCGCTTTCCGGCCAAGGCACAGGGGAGGGGGTGCAATCCGGCGTCTCGCCCGTGCCCTTCTTCCAGCGCCAGCAGGCGTGATCGGACACCGCCCGGGCCGCCTCGCCGTCAAACGCCATCTGTACGTCGTGGATCGGCCCATAGAGGCTGCCGCCGGTGGTCTTTCGCCGCGGATCGCCATGGCGATGTTCTTCGGTGTCCCAGCGATCGAGCGTGAGATCGATGCCGCCCGTGAACGCGAAGGCTCCGTCGATTGCGACAATCTTCTGGTGATGGGCGGCGTAGAGCGGGTGCGTCGTGTCGAGCCGGAGGCTGATGCGCGGGTGCTGCTGCCATTCGGTGCCGATCAGAAGCTCGGCCGGGCCGCTCGGCCCGTGGGCGACGGCGGAGCTCCAGACCAGCACCCGCACCTCGAGTTCCGGCCGCTCCTCGACGAGCTGCCGCAACAGCCGCCCCAGCGGCGGCGACTCGTCTTCGGAGACGTCGAGCCGGAGCCTGATCCGCGGATCGAAGTCCCAGCCCACGATCAGAATGGAGCGGCGGGCCGACCGCAGGGCGGTCTCCAGCGCCGCGAAATAGTCGGCGCCGTGGACCAGCACGCCGACGCGGTCCGCGACCGCGGTCTTCCAGCAGTTCCAACCCCGCTCGAAAGTTCCATCCCGCGGCGCCTCCGGGGCGCTTGCGGGAAGGGGCGGACTGTCGGCGGTCGGCTTGTCCACGTGATCCTCAGTCAGCCGACACACCGCGGTCGGGTTCACGTCGGGGTGATTGATGTGGAGCGCGCGCGTCAGCCGGCGAGAGGCAGAGTGTCGCTCAGCATCCCGCCCAGCATCACCAGGCCGAACGTGAGGATCAGCGCCGCCGCGCCCGCTTCCAGCAGCGCCAGGAGCGCGCCGCCGAAGCTCGGCCGCGCCGTCGCGATCCTGAGCGCGGTCGCTTTGGCGCCGACAGCGAGCGCGGCGATCGCCGCGACGGTCAGGGCCGTTCCGCCCGCCATCGCCAGCGTCGCGAGCACGCCCGCCCAGGCGAGCCCCTGCGCCAGCGCGAACACCAGCACGATCAGCGCGCCGGTGCAGGGCCGCAGGCCGACCGCGAGCACGGCGGCGCCGGCGCGACGCCAATCCACACGCCCCTGCACGAGCGCGGGATCCACGCCATGCTCGTGGGCGCAATCCGGACCATGGACATGGACCGGCAGCCCGCGCGCCGCGCGCAGCAGGCCGCGCCCCTTGCGCCACAGCAGGACCGCGCCGAGCGCCCCGATCGCCGCATAGCTCGCGGCCTCGAGCCAGTAGGTCGCGGCCCCCATGGCCATGCTGGTCGCGCCGACCAGCATGGTGAGCGCGCCAACGACGACAATCGCGGTCGCAGCCTGGGCGAGCGCGGCCAGCGCGGACAGCGCCACCCCGCGCCGGAAACCCTCGCCGGTCGCGACCAGATAGGACGAGATCACCGCCTTGCCGTGTCCAGGCCCCGCGGCGTGGAAGACCCCATAGGCGAAGGATAGGCCGATGAGCGACCAAAGCGCCGCAGGGTCGGTGCGGATGGCGCGGATCGCATGCGACAGCGCCTGGTAGAACAGCGACTGCTTGGCGGCGATCCAGGCGAAGAATCCGGTCGGCGCCCCAGCGCCGGGGGCGTCAGGGCGTCCGACGCCGAACGGCCCGGCCGCTCCCTGTGCCCAGGCCGGGTGGGCGGCCGCACAGAACAGCGCGGCGCCCCCGGCGATCGCAAGAAGCCGCCAAAGCAGGCCAGATCGGCTCACCGGCAGGTCACCAGCAAGGTGTTGGAGAACTGCGCGCCGAAATTCGCGCCGGGCGATAGGCCGCTGAAGAAGCTCTCGCTGAGCTTTTTCGACTGCGTCGCGTCGGGCGCTTTGGGTCGCTCCAGATCGACGCCGCAGCCGTCCGGAGCCGAGACCGTCCTGGCCGGGTTGTCCTTGGCGAACTCGAAAGCCACGAAATAGGTCGGGTCGTAGACCTCAACTCGGAACGGCTCACCCTTGGCGGGCGCGTTCTCCTTGACGGGCAGCGTGAAGTGCAGGGTCAGCAGCCCCTGCGGACCGCTCTCCAGCCAATAGTCGACGGGTTTGTCGAAGACGACGCGCTTGTCGCCGAACTTGCCGAAGGTGAAGAACTTGAACTCGGCGAGGGAGGTCACGTTCACTTCGGCTAGCGGGGCGAGCTCCTCCCGCGTCAGCTTGCCGTCGCCATTGGCGTCGAGGCCCTGCGTCGCGAAGGACGAGAACATCTCGTCGAACGTCCAGGCGTGCCGCACGGCGGTGATCTGGCCGTCGTCGCCATAGACGATCTCGCTGCGCGCCGTGACCCAGACGTGCGGGTGGGCGCTCGCCCCCGCGGCGGCCAGGCAGAAGAGCAGGGCGAGCAGGAATCGTATCGGAATCATGAGGCCTCGCCGCCTGGGAATCGGGCGGAGTTCTCGACCGGCAGTGCGGCCGAAACGCGGCGTTCAACCGGGCTCCGGAGCGTTCCGGCCCTCCTCACGAAGGTTTGGCGGCCGAGGCTGCTATCTCGTGCGCGAGCGCATGATAGAGCCCCTGCTTCATCACCAGCTTGGACGCCCCGTCCGATACGATCGCGGCGAGCATCAGCGGGATGATGAGCTCGTGATTGCCGGTCATCTCCGACACGATGACGAAGGCGGTGATCGGCGCCTGCACCACGCCGGTCAGCACGGACACCATGCCGATCAGCGCGATCGCGCCCGGCGACGCGCTTGGGAACAGCTGCGCGACGTCGGCCCCGAGGCCGGCGCCGATCGACAGCGAGGGCGCGAACACGCCGCCCGGCACGCCGCTCATCGCCGAGAAGGCGGACGCGAGGAACTTGAGCGGCGTGAACGCCCAGCCGGCCTCGTGCGGGCCGTGGATCGCAGCGCGCGCTTGTTCGTAGCCGGCGCCGAACACCGCTCCGTCCGAGGCGAGGCCGCAAAGCGCGACGCCGAGGCCGCACAGCGCGGCGAACAGCGCGGGATGCGCCTTCATCCAGCGGCCCGCGCGACCCGGGGCGCCGCAGGCGCCGAGGATCACCAGCCGCGAGAAGAGGCCGCCGGCGAGGCCGCCAACCACCGCGCACAGGAAGATCGCCGCCCAGTCGGAGCCGAGCGGCAGCCTTGCGGCCGTGAAGCCGAAATAGGCGTAGTTGCCGACAAGCGCGAGCGAGGTCAGGCCCGCCGCGATCACCGTTCCGATGATGAGGCCGCTGGTCCGCGTCTCGAAGGCTCGGCTCATCTCCTCGATGCCGAACACGATGCCGGCGAGCGGCGTGTTGAAGGCGGCGGCGACGCCGGCGGCCGAGCCCGCCAGCATGAAGCCCGGCTGTCGATACGGCGCGAAGCGGCCGATGGCGTACATAATGGACGCGCCGATCTGCACCGTCGGGCCCTCGCGCCCGCTCGACGCGCCGCAGAACAGCGCCAGCGTCACAAGCGCGATCTTGCCGAGCGCGATCCGCATGGACACGAGCGAGCGGCGAAAACCTTCGTCCTGGCTCTGCCGCGCGGCGATCACCTGCGGGATGCCGCTGCCTTGCGAGCCCGGCACGAGCCGCACGGAGGCCCAGCGCGCCAGCCAGAAGCCGCCCGGGGTGACGATCAGCGGAAGATAGGGCGAGATCGCGAAGATTTGGCGGAAGCCGTATTGCGCCCCGTCCGCGAGCTTCGCGATCAGCACCGCGGCCGCGCCCACCAGCAGGCCGCCCGAGATGAACACAAGGCGCTGCAGCCACCGCCGACCGGCTTCGCGCGAGACGTGACGAATTCGGGGCATCAGCATGACTGTCCAGATCGGGCGGCGCGAAGCCTTGACGGACGAGGGGCGGAGGCTCGCTCTCTTTAGCGGTCAGGCGGCGGCCGGCATAGAAGTTATCGGCGACCGCCGATGCGCCGCGAAGGCCGCAAAACCAGGCGCGCCGCTCCCTTGACCCCGCCGGGCGCCGTCTGTTTGATGGCCCGCCTTGCGGACGGGGGGCGCCGCGTGATGCGGCAGCATGAGTGAGCGGGCGATTTGGAGTCGGACGAGAAGACGCGAAAGGCCGCCTCGCGCGCCTATGTGAAGGCGCGGCGCTACGAGAAGAGGTTCGATTACGACAGCGCGGCGGCTTGGCACCGGCGCGCGCTCCGTCTGGGTCGCGAGAGTCCGGAAGGCTATGCGCAACTCGGCGCGTGCCTCGCGCGCCTGGAAGACCATAACGGCGCTGCAGAGGCCTATCAGCGCTCGCTCCAGGACCCGGACGCTCCGCTCGCGCGATATACGGCGCTCGCCTTGCTGCTGGTGAGGACCGGAAGGGCCGACCGCGCCGACCAGGTTTATCAGGAGGCGTGGCGGCGCTTCCCGTCCGGGGGGCTGGCGCTCGAGCTCGGCCGGGCGACGCAGGCTTCCGAGATCTTCAGCATGATGGCGGGCGACGCCGCGAAGGGCCCGGAGCTCGAGGCGCTTCGCCATGCGCTTGGCGCCCGTGACGCCCGGGAGGTCGACACGATCGGGCTGCTGGCGCGGCTTTCGGGCCGGCCGGAGCTCTCCGCCTATTTCTGGCTCTATCTGCACGCGCGGTTGTTCCGCGAGAACTTCGCCGCCGCCGCCCTGCTCGCGAAGCAGATCGCCGCCGAGCATGTCCTGGCGGCAGCCGAAGATGCGCCGCCCCAGTCCCTCGAGGAGCTTCATATCGCCGTCGCGGCGGCCTGCTATGCGGGACGCTTCGCAACGGGCCACGAGATTCTGGACCGCTTCGCCGCGGAGCAGGAGTCCGATGACAATAGAGCCGCGGTGCTCTCCGTAGGCGTGGATCTGCTTCTGAGCGAAGGCCGCGTAGACGAGGCGCGCCAGCTGTCCGCCGAGGGCGGAGAGGTCGGAGACGCGACGTTCCGAGACATGCTTCGCGGCAAGTCATGTGCGATCGTGGGACCGGCTGTGAACGGTCTCGGCTCCGGCGCGGAGATCGACGGTCACGATCTGGTCGCGCGCACCAACGCCACGGACGGGGCGCTGCTGGAGAGCAACCGCGCGATGTCCGGCGCGCGGACCGACATCGTGTTCTACAGCGCCGCCTACATCAGGACCCGGACGCGCAACATCCTGGACTACCTCGCAGCCCATCCGCCGAAGCTGATCGTGCTGCGGGGCCCGAGCACGCGGAAGCAGTTCGCCAAAAGACTGCCTGGCCAACCGAGCAGGCTGTGGACGTCGCAGGAGAGGCTCGATTTCGTAGGCCACGGCTTCGCGCTTCGACACATCCTGCATGATCTCGTGCTGCACGCCGACCAGCCCGTCTCGGTGTACAACGCTGACTTCTATCTCGGCGAGCTGCTGCACTACCCAGGATACTTCGACGAGGGGATCAATCTTTCGGTCGAATATGCCCGGCACGATGTGTTCGACGCCTTCATGTTCATGAAGCGTCTGGCTGAAAGCGGCCACATCCGATGTGACGCGGTGCTGCAAGCGATCCTCGCCGAGGACATCGCGGACTTCGCCTCACGCGTCAGCGACCGGCTTCAGAGCGGCGGGCGCGAGCGCAAGGTCGCCTGATGAAATACGGCGTCCTGACCTTCAGCTACGCGAACTTCGCAGGGTTCGCGCGAGCGATGAAGCGTAACGGCGTCTACTCGATAAACCTCGGCGACTTCATGCAGACGCTCGCGACCCGCAGCGTCTACCGGCGTTTGGGCGTGGCCGACGCAGACGTCATAGCGGTCGATCGCGACACGATCGCCGGCTATTCAGGCCCGCCGGTCGTGTTGCCGATGAACGGCTGCTTCTACGACTGGTGCTTTCCGCTGCCGGAGACCATCACGCCGCTGTTCGTGGGCTTTCAGGCGCGCGCCGGCGTGATCGACCGTTTCCACGAATATCTCGCGCGCTTTCAGCCGATCGGCTGCCGCGACGCGGCGACGGCGCGGGCGCTCAGGTCCCACGGAGTTCAGGCCTATGTCACCGGCTGCCTCACGCTGGCGCTGCCGCCCCGGGAGGCTCAGCCGGAGGAACGCAAGACGCTGGTGGTCTATGGCGCAAAGGCCGGACGGTTGCCCTCGGAACTCCTGCCGTTCGCGCCGCGGGAGCTGTTCGCCGACCTCGGCTTCGTCTCGCAGCGCAAGCATGTGCACCGCTTTCCGCTCGATGAGGCCGGACGAGCGGACGCCGAGCGCCACGCGGCCCATCTGCTGCGCACCTACCGCAAGTCGGCCTCGCTGGTGATCACGCCGCTGCACCATGCCGCAACGCCTTGCATCGCCTCCGGCGTGCCGGTGGTGATCGCCCGCGCGATTGACGATTCACGCTTCAGCTTCCTGCGGAGCCTGCTGCCAGTCTACCTGCCCGAAGATTTCGGTCGCATCGACTGGTCGCCGCGCCCGGTGGACGTCGAGCCGGTGCGGGCGCGGCTCATCGAGGAGGTTCGGCGGGGCCTCAATCGGATCGGGATGACGCCGGCGCCTCCGGCCCAGCCGATCCCCGAGAGCGGCTCTGCGGCTCTTCGCAGCGCTTAGCCATAGCCGGCGCGTCGGGCATTTGCGGCGACCCGCGCTCCAAAGCGTTCGCGCCGGGCGGCGAACGCCCGCTCGACCCCCGAATGTCCGCTGGCGGTCTCAGCCTTGCTGAAGATTCGGTGGCCTGCCGGGCTGGACGGCGCTTCCAGCGATAGAAACGCAAACAGAGCCCGCCGCTCGTCCTCGTAATGCTCGATGCGGGAGGTCCGCACCTTCTTCGGCCAGCGGTCCTGCAGGTCGAGCAGGTGCCCGGTAATCGCGTTCCAGCGGTCGAGATGCTTCAGATAGAGCGCGTCGAGGCCGGCTTCGTCGTTCTGCTCCGCCAAGGCCATCAGGGTCGGCAGCTCCCAGGCCACGATCGCGCTTTCGATCGAGGCGAGCGGCGCCCGGACGGTGTGGACGATCTTGCCGGCAGGAAACATCCGCAGCAGGTTGAGCGGTACGCGATCTGGTCCGTAGCGGATTTCCTTGAAGCCCCAGCGGGTTTTGCCTGGCGGCAGGCGCTTTGCGAACAGTTCGAGCACCAGAGCGCGCTGGGCGGCCATGAAGTCGGCTCTGCGGAAGCCGTTCATCCAGGCCATGCCCCGGCCGTCATGCTGGAGCGTCTCGATCTCCGCAGCCGAGCTCACCGGCTCCCGCGGGTAGACGTATTTTGTCAGCTGCCTGTTGGTCGCGGCTTCGCCGCCCCAGCGGAACAGGCCCGCCAGCACGCCGCTGTGCTCGCCCCAGATCCAGACGTTCCCGGTCTCGCAGAGCCTGACCTGCTGGAAGGTCGAGCCGCAGCGTCCGGCGCCGAGCAGGAAGATCGGGTCGAGCGCCAATTCCGGCTCAGCCATTCCAGGCGCCGCTCCTACTGAACATAGCTGCGCCTCGCAGCCGTGAATCACTTGCTGACGGCAGTATCGGCCAATTGATGTTCGGGTGCGACGGGTCGGCGGAGCTCTCCGCCGCCCGGAACCCGCGCAACGCCCTCCGGGTTCTCCAGCGAGGCGTCTGAAGGCGGTCTGGCGGAACACCCGACGCTCGCCCCTCGCGAAGCACGTACGAAGGACAGGACCATGGCCAAGCGGCGCTCGAACGGCGTCATCGTGATCACAGGCGCATCGAGCGGGATCGGCCAGGCGACCGCCGAGGCGTTCGCGAGGCAAGGCGCACGGCTCGTGCTGGCGGCCCGCGACGGCGTCGCGCTCGAGACGGTCGCGGCGCGCTGTCGCGCGGGAGGCGCGGCTGACGCGATCGCCGTGGCGACTGATGTCACCGACGCCGCGGCGGTCAAGGCGCTGGCGGAGCGGGCGCGAAGCTGGGGCGGACGCATCGACGTCTGGGTCAGCAATGTCGGGGTAGGGGCCGTCGGCCGCTACCACGAGACTCCAATGGAGGCGCATGCGCAGGTGATCCGCGCGAACCTCATCGGCCACATGAACGACGCCCATGTCGCGGTCCCGATCTTCCTCGAACAGGAGGACGGCGTGTTCGTGAACATGATCTCGCTCGGCGGATTTGCGGCGGCCCCCTTCGCAGCCGCCTACAGCGCAAGCAAGTTCGGGCTCCGGGGTTTTGGCGAGGCGCTGCGCGCCGAGCTCGCGGACCATCCGGACATTCACGTCTGCGATGTCTATCCGGCCTTCATCGACACGCCAGGAATTCGCCATGGCGCAAACTATGTCGGCAAAAAACTGTCGGCGCCGCCGCCGGTCTATGACGCGCGCAAGGTGGCCCGCGCGGTGGTGCGGCTCGCCGACCATCCCCGCGCCTCGACCGTGGTCGGCGCAGTGGCCCATCTCGTCCGCCTCGGCCACGCCGTCGCGCCGGATCTCAGCGGCCGCATCATGGCCCGCTTTATGGAGGAATATTTCCGCCGCGCGCGCAGGGCGCCGGTGACCGATGGCAATCTGTTCGGGCCCCCAGCGGTCGCGGGCGGCATCGATGGCGGCCTGAGAGCGTCCGCCGGAAGCCGCGCGCTCGCCGGGGCCGCGGCGGTCGCCGGCGCTGTGGCGCTCTCCGCCGTCGGAGTGGCGATCGCACTTGCGATCGCGCGCCGCAATGCCGGGCGCTGAGCCGCCGGCCCGGGTCCGCGTTCTCAGAAGCGGGAGCGCTCACGCCGCAGCGTGTCTTTCGCCGAGGAAGCGGCGCCCGTCGCGCCGCGGGCGCCAAGCCTCGAAGCGAATGGTGGGCCCGGCAGGACTCGAACCTGCAACCAGACCGTTATGAGCGCGATGCTTTGCATCGGACCGCCTCATTCTTCAACGGCATCGGTCACGCTTTCTTCTGCTTTGTTCCGGTTTTGGGCACGCGTTTCGTTGGCGTTTCGTTGGCCGGGCGGCGGCCGATCGCGGCGGCGGCGGCGGCGAGGTCGCGCTCGTCCTGGTGCGCGTAGATCCGGTTGAGCGTCGGCACGGACATGCCGAGGAAGTCCGCGGCCGGGAATTGCGGGACGCCGTTCCTGCGCAGCCACGTCGCCGCGGTGTGGCGCAGGGTGTGGGGCGTCACCTTGCCCTCGAGCCTGGCGAGCGCGACCGCGCGCGCGAACCCGGTCTTGACGCTCGCCACCGGCGCGCCGTGGTACTCGACCACATAGCCCTGCGACCTCTCGTCGGCGTCCGACAGGCGCGCCCAGCGGCGCATATGGGCGAGCAGGCGCGGCGGCAGCGGGACCGGCGGCTGACGCTTCTTCGTGGCTCTGCGACCCGCCGCAAGGCGGAAGAACACGCCGAGCTCGACGTCCACATAGGAGCGCCCGGAGGCCGCCTTGAACGAAGCCGTCGAGATCGCGCCGGCGCGGGTGCCGGTGTAGAGGCCGATCAGGATAAAGCGCGCGATGTGGCGCAGCGTGTGCTTGCGCGTCGCGCGCTTCGCGGCCGCAGGATCTCCGCGGCGCGTGGTCTGCCGCTCCCGCGCCCGCCAGCACGCCCAGAGCAGGGCCGCGGCCTCGTCGCGCGTCAGCCAGCGCTCGCGCGGCTGGCCCTTCTCCGGCAGCCAGACGTCGACGCGGCCGCGGTGCAGCCGCCTTTCCTCGTGATGGACGATCGCGGCGCGGAGATCCTCGAGGTCGCGCCTGGCGCCGCCGGGCCCGCCGCGCCGGCCGCCGGCGGCGGCCTTCTCCCGCCAGTCGGCATAGTCGCGGCAGCTGCGCACGCCGACGTCTGACAGCGGCCGGCCCGCCCAGAACGCCAGCAGGCGCTCGCACCGGCCTTCGAAGCGGCGCGCCGCGGTCGGCTCGAGCGGCGGCCGGCTGTCGATATAGACCGTCAGGACGTCTGCGACGTCGACCTCAGAGGGGTGACGTTCGAGCGGCAGCTTCTGCGGTTCGTGCTTTGCGGCGATGTGTCGCGCGAGCGCTCTTTCAGCCTCTGCAACGCGATCAGGGCCGCATCCCGTGGGATGGTGCTTTCCCCGATCGAGGATGATGAATTCGGCAGGGCGGACGCGGTCGCCCTCGCGGCGCGCGCGGCGCAGCCAGAGTCGCGCTCCCTTTGCAGTTCGCGGCATCGTTCGAACATCCTGTCGATCGCCCCGAGGGTGGTGAACTCTCGCCCGGCGATCCTGATGACATCAAGCGTACCGCGGTCGCGTTCACGCCTCAGCCCGGTGACAGTCATCCCGCCCATGGGGAAGGCCAGGCGCAGCGCGTCCGCCAGGCGCAGCGGCGTCTCGCGGCCGACCTCCGCGGGGGCCGGGGCGGTCAATCCTCTCCCCAATAGCTCATGTCGCCCTCGGCGCAGGCTTCAGGACCATCGCGCCGATAGCACTCGTCCGCCCAGTAGCTCGCCGCTGTCTGGCGGGCGTAATCTTCGACCGCCATGCCGTCGGCGAAGTGCGAGAACCCGGCCGCGGCGGTCATCCTGGTGACGAAGCGATCGCAGAATTGCTGCTGTGGCATCGCCAGGAACTCCGACTCGTCGGCAGGCGCATCGGTCACCAGTGCGCTCACGACGGCGCCTCCGGCGTTTTCGGGGCGGGCCGGGATCATCGCCGGCCTCGGGCGGCAAAGCGTTCCGTCGCCTGCTGAACGGCCATCTCGACATGCTCGACGGCCGACGCCTGGCTGAGGCCGAAACCGTCAGTGAGCGTCGCCATCGCGGCGAAGATCGCGCTCTCGACGACGACCATCATCGCGGATGATCCGCCCCCAGAATCGACGACGTCTTTGACCACGGTCATGACGAAGTGGCGCGCCAGGCGGTTGTGGCGCTCGTGCGGAGTCTCGCTCACCGTCATGGGCGGGGCTCCTCCGGCCAAGCGCCCCAGCCGTAAGCCACCTTGTCTTCTGTCGGGTGCTTGTCGGTCCGCGGGCGTGCCGCGCAATCCCAGCTGCGCCCCTTGACGGTCCACAGCTTCCGATAGCCCGCTGCTCGCACGCTCGCGCCGCTCTCCGTAGCCAGGATGTAGGTGAGCCCGCGCCGATAGCCTTTGGCGTCTGCTGCTCGTCGCGCAGCGCCATAAAGCATCGAACACGCGTTCGGGTGTGTATCTGTGCAGAGGCGCGTCACCTCGACGGTCAGGCCATCGTCGAGAGCGCGCGCGACCGGGCGGCCGACGACCGCCACGCCCACGATCACGCCGTTATCGTCATGAACAGCGTGGCGCCAGAGAGCTCCGACCGGAACGCCGTGGTGGCGATGATGTTCACGGATGAAGGCGTCTCCCTCGTCCCGCGTGATAGGACGGACGGCCAGCCCGCTCACGACCGCGTCTCCTCGGTCTGCGGAGCGGCGGGGAGGGACTCTAAGAACTGCAAGGCGCGCGGCAGTGCCTCGATGCTAGGCGGCGTGTCGGCGTGATCCCATCCGCCGCGACTGTTCTCGACCGCGACCTCGTCGAAATTGAACCTGCGAGGCGCGCCAGGATCATCACCGAGAGAGGGCCACCAATTGGCGCGGATCGAAGCTGCGGCGGCAGTATCGCCGCCCTGCTCGACGAAGCGCGCCATGTACTCGCGGCACGCCAGCAGCCCCGCCCGGAAGAAAACCTGATGCACGGGATTGTGCGTCAGCACCGCGTCCAGATCAGGCACCATGCGGCGAAGTTCGGCCAAGTCGTCGACCGTCCACCCCTCCGCAGGCGCGGGCGGCTGGGAGAGGGCGGCGTCGTAGGCCTCCATCAACTTGCGGAAGGCCCCTACAGTCACCTCGACGGCCGACGTTTCATCACCCAGGCGAACGACGCCTTGGCTCTTGCGCGTTCGTGAGAGAGACCGCGCGATATCCACGAACGGGCGAGCCGCTTCGCGCAACGCCACGTCCGGCGCGCCCGCAGGAGCCGGAGCGGAGGCGAGGGCGGCCGCGCCAAACCATCGCGCCGCCTTGGCCCGGTCCGACGTCCAGCGCCGGACATTGCCGTTCGCGGCGAACTCCACCCAGGCCGCGAGGTCGGCACGCTCTGACAAGTCGAGCCCGAGGCGCATGATCGGGGGCGACGGCGGAGGCGGGGAGGCCGCGAGCATGCCGTCCCAGAGCTCCTGAACCGACGCGAACACGGTCTCCGCCTTCGCGTGCGCCGCGAAGTGCGCTTCCTCCATCTCCGCTGTGACCTTAGTCGGAGCGAGCCGCCACCCCTCCAGCAGCCCCTCGATTTGAGCGATCTTCTCGACAGTCAGGTCAGCGCGAGCGCTCATGGCGAACCTCGACGGTGCCGTCCATGCGTCGCAGCCCGACGCCGACGTTTTGCAAGGAGAAGAAATCGAGAGCCGAGACTCCTTCGATCGTCGCTTTCCGGAGGACATCCTCCAGAACATCCATTGCCGGAACGGACTTGCCGTTCACGACGAGCTTTAGAGCGCGCCGGGTGTTCCGGCCTTGCGTCAGGGCGGTGGCCCACCGACAGTTGCCTGGCTCGTAGTCGCCGTTGGGATCGATCCGATCGAGTGAGTGGTGCGGGGACGGCCTCATTCCCATGTCGGCGATGAAGTTCTCGAACCTCAGCCACCGGTCGCACACGCGGATTCCGCGGGCGCCATATCTAGCGTACTCGCGGTTGTTCGGGTTCAGGCAGCGGTCCTTCATCCCGGTCCACGACACGTAGCCTTCGCCGCGCCGGTGCTTTGACATGCCGTGCGTGGTGAACTGTTCGCGTGGCGCGCTGCTCAGCAGGCACCCGCACGACTTCGTTTCGCCCGATCGCAGATATTCCGTCCGGACGATCTTCTCGCCGCCGCAATCGCAGACGCACTGCCAGGACCGTCCTCCTGATCCTGTCGTCGCTAAAGCCAAAGCGGTTAGCCGCCCGAAGCGACGTCCCGTTAGATCAAGCGGCCTCATCTCCGACTCCATTCTCCGGAAAGACTCTGTTTCCACCCGCTGCGCTTGGAGCCTAGGATGGGACGGGAGGCCGGCTTCATCGCGCCGGTGTGGCGATCGCGCTGGCGGTCGGACTTGCGAATCCGGCGCACGTCGTCGGCTGTCTTGCCGCCGCGGTGGCAGCACTCCTTGCCGAGAAGCTGGCCGTCGGCGATCGTCAGGGGCTTCGTCTTGTCGACGACAAGCGCCTCCGCGACAATGTGGTCGATCTCATAAGGCTTGCGGCCCAGGCGGAGGCCGCAGCCTTCGCAGCAGATCACGCCGGAGGCGTCGGTCGAGCGAAGGATGATTTCCGCCCGCTGCTTCCGGGAGAACTCGCGGCGCCGGCTCACGCCGACCTCCCGTCGCTCTGCTCAGCCGCCGGCTGCTCATCGCCCTTGAAGACGACGCCGTGCCGGGCGCCGAAGGCGGCGATCAGCTCCATCAAATCCGACATCTCCTCCTTCGAAAGATCGGAGGTCGATCGGCCAAGGTTCACGAAGCCGGTCCCGTCGATGTTCGGGACCATGCGGAGCTCGCGCTTCAGCGCGTCTAGGAAGATGAATTTCCAGTCTGAGGCCGGCAGCTTTTTGCCGTGCCATTCGATCTGCCGCGCGACTTCGGTCAGCATGGCGTGCAGCCGCGCATTTTGCGGCAGGGTGCGCTTGGCGGCCTTGATCTCGACCCTGGCGCCGAGCGGAAGCTGTCCCGCCATGCGCGCGAGGTCCGCCCTGTCCTTGTCGGACTGGATGATCAGGGTGGCGCGGCTCATCCCGCGAGCCTCGCCTCATGGCGGTCGAACGCGGCGCGGACTTCGGCCACGTCGCCCGGGAACGCGTCCTCGCTCTCCGGCGCGATCACGCACTCCCAAAGCTCGCGGAGTGTCTCGAGGTCCGCGCACTCGGCCATGCGTTGTTCGCAGTCGGCGATCCATGCACTCGGGTCGGACTGGCTCTGATCGGCCCTGTGCGGCGCCTGCGGCGTGGCAGGTTTTGCCGCGCGCTCATCGTCGGCGACCGCAGGCTGATCCGGAGATGGCGGCGCCGGCGGCGTGATCATCTGAGCCGGAGATGGCGGGACAAGCCGGGCGGCTGGAGCGCTCGCGCGCAACTCGCCGTGCTCCGCCGCATCCTCGATCTTGATCGCCTCGGCGAGTTCCGGCGACTGCGGTATGCGCTTCACAAGCCGACGGATGACCGTCTTCTTCGACATCTCGCCGTCATCGGTCGCCCAAGGTGTGGACTTGATCTTGCCGTCCTTGAACGCCTTCCACGCGTCAGAGCGATCCCGGATCGCATGGACCTGCGCGACCGTCATCGGCTCGAAGTCGGTCTCGCCATCCCGGTATTTGACGACGGCGTAATAGCCGACGAGCGCGCCCCTATCGCCGAACACGTCCGGCTTGTGGACGAGGCTCTTCTGGTCGCCTAGCACGCATTCGAAGAGGTCGTTCTCGTGGACCTCGTGGGCGTAGATCATGCTGATCTCGCCCGACTGGCGGCCGAGCTTGACCAGGCCGCGGTAGCCGATGCGGAGCTGAGGCTCGAGGCGCTTCGCTTTCCCGTTCCAGGCCAGGATTAGGTAGGCCTCTCCGAGCTGCGGATCGAGGTAGAGGCCGAGCGCGGCGGCCTTCGACACTTCCCGGAAGACCAGACGCGGGTCCTGGTTCATCAGATCGGGATTGGCCATGAGCGCGTTGACGAGGTTGCGCTCGAACCGCTCGGGCCTGACGTGCGACGGCAGCGAGGAAAACAGGTCAGCCTTGCGCTCCGGAGGAAGAACCTCCAGCCGGAAGGCCTCTAGCCGCGTCGGCTTTTCGAGGTTAGCGACGGCGTTCATCCGAGGTCTCCGAACGATTCCGCCTGCCACGCGCGGCGCGCCGCTTCGATCTCTGAGCAAGCGTCCCAATAGGCGAGGCGGACCGCATTCCGGCCTTCGCGCAGAAGGCGGACGGCGACTGCCCAAGCGATCGCGACTGGCAAAACGGTGACGATGACGAGCCGCAGGCCCGCCTTGAAAGCGAGGCTCCTCATGCCGCGCGCTCCTCAGTCCTGCGCTCGGTGCCAGGCACCTCGGCGCCGGCCTTCACGTCGCGGGAGGCGAGACGGCCGATGAGCTCGACCAGGTCGGGGTTGCGCGCGGCGACGTAGTGGCCGGCGGCGGCGGCGAAGTCGGTGACGATCACCTTCGTCTCGGTGCGGAGCGCGATGCGGGCGCCGGTGCGCCCGGCGCTGGCGTTCTTCGCGACCGCGGACTGATCCGCCTCGGCGGCGCGGCGCTCGAGCTCCGCAATCCGCGCCTTCTCCGCCTCATCGTCGGCAGCGGCGCGCCGCGCGGCTGCCTCGGCCTCCTCCCTGATGCGACGCGCCTCGGCGGCGGCCGCGCGGGCCCGCTCCTGCTCCGCGCGCTGTTGCGCGATTAGGAACGGCTCGGCGTGGCGCTTGAGCTTGGAGGACAGCGCTTTGGCGCCGTCGACGAGCGGCTTCCACTTCGCGTCGACGGCGCGGCTCGCCGCGAGGTGCGGCTCCTTCTCCGCGACGCGAGCCTTCTCCGCCTTGCTGGCGAGGTCGCCGACGCGCTTCGCCCAGATGCCCGCGAGATCGGCCGCGGCCTGATCTTCGATCGGCTTGGCGAGCAGTTCGTCCGCCATCTCGGCTTCGCCAGCGAGCTCGGCGCGGATGGCCTCGGCGGGATCACCGGACGCGCTGTTGTGGCCGATGCCGGCCTCGGAGGCCGCGGGCGGCTCGTCAGCCCATCCTTCGCCGGCGACGGCGCGGTCATAGGCATCCTTGCTGATCGGGTGGCGGCAGCACCAATTCCACGTGTCGTCGGCACGGCCCTGGACCCCATCGACCAAGCAGATCCACGATCCGTCTTCCGCCTGCCACAAGGCGACCGGACGCCAGGACGGATCGGACTTTCTCCGCGTACGGAAGAATCCGGCCTGAGGACGGCCCTCATGGATCGGTCCAAACCGCCCATCAAGAGCGTTTTGCCACCACGTGTAATCGTTGACATTCATGGCGCAGGACTCCATCGCGTCCGGCGCGCCGGACGGCGGTTTGCAGCTTGTTGCTTAGGGGTTGCCCAGATGCAGTTTTCGGGGCTGTACGGGCCGTCGTTGTCGACGCGCTCGATCGTCAGCCCAGCGGGCCGCGGGCCCATGTCCGCGAGGAAGCATTCGAATGGCGTCACGCCATCTGCGCCGTGAACCCACCGGTCACAGACCGAAATTCCGCGCGCGCCGTAGTCTTTGAAGGCCGCATTGTTCGGGTTGAGGGCCCTGTCCTTCATCGAAGACCAGATGCGGTACTCGGACGACCGCCGGCCGATACGGGCATGCCCATGTTTGAGCAGAGCGCGCGCCGCATTCTCGCGATTTAGGCAGCCGCAGCTCTGAGTCCGGCCGCGACGGACGTGATTGACGTTAATCCTCTTCACCGCTCCACAGTCGCAGCGGAAAAGGGCGTGCCGGTCGCGACCAGTCTCGTCGTCACTCAAAACGATCAGACGGCAGAACCGATGGCCGACGATAGGAGTGCGCAGGGCCATCATGAGCTCCTGCATTCGCCGACGACGCGCAGCGCCCGCGGCGGGGCCTTGGCCCGGTCGGATTTGTGGGTGCGGTCGATCGTGCCGCTCTCGGTCGGAGCGAGCTGGGGAGACGTCAGGGAGACGGCCCAGGCCGCGACGGAGGCTGCGGCGATGATCGTCGCGAGGATGAGGAGGAGGGGCTTCACGGGCACACCTCCGGGAAGCCGTCATGCGTCAGGCCGTCGAGCAGGCGGCCGGCGGCCTTCTTGCCGAGCCGCTCCAGTGTTAGGGCGGGCCCGAGCGCGTCGTCGTCGCGTGTCGGGATGCAAAGCTTGAGTTGCGGAGAGCCGGAGATCTCAAGCGTTTGAATTTCGCCGCGATAAGCGCGGCGGGCCGAGATGTCGGCCGTGAACTCGGCACCTGGTCCCCACGCTCCCCATTGCTTGAACAGGAACGGCACACCCGCCGCCGCGCACTGGTCGCGGAGGCTGCGGGCCCAGTCTGGATGCATCGGCCGCGCGCCGGGGCCGCTCTCGCCGCCGGCGACGACCCAGTCGAGCTTCGGGAAGCCTTCGATATCCGTCTCGGACCAGATGTCGAACTGCTTGCCGTTGAGACAGCTTTCCCAGCGGGTTTCGTGTCCGCCACCGTGCAGCTCAATATCTTCGCGGATGGCGTTGAGATTGATCGGCCCCAGCAGCGGCTCGGCGCTGATCCAACGCACCGCCGCCGGCGTGTCGAGCAGGACCGGGATGCGCTCGTCGGCGCGGCGCTGGTCCTCGACGCTGACGCCGAGCCAAATGTTCTTCTGGCAGATACCAGCGGAGTCGAAATAATCGAGACGGTCAGCAGCCAACTGATTAGCGTCTTCGCTGAGACTATTGGAAATAGTTTCGAGCGCATCAGATGCGCGTCCGAATTCGTTCCTTCGGCCAGCAAAGTAAGCCCGCATCCGCTCCGGCCGTTTCGTCAGCACCTGGAAGACATGCTGCGGGCAGAGCGCCATGACGGCGAAGATGCGGTCGAGCCATTCGTCCGGCACGCCCTCGGCGAACAGGTCGCCATGCGCGCAGACGAAGATCTTGCGCGGCCGGCGCCAGCGGAGCGGCTGGTCGAGCCATTCCTCGTTGAAGCGGACCTCGCCGGTCCAGACCGGGCCGGCCTTGGTGTCGCGCGTCAGGCCGGCGCGGCTCGGAAGATGCTTGTGCCGCGTCCCCGCGAGCCGCATCGCGTAGCAGTTCGTGCAGCCGGGAGAGACGACGGAGCAACCCGTGATAATGTTCCACGTGGCGTCGGTCCACTCGATCTTGGTTCCGTCAGCCATCTACGCTGCCTCTGGTCCGGAGCCGGCCGGCGCGGCGGCCATCGGCGGCCCGGCGCGCAGGAAGGCGAGCTTGTCGTCTGTCAAGCGCGGAGCCGGCGGGGCTTCCTGCAGATCGGCGACCGCGTTGATCGCCGCGGCCAGCTCGATCGCGTAGCTCCGGCTCTCGACGTTGATGCTGAAAGCCGTGTCCTTGTCGTCGCCGAAGCCGACGTAGTTCTCTCCGGCGCACTCCCACGCCGTCGCGCGGACAGGGCTGGTGGCCTGGAAGATGGGCTTGATCGCGAGATGCATGGCGTCACGCTCCGCAGGCGGCCGCGGCGGCGATCACCGCGGCGATGAAGAGGGAAAGGGCGAGGGCTTCGGTGAGCGCGCGGGCGAGGGGCATCAGCGCGCCTCGGCTTTCGCAAGCGCGGCCAGCGTCGCCTCGTAGTCCGCCAGCGCCTTGTCGAGCGCCGGGCCAGTGACGTCCTGAGCCTGAAGATGTCCGAGGTGCGAGCTGACGTAGCCGGAGGCGATCTTCAGGGCGTCCACGAACGGCGCGAGCAGTTCCTCGCGGGCGATTTGGGCGCGGAGCTCCCGAGCGTGTATCTGTGCCTGATAGCCCTCGCTCTCGCGCCGAGCCGCCTGCGCCTTGAGGTCGTCAGCCGCCTTGAAGTGGCGGCTCTCCTCGCGCTCGTATTCCGCGATCTTGCGGGTGCGCTCCTCGGGACTCATGCCGCCGCCTCGCAGCCGAGCGCAAAGTGGCGCTGCGTGGCCCGGCGCGCGAAGCTGGCGCGCTCCAGCGCCAAGCACGGCGACGCCGACGGCATCCCGCACGCCTCGCGCACCAGCTCGTCGTAGAGGTTCAGCTCGAAGTGGCGGGGGTTGCCCGTGACCCGGTCGTAGGACTGCAGGTCGAGCAGCGCGAGCAGACGAGCGTCGCGGTCGAGCAGATCGGCCGCGGTCCGGTTGAAATCGACCAGCCACTCCGAGGCGCCCGACGCCTTGTAGCTGGCGATCCGCTCGCGAAGCTTGGCCGCGGACGGACCCTCGGCCAACCGGCGAGCGGCCAGTTCCCGGCACTGCTCGTCGATCTGCAGGACCACCGCCACCGTCCGGGCGTGAAGCCCCGAGACGTTGATCGGCGGGAAATCGGTGGAAGGCATTTGCGGAGGCTCCATGGCCAGCGGCTATGGAGGTGAGAATACCGAATTGGTATCTCATGTCAATGCCAGTTTGGTATCTTATGCCGAGGACGGCTCCCGCGCTTGCGACTCGACTCTGCGCGGAAAGCGAGTCAACTATGAGAACGGAAAGAGAACATTAAGGGATGGACGGCCATGGCGCAGAGGATCGCCGCGCGTTTCAAGCTGCACCTTCGGTGCGAGAACTGCCTGAAGGAGAGCACGCAGACGTTCGATATCCCGGACGTGATCGATGCGCCGACGACCGTCGCCGATTTGCTCGAAAGCGGCGCCTTGGAGCATCAGCCGTACGCGTGCCGGGAGTGCGACAGCGCCATCGGCGTGCTGATCGGCGTGACAACTTCCAAGCCGGGTCATGAGCCGGACCAGCCACCACGCTCAGGAGGTAGGACGGTCTACGTCGTACAGGGCTTCCGTCGCGACAGGACCGGCCGGCTTGCCGCGGATACGATGATTTCTGCCACCAGCGAAGCGGCAGCGCGTCGTTGCGCGCAGCGGTACGAACAGGCCGGCGGCGGCGCCATCGCAACCTCGCAGGTGACCTATCCAGAGACCGGGGATGTCGATCCGCCGGTCGTTCTGGTGCAGTGCGGACCCGTCCTCAGGCAGGCCTTAAACCGTCTCACAGATGCGGCCTAGCCGTGGACCATGATGGCGCTGGAGGCAGCTAGGATCTTAGGCAGCCAGAGGATGTGGCTGTCCGCCCAACGGGCCCGTAGTACGGGCGGCCTCGATGACACGCGTTGCCTCTTCTGTGGGATCGCGTACCACGTCTATGACAACGTTCGGGAAAGCCCCGCCACAATCTGGACGCTGCAGCACGAGGGCAAGCATTGCTGTAGTCAGGGCTTCTTCGAAAGCAGCCTTCAAATCAGGTCTATTGCACGCGCACCACGCGAGCGCCGACTGTAGTTCTAAATTCTGTATCGGCCTAGGGTTCTCAAAAGCGTGCGGGTCCGCTTTAAGCAAGCGAGAAATTACATAAATTGCCTGCTCGCTATGAATGATTTCAGAAACTTCTTTTACAAACTTCAACATTGATAGAGGCGTCGCGTCGTCATCAAGGCGACGCAGCGCGCTGTAATGCGCCCTCAGCGCATCAATGGATGCGGACAGCTCTTGATCTCTGCCGAGTTGTTTCGCACGTCGGGATATTGAGGCCAATACGACAGCCGCGGAAGCGATGAGTAGTGAAAGGCCAGCGGCAAGAGTGGCTCCTTCCATCATTCGTCTCCCGGTTCACCAAATAGGTCAGGCTCTTCGGCCCGCGACTTCTTTTCGATGCGAAGCTGGATCCTCTTCAGGAGGGGCCGCCCTTCGCTGCGTTGAAGGTGGTCGAGCTTTGCACGCTTCTCATTACGCAACCATGTGGCCTTTCGTTCCTGCGCCAGGAAGGCACCTCCCACACACAGAAAGGCAAGACCGACTACAGCAAAGGGATCGGCTCCCGCCGCAAGCGCAATCATGCCAAGCCCGCCTACCAGACACGTTATCACAGGTACAGGGCCCTGATGGGCGACCGACTGGATAGCGTCCCTAACGGCCTCGGCCAGCTCCTTCACGAAAGCGGCACCTCGTTTGTGATCCGACGAACGAGCGCTAGCACCCGCACCGTAAGGCCGTTATCGGCCTTCGGGTCGCGAGCGATCACGATCGGCTTGTGTTTGGGATTGATCGACCGTGGGCAGAACTCGATCCGATCGTCGTAAAGCTCGACCTGCTTAACGGACCATTCGCGCAGGTGACCGCCGTCGCGCTCTTGCTCGACGACAACGACCATTCCGTCGCGGAGAGGAACGCGTCCTTCGAGGTCGTCGAAGTCGACGCAGATCACGCGGTCGCCCGGCATGATCGGCCTGGGCTTCAGGTCGTTCATGGAGTCGCCTTCGACGTCGAAGGCGAGCTGCCGGGCGTTCGGGAACTTGGCGTCTCGCGGCTCGAAGATCGTGACGCGCTCGAATTCGACGAACTCGTTTGCCTCGCGAAAAGCGCCGGCCTCGGCGACGCCGGACACGCTGACCGGGACCAAATCGCTGGACGTGCGAACCAATTCCGATTGCCCAGCTTCGCTGAACAGGAGGTCTTTGGCGCTGCGATTGAGGAACGGCGCGAGCCGTTCAGCCCACTGCTTAGTGAACTCGCGCTCACCCGCCTCAAGGCGACGTATCTGGGGCTGGCTCGTCCCCGCCAAGTCGGCGAGACGGCTCTGCGTCAGCCCCGCGGCCTCTCTCGCATCGCGTAAAGCACTCATACCAAAATGGTAATCGGCCCGGGCGATGCGGTCTAAGTCCATAATGGCATAATGCGCTTGCCGAGAGAATACCAAGTTGGTATCTTCTCCCCATGACCCTTGCTCAGTACCTCGCCGAACACCGTCTCTCGCACGCCGCCTTCGCGGTGATGATCGGGACCTCGCAGGCTGCGGTCTCCCGCTATGCGCTGCACAGGCGGATGCCGCGGCGAGAGCACCTGCAAAAGATCATTGAGGCGACGGGCGGAGCAGTTACCCCGAACGACTTCATGAAGCCGGCCGAGGCCGCAGCGGCGGCGCAGCCCGAGGCTGCAGCGTGAGCGCCCTCTGGCTCCTTCTCCCGGCAGCCGTTCTACTGTTCGTCGCCTGGGCGCATCGCGAGCTTTCGGCGATGGATGCCGATGTGGACGGCGCCTCGTGATCCCGCGCGCGCAGCTCATAGCCGAGCGGCGGATGCTGGCGGGGTTCCTGCCGCCGTCGACGTTCCCGGAGTGGCCGGACTTCACGCTGAAGTCGCGGAAGAACGCGGCGCGCCGGCGCGCGCAGGGGCTGATCGACAGCCACTCCGACCCGGTTGTCGTCGGCAACCTCGCTGGCCTGCACTTCACCTCGATCTACCAGATCAAGAGACTTCAGCCCCCGGCCGCTTCCGCTCGCGAGGCCGCCGGATGATCAGCGCCCGATCCATTTCGATCTCGGCCGGCCCGCGCCTTCGCAGAGGCCCGGTCTCCGGCTTCCTCCCGGTCGTTTCCTTCCGGCCGACACTTGCCGGCGCGTCGCATTCTCCCTCGCGGCGCCCGGCGCTTTCTCTCACCACGCGAGCCAGCATCAAGTCTGCCACGACCGCCGATGCTGCCTCGCTCAAGCTGATCCAGTTCGTCCCGATCGCCTCCATCCAGAAGTCCTCCGCGCTGGCCCAGAGATCAGCATGGAAGGACTTCCGAGGTGTCGGAGAAATTCACCGAGAACGCGGAGGATCGCACCGTGAGCGGGTGTGAGATCGCCGCAAGCTACTTCGAGAGGATCGCAGGTCCGCAGCCGATCGGCGCGACCTTCAAGTCTGCGATCAACCTCATCGTCACCGAGATCGCGCGCGCGACCGGCTACGAAATCAAGCACTCGCGGGTCGAAGACATCTGGCGCGGCGAAGCCCGTCGGATCGACTGGCGCGAGATGGACGCCATCCGCGACACCGCGAAAGCGAAGGAATCCCGTGATGCCCGATACCTCGCGGACCTCGCCGAGGTGCATGCGCGCCTGGCTGCTCTTGAGGAGATGGCTCTCGGAGCGGCGGCGGGACGACCTGCGGGACCGCGCCATGCGGAAAGCGAAGCGCTGGACGTGGTGGAGCGAGTTCTGGGCGGGGGCGCGTGACGAATGAGAGTGCCGGACGAACGCCGCGAGATCATCCTGAACGCGTGGGCCGCCGGTTCTTCGGCGAGCGAGATCGCAGACGCCCTCGGCGGCACGACACGTAGCGCGGTGATCGGCATCGTGCACCGCGCGCGCGAAGCAGGTGATCCTCGCGCGGAACGTCTTCAGCGCGCCGCGAAGCCGAAGCGGGATTCAGCCGGCCGCAAGTTCGGCGGCGCGGCTGCGTCAGCCTTGGTCAAGCGCGCCATCTGGAAGCGCAAGGCTGCGCAGGCGGAGGCCACCGCTGCGCCGGCGCCAGCTGTCGCGGAGATCGCTGCGCCCGCGCTCGAGGAGCCTGCGCCGGTCCCTACCGACACCGCGGTGCTGTTCCTTGATGCGCGCGGCTGCCATTGCCGCTTTCCGCTCTGGGGCGGGCCCGTCCCGCCAATCGCGCAGGCGATGGTCTGCGGAGCCCCGTCCGTTGGCGTCGGTTCCTGGTGCGCGGCTCATCTCGAGGTCGTCTCCGCCAAGCCGACCGGCAGCCTCAGCAACCGCGCCATGCGCAGCGCAGCCGCGAGGGCAGCATGAGCGGGCTCGAGCGAACGGTGAAACCTTTCGCTGCGCAGCCTGCGGCGCGGCGCGAGTGGACCACGCGCGAGGTGCGATACCTCCGCGAGCATTACGCGGCCGACGGCGCGGAAGCTGTGTCAGACGCGCTCGGCCGCTCGCTGAGCTCTGTCTATCAGCACGCGCGGAAGCTCGACCTTCACCGCCCGCGGGAGATCGCCTCAAGCGCGTTCCAGCCGCGCTGGACTTCGAGCGAGCAGATCGACGCCGTGATCCGGCGCGCCTTCACCGGAGACGCCACCAAGGGCTTCGTGGAGCGCTGCGCGCGAGCGGTCGGACGGCCGCGCTGGTGGGTTTCGAAGCGCGCCGCCGCGCTCGGCCTTGTCGCTCCGCGCTTCAAGGAACTGCCTTGGTCGCAGACGGAGACCGAGCTCCTCATTGCGCACGCGAAGAAGTCGAACAGCACCATCCAGGCGATCCTTCATCGTCACGGCTTCAAGCGCACGCTGACCGCCATCGGAATCCGGCTGAAGCGCTCCGGGATCGATCGCACCGACGAAAACCGGATGACAGGCCGGGGCCTCGCCGAGGTCATGGGCGTCGACGGCAAGACGGTCTCCCGCTGGATCGAAAAGGGCATGCTGCACGCGGAGCGCCGCGGCACTGAGCGCGTGGAAGCGCAGGGCGGCGATCAGTGGTGGATCCGCCGCCGCGACGTGCGTCGGTTCATCGTTGAAAACGTCGCCGCCGTCGATCTTCGGAAGGTTGAGAAGCACTGGTTCGTCGATCTGCTTGCCGAGCGGAGCCGCGAGCCATGAGCACCCTCATCGCCGCTCAGGAAGCCCTCGGCCGCATCCGCGGCATGGCCCAGGCCCGCCCCGACGATCAGCGCCTCTACGTCGCCGAGCTCGAGCAAGAGAACCGGATGCTCCGCGAGGAGAACCGGCAGCTTCGGGCGGAGAAGTTCGCGATCGCCCGCGCGCTGCGCTCCCGCCGGAGGGCGGCATGAGCGCGTGCCCGCATTGCGGGAAGCCGCTGCCGGCGGCGGCGCCTCCGCGCGTCGGGCTCACTCCGATGCAAACCAAGCTCTTCGACTTCATCGTCGCCTACGTCGAGACACACGACTTCGCGCCGACGTTTGAAGAGATGGCGGACCATCTGGGTATCGCCTCAAAGAACGGCGTGCACCGCCTGGTCACAGGCCTTGAGGAGCGCGGCCGCATCCGCCGGCTGCGTCACCGAGCCCGCGCGATCGAGATCGTGGGGCAGGGCGGATGAGCGGTCCTGCGGCCTTTCTCAACGGCCGGGTGACGCTTCACGCGGGCGACTGCCGCGCGATCGTGCGGGAACTGCGTGATGCATCGATCGACAGCGTCGTGAGCGATCCGCCCTATGCGCTTGTCTCCATCGTCAGGCGCTTCGGCGGTGCCAGCGCAGCTCCGGCGCGAGATGGCGATGTCTATGCGCGCTCGTCTGCCGGCTTCATGGGGCAGCGCTGGGACACCGGCGAAGTCGCCTTCGACTCCGCGTTCTGGGAGGACATCCTGCGCGTCCTCAAGCCGGGCGGCCACGTCATCGCGATGGCGGGCACGCGCACCTATCACCGGCTCGCCTGTGCGATTGAGGATGCGGGCTTCGAGATCCGCGACCAGATCGCGTGGTGCTACGGGACCGGATTTCCGAAGAGCCACAACGCGGGGGGCGGGTGGGGAACTGCGCTCAAGCCCGCATGGGAGCCGATCGTCCTCGCGCGCAAGCCGCTGATCGGGGCCGTCGCAGAGAACGTGCTCGCGCACGGGACCGGGGCGATCAACGTCGACGGGTGCCGGGTTGAAGGCAGCGATAACACGACCAAAGCATGGCGCGGCGCGGGGACGAGAGATCGTGAGCAGTACCGCAAAGGGACGAGCGGCAAGCCGGTTCACACGGACGTCGGCCGCTGGCCCGCGAACATCGTCCACGACGGCTCTGACGAGGTGCTGGCGGCGTTCCCAGAGGCTCCGGGCCAGCAGCGCGCCGTTACCGGCGCCGAGCGCGCCAAGCGCACGGTCAACGCCTATGGAGATTTCGGCGAGAGCCGCGACGGCATGGAGCCGCGCGGCGACTCCGGCTCTGCCGCCCGCTTCTTCTATTCGGCCAAGGCCGACGCAGACGACCGCCTCGGGTCCAAGCACCCGACCGTGAAGCCAGTCAGCCTCATGCAGTGGCTCTGCCGGCTCGTTACGCCCACGGGCGGGGTGGTGCTTGATCCGTTCGCTGGTACCGGCACGACTGGCGAGGCGGCATGGCGAGAGGGCTTCTCCGCCATCCTAATCGAGCGAGAGGCTGAGTATCAGGCCGACATCGCCCGCCGCATGTCTCTGTGTTCAGCCGGCCCCGCAACGCGCCGCGCCGAAAGCGCGAAGGCCCGGGCTCGGGAAGTCGCGTCCCCTCTCTTCGACCATCTCAATTAGGAGAGCCTCCCATGGCACGCCGTCCGCGTGGAAAGAAGAACTCGCCCGAAGCCGGGTCCGCGCGATGAGCGAGCTCGGGCACAACGGCGTCGCCGCCGAGGAGCTGAAGCAGTTCGTCGAGCGCATCGAACGCCTCGAGGAGGAGAAGAAGGGCATCTCCGACGACATCAAGGAGGTGTTCGCCGAGCTCAAGGGCCGCGGCTTCGATCCGAAGATCGTCCGCAAGGTGCTCGCTATCCGCAAGCAGGACGCTGCCGAGCGGCAGGAGCAGGAGGCCATCCTCGAGCTCTACATGGATGCGTTGGGCATGCTGGCGACTACGCCGCTTGGGCAGGCGGCGATTGAGCGTGAGACGCGCCGCGCGCCGGCTCAGTCTGAACTCAAGAAGGCGGTCGAAGGTCTGGGCACGCCTGTCGAGCCGACGGAGGAAGAGCGCGGAAAGGGCGTTGTCGCCGCCTTCGAGAAGGGCGGCACGCGCATGACGATCGCGACCGAGATGCCTCCGATCCCGGACTTTCTCGATCGCCGCAAGGCCGTGGCGGACGCCTGAGCACGCCATGTCCAGCGCCGCCGCCATCAGCTTCACGATCCCCGGCCTTCCTGTCGCTTGGGCGCGAGCGGGCCGCGGCGGCGGCGTGACCTTCACGCCCGCCAAGCAGCGCAGCTTCATGGCCGACTGCCGCACCATCGCGGCGGCCGCCATGAAGGGCCGCGCGCCTCTCTCCGGTCCGATCGAGATGAGCGTCGTGTTCGCCTATCCGTGGCCCGCCTCCTGGTCCGCGAAGAAGCGCGCGGCGCCCGGCGCGGAATGGAAGGTCTCCCGGCCCGACGGGTCGAACCTCCGCAAGCTGATCGAGGACGCGATCAACGGCGTCGTCTATGGCGACGATGCGCAGATCGCCTCCGGCCATGACTGGAAGCGCTTCGAGGATTCGGCCGAGACGCGGGTTCAGATCCGCTCCCTGGCCGAGGCGCCGGCTGAGATAGCCGCCGACCGCGTGTTCGCGGGAGCCGCGGAATGACCGCAGCGATCTTCCTCTGCGACCTCACCGGCAACATGGCGCGCCCTTGGGCCGAGGCCGGATACGACTGCTGGTGCGTCGACGTCCAGCACTCGATCCGGCGCGATCGTCAGGAGGGCCGCATCCGCTTCGTCTGGGGTGATGTCCGCTCCTGGTGTCCGCCCGCGGGGCTCGACATCGCGTTTGTTGCGGCTTTTCCGCCTTGCACGCATGTGTCTGGGTCCGGAGCTCGGGACTGGCGCCGCAAGGGTCATGGGCTGCTCGTGGACAGCCTAGAGCTGTTCACCGCTTGCGAGGTGGCGGCGTCATGGTCCGGTGCCCCGTACTGCATCGAGAACCCCGTGGGCGCGCTTTCGAGCCACATGGGCCAGCCGACGCACTGGTTTGAGCCGTGGCACTTCGCGCAGCTCGCGGATGACCCTGCCGCCGAGGCTTACACGAAGAAGACCGCGCTCTGGACCGGAAACGGCTTCGTCATGCCGGATCGGAGGCCCGTAGAGCCGACGCTCGGCAGCAAGATGCACCTGATGCCGCCCTCCGATGACAGGGCGAATCTCCGCAGCGCGACGCCCACAGGGTTCGCCCGGGCGGTCTTCATGGCCAACGCGCCGCATCTGAAGGCAAGGGCCGCAGCATGACCGAGCCCGCTCCCCTTCACCCCGTCACCGCAGCCCAGATCGAAAGCGCCCGCCGCAAGGTCGAGCCGCAGGAGATGATCGACGTCATCCGCGATCAGGCCTGGCGCATCAATGGCAATGAGAAGGCCCGTGTGGCGCTCGGGCACAAGCCAGACCCCGCCGAGATCCGCCGCATGGTCGTCTTCGACGCCGTGGCGGATCGGATCGAGCGCGGCATGCAGGGAGCCGGCCGATGAGCGCGCTTGTCCGCTATGCCGGCTATGACCGATCCGAGATCGGCTTCGGCTACAGCCGCGATCTGAGGAGCTACTACCGCGAGCTCGAGCGCCAGCTTCGGCCGCAGCGCTCGATCAAGGCCGCCGCGAAGCCTGAGAGGCCGCCAGAGCCCGTCGCCTTCCTTCCCGCGACGATCTCCCCCGCAAAGGCGCCACCCAACTGGTGGTCGCTCCCTGAGCTTCGGATCGAGCTGCCCGGCGACGGCTGGCGCCGCGTGCTGCGCGAGACCTGCAAGAAATACGGGGTCGCCGAGGCCAGCGTGCTCGCGCGCGGCAAGCGCGGCGGACAGATCGTGCTCGCCCGCCAGGAGTTCTTCTGGCGCCTCGTGAACGAGATCGGCCTGAGCTACGCGGAAGCCGGCCGGCGCGTCGGACGGGACCACACCTCGATCCGCTACGGCGCCCTCAACCATCAAGCTCGCATCGATCGAGGGGAGGCCTGAGCATGGCTGACGCAACGCCTGATCAGATCGAGGCCGCGTGGAATGATTACTGCGCCGAGGCGGAGAAGACGAAGGGGCGCTGCACCCTAGGCGACGCGGGAGCGGCTTCGCTCGCATGGATGCGCTTCATGCGGCTGTTCTGCACGCCGGAGCAGCGGGCATTCCTGGCGTCGAAGGGCGCACCGTCGATGTTCCGCCTCGATCGCGGGGAGGGGAACGATTGACCGAGCGCTCCGTCTTCGCCGTCGACCGCGGCGTCTTCACCGACCCGGACTTCGCCGATGAGCCATTCACGGAGCGTGAAGCGTGGCTCTGGCTGATCTCGGATGCGTCGTTCAAGGCCGGCCGTCGCAGGGGCTCATCCGGGGTTGTCGAACTCAATAGGGGCGAATTCAGCCACTCCGTCCGCTTCATGGCCGAGGCGTGGAAGTGGTCGAAGAGCCGCGTGGACAGGTTTTTGGACCGCCTCGAAAAACGGGACATGATCCGGGACACTTCGCGGGACAGCCAGAAAGTCTATTTGATAAAGAATTACAACAGGTTCCAAGTTGTAGCGGCTCCCAAGCGGGACAGCGAAGGGGACGCTCTGCGGGACGACAGCGGGACACCTGCGGGACAGACTAGAAACTGGGAAACTGGGAAAGAAGATACCAAGGCTGACGCCTTGGACGCTGGCGCGTCGACGAGCCCCGGTCTCTTCGCGGAAGAACCTGCCTACGCCAACGATCGCGACCGGCTCTGGGGCGAGGGGAAAACCGCGCTCGCAGCCTGGGGCGTGCAGCCCAAGCCTGCCGGCCAGATGATCGGGAAATGGCTCCGAGACAGCGGCGACGACCCGCCGAAGGTGCTCGCTGCGATCCGGCGCGCCGAACAGCAGCGCACCGAAGACCCCATCCCGTTCGTCACCCGCATCCTGCAAGCCGATCGGAGTCGTCCAAATGGCGGCAGCCCCCGTGAAGATCGACGCTCAACGTCAGCCATCGAACGTCGTCTCACAGACCTCGATGCTGGACGTTTTGGCTGAGAGGATCTTGGGCGAAGGCGGCTTCCGTGAGCTGCTCGACGAACAAGATGCCCGCGCCCTGATCGCGGCCAACCCGACCGATGAGCCTAGGTGCTCCGCTCGCTACGCCTTCGAGCGGGCGAAGCTCTTGCTCGGATGCTATCCGCGGAACCAGGCAGATGACCCCGACACCTACGCGACCGCCGTCGCAGCGGTGCTTGGCGATTATCCCGAGCGCGTCGTCAAGCGCGTGACCGACCCCCGCATCGGCGTAGCGCGCAGCGTGAAGTTCCTGCCGTCGATCGCGGAAATCTCCGACGTCTGCGAGCGGGAGGCGAAGAAGGGCGGCGACGTGCGCCGGATGGCCGAACGCCACCTCAAGGCGCGCCTTCAGCCGCGCTACCGCGAGGCGCTGGAGGACATGCTTGGGCATCCTGTCGGCCGCGCGACTTTCTCCGACGACGCGGACAAGGCCGAGCGCGCGGCGCGCATCATCAAGGCCGGCGTCAAAGGCGTCGATCCCCGGCTTGTGGACGCCGCACCGGCCTCTCCCGAAGGCAGGAAAGCGGGATGACCCGTGGCGAAGATCGACGTCCTCTGCAGCCAGCTCGGGATCAGGATTGTTCCGCGGTCGCGGCGCTGCCGCCCGCGCGAGACCCGCGCGCGGCGGGCGCTCACCAAGCTCGTGGCGAACCAGGGCGAGGGGCACGTCATCTTCGTCCTGCGCACCATCGTCCAGAGCACGGAGAACCGAGCATCGCTGTGGTCGGAGACCATCATGGCGGTGTCGGACATCGTGCGGCTGCGGCCGGACTTGGCGAACCGCGGAGGGGCATTCATGGAAGCCTTTGACCGGATCGCGCTGGAGGACGTGCGGGCGCGGGCCCGCGCCATGGGAATCGGCCCGAAGCGCCAGGTGATGCGGGTGCTGATCACGGACCGGCTTGAGGCGGAGCTGGATCCGCCGACGCAAGGGAGGCTGCTATGACCGACTGGACGCCGGCGATCGCCTTCGCGAGGCTCGTGGAGGCCGCGGACATCGAATGGCGCATGCCGCGCGCCCGGCTTGGGCCGCAGGCGGCGCCGGGCTTCTGGCCGAGCTACGTCCACTCCTACGCCGACATGGCGCAGTGGGGCACGAAGCGGCTGGAGGAGGAGCGCGTCATGCGGTCGAAGCGCCTGCACCCGTCGGCGGCGGAAATCTCGCGCTGGGAGGAGGTGACGTTCGACTGGATGAAGCGGATGATGCCGGAAGGCGACCGGACGCTGTTCCGCGGCTACGTCAAATGCATCCTCAACGGGGACACCTTCGGGGATTGGTGCGACCGGCGCGGCCTCAGCCGTAGCACCGCCTACAACCGAATTAAGACGGGGCGTGAGCGACTTGCCGCGACGCTCTGTAGGAACAACGTTTTCCTACACATGCCCGACATGGATCGAGTTGGACAACTTCTCGGTCTCAAGGGTATGAAATCGCTAGGCTTGGAAGAGCCTCGCGCGGCGCTGATCGCAGCCTGAGCGGGGGTCTCTCTCCCGACGCTGGAGGCAGCCATGTAACCCGCGCGGCCTAGATAGCTCGCCGCTCTCAGCTGAGGGCGTGCCAGACCCTCAGCTCGAACTTGTCTGGATCCGGGTCTTCTATCCGCTCAGGATTCACGACGCTGACCTCGATCAGATCACCACGACGCTTCTCAAGCTCAATCTCTTTGGCCCAATCGAGCAGCGACGTTTCGTCCGGCCGCTCTGAGAGGCTGATGGAGTAGGCGTAGCTGCTGGTGTTCGGAACCTTCAAGTAGACCCGGAGCCAGCGGTATCCGCTCTTGGATGCTTGCCCAACCGTCTGCATGACGTCCTCCCTATAGGCTGGATTGTAGCATGGGCATCGCCGAGCTGATCGTCGCCCTCTGCCTTCAGGCGGAGCCCGGCGCTTGCCGCATCGTACACCGACAGCAGCCCGCTCCGATCTCCGGCTGCGCCATCATCGAAGAGCCCGAAGAGCTCACCCCGCCGCCGGGATATTACCTCGCACGGTGGACCTGCAGGTGGCGGGGGTGAAGACGCTCGCGATCAGCGAGACAACGATCGAGCTTCACGACGACGGCCTCACCGTCACCGTGCTGCCAGACGGCTCCCGCGTGGAGGCGCGGCCGCAGGGCAATCCGACCTACGCCGCGCGTGCCGCGGCGCTGGGCTACGGCGCCGACGTCGCTCGCATGTCCCGCGAACACGAGATCGGGCACAGCCTGTTGGCCGAATGGCTCGGCCTACCCGAGAGCCCCACGCTACGAGGCGTCGCCTCCGGCGCTCACTGGCCGCACTGGCCCGAAGAGGAAGCCGCGGTGCTGGCGCTCGCCGCCTTCTCCAACGCGGCCGGCGTCAGCCTCGAGGATGTGGCGCGCGACCGGAGACCGTACACCGAGGATCTGGACCATCCGACCATCGCCGAGCCCGATGACGTCTGAGCCATGGTCCTGAAGACGATCCAGCCCCGGCTCCGCGCCGTGGACACTCGGACGGTGAAGCCGCCTCCCAAGGCCCCCGACGCAGAACTGCTGACCCCCGAGCACCGAACTTGGGCCGAGGATGTCAAGCGTCGGGCAGGCTACCGCTGCGAGTGGATCGAGAGCGGAGAGCGCTGCGCCAAGGCCGCTCCCGCGCATCGGATGTTCGCGGACCATGTCGCGGAGCGACGCGACGGTGGCTCCCGCCTGGACCCGAGGAACGGTCGTTGTCTTTGCGGATCACACCATAGCCTGAAGACGGCGGCTGAGAGGGCGAAGAGAAGGTCGGGCAGCTGACCCGTAAGGTTCGATGTGGCCCATCCTGAAGGGGTGGGGGGGTCGAAGTTTGGAGCCCTAGGGGCCGGCACCGCATCGGGTCACATCTGCAGAATTTTGCTACCAAACAGGTTGGTGTTGGATGTCTGATCTGACGAAGCGTCAGGCGCTCTTTGTTCGCGAGTATCTGGTGGACCTCAGCGCAGAGCAGGCTGCGCGACGGGCTGGATACAGTCCTAGGTCTGCGAAGGTCGAAGGCTACCGCTTGCTACGGCATCCGGGTGTTGCTGCGGCTATCGCTCGAGAACGCAAGCAGCTTGCGGTGAGGACGGGAGTGACACCGGAGCGCGTACTCACCGAACTCGCGAAGCTCGGCTTCTCCGACATCCGCAAAGCGGTTCGCTGGCGCGGGGTCGTGACGGAGATCGGCGAGAACGAGGACGGCGAGACGGAACTCCGCGTGGCGAATGAGGTGGTGCTCGTCGACAGCGATAAGATCGACGACGACACCGCAGCGGCCATCACCGAGATCTCGCAGACAAAGGATGGCGCGCTGAAGGTGAAGCTCGTCGATAAGCGCCAGGCGCTGGTCGACATCGGCCGGCACCTCGGGATGTTCAAATCCGGCGCTGCCCCGTCGGATGAATCCGGCGACGAAGCTCCCAAGCCGCAGAAGTCGAGCGGCGATGACGCATGGGACGGCCTTCTGCAGTGACATGGTCCTGCGCCTGCCCGGATTGGCAAGATCGGGTACGGAGAGGCGCGTCGCTGGTCCCGAACCTGCCTCTGGTGAGGTCGGAGGCTGATCGCGGGGTCGCAATCTTCAACCGGCTGAAGCTGCCTGACGTCGCCGGCAAGCCTGCCATGGAGACGGCGGCCGGCGAATGGATGCGCGACCTGGTGGCCGCGCTGTTCGGCTCCTACGACCCGGAGGCCAAGGTCCGTCACCTGCGCGAGTTCTTCGTGCTGGTCCCGAAGAAGAATTCGAAGACGACGGGCGGCGCCGCCATCATGGTCACGGCCATGCTGGTCAACCGGCGGCCGCGCGCGGAGTTCCTGATTGTCGCTCCTACGCAGGAGGTTGCCGAACTGGCGTTCCGCCAGGCGGTAGGGATGATCGAGGCGGATCCGGTCCTCTCGCTCAAGTTCCATATTCAGGAGCATCTGAAGAAGATCACCTATCGCCCGACGGGCGCCTTCCTGAAGGTGAAGTCCTTCGACCCGAAGATCGTGGTCGGGACGAAGCCGACAGGAGTGCTGCTGGACGAGCTCCACGTCATTGCGGAGCAGAAAGATGCGGACCGCGTCATAGGCCAGCTTCGCGGCGGCATGATCTCGCAGCCCGAAGCGTTCTTCCTCACGATCACCACGCAGTCCGAGCGGCCGCCGTCCGGCGTGTTCCGAGCGGAGCTCCAGAAGGCGAGGGCGGTTCGAAACGGTGAACTCAAGACCGCGCCGCTTCTGCCCGTGCTCTACGAGATGCCTCCGGACGTCGATTGGCGAGAGCCGGCGAACTGGCGGATGGTCACGCCGAACGCCGGCAAGTCGATCACCGTCGAGAGGCTGATCCCCGACTTTGAAGCTGCGGAGCAAGCGGGGGAGCAGGAGCTACGCCGCTGGGCGACGCAGCACCTTAATGTCGAGATTGGGCTGGCTCTGCGATCCGATCGATGGGCCGGCGCCGAGTTCTGGCCCCGCCGCGTTGACGAGAAGCTGAAGGCGCTCGAGGATCTGCTGGAGCGATGTGACGTCGCGACGGTCGGGATCGACGGCGGCGGGCTCGACGACTTGTTCGGGCTCTGCGTGCTTGGCCGGGAGAAGGTCACCAAGCGGTGGCTGGTCTGGTCCCACGCCTGGTGCCACTTGGGTGTTCTCGACCGGCGGAAATCGATCGCTGCGCGGCTCCGTGACTTTCAGGCGGCCGGCGAGCTGACGATCGTCGACGACGAACTCGGAGACATCGAGGCGATCGTCGGCGTCATCGAGCAGGTGAAGGATAGCGGCCTTCTGGCGAAGGTCGGCGTCGATCCTGCCGGGCTCGGCGAGTTCATCGACGCTCTCGCGGACATCGACGTCACGCAGGAGAACAGTCTCCTGGTCGGTGTGCCGCAGGGCTACGGCATGATGAACGCCATCAAGACGGCCGAGCGGAAGCTCGCCAACGGCACGCTCGTACACGCGG
>Ga0268293_111_pt1 | contig 306989 bp, 301 predicted proteins | sample MetcoculturR22M_FD_191344 | JGI IMG/M metagenome (GOLD analysis project Ga0268293, IMG submission 191344) | Soil microbial communities from Anza Borrego Desert, Southern California, United States - Methanotrophic co-culture R2.2-M | ecosystem: Environmental > Terrestrial > Soil > Desert | place... | reverse complement strand
CGAAGTCTCTGTACATGCCCCCAGCTTTACGCCAGAGGCCGCAAGAACCCCGCCGACCACGTTTCTCTTTCAATAAATCTACTTGTCAAACAGCCAACAGACGACAAAACCGCCTGCTCCCAGCCAAGATGGTGACGCCACCCTAGCCGTTCAAGTCCGTCCACAGCCGGCTCCGCTCGATTGCTCGACTTCGCCGTTCTTTTGAGACAGATATCCGGGCCGCCGAGGCCGTTATTGGCCGCCCCGTCGTCCGGTGTGAGGGCTATGTACGCCCGGGCTCCCGGGGTGTCAACGCCGGCTTTCCGAAAAATTGCGCAGCGCGGCGCCGGAGCGGGCCTTCCGGGGGCGCTTATCCACAGCGGGGAGGGGGGCGTCAAAGGCGTCTTGTCCGCAGGAAAACGAGCGCATTCGGTGCGGATCAGGGCGCTTTCATCCACCGGCGGGGGCGGGCCCTACAGAGCGTCGGCGCCGCATCGCGGCATGGAAGAGGCGGCCAAGCCGCGACATCGATCCAGCGCCAAAAGTCCACGTCGGCCCGACGTTCTCGGAGGGGAGGCCATCCGACAGAGCGAGCGCGCTCTCGCCGGCGCCCGCTTCGGCGCGCCGGACGTCAGGAGCCGCCGGAACCCTGCGCAGCCTTCGCGACGAGGGACGCGAAGGCCTCAATCTCACGCTCTCTCAGGGAAAACATCCAGTAGCGCAGCGGGATCTCGATCCGGCCGAGCCTGGCGAGCGCGCCCGTGGCGAGCGCGTGCCGCACGGCGCGCTCGGCGACGAAGCCCGCGCAGCGGCCGGCCTCCAGCGCGGCGGCCACGGCGGCGGTCGAAGCGAGCCTGAGCGACTTGTAGGCGATCCGCCGCGCGTCGATCCCGTTCGCCCCGAGGGCTTCCAGGATGAGCGGCGTGAGGTCGCTCTCCTCCCAGAGGATCGGCCCGAGTTCCGGGAGCGTCGACCAGGACGGGCTCCCGGCGGCGGCCGCCACCGAGGCCGCGCCGGCGAGCACGAGCCTGTCGTCGAACACGCCGAGATGGCGGAACTGCGGATGGCTGGGCGCGATCTCGGTCACCCCGACATCGGCGGTGCCCCGCATGACCCAGGCCTTCACCTCGTCATCGGCGCCGCGCAGCAGCTCGATGCGCGGCATGTCCTTGGCGCCGCCGATGCGCGACACCAGCGCCGGCATCCAGAAGTCATAGGCGTTCGGGCTGCAGGCGACGATCGGGTAGCGGTCCTCGGGCGTGCGGCGGCTCTCAAGGCGGCGGATGGTGAGCTCGACGTCCCGCAGGATGCGCTCCGCCTCCGACAGCAGCACCTGGCCGGCCTCGGTGACGGCGAGCCGTCGGCCGGAGCGGTCGAACAGCGTCACCCCATGCCGCTCCTCGAGCTTCTTGACCGAGATGCTCACCGCGGACTGCGTGAGGCCGAGCTTCTCGGCCGCGATCGTGAAGCTGCCGTATTGGGCGGCGGCCACGAAGATCTTCATCTGCTCGAAGTTCATGCGGCGGCCTTGTCGACAGCGAGCGGCGGCGCGAGGCGCGCCCGCCGGCCGGCTCCATCAACTTCCGCGCCAGCCGCGCTGCGGCGCTGAAGGCGCGGCGCCGCTTGATCGTTCAGGCGGCGCCGGGCGTGAACCGGATAAGCCCGGTTAATGGCCGCAGGCCGAGAAGCCTTCCAGCCTCGCGTAGCCATGAATTCGGTTTCGACCTCACAAGGGAAATTAATGTCGCCGTCTCCGATCTGAGCCGCGACTGCGGAAGGACCGCCCGGAAGCGGCCGTTTCTTGTTCAGCAGCTTCAATTTTGAGCGCGCCGAGCGGCTTCGACGCGCGTGGCACATGGCTTGCGCAAGCCTCCACGACCCGCGGGCGCCATCGCCGCCCGACCGAACGCCGGAGGACTGGCATGGATAAGGCGCAACTCGTCGTTTCACCACATCTAACGCAGGGCCTCGGCTTAACGCTGATGATCGGCTGCGGCCTTGTCTTCCTCGTGCTGGCTTATGTCATCAAGACGAAGCTCGTGCGCAACACGCATGACTTCATCATCTCCAACCGGCGCATCGGCCTCGGCTTCGGGGTCGGCGCGATCGTCTCGGTGTGGACCTGGGCGATGGCGGTGATGATGAGCTCCGCCATGACGTTCCAGTGGGGCCTCTCGGGCCTGTTCTGGTTCGTAGTGCCGAACGGCTTCGCGATCATGGCCGTGGTGCCGCTCGCCAAGGTTCTGCGCCGGCGGATGCCGGCCGGCTACACGATCAGCCAGTTCATCTTCAACCGTTTCGAGCAGTCCCGCGTCGCCTCCGGCGTCGTCACGGTGACGATGATCTTCGGCATCCTGCTCGAGATCCTGATCAACCTGAAGGGCACGGCGGTCGTGATGTCGACCGTGTTCACGATCGACTGGCGGCTGGCGACGCTGCTGACAGTCGCGGTGGTGCTCGCCTACTCGTATTTCGGCGGGCTGTGGACCAGCGTGATGACCGGCACGATCAACACCTGGATGATCACCGTGCCGTCCGCGATCGTGGTCGTCGCGGTGCTCGGGCTGATCGACGGCGGCGCGACGGCGGTGTTCGACAAGGTGGCGGACGCCGATCCCTCAAAACTGTCGGTGTTCAACACCGACGCAGCGGCCGGGTTCGGCGTGACGCTCGCCTTCGGCCTGCTGGCGGCGACGGTCGCGGACCAGACGTTCTGGCAGAAGGTCTGGGCGATCCGGCCGAACCAGGTCGGCCGCTCCTTCCTGTGGGCGGGCGTGCTGTTCTACCCGATCCCGATCTGCTTCGGCGTCCTGGGCCTCGTCGGCCTCGCCTATGGCCTCACCCCGGCGGATGTCGGCGGCGACATCGTCGCGGTCGGGCCTTACATCATCTCGCACATCGGCCTGCCGCTCGTGCTGATCGTGGCCTACGTGCTCGCCATCCTGGCGGCCTGCTACTCCACCATCGACGGCGCCAGCTCGGCCCTGTCCTCGATCGTCGCGGTCGACATCGTGAAGCGCTATGCGCCGAAGACGTCGGAGTCGCGGCTGTTCTACATCACCAAGCTGTCGATGCTGCTGGGCGGGATCATCGCCGCGGTGATCGTGCTCTCGGGCGCCGACTTCACCTCCCTGGTGCTGACCACCTACGCGCTCAAGACCTCCGTCTTAATGCCGCTGATCCTCGCCATCTTGTGGCCGCGGACCAATACGGCCGGCTTCGTGGGCGGGATCGTGCTGTCGATCCTGATCGGGATGACGCTGCGGGCGGAATACGGCGAACTCGTCGGCACGCTCTCGATCGTGGCGATCAGCGCGGCGGTCGTCATCGCCGCGGGGCTCGCGTCCCGGCGGGCGTTCGACATGGGCGAGCTCGGCGTCAAGCAGGCCGTCAACCTCGAAGGCTGATCGACCCGGCCAAGGGCGCGGCGTTCCGGCGCCGCGTCCGTCTCCCACATCCTTGGAGCCTCCAGATGTCCATGCTTCTCATGCTGTTCCTGGCGCTTGGCGCGCTGGCCACCATCCTGTTCGTCGCCGGCTATGTGCGAGGGACCCGCATCGCGCTTGCGAGCTACGCCGACGACACCGTCGAGGTCGACGATAGCGGCGACGTCAAGACTTACTGGTGGAGCATCGCGCTCGCCGTCGCGGGCGCGGCCCTGGCGATCGGCCTTGCGGGCGTCCACCCGCTCTTCATCTATGCCGGCCCGCTGATGGTGCTGGTGACGGCGGCCGGCATCGGCCTCGCATTTTTCCTCGAGAACGACGCCAAGGCGCGCCCGTGAGCGCCAGCGCCTCCGCAAGCAAGACCCCCGGCGCCATGCGGTTCGGCGTCTGGTTGCCGGTCTATGGCGGCTGGCTCCGCACCGTCGATCAACCGACCGCGCCGGACGTCGCCGCCTGCCTCGCGATCGCGCAGCAGGCGGAGGCGCTCGGCTTCGACTTTCTCTATGCCTCGGAAAACCTGCTGAACTGCATCCATGGGCCGTCGGAGGGCGTGGCCGACGCCTGGAGCCTGCTCGGCGCGATCGCCGCCACCACCAACCGGATCGGGCTCTGCGGCGCGGTCAAACCGGGCTTCCGGTCGCCTTTCCTGGTGGCGCGGATGCTGGACACGCTGAGCAAGGTCGCCGAGCGGCCCCTGGCGCTCAACATCGTCTGCGGCTGGTGGAAGGAGGAGTTCGAGCTCTCCGGGGTGAGCTGGCTGGATCACGCCGGACGCTACGACCGGGCGGGCGCGTTCCTGCGCGATCTGCACGGCCTGTTCCGGCCGGCGGCGCAGCTGGCGCATGCGGCCGACGAAGAGGACGCCGCGCCGGTGTTTCCGGCGGGCGGCGACGCGGCCGCGGGAGCGCCGCCGAGCTACGGGCTCGACCAGAGCTCGATGCCGGAGGTGTGGATCGCGGGCCATTCGCCGCGCGCCACGCGAATGGCGGCGGAGTGGGGCCACTGCCTGTTCCTCAACGGCATGCCGGACGCCGAGATGAAGCGTCACATCGAGGCGTCTCGCCAGGAGGCGAACCGCTGGGGCCGCTCCATCGAGATCGCGGTCAACGCCTATGTGATCGCGACCGAAAGCCCGGCGCAGGCCCAGGAGCGCTGGCGATCGGTCGTCGCCCGGCGCAACGTCGAGACCATCTCGTTCTTCCGGCAGGTGATGCGGCAGTCCGGCGCCGCCGCCTGGGCCGATCTCGACGAAGAGCAGATGGTCGACTCCAACGCCGGGTTCGAGCTCGGGCTGATCGGCAGCTTCGAGGAGGTGCGGGCGCGCATCCCCGAACTCGCCGCGATCGGGGTCGACCGGATCGTCTGCCAGTTCGACGACCCGATGCGCGACGCCGGCCCCTTCACCAAACGGGTCATCCGGCCCCTCCAGCAGAACCTCGAGCCGCGCAGCGTCGCCTGACGCGGGGGTCCCGCCGGCCTTTCATCGAAATCCGCGGCGCGAGCCGCGCGCAAGGAGCCTCCCATGCCCGCCAAAAAGAAGGCCCACCTGCTGGGGTTCGTCCAGCACGGCGTCAACAGCCACGCCACCGGGATGTGGCGGAACTTCAAGGACAAGATCAATTACGACTTCGCCCGGCCGGCCTACTGGCGGCACATGGCCCGCACGATGGAGCGCGGCTTCTTCGACGCGATGTTCATCGCCGACGAGCTCGCGCCGTACTCGACGTTCGGCGACAGCTCGGACGCCACCGTGAAGTACGCCGTGCAGTGCCCGACCCACGAACCCTCGACCATCGTGCCCATCATCACCGGCGCGACGGAGCGTCTGGGCGTCGGCGTCACCCTGTCGACGATGTTCATGCACCCTTACGCAATGAGCCGGCTGCTCTCGAGCCTCGACCATCTCACCGAGGGGCGCGTCGCGTGGAACGTCGTCAGCTCCTACTCGAAGAGCGAGTGGGAAGCTTATGGTCATGTCGACATGACGCCGCGGGGCGAGCGCTACGACAAGATGGAGGAGTATCTCGACGTCTGTTACCAGCTCTGGGATTCCTGGGCGCCCGACGCCATCGTCGCCGACAAGGCCACGGGCGTCTACGCCGATCCGGACAAGGTCCGGCTGATCGACCACCAGGGCAAGTACTTCAAATGCAAGGGGCGGCACTTCTGCGCGCCATCCCCGCAGGGGCGGCCGGTGATCTGGCAGGCCGGCTCCTCCGACCGCGGCCGTGACTTCGCGGCTCAGCACGCGGAGGCGATCTTCGCCGTGCATCCCGGCGTCGACCGCATGAAGCAGTATGCGAGCGATCTGGACGAGCGGCTGGAGACGAAGTTCGATCGACGCGCCGGCAGCGTGAAGTACATCTACGGACTGCAGACCGTGGTGGCGGAGACGCGGTCAGAGGCGCAAGAGAAGTATGAGCGGATCAAGGCGTGCATCCCCCTCGAGGGGGCGGTCGCCTGGATGTCCGGTCATTTCGGGCTCGATTTCTCGAAAATGAGACTCGATGAGAACGTCCAGAACCTCGAGGTGCCGGGGATCCAGGGCTTGTTCGAGTCGATCATCTACGCGAAGGACCCGGACGGTAAGGTTCCCGTCACGGTCAAGGAGGCCGCGCTGATCTACGCTCAAGGCATGGGCATGCCGGTCGCGGTCGGAACCGCCGCCGACATCGCCGACCAGATGGAGACCTATATGGACGAGGGCGGCGCGGACGGCTTCATGCTGGCGGCGACCTATACGCCCGGCTGCTTTGAGGAGTTCGTCGACTTGGTGGTCCCGGAGCTGCAGCGGCGCGGGCGGCTGCGAACCGCCTATGAGGGCGCGACGCTGCGCGAAAACCTGCTGTCCTCATGAGCGCTCCGAGCGCGGAGGCGGCGCAGAACCCGGCCTCCGTCGTCGACGACTTCAAGGCGGCGTTCCGGCGGCTCGCCTCCGGCGTCTGCGTCGTCACCTTTCAGCGCGGCGAGGATCTCCACGGCTTCACTGCGACCTCAGTGACGTCGGTCTCGGCCGATCCGCCGATGCTGCTGTTCTGCGTCTCCCGGCGCAGCGACAGCTTCGACAGCATGATCGCCGGCGCGCGGATCGGCGTGTCGGTTCTCTCCGGCGCGCAACGCGCCCTGTCGGAGACCTTCGCGAGCAAGGTCCAGCCGGGCAGCTACCGCCAAATTCCCAGCCGCCGCCTGTGCGGCGCGCTTGTGCTGACGGACGCGCTCGCCGCGATCTCCGGCGTCGTGACGCAAGTCGTGCCGGCGGGCGACAACATCGTCGTTTTCTGCGAGGTCGAAGCTGCGGAGCTCGGGCCCGCCGGGAGCCCGCTGCTCTATTTCGAGGGCGGCTATCTCACCGCCGGCCAGGACGGGCGCTGCTGAGACGCCGCCGCTCTCGCTTCTCTGGAGCTCGTCGCGCGCCGCCACGGGGCGCATAGGCGCACGATCTTACCTCTGAGCGTCGAGGGGCGGCTCAAGCTCGGCAGGCCCGCCGCATCTCCGCGCGGCGAGCCAGTTCTGCGCACACATCGCACACGTATTGTGGCGCCTGAGCTGCGAAGCCAGCCTCTCATTGCCGAGAAACTTCTTGTAAATAGGGGAGGGTGCGCGCATCTTCCAAAGTGATCTACGGTCATAGCTTCTGCCATATCGGCGGATTTGCGGGACCGGCCACGCATTTTTATTTCAGAAGAGGCGGGACCGGCGGCGCTGTGTCGCCGTCAAGCCTATGCTGATCGCTCTGACGGCGGGTCCAAGGCTCTCCGGCGAGCCGCCAGGATGACGCGACTGCCGGACGCCGTTCCGGGCGCTCGGAAGCCGGCGGCAAGGAACCCCTGAGGCCAAACCATGTCGACGCGCAGCACCGAAACCACCGTGACGTTCCAGAAGCCGTTCAAGCTCAAGGCGTTTGACGAGCGGCAGCCGGCCGGAACCTATCGCCTCCTGATCGACGAGGAGGAGATCCTTGGCGTCTCGTTTCTCGCTTTCCGCAGGACCGCCACGATGCTGCTCACGCCGGCGCTTTCTGCAGGCGCCGGCGTGAGCCGGTCCTACCTCGTCGACAGCGCAGAGCTTGCGGCGGCGCTTGAGGCGGACGGCGGCCAACCGGAGCGCGCTGTTTAGCGAGCGCTTCGTCCGATCAATGCAATCTCAAGAGAATAAGGAGCAGCAAATGGCGGTTCATCGGTTCAAGGTCGGGCAGACGGTCGCGTTGTCGGCGGGCTTCGGCACGCGCCGCGTGGTGGCGAAGATCACCCGCCTGATGCCTTCGGGACGGGAAGAGGGAGATCCCCAGTACCGTGTGAAGGACGCCTCGGAAAATCATGAGCGCGTCGCCGCCGAAAGCGGAATGACCAAGCTGGACTGAGGCGGTCGCGCGTCGTCGGAAGCGATCTTTCCGAAGGCGCGCGTCTGGACTTCGGCCGGAGCGCGATGAACTGCGCCCCGCCTCGAGCGGCGCGCGTTCGACGTCGCGGAGGCCGGGCGGCGATCAGGCCGCGGACGCGGCTCTCGTCGGGCCCTTCTGGGCGGCCGGCTGGGACCAGCCGAGCGAGCCGTTCTTCATCGCCGGGAGATCGCCGGTCGCGACGACCTGCGCGACGGCGCCGACCGGCGCAGTCTTGCTGTCCGCCAGCACGAGGCTCAATTCATGGCCGTCCTCGGTGACGAAGGCGACCTTGGCGCCGCCGCGGAAAAGCGCGAGCGCCGACCCGGCGACCTCGATTTCGCCGGAGGCCGTGACCAAGCCGCCCTTCTGTTCGTAGCACTCGATTTCAAGCGCGCTCGCCACCAGGCCATCGCTTAAAGTTCCTCGGCGATTAATGCGGCCTAAATATTTCATCTGATACTCTTCTTTAGAGGGTAAAAATTTCTCCGCTCACCTAATCATACTTGACGGCTGCGCTGAAATTATTTTGGGCGCGAGATTTTTTCGAGCAGAAGACGGGTTACTTTCGGTGGCGCATGCTCCGTTGGTCCGGCGCGTCAGCGGCGGCGGCGAAACGGGTTCATGCGCAATGACTTGGGCCGCGGCGCGGCATGACGGCGGAAGGCGGCTCCCTTGGCGAAGTTGATCGAAGTGAAGAGTCTCGGCGGCATGAACTTCGTCCGCCCGGACCGTGTGATTGCGATCCAGACGTCGCCGACCGGCGCCACGGTCATCGTCATGGAGGGCGGGGCGGTGGTGAACTCTTCGGAAACGACGCTGGCGGTCGCCGCGCGGCTGCGGGCGGCCGAAGACGACCGGTAGGGCGGAAGCCGGGAGCCCGGCCTCAGGGCGCCTCTGGAGGTTCGCGACGGCAGACGCCTCTCGTATGCGTCTCGATCGCAGCCAGCGCATCGTCGAGTGAATTGAACGGACCGCACCGCATCCCGGTCATCGTCACCCGCGCGTTGCCGTCGGGCTCGACCAGAAACGTGCCGCCCTCGACTGCGCGCACCACCCCCATCGAGCGGCCGAGAAGATCGGTCAGCCGCCATTCGTTTCCGCCGGCGACCGGTTTGACCATAACGTCCAAGAGCGCTCCTGCGTCCGCTGCGGTCCCGCCCGCGCGTGAAACCGCCAGCCAGACCTCGATAGCGCCTGCTAACGCGCACGTCTTTTCTAGCGGAAATGTACCTGGAAACAATCCTTGTAAACCGGGCGTGCCGGGCGTACTAACAACCGGTTAGTTCAGTGACGTACGATTTGGCCCAGACGAGCGACAACTCGCGGCCGGGTTTTATTTCTATGAAATGGCAAATCCCACGCGCTGGCTTTCGGGCGGGCGCGCATCTTTCGTTGTTTTAAAAAGGAGTTCCCATGTCTTCGGGAACAGTTAAATGGTTCAACGCCCAGAAGGGCTTCGGTTTCATTGCGCCGGATGACGGCGGAGCCGACGCCTTCGTGCATATCAGCGCCATGGAGCGCGCCGGCATCTTCGATCTCCAGGAAGGCCAGAAGGTCACCTACGAGCTCGTCGCCGACCGCAAGAGCGGCAAGATGACGGCCGACCGGCTGCAAATTCAGGCCTGATCCCGCCGCAGCGCGCCGATCGAGCGAGGTCGACCACGGATGTACTGGCGAACCTCGCTTGCGGCCGCGCCGCAGCGTCAGGCCCGGAGGGGCGCTTAGGCGTCCTCACGCCCCGTCGTCTCAAGGACGGCGGGGTTTTTCTTTCGGCCCAAGCTCGGCGGGCCGATCAGACCGGGAGCAAGGCGCATGGCCAAGGCACAGAAGCGCGGCAACAAGGAAGCCAAGAAGCCCAAAAAGGTTCGCGAGCCCGTCGCGCCCCCGATGACGCTCACGCGCGGCATTTCCGCGACCTCCGGCACGCCGCCGAAGCCCAAGAAGTCCTGAACGGATTGCGCCTCGCGCCAGCACGGCCGGCGTCGCCCTGATTTTCCAAGCGCGCACGGGCGCAGCCGCTCGTGCGCCTGCCGTCGCGCTGGCGATGGCGGATTGTCCCCGACGTGGAACGACGGGCGGCATAGGCGCCGCGCAACGCCAGCGCCGGAGAGCCGCTGCGGCTGGGCGACGCGCCCGATTGATATTATCGTACGGGGCGGATCTGAGGTCGTCATGACCGGACGCCCGACGCGAGAGCAGGCCGATGTCGCGGCCGCAGTCCTCAATAGCCTGTCCGGCCCGAACAGGCCGATGATCGTCGCGCGTCCCGCTGAGAGCGAAGCGCCTCCGCACGGCCGAGGCCGGTCCCCGTCAGCCGGCGCCGTCGCGCTCCGGCGGCCCGCATCCTTCCGTTCCCCGGTATCCGGAGGTCGCGCATGACGCTTGAGCCTTATTGGCCGTCGCTCTTCGGCGGGATCGCGATCGGCCTCGCGGCGGCGCTGATGATGACGCTGAACGGCCGCGTCGCAGGCGTCAGCGGCATTCTCAGCGGGCTTTGGCGCCGCACCGACGCGGGCGTCGCCGTGAACGCCGCGTTTGCGGCGGGCCTCGTGCTCGGGCCCGCGCTCTACGCTCTGGTCTTCGGCCGGCTGCCGGAGATCCACGTCGTCGCCTCGGCGCCGGTGCTGGTGATCGCCGGCCTGCTCGTCGGCTACGGCGTGCGCATGGGCTCCGGCTGCACCAGCGGCCACGGCGTCGTCGGCCTCGCCCGCCTCTCGCCGCGCTCGATGGCCGCGGTCGCGACCTTCCTCGCGACCGCGGTCGCCACAGTCGCCGTCATGCGTCTGGCGGGGGCGTCATGAACGGCGCGCGCGTCATCGCAGCGGGGCTGAGCGGCCTCGTCTTCGGCTTCGGGCTGGCGCTGTCGGGGATGCTGGACCCCGCGCGGGTCCGCGGCTTCCTCGACGTCTTCGGCGCCTGGGACCCGAGCCTCGCCTTCGTGCTAGGCGGCGCGGTCGCGACCGCGTCGCTCGGCGTCTGGCTCTCGCGACGGCTGCCGCGGCCGGCCTTCGACGAGCGCTTTCACCTGCCCACGAGCCGGACGATTGACGGGCGGCTCATCGGCGGCGCGGCGATCTTCGGGGTCGGCTGGGGCATGGCCGGGCTCTGCCCCGGTCCGGCCGTGGCGTCGATCGCGCTCGGCGTTCCGGCGACCCTGCTCTTCCTGGCTGCGATGCTGGCCGGGATGGCGTTTTACGACCGGGCAGAGATCCGCCTGTTCCGGCGGCGCAGCCCGCTTCACGGCTGATGGAGGAGACCATGACCGGGCGCCCGGACGTCACGACGTTCTTCGATCCCGCGACCAACACCTTTTCCTACGTGGTGACGGACCCCGCGAGCGACGCCTGCGCCATCGTGGATAGCGTGCTGGATTTCGACTACGCCTCCGGCCGCGTCAGTCATGCATCCGCCGACGCCGTCATCGCGCATGTCCGCAGCCGGGGCCTGAGAGTCGAGTGGCTGCTCGAGACCCATGTGCACGCCGACCATCTGTCGGCCGCTCCCTACATCCAGCAGGCGGTCGGCGGAAAGATCGCAATCGGCGCGGGCATTCGCGTCGTGCAGGAGACCTTCGGCAAGGTCTTCAACGAGGGCAGCGAGTTCCAGCGCGACGGCTCGCAGTTCGACCGCCTGTTCGAGGACGGCGACACGTTCGGCGTCGGCGGCCTCGAAGGCCGCGTCATGCACACGCCCGGCCACACGCCCGCCTGCGTCACTTATGTGATCGGCGACGCCGCCTTTGTGGGCGACACGCTGTTCATGCCCGACGGCGGCACGGCGCGCGCGGATTTCCCGGGCGGCGACGCCCGGACGCTGTTCCGGTCGATCAGGAAGGTCCTCGCGCTGCCGCCCGAGACCCGGCTCTTCATGTGCCATGACTATGGGCCGAACGGGCGGGACATCCGAGGCGAGACCACGGTCGCGGCGGAACGCGCCGAAAACATTCATGTGCGCGACGGCGTGAGCGAGGACGAGTTCGTGAAGATGCGCACCGAGCGCGACGCCACGCTCGCCATGCCCAAGCTGATCATCCCGTCGCTTCAGGTGAACATGAAAGCCGGCGAGCTGCCCGAGCCCGAGGACAACGGCAGGCGCTACCTCAAGGTCCCGATCGACGGGCTCTGACGGCGCGCCTTCGGAAAGGCCGGTCGCTCTGGGCTGACCCGCTGATGGACCGGCCGGCCGATCTGATTCAGATCACCGGCGCGGCGCTTTCCGTGTCGACACCCAGATGATCGGCGCGACAGACAGCAGGATGCCGCTGACGAGCGCGCCGACGGCGATGAGCCCCCGGCTGGAGATCTCGATCTCGGCCTCGGTCGAGACGGGCCCGCATCGCAGCTTCCACGAGGCCCTGTGGATCTCGGCGCGGCGGGCTGGGACTTCGGCGTCGGACATTTGCGCTCTCCTCCGCTGCTAAGGCGCAGGCTAGATCGCCGGTTCCACGCCTCCGCCGGAACGAACAGGCGCGCCCGCGCCGCAACCGAGATGCTCGCACGGCTCCGTCGCCTCTGCGAGGCTCGGCGTCCAGAAACGACGAAAGCCGCGGAGCGATCCGCGGCTTTTCGGCAGTCTGAGAACTGGAGCGGGCGAAGGGATTCGAACCCTCGACCCCAACCTTGGCAAACGATAATTGACAAGGTGTGATCGTATACTGCTGAACGCTTGCGGACAAGAGGCGACGGTGCAGTTCAAAACTGCGGCCGTTTCATCTTTGAACCAGCGTAGTGCCCCTTGTCCAACTGAGAACCCCAAAGGAGGGGCGTGAAAGTAACCGCGGTGCAACCCGCGCAGGGAGCCTTGGTCGATAATTGTGCCGGTCCCATCGGCGTGATCCGGTCACTCTCCAATGAGGGAGAAGCATCATGCCGCGACAAACCAAAGAGACGCCGGCTTCGGCGGGATCTGAGCCGCAAGTGGAGCCACTCCTGACGATCCAGGAAGCCGCGCGGCGGCTTGGCGTCCATGACTGGGCGTTGCGGCGAGCGGTGAAGTCGGGAGCGGTGCCCGCCTACGCGCCGTTCAACAGCCGGAAACTGGTGAGGCTCTCTGAGGTCCTAGGAGTTATCCAGGCCTCGCGGATCTAGCCCCGTTCGTTGGCCACTGCGTTGCTGCCGTAGTGCCCGCGGCATACGTCGCTACCGCACCCTATGTAGACCGCGCACAGTACCCCAGCTTGTATGGCTGGCGCGGCTACGCGCACGCGGCTACCTGGCTGGTGGCTGAAACCGGCGTGAGAGGGCTGAGATGTACGATCCGGAGGTCACTCGCGCTCCCGACGACGAGGCGCACTTCTGGCGGATGGTCGAGGACAATCTCGAGCACGCGCGTCACGTGCTTTTCGATTACGTCGCGGAGACGCGCGAGGAGGCCGTTCGGGGCGAGTTCCGCACTGGCGGGCCTAAAGAAACCTCCCTCGCGCCGATGTCAGTTCTCTCATTTCGGGCTGTCAGCAGCGAGTACGACCAGCGCGACTATTGCCTTGAGCTAGGACGTGCGACCTTCCCGGTCGCGCAGAGGCTTGCGCGGGCCAGAGCGCTCACCCCGGAGTTCGCTCAGGCTTGGGGCGTGCTTCAGTTCTGTCACGGGTATCTGGCTTCCCACCTTTTCGATGATGCTGACACGTTGGCGCAGTCCCGCGCCGCGCTGCGTTCGGCGGTCGCTCGGTCCAACCTGCCACAGAGAACTTGGATCGCTAAGCTCGCGCTTATGGGAAGGGCCGAAGGCTTGAAGCGTAGCGAAATCGACGAGCGCCTCGGTGCCTATATCGCGTCGTTCCCTCGCTCCCCGACATTCCCGGCGGCCTGGTTTGACGTCCTCATAAAAAAGGGACAGCTCCGGGACACGTTCACCGAGAAGCGATTCAGCTACCTGGAAATGGAAGCACTTGTCGATGAGGGCATCGACGATCCGATCCCTCCGGTGCCGGGGAAATTCCCGTAGTGCGGCACTCCGGGATGGCTTGGCGTCGGGCCAGTGCAACGGTGTCTCCGCGGCGACGACTGGGTCGCTAGATGGAGACAGGAGATGACGCACAACAATGATGGTGGCGCGACCGACTTGGATCGGCTGCGCACGTTCAAGGAGGCCGCTGACCTCCTTGGGCTTCCTTACTTCAAGATACAGCGCGCTGCCCGACTGGGCCTAGTGCCGACCTATCGTCTCTTCAACAGCCGGAAATACGTCAGGGCGAGCGAGATCCTCGCCTGCATGGCGGCAACCGCGAACAGCTAACCACTCCCACAACATCGCAGGTCGTCCAGCCTCGCCCCGGCGAGGAACGGGAGAGGCTTGCCTAAGGAACCCGCAAATGACCGATGAAGGCAACAAGCGCGCGATGAATCTATCCCCTGAACTGGATGTTGAGCGGGGGTTGAGCTTCCTGCGGCACATCCAGCCTGGCGGCCCTTGGCATCTGGTCGCGATTTCCCAAGCGGGCGGGATAAAAGCGCGGACGTTCTCGTCCGAAGATGAAGAGGAGCTCACGGAGTGGCTCGAAGGCTGCTCCGACGCCGCCAACGTCTACTTCCACCCGGCGCGTATGCGCCCGGGCTTCGCGGACCGGAAGGCGAAGAAGGCCGACGTGCTCGAAACCTCCGTGCTCTGGGTCGATGTCGACGATCCGAAGGCACTCGAGCGCATCCGTAACTGCGTGCCCACCCCGACCGCTATCGTCTTCTCGGGCGGCGGCTTCCACGCCTATTGGGTGCTCAAGGAGCCGACTGATGAGCTGGATCACGCCGAGCGCCTGAACAAGGTACTCGCGGCGCGGCTGGGCGGCGACTCGTGCTTCAGCATCGACCACCTGCTTCGGGTGCCGGGCACGATCAACCTCCCGAACGCGAAGAAGGCGGCTCGCGGCCGCCGCCCCGGGCTCGCTGAGGTCGTCGAGGCGGATTGGAGCCGCACCTACGGGCTGGGCGACTTCCCGGACGACGGCCCCAAGCCCGCGGGCCCCAAGGGGGCGATCGCGGAGACGCCATCGCCTCCCGAGGCAGTCGAAGCGGTCGCTCTCAGCCAATTGCCGGTGGCGATTTCTGAGGAGACGCGGGCGATCGTCGACAGTGGGGATGATCTGGATCGCCCAATCGGGACCGACGGTGCTCGCTTTCGGTCCCGCAGCGAAGCGGTGTTCCACGTCGCCTGTGCGCTTGTGCGGGCAGGCTGCTCGGATGAGTTCATTGCGGGCGTACTGGTCAATCCGCAGCTTGGCATTTCAGCATCGGTCCGCGAGAAGCGGAACGTGCTGGCCTACGCCTTCAAGCAGGCGCGCTCGGCGCGAGCAGCGTGCGCCGAGGATTGGCCGGACGTCGACGGGATGAAGAGGCCTAAGCCGACTTTCGCTAACACTGTCGTGGCGTTGCGCCGCCTCGGCCTCACCTTCAGCTTCGATCGCTTCCGGAACCGTAAGGCGGTTAATGGGGCGCAGGTGGAGGAATATCACGGCGAGGTTAGCGATGATGTTTGCGTCGTGATCCGCCACCTCATCGTCGAACAGTTCGGCTTCGATCCGCGGCCCGACAACGTGTTCGCGGCGGTTCATTTCCTCTGCTTGGAAAACCAGTTTCACCCTATTCTACAGATGCTGGAGTCGTTGTTGTGGGACGGGACGCCTCGCCTCGAACACTGGCTCTCGACCTACCTCGACGCTAGCGACACTCCTCTGAACAGGGCGATTGGCGTCATCCTTCTTGTCGCAGCGATCCGCCGGGTCAGGCAGCCAGGAGCGAAGTTCGACCAGATTGTCGTTCTTGAGGGCCCGCAGGGCTCAGGCAAGTCAACGAGCCTGAAGATCCTTGCAGGGCCGGAAAATCACTCAGACCAGGAGATTCTCACCCAGGATTCAAAGACGCAGATGGAGCTGATGGCGGGCGTCTGGATCTATGAACTTGGCGAGGTGGAGGGGATGAGCCGCGCCGAGGTCAACAAAATCAAAGCTTTCGCATCGCGCTCCGTCGATCGCTCACGCATGGCTTACGCACGATTTGTCGAGACCCGCCCGCGGCAATCGATCTTCGTCGGCACGACGAACGAGGACAAATACCTCCGCGACCAGACCGGGAACCGCCGCTTCTGGCCCGTTCGTACTGGCGCCATCGATCTAGAAGCGCTCGCTCGCGATCGCGATCAGCTATGGGCCGAAGCCGCGGTCCGTGAGGCCGAAGGAGCGTCAATCGTCTTGCCGCGCGAACTCTGGGACGCGGCGGCTGCTGAGCAAGCTGGCCGCCTGGAGGAGGATCCCTGGATTGATCTCCTATCCCCCGTCAACGGCGTCGCCGAGGGCGAGAAAGCGCGCATATCGACGGCGTACCTCCTGCAGTACGTCCTGGAAATTCCGCCCGACCGACAGAACCAGCATCAGACCAAGCGTTTGGCTATCGCAATGAAGAAGCTCGGCTGGGAGCAAGGTAAGTTCCGCGAGAAAGACAAGACGGTCCGCGGTTACGTCCGGTTGAAGCGACCCGATCACAAAGACGACGAACTGCCCGGCAGCAAGTACTAGCGTGGCGCCGTGGCGGGTGTGGCATGTGCTGTAGGCGCTGCGGGCGGCGGGGCGGGAAGCCTTAAAGGCCGGTCCTCTCCGCCTACAGCAGGCGGGGGCCGCGGGCGCGCTGCCGCCACGCATGCCACGCCGCCACGCGCGGCGATTTCAACCTCGGTGAGCGTCGAATCCGGACAGCCGTGAGCCGAAACGTCTCCTCGGCTCAGTCCAGTTCGGCAGGTTGTGGTTGCAGTGGTGGTTACGTCTGGGCCGCCGCCGCCGACATCTGGGTGCAGATCGCGATTAATTGTGCCGGTTACACGGGCGTGTTTTCGTTTTACGGCAACAACAGCTTCAGGAATGCAGAAATGGACTTCTCAATTAATCTCACGAAGCGGACGCGTAAGCGGAAGCTCAAGAGCGGCGAGGCGGTCCTTCAGGACCGTTATGTGCTGAACTACATCGACCCCAACAGCGGTCGCCGCCGGCAGCAGTTCTTCGAGCGCAAGCGCGACGCTGAAGCCCGGCAGCGGGACCTCCTGACCCAGGTTGCGGCCGGAGCCTATGTGGACGAGCGGACTGTGCCGACGGTCGCGGAAGCCATCGATCACTGGCTCGCCGACCGCGAGGGGAACGTCAAAGCGACGACCCTCAAGGGCTACAAGGTAGTCTGCGCCGTGATCCGCGGCCCGCTGTTGGTCGGCTCGCGTCGCGAACGGGCGGACTTCACCGCGACTGGCGCGAAGCCGAAGGGCGCGACCTTCCTCAAGATGCTGGGCGAGGTGAAGCTGAACGATCTCACCACGGCGGCGATCCGCGCCTGGCATCGGACGGTGGCGGAGCAGACCGGGACCTACACGGCGGACCGCGCGAAGGCGCACCTGAAGTCGATCCTCGCGCTCGCCGAGGAAGATTTTAAGGTCCGTGCGCCCTCGATGCCGACAGGCCTCTCGCGCGCCCGCCACAAGCCGAAGAAGGCGATCCTGACCGGCGAGCTGATCCGCAAAATCATCCAAGCGGCGGCTGATGACGAGCAGGGCGTCTACTATGCCTTCCCTTTCCTGGCCGGCACGCGCCCGAGCGAGCAGCTCGGCCTCCTATGGGAGGACGTCGACTTCGACAAGAACCTTATCCGGATCCGCCGCATCCAGGAGCGCGACGGGTCGCTGACGGAGATGACGAAGACCGAGGCCGGGACGCGTGAGATCCCGATGGGCAAGACGCTGCGCGAGCTGCTGCTCGCTTGGCGGGTGCGGTGTCCGCGGAAGGGCAAGGAGCTTCATCGCGTCTTCCCCGGCCCCGGCCGCCTTCAGCCCTGGCCGAAGCCGCGCCTCGGCGGCGGCGGGCCGCTCCTCTACCAAAACTTCCGCAAGCGCTATTGGGAGCCGGCGTTCAAGCAGCTCGGGCTGCCCTATGTGACTCCCCATTCGGCGCGGCACTCCTTCATTTCGACGCTGCAGGCTCAGGGCATCGAGGTCGGCCTCGTGGCGCAGATCGCGGGCCATGCGAACCCGACCGTGACGCTCGGCCACTACACCCAGGCGGTAAGGGGAGGGGCGGCGGCCATCACAGCGCTAGAGCAGGCCTATGGCTGAGGCAGCGGGCGAACTGCTGCTCGAGGTGAGGTGTCTCGTGACGGGCTCGATCGAGCTGCTGACGGTCGAGGCCGCCTCGCTTCGCTCCGGGGTGCCGGTAAGCGAGCTTATGGAGGCGCTCAGCGCCTTCAAGGCGTGCGCGACAGATGGCTACATCATGAAGGAGCACGAGACGCTTTACGCCGCCGGCTAGGCAGGGCTGCGGCGGCATGACCCCGCGCCGCCGCCCGGTGGCTACGTCCTCGGCTGCGGGTGGCAGGGCAGCCCCCACCGCCCGCGCCGCCGGGCTGGCCGCCGCCGGCCCGCCGGGCCGCACGCTGACATAGGCCGCGCCGCGTCGGCGCATAGCGCCGACCCTCCCCCGTTTCGCTGTTGTGGAGACGCGGAAGGGACCCAGGAGACGCCGCGACATATCCCGGGAGGCTCTAGCCGCAGCCGTAGCCGAGCGGCTTCGGTGGTGGTGCTCGCGTCATTGACCGTTTTGCGGCTCAGCACCCTCTGTTAAAGCTTGTGGTTGGACGGCAGGGGGGAACTCAGTGACAGCAGACACAGAGCAGCGACAGCTCGTGACGCTTGTCGCGGACGCGGTGCCCTTCGCGGATCGGGCTGAGCTACGCTCTTGGTTGCGTAGGCTTCTGGAAATCCGCTCATCCGAGCTGCCCATTATGGGGAAGGCGCGGGAGGCGCTCAGGGCGACTATGCGGGTCAAGGTGATTTGGCCCGCCATCAAGATCATCTCTAAGGCGCTCAAGCGTCACGGATGGGATCGGCGTAGCAAGCCGAGTCGGTTCGGGCTGGCGGGAGCTGCTATCGGTCTAGCAACGTTCGGCGGTCAATCGGCTGGCATCGCTGCGCTGGGAACGGCTATCGGGGTGCCGCTCTGGGTCGTCCTAGGTGCAGGAGCCCAGTTCGCGAGCACGCTGTATGGTGAGCTTGTGCGTAGGGATGCGCCGGTGCAGGCCGCGGCGGAAGCCGCGGTTGTCGCAACAAGGGGTGAGGACGGCGTGCATCGATTCTAATTCGAGCGCTGGCATTCACTCGACGCGATAACTGACCGAGTTCGCCGTCACCTTGAGGACCCGCAGAACATGGCCTTCGACCGTGACGCTCTGGCCGGCCGGAACGGCTAGCCGGATTGGGGCGGTCGTCGTCGCGACGTCAGTTGTCGGGCGCGGGCCGATGACGCTGTAATCCATCGAACTCGCTGAGCCTGAGACCGGCGTTCCGCCGACCATTCCAGTCACCGTCGTCCGGGATGTGTGCGGCACGATCAGCGGCGTCTGGTTCATGGTGGTGGCGGAGCTCTCGATCATCAGATCCGAACGCTGGAAGAAGGCCGTTCCTCCCTCACTGCCGAGGAACCGCACCACGACGCGGCCTGCATTGGTCGTGCGCCCGAAGATGTCCGCGCCGCCGAAAGCGTTGGGCATCGGCCGAGACACCCGGAAGTTCATGACAGTGTCGCCCGGTCCTGCGATCCGGACAGCGCCGACGGTCGAGCTTTCCAGAACCGCCTTTCGGTCGGTCGGCCCGCAGGCTGCGGCGGTCAGCGCAACGGCAGCGACGATGATAATATTGCGCATGTATATGGATCCCCCATGATCTAAACGAAAACATCACGTCGGCTAATCTCGATCAATTATCTCCGTTGCAAGCTCGCTCACTGAACTGGCCGGCGTTAATCGATCGCCGTGGATGAACTTGTCTGGCCAGCGTGAAGCCGCGCGCTCAACCTCAGCCGCGAGGGTGGCGGGCGCCCGGGGGTGGAGGATGAGCAGGAACACGACGTGCCCGGTCGCGAACCGCCAGAGCTGCGCGTCCGGGGCGATCGAACTCAGGCTCGCGGCGCAGGCCGCCTCGAAGGTTCGCCGCTCGACGCGCGGATAGTGCTGGTAGATCAGCACCGACTGGCCCGCCGCGTAGAAGGTCGCCACCTCGTCCAGGAACACGTATTTGGAGGAGTTCTTCCGCCCCTTGGCGGTGGACGCGACCGCAAGGCCGTTGTCCGGGTCCAGGAAAACCAGGTCGCAGCCAGCTAACGCGAGGCGGGCCTCGTCCAGCCAAGACTCGCGTTCCTCGCGTCTATCAGGCGTCTCGGCGTTGAAATACCGCGCATTCGGGATCGCGCCTGACTCCTCGATCGCGATGAGGCGACGTCCGCCGTCCCGCCCAACCACAGCCCCAAGAAGGTCGAACAGTTCCGGATCAAAGGCTCGGTAGCGCTCGGGCAGCGTCAGGTAGCCCAGCTTGTTGCCGTCTGGGCTGTCGTCGGACGGCGTAAGCATCCAGCAGACGCCGATGCGGTGCCGCCCGCCGTCCGCGAGGGCCCGAAGGAGGGTGTATTTTCGGTAGTCGTTGATGTCGCCGACATATTGCTCTTTCACGGCCGCCTCGAATCGAACTGCGTTCGAGGCACACTGATCGAATACCCTATTTTGGGGTATCCGAAATTCGGGTGTCACTGAGCCGCCGGCTTTTCAACCGGCGGCGCGACGTGAGCTCCATCCGATCAGAAACGTACCGGCGGATGATCGAACTCTTGATCGAGGCAAGGAGGGCCCACGGACTTACGCAGGCCGAGCTCGGCACACGCGTTGGCCAGCGTCAGTCGTTTATCTCAAAGGTGGAGCTAGGTGAGCGGCGTCTCGATGCGGCGGAGTTCATCGAGCTCGGACGCGCGATCGGGGCTGACCCTTATGCGCTGATGCGCCAAGCGGAGGGGTAGGACCACTTCGCACCACAACGCAGCTCGATTGACGGACGATTCCCAACACAGCGATGCTTGAGCGGGGCTATATTGATCCCTTCCTTAAACCGGATGACGACAGGTAGCGTCCGCTGACATCCGATAGAGTGACGCATGGCGAGTGACATCTTTGATTATTGGGCGGATGTTCCCGGCGAGGCGCATTGGCATCCGGACGACGAGAAAGTCCTTCACCGAGCGCAGAATCGGTTCGAGCTCGGGGCGCTGCCGGCCTTCTGCAAGGGCCCGCTCAAGACAGCGCCAGTCGTACTGCTGGCGCTGTCTCCGGGTTTTCGTGAGACAGACTTGGATCATGCGAGTTCACCAGAGGGCCAGGCCTACTACGCCCACCAGCGGACTGGCGGGGCCGACCTGCCAACCGCTCAGGAACATGGTCCCCTAGTGAATTGGACGAGAGGCATCCTGAGGCAGTTCGGGATCGAATACGACAACGTGCGCAGCCGGGTCGCGGTGTTGAACGCAGGTGCCTATAAGTCGAAGGAATTCAAAGACCACCACATGTTGACCGCTCTGCCGTCGAGCAGAGTGGTGTTGTCCTGGGCGCAGGAAGTCCTGTTTCAGCAGGCTGAACGGGGGGAGCGTGTCGTCGTCTGTCTGAGGGCGCGCCGAACCTGGGGATTAAAGGAAGGCGTGAGCTTTGGGAGCCTTCACGCGCCCGCCACCAACAGGGCTGCGACGATGCTGCACGGCGAGGAACGTGAGCGGATCGCGGCAGCAGTCAAAGATGCGCTATCCTGTTGAAGGATCGCTGTCCAGCGCCCTTGGGCGTTGATCGCGGGGCGGGGATACTTTCAACTGTGAGTTTCAGCACGAGTCGCGGCGTGCCCTTGAACGTCAGAAAGTGCGTCAGCCATGTCGAAGCGAATGGTCGTCTTCAACCACAAGGGTGGGGTAAGCAAGACTACATCGGCATACAACATCGGCTGGATGTTATCTAAGAACAGGAACGTCTTGCTTGTAGACGCAGATCCTCAGTGCAACCTGACAGGCTTGATCCTGAGAGACGATTTCGAGCGATACTACCTAGATGAGGACACTCGCCTCCAGAATATAAAAGACGGCGTTTCAGCAACCTTCGACGGAAAGCCTGTGCCGATCGCTGCGGTCTCATGCAAGAGCCCGCTGCGAGCGCCTGGCCTTTTCCTTTTGGCCGGACACGCCAACCTGTCCGAGTACGATGCGGCGCTGACTTTTGCGCAGACATCGAACAATGCGATCACGACGCTGCAGAACTTACCGGGCGCTTTCGCTGAGCTCCTTAGGCTCACTGAGGAGCGCTACGGGATCGACGTCACGATCATCGACCTGAACCCGGGGCTGAGCGCTATCAATCAGAACCTCTTTCTGATCTCGGACGCCTTCATCATCCCAACAAACCCGGATCCGTTCTCCCTCATGGCCCTAGACACGCTTCAGACAATCCTACCGCGGTGGTCAAAGTGGAAGCGGAGCGCGATTGATCTATTCGCCGCATCAGCCTATCCGTTGCCTGCGGGTACTCCCAAATTCGTTGGCAGCCTCATTCAGCGCTTCAACGTCCGGAACGGTCGGGCGGCACGGCCTTATCGAGACAACATCGACGAAATCAACGACCGCATCTCGAACGGGTTCTTCGACGCGCTCGCGAAGGAGGGGATGACCTTGCCCGCGGAGGCGTACGGACCACTGTTGGAGAGCAAATATTGCCTTGGCCAAATCCCTGACTTCCAAGGCCTTTTGCCCAAGTCCAACGATGCAGGCGTCCCGATTTTCGAGATCACCGACGCGGAAATCAATGAAACGGGGCCGATCTTGACGGGTGCCATCGAACGCCGAAATCGTTTCCGCGCTCAGTTTGAACAGATAACCGACAACATAGCCAACGCCCTTGAGCATGCGTGACGCGCTCGCAGTTTTTGAGACGAGCGTCGGCGAGGCGAAGCATCTGACATCGTTGTACGAATACCTATCAGCTCAGGTGCGCGTGCCGTATCCATTTGAGGATTTACTTCGCGCGCAGGTTGTGTACGCGGTTGGTGCCTTTGACAAGCTGATGCACGACATCATCCGAATTGGCATGCTGGAGATATTCACCGGCGTTCGCCAGCCGACTCCTAAATATCTGGCTGAGACAATTTCACTGGAATTCCATGGCTCCCTCGTAGCCGCGACGGTCGCCCCGGCGATCCCACCCAAAGAGCTGCTGTTTGAGCGACAGGTCGCAACGAAACTCGGCTACATCTCCTTCCAACAGCCCGACAACGTCGCATCGGGCCTCGCCCTTATCTGGCCCGAGCAACATAAGTGGGCAGCGATCGCCGCCGCGATGGGTCTACCGGCGGGCACTGTGGCGACGAAGCTCAAGTTGATCGCGACGCGCCGGAACGCGATCGTTCACGAATCCGACATGGATCCCCTGAGCAACACGAAGAGCGAGCTGACGAAGGCAGAGAGCGCCGACATCACCGACTTCATTTTGCTGTGCGGGCGTTCCATCGTTGGTCTAGTCGCCTAGTCTAGCCGACGCGCGGTCGTCCGGTGGGAATCCGTTGGAAGTGTTTGTGCCGCAAGGGGCCTGGCGGGATTTATGTGTCCCTTTCCTTCTCATTCGGCAGGAGATAGAAGCGCCGCTGGACTCCGTGGGGAAGCCCTCAGAATAGAAGGAAATCCTGGCGACCGCGGGTGGACTCGGACCACCGACCACCGTAAAGGACTGAGGTTCGGTAGCCCCTCCGAGGATCGAACGCCGAGCTCCTTACGAGAATGTGGTGAAAAGTCGGTTTGGCGCCAGGAGCGGAGATCAGATACCGTCTTAAAAGCGGACCTTCGTGGGCCGGCACTGGGTTGTGCCCGTTCCCGGCCCCTCCCGCATCTTATTAAGGTCTGCTCCGAGCCGCCTCAGCCAGGAATTGCGGACCATAGCCAGATACGACACCGGAGCCAGATACGACACCGGAGCTTCGCGTCGGCGAGCAGCGTCGGCTATCTGAATCGGGTTCATGGCTCATGAAGCACGCGTTGACGCCGGCCTCACAAGGTTCGGTCGAGCGTGCTGGTCTGACGACCGTCGGGCGGATTTAAGGTTCGAAGCGCATCGCCTCGTCTCGTACCAGATTGGCGAACGGCACCATTCTGTGGTCTCGCTACTCGCGAACCGCCCGGTTGGATCGACCCGCAGCGAGTGGCTCGTGTGTTGGCGATGAGCGCGGCGCGCTGAAGGCGTTTCGCCTTTTCGATGACCCCGTCTATGCTTGTCCTGTTAAGGGGGGAGCGAATCGAAGCCAACGATGATCGCGAGCGCTGCTCCCGTTGTGGAGCCGGCGGAATGGCAGTCAAGAAGTCCGATCTATACTCTTCTCTCTGGGCGTCGTGCGACGAACTGCGCGGCGGCATGGATGCCAGCCAGTATAAGGACTACGTCCTTTTCATGCTGTTCATCAAGTACGTCTCGGACAAGTACGCGAACAGCGACGATCTGGAACCGCCGATCACCATCCCGAAGGGGGCGAGTTTCGGCGACATGATCGCCCTGAAGGGCAATCCGAACATCGGCGACCTGATCAACACCCAGATTATCCAGCCGCTTGTCGACAGCAACGAAAGCCTCGCCCGCACCGACTTTCCCGATTTCAACGATCCGAACAAACTCGGAGAAGGCAACGATCGAATCGAGCGGCTCACTAACCTGATCGCGATCTTCGAAAGCCCGGATCTCGATTTCTCGAAAAACCGGGCGGATCACGACGACATTCTGGGCGACGCCTATGAATATCTGATGCGCCATTTCGCGACGGAGAGCGGCAAGAGTAAGGGCCAGTTCTATACGCCCTCAGAGGTCAGCCGCATCATCGCCAAGGTGATTGGGATATCGCCAAGGAACACGGTCGGTGGCACAACCGCCTACGACCCCACCTGCGGTTCAGGATCGTTGTTGCTGAAGGTGGCTGCCGAGGCCGGGAAGCGCATTACACTTGAAGGGCAGGAGAAGGACGTGACCACAGCCGGTCTCGCCCGCATGAACATGATCCTGCACGATTTCCCAACTGCCAGGATCGTCGCGGGCAACACGCTCGCCAACCCGAAGTTTCTCGATGGCGAGCGCCTGCGCACCTACGACTATGTCGTCGCCAATCCGCCCTTTTCGGACAAGGCGTGGTCGAACGGCATCGACACCGGCCGCGATCCACACGCCCGTTTCAGCTGGGGCGCGCCGCCGCGCAAGCAAGGCGATTACGCCTATCTGCTCCACATCATCCGCTCGATGAAGGGCACCGGCAAAGCGGCCTGCATCCTGCCGCACGGGGTGCTGTTCCGAGGCAACGCCGAAGCCGATATCCGAGAGGCGCTGATCAAGTCGGGTTACCTGAAGGGCATCATCGGCATGCCGCCGAATCTGTTCTTCGGCACCGGCATTCCCGCCTGCATCGTGGTGCTGGACAAAGAAAATGCCGCAGCCCGGCGCGGAATCTTCATGATCGATGCCTCGAAGGGGTTCCGAAAAGACGGCGCCAAGAACAGGCTCCGTGAGCAGGACATCCATCGGATCGTCGATACATTCACCCGCGCGGCTGATGTGTCGGGCTATGCCCGTATGGTTCCGCATGACGAGATCGCCGACCCCAAGAACGCTTATAATCTGAGCCTGTCGCGCTACATCGACAGCTCAGAGGTCGAAGATATCCAGGACATCGACGGGCATTTGAACGGCGGCATTCCTGCTCGGGATATCGACGCGCTTGCCCGTTGGTGGAAGCTGATGCCCTCGCTGCGTGGCCAGCTTTTCGCGGACCTGCGTCCTGGCTACCTCTTCCTCACGTTGCCCGTGGCCGATGTGAAGGCGGCGATTGAAGGCCACGCGGAATTCCAGGCGTTCACGAAAGCCGCCGGCCATGTGTTCGCCGCCTGGCGCACCCGCACCGATGCCGCCGCCCGCGCCTTCGGACTGAATGGCCATCCGAAGGAGTTCATCGAAGCGGTTTCCGAGGATCTGCTCGAGGCCTTCCGCAAGGCGCCGCTCGTCGATGCCTACGATGTCTATCAGCACCTGATGGACTATTGGGCCGACACGATGCAGGACGACGCCTATCTGATCGCCGCCGTCGGCTGGGCGGCGGGCACCGCGCCACGCGAGATCATCAAGCGCAAGAACAAGGAGAGTAAGCTCGTCTGGCCCGAGCCGGGCGACTATCAGATCGGCAAGCGCCGGTTCACGTCCGACCTTGTGCCGTCAAGGCTGATCATTACCCGCTATTTCCCGGCGGATCAAACGGCGCTCGATGGGCTAGACGCCCGCTTGGCGGAACTCGAACAGAAGATGACTGAGGCGCTGGAAGAGGGCGCGGGCGAGGACGGTCTGCTGACCGAAGTGATCGAGGGCGAAGGCGAAAAGCAGAAGATCACGGCGAAGGCCATCAAGGCGCGGCTGAAGGAAATCGGGCGCGAAGCCGATCTGGCGGACGAGCGCGAGGCCTTAATCGCCTATCAGGCGCTGATCGACGATCTCGATGAGACGAAGAAGAAGCGCAAGGCGGCGGAGGAAAAGCTCTACGCCAAGGTTCACGCCCGCTATGCCGCGTTGACCGACGACGAGGTGAAGACCCTCGTCGTCGCCGACAAGTGGTTGGCGACGATCGAAGCACGGGTGGGCAGGAATGTCGCGCGCGTAGCGCAGGCCTTGACAACCCGCGTGCGGGCGCTCGCAGAACGCTACGAGAAACCGCTGCCGAACCTGCAGGACGATGTTGAAGTCCTCGCCGCGCGTGTCGCTGGCCATCTCAAGGCTATAGGTGCCACATGGAACTAAGGCCTGGGTACAAGAGGACCGAAATCGGCGTGATCCCCGAGCAATGGGACACACTTCCGTTTCATGAGGTCCTTCGCAAGAGTCCTGCAAAAAACTTCCAGGTCCAGACGACAGAATATCAAGCTTCTGGCTCGTTTCCGGTTGTCGACCAAGGACAAGAGTCTGTGGTGGGTTACTCGGATCGTAGCGACCGAGTGTTCCGTGTTCCACAAGGCGGTGTTGTAGTCTTTGGTGATCACACCTGCATAGTGAAGCATGTAAAACATGATTTTATTGTAGGCGCAGACGGAACACAGATACTTTCCGCTAGGGAAGGCCAGATGGCCGCCTTCCATGCGCTGGCGCTCTCCATGCGACCTGTGGAGTCGACCGGGTATAATCGGCACTTCAAGTTCCTGAAGGAGCGCATCTTCCAGGCCCCGCCTCTTCCCGAGCAGAAGGCCATCGTGGAAGCGCTGTCGGACGTGGATGCGTCGATCGCGGCGTTGTCGCGGCTGATCGCGAAGAAGCGCGACCTGCGGCAGGGCGCGATGCAGCGCCTTCTCACCGGGCAAACCCGCCTGCCGGGCTTCACGGCTGCGTGGGAGGAGAAGCGGCTAGGCGATCACGTGGCCTTCTTGAAGAACGGTATTCAATCGCGAGCTCAGCTAACGCTCGATGATCCGGTCCGATATCTCCACTACGGAGATATCCATGTATCGGCAGATCTTTGCCTCGATCTGAGCAATGCCGATATGCCTCGCCTTCCTTCGTCGGCGGCGGCTGGGCTTACGCGTCTCCAAGATGGCGATGTCGTTTTCGTCGACGCGTCCGAGGACTTGAACGGTGTCGGCAAGTCCCTGGAGATTGTGGGTGCCAATGGGATTGAAGCCGTTTCCGGTCAGCACACGATCGCAGCACGCTTCGATAAGTCCGTTCTTGGGGATGGCTTCAAGCGCTACCTGCAGTTCATCCCTGCGTTCACGACGCATCTGCGCCGCCTCGCAGCCGGCACAAAGGTCTATGCGACCAATCGGAAGCATATTGCCAGCGCCGAGCTTCGGCTGCCCGAAACAGACGAGCAGATCGCGATTGCGCGCGTTTTGTCGGACATGGAACTTGAAATCTCAGCGCTTGAACTTCGTCTCAACAAGACCCGTGCGCTCAAGCAAGCGATGATGCAGGCGCTGCTGACCGGGCGGGTTCGCTTGCCCGTTCGGCGCGATGCGGCGCCACAGACGAAGGAGGCCGCGCATGCCTGAACGCCCTCGCAGCGAACGAGTCACGCAGAACCGCCTTGCCGCCTTCATCACTCAGGCAGAAGCAGCGGGCGGTCTTGGCTATCGGCCACTCGGCGATTGGTCGGCGCGGGCCAACAACCGCTGCGTCGAACCGGAGCTTTTGCGCGCCAACCTCACCGCCCGCGGATATTCCAAGCCCGAGATCGATGCCGCGCTCACCCGCCTGATGCAGGCAATCGAGGTCACCGGCACGACGCTCTATCAGGCGAACCTCAAGACCTACACGCTGCTGCGCTATGGCGTGGACGTGCAAACCTCGGTCAGCGCGCCCTTCAAGAAGGTGCACCTGATCGATTGGGAGAACGCAGAGGCGAATGATTTCGCCGTCGCGGAAGAGGTGACGCTGAAGGGTGGGCACGAACGGCGCCCCGATCTTGTCGTCTATCTCAATGGGCTCGCCATCGCGGTGATCGAATTGAAGCGCGCCGCGGTCGAGATCGGCGATGGCGTCCGCCAATTGATTTCCAATCAGGACGAGATTTTCAACGCGCCATTTTTCGCCACCGCGCAGCTTCTCCTCGCCGGCAGCGATGCCCAGGGTCTGCGCTATGGCACCATCGGCACGCCCGAAACCCTTTTCGTCGAGTGGCGCGACGAAAATCCGCCCGAAGGCGAACTTCCCGCCGGCGCGCTGCTCGACCGGCCGGTGGGCCAGCTTCTGCGCAAGGAACGGCTGCTCGACCTGATCCGCAACTTCGTGATCTTCGACGCCGGCATCAAGAAGGTGCCGCGGCATCACCAGTTCACCGGCGTGAAGCTGGCGCAGGAGCGCCTGGCCGGGCGCGAGGGCGGCGTGATCTGGCACACGCAGGGCTCCGGCAAAAGCATCCTGATGGTGTTGCTGGCCAAGTGGATTCTGGAACACGAGCCCGACGCGCGCGTGCTGATCGTCACTGACCGCGACGAGCTCGACAAGCAGATCGAAGGCGTGATGCGCAACGCGGGCGTGATCGGCTCGGAAGCGCCGTCGCCCCGCGTCAGCCGCCGCGATGAGTTCGTCAGCTGGCTCGGCGCGCCATCGCCCCGGCTGATCTGCGCTCTGATCCACAAGTTCGATTCAACCGATCTTTCCGGCCCGCCGCCACGAGTAACCGGCCGCTTTTACGTGTTCGTGGACGAATGCCACCGCAGCCAGGGCGGCGACATGAACAAGCAGATGAAGCGCTGGCTGGAAGGCGCGATCTTCGTCGGCTTCACCGGCACGCCGCTGCTGGCCAAGGACAAGCAGACGACGCGCGAGGTCTTCGGCACCTATATCCACACCTACAAGTTCCAGGAGGCGGTGCGCGATAAGGTTGTGCTGGACTTGAAGTACGAAGCACGCGACGTGCCTCAGCGCATGACGAGCCCGGCAGCCATCGACGCATGGTTCGAGAAGAAGACGAAGGGACTGAACAATTTTCAGAAAGCGGTGCTTCGCAAACGCTGGGCCACCATGGAGGAATTGCTCAGCGCGACCGAACGCAAGCGCCGGATCGTGGCCGAGATCGTTCAGGACTTCGATCTGAAGCCGCGTCTCAGCGACGATCGCGGCACCGCCATTCTCGTCGCGTCCTCAATCCGCGACGCCTGCGAGTATTTCCGCGAGTTTCAGAACACGCGGCTCGGCCCGCATGTCGGGATCGTCACCTCGTTCGAGCCGAACCACAACGCGATCTCGCGGGAACCGGCGAACAGCGATGAGCGATACAAGTATGACACCTATACCAAGTCGGTCTTGAAGGGCGGGCAGAGCACGACCGCCTATGAAACCGAGATCAAGCGGCGATTCATAGAAGAGCCGGCGAACACGAAGCTGCTGATCGTCGTTTCGAAATTGCTCACAGGCTTTGACGCGCCCAGCTGCACCTACATCTATATCGACGACAAGCTGCGCGATCACACGCTCTTCCAGGCGATTTGCCGGACCAACCGGATCGACGGCGACGACAAGAGCTATGGCCACATCGTCGATTTCAAGGAGTTGTTCGGCAACGTCCAGCACGCCATTGCGGTTTACAGTTCGGACGAGCTCGACATCGATCAAGGGAACGGCGGCGACAACAACGTCGAGATCAAGGGGTGGCTAGAAGAAGGCAAGGCCCGCCTCGATGCCGCACGGGAGGCGTTGGTCTATCTATGTGATCCTGTACCGCCGCCGAAGGAGGTCGAGCAGTATCTCCGCTATTTCTGCGGAGACGCCGCCAACCCGAATGCGCTCAATGAAACGGAGGCGCTGCGGATATCCTTCTATAAAGCGGTGGCGTCGTTCGTCCGGGCCTATGCTGCTGTCGTCCAGAACCTGACCGAGGCCGGATATGATGCCTCCGCCCAAGTCGGGATCTTGCGCGAGGTGGAGCTTTACACCGACCTCCGTGCGGCAATCAAAAAACATTCCGGCGAAGAGCTCGACATCAAGCCTTACGAGGCAGACATGCGGCACCTTCTCAACACCTATATCCAGGCCGATCCGGCGCAGGCTCTCGGAAGCCTCTCCAACGTTTCACTGACGCAGGCGATTATTGAGACGGGCATCCACGATGCCATCGCCAAGCAACTGAACGAGAAGGGGAAGCTCTCAAAGAATGCTGTTGCCGAGGGCATCATCAACAACATTCGCAAGACGATTACCCGCGATCAGCTGACCGATCCACGCTTCTTCGATGAAATGTCCCGGCTCTTGGAGGACCTTATCAGGCGAAGCCGCGAGAACGCGGAGGCGTATGAAGAATTCCTCCGGAATGCCGAGGATCTGATCAAGCGGTTGGCGGCACGCACGCCCGGAGATGGTCTTCCGGCTGCGCTTCATGGCAATCGCGAGGCCGGCGTCATTTTCAACAATCTGGCGACGATACCCGCAAGCGGTTTCGTGTGCCCGGCGGATGACGCTGCCATAGCCAATCTGGCGCTGGAAATCGATCGAACAGTGCGCGAATACGCTCCCGCTGGCTGGAAAGGCGATGCGGTTCGAGAGCGCGAGGTCAAGAACGTGTTGTTTCCGCTGTTCAATCGCGATCGCGAAGCGACTCTGGCGATGTTCGAGATCATCAAGAACCAACCGGGGTATTGATGGCCGAGCTGATCCAACTTGGCGATATCGCGATCAGCGTGACGCGAAAGGACGTCAAGAACGTCCATTTGTCTGTCCATCCGCCGGATGGGCGCGTCACGCTTGTTGCGCCGACATCAACGAGACTAGATGTTGCGAGGGCCTACGCGATCACCCGCATCGGCTGGATCAGGCAGCAGCGCGACCGTTTCGCAAAGCAAGCGCGCGAGGCGCCCCGTCAATACCGTGGGCGCGAAACCCATTATCTCTGGGGCCGTCGGCACCTATTGAAGCTGGCCGAGCGGGACGAAAAGCCGACGATCAAGATCGATCACCGGACGATCCACCTGCAGGTGAGGCCTGGAACCACGCGGGACCAGCGCGCGTGCATCATTCACGAATGGCATTTGGGGCTTCTCCACGAGGCGGTTCCGGAGCTAATCCGAAAGTGGGAGGGTCGAATTGGCGTCAAGGTCCAGGGGTATTTTCTGCAGAGGATGAAAACCAAATGGGGGAGCTGCAACCCGCAACGAGGAACAATCCGGCTTAATACGGAGCTGGTCAAGAAGCCGCGCGACATGCTAGAATATGTGATCGTGCATGAGATAGTACATCTAATCGAGGCCAAGCACACGAGTGCATTCTTTGAGCATCTAGATCGACTATATCCTAACTGGTCCGTTGTCCGATCCGAACTGAATGAACTACCGTTATCTGCCGAGAGCTGGCCTGTGGCACGATGAGCTCCTACGTTGTCACATGAGGATCAATCGTGCCTGATGGAGGCTGGCATTCGACTCGTTCGATCGATTTGTCGCGCCGGCGGCTTCACAATGTTGTCCGTATCGCCTTCACATCCGCGTGCTGCTCGATGATCTGTTCAGCAAGCTAACGCTGCCCTCCGGGTTCTGCGTGTTGCCCTTGAGGCTTGGTCAGGAGCGCGGCGATCGCCGTTCGGCTCGCTGCATCTGTGGTGTGGACGAGCTGCGTCGCCTCGGCCGTCGCGACGCGGTGCTGGATGCCAGATGCTCGCCAGCCCATGAGACCACCGCAAAGGTCTGAGCGGTTAACGTCAGGATCGGCGCCATAAGCACCTTCATGTTGAAGTGCCGCGGCTCTGGGGTCCCGTTTGACGGGGTGCAAGCTGTCCGGATTTCTCCTGACTTTCTGCTTCGGATGACCGCTCGCGGGGGTAAAGGCCGCAAAGCGGACATCCTCAATGTCAGCAAAGGGTCAGAAGCAGGCGAGGCGGCTAGACCTAGCCGCACTCCCGCGACGCCGCGACTTCATATCGCCCGCACAGGCCGGCCTTGTAACCGAGCTGTAACCACGGTCTCGAAGCGCGTGAGCCGCACCTCCGCGGCGCGGCTCAGAAACGACGAAAGCCGCGGAGCGATCCGCGGCTTTTCGGCAGTCTGAGAACTGGAGCGGGCGAAGGGATTCGAACCCTCGACCCCAACCTTGGCAAGGTTGTGCTCTACCCCTGAGCTACACCCGCTTGAAGTCCGTCCCACGGGTGGGTCGCCCGCGAGACGCGCTCTATGCCGCAACGCGATCGGGATTGCAAGGCGGATTCCGCCGGTCGCGCCGCTCGGCTGGCAAGACGCGCTGCAGACCGGATGATGAGGGGGCGGCGCTTGCTCAAGACCCTTAGCGAGGCTGAAGCCGCGTCGAGCGGCGTGACGCTACGCGCTCCCCCGCGCGTCAGCGCGCGGCGCGGCTTGAGAAAATGCCGTTGCGCGACCCCTCGGTCCGTAACTAAACTTAAAATTGTATTCTTCAGTCGCCGCAATTTAAGCGGCGGAGAGGCGCGTCGAGCCGGGGGCTGCAAGGGGGGAACGATGAATGTCTGGAGAGCTGCGCCGGCCATGCTGGCGGCGTCCGTGCTGGCCGCATGCAGTTCGGCGAACCAGCGCGTGGCGCATGCGGATTTCGGGACCACTCAGGCGCTGGCGACGACCGGTTCGCTGCGGCTCGTGACGGAGCGGACGCGGCCTGGCTACCAGCCGGTGGTCTGCTCGGAGCCGAGCCCCGATTACGCGGTCGCGCTGAACGCCACGCGGAAGATCGCGGTCGCGGTGAACAAGGCCGCGCCTCCGGCCGAGCCTGCCGCCGACGCCGTCGTCGGCGCCGCAGCGGCCGCGCCGCCTTTCAGCGGAGCGGCGGCGCTCGACGGCTCGGCGGTGGAGACGGTCTCGGAGGGCCGGGGCCGCGCCGCGGCCGTGCTCGCGCTGCGCGACGGGCTCTACGCCGCCTGCCAGAGCTACGCCAACGGCGTCATCGGGCATGACGCCTATGCGGTGATCCTCAGCCAGTACGGCCATCTGCTGGTGGCGCTGGTCGGCGGCGGCCGGGCCGAGCTCGGCTCCGACGGCAAGCCGGCGGCCGTCGCGGCCGCCACGATCGACGCGCGCAAATCGACTCTGTCGACGCTGCTGGTCGCCTGCGTCAGCGGTCATGACAGAACGCGGATCGGGTCGCACGGGCCGAACCCGATCCTCACCGAGACCTTCTGCCGAAACGTGATGGCCGCCGCGTTGCGGCAGGCGACCGGGGGCGACGTGGGCCGAGCGCGCGTGGAGCCGGCGGTGGTCAAGTGAACCGGCGCCCTGGCGACGAGGCTGCGCGCTCCGTCGCCCAGGCCTGCGGCTCCGCGGAGCTTCGCCGGCCGGGATTGCCGGCCCCTCGGCGGCTGCGCTATGCGGAGCGGCTTGCACGGGGGACAGATGGCCACGCGGACGGAGCTGATGGGCTATCTCGAGGCGCTCGGCGTCGAGACCCGCACGATCGAGCATCCGGCGGTTTTCACGGTCGCCGAGTCCGCGGAGCTCAGGGGCCGCATCGCGGGCGGCAAGTCCAAGAACCTTTTTCTCAAGGACAGGAAGGGCAGGCTGTTCCTGCTGAGCGCTGAGGACGACGCCGCGATCGACCTGAAGCGGCTGCACGAGAAGCTGGGCGCCCAGGGGCGGCTGTCCTTCGCCTCAGCCCAGCAGCTGCGCGAGGTGTGGGGCGTCGAGCCGGGTTCGGTGACGCCGTTCGGCGCGATCAACGACCCGGGCGGGCGCGTGACGGTCGCGCTCGACGCCGCGCTGATGGCGCATGACATGGTGAACTTCCATCCGCTCGAGAACACCGCCACCACGGCGATCGCGCCGGGCGACCTCGTCCGCTTCCTGCGGGCGACGGGCCATGAGCCGATGGTGGGAGCGTTCGCGGACCCGGCCGTGGCCGAGGCCGGGGATTGACCCGGAAAGGTCCGATCCTGTAGAAGCGCGCGATCGGCGCGGCGGGTCTCCCGTCCGCGCCTTTCCGTTTGGGACAAATCCCAGGCTGACAAAAAGCCGCGCCAGGGGCCTTCCCCGGAGCCCGGATCGAACACAGGAACTTCAAAATGTTCGCAGTCATCAAGACCGGCGGCAAGCAGCACCGGGTCGTCGCCGACGAAGTGCTGACCGTCGGTAAGCTCGACGGCGACGTCGGCTCCAAGATCACCTTCGGCGAGATCCTCGCCATCGGTTCGGGCGACGACGTCATGATCGGCGCGCCGCTCGTCTCCGGCGCCTCGGTCGCGGCCGAGATCGTCGAGCACGCGCGCGGCCCGAAGGTCATCGCCTTCAAGAAGCGCCGTCGCCAGAACTCCAAGCGCAAGCGCGGCCATCGCCAGGACTACACGATCGTGAAGATCGTGAGCCTCGACGGCGCGAAGAACTGAACGGCTGAGGCAGGAGAGACCAGATGGCTCACAAGAAGGCAGGCGGCTCCTCGCGCAACGGCCGCGACTCCGAAGGCCGGCGCCTCGGCGTCAAGAAGTTCGGCGGCGAGAACGTCATTCCGGGCAACATCATCGTGCGCCAGCGCGGCACGAAGTGGCACCCTGGCGCCAATGTCGGCATGGGCAAGGACCACACCCTGTTCGCCACCGTCACCGGCAAGGTTCTGTTCGTCTCCAAGGCGAACGGCCGCACCTACGTAAACGTCGCCCCGGCCGTCACGGCCGAAGCTGCGGAATGACGGCAGGCTGACGCGACGCAGCCGCCGGGCGCCTGACCCTCCGGCGGCGGATTTTGGACCGAAGGTCCAGGACGACGGGGGAGACGGGACGCCGTTCTCCCCCGTCGCCGTTTCAGGGTCTGGTTTCCATGTCCGCGCGCATCGCGTTCGACGACGGCCTGCTCGCCGAGGATTGCCTCACCAGGGTTCCCGGCGTCCGCCTCAGGCGGCTCGCGCCCGCCGACGCGGCGGCGCTGGCGGCCGGGCTGAACGACCTCGAGGTCGCCAAGAACCTCGTCGCGGTGCCGCATCCTTACGGGGCGGAGGACGCGACGGTGTTCCTCAGGGGGCCGGCCGCCTCGCCGCACATGCTGTGCGCCGGGCTCTGGGTCGAAGACAGTTTTGCGGGCTGCGTGGCGATCGACGCGACGGCGGGCTTTCCCGAGCTCGGCTATTGGCTCGTCCGGGCCCATTGGGGGCGGGGGATCGTCTCGGCGGCGACGCGCGCGTTGGTGGATCTCGCCTTCGCCGCGACTGCGATCGAGAAGATCGTCTCCGGTCATTTCGTCGATAACGCGGCCTCCGCCGCGGTGCTCAGAAAACTCGGCTTCAAGCCGGCCGGCGTCGTGGAGACGCGCTCGCGGGCCCGCGCCGAGCCGGTCCGCCTGGTCGCCATGAACCTCGAGCGCGAGGCCTGGGCGGCCGGGCGGCCGACGATCGAGACGGCGCGGCTCGTGATGCGGCCGCCGCTGATGGCCGACGCCGACGAGATCGCGGCGCTCGCCAATGACGGCGGGCTGCCGCTGACCACGGCCGCGACCCCGCGTGTGCGCCGCCCCGAGGAGGCGCGCGCCTTCGTGCTTCAGGCGCTGCGGCGGGGCTTTCCGGCCGACGCCAGCTTCTGCATGCGGCTCAGGGAGAGCGGCGCGCTGATCGGCGGCATCGGCTGGCGCGACGCCGGCGCCGACGAGGTCGAACTCGGCTACTGGCTGGGCGCCGACCATCGCGGCGTCGGTCTCGCGACCGAGGCCGCCCGGGCGGCGCTGGAGGCGGCGTTCGAAACGACCGGGGCTGCGACTGTGAAGGCCTGCTGCCGGCCGATCAACCCGGCCTCGCGCGGCGTTCTGGAGCGCTGCGGGTTTCAGTGGTCCGGCGCGGGCCACATGCGGCCCCAGGCGTCGGGCGGCTCCGTGCCGGTCGACCGGTTCCGGCTCGAACGCGACGTGTTCTACTCGCTGAAGGCCTGGGGCGCGGCGGCGATCCGGACCGGAAGCGCGACTGAGGCGCCGGCCGGCGCCCTGTCGCGCCCGGCCGAACGGGCCTAGATCATCTCTGGCGGCGACGCCGAAACGACTGGACGGACCATGAAATTCCTCGACCAGGCCAAGATTTACGTACGCTCCGGCGACGGCGGCGCGGGCTGCGTGTCGTTCCGGCGCGAGAAGTTCATCGAGTTCGGCGGCCCCGACGGCGGCGACGGCGGACGCGGGGGCGACGTCATCGTGGAGTGCGTCAACGGCCTCAACACGCTGATCGATTACCGCTTCAAGCAGCACTTCAAGGCCAAGACCGGCGTCCACGGCATGGGCAAGAACCGCACCGGCGCGAACGGCGCGGACGTCGTGCTGAAGGTGCCGGTGGGCACCCAGGTGCTGGATGAGGACGAGGAGACGCTGCTCGCCGATCTGACGGAGGTCGGGCAGCGCATCGTGCTCGCCAAGGGCGGCAATGGCGGCTTCGGCAACGCCTACTTCAAAACCTCGACCAACCAGGCGCCGCGGCGCGCCAATCCGGGGCTAGAGGGCGAGGAGCGCTGGGTCTGGCTGCGGTTGAAGCTGATTGCGGACGCCGGCCTTGTGGGCCTGCCGAACGCCGGCAAGTCGACCTTCCTGGCGGCGGTGTCGGCGGCCAAGCCGAAGATCGCCGACTACCCGTTCACGACCCTGCACCCGAATCTCGGAGTCGTGGCCGTCGACGGCCGCGAGTTCGTGATGGCGGACATTCCGGGCCTGATCGAAGGCGCGCATGAAGGCGTCGGCCTCGGCGACCGCTTTCTCGGCCATGTTGAGCGCTGCCGCGTGCTGCTGCATCTTGTCGACGGGACCTGCGAGCATGCCGGCGAGGCCTACAAGGTGGTGCGCCGGGAGCTCGAGGCCTATGGCGGCGGGCTTACGGACAAGCCCGAGATCGTCGCCCTGTCCAAGGCCGACGCGCTTTCGCCCGAGCTGCGCAAGGAACAGCTCGCCCGCCTGAAGCGGGCGGCGAAGCAGACGCCGATCGCGCTCTCCTCGCTGTCGCGCGAGGCCGTTGAGGACACGCTGCGTCGGCTGCTGGCCGTCATCGACGAAGCGAAGCAGCAGGAGGCCGCCGAGGCGATGCCGAAGATCGCGGAAGAAGCCTGGCGGCCCTAGCATCGCTGAGGGGTGCGCCCTGGTTGGCCGAGACCTGGGGGGCGTCCGCCTGCGCTGATCTTCTGCGCCGGCCTCTTGGTCGTCTGATAACATCTAAGAAGTCGACAGCCCTATTCTACGCGCCTAGCCTCTGATCTTGCCTTATGGCGGGTCTCACAGGAGGTCTGTGCTCATGCCGATCATCTCGAGCGACTACGACGCCGGCAACGCCGACGGCTACACGATCAGCGGATCAAACGTGCACCTCACGATCGAGGAGGGCGTGACGCTGACGACCAGCGCCGGCTATTCGGGCGTCAACATGGGCAGCAACGGCTTCAACTGGGTCCAGAACAACGGGACTATCAACGCTGGCGGCGGCATAACGACTTCAGGATTAACGTCTTATATCTGGAATGCTGCGTCAGGACACATCTTCGGCTACAACGGAATATGGACATCTGGCGATTTTTCAAACATAGTGAACGACGGTGCCATATTTGTAAATGGTTGGGGAGTTACTATATCTGCTGCAGATGGCACGTACTTCTCGAATTCCGGTGCAGTGACCAGTGGATCGAGCGCACTATTCTGCTCCGGATCGTCTGGGGTCGTCATCTCGAATTCCGGAACGTTACGAAGTTCATCCTACGCAATCCAAGTGTCTAGCGGCGGGACAATCCAGCTCACCAACAGCGGCACGATCGAGGGAGACTCCTATTTTGGCAACGCCAGCACGACGTTCCGCAACTCCGGCCATGTCGAGGGAGACGTCATGCTGGCCGGCTCCGGCGGGAATCTCTTCGACGGGCGCGGCGGAACGGTCAGCGGCGCGATCATCAGCGGCGGCGGCGCCGACAGGCTGATCGCCGGGAACGACGGCGCCTCCATCGGCGGCGGGGGCGGGAACGACACGATCAGCGGCGGCGCCGGAATCGACTTCCTGGATGGCGGCGATGGCAACGACACGCTCGATTTTGCGTTCGCGACAACTGGCGTGACGATCAATCTCGCCGACGAGGGGGCCTATGGCGACACCTATGTCGGCTTTGAGAACGTCTCGGGCTCCGGCTTCGCCGACACGCTACGCGGCGACGGCGGAGCGAACGCGCTGAGCGGCCAGGCCGGGGCCGACAAGCTCTACGGCCTCGCCGGAAACGACACGCTGGACGGCGGCAGAGGCGCGGACCGCATGGAGGGCGGCGATGGCGCCGACACCTACTATGTGGACAATGCGGGCGACGTGGTGATCGAGGCGAACGTCGCCGGCGTCGACACGGTGAACGCCTCCGTCACCTTCTCGCTCGCCGGGCAGTATATCGAAAATCTGGTCCTGACCGGCTTGGGCGACATCAACGGAACGGGCAATTCTCAGGCGAACCGGCTGACTGGAAACGCCGGCGCGAACGACCTCGACGGCGGCGCCGGGGCGGACACGATGACCGGCGGCCTCGGCGACGACGACTACTATGTCGATAATGTCGGCGATCGGGTCGTCGAGACCCAGGACCAGGGGCTCGACCGGGTCTATTCCTCCGTCACCTTTTCGCTCGCAGGGCAGCACGTCGAACGCCTTGCGTTGACCGGATCGGCCAACATCAACGGCACAGGCAACAGCCTCGACAACCGGCTGTTCGGTAACGCGGGGGCGAACGTGCTGGACGGCGGCGGCGGCAACGACCGCCTCGCCGGCGGGGCGGGCGCCGACACTTTCGCGTTCACGACCGCCCTCAAGGCCTCAAACGTCGACACCATCACCGACTTCGTGGCGGCGGACGATACGATCCGGCTGGAAAACGGGGTGTTCGTGGGGCTTGCGGCAGGGGCGCTTGCCGCCGACGCGTTCTACGCCGGCACGGCGGCGCACGATTCCGACGACCGCATCATCTACGATCAGGCGACGGGCGCGCTGTTCTTCGATCGCGACGGGACGGGAGGCGCCTATGCGGCCGTTCGTTTCGCGATCCTGGAGAACCACGCCGCCGTCACGGCTGCCGATTTCGTGGTCGTCTGAGGTCGCGCGGGGACAGCCCCGGCCGAGCCGGCCGGGGCTGTCCGCAAGCCGTTCAGGCCGCGAGCGCTTCCGCGCTGGCGTCGGCCGCCTCGAGCGCGATCGCCGCGGAAGCGATGATCGCCGCGAAGCGCACCGCGGTCTGGATCCTGTCGGTGGTGACGCCCGCCTTGCGCAGCGTCTCCTCATGCGCGTCGATGCACATGCCGCAGCCGTTCATGGCCGAGATCGCGATCGACCAGAGCTCGAAGTCGACCTTGTCGACGCCGGGGTTGCCGATGACGTTCATGCGCAGCTTCGCCGGCATGGACTGGTAGTCCTTGTTCGCCGCGAGGTGGACGAAACGGTAGTAGACGTTGTTCATCCCCATGATTGCGGCGGCCGACTTGGCGGCGGCCAGCGCGGCGGGGGAAAGCTTCGGCGCGGCCTCGCCGAGCAGCGCGTCGCGCAGCTGCGTGTTGCGGGAGGCGATCCCGCAGGCGACGAACAGGCCGTATTTCTGCTGGTCGGTGAGCGTCTCGTCGCTGGCCATCGAGGACAGGTTGAGACGGACGTCCTTGGCGAAGTCGGGGATCGCCTGCTTCAGCGCTTCGATCGACATGACAATGTCCTCATGGGTGTGCGGATGCCGAGCCCCGCGCGCCGACCGGCGGGCGCGGGGAGGGCAGGCGACGTCAGGCCGATTAGGCGGCCTTCAGCGTCTCGCCGCCGACCTGGCGGTTGCACGGGCAGAGCTCGTCGGTCTGCAGCGCGTCGAGCACGCGCAGCGTGTCCTTGGGCGCGCGGCCGACATTCAGGTTGGTCGCGTAGACGTGCTGGATCACGTTGTCCGGGTCGACCACGAAGGTGTAGCGGTAGGGCACGCCATCGGCCGAGCGGATGCCGAGGCCGTCGATCAGGTCGCCGCGGGTGTCCGCGAAGGACCAGATCGGCAGCTTGTCGAGATCGGCATGGTTGCGCCGCCAGGCGAGCTTGACGAACTCGTTGTCGGCCGAGCCGCCCAGCACCACGGCGTCGCGGTCGTCGAAGTCGGAGGCGAGCCGCGCGAATTCCGCGATCTCGGTCGGGCACACGAAGGTGAAATCCTTCGGGTAGAAGAAGATCACCTTCCACTTGCCCGGGAAGCTTTCGGCCGTGATCGGCTCGAACGCCGAGACGCCGTTTTCCTCGTGATTGTTGAAGCCGGGCTTGACGCCCGTAATGGTGAACTCGGGAAGCTTGTCGCCAATGCCCAGCATGTTTCCGCTCCGGAAAAGGTCCTGAGGCTCTCCGGCGGGCCGCGCGCTTGGGGTCGCGCAGCCGCCAGCCGCTCGCCCCTCCGGCCTCGCACGCGCGCGACCTGCGATCCAGTCGATAAAACAGAAGCGCGGTATCGGTTTTGTCGATAGTCTCCTCCTCGGGCGGCGAACCGCTCGATTTCGAGGAGACTCGTCGGTGCTGAACGTCAGCCTGCGGCAGCTGCGGTATTTTGTAGCTCTGGCGGAAACCGCCTCCTTCTCCAAGGCGGCGCGCCGCGTCGGCGTCGGCCAGTCCACGCTCAGCGGCGCGATCCAGGAGATGGAGACGGAGCTCGGAATTCGGCTCGCGGAGCGCAGCGGCCGCAGGTTCGAGCTCACCGCGGAAGGCGCGCTGCTCGCCGCGCGCGCCGCCGAAATCCTCGCCGAGATAGAGGATCTGCCGGCGCTGCTCGCGCGGGCCGGAAGACCGCTGACGTCGCGGCTGAGGCTCGGCGTCATCCCCTCGGTCGCGCCGTTCCTGCTGCCGCGCGCGCTGCCCAGCATCCGCGCCGCCTTCCCGGAATTGAGGATTTCGGTGCGCGAGGGCCTGAGCCGCTCGCTGATCGCCGACATCCGCACCGGCGAGCTCGACGCCGCGATCATCGCGCTGCCGTTCTCGGCCGGCGGACTTGCGGTTGAGCCGTTCTGGCGGGACCGCTTCTTCGTCGGCGTGAACAGCCGCCACAGGCTGGCCGGACGCGGCGAGATCGCGGCGGAGGACCTGGCGGAGGAGCGCGTGCTGCTGCTCGAGCCCGGCCACTGCCTGCGCGACCAGGTGCTGTCGCTGACCGGCGCGACCTTCGCGCATGAGGGCGGCGACCTGAAGGCGATGAGCCTGATGACGCTGGTGCAGATGGCGGCGAACGATCTCGGCGTCACCTTCCTGCCGGAGATCGCGGTCGCGGCCGGCATCGCCGAGGGCGCGCCGCTGACGCTCATCCCGTGCCGGGGCGAGCGCTCATCCCGCGAGCTCGCGCTGATCTGGCGCGAGCGCGCCAGCCGTGGCCATGAGTACCGGCTGCTCGCCCGGCACCTGAGGGAGCTGTGCGAGGCGCATTTCGGCCGCGCCGGCGGGCGTTTCGAAGCGGCGGAATGAGCCGCGGCCGCGCGGCGGCTTGAAACCGGCGCCGCTTCTAACCTATCGATCCCGCCGACCCCCGACGGCGCGCCGCGCGCCGGCCTCCAGCGGAAACCAATCCCGTGACCGCGCCTTCGCTCGCCTCCTTCCGCCGCATCGTCGTCAAGATCGGCTCAGCGCTGCTGGTCGATCGCGAGGCAGGCGCGCTGAAGCGTGACTGGCTGGAAAGCCTCGCGGCCGATCTCGCCCGCCACGCCGCGCGCGGCGCCGAGATCATCGTGGTTTCGTCCGGCTCGATCGCGCTCGGCCGCACGGTCCTGGGCTTTCCTGGCGGCGCGCTGCGGCTCGAGGACAGCCAGGCCGCCGCCGCCGTTGGCCAGATCGCGCTCGCCCGCGTCTGGAGCGAGGTTCTGGGCGCGCACGGCATCACGGCCGGCCAGATCCTGCTGACGCTCGGCGACACCGAGGAGCGCCGCCGCTACCTCAACGCCCGCGCGACGCTGGCGCGGCTGGTGGCGCTCAAGGCGATCCCGGTCGTCAACGAGAACGATACGGTCGCGACTTCCGAGATCCGCTATGGCGACAATGACCGGCTGGCGGCGCGCGTCGCCTCGATGGCGAGCGCGGATTGCCTCGTCCTGCTGTCGGACGTGGACGGACTTTACGACGCGCCGCCGGACCGCGACCCGAACGCGAAGCACATCCCGATCGTGGAGCGCGTCAACGCCTCCGTCGAGGCGATCGCCGGCGGCCCGGCCTCGGAACTGTCGCGCGGCGGCATGCGCACCAAGGTCGAGGCCGGCCGGATCGCGACCGGCGCGGGCGCGCACATGCTGATCGCATCCGGCAAGGTCATGAGCCCGCTCGCCGCAATCGAGAGCGGCGGACGCTGCACCTGGTTCCTGCCGCACGAGAACCCCGGTCAGGCGCGCAAGCGCTGGATCGCCGGCGTGCTGGCCCCGCGAGGCTCGATCTTCGTGGACGCGGGGGCCGCGTCGGCGCTCAACCGCGGCCGCAGCCTGCTGCCCGCCGGAATCACCCGGGTCGAGGGCCATTTCAGCCGCGGCGACGCGGTCGTGGTGCGCGCGCCCGACGGCGTGGAAGTCGCGCGTGGGCTGGTGTCCTACGATTCCGGCGACGCCAACCGTCTGCTCGGCAAGGCGTCCGCCGAGATTGAGGGCATCCTCGGCTTCAAGGGCCGCTCGGCCATCATCCACCGCGACGATCTGGTGCTCACCGGGGCGTAAGACGCCGATGTCCCGGACGCGCAACGCGGACCAGGGCTGAGCGCGTGATGACGAAGCGGCCCAAAAGCGCTACGTGAGCAGTCCGTTTCGAGGAGGCTCGCATGACGGCCGTCGCCGAACTCAGGACCGACGACGTTTCCACGCTGATGCGCGACATCGGCCGGCGCGCGCGCGCCGCCTCGCGTGTGCTGGCGCTCGCGCCGCGGGAGGCAAAGGACGCCGCCCTGCTGGCGGCCGCACGGCGGTTGCGCGAGACCGAGGCCGCCGTTCTCGCCGCCAACGCCGCGGACGTCGCGGCCGCGCTTGCCGCAGGCGTCGCGACCGCCTTCCTGGACCGCCTTACCCTGACCCCTGCGCGCCTCGCCTCGGTGGCGGAAGGCCTCGAGGTAGTGGCGGGCCTCGCCGATCCGGTGGGTGAGACGACTGCCGCCTGGACGCGGCCGAACGGGCTCGCGATCGAGCGCGTGCGCACGCCGCTCGGCGTCATCGGCGTAATCTATGAGAGCCGGCCCAATGTCACGGCGGACGCCGGCGCGCTCTGCCTCAAGGCCGGCAACGCCGCGATCCTGCGCGGCGGAACCGACAGCTTCCGCTCCTCCGCGGCGATCGCGGATTGCATCGCCTACGGGCTTCGCGAAGCGGGGCTGCCGCAAGACGCGGTGCAGCTCGTGCCGACGCGCGACCGCGCCGCGGTGGGCGAAATGCTTGCCGGCCTCGACGGCAATGTGGACGTCATCGTGCCGCGCGGCGGCAAGGGACTCGTAGCCCGTGTTCAGACCGAGGCGCGCGTGCCGGTGTTCGCGCATCTCGATGGCAACAATCACGTTTTCGTGGCGAAGGGCGCGGACCTAGAGATGGCGCGCTCTATCGTCCTCAACGCCAAGATGCGCCGCACCGGCGTCTGCGGCGCGGCCGAGACGCTGCTGGTCGACCGCGCGGTCGCCGACACGCATCTCGTTCCGCTCGTCGAGGCGCTGATTGAGGCGGGCTGCGAGATCCGCGGCGACGCCGAGACCCGCCGCGTGTTCCCGGAGGCGCGCGCCGCGACCGAAGAGGACTGGGGCGCCGAGTTCCTCAACGCGATCATCGCGGTGCGGGTGGTCGACGGCATCGACGGCGCGCTCGCGCATATCGAGACCTATGGCTCGCATCACACCGATGCGGTGGTGACCGAGGACGCGGCGATCGCGGAGCGCTTTCTCCGGGAGGTCGACAGCGCGATCGTGCTGCACAACGCCTCCACCCAATTCGCCGATGGCGGCGAATTCGGCTTCGGCGCCGAGATCGGCATCGCGACCGGCCGGCTGCACGCGCGCGGGCCGGTGGGCGTCGAACAGCTCACCTCGTTCAATTATCGCGTCCGAGGCCAGGGCCAGACGCGGCCGTGAGGCGAGGGGACGGCCGCCTGCCGTCCGCGGCGGCGCTTTCTTGAGTCGCGTCGCGCGCCTGCGCCTTCCAGGCGGACGGACCGGGCTGCCGCGGCTGCCGCCGCACGCGCCCGGCATGACCATCGGGCTGTTCGGCGGCTCGTTCAATCCGCCGCATGAGGGCCATCGACGGGCGAGCCTGCTGGCGCTGCGGCGGCTCGGGCTCGACCAGGTCTGGTGGCTGGTCACTCCCGGCAACCCGCTCAAGGACAACGCCGCTTTGCCGCCGCTGCCCGCGCGCATGGCCGCCGCGCGCCGCGCGGCTGCGCATCCCGACATTGAGGTCTCGGACGCCGAGGCGGCGATCGGCGTGCGCTTCACCTATGACGCCATCGCCTATCTGACGGCGCGCTGCCGGGGCGTCTCCTTCGTGTGGATCATGGGCGCGGACAATCTCGCCGGCTTCCACAGCTGGCAGCGCTGGCGGGAGATCGCCCACCTGGTTCCGATCGCGGTGGTGGATCGCCCGGGCGCGACCTTCTCGCCGTCCTCGCGCGCCGCGCATGCGCTCGCCCGCTACCGAATTCCCGAGCGGCGCGCGCGTTCGCTCGCCCGCGCGGCCCCGCCGGCCTGGTGCTTCCTGCACGGTCCGCGCTCCGCGTTGTCGTCCACGATCCTGCGCCAGGGGCGCAAATCCGAGCAGGACCCGGCGACGTGAAGACGTCGCGGTTGAAATGTCGCACCCTCAGGGCTTATGTTAAGCATTGGTCGGAGCTGGATTCCGGCCTGAGGACGGCAGACGGAAGGCTAAAACTCTGTCCACCATAGCGCTGAAGGAGACGCCCAAGATGGCGTCTCACATCGGCGCCGGAGCGCCCGCAGCGGCGAACCCGGCGTTGCTTCATCTCATCCTCGACGTGCTCGACGACAACAAGGCTGAAGAGACCGTGGTCATCGACCTGCGCGGCAAGTCCGCGCTCGCCGATGAGATGGTCATCTCTTCCGCGCGGTCGAACCGGCACGTCGGCGCGATCGCCGACAAGCTGGTCGAGGAGTTGAAGAAGGGCGGTCACGGCAAGGTCGTGGTCGAGGGACTACCGCACTGCGACTGGGTGCTGATCGACGCGGGCGACGTGATCGTCCACCTGTTCCGCCCGGAAGTGCGCGCCTTCTACAATCTCGAGAAGATGTGGTCGGCGGGGCGTCCCGTCGAAGGCGCTCTCTCCTGATCTGACGGCGCATGCGGCTCGTGATCGCGGCGGTCGGCCGTCTCAAGGCCGGGCCGGAGCGCGAGCTCGTCGCCCGCTATGTCGAACGCGCCGGACAGCTCGGCCGCTCGCTCGGGCTCGATGCGCCCGAGATCGTCGAGCTCGACGAGAGCCGCGCGCGCCGTCCGGAGGATCGCAAACGCGATGAGGCCGAGCGGCTGCGCGCCGCGCTCGATCCCCGGTGCGCGATCTGCGCGCTCGACGAGCGCGGCAAGACGATCTCCAGCGAAGCGTTCGCGAGCGATATCGGCCGCCGGCGCGATGACGGCGCCGCGGGCCTCGCTTTTGTGATCGGCGGCGCTGACGGGTTCGCGCCCGACTTCCTGGCTGGGGCCGACATGCGGCTCGCCTTCGGGGCGATGACCTGGCCGCACCAGATCGTCCGCATCCTGCTCGCCGAGCAGATCTACCGCGCCGCGACCATCCTGGCGGGCCACCCCTACCATCGCGGCTGAGCGTCCGTCGTGGTTGACGAAGGCTTAACGGCGGGCGTTTCAAATGGCCGGATGACGTCCGGCCCTCTTCGCGTTCTGCTGATCTGTCTCGCGCTTCTCGCAGCGGCGTCGGCCGCGCGCGCCGAAGATCCGCCGGCCCCGGGTGCGGCCGCCGAGCAGCGCAAGGCCCTCGAGGAGGCGCGCGAAAGCCTCAAGGAGACGCAGGAGCGCCGCCAGCGGCTCGCCGCCGAGATCGAGGCGCTGAAGGGCGAGCGCGGCAAGCTGCAGGCGAGCCTGATCGACACGGTCGCCTCGATCCGCGACCGCGAGCGGCAGGTCGAAGAGCGGGCCGGCCGGATCGACGATCTCGCCGAATCCGAGCGGCAGCTGAAGGCGTCGCTCGAGCGTCGCCGCGGCGTTCTCGCAGACGTGATCGCAGCCCTCCAGCGCATGGGCCGGCAGCCGCCGCCGGCGCTGCTCGTCCGCCCCGATGACGCCCTGGAGGCGATCCGCTCGGCGATCCTGCTCGGCGCGGTGGTGCCCGACATGCGGACGGAGGGGGAGTCGCTCGCCTCGGATCTGCGGGAGATGGCGCGCCTGAAGGAGATGCTGACCGGCGAGCGCGACGCCATGGCGGGCGAGCTCAAGCAGCTCGGCGGCGAGCGCGAGCGGCTTGCGGCCCTCGTGGACGAACGCCAGCGCCAGCTCGGCCAGCGCGAAGGCGACCTCTCGGCTGAGTCCGACAAGGCGGCGACCATCACGCACAATGTCAGCGATCTCGAGGCGCTGATCGCCCGGATGGAGCAGGAGCAGGCGTCACGCGCGGCCGCCGAGGCCGCGAAGGCGCCGCCTGCCGAGCCCGGCGGCCAGCGCACTCTTGCGTCGCTGCATGATTCGGCGCGGCTCGCCCCTGCGATCCCTTTCGCCGAGGCGCGAGGCATGCTGCCGCTGCCGGTGGCCGGCAAGCGCCTGCGCACGTTCGGCCAGCGCAACGCCGCCGGCGGCGAGGAGCAGGGGGTGTCGTTCGCCGCCGCGCCCGGCGCGCCGGTCACCGCGCCCTGCGATGGCTGGGTCGTCTACGCCGGACCGTTCCGCTCCTACGGGGAACTCTTGATCCTGAACGCGGGCGGCGGCTATCATATCCTTCTTGCGGGCATGGAGCGCATCACGGTCGGCTTGAATCAGTTCGTCCTTGCAGGCGAACCCGTGGGAACGATGCGCGGCGATGCGGCCGCTTCCGGACAGGCGGCGACTTCCCCCGCCGCGCGCCCCGTGCTCTACGTCGAGTTCCGCAAGGATCGGGGATCGATCGACCCCTCGCCCTGGTGGGCCGGGATTCCTGGCGAAAAGGTAGGCGGATAATGCGAAAAGTTTCCCTGGTCCTTTTCGGGGCGGTGATCGGCGCCTCCGCCGCCGGGATGGCCCTGCAGCCGCGCGCCTTCTTCGGCTCCGTCGCCGAGGCCGCGGGCGCCGCCGACACCTACCGCCAGCTGAACCTGTTCGGCGACGTGTTCGAGCGGGTGCGGGCCGACTATGTCGAGAAGCCGGACGACGCCAAGCTGGTCGAGTCGGCCATCAACGGCATGCTGTCGGGCCTCGATCCGCATTCGAGCTACATGGACGCCAAGGCGTTCAAGGAAATGCGCACCAACACCGACGGCGAGTTCGGCGGTCTCGGCATCAAGGTCCAGATGTTCGAGAACGCGATCCGCGTCGAGGGCGCGATCGACGACACCCCGGCCGCCCGCGCCGGCATCCGCGCCAAGGACGTCATCACCAAGCTCGACGGCGAGTCGGTGGACGGGCTGAGCCTGGAGCAGGCGGTCGACAAGATGCGCGGCCCGGTCGGCACCCCGATCACGCTCACGATCCAGCGCGAAGGGCAGGAGAAGCCGCTCGAGGTCAAGATCGTCCGCGACAAGATCAAGCTCGATTCGGTCAAGTGGGAGCTCGCCGGCGACGACATCGGCTACATCCGCGTCAGCCAGTTCAACGCCACCACCTTCGAGGGGCTGAGCAAGGGCATCGACCAGATCGCCGACAAGGCCGGCGACAAGCTCAAGGGCTACGTCATCGACCTGCGCAACAATCCGGGCGGCTTGCTCGACCAGGCGATCGCCGTGTCGGACGCGTTCCTGGAGCGCGGCGAGATCGTCTCCACGCGCGGCCGCAATCCGGACGAGTCGCAGCGCTTCAACGCGCGCCCGGGCGACCTCGCCAAGGGCAAGCCGGTGATCGTGCTGGTCAATGGCGGCTCCGCCTCGGCTTCGGAAATCGTCGCCGGCGCCCTGCAGGACCAGAAGCGCGCCACGATCCTGGGCACGCGCTCCTTCGGCAAGGGTTCGGTGCAGACCATCATCCCGCTCGGCACCGCCGGCGCGATCCGTCTGACCACCGCGCGCTACTACACGCCCTCCGGCAAGTCGATCCAGGCCAAGGGCATCCTGCCCGACATCGAGGTCGACCAGGACGTCCCGGACGACGTCAAGGGCAAGGACGAGACCAAGGGCGAGGCGGGGCTGAAGGGCCACCTCAAGAATGGCGAGCAGGAGCAGTCCGGCTCTTCGGCCTACATCCCGCCGGAGCGCAAGGACGACAAGCAGCTCAACTACGCCTTCGACCTGATGCACGGCATCCAGTCGAACGCCAACTTCCCGCCGCAGAACAAGACCAGCGCCAACTGAGGCGCGCTCGCCACGCCGTCGCGCATTCGCGGCCGCCGGGAACCAAGTTCTCGGCGGCCGCTTCGCGAATCCGCTAGACTCGTCCGCGACCGGGCGGACCTCCATGACGCAGGACGACCTCGAAAAGCCGCTCATGCCGCGCGCGGGCCGTAGCCCCCGCCGGACCCGGCGTCGCGTCGATGGCGCTGTGGCGCTCGCCTGCGTGGTCGGCGCCGCGCTCGCCTTTGTGGGTCTTTGGGCGATGCTCGCCGACGATCCGCTCGGCGGTGAGCCGGTCGCGGTCGCGGCCATCGAGCGCCGTTCGCCGCCGCCGCCCCAACAATCCGCCCAGGCCGATCCGGCTGCTGGGCCGGCTGCGTCTTCTTCGGCCGGGGGGGCCGCTCGCGAGGGCGTGCCCGTGGTGCGCCCCGGCGATCCGATGCCGAAGTCGGGTCCGGTGATCATCCGGATTCCGGGCGCGGACGATCCGGCGGAGACCGGCCAGGCGTCGTCTTCCGCAATCCAGGCGACGCTGCTCGAAGACAGCCGCTACGGCCCGCTGCCACGGATCGGCGCGGATGGGCGGCGTCCGCTCGACGTTTATGCCCGGCCGCAGCAGGCGGCCGCCGCCAAGGCCCGCGTGGCGCTCATCGTCGCCGGCCTCGGCGTGAGCCACGAGGTGACCGAAATCGCCACCGCTTCGCTGCCGGCTCCCGTCACGCTCGCCTTCTCGCCCTATGGCAAGGACGTCGCCGAGCAGGTCGAAAAGGCGCGCGCGCAGGGGCACGAGACCCTCATCCAGGCGCCGATGGAGCCCTATGGCTATCCGGCCAACGACACCGGGCCGCAGACGCTGCTGACGAGCCTGCCGGCGCCGGCCAATCTGGAGCGGCTGCGCTGGGCGCTGGGGCGGGCCAAGGGCTATGTCGGCGTCGCGCCGCTTGGCGGCGGCAAGTTTCTCGAGACGGACGCAGCCATGGCGCCGGTGTTCACTGAACTCGGGCGGCGGGGCCTGTTGTTCGCCGCCGCGGCGGGTGGCGAGAGCCGGGCGGATCTGGCCGCCGAGCAGGCCGGTCTGGTGCATGCGCGGCCCGCGATCCAGATCGACGTCGTGGCCGACGCCGGAGCGATCGACGCGGCCCTCGCCGACCTCGAGCGCGCCGCGAAGACGGACGGCGCGGCGGTCGGCTGGGCGACAGCATCGCCTCTCAGCCTGAAGCGCATCGCGGCCTGGGCCGGCGGGCTTGCGGATCGCGGCGTCGCGCTGACGCCGATCACCGCCGCCGTGCGCCCGCAGGGACCGTCGTGAGCCCCGCGGGCCAGGGAGGCGCAGCGGCGCGGCTGCCCTACCGGCGCTGCGTCGGCGTCATGCTGCTCAACCGCGACGGACTCGTGTTCGTCGGCAAGCGCCGGGGCGGCCAGCATGACCCGGACAAGATGGATTATCTCTGGCAGATGCCGCAGGGCGGAATCGACCGCAACGAGGACCCGCTCGCCGCGGCGAAACGCGAACTGATCGAGGAGACCGGCGTCCGCTCGGTCGAACTGCTCGCCGAGGCGCCGGAGTGGTACTGCTACGATTTTCCGCCGGAGGTGCTGGCGCGCACCCGGTCCGGCAAATTCGCCGGCCAGACGCAGCTCTGGTTCGCGTTCCGCTTCACCGGCGACGAGTCGGAGATCGATCTCGCCCCGCCGGGCCACAAGCCTGAATTCTCGGAATGGCGCTGGGCCAGAATGTCCGAGCTCCCCGGCATGATCGTGCCGTTCAAGCGGTCGGTCTATGACAAGGTGGTCCGGGCGTTCGCGCATCTCGCGGGCTGACGGGCCGGATCTGCTGATGGGCGAGGCCGACGACCCTTACGAAAAGCTGCGCGGAAATTTCCGCTGGCGCCTGCCGGCGCGCTTCAGCCTCGCCGAGGCGATCTGCGACCGCTGGGCGTCGCGCAGCCCCGGCCGCACCGCGCTGCTGACCAAGCGAGCCGGAGAACCTCTCGCCGCGACGAGCTATGGCGAGCTGCGCGCAGCCTCGCAGGCGCTGGCGGCGGCGCTCGCGCGCCGCGGCGTCAGTCGGGGCGACCGGGTGGCGATCTTCCTGCCGCAAGGCGCGGAGGCGGTCGCGGCCCATGTGGCGGCGTCGCGGCTCGAGGCGATCGCAATGCCGCTCGCGCTCGCCTTCGGGCCGGACGCGCTGTCCTTCAGGCTCAGGGATTCGGGCGCCCGGGCGCTCGTCACCTGCGCCGCGGGTCTGGCCAAGCTGCGGGAGGTCTCCGAGCCGCTTCCGGCGCTCGAGACGATCGTCTCGACCGACGGGGCCGACGGCGAGGCGCTCGACTACGCTGCGCTGGTCGCGGCGGGAGGCGGCGTCGAGCCCGCCGCCACGACCCCGGACGATCCGGCGCTGATGATCTACACCTCCGGAACCACCGGACCGCCAAAGGGCGCGCTGCACGCCGGCCGCGTGCTGCTCGGGCACCTTCCAGGCTTCCGCATGACGCATGACGGCTTTCCGCGGCCCGGCGATCTCGCCTGGACGCCGGCCGACTGGGCGTGGGCGGGCGGCCTGCTCAACCTGCTGATGCCGGCGCTCCACTACGGCGTGCCGGTGGTGGCGCAGCCCGTCACCAAGTTCGACCCGGCCGGCTCATTCGCGTTGATCGAGGAGGCGGGGGTGCGCAACGCCTTCATCCCGCCGACTGCGCTGCGCCTGATGGCGCAGATCGACGGCCCGGAGGGCCGGCTGCGGACGCCGCTCCGCAGCCTGGTCTCGGCGGGCGAGCGGCTGAGCGAGGCCTCCTTCGAATGGGCGCAGGAGGCGCTCGGGACGCCGGTCAACGAGGTCTATGGCCAGACCGAGTGCAACTACGTGCTGGCCTCGGCGGCCGCCCTTGGCGTCTCGAAGGCGGGGTTTACGGGTAAGCCGGTTCCGGGCCATCGGGTGGCCGTGCTCGACCCAGAGGGCCGCACATGCGCTCCCAACGAGGCCGGAGAGATCTGCGTCCGCGCGCCAGACCCCGTGATGTTCCTGGAATACTGGCGCCAGCCTGAAGCGACAGCGGCCCGGTTCCGCGACGGCTTGCTGACGACAGGCGACCAGGCCGTGGTCGACGCGGCGGGCTATTTCCGCTTCCTCGGCCGCGACGACGACGTGATCACCTCGTCGGGTTATCGGATCGGGCCGAGCGACATCGAGGACTGCCTCGCCCGGCACCCCGCGGTCGCGCTCGCCGCCGTCGTGGGAAAGCCCGACCCCCTGCGCACCGAGATCGTGAAGGCCTTTGTGCAATTGAAGCCGGGGTCGGAGCCGAGCCCGGCGCTCGCGCAGGAGCTCAGCCGCTTCGTGCGCGAGCGGCTCTCGGCGCACGAATATCCGCGCGAGGTCGCGTTCGTGGAGGCGCTGCCGCTGACCACGACGGGCAAGCTGATCCGTCGCGCGCTCCGGGACGCGGAATAAAGCGGTCGAGCGCGCGAGGCGCTCGCGCCTAGGCCGCCTTCTTCTGCTCCGCCGCCTTGTGGGCCGCGTCGAAATAGTTGGCCTTCTCCCCGAAGATCACGCGGCGCAGCAGGCGACGCATCGACTCGTTGCGGCGCAACGGCTCCAGCGCGGAGCGGGCCGCCGTGTAGGCCGCGACCTTCAGCCCGTCGAGCGCCGGCTTGCTGCCGGGCGCGGCCTGCGGAAAGCCCTTTTCGCGCAGCCAGGCGTTCATGAAGATCAGCTTGTTGCGGCGCACGACGTCCGCCGATCGCCAGGTGATGGCCATCGAGATCGAGTAGTCGTCGCCGGTGCGGACCCAGTGCGGCACCTGGTAGGGCACGAACACGCCTTCGCCGGGCTTCAGGTCGTAGACCGTCGCGCGGCTCTCGAAGCTTGGCTCATAGGGCAGGTTGCGGTGCTTCGTGGGCGCGCTCTCGAGCAGCTCTTCGGAGACCAGCGAGCGGTCGTCATTGTCGAACAGGTGGAAGAATTTCGGGCCGCGGATCTGGACGAAGAAATTGTCCTCGTTGTCGCAATGGAACGGCGTCACGGAATTCGCCGACGACACGAAGATGAAGCCCTCGATCTCGCGGAAGCTCGCGCCGTCCAGGCTCTTATGGCCGAGCTGCTGCGCGATCGAGAGCAGCGCCTCCTCCATCATCGCCCGATAGGCCGGCACGGTGTCGACGCGCTTCAGCACCATCCAGGCGCCGGCGGTCTCGATCTTGCGGACGACCTCCTCCGGCGGCATTTCGACCAGCGGAGTCTCCTCCGCCTTCTGGTTCACCTGGAGCTTTCCGGAATTGTATTCGATCCGGTCACGGTCGAGCTCCTTAGTCAGCTCGATCAGCCGCGGCAGCTGCAGCAGCGGGTGCGACGCCAGATCATGCGCGATTCGGAAATGGCGGAGCGGATAGTTCGCGGCGAGCTCAGCCGCGTCGGCGCGGAGGGCGGTCATCGGCTTCTGTCCTTCAAACGATGATAGAGGTCGCGGGCCATTGCGCGAAGTCGTCGGCGCAGATGTTCGGCCCGCGCCGCGGCCATCACCAGCGGTCCTGCTCCGGGACGGATGGCGACCAGCCAGTCCCCGAGCGCCAGACGCTCCCGCCAGATGTGATCGATCATCGGGTGATCGGCGATCGCGGTCGAGTCCACGAAGTCGATCCCGTCATCCTCGAGCAGCCGGCGGGTGAGCTCGAGGGTCAGCTGTACGCCCGGAGAGCACTTGGAGCGGCGCTCGTCATAGGCGGTCTTGTAGAACCAGGCGGCGCGGCCGCTGGAGAGCACCAGGCCGGCGGAGATCAGCTCCTCGCCGACGAACAGCTCCAGAATACGCGCCTCGCCCTTTTCGGCGCGGCGGGCGAACAGCTGCCGGACGAAGCTCGCCTGATCGTCATGGAGCTTCATGGCGCTGCCGTTGTCGCCCTTCCAGCCGCGCGCCTCCAGATCGAGGAAACGCTCGAGCGCGGCCGCGACGTCGTCGGGCGCGCGGGCCTCGCGGAACGCCACCGGACCGTCGTCGCCGAGGCGCCGCAGCTGCCGGCGCAGCTCCTTCAGTTTCTTCGAGGAGAGCGCTTCTGTGAGGTAGTCCTCGGCCGGCAGCTCCGAGCGCAGCACGGCGCGCTCATGGCCGTCGACGCGCAGCAGCGCGCTTCCCCGGAACGCGATGGCGGCCCGGATCGCGTCGGCCGTCGGTCCCTGCTCCGGCAGGAAGCGGAACATGAACATCGCATGGCCGTGCCGGCCGAGCCCGTCCAGCAGCCCCTCGACCGCGAGCGTCGGGTGATCGCGGTCGAGCAGCGGTGCGCCGAGGGCGCCGAAATACGCCCACTCGGTGCTCGCCAGCATGCGCACGAGCGGCAGCAGGCGGCGCGGCGTCACCGCCGCCGCCGCCATCATGCGCGACCCGCCAGGCCCGGAGTCGTCCCATGCAGTCGCGATGCGGATGCGGCGGACGGCCTTCATGCGCTCGGCGGAGAGCGCGAAGTCCGCCTCGCAGAACAGGTTGGGCTCGAGCGCGCGGCCGGCAAGGTCGTCCCAGGCCGCGCGATGGGCGCCCAGCGTCTCGATCGTCATGAGCTCGAAACGGAAGGACTGGACGGCCTCTGTCGAACGCATGGCGGCCTTAGGGCGCAGGGCGGCGACATCCGCGGCCGCGGGAACGCCGCCGGCTTCGGCGCGCGACCAGGGCAGGGCGCCTAGGCCGAGCCGCCGACGGGTGATGGCGAACAGCAGCACCGACTCGATGACCAGCGTCGCCGACGTTCCGGCGGCGGCGCCCATCATCCCGAACCCGGGCACCAGCGCGATGCAGAGCGCGACGTTCAGCAAGAACGCCCCGCCATAGACGGCGGCGCAGATGTTCTGTTCGCCCAGCATGTTCAGCAGCCGTTCGAGCGGTCCGACGCTCGCCCGCGCGATGAGGCCGACCGCGATGACGGGCAGCAGGCTATAGCCGTCCGTGAAGCCGGGCCCGAACAGCCACAGGATCGGCCAGCCGCAGACGAGGATGATCGCCGCGCCCGCGAGCGACGGCCAGAAGGTCCAGCGCGCGGCGTCCTTCACCATCGTCTCGAGGCGCGCGCGTTCGCCCGAGACCGCATATTCGGTGAAGCGGTGCGCCACCGCGGCCGAGACGGAGAACGACACGAAGGCCACCAGCGACATCACCTTCACGGCCGCGTAGTAGACGCCGACCTCGCGCGGCTCGCGAAAGGCGGAGAGCACCAGCACGTCGGTGTAGGCGAGGAGCAGGTAGAACCCCTCGACCATGAAGATCGGCAGCGAAATCTTGATCCAGGTTCCCGGCGCGTAGGCGCGCGGTCCCGGCGCCAGCCGCCGCTTCAGCCTGCGCTCCAGCATCACGAGCTGCGCGATCGAGGTCGCCCAGGTGGCGATGATGGTGGCGGCCATCGCGGTCGTGGCGGTCGGCGCAAAACGCTCGTAGCTGAGCGCCCCGAGCAGCAGCAGGATCAGCAGCGGCCGCACGAAATAGGCGGGCGCCAAGGCCACGTCGATCCAATTGTAGGACCGTGCGATGCCGTCCTGCACGTCGGTCAGCACGTACATCGGCACGCAGAAGAAGGCGAGGTAGAGCGGGACCACGGCCCAGCTGTCGAGCTGGTCCTGGAACAGCCACACGCCCAGCACGCCAACCCCCGCAATGATGGTCGAGGTGACCATCGACATCACGCGGCTGCCGATCAGGAAGCCCCGCAGCAGCGACTGCTCGCCGGACTCGCCATATTCGGGGATGAAGCGCTGCGGCGCCGAGGCGAGGCCGAAGCTGGTCAGCCCGCCGAGCAGCAGAACCCAGGTCCAGACATAGACGTAGACGCCGTACTCGGTGTCGCCCATCCAGCGCGCCAGCAGGATCTGCGACAGGAAGGCGATGCCGGCGTTGACCACGCGGATCAGGAAGGCGCCGCCGGCGACCTTCTGGGCGACCGCGGTGTCGGACCGGTCGGCGATCAGCCGGCGCGCGCGCGCAGCGAGCCGCGCGGGGCCGCTCATGCGAGCTTGCCGCCCCGCATCATAAGGCGTGCTCGCCTCGACGCTCATGTCTGGCTTCGTCCTCATCCGGTCCCCCGACGAGTAGCGGAGTTCGCTTAAGGATGGGTTCGGAAACGCCGTAAACGAAGCGCGGGCGCGATTCTGGAAAATCCGCCGCCGGCTGGCAGGAATTCGTTAATCAGCAAGACCCGCCGCGTCGCGGACGCCCCTAAAGCCGCATCCGGCGGGCGCCGATCTCGGCGTGAAGCGCGGAATCCAGCGGCCGGAAGCGCCGCTCCTCCGGATGCGCGACGTAGAGCGGGTCGGTCACGCGCGAAGGATCGTAGCCCTCGCTCACGAGCTCGACCTTGCGCTGCTTCAGCGTTCCGGTGACCTGCAGCTCGCCCGTGATCCGCAGGAACACCGGGCGGGCGTAGGAGGGCAGATGGCGCTCGATATGCGCGTGCAGGCCCTCGAGGTCGAAGGCCGCGCCCGCCGGCGACACCGCCGCCATGCCGGCGCGGCCTTCATAGCCCGGGGCAGCGACGCCGTAGACCGAGACTTCGCGGACCCCTGGATAGGTCGAGATCACCTCGGCCACCTCGGTGGTGGCGACGTTCTCGCCGCGCCAGCGGAAGGTGTCGCCGATGCGGTCGACGAAGTAGAAGTAGCCGCGCTCGTCGCGCCGCATCAGGTCCCCGGTGCGGAACCAGCGATCGCCCTTCTGGAACGCGTCGGACAGGATCTTGCGCCGGGTGGCTTCGGGGTCGGCGTAGCCCTCGAAACGCGCCGAAGGCTTGGCGGGATCGTTCAGGATCAGGCCGATCGCCTCTCCGGGCTCGCCCGGCGCGCACTCGACGCAGAACCCGTCCGGCCCGCGCGTCGGCTCGCCCGTCGCGAGGTCGCAGCGCACGATCTTCACCGGGAACTTGCGCTTGAGATACCAGGGAATGCGACCGACCGCGCCCGGCGTTCCGTCGAAGTTGAACAGCGCGACATTGCCCTCGGTGGCCGCGTACCATTCCAGGATGGTCGGGACCCGGAAGCGCTTGGCGAACAGCGGCCAGACGTCCGGGCGCAGGCCATTGCCGCAGACGAGGCGCAGCTTGTGGCGCTTCTCCGCGTCGCATTCCGGCTGGTGGATCAGGTACCGGCAGAGCTCGCCGATATATTGCGCGAGCGTGCATTCGGTCGCGACCACGTCCTCCCAGAACCGGCGCGCCTGGAATTTTTCGCGGATCACCACCGATGCGCCGGCCAGCAGCGGACTGCCGGCGGCGATCACGCCGCCGGCCGTGTGGTACATCGGCAGGCAGTCATACATCCGGTCCTCGGCCTCGATGCCCATCGCGCCGTAGAAGCCGTGGCTGATCGACATCAGCCGGTAGTGGTTGATGTTGGCGGCCTTCGGCAGGCCTGTGGTGCCGCTGGTGTAGATGAAGAGCGCGCGGTCCTCGATCGTGAGCTCCGGCAGTTCGGCGGGCGGCAGGGGATCGCCCGAAAGCGCCTCCACGGCTGCGTCGATGCGCGGCCAGCCCGCCGCGCCCGCGCCATGCAGCCAGACGGCCGGGGCCGGCGTCGAGGTCACGAACGGCGCGGCCGAGAGGTAGGCGTCCTCGAACTCGGCGCCGATCACCACGTGTTTCGGCCGCACGATGGAGACGCAATGCGCCAGTCCGCCGCCCGACAGGTTGGTGTTGAGCAGCGCGACCGCGCCGCCGACCCGCAGCACGCCGACCCAGAAGGCGAGGTAGTCGGGCCGGTTCGGCATCATCAGCGCGACCACGTCGCCCTTGCGCACGCCGTTCGCCAGCGCCCAGCGCGCATAGGCGTTGGCGCGGGCGTCGAGCTGTTCGTAGGTGTAGGTCTCGCGGTCCGAGATCAGCGCGAGCCGATCGCCATGCTGTTCGGCGAGCTCGGCGATGACGTGCGGGAAGACGCGCGTGCGATTGCGGCCGATATGCGTGGTCGCCTTGAGCGCCCGCAGGACGCCCGCGAGACAGGCCCATTCGCGCGCCAATCGTGACCTTCCGGCCATGTCCCCTCCTGCTCGCGCCCGTCTCGCCGGAACGGCGGGCGTCGTGATTGGATTGGACTGAAGCCCGCTGCGGGGCGCTCTGTCCAGCCTACAGCGGCGTCTAGGAGAGCAGCCCTCCGCCGCGCGGGCTGAGCGGGTTGTCGAGCAGGGCTGCGCGGTCCGGCCGGTCGGGCGCGACCGTCCCCGCGAACGCGGCGTAGAGCGTCGCGAGCAGGTCGGGCGCGAGGCCTTCGCCGATCGCGACGAGCCGCGTCCGGTCGTCGCCGTCCGGCCAGGAGTCGAGAAAGCGCGGCTCGGCGAAGACGTGGCGCACGCCCTGCACGACGAGCGGGCGCGCCGGGTCCTCGGCGATCTTCACTAGGCCCTTCAGGCGCAGCAGTTTCGGCGCGTGCGCCGAGCGCAGCAGATCCACGAACATGTCGTAGCTCGCCCGCGTCAGCGGCGCCTCGCTGGCGAGCGAGATCGCCCGGATCGCGCCATGCGCCTCGGCGAGCGGCGCCATATCCCGGACCCGCGGCGCCGCCTCGCCGAACAGGGCGTCCGCCTCCGCCTCGCGGGCGTCGATGACGGTCGCCGCCGGGTTCAGCCGGCCGAGCAGGGCGGACGTGCGGGCGATGTCCTCCGCGGTCGCGAGGTCCAGCTTGGACAGCGCGATCCGGTCGGCCATCGCGACCTGCCGGGCGGCTTCCGGATGCGCCGCGATGGTCTCGGGGCCGGAGGTCGCGTCGACCACGGCGAGCACGGCGGCGAGGCGGTAGCGCATCGCGAGATAGGGGTGCAGCGTCAGCGTCTGCAGGATCGGGACCGGATCGGCGAGTCCGCTGGTCTCGATCGCTAGCCGGCGGAAGGGGGGAATGCGGCCGTTGTCGCGGGCGCGCAGCAGATCCTCGAGCGTGTTGATCAGGTCGCCGCGCAGCGAGCAGCACAGGCATCCGCCGGCGAGCGCAACGACGCCGTCCGCGACATGCTCCACCAGGAGGTGGTCGACGGCGATCTCGCCGGCCTCGTTGATCACGACCGCGGCGTCGGCGAGCGCCGGGTCGCGCAGCAGCCGGTTGAGCAGGGTCGTCTTGCCGGCCCCGAGGAAGCCGGTGAGCACCGCGAGAGGGATCGGCTCCGGCCGTTGGGCGGTCATGTGCGGAAGGGCGCGGTCGGCCTCAGAAGGCCGACTTGCCGTCGGCCGGCGCGGCCTTGCGATAGATCGAGCCCGGCACCGGCTCAGCGCCGTTGCCGTTGGAGCCGCCGTTCAGCGCCGGCTTGAGGTCGATCTTGACCTTTTCCCTTTTCAGGGCGGTCGGCAGCGTCTTCTTGGACTTCGAGGCCGCCTTCTTGGAGGCCGGCTTGGCCTTGGGCTTCGGCGCGGCGAGCGAATGCACCTTGGCGGAGCCGGGCTTCACCGTCTGTCCGGCGATCGCCGGCGTGGTTCCGGGCGTCGGCGCGAACGCCGAAGGCGAATCCTCGTCCACGCCGCTCGGCTCGCCGGCGACCTGGGTCTGCCCCGGCGCCGGGGCCGCCGCCACCAGGATCGGCGACACCGCCGGCTTGGTCATCAGCCGGTCCCGCCACGGGTGGTCGTCGGCCTCCTTCCGCCGCGCCATGCGTTCCTTGGCGAAGGCCTTGCCGCACATCTGCTCCCTGAGATCGGTCGTGAAGGCGGCGGTGACGTCCGGAAGCGCCGTGAGCGTCACCCGCGCGGAGGTCGCCTGGAAGCCGCGCTCGAACGCGTCGATCGCCTTTTCGGAGCGCAGCAGAGGATTGGGCGAGCCGAGAATGACGGTCACGAGCTTGCGGTCGCCGCGCGTGGCGGTCGCCACCAGGTTGTAACCGGCCGAGCAGGTGTAGCCGGTCTTCATGCCGTCGGCTTCCGGGTAGCGGCCAATCAGGCCGTTGTGGTTGCGCAGGATCCGGTTGCCGATCCGGATGGCGTCGATGTTGAACAGCCACGCATGCTCCGGATGCTGCCGGACCAGCGTCACCGCGAGCACCGCAAGATCGCGGGCGGTGCTGTGCTGCAGGTCCGGGCCGGGCCTCACCGGCAGGCCGTTCGGATTGACGAAGACCGTTTTCGTCATCCCGATCTGCTGGGCCGTGCGGTTCATCTCGGCCACGAAGGCTTCGACGCTGCCCGACACGCCCTCGGCCAGCGCGACCGCGATGTCGTTCGCCGACTGCACCATGAGCATCTTGAGCGCGTCGTCGACCGTCACGGTCTGGCCGACCTGGAAACCCATCTTGCTCGGCGGCTCGGCTTGCGCGCGGGCGCTGTAGACCAGCGGCGTCTGCGGCGTGAGGCGGCCGGCCTTCATCGCGTTGAGCACGACGAGGGTCGTCATCAGCTTGGTCAGCGAGGCCGGATACCAGGGCGTCGTCGCCTCGTTGGCCTCGAGCACGCCGCCGGTCCGGACGTCGACCACGATCATCGGATTGGCGGCCGCAGCGCCGGTCCAGCCGAGCATGAGAGCGAGAAGGGGCGCCGCGAGGCGGCGGATCTGCATCGTCATCGGCGGAACTCGAAACATGCGTGCTGGGGCGGGCGGGGCTCGCGGGCTGCGCCGACCGCTCTGGGTCAGTCTCTCGGCAGCGTCATGCTTAGCCGCTGGAGGCTGGATTGCCAATCGCGGCCGGTTCCCCGACCTTGAGGACGGCCGGCTTCGGCGCCGTCAGCTCCTGGGCGGCGACAAGCCGTGCGAACGCCCCGTCCGCGGCGACCAGCTGGGCGAACGAGCCGCGCTCGACGATCCGCCCATGGTCGAACACAAGTACGAGATCGGCGCTGCGCACCGTCGCGAGCCGGTGCGCGATGACGAGGGTCGCGCGCCCGCGGCGGGCCTCGTCGAGCGCGGCCTGGACGCGCGTCTCGGTGGCGGCGTCGAGCGCGCTGGTGGCTTCGTCGAGCACCAGCACGGGCGGATCCTTCAGCAGCGCGCGGGCGATCGCGAGCCGCTGGCGTTCGCCGCCGGAAAGCGACGCCCCACGTTCGCCGAGGAGCGTCTCGAAGCCTTCCGGGAGCCGGCGGATCACGTCCAGCACCTGGGCCTTGGCGCAGGCGGCCTCGAGCTCGGCGTCGGTCGCGTCGGGCTTGCCGACCCGGAGATTGTCGGCGATCGAGCGGGCGAACAGCATCGGCTCCTGAAACACCACGCCCACGTTCCGGCGCAGGCCGTCGAGCGTCATGTCGCGGATGTCGAGGCCGTCAATCGTCACGCGTCCCGCTTGCGGGTCGAAGGCGCGGTGGAGCAAAGCGAGAGTCGTGGACTTGCCGGAGCCGGTCGCGCCGACCAGCGCCACCATTTCGCCCGGACGCGCGTCGAAAGTGACGTCCACGAGCGTCGGGCGGCCCGGCTCATAGGCGAAGCAGACGCCGTCGAAAGCGACATGGCCCGCGAGCCGGCCCGGATCGCGGGCGCCCGGCCGGTCCGCCACCTCCGGCCGCACGTCCACCAGATCCAGCATCTCGCCGATGCGCGGCGCGTTCAGCAGCAACATGTTGATCAGCGACACGGCGTCGCCGAGCCGTCCGATCACCAGCGTCGCAAGGGCCGCGAAGGTCACGATGTCGCCGACGGAGGCGAGCCCCTGCGCGTTCAGCGCAGCGCCGGCGAGCACGACGCCGAGCACCGTCATCGTGCCGGCGGCGGGCGTCGCGGCCGCCGCATAGGCCCACCAGGACAGCACCGGCATCTGCACGTCGAGCAGCCGGCGCATCACGCCGTTCAGCCCCGCCATCTCGGCGTTCACCCGCGCGAAGCTCTGCACCACGGCGACCGAGCCGATCGCGTCGGCGGCGCGCTGGGCGAGGTCCGAATGGTAGCTCTCGACGTTCTCCTGCCGGTTCTGGGTCATCCGCAGCAGCAGCGTGATCGCGACGCCGAAGATCACGGCGAGCGCGATCAGGATCATGCCGAGCCATGGGTTGAGCGCGAGGCTTGCGGGCAGCAGCGCCACGAGCCCCACCAGCGTGGCGCAGCCGGAGCGGAAGAAGGACAGCCAGACGTCCGCGAGCGCGTTCGCGCCCGTGATCAGCGCCTTCACGATCCGCCCCGAATGGGTCCGGCGGTGGAAGCTGAGCGGCAGCGACAGCGCGTGGCCGAACACCTCGGTCATCACGGCGAGCCGCCGGCGATGCGACAGCCGGTCGGCGTGCAGTCCGACCAGCACCCGTCCGCCGATGGCGGCGAGCGCGAGCGCCGCCCAGAGCGCCGCGAGCTCCGGGATGCCCTCGCCGCCTTTCGTCAGCCGGTCGATGATGCGGCCGAACAGCACCGGCTCGGCGAAGGCCGCGACCGCGAGCGCGACATTGCCGGCCGCGAGCCAGCCGGCGAGCCGGCGCTCGCCGCCGAGCAGCCCCCATGTGCGGCGGTAGATCGTCAGGACGCTGCGCGTCCGCGCAGGCTCGGAGGAGGTCGGCGCCGACATCTGGAGGCTCGCGCAGGCTTGGACGGGCGGCCTATCTGCCCGACCGCGCGCCGCTGCGCCAGACGCCGCAGGGACGCGCCCGCGGCCGTCGCCGTCCATGGGTGGTTAACGGGTTGTTTACCATGGCGGTCAAAAGTGGCCGGAGGCGGATCGGCGCGCCGCGTCGCTAACAGTTTCGCAAGGCTCCCGCTGCCGCGGGGGGCTCTCGGGGTGGATCATATGAGCGTGAGCGACCCGAGAGGCCGCCAGCAGGAGCATGTGAGGCCGGACGAGGAGGCTCGCCCGCTCACGGCGCTCTCCGAACGTCTCGCCCGCGCGAGGCAGGCGGGGGAGCCGGCCCCCGAGGAGCTCGAACGGCTGGTCGGGATGCTCGCGCAACGCGCCCCCGAGACCGACGACCGCCTGACCAAGGCGCTGGAAGGCCTGGCGCGCTGGGCGGAGACCGCAAAGCGCGTCGACAGCGCCGAGCCCGCGCCCGCAGAACGCCGCGCGCCGGACGTCGCTCCCGAGATCGAGGCGCGCCTGACCGATTTCGCCCGCACGCTGACCGAAAGCCCGAAGCCCGCTCCGGCGCCCGCCGCGCCGGCGCGCCGCGAGGCGCCGCCGATCGCGTCGCTGCGGGCCGCGCTGGCCGAGATCGCCGCGCGCCAAAAAACCCTCGACGACGAGGCCGACGCCTCGCCGCCGCGCGCCGTTCTACGGGAGGAGCCCAGGTCGCCGGCCGCCGCGCGTCCGTCGATCGATCCGGACGTCATCGCCGGCATGCGCTCCGAGATCGAGCGGCTCAGCCGCACGATCGAAGAGCTGCCGCGGCGCTCCGATCTTGACGGGCTCACCGGCGAGATGGTCACGCTGTCGCGACTCCTTGGCGAGGCTAGGCCCTCTGGGCTCGACTCCGGCGCGCTGAAGGCGATCGACGCGCTGGTGACCCAGGTCGAGCAGATGCGCGGCGAGGCCGCGAGCCCGCAGATCATCAACGAACTCGCCGCCGAGCTGAAGGCGATCTCCGCCCGGCTCGACGCGATCGGCCCCCGCAGCGCCGAGGCCGTCGAGGCGCTGGCGCAGCGCATCGAGGAGGTCCGCGGCGAACTCGACCATTTTCCGCGCGCCTCCGCCGTCGAGGAGCTCTTGGCCGAAATCCAGTCGATCGTCGCCCGGCTCGACCGGCACGAGAGCGCCGCCATTCCGGCGCGCGAGGCCGTCGAAGGCCTGACCGGCCAGGTCGAGGCGCTCGACGGCAAGATCGACGCCATCGCCGAAACGTCGCGCGCCCGCGCCGACGAGCTCGAACGCATGAACGAGGCGTTCCGCGCCGAGCTCGAGACCCGCCCGCGGGCGGATGCGATGAGCGATCTCGGCCGCCAGATCGAGGCCCTGACCGAGGGTCTGAAGGCGCGCCCGCCGGCGGCGCCGAGCGGCCCCGCCTTCCAGGACATCTCGGGCAAGCTCGAGATCATCGACGACAAGATCGAGAAGATCGCCGCCGTCGCCCGGCCGGAGGCGCTCGACGGGATCGGCCGCAAGATCGACACGCTCGCGGCGAATCTCGCGGCGCGGCCCTCCGGAACGGAGCCCGAAGCCATCGGCGAGCTCGTCAGCAAGGTGGACGGCCTCGGCGAGCGGATCGACGACATGGCCGCGGCGACGCGGGCCCGCGGCGCCTCGTTCGATCGGGTCGAGGAGGCGGTGCGCTCGATCGCCGAGCAGCTGCTCGGCGCGCGCCCCGGCGAAGCGCAGTCCTCTCAGGCGCTGGAGGAGCAGATCGGCCGGCTGGTCTGCGGGCTCGAGCGCAATGACGGCCGGCTGGACGACCTCAATGCGGCCATGACGGGCGTCGCCGCCCGCATCGAACAGAGCTGCGCCAATCTCAGCGCGGAAGCCGCGCGCGCCGCGGCCGACGCGAGCCGCTCGGCGCTTTCGGGCGGCGCTGCAGGCGGCGAGATCGCGCAGGCCCTCGCCGAGCTCCGGAGCGCGGCCTCGCAGGCCGAGCGCCGCACCGCCGATACTCTCGACGCCGTTCGGCTGACGCTGGAGCGGCTGCTCGAGCGCATGGAGGACCGCGAGCCGCGCGGGCTCGCGCCGGCCGCATCCGCCTGGACCCCGCCGCCGGCGCCCGAGCCCGAGCGGCCCCGGGCGGTCGCCGAGGCCCCCAACGCAAGCGCCACCGAGGCGGCTCGCGCAGCGGCGCGCCGTGCAATGGCGGAGCTCGAGGCGGAAGCGCCCGGCAAGCAGCTCGCCGCCCCTCGCGTCGAGCCCGAGGCCGCCCCGTTCCGGCCGATCGAGCTCGACCTCGATCTCGCGCCCGACCACCCGCTGGAGCCGGGCAGCGCGCCGCACGGCCGCGGCGAATTCGCGGGGCAGTCCTCCGCCGCCCAGACGGCCGCCTCCTTCATCGCCGCCGCCCGCCGCGCCGCCGTGCAGTCGGCGGCCGAAGACGAGGTCGCTGAGGCGACCGAGATCGAGGAGGCGCGCGCCTCCCGCCTGACCGGCGTCCTGGCGGCGCTCAAGGCCCGCAAGCGGCCGATCCTGATCGGCGTCGGCGCGGCGCTGATCGTGCTCGCCGCGCTTTACGTCGCGAGCGGCATGACCGGCGGCGAGCCCGAGCTCGCGCCGGAGCCGGCGCCCACATCGCTCTCGGAGCCTTCCAGCGCCGCGCCCGCCGACGAGAGCTCGCCGGCCGCGGCTGAGCCGAACGCCGCTGAGCCAGCGCCCGCTGAGCCGGCCCCCGCTGAGGCTCCCGCAGAGAAGCGCTCGGAGCTCACCCCGCCCGCGCCCGAGATCGCCGCCGACAAATCCGCTTCCGCGCCGGAGGCCGACAAGCCGGCGCGGATCGCGGCGCCGCGCGCCCCGGCTGCGGATCTGACCCAGTACGCCTTCGGAACCGCCGGCGGCGCAGCCGCCCCGAAGGGCGCCGAGGCCTGGAAGACCGCCGATCCGGCGGTGACCGGCTCGATTTCCCGTAACGCCGACGATCTCCCGCCGGCGCTCGGCAAGTCGCTGCTCGGCAGCAAGGCCGCCGCGGGCGACGCCGCCGCGCAGTTCGAGCTCGCGTCCCGCCTGCTTGAAGGCCGCGGCGTGGCGCCGGATCCGACGGCCGCTGCGCGCTGGCTGGAGAAGTCCGCCGCGCAAGGGCTGGCGCCGGCGCAGCACCGGCTGGGAAGCCTTTACGAGAAGGGCACGGGCGTCACCCGCGATGTCCAGACGGCGCGCCGCTGGTACGAGCAGGCGGCCGCCTCGGGCAATGTTCGGGCGATGCACAATCTCGGCGTGATCCACGCCGAGGGCGGGCTCGGCAAGCCGGACTACAACGCCGCCGTCGTCTGGTTCCGCATGGCCGCCGAGCGCGGCCTGGTGGACAGCGAGTACAATCTGGCGGTGCTGCGCGCCCGCGGCCTCGGCGGCAAGCGAGACCTCGCGGAGGCCTACAAATGGTTCGCGCTCGCGGCCGCGCAGGGCGACGACGACGCGGCGCGCAAGCGCGACGACGTGGCCAAGGCGCTCGGCGCGGGGCTGCCGGCCGCGAAGGCGGCGGTCGACGCGTTCCGGCCGCGGCCGGTCGACGCCGCCGCCAACACGCCGCCCGAACCCGCCGGCGGCTGGGACCAGATGGCGGCGAAGACCGCCAAGCGCTGACGCCTCTCCGGCGCCGACTGTCTCCGAAAGGCGACGCCCGTGGCGCGTCGGGCGCCAGCGCCTGTTCGGCCTCGCGCCTGCTGCTATTCTGGCCGCCGGGCTGAGGGCTCTTCATGACGCTCATCGCATCAGAGCCGGTCGGCGGGGATCGGGAGATCCCTGAGGTTCCGCTGGCGCTCGGGCTGGCGGGGCTTGTCCCTTTCATCGGGCTGTCGCTGATCATCGCCCTGCAGCCGGGGGCCGCGGAAGGCGTCGACGTTCCGGCCGCCCTCACGGGCTATGGTGCCGTGATTCTCTCCTTCCTCGGCGGCGCGCATTGGGGTCTCGCCCTGCGGCATCCCGCCCGTGGGACGCGCAACCTGCTCTACGTCATCGCGGTCGCGCCGCCGCTCTGGAGCTGGCTCGGGCTGATGGCCGGCGGCGCGGCGGGGCTTGGCCTGCTGTCCTTCGGGCTTGCGGCGCACGGCGCGCTCGACGCCGCCCGGGCGACCCGCTTCGCGGCGCCGCGCTGGTACCCGCGGCTGCGCATTCTGCTCGCCACGCTTGCGACGATCTCGACCACAGCGGCGGCCGTGGTGGTAGCCCATGCCGGCTGAGGCCCGATTGGAAAACGCGGCGGACAGTGCTAGCTGTGCGCTCGGAGCGGGCGGGAAAACGTCTTCAGGGGCGGCAGATTTCGTGAGAAACAGCGTGGTGTTGCAGGCGGTCCGTTTCGGAGCCGTAGCGATGGGGTTGTGCATGGCGGCGGCCGGTCCTGCTCGGGCCGCCGATCTGGCCCCCGAAGCCCCGGCGACGGCGGTGGAGGCCCCGGCTGCGGAAAGCGCGCTGCAGTTCCACTCGCCCTTCGGTCCCTGCGAGATGAACTGCTCGGCGACGATCTATGTCGGCCGCTACATCAGCACGCCGATGTCGGACATCTTCACCAAGTTCAACACCGCGCCGTGGAACTGGAAGACTAAGGACTCCACGCTGGTGAGCGGCTCCTTCTCGCGCGAGGTTCTGACCTATCGGGACCTGTGGGCGTTCGAGACCGAGCTCGGCGTCGGCAAGCGATTCGGCGACCTGCACGCGGCGGAAGCCTGGGGGGCGCTGTACTGGCGCTGGAAGGCGTTCCCGTGGAACGACTATCTGCGCACCACTGTCGCCGTATCGACGGGGCTCAACTGGGCCTCGAAGATCGACGGCATCGAGCGCGACAAGGCGAGCCACACCTCGCACATACTTCACTACCTCTCGCCCGAGATCACCTTCGGCCTGCCGGACAATCCGCACTGGGATGTGGTGTTCCGGTTCCACCACCGCTCGGGCGGCAAGCTCAGCGTGTTCAACCGCAACAGCGGCGGTTCGCAGTACCAGACGGTCGGCCTGCGCTACACGTGGTGAGCCGCGCCTGACGGCGCTGCCTCAGTCGGGCCTTAGCCCGATCGCTGGGATTGCGTACACCGCCGTCTCGCCAAGCACCCACGCCGTCATCTCGGCTGCGCCGAACAGGCCCCCGAAGGCGGCGTCGCGTACGTTCAGCCCGCCCGCATAGGCGCCGAAAGCCGGCAGCACGACCCGCGCGCCGTCGGTCGCGAAGCAGCGCCGGCGACGCAGGCCGCGCCCGCGCGCCGCCACCTTCGCCACCGGATGCAGGTGACCGGCGAGTTCGCCCGGCGCTGCGCCGGCCTGCGGTTCATGGCGCAGCGTGAGCGGCCCGAGCCGCATTTCGTCCACCGCCTCGCCGCCGCAGCCCTTCGGCGCCTCCGGATCATGGTTGCCGGCGATCCAGATCCAGTCCCGGCCGAGCTGGAGCGCCGCCAGCGTCTCGCGGTCGCCGGCGCCGAGCCGGGACGCGCCCCAGCGGTCATGGAAGCTGTCGCCGAGCGCGATCACGGCGCGCGGCCGGTAGGTCTCCAGAGCGCCCGCCAGACGGCCCAGCGTCGTAGCCGTGTCGTAAGGCGGCAGGAACTGGCCCCGGCGGGCGAAGGACGAGCCCTTCTCGAGATGAAGGTCCGCGACGATCAGCGCGCCGGAGGCCGGCTCGTAAAGCGCGCCCGAGACGTCGACCACGAGGGTCGCTCCTGCGATGGAGAGCGTCGGCTCGATTTCGTCGCGGCGGAGGAGGGCGGAGAGAATCATCGGCCGGAACGTAGCAGGAACTGTTCGGCGCGGTCCATCGTGGGATACCGCCAAACTCACCGCGGCCCCATCGCCTCCTCGACCAGCGTCTCGGCCGCTTCGCGCAGCAGGGCGTCCTGCGCCTCGCCATAGACCTGCTCGCGGCCGACATCGAGCAGGATCGGCACGGCGAGCGGCGAGATCCGGTCGAGCGCGCGGTGCACGATGTGCTGGCGCGCGCGCGCCAGGAACTCCGCCACGCGCTCGAGGTCGATCAGCCCGCGCGCGGCGTCGGCCCGGGCGGCGCGCAGCAGCAGATGGTCGGGCTCGTGCCGGCGCAGCACGTCGTAGACGAGGTCGGTCGACATGGTGACCTGCCGGCTGGTCTTCTCCTTGCCGGGGAAGCGCCGCTCGATCAGCCCGGCGATGATCGCGCAGTTGCGGAAGGTGCGCTTCATCAGCGCGCTCTCGGCCATCCAGGCCTCGAGGTCGTCGCCGAGCATGTCCTGGTCGAACAGCGCGTCGAGCGACAGCGCGCCCGCGTCGATCATCGCGCTGAGATCGCCCATGCCCCAGATCGCGAGCGCATAGTCGGTCGCCACGAAGCCGAGCGGCTTCGCGCGGGCGCGCTCCAGCCGGCGGGTGAGCAGCATGCCGAGCGTTTGGTGCGCGAGCCGGCCTTCGAACGGGTAGGCGACGAGAAAATGCCGTCCGCCCCGCGGGAAGGTCTCGATCAGCAGCTGGTCGGGCTGCGGGATCAGCGAGCGCTCCTGCTGGAAGCCGAGCCATTCGCGCACCTGCGTCGGCAGCGCGCCCCACCGCGCCGGGTCCGCGAGCGCCGACCGCACATGGGCCGCGATGCCGGTGGTGAGCGGCATCTTGCCGCCGGCGTAGACCGCGACCTTCGGCGTCTCCGAGACGGCGCGGGTGACGAACACCTCGTTTTCGACCAGCGCCACGTAGCGCAGCACCTCGCCGCCGAACATGAAGGTGTCGCCCGGCGTCAGCGTCTCGACGAAATATTCTTCGACCTGCCCGATGACGCGCCCGCCAGCCATGCGGCCGACGGGCCCCTTCGACCGGGCGAAGCGCACCTTGAGCATGGTGGCCTCGACGATGGTGCCGACATTGAGCCGCCAGCTCTGCGCCACCATCGGATTCGAGACGCGCCACAGCCCGTCCTTGGTGCGCCGGATCTTGGCGAACCGCTCGTAGCCGCGCAGCGCGTAGCCGCCGGTCGCCACGAACTGCACCACCTCGGCGAAGGTCTTGCGGTCGAGGTCGGCGTAAGGAGCGGCGGACGTCACCTCGCGGTAGAGCGCGTCCTCGTCGAACGGCCCGCCGCACGCGACCCCGAGCACGTGCTGCGCCAGCACGTCGAGCGAGCCGGGCTTGGCGGCCTCGGCGTCCTGCTCGCCGGCGAGCGCGGCCTCGCGCGCGGCCTCGCATTCGATCACCTCGAAGCGGTTCGCCGGCACCAGCAGCGCCTTCGAGGGCTCGTCGAGCCGGTGGTTGGCGCGGCCGGTCCGCTGCAGCAGGCGCGACGAGCCCTTCGGGGAGCCGACCTGCACCACGAGGTCGACGTCGCCCCAGTCGATGCCGAGGTCGAGCGTCGAGGTGCAGACGACCGCGCGCAGCCGGCCTTCGCCCATCGCGGCCTCGACCCGGCGCCGCTGGCCGACGTCGAGCGAGCCGTGATGCAGAGCGATCGGCAGATTGTCGTCGTTGATCCGCCACAGCTCCTGGAAGGCGAGTTCGGCGAAGGCGCGGGTGTTGCAGAAGACGAGCGTGGTGCGATGCTTCCGGATCGCCTCGTACACCGCCGGCATGGCGTGCGCCGCGGAGTGCCCGGCCCAGGGCAGGCGCTCGTCGGTCTCGTGGACGTCGATGACCGGCGCGGCGCCTCCTCTGACCTCGACCAGATCGGCCAGCTCCTGCCCGCGGCGCGGGTCGACGAGCCAGCGGCGAAGCTCATCGGGATCGCGCACGGTCGCGGACAGCCCGACCATCGTGGCCGAAGGCGCGAGCGCCCGCACGCGGGCGAGGGCCAGCGCGAGCTGGTCGCCGCGCTTGGTGGGCGCGAGCGCGTGCAGTTCGTCGACCACGACCCGCCGCACCGTCTCGAACAGTTTTGCGGCCCCCGGGTCGCCGATCAGCAGCGCGACCTGCTCGGGGGTGGTGAGGAGAATGTCCGGCGGCTGGCGCTTCTGGCGTTGGCGGCGCGAGGCCGGCGTGTCGCCCGTGCGGCCCTCGATCCGGACGCCGAGCCCCATCTCGCTCACCGGCCGCTCGAGATTGCGCGCGACGTCGACCGCGAGCGCCTTGAGCGGCGAGACGTAGAGCGTGTGGATGCCCTCGCTCTCGCCGCGCGGCGCGGCCGCGAGCTCGACCAGCGTCGACAGGAAGCCCGCGAGCGTCTTGCCGGCCCCGGTCGGCGCGATCAGCAGGGAATCCCGCCCGGCGCGAGCATGCGCCAGCAGCTCGAGCTGGTGCGGGCGCGGCGTCCAGCCTCGCCCCGCGAACCAGCGCATGAAGCGCTCGGGCAGCACTGCGGCGTTCTCTGGGCGGGGGAGGGCGGTCACAGCGGGAAAGATAAGCGCGCAGGAGATGGAAGGGAGGGGCGAGGTTCCTGATCCCTCCTCAAGCGCAGCCTGGGGAGGGTGGCCCGGCGCAGCGACGGGTCGGGTGGGGCTCTTCGTCGGGCGTGTTGCTTTGCCTTTGCGAGCACCCCACCCGGCCGGCTCTGCCGTCCACCCTCTGCCCTGCGAGGGAGGGATAGAGGCGCGCCGTCTGTTTCTCGGGCCGCAAAAGCATATCTGTGGGCCAGATGCGCCCCGAAGACCTGCTCTGTCCGAGCCCCAAGGGGCTCTACTGTCCGCCCGCCGATCTGCACATCGATCCGCTCCGCCCCGTGGAGCGGGCGCTGGTCACCCATGGCCATGCGGATCACGCCCGGCCCGGCAACGCCGCCGTGATGGCGACGCCCGAGACGCTCGCCATCATGGCGGCGCGCTATGGCGAGGCGTTCTGCGCGACGCGCCAGCCCGCCGCCTATGGCGAGGTGCATGATGTCGGCGGCGGCGTGAAGGCGAGCTTCCACCCCGCCGGCCACGTGCTCGGCGCGGCCCAGATCCTGCTGGAGTGGAAGGGCTTTCGCGCGGTCGTTTCGGGCGACTACAAGCGCGCCCATGATCCGACCGCGGCCACGTTCGAGGTCGTGCCGTGCGATCTCTTCATCACCGAGGCGACTTTCGGCCTGCCGGTGTTCCGGCACCCGGACGCCGCCGGCGAGGTCGCCAAGCTGCTGGACAGCGTCGAGCTGTTTCCGGATCGCGCGCATCTCGTCGGCGCCTACACGCTCGGCAAGGCGCAGCGGCTGATGAAGCTGCTGCGTGAGGCCGGCTGGGACAGGCCGATTCACCTGCACGGCGCGATGGAGCGGGTGACCGAAACCTACCGGGCGCTCGGCGTCGATCTCGGCGAGACGATCCGGGTGATGGCCGCCGACCGAAAGGCGCTCGCCGGGGCGATCGTGCTCTGCCCGCCCTCCGCGCTGCGCGAGCTCTGGGCCCGCAAGTTTCCTGACCCCGTGACGGTCGCGGCCTCCGGCTGGATGCGGGTGCGCGCCCGCGCGCGCCAGAAGGGCGTCGAGCTGCCGCTGGTGGTCTCCGACCACGCGGACTGGGACGAGCTTCGCCAGACCATCCTCGACACCGGCGCTGAGGAGATCTGGGTGACGCATGGCGAGGAGGACGCGCTGGTCCACTGGTGCGGCGCGGCCGGCCTGAAGGCGCGCCCGCTGCGTCTCGTCGGCTATGGCGACGAGGGCGAGGCCGAAGAGACGCCCGCCGAGGAGGCGTCCGGCGAATGAACCGCTTCGCCTTCCTGCTCGACCGGCTGGCCTATGAGCCGCGGCGCAACGCCAAGGTGCGGCTGATCGCGGACTATTTCCGCGAGACGCCGGATCCGGAGCGCGGCTGGGCGCTGGCGGCGCTGACCGGCGCGCTGTCGTTCCGGCACGCCAAGCCCGGGATGATCCGCGCTCTGATCATGGAGCGCACGGACCCGGTCCTGTTCGGCCTGTCCTACGACTATGTCGGAGACCTCGCCGAGACGGTCGCGCTGATGTGGCCCGGCGAGCCGCGCGCCAACCGGGTGCCGCCGCTGTCCGAAATCGTCGAGGGGCTGACCTCGACCGCCAAGCTCGACCTGCCGCGCCGGCTCGCGACCTGGCTCGACGCGCTCGACGAGGTCGGGCGCTGGGCGCTGCTCAAGCTCATCACCGGCAGTCTGCGGATCGGGGCCTCGGCGCGGCTGGCCAAGACCGCGGTCGCCGCGCTTGGCGACCACAAGCCCGACGAGATCGAGCTGGTCTGGCCCGGCCTCGAGCCGCCTTACGAGGACCTGTTCGCCTGGGTGGAAGGCCGGGGCGAGAAGCCGTCCGCGCTGGACCCGGCGCCGTTCCGGCCGCCGATGCTCGCCCATCCGCTGGAGGACGCGGATTATCGCGCCTTCGATCCCGCGGACTTCGTGGCGGAGTGGAAGTGGGACGGCATCCGCGTGCAGGCCTCGGCCGGGCGGGACGAGGACGGCCGCCATGTGGCGCGGCTGTGGAGCCGGTCCGGCGAGGACGTCTCCGGCGCCTTTCCGGACCTGATCGAGGCGCTGACCTTTGACGCGGCGATCGACGGCGAGCTGCTGGTGCTGCGCGACGGCCGCGTGCAGAGCTTCAACGTGCTGCAGCAGCGGCTCAACCGGAAGAGCGTGACCCCGAAGCTGATATCGGAGTTTCCGGTCCACATCCGCGCCTACGACCTGCTGGTCGAGGGCGAGGAGGATCTGCGCGAAAAGCCGTTCATGGAGCGGAGGGCGCGGCTCGAGGCTTTCATCGCGCGCGAGAGCAATCCGCGGGTCGACCTCTCGCCGATCGTCCCGTTCGCGGATTGGGACGAGCTCGCGGCGGCGCGGCTCGACCCGGCCGCCGCGGGGGCGGGCGACTCAGCCGCTGTCGAGGGGCTGATGGTGAAGCGCCGCGACGCCCCCTACGTGGTCGGCCGGCCCAAGGGACTGTGGTTCAAGTGGAAGCATGACCCGATGACGGTGGACGCCGTGCTGATGTACGCGCAGCGCGGGCACGGCAAGCGCTCGTCCTTCTATTCCGACTACACCTTCGGCCTGTGGACCGAGGACGACGCGGGACCGCAGCTCGTGCCTGTCGGGAAGGCCTATTTCGGCTTCACGGACGAGGAGCTGGTCGAGCTCGACCGGTTCGTGCGCAAGCACACGATCAACCGTTTCGGGCCGGTGCGGGAGGTCTCGCACACTGAGGATCTCGGGCTCGTTCTCGAGGTCGCCTTCGAGGGCGTGGCGCGCTCCGCCCGCCACAAGTCCGGCGTCGCGATGCGGTTTCCGCGCGTCGCCCGGATCCGCTGGGACAAGCCGCCCCACGAGGCCGACCGGCTGGAGACGCTCGAGGCGCTGATCGATGTTCGGGGCGCCGCCCGCGTCTCTTAGAACAGCGCGAAGACCAGGCCAGCGAGCGCGAAGCCCATCAGGCTGATCAGCGTCTCCAGCACCGTCCAGGTCTTCAGCGTGGTCTTGAGGTCCATCTCGAAGAACCGGCCGACGAGCCAGAACCCGGAATCGTTGACGTGGCTCGCGATCACGGAGCCGGCGCCGAGCGCGATCACGATCGCCGCGCGGTCGACGCCGACATAGCCCGCCGCCTCCACGGCCGGCTGCACCAGCCCGGCGGCGGTGATCAGCGCGACCGTCGCGGAGCCCTGCGCGATCCGCAGCGCCGCGGCGATCACATAGGCGGCGATAAAGATGTGCAGGCCGAGCCCGTCGAGCGCCTGGGCGAGGGCGTCGCCGATGCCGCTCGCCCTGAGGACGCCGCCGAACATGCCGCCGGCGCCGGTGATCAGCGTGATCGAGCAGATCGGCCCCAGCGCGGAATCGACCAGCTTCTCGATGTCCGCGCCGCTGCGGCCCCGCCGCGCCCCGAGCGCGTAAGAGGCGACCAGCACCGCCACGAGCAGCGCGATCGGGGTGGCGCCGAGACCGCGCGCGACCTGGAACCACTGCGCCTTGCGGTCGAAGGTCCCCGCCGCCCCAAGCGCGTCGAGCCCGGTGTTCAGGAAGATGATCGCGAGCGGCAGGAGCAGCAGCAGGATGACGGTGGAGGATTTCGGCGGGTTCGCCACGGCGGCCGCCTGCGGGCCGCCGCTCAGGATGTCCGGAACCTTCACGTCGATCCGGCGGCCGATCCACAGGCCGAACAGGTAGGAGGTCACGTACCAGGTCGGGATCGCGATGACGAAGCCGACCAGGGTGACAAGGCCGATGTCGGACTTGAGCAGTTCGGTCGCGGCGACCGGCCCGGGATGCGGCGGCACGAAGACGTGCATGCAGGAGAACGCGCCCGCCGCCGGAATGCCGTAGCGCAGCAGCCCGCCGCCGACCCGCCGCGCGACCGTGAAGATGATCGGCAGCATCACGACGAGGCCGGCGTCGAAGAAGATCGGGAAGGCGAAGATCAGTGAAGCGACGCCGAGCGCGAGCGGCGCGCGCCTTTCGCCGAACAGCCGGATGAGATCATCGGCGAGCGCCTGCGCGCCGCCGGAGACCTCGACGAGCCGGCCCAGCATGGCGCCAAGCCCGACCAGCAGCGCGACGCTGCCGAGCGTCGTTCCGAAGCCGGAGAGCAGCGTCGGCACGACCTTCTCGGCCGGGATGCCGGCGACGAGCCCGGTGATCAGGCTGACCAGGATCAGCGCCAGGAAGGCGTGCATCCTGAACCGCATGATCAGCACGAGCAGCGCAGCGACCGCGAGCGCGGCGATGATCAGCAAGGGCGCTGCAGAAAGCCCGGGGGCGTCGGCGGCGGCGGGGGTCATCGGCTCGCCCTCAGTCGCTTCAGCGGGCGCCGCCGCGGGCGGATCGCAGATCGGCCGCCAGACCGAGCGCCGCGAGCGCCTGGTCCCCGACCGCCTCGGGCCCGGCGACGACGCTGATCCGCGCGCCATCTTCGTCGGGCGTCAGCGGCTCCAGCGTCGCGAACTGCGATCCCAGCAGCGAGGGCGGCATGTAGTGGCCCTTGCGGCCGGCGAGCCGGCCCGCGATCAGTTCCGGATCGGCGGCGAGTTCGAGGAAGCGCACCCGCGCTCCGGCGTCGCGCAAGACGTCGCGGTAGCGGCGCTTCAGCGCCGAGCAGGTCACGACCGAACAGCGGCCGGCTTTCGCCTCCGCGCTGATCCAGTCGCGGATCAGCGCAAGCCATGGCGCGCGATCCTTGTCGGTGAGCGGCACGCCGGCCGTCATCTTGTCGATGTTCGCCTGCGGGTGGAACTCGTCGGCCTCCGCAAAGCTCCAGCCCAGCCGGCGCGACAGCAACTCGGCTATGGTGGTCTTGCCGACGCCCGACGGTCCCATCACGACGACGCAGTCGCGCTGCGCCGGCCGCGCCATGCTCGACTCCTCCATCAGCTCCTCCTGGCGCGGCTCGCATGCCGGGCTCCCGTCGGCGTTCGTCGCGCCGCCGGCCAAACGTTATCGGCCAAGCGTTATAGAACGTCTGCCGGGCTGTGGTCCGCCTCGCGGCCGGATTCGGGCGCGGCCCATGACGCGGCCGCCCGGGAGGCTTATCTTGGGACTTGAAGCCGCAGCGCGTTTCCGCCGCCGCGGCGTTACGCGTGCGGGCGATGCAGGTTCACGAGCTTCCCACCACCGACATGCCCGCGCTCGCCGAACGGCTCGCGGGCCTGCCGCATCTCGTCTTCCTCGACAGCGCGATGCCGCACGCCACGCTCGGGCGCTATTCCTATCTGGCGGCCGACCCCTACGCGGTGCTCGACGCCCGCGACGGCGGCGCGACGCTCGGCGGGGAGCCCGTCGGGGACGCTTTTACGGCGCTCGGCCGCGCGCTCGAGTCCATGCGGGCCGCGCCGCACCCTGATCTGCCGCCTTTCCAAGGCGGCGCCGCCGGTTTCGTCTCCTATGAGTATGGCCGTCGCCTGGAGAGGCTGCCCGCGCCGGAGGTCGACGATCTCGGCGTCCCGGACGCGATCCTGCCGCTCTACGACTGGGTCGTCGCCTGCGACCACGCCAAGGGCAGGGCCTGGCTGATCTCGACCGGCGCGCCGGCGCCGGAGGGCCGCGCGCGCGACGATCGCGCGAAGGCGCGGGCGGAGCAGGCGCTGGTCTGGCTGTCGCGTCCGGCGGCGACGAGAAAACCCGCGCTCCCGGCGGCGCCGCTCAGCTTCGCGTCGAACTTCGACCGCGCCGCCTATGTGGCGGCGATCGCCCGGACCGTCGAATACGTGCTCGCCGGCGACATTTTCCAGGCGAACGTCGCCCAGCGCTTCCTGGCCGATCTGCCAGAGGGCTTCGATCCCTGGGCGTTCTACCGGCGCCTCAGGACGCGCAACGCCGCGCCCTTCGCGGCCTATCTGGATTTCGGCGACGTGGTGGTGGCGTCGAGTTCGCCAGAGCGCTTCGTGCGGGTCGAAGGCGACCGCGTCGAGGCCCGGCCGATCAAGGGCACCGCGAAGCGTTGGACGGACCCGATCGCCGACGGCTCGTCGTCGCGCGCGCTGCTCGGGTCCGAGAAGGACCGCGCCGAGAACGTCATGATCGTCGACCTGCTGCGCAACGACCTGTCGCGCGTTTGCCGGCCGGGCACGGTCGAGGTCCCGACCCTGTGCGGCCTTGAGACCTACGCGTCGGTCCATCACCTCGTCTCGGTGGTCACCGGTCAGCTGCGCGAGGGGCTCGGCGTCGTCGATCTGCTGCGCGCGAGCTTTCCGGGCGGCTCCATCACAGGCGCGCCAAAGCTGCGCGCCATGGAGATCATCACCGAGATCGAGCGCCACGCCCGCGGCGTCTATTGCGGATCGATCGGCTGGATCGGCTTTTCGGGCGACGCCGATTTCAACATCGCGATCCGGACCGCGACCATCGCCAAGGGCAAGGCGCTGTTCCAGGCCGGCGGCGGCATCACGGCGCTGTCGGACCCGGCGGCCGAATATGACGAGACGCTCACCAAGGCGCGCGCCGTGTTCGACGCCTTCGGCGGTCGGCTCGCCGAGCAGGCCGAGGGCGCGCGGCCGCTCGCGGCGGCGGGAGGCCTCAGGTGATCCTCGTCCTCGATAATTACGACAGCTTCGTCTTCAACCTCGCGCGCTATTTCGAGGAGCTCGGCCGCACGACCGAGGTCGTCCGCAACGACGCCGTGACGGTGGAGGAGATCGAGCGCGCGCGGCCCGACGCGATCGTGATCTCGCCCGGTCCGTGCACGCCGAACGAAGCTGGCGTCTCGCTCGAGCTGATCCGCCGGCTGTCGGGCGCGATCCCGATCCTGGGCGTCTGCCTCGGCCATCAGGCGATCGGCCAGGCGTTTGGCGGCCGGGTCGAGCGGGCGCGCCGGCCGCTGCACGGCCGCGCCTCCCGGGTCCGGCATGACGGGACGGGCCTGTTCGAGGGGCTGCCGAACCCGGTGTCGGTCGCGCGCTATCATTCGCTGATCGTCGAGTTCGACGAAGGCTATGCCGGGCCGCTCGCCGTCACGGGCCGGTCGGAGGAGGGCGAGGCGATGGCGCTCGCCCATGCCGAACACCCGACCTTCGGGGTCCAGTTCCACCCCGAATCGATCCTCACCGAGGGCGGGCACAAGCTGCTCGAAAACTTCCTCGCCATCGCCGAGCGCCGGCAGCCATGCACCGCCTGAACGGGGTCCCGGTCGAAAAGGGCGCCGTCGCCTTCGACCTGTCGGATCGGGGCCTCACGCTAGGCGACGGGCTGTTCGAGACGATCGCGGCGTTCGACGGCCGGCCGGCGCTGCTAGAGGCGCATCTCGACCGGCTCTCCGCCGCCGCCGCCGAAATCCGCCTGCCGGTGGACCGCGACTTTCTCGCCGCGGAGGTGGCGGCGCTGGCGCAGCCCGGGACCGACGCCGTGATCCGGCTGACCGTCACGCGCGGCGGCGGCGCGCGCGGCCTCGCGTTCCCGGGCGATCCAACGCCCACGGTGATCGCGTCCGCGTCCGCCTACCCGAAGGCCGCGCTGTTCTCGCCGGCGCGCCTCGCGGGCGTGTCGGTCCGGCGCAACCCGACGTCCTTCGCGTCCCGCGCTAAGACGCTGTCTTATCTCGACAATGTGATCGCCTTCGACGAAGCCCGCGCCGCCGGCGCCGACGACGCGCTGATGCTGAACGTCGCGGGCCGCGTCGGCTCGACCGCGATGGCCAATCTGTTCGCGATCCTCGGCGACGAACTCGTCACGCCGCCGCTCTCGGAAGGCGTTCTGCCGGGGATCATCCGGGCCGCAGCGCTGGAGCTCGCGCCGACCGTCGGGCTCGAGCCGGTGGAGCGCGCGCTGGCGACGGAAGAGCTCATGCGCGCCGACGCCGTCTTCGCCACCAACAGCGTCCGGCTGGTGATGACGGTGAAGTCCATCGACGGCGCGGAGATTTCCGGCGCGGCGGAGCCGCTCGTCGCCCGTCTCGCGTCAGCGATCGCGCATGTCTGCGGCGCGCCGCAGCGCGCCTGAGCCCGGCCGGCCGCTCAGGGCAGCGCGTCGAAGCCCGGGCCGAACCCGTTGAGCGAGACCGGAACCCCGATGCCTTCTTCGGGCGTCTGGAAGATGATGAAGGTCGCCTGCTTGCCCGTCTTGAGCTGGTTCACGAGCTTGTCCTCGAGCACCACCTCGGCGACGCAGCCGTTCGGTAGGCAGCGCACGAAGCCGGCGCGGCCGACCTCCGTCTGGTCGATCCTGAGCCCAAGGCCCGAGGGCAGCAGCACGCCGAGCGGCGCGAGCACGCGCAGCAGGCGGCTCTTCTTGTCGGCGGTCTTCAGCACGATCACCGTCAGGCCGACATTGGGCCGGTCCTCGGCCGTCACGCTCTGGACGAGCGCGCACTGCTCGCCCTCAGCGCCCGGCGGCGTGTCGCACCGCATCTGCCAGTCGCCATGCGTCGCCTTGACGGCGCCCTGAGCTGAGGCCGCGGCCGGCGAGAAGGCGGCGAGGACGGCGGCGAGAATCAGCGCCACGGAGCGTTTCGAGGGCACGTTCGGCGGTCTCCCGGTGCGTGGTGTCTGGGGCGTAACAGAGCCCAAGGCGGTGTCAAGCAAAGCGCGCCCGCCGCAGCCGTTCGCCCTGAGAGCACACGGCGCGGGCGGAATTTCGCGCCCAAATGCCGCATCGCTGCCTACGATTGGTCACATTGAGCTTTCGCGACGCTTATGGTTTCAGAAGTCCGCCAAATTGGGCGCGGACCGCGGCGAGTGTGGCCCGCCGGAACCCAGCACGGCGAAAAGCGGCGCGGCCTCGCTTCCGGCCTTGCGGGGCGGCGCTCGCGCGTGACAACAAAGGGGGCCCTGCCAAAGGGCTTCGGGAAGCGACGAGAGGCTCGCAGACATGCTCCGAACCGGACGTCCGACGACGCTCCTGGCCGCCGCGCTTGCAGCGACGGTCGCAGCCGCCGCTCCGGCCATTGCAGGAGAGGGGCAGCCTTCGCCCTGGCAGATCGGCTTTCAGGACGCAGTGACGCCGATTTTCCATCAGGCGCACAGCTTCCACAGCTTCCTGCTGATCATCATCACAGCCATCGTGCTGTTCGTGCTGGCGCTGCTGGTGATCTGCGTCGTCCGGTTCCGCGAAGAGAAGAACCCGGTCCCGTCGAAGACCACCCACCACACGCTGCTCGAGGTCGCCTGGACGGTGATCCCGGTGCTCATCCTGGTGGTGATCGCGATTCCGTCGTTCCGGCTGCTCTACGCCCAGTACACCCCGCCCAAGGCCGACCTGACGCTCAAGGTCGTCGGCCGCCAGTGGAACTGGGACGTGGTCTATCCCGACGCCGGCGAACTCACGCTCACCCAGATCATGCTGGCGCCCGAAGAGCTTCAGCCCGGCCAACCCTACCGCCTCGCGGTCGACAACACCGCGGTGGTGCCGGTGAACAAGGTGGTGCGCGTCCAGGTCACGGCTGAGGACGTCATCCATTCCTTCGCCGTGCCGTCCTTCGGCATCAAGGCGGACGCGGTGCCGGGCCGTCTCAACGAGACCTGGTTCAAGGCGGAGAAGGAAGGCGTCTACTACGGCCAGTGCTCGGAGCTTTGCGGCCTGCAGCACGCCGGCATGCCGATCGCGATTCAGGTCGTGAGCGAAGACACGTACAACAAGTGGCTCGATGCGGCGAAGACCGACACCGAAGCCGCCAAGAAAGTGCTCCAGCAGGCGAGCGCAGGCTCCCTGACGTCCGTCGCGTCGCGTTGACGGCCTGAAAGAAGACTGAGGAGACGATCGCCATGGCCACAGCAGCGACGCACGGGCACACGCCGGCTCATCATGCGCACCCGACGGGTTGGCGCCGGTACGTCTATTCGACGAACCACAAAGACATCGGGACGATGTACCTGATCTTCGCGATCTGCGCCGGCATTCTCGGCGGCGCGCTGTCGATCGGGATCCGCATGGAGCTGCAGAACCCGGGTCTGCAGATCTTCGGCGATGAGAACGTCTTCAACGCCTTCGTGACCTCGCATGGCCTGATCATGATCTTCTTCATGGTCATGCCGGCGATGATCGGCGGCTTCGGGAACTGGTTCGTGCCGCTGATGATCGGCGCGCCCGACATGGCGTTCCCGCGCATGAACAACATCTCGTTCTGGCTGCTGATCCCGGCGATCGGCCTGCTGATCACCTCGATGTTCGTGCCCGGCGCTGCCGGCGCGCACGGCGTGAGCGGCGGCTGGACGATCTATCCGCCATACTCGACCACCGGCCAGCCCGGCCCGGCGATGGACTACGCGATCCTGTCGCTGCACATCGCGGGCGCGTCGTCGATCCTCGGCGCGATCAACTTCATCACCACGATCTTCAACATGCGCGCCCCGGGCATGACGCTGCACAAGATGCCGCTGTTCGCCTGGTCGGTGCTGATCACCGCCTTCCTGCTGCTGCTGTCGCTGCCGGTGCTCGCCGGCGCGATCACCATGCTGCTGACGGACCGCAACTTCGGCACGACCTTCTTCAGCCCGTCGGGCGGCGGCGATCCGATCCTGTTCCAGCACCTGTTCTGGTTCTTCGGCCACCCGGAAGTGTACATCCTGATCCTGCCAGGCTTCGGCATGATCAGCCACATCATCTCGACCTTCTCGAAGAAGCCGATCTTCGGCTATCTCGGCATGGCCTATGCGATGGTGGCTATCGGCGTCGTCGGCTTCGTGGTGTGGGCGCACCACATGTACGTCTCCGGCATCTCGGTGAACACGCAGGCCTACTTCGTGTTCGCCACGATGGTGATCGCGGTGCCGACGGGCGTGAAGATCTTCTCCTGGATCGCGACCATGTGGGGCGGCTCGATCTCGCTCCGCACCCCGATGATCTGGGCGATCGGCTTCATCTTCCTGTTCACAGTCGGCGGCGTCACCGGCGTCGTGCTGGCCAACGCCGGCATCGACCGCTCGCTGCACGACACCTACTACGTGGTCGCGCACTTCCACTACGTGCTGTCGCTCGGGGCCGTGTTCGCGATCTTCGCGGGCTGGTACTACTGGTTCCCGAAGATGTTCGGCTACATGTACAACGAGACGATCGGCAAGGCGCACTTCTGGGTCACCTTCGTCGGCGTGAACCTGGTGTTCTTCCCGCAGCACTTCCTCGGTCTCGCCGGCATGCCGCGCCGCTACGCCGACTATCCGGAGGCGTTCCACGGCTGGAACATGGTCTCGTCGATCGGCTCCTACATCTCGGCGCTCGGCGTGTTCATCTTCCTCTACGGCGTGTTCGAGGCGTTCTCGAAGAAGCGCGTCGCCGGGGCCAATCCGTGGGGCGAAGGCGCCACCACGCTCGAGTGGACGCTGTCCTCGCCGCCGCCGTTCCATCAGTTCGAGACGCTGCCGCGCATCAAGTGACGGAACGCAGGCGGTAGGCGCTCAGGCGCCTTCCGCCACAAACCGGGGATCGCGCCGGGGCGCGGTCCTCTTCAGTTGAGGAACTGCGTTCGGGCGCCGCCGGGGGCGCGTCCGAACGAGCAAGGCGCATCGCCACATGTCGCTGATTCAGGAAGACCGTCTCGAGCGCGCCGCGATCCCGGCCCTGCCGGGGCCGAGCCTCGCGGGCGTCGAGGACTATCTCGCGCTGCTCAAGCCGCGGGTCATGTCGCTCGTCGTCGTGACCGCGCTGACCGGCATCGTCGCGGCGCCGCACGGAATCCATCCGGTGCTGGCGGCGATCTCGCTGCTGTGCATCGCGATCGGCGCCGGGGCGTCGGGCGCGCTCAACATGTGGTGGGACGCCGACATCGACGCCGTGATGGCGCGCACCGCCAACCGTCCGGTGCCGTCCGGCCGGGTGACGCCCGGCGAGGCGCTCGGCTTCGGCGCGACGCTGTCGGCCGGCTCGGTGCTGATGCTCGGCCTCACGGCCAACTGGCTCGCCGCCGGGCTGCTCGCCTTCACGATCTTCTTCTATGTCGTGATCTACACGATGTGGCTGAAGCGCTGGACGCCGCAGAACATCGTGATCGGCGGTCTCGCCGGCGCCATGCCCCCGATGGTGGGCTGGGCCGCGGCGACCGGCTCGGTCAGTCTCGCCAGCGCTGTGCTGGTCGCGATCATCTTCATGTGGACGCCGCCGCACTTCTGGGCGCTGGCGCTGGTCAAGTCCGACGACTATCGCCGCGCCGGCGTTCCGATGCTGCCCTGCGTCGCCGGTCCTGACGAGACGCGGCGGCAGATCCTGCTGTACGCCATCGCGCTCGCGCCGCTCGGCGTGGCGCCGGCCTTCATCGGCCTCGGGGGCCCGGCCTATCTGGCGGTCTCGGTCGGGGTCGGGCTGGTCTTCGTTCAGCGGGCCTGGGTGGTGTGGCGCGTGCGCGAGGGCGACGCCGCCCGGCGCGCCGCGATGGGCCTGTTCGGCTTCTCGCTGCTTCACCTGTTCGCGCTGTTCTTCACGCTCCTGGCCGAGAAGGCGCTCGGCGTCGCCGCGCTGCCCGACCTGCTCGGCGGCTGGATGTGACGCCGTGGCCGATGACGATGAACGAGGCGTCGTCCTCACCGAGGAGCAGAAGCGCCGCCGCCGGTCGCGCAGCCTCGCGATCGCGCTCGCGCTCGCGGCGCTGGTCTGCCTGTTCTACCTCGTGACCATCTTCAAGATGGGCGCGAACGTCGCCAACCGGGCGCTATGAGCGGGGAGGGGCGCGACATGAAGCAGTCCCGTGGGCGCCGCGACGCCGTTGTCGCGCTGAGCTGCGCCGCAATCGCCGCCGCGATGGTGGGCGCGTCGTTCGCGGCCGTGCCGCTCTACGACATGTTCTGCCGCGCGACCGGCTATGGCGGCACCACGCAGGTCGCCGAACAGGCGCCGGCGACGAAGCTCGACCGCGCGATCACCGTGCGTTTCGACGGCAACGTCGCGCCGGGGCTCGGCTGGAAGTTCGGCCCGGAACAGAACGAGATGACGGTGCGGATCGGCGAGACCAAGCTCGCGCTGTTCCGCGCGCAGAACGTTTCGGACAAGCCGATCACCGGCACCGCCACGTACAATGTGACGCCCGAGCAGCTCGGCGGCTACTTCTCGAAGATCCAGTGCTTCTGCTTCACCAAGCAGACTCTGCAGCCGGGCGAGTCGATCGACATGCCGGTGGTGTTCTTCGTCGATCCGTCGCTCGCCGACGATCACGAGCTTGACGGCATCAGCCAACTGACCTTGTCGTACACGTTCTATCCCGACAGCTCGGCCAAATCGGCCTCGGCGGCCGGGCCGGAGCGGCCGAAGACCTGAATGAGCGCGCCCCGCGACGGCCCGGAGAACTGGCCGCGCGGAACCTGAGGAAACCTGGGGGACCCCGATGGCCGACGCCCACGCCAAGCATCACGACTACCACCTCGTCGACCCGAGCCCGTGGCCCTTCATCGGCTCGATCTCAGCCTTCGTGCTGGCGGTCGGGGCGGTCCACTGGTTCAAGGGCGCGCCGCCTTATGTGGCGCTGATCGGCCTCGCTGGCGTGCTCTACACGATGATCGCGTGGTGGCGCGACGTCATCAACGAGGCCAACAGCGGCCTGCACACACGCGTCGTGCAGCTGCATCTGCGCTACGGCATGATCCTGTTCATCGCCTCCGAAGTGATGTTCTTCGTGGCGTGGTTCTGGGCCTATTTCGACGCCGCGCTGTTCCCCGGCGAGGTCCACCAGTTCCAGCGCACGGAGCTCACCGGCGGCGTCTGGCCCCCGAACGGCATCGAGACCTTCGACCCCTGGCACCTGCCGCTGCTCAACACGCTGATCCTGCTGACCTCCGGCACCACGGTGACCTGGGCGCACCACGCGCTGCTGCACAACGACCGGCGCGGCCTGAAGCTCGGCCTGCTGCTGACGGTCATCCTGGGCGTGCTGTTCACCACCTGCCAGGCGATCGAGTACCGGGAAGCCGCGTTCAGCTTCCACGGCAACATCTACGGCGCGACCTTCTTCATGGCGACCGGCTTCCACGGTTTCCACGTGATCGTCGGCACCATCTTCCTGCTGGTCTGCCTGTTCCGCGCCATGGGCGGGGCGTTCACGCCGAAGCAGCATTTCGGCTTCGAGGCCGCCGCCTGGTACTGGCACTTCGTCGACGTGGTCTGGCTGTTTCTGTTCGCCGCCATCTACGTCTGGGGTCACGGTCCGGCCGGCGCTCACTGAGAGCGTTCGCGGGGCTGAACATCGGAGGCCGCCGGCGACCGCCGGCGGCCTCGTCCGTTTGAGGGATGCGCGAATGGACGACGGCCGCGCTGCTCTGTCGACCGGCGCCTCGGTTCTCGCCGGCGCCGCGGGGCGCTGCCCGCGCTGCGGTCGCGGGCGCCTGTTCGAGGGCTACATCAAGCTGCGGCCTTCCTGCTCCGCGTGCGGCCTGGACTTCGGCTTCGCGGACTCCGGCGACGGACCGGCCGTCTTCGTCATGCTGGTCGCGGGCTTCGCTGCGCTCGGCTTCGTCCTGTGGGTCGAGTTCACTTACGACCCGCCGATCTGGGTTCACCTGCTGGTCTCGCTGCCGGTGGTGCTGATCGTCTGTCTCACGCTGTTACGCGCCTTCAAGGGCGCGCTGATCGCGCTCCAGCACCGCCATGACGCCGCCGAAGGGCGGCTCGACCTCTGAGCGCCGCGGTCGCCTCCAGGGGCCGGCTGCTGCGCGCCGGGCTCGCGACCCTCGTGGGCGTCGCGATCCTGATCGGTCTCGGCACATGGCAGCTCGAGCGCCTCGCCTGGAAAAACGCGCTGGTCGCGACGATCGCCGCCCGCATGGCGGCCCCGCCTGCGCCGCTGCCGGCGCCATCGGCGTGGCCGACGCTCGACCTCGACCAGTGGCGCTATCGCCGCGTGCAGGCGGTCGGAACCTTCGATCATGCCCGCGAGGTCCGGATCTATACGCTGCTGACGGACCAGAACGGACCCTATGGAGGCCCCGGCTACTGGATCGTCGCGCCGCTCAGGCTTCGCGACGGCGGCTCCGTGCTGGTCAACCGCGGCTTCGTGCCGGAAGCCAAGGCCGATCCCGCCACGCGCCCGGAGAGCCACGCCTCAGGCGAGAAGACCGTCGTCGGCCTGCTGCGCGAGCCCGAAGACCGCAACATGTTCACGCCCGCGGATGTCCCCGAGAAGCGACTGTTCTTCACCCGCGACCCGCAGGCGATCGCGGCCGCCATCGGTGTCGCCGACGCCGCGCCGTTCACGATCGACGCCGACGCGACGCCCAATCCGGGCGGTCTGCCGCAGGGCGGCGAGACGCGCGTCGCCTTCCCGAACCGGCATCTCGAATATGCGCTGACCTGGTATGGCCTCGCGGCCGCGCTCGTCGCCGTTTTCGCCGCTCTCGCGTGGAAGGTCCGACGAGAGGCACAGCCTTGATCCCTTGCGCGCGTTCAATCGGCATCAGCGGGGTCTTTGCGATCCTCCTGTCCCTCCCATGCCCCGCCTTTGCAGGCGAGGCTCCGACGCTGGAGCGCGGCGGTATAGGGCCGAGGACTGCCAATGCCTCAATGATCGTATTGTGCTCGGATACGCCGACGGTCACGCCTGCGATCGTTTCTGAGTTTGCGAGACGGCTTTACCCGGACCGCGCGCCCCCGAAAGTCCTCACCGGCGGCTCGACCGACATCGGAGGCGACGGCTTTGTTGTCTATGCGTACTTCGGTGGGAAGATCCCCAGCGCGGATCTTAGGCGATGCGCTGCGGCGTTCCCCGCGCGCATAGGAACGGAATTGAGGGATGCCGTAGAGGGAGCGCATCGCGATCTTGGGACGCGGCTCTCCGTCGGGTTGCTGCCACCAAACTATCCTTACAAGCCCGGGCGTGCTTTGTCCGAGAGCAGGTATGCCTACGGCGATCAGTGGGCGTTAGATGTTTCGGTTTCGCTTCTCGACGAAAGGGCTGCTCAGAGGCAGTTCTTATCAAGCTTGTTCGGCTTAACGGCCGATTTCTGCCAAGAGCGCTGCGACGACTTACTCGACGGTATCGCCGACGGCGGTCCCGCTCGCGCGCCCGACCACCAATTCTAAGCGCAAGCCGCTCGCTCTCTCGCTTGCGACGGCATCCACGCGAGCCTAGTTTGAGCCCCCTCAACGCCCGATTACGCGAGTACCGCCTGCCCATGTCTGTCGCCTATGTCTCGACTCGCGGAGAGGCGCCGACGCTCGGCTTTGCCGACGCGCTGCTGGCGGGGCTCGCCCGCGATGGCGGGCTCTATGTTCCGGATGAGTGGCCGACGCTCTCGGCGGAGACGATGGCTGGCTTCGCCGGCAAGCCCTACGCCGAAGTCGCCGAGGCCGTGATCACGCCCTTCGTGGGCGACGCGATCCCGGCCGCGAAGCTCGGCGAGATGATCCGCGAGGCCTACGCGACCTTCCGCCACCCGGCGGTGACGCCGCTCGTCCAGACTGGCGCCAACCGGTTCGTGCTCGAGTTGTTCCACGGTCCGACGCTCGCCTTCAAGGACATCGCCATGCAGCTGCTCGCGCGGCTGATGGACCATGTGCTGGCCGAGCGCGGCCTGCGGACGACGATCGTGGGCGCGACCTCGGGCGACACCGGAGGCGCCGCGATCGAGGCGTTCCGCGGCCGCGACCGGGCCGACGTCTTCATCCTGATGCCGTACGGCAAGGTCAGCGAGGTGCAGCGCCGCCAGATGACGACGCCGACCGAGGCGAACGTCCACGCGGTTGCGATCGACGGCTCGTTCGACGACGCGCAGGCGCTGGTGAAGGCGATGTTCAACCACCACGCCTTCCGCGACCGCATCGCGCTCGGCGGCGTGAACTCGATCAACTGGGCGCGGGTGCTGGCGCAGGCCGTCTACTATTTCGTCGCCGCGGTGGCGCTCGGCGCGCCGCGACGCACGGTCGACTTCGTGGTGCCGACCGGCAATTTCGGCGACGTCTTCGCGGGCTATGTGGCCAAGCGCATGGGCCTGCCGATCGGCCGGCTGGTGGTGGCGACCAACGTGAACGACATTCTGGCCCGCACGCTCGCGACCGGCCGCTACGAGGTGCGCGGCGTCGAGCCCACCACCTCGCCCTCGATGGACATCCAGGTGTCGTCCAATTTCGAGCGGCTGCTGTTCGACGCCTGCGGCCGCGACGCCCAGGCCGTGCGCCGGGCCATGTCCTCGCTGTCGCAGTCGGGCGCCTTCGAGCTCGACGAGGCGACGCTTGCGAACATCCGGATGGATTTCGACGCCGGGCGCGCCGACGAGGCGCAGGTCTCCGAGACCATCGGTCGGCTGAAGCGCGATACCGGCTACCTGCTCGACACCCATACGGCGGTCGCCTACTCGGTCGCGGAGCGGGCCGGGCTTGATCCTGCGACGCCGACGGTCGTGCTCTCGACAGCCCACCCGGCGAAGTTCCCCGAGGCCGTCGAGACGGCTTCCGGCATCCGGCCCGCGCTGCCGCCGCATCTCGCCGACCTGCTTTCGAAGCCCGAGCGGCTGGACCGGCTCCCCAACGATCTTGCGGCCGTCGAGGCCTATGTGGCCGAGCGCGCCCGCGTCACGCGGGAGGCGGCGGCGTGAGCGCGAAGTTCACCATCCTGCCGTCGGGGCTTGCGGTCGTCACCGACCGGATGCCCGAGCTCGGCACCGCCGCGGTCGGCGTCACTTTCGGAGCGGGCGCGCGCGCCGAGGCGTCGGACGAGCACGGCCTCGCGCATCTGCTTGAACACATGGCCTTCAAGGGCACTCGACGGCGCTCCGCGCGCGCCATCGCCGAGGAGATCGAGCAGGTCGGCGGCGACCTGAACGCCGCGACCGGCGTCGAGCAGACCGGCTATTCGGCGCGCGTCATGGCGGGCGACATTCCGCTCGCGCTCGATCTGCTCGCCGACATCGTGGTGGAGCCGACCTTCGACGCCGCCGAGCTCGCCCGCGAGAAGAACGTCATCGTCCAGGAGATCGGCGCGGTCGAGGACACGCCCGACGACCTGATCTTCGACTGGCTGCAGGAGGCCGCCTTCCCAGGCCAGCCGCTCGGCCGCTCGATCCTCGGCACCGAGCAGACCGTCACGGCGCTCGACCAGGACGCGCTCCGGCGATTCCGGGATCGCGGCTATCGGGCGTCGGACGCCGTCGTGGTGGCGGCGGGCGCAGTCGAGCACGACGCTGTGGTGGCCGAGGCCGAGCGCCGCTTTGCGACGCTGCCGGGCGGGGAGGCCCAGAAAGCGTCGGGCGCGCGCTACGCTGGCGGCGACCGCCGCGAGAAGCGCGATCTCGAGCAGTTGCACGTCACGCTCGCTTTCGAGGGTCGCCCGTTCGACGCGCCGGACGCCTACGCCGCGCAGGTGTTCGCGAATCTGGTCGGCGGCGGCATGTCGTCCCGCCTGTTTCAGGAGGTCCGCGAGGAGCGCGGCCTCGCTTATGCGGTCCATGCGTTCCACTGGGGCTATTCGGACACCGGGCTGTTCGGCGTTTACGCCGGCACCGGCGCGGGAGACGCGGCCGACATCCTGCCCGTGATGATCGACGTGCTGCACGAGGCCGCAGACGCCGCGGACGAGCGCGAGGTCGCCCGCGCGCAGGCGCAGATGAAAGCCGGCCTGCTGATGTCGCTTGAGCAGCCGGCCTCGCGCGCCGACCATCATGCGCGCCACCAGCTCGCCTATGGCCGGCCGCTCGACGTCGCCGAGACGATCGCCAAGATTGACGCCGTGACGGTCGAGACCGCGCGCCGCGCCGGCCGCGACATGCTGGCGAGCGCCTTCACCCTGGCGGCGATCGGCCCGATCCGGCGGCTGACCCCGCCTGAACGGCTGGCGGAGCGCCTCGGCGTCCGCGCCACGGCCGCCTGAGGGCGCCCGGTGGCCTTCTTCCGCACGCTCTCTGCGGTGGAGGCGGTTCCGACGCTCTCGGGGCAGGGCGTGTTCCTCCGCGTGCCGCAGATGATCGACTACCCGGCCTGGGCGACGTTGCGCGACGAAAGCCGGGCCTTCCTGCAGCCCTGGGAGCCGACCTGGCCGCATGACGACGTCTCGAGGCTGGCCTACCGCAAACGGCTGAAGCGCTACGTCCGCGAGCTCGAACTCGACCAGGCCTATCCGTTCTTCGTGTTCCGCGAGGACGGACAGCTGGTCGGCGGCGTGACGGTGAGCCAGATCCGCCGCGGCGTCTCGCAGACCTGCTCGATCGGCTACTGGATGGGGCAGCGGCACGCCGGCAAGGGCCATATGACGGCCGCGGTTCGGGCGCTGACGCCCTTCGTGTTCGAGTCGCTCAAGCTGCGGCGGATCGAGGCGGCCTGCCTGCCGCGCAACGCCGCGTCCATTCGCCTGCTCGAGCGTACCGGGTTCAAGCGGGAGGGATACGCCCGCGAGTATCTGTGCATTGCTGGACTTTGGCAGGATCACCTGCTCTACGCGCTTCTTCGCGGCGACGCCGTAGGCTAACGTGCCGCCCGCTTCGCCGTGTTCGGCGGGACGCTGCCGGTTCCGCCGCCTCAGGTCGACGATCGCCGCCAGCCGGCAACAGGGAGAGCTGAGGCGTTGCGTTTTTCCCGCGCCCTCCTTCAGGCGATCGTTCTCGTCGCCGCATTGATTGGCTGGGCCGCGCCCTCCGCGGCGCTGCAGACGCTGTCGCTGCGTCCGGACGACCAGGCGCTCGACCTCACTCAGGCGGTCGAGCGGCCGCAGGGCGAAGCGGACCGCATTCAGGTCGCGACGGTCCCGGGACCGGACGGCATCACCCGGCGGATCGAAGTCCACTCCGAGTCCCCCGGGGACGGCCGGCAATGGGCGGTGTTCTCGCTGAAGAACGAAGGCGACGAGCAGATCGACCGGCTGCTTGTCTCGCCGCATTACCGTTTCGTGGGCTCCGGGGCGCTTTGGCCGGACCTCGGCGAGGAGCGGATCCGGGCCGTCACCGCGAGCCAGGGTTTCCGTCCGGACCGCCAGCAATCGGACGACGCCGACGTCTTCCTGCTCACGCTCGATCCGGGAGCGACGGTCACCTACGTGGTGGAGCTGAGCTCGCCCGAGCTGCTGCAGCTCACCCTGTGGGAGCCCGACGCCTACAAGGACAAGGTCAACTCCTTCACGCTCTATCGCGGCATCCTGCTCGGCATCGGCGGCCTGCTAGCGCTGATCCTGACGATCCTGTTCGTGGTCAAGGGCAGCGTGATGTTCCCGGCGGCGGCCGCGCTCGCCTGGGCGGTGCTGTTCTATCTCGGGGTCGATTTCGGTTTCTGGCGGCGGGTGTTCGATCTTGCGCCTGAGGCCGAGCGGATCCTGCGGGCCGGCAGCGAAGCGACCTTCGTCGCGACGCTGCTGGTGTTCCTGTTCGCCTATCTGCACCTCAACCGCTGGCACGTACGCTACGCCCACGTCATGGGCGGCTGGCTCGTGTTCCTTGTCGCGCTGGTGGCGCTCTCGGCCTATGACGCGCCGATCGCGGCCGGCATCGCGCGGCTGTCGCTGGTCGCGGTCGCGGCGGCCGGCTTCGGCATCATCGTCTGGCTCGCCATGAAAGGCTACGACCGCGCCGTGATGCTGGCGCCCACCTGGCTGCTGCTGCTCGCCTGGGTGGGGGCCGCGGCCGTCGCCGTCGGCGGCGGGCTGGCGAACGAACTCGTCGCCCCGGCCCTCGTCGGCGGGCTGGTGCTGATCGTCCTGCTGATCGGCTTCACGGTGATGCAGCACGCCTTCGCGGGCGGCGCGATCCTGCAGGGCAGCGTCTCGGACATCGAACGCCGCGCGCTCGCGGTCACGGGCGCCGGCGACTATGTCTGGGACTGGGATGTCGAAGGCGACCGCATCCACGCCAGCCATGAGCTCGAGGAAGCGCTCGGGCTGCGCCGCGGCGCGCTGGAGGCTTCGCCGGCCGAATGGCTGCAGCTCGTGCATCCGGGCGACCGCGACCGCTTCCGCGCCGCGCTCGACGCGCTGCTCGAGGAGCGCCGCGGCCGGCTGGTCGAGACCTTCCGGATGCGCGGCGAGGACGGCCACTATTTCTGGTACTCGCTGCGGGCCCGCCCGGTGGTGGGCGCGGATGGCGAGGTGGTGCGCTGCGTCGGCACGCTGCTCGACGTCAACGCCGCAAAGACCACCGAGGAGCGTCTCCTCCAGAACGCGGTGCACGACGCCCTGACGGGTCTGCCGAACCGCGAGCTGTTCGTCGACCGGCTCGACGCCGCGCTCGGCTTCGCGCGGAGCGACCAGGGGCTGCGCCCCGCCGTCATGGTGCTCGACATCGACCGCTACAAGAAGATCAACGAGACGGTCGGGATCGCGACCGGCGACACCATCCTGATCACCGTGGTGCGCCGGCTCTCCCGCCTGCTGAAGCCGCAGGACACGCTGGCCCGGCTGGGCGGCGACCAGTTCGGCGTGCTGCTGGTCTCGGAGCGCGACCCGGCCGCCGTGCCGGCCTTCGCGGACACGCTGAAGCGGACGCTCAGAGCGCCGATCGCGTTCGGCGGCAAGGAGCTGTTCCTGACCGCCTCGATCGGGTTTGCGACGGCCGAGGGCGTGCAGGATGCTTCGGCGGAAGAGCTGGTCAAGAACGCCGAGGTGGCAATGTACCACGCCAAGCGCTTTGGCGGCGACCACATCGAGTCGTTCCGGCCGAACATGCGCGCCGCCACGACCGATCGGCTGCTGATCGCTGGCGAGCTGAACCGCGCGCTCGAGCGCAACGAGATCAAGGTCTTCTACCAGCCGATCGTGCGGCTCGACGATCGTAGCATTGCGGGTTTCGAGGCGCTGCTGCGCTGGGAGCATCCGCGCTACGGCCGCCGCCCGCCGTCGGAGTTCATCGCGATCGCCGAGGAAAGCGGCCTGATCGTCGACCTCGGCCTGTTCGCGCTCGACGAGGCCGCGCGCCAGCTATCCCGGTGGCAGGACGAGGTGCCGGGCGAGCCGCCGCTGTTCATGTCGGTCAATGTGTCGACCCGCCAGTTCCTGCGGCAGGACCTCGTCCAGGACATCAAGAACGTGCTCGCCCGCGTCAATCTGCCGGCCGGCTCGCTCAAGATCGAGCTGACCGAGGGGCTCGTGATGGAGAATCCCGAGCACGCGGCGCAGATGCTGACACGCATGCGCGAGCTCGGCGCCGGCCTCTCGCTCGACGACTTCGGCACCGGGCACTCGAGTCTCGCCTACCTGCAGCGCTTCCCGTTCGACGTGCTGAAGATCGACAAGTCCTTCGTCCGCCCGCGCGGCGGGGGCCAGCGGCCGGTGATCCTGCAGTCGATCATCCGGCTTGCGCACGACCTCGGGATGGAGGCCGTGGCGGAGGGCGTGGAGACGGATTCCGACGCGGTGGAGCTGTTCCATCTCGGTTGCGAATACGCGCAGGGTTACGCCTTCGGCGAAGCGATGGCGGCCGACGCCTGCGACCGCATGCTGGGGCTTGCGCCCGCCGCCGGGGCGGTGCGCCGGGTCATGCAGGGCGCGCTCCGGCGCGTCTGAGACCCGCCGACGCCGACCGCAGCCGCGCGGACAAAAAAAGAGCCCGCGGCGCGGGCTCTTTTGCGGATCGTTCTTCGTGGCGCCCTTCCAGCCAGGAAGGGCGAAGGTCAGCTCTCGAAGCCGCCCTGGATGGTGGCGATGCGCAACATGTTGGTCGCGCCCGGCACGCGCAGCGGCACGCCGGCCGAGATGATCACCCGGTCGCCGTCGAGCGCGAAACCCTCGTCATGCGCGAAGGCGCAGGCGCGGTTCACCATGTCGTCGAGATCATGCGCGTCGGGGGCGAGGATCGAGTGCACGCCCCAGACCAGCGTCAGCCGGCGGCTGGTGTCGACGTTCGGCGTCAGCGCGATGATCGGCGTCTTGGGCCGCTCGCGCGCGGCGCGCCGCGCGGTGGTGCCGCCCGAGGTCCAGCAGATGATCGCCGCGAGGTCGAGCGTCTCGGCGACCTGGCGGGCGGCGGCCGAGATCGCGTCCGCGCCGGTCGCTTCCGGCTCGGCGCGCTGAGCGTCGATGATGCCGCGGTAATACGGATCGCTCTCCACGCTGCGGGCGATGGAGTCCATCATCGCGACCGCCTCGGTCGGATAGGCGCCGGCGGCGGATTCGGCCGACAGCATGATCGCGTCCGCGCCCTCGAACACGGCGGTCGCGACGTCGGATGTCTCGGCGCGCGTCGGCATCGGCTGGGTGATCATCGATTCCAGCATCTGCGTCGCGATGATCACCGGCTTGCCGGCGCGGCGGCAGGCGCGGGTCATCTGCTTCTGCATGCCCGGCACCTTCTCGATCGGCATCTCGACGCCGAGATCGCCGCGGGCGACCATCAGCGCGTCCGAGAGATCAATGATCTCGGTGAGCCGCGTCATCGCCTGCGGCTTCTCGATCTTGGTCATCACCGCGGCGCGGCCCTGGATGATGTCCTTGGCCTCCACGATGTCCTCGGGACGCTGCACGAAGGACAGCGCGATCCACTCGCAGCCGACCTCGAGCGCCGCCTGCAGGTCGGCGTGATCCTTCTCCGTCATCGCGGAGGTCTTGATCATCGTGTCCGGCAGGCTGACGCCCTTGCGGTCCGAAAGCCGGCCGCCGACGATCACCTCGGTGACGGTCTGCGTCGGCGTCGAGGAACGGGCGACGAGCCGCACCTTGCCGTCGTCGAGCAGCAGATGATGCCCGGGCTCAAGCGCCTCGAGGATCTCCGGATGCGGCAGGTGAACGCGCGTCTTGTCGCCGGGCGTCGGATCGGAATCGAGCGTGAAGCTCTGGCCCTTCTCGAGCATCACCGCGCCGTCCGTAAACCGGCCGAGCCTGAGCTTCGGTCCCTGCAGGTCGACCAGGATGCCGATCGGACGGCCAACGTCCTTCTCGATCGCGCGGATCGAGCCGATCAGCTCGCGCATCCGCTCATGCGAGGTGTGGCTCATATTGATGCGGAACACGTCGGCGCCCGCATGGAACAGGCGCGTGACCATCTCGGGCGTCGAGGAGGACGGACCGAGCGTCGCGACGATCTTGACCTTGCGAAGCCGTCTCATCGAACCGAAGAGCCGGAATCGAGGCCTGCCCGGACGCCGGCTGTCGCCGGCGGGGTGGTCGCGCCCGAGGGCGCGGCTGCCGCGGAGTTCGCGGTCGGTTCCGTCAGTTGCACGGTCCAGCTCTTCTGTTCGCCAGTGTCTATTTCGAAAAAGCCCGAGCGTTCATATCCGCGCGCGAGGCAGTCTTCTATGCCCTTGATCGTGAACTCTTTGTCGCGGGTGCACATGTAGGCCTTGCCGTTCCATTCCCCGCCGCGGTCGTAATCGATCGCGTACACATAATAAAAACGGGCGGAGAGCGGCCCGCGCAGAAGGGTCTCGCAGGAGTTCGAGCCGACGTTCCACCAGCCCTCGGTGGACCAGGTCTCGCGGTCCTTGTAGCCGATCGAAACCCCGACCCGGCTGCCCGTCTTGTTGCACAGGCGGAAATCGGCCAGCGCCGGCGACGCAACCGCCGCCAACGCTGCGACCGCGCAGCAGCGTCCGAACAATCGTAGCGCGCGAGAGGAGATGCGGTCGCGAATCAGCATGAGGACGGGGACGCTCGCCTTGGCCTCGTCAGGCGGGGTTGTGCGGCGAGGCGTCAGCGCTGTCAACGAGCACGATCCTGAGGTCATTGACGTTGGTGCAGGTCGGGCCCGTCAGCAGCACGTCGCCGGTCGCCTCGAAAAATCCGGTGCTGTCGTTGTTCTCCAGAAAACGGGCGGCTTCGAGGCCTTTGGCGCGGGCGCGCTCGGCCGTGCCGGAATCCACGACCGCGCCGGCCGGATCCTCGGGCGAACCGCCGCCGCCGTCGGCGCCGTCGGTGTCGCCGGCGAGCGCCGCCCATCCGGGAAGGTCCCCGAGGTCGCGCACCAGCGCGAGCGCATATTCCTGGTTGGGGCCGCCGCGGCCGCCTTCGCCGCGGATCGTCACCGTAAGCTCGCCGCCCGAGATCAGCGCGACCGGGTGATCGAGGCGGCCGAGGCCGCGGGCGATCGCGGCGTGCTCCGCCGCCACCTCGCGGGCCTCGCCCTCGAGATCGGCGCCCACCACCCTGACCTCGACGCCGGCGTCCTCCAGCGTCTTGATCACCGCGGCGAGCGCATCGGCCGGGCGTGAGACCACGATGTATTCGGCATGCGCGAAGGCCGCGTCGCCCGGCTTTGGACTTTCATTCGCCGGCTCGGAAAGCGCCTTCGCCACATCCGGGTGCGGCGTGACCTTGTAGCGCTCGAGCGCCGCGCGCGCGTCGGCGAGCGTCGAGGGGTCCGGCACCGTCGGGCCGGAAGCGATCACCGACGGGTCGTCACGGGGGACGTCCGAGATCGCGAGCGACACCACCCGCGCCGGATGGGCGGCGCGCGCCAGCCGGCCGCCCTTGATGCGCGACAGATGCTTGCGCACGGTGTTGATGGCGTCGATCGGCGCGCCGGAGCGCAGCAGCGCCTTGGTGGTCGCCTGCTTCACCGCGAGGTCGAGTCCGTCCGCAGGCGCCACCCAGTTGGCGGAGCCGCCGCCGGTGATCAGCGCCAGCACGAGATCGTCGGGCCCGGCCTCTTCGGCGAGCTTCAGCGTGTCGGCCGCGCCCTTGAGGCCCGCGGCGTCCGGCACCGGATGCCCGGCCTCCACAACCTTCACGAACTCGGTCGGCCGCGCGTGGCCATGGCGGGTGACCGCGAGACCGGTGAGGCGGTCGGGTCCGAGACCGTACTTCTCGCGATAGAACTTTTCCGCGACCTCGGCGCAGGCGCCCGCGCCTTTGCCGGCGGCGAGCACGATCACACGGCCTTTCGGGGGTGTGGGCAGATGAGGCGGAATGCACACCGCCGGATGGGCTGCGGCCACGCCCGCGTCGAACGCCCGGCGGAGGAGCGAGCGGCGTTCGTCGGGACTCATGGGCGCTGCTCCAAGAGAATGAGGTTCAGGGGACAGGACAGGGCGTTCGGGGCGCCCTTCCTATGGCATCGGGGACGCTGCGTCACTATTGTCCGGCGGGCCATGAGCTGCGACGCATTTTCGCCTGCGACCAAAGACCAAGAGCGACCTTTCGAGGTCGTCGAGGGGCTTCCCGGCTCTCGGCTGCTGATCCTGTGCGACCATGCGTCGAACTATGTGCCGCCCGAGTTCGGCAGCCTCGGGCTCGCCGCGCCGGAGTTCGAGCGGCACATCGCCTATGACATCGGCATGCGCGGCGTCACGCTGGCGCTCGCTCGGCTGCTGGGCGCGCCTGCGGTGCTGTCGCGCTTCTCCCGGCTGGTGATCGATCCGAACCGTGGCGAAGACGATCCGACCCTGCTGATGCGGCTCTCCGACGGCGCCGTGGTGCCCGGCAACGCCAAGGCCGACGCCGACGAGATCGCCCGCCGGATCGCTCGGTTTCACCGGCCGTATCACGAGGCGATCACCGCGCAGCTCGACGCCATCGTGGACGCCGGCGACACGCCGGTGATCCTCTCGATGCACAGCTTCACGCCGGCCTGGAAGGGCGCGCCGCGGCCCTGGCATGTCGGCCTGCTGTGGGACCGGGACGACCGGCTGACGCGGCCGCTGCTCGCGGCGTTGGCGCAGGAGCCCGGGCTTATCGTCGGCGACAACGAGCCCTATGACGGCGCGCTGGTCGGCGACACGCTGCACCAGCACGGCACGCAACGCGGCTTCCCGCACACGCTCGTCGAGATCCGCCAGGACCTCGTCCGCGACGAGGCGGGGCAGACCGAGTGGGCGCTTCGCTTCGCGCGCCTTCTGCCGCCGCTGCTGGACCTTCCGGAGACGCGGCGCATCACGCATTACGGCTCGCGCGCCGAGATCAGGAGATCGAGATCATGAACCAGCTTCCCGGGATCGACGACAGGACCCGCGACGAGCTCGAGGCCGAGGTGCTCCGCCGCCTTGTGCAGCATCTGCGCGACCGGCCGCAGGTGCAGAATATCGACCTCATGAACCTCGCCGACTTCTGCCGGAACTGCCTCTCCAACTGGCTGAAGGACGCCGCCGACGCGCGCGGGCTCGCCCTGACCAAGGAGCAGTCGCGCGAGGCGGTGTACGGCATGCCCTATGAGGAGTGGAAGGCGCGGCACCAGAGCGAGGCGACGCCTGAGCAGCAGGCCGCCTTCGCCGAGAGGCAGCCGAAGCACTGACCGTCCCCGCTATACCCAGGCCGCCGGCCTCCCGCGGCTTGACGGACTCGCGTGGTTCTGCGAACCGGACCCATCCCTCTCAAGGAGGCTTCGGGACGTCCCGAGCGGCGGCGCGCAAGCGGCCGTCGTCGCCTCCGTCACGCTCTGGCAGGAACCGAAGTGGCTCAGGACATCACCAACGACGGCGTCGCCGGCGAGGAGCTGAAGCAGTTCGTCGAACGCATCGAGCGTCTCGAGGAGGAGAAGAAGGGCATCTCCGACGACATCAAGGAGGTGTTCGCCGAGCTCAAGGGCCGCGGCTTCGACGCCAAGATCGTGCGCAAGATCGTCCAGATCCGCCGCCAGGACGCCTCCGAGCGGCAGGAGCAGGAGGCGATCCTCGAGCTCTACCTCCAGGCCCTCGGCATGCAGTGAGGCGGCGCGACCGCCTCAGGCGCCGCCGCCGCGCCTGAACAGGAAGACGCACGCGCCGTCGGTCGCGCCCTCCGCGGGCGGCACGTGGAACTGCTCGGTCATGTAGCGGAACACGGTTCTGGCCGCGGCCGCCGAGAGCGCCGGCTTCCAGAGCCAGACATCGGCCTCCGGGTCGACCTTCTGCGCCCCGAACAGCGCCGCCGGCGCGTCGGCCGCGAGGCCCACCCGCCAGTCGCCCGCGCGGCCGCCGAATTCCTTGATGTACGTCAGGAATTCGAACTTTATCTGCTGCACGCTGAACACCATGGCGGGTCAGCCCGGGGTCGGGTTGAGCCGCGCATGGCGGGAGATCTCCGGCGTCTTCGACCGCCACTGAGCGACCGCCGCCGCGCCGCGCCGCTTCTCGTCCGTGGACATCTGCGAGGCGATCGCTTCGAGCGCGTTGAGCGCATTGCCGACGCCGTGCTGGGCCGCGAGCGAGAGCCACACATAGCCTTCGACGCGGTCCTTCTCGACGCCGACGCCATTGGCGCAGATGAAGCCGAGCCGGGCCTGCGACGGGTAATGGCCGGCTTCCGCGGCGCGGCGGTACCAGCGCATGGCCGCTGCGTCGTCCCGCGCCACGCCCTGACCCTTGGAATAGAGGGTCGCGAGATTGTACTGGGCGAACAGATCGCCCTGTTCGGCCGCCTGCTCGAGCCAGCGCGCGCCCTCGACCGGATCCTGCGCCACGCCCTGGCCCATCGCCAGCATCGCGCCGACATTGGTCTGCGCCAGCACGTTCCCGGCCTCGGCCGCCTTGCGATAGAGCGCGAAGGCTTTCGCGAGCGACGCCTCGACGCCTTCGCCATGAGCGTAGAGCGCGCCGAGCCAGGTGATCGCCTCGACGTCGCCGGCTTCGGCGAGCTCCGAGAACAGCTCGGCGGCCGCGACGAAATCGCCCCGGTCATAGGCCGCGGCGGCCGCGGCGAGCGGCGTCTGTTCATGATAGGCGGCGCGGACGGAGAGCATCGGGTCAGCTCCTCGGGGTCTGGAACAGCGGCTGGGGCAGGGCGGCGCGCGGCACGCGGGCGATGCGGCGGGCGAGCGCGCGGGCCATCCACTGGCCATGCGGATCGGTCTGAACCGGGAGGGGCGCGCCGACGGTCTCCGGCCGGAAGCTCGCGCCCCAGCGGGATGCAGCGAATTGCCCGGCCACAGCCGCGGCGGCGCGCGCCTCGACCACGCTGCGCCAGCGCGCGAGCGCGTCCGCGTCAGGGGACGCGCCATAGAGACTGACCCGGCAGATCGTCTGGCCGATCGCGCTCGGCTGGAGCGTCAGCGTGCAGGTCTCGCGGTCGGTCGCGAGCAGCACGAGGTTGGGGAACAGCCAGGCCGTGACGGTGTCCGTGGCGTCGGAAAGCTCCGTCCGCGCGAGCAGCCAGCCGGCGTCCTCGTCCTCGACGATCGGCTCGCCGGCCGCCAGCGCCTGCGCGAGCAGCTTCCAGTTCGCCGGAAACTCCAGCCAGATCTCTTCGGATCGAAGGGGCTTGTGGTTGCCGAAGAACCCGGCCGCCTTGTTGAGCGCCTTGAGGCTCGCCTCGGGGCTTTCGGGCGTGACGTCGAGATTGACGAAGATCAGCGGGCCCCAGCTGCGGACCTGCGCGGTCAGCAGGCGCTCGGGCCGGAGCCCGAGATACTGGTGCATCTCGGGCGTGCCGTCGCCGAGCTCGCCAGCCGGGATCGCGGCCCGGTCGCGGCTGTGGCCGCAGGAGGTGAAGGAGCAGCGGGTCTTGGCGCCGGTCTGGCACTGCAGCGGCACCGCGCGGCAGCCGCCATGCTGCGCCTTGTTGAAGCGAGCTTTGAGGCCCTCTTCAGTCCGCTGCACATGGACGCCATGCGTCCCGACCGTGAAGGGCAGCAGGTCGCCCACGCCCGGGATCGCCTCATGCGCGCCGACGCAGATCCAGTCCCGCGTCCAGACCGCCTCGTCCTCCAGCGCGGTGAAGGCGAGCGAGCGGAACGCCGCCGGCGGCAGCACGCGCGCCTCGCCCGGCGGCTTCAGCGCCTCGGCATAGAAGGCGGCGCTGGCGAGATCCTGGCCTTCGTCGAAATAGCCGAGGTCCGGACGGTTCGACACGGGCGGCGCCTCTCTGGGATGCAGGGAGCCCGGTCCGCGGGCGGAGCCGCCGCGGACCGGAAGCGTCGTCGCCGTCAGGCGCTGGCGAGCGCCGGCGACTCGTAGTCGGCGCGCCCACGATGCCTGATGGCGTCGGCCGGCGGCGGCGGCAGCGGGCCGTCTGCGGAGAAGCGGTCGAGCACGTTCTTCACCAGCGTGGAGACGTTGTTCTTGCCCTCGTTCCACGGCAGCGAGCCACAGAAGGCGATTGACGAGAAGGCGAAGCACGCGCCCCCGTTCGGCGTCTCGTGGAAGGCGATGTCGCCGCGCACCCGCGGATGCGTGGTGCCATCCAGGCCCTGCTGGTTGAAGCCGAAATCCTCCATCACGAGCAGGTAGGCCTCGGTGTGCCGGCCCGCCGAGGTCGCGACCGCCAGCGTGTGCGGCGGCGAGCCGAGCGTGACGTCGACGATGTCGAGCTCGAGGCCGGCGCAGCCGCCGCCCACGAGACCGAAATTGCCGATCTTGTCGTCATATTCGATGCCCTCGAACGCCCAGGAGACGCGAGGGTCCAGGCTGTCCGGGGTGCGGCTGTAATAGGTCGAGATGTCGAAGCCTTCGTTCGTCATGCCGACGCCGGCGACCGAATAGAGCGAACGGCCGCGGAAGCGCCACATGCCGCCAAGTTCGCCGGTGCCCTGGTGGTAGTATTCGCCGGGCTCGGCCCGCCACGTCCGGATGCCGGACTCGCAGCGCCGCATCTCGGTGACCACGCCGCGACCGAGATCGTCATAGGCCGGGTGGAACGAATGCACCCAATACCAGGCGTCGGCGCCCATATACATCAGCCGGCCGCCGCGCTGCGTGTAGTTGTGGATCGCGTCGAGCTGGGTTCCGGAATTGTGCTCGGGATGCGAGCCGGTGATGACGACGTTGTAGTTCTCGAGCCTGGCGAGGCCGTCATAGGTGACGTCCTCGTCGGTAATGACGTCGTACTCATAGCCCATCTGCTCTAGCCAGTAGATCAGATGAAGGTCAGCCGGGTATTGCCACGGCGCCTGGGCCAGGAAGTGGTCGTATTTCGGCCGGATCGACAGGATGGGCCGAAGCCGCGACGACAGGCAGATGCCCGAGCCGTCGGTGTGCGTGTCGTAGATCGAGCCGCCATATTCGCGGTGCTCAGCCAAAAACATGTTCTGGTGCTGCATGATCGGCACGCGGTAGACGAACAGCTCCGCGCCGCCGGCGTTGCAGGCCACGTGCTCGTTGGCGTAGGCCATGTAGCTGATGGTCGGGACCATCACGGCGATCTTGGACTGTTCTTCGCCGATGCGCGGCACGATCCAGAACGGGATGTAGTCCTCGTCGCCCTCGGAAGTCGTGAGCTTCAGCGCGTAGAAGCGGCTTTTGAGGCCTTCCGCCGGAACCGCCCACTCGACGTCCGCCTCCCAGCGGGCGTTGTCGACGTCGTCGTCATGGAAGTGGATCGCGCCATATTCCTTCTTGGCGTGCTTCCAGTCGAAGTTCTCGCCGGCCCAGTTGTAGCCGGTCAGCGCCCGCGTCGGGCAGTTCACGAGCTGCGCGTCGAACCGGTACGGACCGTTGTCCTTGGCGACGATCGTGCTGATGCCGTCCCAGAAGTCCCAGGCGGCCACGATCGCCTCGGAGAGCGCGCCGGTCGGGCCGGAGTTGCGGCGCTCGGTGAGCCCGGGCTGCGCGCCGCCCTTCATCTGCTCGATCTCGAAACGGCTCAGCGCCTTCTTGCAGATGCGCGGGCTGTCGAGCTTGCCATTATACTTGCCGGTGAACCACACGCCTGCAGGCAGCGAAGACGCGCCGAGCGGGTCTTCGTCCATCTTCTCCACATAGGCCGCCAGCGCCAGCGGCGCCGAGCTGTGCTCGATCCTGGTCTCGAGCTTTGCGGTGACCGGCTCGATCACCGGATCGAGCGCATAGACGATCTGCGGCTCGTGATAGAGCGTGGCTTCGCCGGTCTCGGCGTTGAAGCTCGCGGCGATGAAGTGCCAGGCGTGATCGCGGATCGGGGCGCCCGTCGTGATCTTCTGGTCATTGATGCGCAGCTCGACCTGGCCGTCTTCATTGATGAAGAGGCCGTAGCCCTTGCCGTCCATCCACTTGGTGACGAGGCCCTGCGCGCCGTGCTTCCAGTAGCGCGGATGCGTCTTGGGCGTGGTCGGCCAGATCCAGCACTGCAACGTGAAGCTTTCAACGCGCAGCTGCGGCGCATCCTCGACATAGCCGTAGGACCCGCTGTGGATGATCTGCTTGCGGCCCTTATAGGCGCCGTTGATTTCGGCCTCGATCGGCTTCTCGATGAAGCCGGGTCCGCGCGGATTGGTGTCGCCGTTGATCATATGCACGACTTCAGCCTTGAACTCGGCCGGGCCGTCGCAATTGACATAGAACTTGATCTTGTCGCCGGGGTGGACGCCGAATTTGTCGGCGTATCCAGTCAACCGCATGGCGCACATCAGATTTCTCCAGACATTATGTTTGCGCGAGGCAAGAAGATCCCGTCTGCGCTCTCCCGCAGGGGCGCAGTCGACAGGCCCGGCGCTGGGCGGCGCGGCCGCCGCTCAGCCTGTGACGGCGAGGCTCAGCTCAGGTGACCGGCCAGTTGTCGTCCCGGTGCTTCCAGCCTTCTTCGAAGTCCTCAGGCGTTCCTGCAGTTTCGGGGAGCTCGTCCAGCCGCATCAGGAAGATGTCGTGCTGGATCTCCTGCTCGTCGGTGTAGACCTTGTCGTTGACGAACTCCGGCGGGACGCCGCGAATTCCCGACAGGCGGCCGATCCGCCACTCCGCGTCGACCTTTGTGCAGATGACGATCAGCTTGCCTTTGGGGGATTCGCCGCGCATGCGCAGCAGGACGCGCTTCAGCACCGGGTCGTCATGGACGCCGCCGGTCACCACGGTGGTGTCGCCCGGCGTCTCGCATTTCAGCACCGAGAAGCCCGCAACGCCCTTCATGGAGTCGACGCACTCGCGGTGTTCCTTGATGAGCGCCTCGCGCTCGGGCGTGCCCTTCTTCGGAATCGGGATCATGCCGGTCCTCTTTGAAGCAACGCCCTCCGAGAGGGCGAAAAGGTGCTGCAACCTCACGACAAGAGGCTGTCTATACTGAGCGAGGCGAGGGCCTTTGCTCGATAAGCTTGAGTGAAAGCTACAACGCCCCTGCAAGAGCCGTCAATTGCGAATAACCAAAATTTCTAGATACGAAACTGAAGTCAGCTAGATGGTTGTATCCGGCAAGGGGCGCCAGCAGACCTTTTTATGGGCGTTCGGCGCCTCGTGGGCGGGCAGCGCGCGGCCGGCCGGCTGGCGGCTCAGGGGCGGCGGCATTCGGCGTCGCTCAATGTCGAGGCGCCGGCCGCTCGCCTCAGGTGCGGCGTCGTGACGCCTCCTGCGAGGCTGCAACCTGGCCGCGGCGGTCGGCGGCTCTCATGCGCCATCGCGTCTGCTCCTCCTCAGGACTCCAGAAGGTCTAGGACACGCCGCAGAAAGACGCCGTGTCGCGCCTCGCTCGCGGAGGCGTAAATTTTCCCGTCCGAGGCGTCCGGCGCCCCGGTTTCCCGCGGGCTTCCGGCGACGATCCGGTAGGCTCGGAAGGGCTCGACGGCGATGATCGCGTAAGGCTTCGCGTCAGGCGCGCGGCGCAGATAAAGCAGGAGCCGCGCGAGCTCCCTGCCGTGGGGCCCGAGCGGTCTGCTGCGGTGCTCCTCGATGATCTCGGGAGAGATCAGCGTCTTGAAGTAGCGCCGTTTCACCTGCTCGTAGCGGCGCAGGGACGGTTGCGGCTCTGCGCTTCCCGCGCCCTGTTCAGCCGGCATTTCGCCTCCGTCCCGATAAGCCTTGCGCGGCCGGCGCCGCCGCGGCCCTGCGGGCGCGTCGGTCCGGACGGACGGGCGGTGACGCGCCGCATGCGCTTGTCCCCAGCCAAGTTCGGCGAGCGCGGGGCGCCCCATGCTCGTCAGCCTAGACGAAACGTCTAATCTGTCCATTGACCTAGGGAGCGGCCCTGCCTTGGGTCAGGCGCCCGCCGGTTCGCTTGGCCGGAACGTCCAGAAGTAAAAAAAAGGCCGTTGTGCTGAATTGGCGCGCCCGGCGGGTGGCCTCGTCGCACGCCGCCTGGGCGGCGGGCCGTGCCGAGTCGCCGAGATTGGCTCCAAGGAAATGTCTAGATATATTTCGCTTCTGGAGAGCGGCGGCCGAGGCGCGAGTCGCATGTTCCGCCTTTGGCGGCCTTGGAAAGGACCGGCGAGCGTGACAGAAGGGCGCAACGTGCGGGTGACGAGCCGCGGGTCCGCGCGCATTGCGATTCCAAGACAGCGGCGATTGAGCGGAAACGTCTGGCGCGTGCGGGCATGAAGGTCTTGATCGCAGACGACCACTGGGTGGTCCGGGAGTCGCTCAAGCAGGTGATGCGTCGCCTGCGCAAGACGCTGGACATCTATGAGGCGGAGACGTTCGAGGAGGCGGCCGAGATCCTCGGCGGGCATCCCGACGTCGACCTGATGCTGGTCGACCTGGTGATGCCGGGCTTCGACGAATTCGCCGGGCTGCGCCGGCTGCGGGCCGACTTCCCCGACGTGCCGGTTGTGGTGATCTCGGTCCATGAGGACGTCGAATATGTGCTGCGCTCGGTCGAGCAGGGCGTGATCGGCTATATCCCGAAATCGTCCGACGGCGAGCAGATCGAGCGGGCGCTCGAGCGGGTGCTGGCCGGCGAGGTGTCGTTCCCGCGGCGGATCATCGAGCGCTCGGCGCCGGCAGGCGCGCAGAAGGCGGCCGAGCCCGCGCCGGCTCCACGGGGCCGGAGCCTGCATGCGCTCACCGGCCGCGAGCGTGACGTGCTGTCGCTGCTCGGCCGCGGCTATTCGATCAAGCGCATCGCCGAAGAGCTCGAGCTCAGCAGCCAGACGATCCGGGTGCATCTCGGCAGCGTCATGAAGAAGCTCAACCTCCACGACCGCTCCGCCGCCATCCACTACGCGATCAGTCTCGGCAACGACATCGCAGCGGCCGGGCGTGGCTGAAGCGGCGTTCGGCCGAACCGAACCGTCGGATGCGGCCGAGCTGGCCGCGCTCCGGGCCGGGCTCGAGGCCGTTCCCGCCGGAATCGCGATCTGGTCGGCCGACGGCGCGCTCAGCTACGCCAATCTGAGGTTCCGCCGGATCTTCGAATTCCCGGTCCCGATCGGGTCCTCGTTCGAAAGCTTCGTCGGGGAACTTGCGCGCTCCCGCGAATGGCTGCTGCCGACGTCCGCGGCCGAATGGGAGAGCGCGGAGCGCGCCGGTTTCGGGCGCGACCGGGAGAGCGACTACGTACTGGCGGACGGCCGGGTCCTCAACCTGTCGCAGGCGCCGCTGGAGGGCGGCGGCATGGTCCAGACGCTGACCGACGTGACCTCCGTCAAGCGCAACGAGCGCGCGCTCCGGGAGGCCAAGGAGGTCGCAGAGGCGACCGACGAGGCCAAGTCGCGCTTCCTGCGCGCGGCGAACCACGACCTCAGGCAGCCGCTCGCCTCGCTAAAGATCCTGATCTACAACTGCATGCGCGAGCCAGACGAGGCGCATCGCGCCGACATGCTGCACGCCATGAGCGTCGCGGCCCTCATCATGGAGGATCTGCTCGGCGCGCTGCTTCAGATCGGCCAGCTCGACGCGGGCCGCATCCAGCCCCGTGTCACCAGCTTCCAGCTTTCCCAGATCTTCGAGCGGCTCGACATCCAGTTTCGCCACCAGGCGCAGGAGAAAGGGCTGAAGCTCAAATTCGTCACTCCGCGCGGCACGGTCGCGACGGACCGGGCGCTGCTCGAACGCATCCTGAGCAATTTCGTCGCGAACGCGATCCGCTTCACCGAGGTCGGAACGGTGCTGGTCGGCTGCCGCAAGGAGGGCCGCCTGCTGCGCATCGAGGTGGTCGACACCGGCCGCGGCGTGCGCGAGGAGGACCGCGAGCGCGTCTTCGAGGAGTTCTACCGCGCCGCCGAGGCGCGGCGGCGGCAGAAGAGCGGGCTCGGGCTCGGCCTCAACATCGTCAAGCGCCTCGCCGACCTGCTGGAGCTGCCGGTCCGGCTGCGCTCGCGGGTCGGGCGCGGCTCGATCTTCTCCGTCACCGTACCGCTCGGCAACATCTGGCACAGCGAGGGCGGCGAGACCGAGATCAGCGAGATGGTCGCGGGCGAATTCGCCGGAACGCCGGTGCTGCTGGTCGAGGACGACGACATTCTGCGCCGGAGCATGACGCAGCTGCTGCAGCGCTGGGGCATCGAAGTCCACGCGGCGGCCGACGAGGCGGAAGCCGTGCGGCTGGCGCAGAGCGGGGTCTCGGTCAGCCTGATCGTCGCCGACTACAATCTGAAGAGCCGCACCGGCGTCGACGTCGTCCGGGCGCTGCGCGCGGAATTCGGCGTGGCGACGCCGGCGATGATCGTCACCGCGGACGCGGAGCCGCGCGTGCTGGAGAGCATCCGCGAAGAGGGGCTGCCGGTGCTGATCAAGCCCGTGAGCCCGCCGCGGCTGCGGGTGCTGATGCACAATCTGCTGTTCGAGCCCGGCCTGATTTCAGGGTCGCGGCAGTGACGCCTCCGGCGAGGATTTGAGCTGTGGCCGCCGACCTTCCACCTGTCCCGATCGGCAGCATGATCCCGCTCACCGGACCGTCGGCGGCCGACGGCGCCGAATTCCGCAAGGGGATGATCCTGGCCGTTGAGGAGCTCAACGCGCGGGGCGGGCTGCTCGGGCGCAGGTTCGAGCCGATCTTCGCCGACACCTGCCGCCAGACCGCCGAGGAGGTCGTGGCCGCAGCGCGCTGGCTGATCGAGAAGCACAAGGTCCACGCGATCGTCAACGGCTACAATATCGGGCCGCAGAACTCGGAATATGAGCCGATCGCCGACGCCGGTATCATCTACGTTCACGCCAACACGCTGCTTCAGCACCACGATACGGTGATGAGCGATCCGGAGCGCTACTTCGGATGTTTCATGGCCGACCCGGCCGACTACTGGTACGGGCCGGGCTTCATCAAGTTCATCTCCTGGCTGCGCGACACCGGCCAGTGGACGCCGAGCTCCGACCGGCTGGCGATCATCTCGGGCTCGAAGCCCTACAGCATCGTCATCGCGCAATCGATGGCGGCGGCCGCCGCCGACTATGGCTGGCGGCTGTGCTTCGGGCCCAAGATCGTGCAGACGCCGACAAACCAATGGCGCGAGGTGATCGAGGAGGTGCGGGCCGCCCAGCCGGCGGTGGTGGCCAACACCCACTTCTATGCGGGCGACCTGGCTTACTTCCAGCGGCAGTTCATGGAGAAGCCGATCGACTGCCTGGTCTATCTTCAATACGGCGCGATGCACCGCACCTTCACGGACATCGCCCAGGAGGCGAGCGTCGGCGTCATCGTCTCATCGGTGATCGGTCTGCTGCGCGACGACATCGGGAAGCGCTTCGAGGCCCGCTACAACGCCCGTTTCGGCGAGGGCTCGACCGCCGGCATCGGCTGTCAGACCTACAGCAACATGCATCACTATGCGGTCGCCGCCGCAATGGCGGGCGGCTCGGGCGCGCCGGGGGATTTCGAGCAGAACCGCAAGGTCGCCTTCGCGCTGAAGGGCATGATCTACCGCAGCGTACAGGGCGTCATCCGCTATCACCCGGAATGGCAGGCGGTGCAGCCCTATCCGGTCGTGACCCACGACCCATCGCTCGGCATGCCGCACATCTTCTACCAGATCCAGGACCACCGTAAGCCGCTCTCGATGATCGCGCCCGAGCCCTACAACACCGAGCGCTTCGTCCTGCCGCCCTGGATGGGCGGCCGGCGCGCCGCCAGGTCAGCGGCGGGGTGACGCGGCGGGGCCTCAAAGCGCTTGCGCGCGAGGCGAAAGCTGGTCCCAATATGAAGGCGGCCATGAGGCCGTCTGATCCGGCCGACAGGGCTGTCGCCGGATGTCTCCGGCAGAGACGCCGGGCGGCGGTGCATCCGCCGCGCGTCTAAGCGCGACCGGACCGAGGGTCCGGCCGGGACCGGAGCCCCCACATGACCGAACCCTCCCTCGCAGGCGGCCTGTCCGCCTATGCGATCCGTGACGAGCCCTATTACCGGGCCGTCGGCGACGAGATCGACATCTTCGCCGCCGCTTACGCCTGCCGGCTGCCCGTCATGCTCAAGGGGCCGACCGGCTGCGGCAAGACGCGCTTCGTCGAGCACATGGCGTGGCGGCTCGGCCGGCCGCTGGTGACGGTCGCGGCGCATGAGGACCTGACCGCCGCCGACCTCGCCGGCCGCTTCCTGCTCGCGCCGGAGGGCACCGTCTGGCAGGACGGGCCGCTGACGAGCGCCGTGCGCGGGGGCGCGATCTGCTATCTCGATGAGATCGTCGAGGCGCGGCAGGACACGACCGTCGTGATCCATCCGCTGACCGACGCCCGCCGCGCCCTGCCGCTCGAGAAGAGGGGCGAGCTCGTCCCGGCGCATCCCGACTTCCAGCTCACCATCTCCTACAACCCCGGCGACCAGAGCGCCGTGAAGGACCTCAAGGAGTCCACCAAGCAGCGCTTCGTGGCGATCGAGTTCGACTATCCGGCCCCGGCCGTCGAGGCCGAGGTCGTCGCGCGGGAGGCGGACGTCTCGGGCGAGCAGGCGCGCGGGCTGATCGAGGTGGGCCTGCGCTCGCGAAATCTGCGCGGGCAGGGGCTCGCCGAAGGCGCCTCGACCCGCATGCTGATCCACGCCGGCAAGCTGCTGCGCGCCGGCGCGCCGGCGGACGCCGCGGTTCGGGCCGCGATCCTGCTGCCGATCACCGACGAGCCCGACCTGCGCGAGGCGCTCGGCGCCGCCATCGCGGCGAGCCTGCCGGCGGGCCTGGCCGCGTCGTGACCACCGACGCGCTGTCGCGGCCCGCTGCGGCGGCCGGCGCCGCGACGCGTCTGCTGCGTCTTGCGGGCGACCGGGCGGACGTCGGCGCCCAGCTCCGCGCCACGCTGGACAGGCTGCGGCGGCGCTGGAGCGCAGAGGATGTCGATGACTGGGCGGAGGGCGCGCTGGCGCTGGTCCACGCCAACGCCGGCGGCCGCTGCCTTGCGCTGTTTTGTCGGCTCACGGACATGTCCCGCGGCGCCGGGGCGGCTGGCCTCGCCGCCGACGCCTGCGCCGCCGCGGAGCTCGCCCGCGGCGCCGGCTCGAAGGCCGCCGCCGCGGCGCTCGAAGCGGCCCCGGCCGTCGCTGCGCGTCTCGCGCCGCCCGACCGGGCGCGCTGGTGGGCCGCGCTGAGCCGGCTCGCCTGCGCGGCGCCGGACTGCGCCGAGCCACTGGTCGAGCGCTCCGCGATGGTGCTCGCGGCCGGCGGCGCCCACGGCTTCGAGGACTTCGTGGCGGCAGGCCTGAAGGCGGGCGGCGGCGATCGCGGCCGGCTGAAGGCGTTCTTCACGCTGGCGGACCCGGCCGCGCGGCGGCTGCTGGAGCGGGGCGCCGGCCAGGCCGGATTCCATGAGCTGGAGCGCGGCCTCGTGTTGTTCGGCGCGGCGCTGTGGGGCGCGCCGCCGCGGCTTGCTCCGCTCGAAGGCGTCGGCGCTGCGCCGGCGCCGCAGCGCGTCTCGCTCGCAGGCGACCTGATCCGCATGCCGCATGTCTATCGCGGCGTCCCGGCGGACGCGGCGCCCGGCCCCTACCGGGCCGCGCTCGCGCACGCGATGGCGCACCGCGTCTTCGGCGGCCCGCGCCGGCCTGCCGGCAAGCTGAAGCCGCTGCAGATCGCCCTTGTCGGCCTGATCGAGGACGCCCGCGTCGAGGCGCTCGCCATGCGGCGCTTCCCGGGGCTGCGGGCGCTTTGGGCGCCGTGGCATGTCGCCCGGCCGGTCGCGGCGACCAACGCTGCACTGCTGATGGCTCGGCTCGCGCGCGCCCTGTTCGACCCGGACTATCAGGACCCGGACGGTTTCGTCGCGAAAGGCCGCCGCCTGTTCGCCGACGCCTCCGGCCGGCTTGAGGATCCGACGCTCGCCCGCGCCATCGGAGGGCTGCTGGGCAACGACATCGGCCAGATGCGCCTGCGCTTCGATCCCAGGGGCTATGTGGTCGAGCCGCTCTATCGCGACGACAATCTCGGCCTCTGGGACTTCGGTGACGAGCCGGACGCCGAGGCGGAGGAGATCGAGCAGGCGGTCGACGCCGCGCGTCCGCGGCCGGAGGAGGGCGACGACGGCCGCATGGCCGACGCGCCCCCGCGGGAGGAGGCCGGGCGCGCCCGCGAGATCGAGCCGGACGCCGCCGGCCAGGTGGTCGCGAGCTATCCGGAGTGGGATCGCGCGGCGGGCGTCGAGCGCGCGCGATGGACCACGGTGCGGGATGCTCCGGCGGCTTTGGGCGACCGGCGGGCGCTCGCCGCCGCTCTCGAGGCGCTGCCGGGCTTTCGCCAGCGGATCGCGCGGCTCGTGCGCGGCGCCCGGGTGGGCCGCGCGGCGCGGCTGAAGCGCCAGCCGGAAGGCTTCGACCTCGACCTCGACGCCGCGGTGGAGGCCGGCATCGCGCTGCGGGTGGGAGAGATCCCGGAGGGGCGCATCCATCGCGCCGCCGGGCGGCGCGTCCGGGACGTCGCCACCGTCGCGCTGGTCGACGTCTCGCAATCGACCCGCGACCGCGTCGGGGCCGCCACGGTGCTGGAGATCGAGAAGCTGGCGGTCGCCGCGCTCGGCGCCGCCATGGACGCGATCGGCGACCGCTTCGCGGTGCGGGCCTTCGCCTCCTGCGGCCGCGACGAGGTGCGGCTCACCCGCGTGAAGGAGTTTTCCGGCCGGATGGACGCCGCCGCCATGGCGCGCCTGGCCGGCCTGTCCTCCGGCCTCTCGACGCGGCTCGGCGCGGCGCTCCGGCACGCCGGCGCCGAACTCGCGCCGCTGCGCTCGCATCGCAAGCTGGTGCTGGCGCTGACCGATGGCGAACCGTCCGACATCGACGTCGCCGACCCGCTCGACCTCGTCGAAGATGCCCGCCGCGCCGTGCTGGGCCTGCGGCGGACCGGCGTCGACGTGTTCGGCGTGACGCTCGGCGAGGGCTGCGACGCGCGCATCTTCGGCCGCGCTAACACGCTGCCTGTCCGGCGCATCGAGGAGCTGCCGGCGCGGCTCTCGGAGCTCTACTTCAGGCTCGCCCGGCTGTAGCGCTTTGGTCCGCCGCGCGTGGTCATGAGGCGCCTCGTCATCCTCCGGCTCGTCCGGAGGATCCATGGCCGACATGGAGCCCGGCGTCGGAAGTGGAGGCGCTATTTCCGCCGCCGCGCAGGCGAAAAGCCCAGCATGGCCTCGGCGCCGAGCGCGAACACGGTCTCGACGCCCGTGACGATGCGGCCGCCATTCGAGGCGATCATCCGCACGCTCAAGCCTGCGCCGTTCGGCGCCGGGCAAGCGGCGGCGAGGCATCCGACAGCGTCGAGCGCCGCCTCCAGCGCGGCCGGGTCCGGCAGGCGCCCTTCGGGGCCGAGCAGCAGCGCCGAGCCGTAGGCCGCCATGCCGGGCCCGAGCAGCTCCGCGAACTCGGCGCCCGGAACGGTCGAGCGGTCGGCGAGCAGCAGCTTTCCGTCAGGGCCGAACACTGAGGTCTCGGCGCGCAGTTCGCCGAACGGCCGGCCCGCGCCGGAAAAGTCGTGCGCCGCCACGCCTTCGGCCAGGATCGCCAGCGCGCCGGGCGCGAGATGGACGGAGGTCTCCACCGTCAGCTCCGCGCCCGGGAACAGGATCAGCGGGTCGAGCGTCAGCGCGGCGAACGCGCCCTCCGCGACGCTGAGGCGGGTGATCTGGCGCGCCCGCTGCGCCCCGGTGTGGTGCACGACCGTCGCGGCCTGGCTGGTGACATGGGCGGCCGCGCCCGGGCGCACAGCAAGATCGAGCTCCAGCCGGTCGCCGCGATAGATCCCGCCGGAGGCCGACTGCAGATAGAGGGTCGCAAGGTCCGGCCGCGCGGCGTCGAGCGCGAAAGGCCGGGTGACGTGGAACGGGTAGGGGGTCACCTGCCGGACGAGCGCCGACCGCCCGCCGCCCCGGGCGAAGACCAGCTCCGCCCGCCGCTCTCGGAACGCCGCGCCTGAATATTCGCCGTAGAGGGCGGGCTTCATTCGCGGAACAGCACCGCGCGGCAGATCGCGTCCGCGACCGCCGCGACGCCTTCTCCGCTTCGGGCGTTGGTGGCCGCGACCGGCTTGGCGCCGCGCACGCCCTGCGCCTCCGCCAGCATTTTCTCGAGGTCGACCCCGACATGCGGCGCGAGGTCTGTCTTGTTGACGACCAGCAGGTCGCATTTCAGCACGCCCGGCCCCCGCTTGCGCGGGATGTCGTCGCCGCCCGCGACGTCGATCACGAACATCCACCAGTCGACCAAGTCGAGCGAGAAGGTCGAGGCGAGGTTGTCGCCGCCGGACTCGAAGATCACCAGCTCGAGGCCCGGAAAGCGCGCCTCCATCTCGTCGCCGGCCGCCATGTTGAGCGTCGGGTCCTCGCGGATCACCGTGTGCGGACAGGCGCCGGCCTCGACCGCCGAGACCCGTTCGGGGTCGATCAGACCGGAGCGGCGCAGCCGCTCGGCGTCCTCCTTGGTGACGAGGTCGTTGGTCACCACCGCGAGGTTCACCCCGCGGCCGCGCAGCTCCGGGATCAGCCGCTCGATCAGGGCCGTCTTGCCGGAGCCGACCGGGCCGCCGACGCCTATGCGCGCCGCCACCGAGGCGGTCGGTCGAAGCTCGTTGGGGGATGTCACATCCAGCATCGCCGTCACCTCAGCATGTAGCGCTGCGCGAGCGGCAGCTCGGTCGCGGGCTCGCAGGTGGCGAGCTCGCCGTCGACGAACACATCGAAGGTCTGCGGGTCGACGCGGATGTTGGGCAGGGCGTCATTGTGCAGCATGTCGGATTTCCTGAGGCCGCGCGTGCCCTGCGCCGGCAGCAGGATTTTCGAGACGCCGAGCTCCTCGCGCAGCCCGCGCGAGATCGCGAGCGGGTGGACGAAGCAGGCCGAAAGGGCAGGGGCGGCCCTGCCGAACGCGCCCCATTGCGGGCGCAGCATCACGGGCTCGCAGGTCATCAGCGAGGCGGCCGAGTCGCCCATCGCGCCCCAGGCGATGAAGCCGCCCTTGACGATCAGCTCCGGCTTGATGCCGAAGAAAGCCGGCCGCCAGATCACGATGTCGGCGATCTTGCCGTCTTCCAGCGAGCCGACATGGTCGGCGATGCCGAAAGTCTTCGCGGCGTTGATCGTGTATTTGGCGATGTAGCGCTTGATGCGCTCATTGTCGCCGAAGCCCGGCCTGTCTTCCGGCAGCAGGCCGCGCTGATCCTTCATCTTGGAGGCGAGCTGCCAGGTCCGGCAGATCACCTCGTGGATGCGGCCCATGCCCTGGCTGTCGGAGCCCAGCATCGAGATCGCGCCGATGTCGTGCAGCACGTCCTCGGCGGCGATCGTCTGCGCCCGGATGCGGCTCTCCGCGAAGGCCACGTCCTCCGGGATCGCCGGGTTGAGGTGGTGGCACGTCATGGTCATGTCGAGATGTTCGTCGAACGTGTTGACCGTGTAGGGATTGGTCGGGTTCGTCGACGACGGCAGGCAATAGGCCTCGCCGGCCACGCGGATGACGTCGGGCGCGTGGCCGCCGCCGGCGCCTTCCGTGTGGTACATGTGGATGGTGCGGCCGCCGATCGCGGCGAGCGTGTCCTCCAGGAAGCCGCTCTCGTTGAGCGTGTCGGTGTGCAACTGCACCTGGTAGTCCAGCTCGTCCGCCGAGCGCAGGCAGGCGTCGATCGTCGCCGGCATCGCGCCCCAGTCCTCATGGATCTTGAGCCCGAGGCAGCCGGTCTCGAGCTGCTCCCTAAGCGAGCCCGGAATGTGGCTGTTGCCGCGGCCCAGGAAGCCGAAATTCATCGGCCAGGCCTCCGAGGCCTGGATCATCTTGCCGGTGTTGAACGGACCGCCGGAATCGATGCCGACCGTGATCGGGCCGAGCGAGCCGCCCAGCATGGTGGTGATCCCGCTCGCAAGCGCGTGCTCCACCAGCCCGGCAGAATCGAAGTGTACATGCACGTCGATGCCGCCAGCGGTCGCGATCAGGCCCTCGCAGTCCCGCACCGTGGTGCCGGCGCCGACGATCAGCCGCGGGTCGACCCCTTCCATGATCGCCGGATTGCCGGCCTTGCCGACGCCGACGATGCGGCCGTCCTTGATGCCGATGTCGCCTTTCACCACGCCCAGCACGGCGTCGATGACGGTGGCGTTGCAGAGCAGGAAGTCGAGCGCGCCGGCTTCGTTGGTGATCCCGGCCGCAAGCCCCAGCCCGTCGCGCAGCGTCTTGCCGCCGCCATGCAGGCATTCGTCGCCATAGGCCGCGTAGTCCTTCTCGACCACAGCGACCAGCGAGGTGTCGCCGAGCCGGACCCCGTCGCCGACGGTGGGGCCGTAGAGAGCCGCGTAGTCGCGCCGCGCGATGCTGACCATGACCTATCCCTCAAGCGCCGCGGAAGCCGGCCGCGCGGGCCTTTTCGAGCGCGGCCTCGCGGGTGCCCGGCGCCGTCGTGTCGCCGTCCGTCAGCCCGTTCAGGCCGCCGACGAAGCGCTTGCCGCCGAACGCCACGAGCGTGACCTCCTTGCTCTGGCCCGGCTCGAAGCGGACGGCGGTGCCGGCCGGAATGTCGAGCCGCATGCCGAAGGCCTGCGCGCGGTCGAACTCCATCGCCCGGTTGACCTCGAAGAAATGGAAATGCGAGCCGATCTGCACCGGCCGGTCGCCGGTGTTCACGGCGGTCAGCGTCACGCGCGGCCGGCCGGCGTTGAGCTCGATCTCGCCGTCGAGCGGCAGCGACGCGCCGGGCTCCACCGGATCCGGGGCGGAGCCCTCGGCGGGACGGATCGGCTGGTGGACCGTGACGAGCTTGGTTCCGTCCGGAAACACGCACTCGACCTGCAGGATGTCGATCATCGCCGGCACGCCGGGCATCACGTCGGCGCTGGTCAGAACCGTGGCGCCGAAGCCGATGAGATCCGCCACCGAGCGGCCGTCGCGCGCGCCCTCCAGGATCTCGTCGGTGATGAACGCCACCGCCTCGGGGTGGTTGAGCTTCAGCCCGCGCGCGCGGCGCTTTCGGGCGAGCTCGGCCGCCGTGAAGATCGTCAGCCGTTCGAGTTCCGTCGGCGTCAGCAGCATGCGGCTCTCATCGTGTCAGTTCGCGAACAGGCGGAGTTCGCCGCGCGCGTGGCGGATCGCCGCCACGTCGAGCCGGGGCGAGAAGCTTTCGATCCGCGCCGGGGGCGGCGCGGCGGCGAGTTCGGCCACGACGCCCAGCAGGTCGCGCAGCACCGACTGCGCCGCGACCGCGCCGATGATCCCGAGCCGGATCGCGGCGGTGACGAAGCCGGAGGCGGCCATGTAGCCGGAGGCGAGGCTCGCGCCCTGCGCGTCGAGCCCCGCGCCACGCCAGACGATCCCTTGAGTCGCGGCCAGATGACCGTGCGCGGCGCCGGAGCGCACCCGCGCCTGCCACTCGCGCGCGCCCGGCGTGCCGATCCGGACATGGGCGGCGAGCAGGCCTGCGCCGTTCTTGCGGGAGCCGGAGCGGAACGGCTCCGCGAGCGTGGTGGCCTCGATCTCGCGGTCGATCTCGACGACCGCGTCGAGATCGTCGGCGCGCGCGAGCGCCCTCAGCAAAGCGGGGCGGTCGGCCGTCGACCAGCGACGCCGCAGCGCGCCCTCGATCACCCGGCGAAGCGCGTCCGGGTCGAGCGCCGCGCCGCCCGCCGCGAGTCCCTCCAGCCCGTTCGAGAACGCGAAGCCGCCGCTCGGAAAAGCCGCGTCCGCCTGCCAGATCGCGAGCAGCTGGCCGATCATGCGGCGAGATCGTCGCTGACGACCGAGCTTGGGACGGTGCGGCCGGCGAGCAGCGGGTCGAGGCGCGCCAGATAGTCCTCGACCGGGCCTTCAAGCGCGACCAGCAGGTTCTCGCCCTCGAAGCGCACCCGCCAGTGCAGGTTGCCGGCGTGGTAGCCGATCTCGATGGCGTCCGCGATGGAGCGCGGCTGCAGGCGCAGCCAGCGCTCGACCTCGGCCCGCAGCACGATGGCGCGCGCGTCCTCGAGCAGCAGAACCGCGCCGTCGAACAGCTTTTCCTCGCGCGGCAGCGCGATCGCGAGCTCCTCGCCCGACGGCGTCGTGAGGCGCAGCCGGCGCCGCGCCATCTCAGACGCCGGCAAAGTGATCACCTCCACGCGTCCGTGGTGCTCGAGATGATGGAGGCGGTCGTGAATGTGCGGATCGGTGCGTTTGCCGACGACGCCGTCGATGTGCAGCATGGGATGTGTCCGGAGAGTGCCGTCATGCCCGGCGGAGCCGGGTATCCACGACTTTCTGGGATCGACGCGCGCTACGCCGAAGTCGTGGATACCCGCGCGAAGGCGCGGGCATGACGCCCGTTGGTTTGGTTCAGCGGTGCGTGGTGGCGGCGGTCGGCAGGCCCTCGATCGGGCACTCGTCGACGCCGACCGTCGGCCGCGTCATCGCCTCCACCATCTCGCGCGTGCCTTCGGGGTCCGCGATCCAGCGCTTGTAGAAGTCGTAGGGGCAGGCGGCCGCGCCCTTGTCGCCGTCGCCGGAGTTGATCATGCCGGTGTAGCCGCGGTGCAGCAGCTTGAAGAGGTGGTTGTTGGACTGGCCGGTGCGGCGGTGGTCGCGGATCAGCGACATCGAGAGCTGCGCATAGTTCACGCCGTTCTCCTCGGTTCCGCATTCGCCGAGCGTGCGGCCGTCGAAGCCGACGATCGCCGAATGCCCGAAATAGGAGTAGACGCCGTCGAAGCCGGTGGCGTTGGCGACCGCCACATAGGTGTTGTTGGCCCAGGCCATCGCCTTGGCCATGGTGATCTGCTGCTCCTTAGCCGGGTACATGTAGCCCTGGCAGCGCACGATCAGCTCGGCGCCGCGCATCGCGCAGTCGCGCCAGATCTCCGGATAGTTGCCGTCGTCGCAGATGATCAGGCTGATCTTGAGGCCCTTGGGGCCTTCGGAGACATAGGTGCAGTCGCCCGGATACCAGCCCTCGATCGGCACCCAGGGCATGATCTTGCGATACTTCTGAACGATCTCGCCCTGGTCATTCATCAGGATAAGCGTGTTGTACGGCGCCTTGTGAGGGTGCTCCTCGTGGCGCTCGCCGGTCAGCGAGAACACGCCCCAGCACTTCGCCGTGCGGCAGGCGTCGGCGAAGATCTCGGTCTCCTCGCCGGGAATCGCCGAGGCGGTGTCGTACATCTCCTTGGAGTCGTACATGATCCCGTGGGTCGAGTATTCGGGGAAGATCACCAGGTCCATGCCCGGCAGGCCGGCTTTCATGCCGACCACCATGTCGGCGATCTTCTTCGCGTTCTGCAGCACCTCGGCCTTGGTGTGCAGCCGCGGCATCTTGTAGTTCACCACCGCGACGCCGACGGTGTCCTTGCTCGAGCCGATATCGCCGTGGATCATCCTGGTCTCTCCTGTGGCGGCCCCGGGACCGCGGAGGGCGCCGGCCGCTGGCTTGCGGCTGGCGCAAGGCTTCGAAAGGTCAGCCAAAGTCGTGGCGCGTGACGCGCGGCTCCGGCCAGGTTGTGTTCGACTGCGTGGCTCCCCGGACAGCCTTGTACGGGGCAGAAAAACAAAAAAGCCCGCCAATTCCCAAGACGGGAACTGTCGGGCTACATCGCCGCGCCGGATCAACAACCTTGGTGATCTGGCAGAAACGTCGGCCGCTGGTTAGCGGCGGCGTCTAGGCGTCAGCTAAGCATCATCCGGACGGAAGTTCAAGAGCTCGCTCGCGCGGATGATCGCCGTCGCCATCTCCTCCATCGAGACGCGCTTCGCCATCGCCTGCCGGCGGATCGAGCCATAGGCCTCCTCCTCGGAGAGGCCGTGGCTCGACATCAGGATCGTCTTGGCCTTCTGAATCTCCTGGATGCCGGTCAGCTTGCGCTCGAGCTTGCGCACCCGCCGCGTCTGGGCGCGGCGTTCGGTCCACAGGCTGCGCGCGAGCGCGATCTGGGTCAGCAGGCCGAACGGCTTGATGGGGCGCTCCACCACGGCGAGCGCGCCGCTTTCGAGCACCAGCGCCAGCGTCGAAGGATTTTCGTAGCCGACGATCGCGATCACCGTCGGGCTCCTGTCCGAGCGCGACCGAAACAGCTTCTGCAGCGCGTCGCGGTCCTCCTGGTCGACCGAGAGCAGCACGAGATCGGCGGTCTCCGCATAGGCTTCGGGCGCGGGCCATGCGGTCTCGACGAAACAGCCGATGCGCTTCAGATGCTCGACGAGCTGCTGGCCTTCGGCGTCATTGGCGTGGATCACCTGGACGCGGAGCCCGCGAATGTCGCGGAGGATCTGGATGCTCATCGCCCGGCCCGCTCAGGAGGCCGGCGCGTCGACGAAGTCCGCGGACCAGTCGTCGAGGCTCTGCGTGACGCAATAGGGATCGGGCTTCAGCCGCACGCCTGGGTTCCAGATGATCTGGAAGCGGCCCTGCGCGTCGAGCCGCGCGACGCGCGGCCAGACATAGGTGTGGTGGTTGTCGGGGTCGACCCGCACGCGGCCCTGCGGCGCGTCGAACTCGATCTCCGTCACCTCGGCGATGACGCGCTTCGGATCGTCCGCGCCAGCGCGCGCAAGCGCCGCGGCCGCAAGGTGCATCTGGAAATAGGCGGCTTCCGCGGCCGAAGGGATCGGCGCGTCCTCGCCGAAGCGGCGGCGGAAGGCGGCGGTGAAGCGCCGCGCCGCGGGCGCGCCCAGCGTGGCGAAGAAGGTCGCGGCCGAGATGTGGCCTTCCGCGACGCCCGGATGCATCTCGGCGATGTCGGCCTCGGAGGTCGTCAGGCTTGCGATCGGGATCGCGGGCGCGAAGCCGGCGTCCGCATAGGCCTCGTAGAACGGCGCGGTCGCCTGGCCGACGACCGTCGAGAACACCACGTCGGGGCTGGTCTTGCGGATCTTCTTCAGCGCGCGGTCGATGTCCTCCGCGCCGGCGTCGAGCGGGATGTAGAGCTCGTCCACCACCTTGCCGCGGGACTGCACCACGAAGTCGTTCATGATGCGGTTGATCTCGTACGGATAGACATAGTTCGAGCCGACGAACAGCACCCGCTGGCCGTGCTTCGCCAGGATGTATTTGGCGAGCTGGAAGGCGTTCTGATTGGGCGCGGCGCCGGTGTAGATCGTTTGCGGCGAGTACTCGAAGCCCTCGTAGAAGGTCGGGTAGAACAGCGCGCCGCGGAAACCGTCGATCACCGGCAGGATCGCCTTGCGCACGCTCGACATGTAGCAGCCGAACAGCAGCCGGACGCCGTCTGCCTCGATCAGCCGCTCGGCGATCGCGCGGAACTGCCGTGGATTCGAGGCGCCGTCATAATGGACCGGGACGATCTCGCGGCCATGAACGCCGCCCGCGGCGTTGATCTCCTCGATCGCCAGCAGCGTGGCGTTGAGCTGCGCGCGCTCGACATTGGCGGTGACGCCGGTCGTCGAGAACAGCAGTCCGATGCGCCAGGGCTTGGTGGTCACGATCCGCTCCGGAAGAGGGGGCTCGGCGCCGAGGCGAAGATCGCTGCGCTCGGCGCCGGACGAGGCGGCCACACGCTAGCGGGCCGCCGCCGCCGTTCAAGCGGCGGATTGTCCCTGACCGGTCGGGCACAAAAAAAACCCCGGCCGGAGCCGGGGCTTTTTGTGTTCCGATCGTTTGGGCGTCAGCCGTGCGAGCTCGCCTGCGCGTAGCCGCCGGTGGGCAGGAAGGACTGCGTCCTGAGCAGCATCACCGAAGAGCCGGCGAACCGGTCGGTGCGGGCGCCATGCGTCGGATCGGAGCCGAAGCCGCCGACAAGCGCGGCGCTCGGCGCGACCATCAGCGTGGCCACATGGTTCTGGTCCGGATGGATCATCGCCGGCACGCGGTCGACCGGCACCGGGGTGACAGCGGCCCGCAGCGAGGCGGCGTCCATTTGGGCCGTCACCATGCCCTCGGAGCGCAGCGTCGCGCGCCGGCGCTGCGGGGCCGTGGCGGCCGCATAGACCGCGGCGGGCGTCGCATAGGGCGACAGGACGCGGACGTTCGGGTCGGTCGGCGCCGTGGCGGTGACTTCCGTCTGCGGCGCGACCGCCGCGCGGGTCGCCGCAACGCCGCCGTCGTTCGGCGACGCATAAGCAAGCGTCATCTCGCCCTCAGACGAGCTCTTCTTGCCCGTGAACGCCTCCGGCAGACGCGGGAACGTGCTCGCCTCGGCCTGATAGGCGCTCGCGACCTGAGGATTGATCTGACGCGGGCGGCTCTCGCCGGACGGACCCGGCGTCGGCAGGGCGGCGAGCACCGCAACGGCGCTCTCCGTCGTCGGACGCGGCCGCGGGGTCGGGATCGAGGAGGCGAGGGCGAGCGCCGGGCCGGCGGCCTGGACCGCGCCGCGCTGAGACCCCTGCGCGCCCTCGCGCCAGGCCATGTTCGGGCCCTCGTCGGCGGCCGGCAGGTCAGCCGAAGCCAGCTCGTAATTCGGCGCCGGAACCGGGACGGGCTTTGCGCCGACCACCGTCGGCGCCACCGGCGGCAGCGGTATCGAGGCGGTCGCCACCTGGATGTCGCGCCGGGCCGGCGCGATGGGCGGGACCGGAACCGCGGAGGCGACCGCGACTTCCGGGGCGGTCCGAACGAGATCGGCCGGACGCGCCATCGGCATCGGCACGCGGACCGTCGCGACCTTGACCGGGCGAACGGCGGCCTCCTCGTCGTCGGAAGATGACGCGGCGAGCCTGGCGGGCGCAGCCGAAGCGACCGCCGTCGGCGTCGCCTCCGCATCGTCGCCCTCATCGCCGCCGCCGAACAGCCGCGCGAAGAAGCTCTTGCCGCTCGAACCGCTCGAGGCGTAGGCGGAGTCGACCGAGATCGAGCCGCGCGACTTCAGCTCTGCCAGCGCGACCTGATAGCCGGGCAGCGGCCTGCCGTCAGCCGGCAGATGAACCGTCTTGCCGTCCGGAAACAGCTTGACGAGCTGGGTGCGGGTCATGCGCGGCCATGCGCGCACATTGCCGGCGTCGAGATGGACGAAGGGCCGGCCGGAGGTGGGATAGAAGCCGACGCCGCCCGCCTGAAGCCGCATGCCGGCCTCGCGGACGGAGGAGACCGGAACGCCTGTGATGTAGAAGTCCATCGCGCGGCCCAGCATGTGCTGGCTGAATTTCGCGACGCCGCGGCTGTGGGCGCGGAGATAGGCGTTGGTCTCGGGGCTGCGATAGGCCGAGACGATGTTGATCATCGCGCCGTGGCCGACCTGCCGGTGGACCTCCCAGACGATGTCGAACAGCCGCGGCTCCATCCGCGTCTGCTTGTCGTTGCGCCAGTCGCGCAGGAAATAGCTTAGTTTTCTCAGCCCGTCCGCGTCATAGCGGCCGTTGCGCTTGAACGTCACCGTGACCGAGTCGCCACGGTGCGTGTGGTAGAGCGTCAGGCTCCGCGTGTCGCCATTGGCGACGGCGTTCTCGGTCGCTTCCGAGCCCACGAACACCGCCAGGGCGCCGAGGAGGACGGCGCCGGCGCGGCGTGAGAAGAAGCGCCTCCGGGGACGTCGCGACGAATGGTTGTCCAGCAATGATCCGTCCTGACCTAAGAGACCGCCCGATCCCGCCGACGCGACGCGCCGACCGGCCGATTGATCAACAAAGTCTCAGCGGAGGTGGTTAATGGACGGTGACTGACCGCGCAGAAACTACCCCCGAACCCCCCGAACAGTGACTTCGTAGCCTCGCCTTTCGGCAAAAGCCAGCGTGAAATCTACGGGGAGATGCAAAAAGGAGATAGCGTTCTCCTTTTCGCCATATTTGGACGGAGCGTCAGTACCTCGAATCGCCGAACAGACGGGACAGCCAGTTGGACGGATTCGGCCGCGCCTGGGGCGGCGGGACCGCCGCCGCCTGGGCCTGCGCCTGGGCCTCGGGCGCAGGCTTCGGCTTGGCGCGGACGATCTTCGGCAGCGCCGGCGGCGGCGCGACCGGCGGCGGCGAGAGCTGCTCGCCGCGCAGCGCCGCCGCCATGCGTCCGTCGAGTTCGTAAAGGTCCTTGCGCCGGTCAAGCTGGCCGTCGGCGTCGACCCAGGCGGTGAAATAGGTGAGATGCACCGGCACCGGATTGGTCAGCGGCAGGCCGCGCTCCTTGCCGCCGATCATCTTCTTCAGCTTGTCGCCGCTGAGACCCTGCGCGCCGGAGAGCGCGTCGGCGAATTCGAGCGGCTGGTCGACGCGCACGCAGCCATGGCTGAGCGCCCGGTAGTCATTGCCGAACAGCTTGCGGCTCGGCGTGTCGTGCAGATAGACGGCGAACCGGTTCTGGAATTGGAACTTGATGTGGCCGAGCGCATTGCGCTCGCCTGGCGGCTGGCGGATGCGCAGCTTGTGCGCCTTGACGCTCGCCCAGTCGATTTCCCCGGGCGGCACGACGCGGCCCTTGCTGTCGACCACCTCGAAGCCGCGCAGCGAGCCCTGCGAGAGCTCCTTGAGCGCAATCGAGACCGGCACGTTCCAGTACGGGTTGACGACGATGTTGTTGATCGCGCTCGACAGCACCGGCGTCTGATTGGTCGGCTTGCCGATGATGACGCGCGTCTCGTAGACCTCCTGGCCATCCTTGACGACGTGGAGGCGGAACGCCGGCAGGTCGACCAGCACGTGGGTCGCGCCGAGATCGCGCGGCATCCAGCGCCAGCGCTCCATGTTGATCGCGATCAGCTCGGCGTCGTCCTTGCGCTCCGCGCCGGCGTTCAGCGCGCGGATCGTCGCGCGGTTGACGAGGCCGGACGAGCCGATCTTGTGGTCGGTCTGGAAGTTCGCGACCGCCGCCGCCAGCGCGTCGTCATAGCGGTAGTCGTCGTCCGGCCCGGAAAGGCCGAGCCGCGCGCGCAGCGCCGGGACCCGCGGATCCTCGTCGCCGGGGCGCAGCAGCTTGCCGAACGGCACCTCCGGCTTTTCGATCTTCTCGGTCTGAGCCTTGCGGGCTTCCACGAGCAGCTTGCGCAGCGCCTGGAACTGCGGCTGCGGCGGGTTGAAGCCGTCGAGCGTGGCCGTCACGTCCGGGCTGGCGTCGAGCGAGGCGAGCGCGGCTCCGGCGTCGAACGGGTCGGGGCGGCTCGCGATGTTGCGGCTGATGACGTTCGGATCGACCCGCCCGCCCCAGGCTTCGCGCGCGTAGTCGAGGGCTGCGGCCGAGAGCTCGACGTCGGCGCGCGCGATCGCCTGCGGCTCGTCCGAGATGGGCCTGCCGGGCAGCCGGAAGCGCTTCGGGTCGAGCCCGTCATCCGCCGCCGCGGCGATGCGGGCCTTGGCGGCCTCCGCCTTCGGGCTGAACCGTCCGGCGCCGAACCAGAGCGGCGCGCCCTGCCGGGCGTCGTAGAACGCCTTGAGCGCGGCGCGGTCGTCACCGGTGATCTTCAGGCGCGCCGCCGGTCCCTGCTCGGCCAGCAGCGCGGCGATGGCTGCCGGAAGCGGCGCGAGCGCCGGCGCGGCGGTTTCGACGGGCGCGGGAGCCGGGGTCTCGGCTGGCGCGGCGGCGGCAGGCTGCTCCGGCGGCAGCGCCACATTGGCGGCCGGCGCGTCCGAGTCGATCGATCCGGTGGGCTCCGGCGCGGTCAGCGCGTCGAGAGTGGCGGCGGCGTCGGTTTCGGCGCGGCCTGCTCCCGCGCCAAGCGCCGCGACGGCGGCGCCAAGCAGCAGCGCGGCGGCCGATCGCCGGAGCGGCGAGAGCCTATGCGTGTGCGTGATCGCAGTCTCGGTCATAGGCTCAGTCCTTGGATAAGGCCCGACGATGAAGTCAGCCGCCTTCTTATTCAACTACGCGCACGGACACGTTTCGTTCAGGCGACGGCTTCGCCGTCCTTCGTGTCGCGCCCGCCACATTCCTCGTCGAGGCCGAGCTCCTTGATGCGGCGATAGAGCGTCGAGCGCCCGATCCCGAGCCGGCGCGCGACCTCGGTCATCTGCCCGCCGAGATGGCGGATCGCATATCTGATCGCGTCCGCCTCGAGCGCTTCGAGCGGCCGCAGCCGCCCGTCGGTCGCAAACAGCGGCAGCGCGGGCGCGTCTAGCGTGCGCTCGAGCTCGGGCTCGGCGAGGTCGCGGGCGAGCGAAGGGCGAGGCTCCTCGTCGAGCTCCTCCGGCGTCTCGCCCAGCGCCGCCGCGATCTGCGGGAAGTCGACCGGGCGCAGTTCGGTGTCCTCGGCCAGCACCACGGCGCGGAAGATGGCGTTCTCGAGCTCCCGGACGTTGCCGGGCCACGAATAGCGTTCGAGCAGCGCGAGCGCGGAGCCCGCGAAGCCCGAGACGGCGCGGCTCTCCTCGGCGGCGAAGCGCGCCAGGAAGCGGCGGGCGAGATCCCTCAGGTCGGCGCGGCGGGCGCGCAGCGGCGGCACCTTGATGGGGAAGACGCTGAGCCGGTAGTACAGGTCCTCGCGGAACGACCCCTCGCGCACCCGCTGGAACAGATCGCGGTTGGTGGCCGAGATCACCCGCAGATCCACCTTCACGGAGCGCTTCGAGCCGACCGGGTCGACCTCGCCCTCCTGCAGCGCGCGCAGCAGCTTGACCTGCGCGTCGGCCGGCAGCTCGCCGATCTCGTCCAGGAACAGCGTGCCGCCGTCGGCCTCGACGAATTTGCCGACATGCCGCTCGGTCGCGCCCGTGAAGGCGCCGCGCTCATGGCCGAACAGGATCGACTCGACGAGGTTCTGCGGGATCGCGCCGCAATTCACCGCCACGAACGGCTTTCCCGCGCGATCGCCGGCGCCGGCGATCGCGCGGGCGAACAGCTCCTTGCCGACGCCCGATTCGCCCTCGATCAGGACCGGGATCGCGGAGGCGGCGGCGCGCTCGCCGAGCCGGATGGCGTCGGCCATGACGGGGACGCGGGTCGGCAGGTCGCGGAAGGTGAGGGTGCCGGCGGCGCGCTTGCCGATGCGGCGGATCTCGCCTTGCAGCGCGTCGGTCCTCAGCGCGTTGCGGATCGAGACCTGGAGGCGCTCCGGGCCGACCGGCTTGACCACGAAATCGACCGCGCCGGCGCGCATCGCGCCGACCACCGCCTCGATCGAGCCGTTCGCGGTCTGCACGATGGTGGGGACGCTGACGCCGAGTTCGCGCATGCGCGCCATCACGCCGAGTCCGTCGAGCTCCGGCATCGCGAGGTCGAGGAACATCAGGTCATAGGCCGCGCCCGGCGTGGTCAGGGCTTCGATCGCCGCCACCCCGTCCTCGGCCGTCCGCGCCTCATGCCCGAATCTCCGAAGCTGCGCCTCGAGCAGGCGGCGCTGCACCGGATCGTCGTCGACAATGAGGATCACGGCGCTCATTCAGAGCCTTTCGGCCGGCGTTGCGGGAGGTGCGCGAGGCTCCGCCAGCATGATCGGCCGCAGTAAATGGGCGCTTAAGTGGATCGCGCGGATCGCCTCCGGTTGATCGCGCCGGGGCGCGTTGCGATATCTGCCACCGAAACCCGCCCGCCGCCGCGGTCCCGCGCCGGCCAATCATGAGCCGCCCCTTGTCCGACGCCGCCGCCGCTCTCGGGCCCTTGCCCGAATGGAATCTCGCCGATCTCTATTCCGGGCTCGACGCGCCCGAACTCAGCGCCGATCTCGCCCGCGCCGACGCCGACGCGCGCGCCTTCGAGGACAAGTACAAGGGCGCGCTCGCCGGACTCGCCACCTCGGGCGGGCTGATCGAGGCGATCGAGGCCTACGAGGCGCTCGACGATCTCACCGGGCGGATCGCCTCCTTCGCGAGCCTCGTCTATTCGGAGAACACCGCCGACCCGAAGGGCTCGAAGTTCTACGGCGACGTGCAGGAGAAGCTGACCGACGTCTGGTCGCACCTGCTGTTCTTTACGCTCGAGCTGAACCGGCTCGATGACGGCCTGCTCGAACAGGCGATGTCGGAGCCGCGGCTCGCGCGCTACCGTCCGTTCATCGAGGACGTCCGCAAGGAGCGGCCGCACCAGCTCGAGGACCGCGTCGAGCAGCTGTTCCACGAGAAGTCCGTCACCGGCCGCGGCGCCTGGAACCGGCTGTTCGACGACACCATGGCGGCGCTGCGCTTCGAGGTGGACGGCGAGACCCTGACGCTCGAGCCGACGCTCAACCTGCTGCAGGATTCGGACGGCGCGGTGCGCGAGAAGGCCGCCAAGGCGCTCTCCAAGACCTTCACGGCCAATCTCCGCACCTTCACGCTGATCACCAACGTGCTCGCCAAGGACAAGGAAATCTCGGACCGCTGGCGGCATTTCGAGGACGTCGCCGACAGCCGGCACCTAGCCAACCGGGTCGAGCGAGAGGTCGTGGACGCGCTGGTCTCGGCCGTGCAGGCCGCCTATCCGCGCCTGTCGCACCGCTACTACAAGCTCAAGGCCAAGTGGTTCGGCATGGACGCGCTGAACTACTGGGACCGCAACGCGCCGCTGCCGACCGTGCCGAGCCGCGTGATTCCGTGGGACGAGGCGCAGAAGACGGTGCTCGACGCCTATGGCGGCTTCGCGCCGCGGATGGCCGACATCGCCCGCCGTTTCTTCGACGAGCGCTGGATCGACGCGCCGAGCCGGCCCGGCAAGGCGCCGGGCGCCTTTGCGCATCCGACGGTGCCGTCCGCGCATCCTTACGTGCTGCTGAACTATCTCGGCCGCCCGCGCGACGTGATGACGCTCGCGCATGAGCTCGGCCATGGCGTCCACCAGGTGCTGGCGGCCCCCAACGGCGCGCTGATGGCGCCGACGCCGCTGACCCTCGCGGAGACCGCCTCAGTGTTCGGCGAGATGCTGACCTTCCGGGCGCTGCTCAGGCAGACCACCGATCCCGCCCAGCGGAAGGCGATGCTCGCCGGCAAGGTCGAGGACATGCTGAACACGGTGGTGCGCCAGATCGCGTTCTACACGTTCGAGCGCAAGGTCCATGAGGAGCGTCGGAAGGGCGAGCTCACCTCGGAGCGGCTCAACGAGATCTGGATGGAGGTGCAGGCCGAGAGCCTCGGGCCGTCGATCCGTCTGGAAGACGGCTATGAGGTGTTCTGGACCTACATCCCGCACTTCATCCACTCGCCGTTCTACGTCTACGCCTACGCGTTCGGCGACTGCCTCGTGAACTCCCTCTATGCGGTCTACGAGAACGCCGCGGACGGCTTTGCGGAGCGCTATTTCGCGCTGCTCTCGGCCGGCGGGACGAAGCACCATTCCGAGGTGCTGGCGCCCTTCGGGCTGGACGCGCGCGATCCGGCGTTCTGGCAGACCGGGCTCGGCCTGATCGAGCGCATGATCGCCGAACTCGAGGCCATGGAGGACTGAAGACCCTCGTCTGAGGCCCGCGAAAACCTCAAGCGCCGCGCACTGCGGCGCTTGACTGCGTCCTTTCCGCAATTCAGCCTGATTCGTTCACGAAGAATGAACGGGGCATGCGGGGGCAGGCAGCATCGCGGGTTTGTCAGATGATTGATCTTTCTCGCGCGGGCGGAACGCTCGCGCTTGTCGCAACGCTCGCCGCCTCGGGCGGCGCGGGAGCGCAGGACGCCGCGGCTCCGGCCGCCGCCGGACAGGACGTCGAGAAGGAGCAGGCCGTCGCGCTGGTCTCCGGCGGCGTCCAGGCCAAGGCCGACGCCGATCCGTCGTGCCCGCAGATTTCCGTCGAGCCGAAGGCCGGCACGTTCCCGCCGCGCGACGACAGCTTCAAGGCGACGCTGCAGGGGCTGGCGCGCGACTGCGCCAATCTCGGCGCCGAGACCATCCTGAAGGTCGCGGTGATCGGCGAGGGCGAGCGCGATTCCAAGAAGGGCCCGAGCTGGTTCAACGCGCCGCTCAAGGTCTCGGTGCGCGACGCTGAGGGCCGGCCGGTCGAGACCCGCAAGATCAAGCTCAAGGTGACCCTGCCGAACGGGCTGCAGAAGGTCTCGTTCAACCATGTGGAGAGCGACGTCTCGCTGCCGCCGCCTCCGCCCGGCGGCTATCGCGACTGGATGGTCGTGGTCGGGTTCGATCCCGCCGGGCAGTCCGCGAGAAAGGACGTCTCGAAGGCCGTCCGCAAGGCGGCCGTGAAGCGCGCCGTCAGAACCGCCCGCGCCGCCCCGCCGCCGCTACCGCCGGCGCCCGGAGTGGGAACCGCCGGCGCCGCGCCGGTCCCGCCGGTGACCACGCGCGCGACTGCGAGCGGGGAGACCAATTTCTCGCGGCTCGCTCGGGACGCGGCGGAGCGCAAGACCCAGGCGCAGGCCACAACCCAACAGGCTGCTCAGCGCCAGCCGGCGCAGAGGCGGCAGGCGGCGAAGCAGCCGGCGGCCACTCAGCCGGCCGCGCCCGCGCGCCAGCAGGTCGCAGCAAGGCCGACGCCGATCCGCACGGCGGAGTCGAACTGAGGCCTGTCCCGCCGCCCGAACGCGACGCACGAAAAAGCCGCCCGGAGGCGGCTTGATCAGAGGTCGGAGGTGATGAGCCCGGTCAGTTGAGCTTGGTGCGGAGCTCGCTGACGCCGCGGTCGAACAGCTGGTCCGACAGCTCGCCCTTGGCCTGGCTTGCGAGGACCCGCTCGGCTGCGGCGACGGCGGCGTCGGCCGCGGCGGCGCGGACCTCGGCGACCGCCTGGCTCTCGGCGAGCGCGATCTTCTGCTCGGCCGCGCGGGTGCGCCGGGCCACGAAATCCTCCGCCTTCGCCTTGGCGTCGGCGGCGTAGATCTCGGCGTCCTTGCGGGCGTTGGCGACGATCGCCTCAGCCTCGCGTTCGGCCTCCTCACGCTTGCGCTTGTAGTCCGCGAGGAGCCGCTGGGCCTCCTCACGGAGCGCCCGCGCCTCGTCGAGCTCGGCCTTGATCTTGGCCGAGCGCGCGTCCAGCGCCGCGAAGATCTTGCCCGGCGCGCCGACATAGACCAGCACGCCGATGAAGATCACGAAGGAGACGGCGACCCAGAGTTCTGCGCTGCCCATGATGATCTCCGTCAGGCTGCGAGCGAGGCGTCGACCGCCTGCTCGATCTCGGGACGGGCGGGGGCCCTGCCGGTGAGACGCTCCACGATCGCGGAGCCCGCCTCGACGGCGATGCCGCGCACGTTGGAAAGCGCCGCAGCCTTGCTGGCGGCGATCTGGCGATCGGCGTCCGCGAGCTTCGCGTTCAGCTCGCTCTCGAGCTGGCGGCGCTTCTCCTCGGCGTCGCGGGCGATCCGCTCGTGCATCTCGCCGGCTATGCGGCCGGCCTCCGCGCGGGCGGTGGCGAGCGCCTTCTCGTACGATTCGATCGCCGCGTCGGTCTCGCCCTTCAGCCGGTTGGCCTCGGCGAGATCGGACGAAATGCGGTCGGCGCGGCCTTCCAGGATGTTCTGGACCCGCGGCAGCGCCACCGACTTCATCAGCCACAGCAGCAGAGCGAAGAAGATCGCGAGCCACAGCAGCTGACCCGGGAACGTCGCAGTGTTGAACGGCGGGAACGGCGCGCCGTGCCCAGCCTCGTGCTGAACGCTAGGCGCTTCCGTGCCGGCGACGATCTGGGTCGCCTCGTCGTGCGTCTGCTGGGCGAGCACGATCGTGTGGCCGGACTGGCCCACGGTCTCGGTCATCGCGGTCTCCATAGGCCCGCGCGGGGCGACGACCGCCCCGCGTCAAGCGCTTTCAGCTGATCAGACGGCGAACAGCAGGAGAAGCGCGACGAGCAGCGAGAAGATGCCGAGCGCTTCCGTCACCGCGAAGCCGAAGATCAGGCGGGCGAACTGGCCGTCGGCGGCCGACGGGTTGCGCAGCGCGCCCGCGAGATACGCCGCGAAGATCTGGCCGACGCCGACGCCGGCGCCCGCGAGGCCGATGGTCGCGAGACCAGCGCCGATGTACTTGCCCATCTCTTCCATGGAACTGCTCCTTAGGGTCTTGTTCGTGCGGATTGGGGTGAGGGTGGTCCGCCGACCGCCGGCGCGGAGTGCGCTCAGTGGCCGGGGTGAAGGGCGTCGTTGAGGTAGATGCAGGTCAGGATCGTGAAGACGTAGGCCTGCAGGAAAGCGACCAGGAATTCCAGGCCGGTGATCGCGACGGCCATCAGGAGCGGCAGCACGCCGACCGCAAGGCCCGCCGCGCCGAGGCTCGCCGACAGCATCGTCACGAAGCCAGCGAACACCTTCAGCGTGATGTGCCCGGCCAGCATGTTGGCGAACAGACGGACGCTGAGGCTGATCGGGCGAGAGATGAAGGAGATCACTTCGATCATCACGACCAGCGGCAGGATGTAGACCGGGATGCCGTGCGGCACGAACAGCTTCAGGAAGCCGGTTCCGTGCTTCATGAAGCCGTAGATCACGACCGTCAGGATCACCGACATCGCCAGCGCGAAGGTGACGATCAGGTGGCTCGCCACCGTGAAGGTGTACGGGATCAGACCGATCAGGTTCGAGACCAGCACGAACATGAACAGCGAGAACACGTAGGGGAAGAAGCGCATCCCCTCGCGGCCCGCCGTCTGGTGCACCGTCGATGCGACGAATTCGTATGACAGCTCGGCGAGCGACTGGAAGCGCCCCGGCACGAGCGTGCGGGCCGAGGTCGCGAGCAGCAGGAAGCCGGTGATGACCGCGACGGTCAGGCCCATATAGAAGGCGGAATTTGTGAAGGCGAAGGTCCCGTCGCCGACAAGCGGGACGATCTGGAACTGGTGGATCGGATCGGTGTCGCCGGCCATCGTCCCTTTTGCCCTGTCCCGGCGCGAATCCCCTTCGCGCCGCCCTCTCTAGCCCGCCCGCAGGCGGAACGCCTCGTCAGTCAGCGCGCGGTCCGGGGGCGAGCCCCGCCGCGCGCATCACGTTCAGCACCCCGGCGACAAAGCCGAGCAGCAGGAACACGATCAGCCCCCAGGGCGTAGTGCCCAGGAAGTGGTCGAAGCCCCAGCCGATCAGGCCGCCGGCGACAACTCCCGCGACGAACTCCGAACTCAGCCGGAGCGCGTTCGCCAGACCTCCGCCCATGGACCCCATTCGCCCACCGGCTTCCGCCTTCGTCTCGGTCTCGGAACGCTGCTTCAGCTGCTTGCCGAGCCGATCGAGCCGCCCGGACAGGTCGCCTTCGCCTGCGGGATGTGGCCGATCGGGTTTTCCGTCAGAGCTCTGCGTCATTACGCGCTAGCCTCGCCGGACACCCGGAGCGGCCGACCCCCCCGAAAACCGCGCGCACCCTATTTTTTCGGCCCAACCCTGTCAAGGTTCCGCCGCAAAGATGTAACCGGCTGATCTGTAAAAGAAATCAGGTCGTGAGCCGGCGTCCTTCACAGGCCCCAAGTCTATCGCATCGCGAACTACACGGCTTCCGCGAGTTCCGCCGCGGTCTGCAGATCGACGGAGACTAGCTGGCTGACGCCGCGCTCCGCCATGGTGACGCCGAGCAGCCGGTCCATCCGCGCCATGGTGAGCGGATTGTGGGTGACGACCAGGAATCGCGTCGTCGTCGCGCGCGTCATCTCCTCGAGCAGCGCGCAGAAGCGGCCGACATTGGCGTCGTCGAGCGGGGCGTCGACCTCGTCGAGAACGCACACCGGCGCGGGATTCGTCAGGAAGACGGCGAACACCAGCGCAAGCGCGGTCAGCGCCTGTTCGCCGCCCGACAGCAGCGACAGCGTCTGGGGCTTCTTGCCGGGCGGCCGGGCGATGACCTCGAGCCCCGCCTCCAGCGGATCGTCCGATTCGACAAGCTCGAGCCGCGCCTCGCCGCCCTCGAACAGCTTTACGAACAGCTCGCGGAAATGTGCGTCGACCCGTTCGAACGCGGCGAGCAGGCGGCTGCGGCCCTCCTGGTTGAGGGAGCGCACCGCGGCGCGCAGCCGGGCGATCGCCTCGGTCAGGTCCGCGCGCTCGCCTGACAGCGCGCCGTGGCTCGCCTCCGCCTCGGCGAGATCCTCCTCGGCTCGCAGATTGACCGGGCCGAGCCGCTCGCGCGCGGCGGTGGCCCGGACGAGGCGTTCTTCGACGGCCTCGACGCCTTCGCGGGGCGTATCGCCGAGCGTGGCGGCGAGCTCCCGCGGAGTAAGGCCGCGAGCCTCCATGATTCGCGCCGCAGCCGCCGCCTGCTTCTCACGCGCCGCCTCCGAGCGGGCGCCAGCGCGGGCCGTCGCCTCGCGCGCCTCCGACAGCCGGTCGAGCGCCGCGCGCGCCGCGCGGTCGGTCTCGCGATGCGCGGTCTCGGCCGCGGCCAGCGCGTCGCCGGCGGCGCGCGCGCGCGCCTGCGCCTCCTGGAGCGCGGCGCGCAATCTGATCCGCGCTTGTGCGATCTCGTCCGGTCTGTCCTGCAGGGCGTTGCGCTCCGCGGCGCTCTCGGCCTTGCGGGACGCAAGCGCGGCGAGCCGGTCGGCTGCGCCGGCGCGCCGGGCGGTCCAGGACGCGATTTCGGTTTCGAGTTCGGCGCGGCGCGCGGCGCGGCGGCGCTGCTCGGCCGCCTGGGACTCGACGGCGGCCCGCATCCGGGCCGCGTCCCGGCGAGCGTCTTCGACCGCGGTCCGCAGCCCGGAGAGGTCGTCCGCGCCGCCCCCGGCGGGAAGGGCGGCCAGTGCGGCCTCGGCGGCGCGGACGGTCTCGCGCGCCTCCGCGAGCTGTGCGGCGACCCGGCCGGCGGCTTCGTCGACCGCAGAACGACGCGCCGCGACCTTTCCGGCCGCGCGCTCGGCGGCGGCGTGCGCCTCCCGGGCCGCCTCGGAGGCGAGGCGAGCGGCCTTGGCGGCGTCGCGGGCGGAGCGTTCGAAATCCGCCGCCATGCCGGCCCGGCGGCGCGCCTCGTCGGCCTCGGCCCGCAGCCGCTCGGCCTCGGCGCGCGCGGCTTCTGCAATGCGCTCGACCTCCCCGAGGCGGTTCTTCTCCTGCAGCCGGCGCGCGGCTGGCGTCGGCGCCTCGGCGGCGAGCGTCAGCCCGTCCCAGCGCCACAGATCGCCCTCGCGGCTGACGAGCCGCTGGCCCGGCGCGAGCCGGGCCTGGAGCCGGGCGCCGTCGGCGCGCGCCACGATGCCGATTTGCGCCAGCCCGCGGGCGAGCTCCGCCGGCGCCGCGACATGGCCGGCGAGCGGCTCGACCTCATCGGGCAAGGTCGGGTCGCCCTCGTGGGAAACGACGCGCCAGCGCGCCGGGGCGGACGGCTCCACGGAGGCTTCCAGATCGTCGCCGAGCGCCGCGCCGAGCGCGGTTTCGTAGCCGGGCGAGACCGTCAGAAGGTCGACCACGGGCGGAAAGGCCCGCGCCGAATCGATCGTGAGCAGCTTGCGCAGCGTGCGGGCCTCGGTCTGCGCGCGATCGGCGCGGCCGGCCGCCTGCGCCGCCGGTCCACGGGCCGCGCTTTCCTGCGCGCGCGCCGCGGCATGGGCCGCCTCAGCGGCCTCGACGGATTTTTCCGCCTCCGCCATCCGGGCCTTCGCGGCTTCGGCGCGGGCGGCGAGCTCGCCGACGTCGCCGTCGCGCCCCGCCTCGGCCGCGAGACGCTGCTTCTCCTGATCGAGCTGGTCCGCCTCCCGCGAGAGGTTCGCGGCGCGCCTCTCGGCTTCGTCGCGCCGGCGCTCGGCGTCCCGGCGCTCGGCGGCGCGTCTCGCCGCCGCCTCCGTCGCCGCCGCCAGCGCGGCCTCGGCTTCAGCGGTCGCGCGGTCCGCCTGCGCCAGCTTCTCGCGGGCCTCGGCGCCGTCGGTCTCCGGATCGACCGTCCCGAGCTCCGCAAGCGCGCGCTCCGCACGGTCGAGCGAGCCGGCGGCGTCGGCGGCGAGCGCTTCCTCGCGGGCGAGATCGCCCTCGATCTGGGTCAGCCGCGCGGCGAGTTCGGCGAGACGCTGCCGGGCGCGGGCTTCCTCGCCCTCGAGCTGGCCGGCCTCCTGGGTCAGGCGGCGCAGCGCGGCGTCCGCCTCCGCCGCAGCGGTTCGCGCCGGCGCGAGCGCGTGCGCCGCCACGCCCTCGGCGCGGGCAGCCTCGCCCTGGGCGCGCATCGCCTGCGCCACGACGGCCGCCGCGGCGCCCTCGGCGGCCTCCGCCTCGGCCACGCCGGCCGCCGCCTGCTCGTGCCGGAGCAGCAGCGCCGTCGCCTCGGCGGCGCGGATCTCCTCCGTGAGCTGGCGGTAACGCTGAGCGCCGCGCGCCTGACGCCGCAGCGTCTCGGCGCGCGAGGACAGCTGGCCAAGCACGTCCTCGACGCGGGCGAGATTCTGCTCGGCGGCCTCGAGCCGGCCCTCGGCTTCGCGACGGCGGGCGTGCAGACCCGAAACCCCGGCGGCTTCCTCCAGTATGCGCCGGCGCTGGTCGGGCCGGGCGTTGATGATCTCGCCGACGCGGCCTTGTCCGACCAGCGCGGGCGAGCGCGCGCCGGAGGAGGCGTCGGCGAACAGCAGCTGCACGTCGCGGGCGCGCGCCTCGCGGCCGTTGATTCGATAGGTGGAGCCGAGCCCACGGGAGATCTTGCGGCTGACCTCGATCTCGGCCGCTTGGTTGAACGGCTCCGGCGCGAGCCGAGCGGAATTGTCGAGGGTGAGGATGACCTCGGCGTGGTTGCGCGCCGGCCGGCCGCCGCTGCCGGCGAAGATCACGTCTTCCATGCCGGAGCCGCGCAGCGACTTGAACGAGCTCTCGCCCATCACCCAGCGCAGCGCTTCGAGCAGGTTGGACTTGCCGCAGCCATTGGGGCCGACGACGCCGGTCAGCCCCGGCTCGATCGGCGCGTCGGTCGCGTCCACAAAGGTCTTGAAGCCTGCGAGGCGCAGCCGCGTGAAGTTCATGGCAGGCGGCCCGCGGAGGCTCGGGCGCCGCGCGCGTCAGTCCCGACGCGCGCGTCCGTCAGCCGGGCGCGATCAGGCCTTTTCGAGCAGCGGCTGCAGGATCTTCTCGAGGTCGGCAAATTCGAGCGCCCCGCGATAGGCCTTGCCGTTGATGAAGAAGGTCGGGGTCGAGTTGATCCCGAACTTCTCGGCGCCGCGTTGGCGGACCGCATTCACACCGTCGAGCAGCTCCTGATTCGTCAAGCACGCCTTAAAGCTGTCCTGTGTGAAACCGATCTGCTTGGCGAGGTTCTGCAGACCCTCGACGGGCTTGTCCGCATAGGCCCACTTCGCCTGTTCGCGGAACAGCAGATCGACCACCGAGAAGAATTTGTCGTCGCCAGCGCAGCGGGCGAGCATGAAGCCGGCGGCTGCGAGCGGATCGAGCGGGAATTCGCGCAGGATGAAGCGCACCTTGCCCGTGTCGATGTATTTCTCCTTGAGCTTCGGATAGGTCGTCGCTGCGAAATGCGCGCAGTGGCCGCAGGTCATCGAGGCGTATTCGATGATGGTGACCGGCGCGTCCGCCTTGCCTTCCGCCTTGTCGCCGAGCGGACCCGCGACCGCGAGCTCCTGCGGATCGGGCTCCTGGGCGGCGGCCGGCGCGACGAAGCCGAAGCGCGGCGCGAGCGACAGCGCCGCGAAGCCGGCGGCCGCATAGGCGGCGGTCTCGAGAAGGCGGCGGCGGGTCAGCATCACGAGGCGCATCCTTTGCGAGCCACTTGGCGTGGTCTGAGCGATGCCGCGCAAGGTCGCGGCAAGTTCGCTTATTCGCAAGGAGAATGTGGCGCCAGCAAGAATGCGCGGCTCCGCGCGGCTAGCGCGCACGCGTGCGTGATTTGGCGAGCGCCGCCATCCCGAGCCGGTCGAGCGCGGCGGCGAGCTCCGCCTCCTCGACCCGCGCCGTGGCGGAGCGGACCCGTGCGGTCTCCGCCTCGGTCGCGGGGGGCGGCGGCGCGGGCGGCCTGTGCGGCGCGCGCGCCGCGGGGCCGGATCCCTGCCGAAGCTTGACCGAGCCGACGCAGGCCCAGCCGAGATGGGCGTTGACCCGCTCCTGTATCTCCGGAACGCGGTGCTGGATTTCGAGCGCGAAGGCGCCCTCGACCCTCAGATGCAGGGTCGACTGCCCCGGGGGCGCGTCTGGCCCTTGCGGTCGTGGCGCGGCGAGCTTCAGCGGCGTCGCGCGGGCCGCGATCTCGGGCCCAACGATGGTCGCCCAGCGCGCCATGATCTCCGCGCCCGCAAAACCCTGCTTGGCGGCCGCGGGCCCGAGCGCCTGCGGCAGCAGGTCGGCGAGCAGCTTGGCGCGGGACGGCTTGAGCATGACGCAGCGGCGCTCGATAAGCTTATCGCGCGCCGACCTCCGGCCGCGTCGTTTCCGAGTTTACAGTTTGGCCGTCGCCGCAGAAACCCGTCCCGATCCCGCCGCGCTGCTCGCCTGGTATGACCGCCACCGCCGGCGGCTGCCATGGCGCGCGGAACCGGACGAGCGGGCGGATCCGTACCGCGTGTGGCTGTCGGAGATCATGCTCCAGCAAACCACGGTGACGGCCGCGGGACCGTACTTCCTGCGTTTCCTCGACCGCTTCCCCGACGTCGGCGCGCTCGCCGCGGCGTCGCTCGACGATGTGCTGCGGCTCTGGGCCGGGCTCGGCTACTACTCCCGCGCCAGAAATCTGCACGCCTGCGCGCAGGCCGTCATGGCGCGGCATGGCGGGCGGTTCCCTGCCTCCGAGGCCGAGCTGCTCGCGCTGCCGGGCGTCGGGCCCTACACGGCGGCCGCGATTGCGGCGATCGCCTTCGACCTGCCGGCGGCGGTGGTCGACGGCAATGTCGAGCGGGTGGTCACGCGGCTGTTCGCGCTCGAGACGCCGCTGCCGGCGGCGAAGCCCGAGATCAGGCGGCTGACGGGTCTGCTGGCGCCCGCGACGCGTCCCGGCGACTTCGCGCAGGCCATGATGGATCTCGGCGCCGCCATCTGCACGCCGCGCCGGCCGGCCTGCGCGCTGTGTCCCTGGCGCGAGCCTTGCGCCGCGCGGCGCGCAGGAACCCAGGAGACGTTTCCGCGCAAGGCTCCGAAGGCGGAGCGGCCGACCCGCCGCGGCGTCGTCTTCTGGGTGGAGCGGCCGGACGGCGCCGCGCTGCTGCGCAGCCGCCCGCCAAAGGGCCTGCTCGGCGGCATGACCGAGGCGCCGACCGGCCGGTGGGCCGCCGACGTCGACCTTTCGCTGCCCGTCGATGCACTCGCGGCCGAGGCGCCGCTCGCCGCGCAATGGCGCAGAACGCCCGGCCTCGTCACCCACGTCTTTACCCATTTCGCGCTGGAGCTCGCGGTGCTGGCCGCCCGGGTGCCGGCCGGCACGCCGGCGCCGGCGGGAGCGCGCTGGGTGGCTGCCGCGGAGCTCGCCGGCGAGGCGCTGCCGTCGGTGTTCCGCAAGGTGGCGGCGCATGCCGGCGCGGGCCGCGGAGGCGGCGCGTGACCGAACAGGTCTTCCGGCGCGGCCGCGCGGACGTTTCGCGCGCCCGCACGGCGGTCACGGCCGTGTTCTTCGTCACCGGCGCGGGGCTTGGCGTCTGGGCCGCCTACATCCCGCTGCTCAAGGCCGGGCTCGCGCTGAACGACGCCGAGCTCGGGCTGGTGCTGCTCGGCATGGGGCTCGGCGCCATCGCCTCGATGCCGCTCGCGGGCTTCCTGGCGCACCGCTACGGGCCGACCCGCGTCACCGCCTTGGCGGGGCCGGTCTACGCCGCGACGCTCGCGCTGCCGCCCTTCGCGCCGTCACAGCCGTCGCTCGCCGCCTGCGCCTTTCTGATCGGGCTGTCGATCGGGGTCTGCGACATCGCCATGAACGCCCATGCGGGCGCAGTCGAGCGCGCCTTCGGACGGCCGATCATGTCGTCGATCCACGCCTTCTTCAGCATCGGCGGCCTTTGCGGCGGCGCGGCCGCCGCGGGGCTGATCTGGCTTGGCGTCGGCGCCGCGCCCGGCATGCCGCTTGCGGCGCTGATGCTGGCGGCGGTCGCCTTGATCGCGGCTTTCGGCCTCGCGCTGCCCGAGCCGGAGGCGTTCGGCGAGGGTCCGGCCTTCCGGCTGCCCAACGCGGCCGTGATCGGGCTCGGCGCGCTGGCGCTCTGCTCCTTCATCTGCGAGGGCGCGATGATGGAGTGGAGCGCGGTGTTCCTGCGCGACGCCGCAGGCGCGCCGCTCGCGATCGCGGCGAGCGGCTACGCGGCGTTTTCCGCCGCCATGACCCTCGGCCGGCTGTTCGGCGACCGGATCCTGGAACGCCTCGGGGCCGCCCTCACGGTGGGGATCTCGGGCGCGATCGCCGCGCTCGCGCTGCTGCTCGTGGTCGCGGCGCCGAACGCCTGGGTCGCCTATGCGGGCCTCGCGCTCGCGGGCCTCGGCTTCGCCAATGTGGTGCCGGCGCTGTTTTCCGCCGCCGGCCGCGTGCCGGGGGTCGCGCCGGCCGCGGCTTTGTCGATGATCGCGACCGTCGGCTACGCCGGCGGCCTCGCGGGCCCGCCGGCGATCGGCTTCGTGTCGCACGCCTTCGGGCTGCGCGCCGGCTTCCTCATCCTGGTCGCCGCCGCAGCGATCGTCGCGCTCGGCGCGCGACCGGCGCTCAGCCCGCCAGCCGGTCCTCGGCGCGGATGACCTCGCGATAGGCGTCGATCGGCGTCAGCCGGCCGGCTTCCGCGACATGCCAGAAGGTCCAGCCGTTGCAGGCCTCGCGGCCCTGCGCGACCGCGCCGATGCGGTGGATCGAGCCGATCACCGAGCCGAGCGCGATCGTGCCGTCGGCGCGCACCACCGCCTCATGGCGGCCACGCTCGTCGACCAGCCGGGCGCCGGGCGCGACCAGGCCGCGCTCGACCACGGTCGCGAAGGCGACCCGCGCGGCGTCGCGCTTCGCCGGGGCGGCGGTCAGCGCCTCCTCGGCTTCCGGCGTCACGCCGGCGATCCGCGCCTCGGCGGCGGCGGCGTAATCGCGGTCGCGCTCGACGCCGATGAAGTGGCGGCCGAGCCGCCGCGCCACCGCGCCGGTCGTGCCGGAGCCGAAGAACGGGTCGAGCACCACGTCGCCCGGTTTCGTGGCCGACAGCAGCACACGGGCGAGCAGCGCCTCGGGCTTCTGGGTGGGATGGACCTTGCGGCCGTCCTCTCCCTTCAGCCGCTCGGCGCCCGAGCAGATCGGGATCAGCCAGTCGGAGCGCGGCTGCAGATCCTCATTGCCGGCTTTCAGCGCCTCGTAGTTGAAGGTGTAGCCCTTGGCGTCCGCGCCGCGCGCCGCCCAGATCAGCGTCTCGTGCGCATTGGTGAAGCGCCGGCCGCGGAAGTTCGGCATCGGGTTCGCCTTGCGCCACACCACGTCGTTCAGGATCCAGTAGCCGAGGTCCTGCAGCGCCGAGCCGACGCGGAAGATGTTGTGGTAGCTGCCGATCACCCACAGCGTGCCGGACGGCTTCAGCACACGCCGGACCGCAAGCAGCCAGGCCCGCGTGAAGGCGTCATAGGCCGAAAAGCTCTCGAACCGGTCCCAAGAGTCGGTGACGGCGTCGACCAGGCTGTCGTCGGGGCGGTGAAGCGCGCCCTGCAGCTGCAGATTATAGGGCGGATCGGCGAACACCATGTCGACCGAGCTGGCGGGCAGCTTCTCGAGCTCGGCGACGCAGTCGCCGATCAGGATCGTGTCGAGGGGGAGGGCGGAGCCCTCGGGCCGCTCGGCGCGGGCTGCGCCGGTACGCTGGAACGCCATGAATCACCCGCCTGGGTTACGCTACTGACAGGCGGGATTCTCGGTTCGGTAACGTAAAGCCGGGGTTCAGAAACGCGGTGAACGAACCCTTAAGCCGCAAGCAGCGCCGCGATCGGCGCGAAGCCGCGGCGGTGATGCGCGCAGGGGCCGTGCGCGCTCAACGCGGCGATGTGCTCGGGCGTGCTATAGCCCATGTGACGCTCGAAGCCGTAGACCGGGAAGCACTCGCCGAGCCGGCGCATCATCCGGTCGCGCACCACCTTGGCGACGATCGAGGCGGCGGCGATCGACTGCACCAGCGCGTCGCCGCCGATCACCGGCTCGGCCGCGCAGGCGAGCCCCGGCGGCGCGTCGCGGCCGTCGATCAGCGCGAGGTCCGGCCGCACCGAAAGGCTCGCGACCGCCCGTGACATCGCCCACAGGGTCGCGCCGCGGATGTTGAGCCGCTCGATCCGATCGGTCGAGGCGGCCGTGAAGGCGACTTCCGCGGTAGCCATGATCTCGACGAACAGCTCTTCGCGGCGCTCCGCGTTGAGCATCTTGGAATCCGCGAGCCCGGCGGGGATCTTCTTCGGGTTCAGCACCACGGCGGCCGCTACCACGGGGCCCGCGAGCGGGCCGCGCCCGGCCTCGTCGACGCCCGCGACCAGCCGCGCGCCCGCTTTCATGGCCGCCCGCTCCCGCCGGAACGAGGCGATGATTTTCGGCGCAGGTCCGGACGTGGCGGGCTTGGCGGGCATGCGGTCTCGAAGCAGAGGATCAGCCCGCTGATCATCCCTGATTCGGCGGCGTCCGTCTGCCTCGCCGGCGCCGCCTGACGCGGCGGCTCACCTCGGCAGGCGCGCGCGCCCGTCCGCGCCAAGCGGGAATGACGGGTTATGCGCGATCTCCCACAGGTGGCCGTCCGGGTCCGCCACATAGCCCACATAGCCGCCCCACGGCGTCTTCTCGGCCGGCTTCACCAGCCCGCCGCCTGCGGCGACCATGCGCACGATCGCCTTGTCGACCTCGGCCGAAGAGCCAAGATTCCAGGCGAGCGTCTGGGCCCCGGGGCCCCGGCCGGCCAGATCGAGACCGGCGTCCGCCGCGAGCGCGTCGCGACCGTAGAGCGACAGGATCGCGCCGCCGGCCTCGAAAAACGAGACCTCGTCTGTGCTGGCCGGCGACCGCTGGAGCCCGAGCGCCTCATAGAACGATGTCGAGCGTCCGAGATCCTCGACGCCGAGAGTGACAAGAGACAGACGCAACGGCCCCGGCATGACTGACCTTTCGACGGACATGGACGCCGAGTAACGCCGCTCATCATGGCGAAATTGCTGAGAGACCGCGGACATCTCAGAAGAGCGACAGCTGCGCGCCGCTTCCTGCAGCGCGCTCGCGCTCCGGCGGCGTGAACAGATCGGTCCTCAGCTTGTGATGCCGGCGGTCAAGCCCGAGCCGCCGAGCCGCCATCTCGAAGCGACGCCCGATTGTCCAGGCCACGACGCCTTCGCCTTTCTGGCGCTTGCCCCACTCGGCGTCATAGAGCTTTCCGCCGCGCGTCTCGCGCACCAGCGAGAGGATGCGGCGCATCTTGGCCGGGTGGCGCTCCAGCAGCCACTCGGAGAACAGCTCCTTGATCTCGTGCGGCAGCCTGAGCAGCACGTAGCCGGCCTCCTCGGCGCCGGCCGCCGCGGCGGATTCCAGCAGCCGGTCGATCTCGTGGTCGTTGAGCGCCGGGATGATCGGCGCCGTCAGCACCGCGACCGGCACGCCGGCCTCCTTCAGCGCCGCGATGGTGGCGAGCCGCCGCGAGGGCGAGGCCGCGCGCGGCTCCATCTGGCGGGCGAGCGTGGCGTCGAGCGTCGTCAGCGAGATCGCCACCTTGGCCAGCCCCTGCGCGGCCATGCGGGAGAGGATGTCGAGGTCGCGCAGCACGAGCGCCGATTTGGTGACGATGCCCACCGGGTGGCGGGTCTCCTCCAGCACCTCGAGGATCTTGCGCGTCAGCCGGTAGGTCTTCTCGATCGGCTGGTAGGGATCGGTGTTGGTCCCGAGCGCCATGGTGCGCGGCTTGTAGGACGGCGCCGCCAGCTCGCGGCGCAGAAGCTCCGCCACGTTCGGCTTCGCGGTCAGCTTGGTTTCGAAGTCGAGGCCGGGCGACAGCCCCAGATAGGCGTGGCTCGGCCGCGCGAAGCAGTAGATGCAGCCATGCTCGCAGCCCCGATAGGCGTTGATCGAGCGGTCGAAGCCGATGTCGGGGGAGTTGTTGCGGGTGATGGCGGTGCGCGCCGTCTCGAGCGCGACCTCGGTCCGGAACGGCGGCAGGTCGCCTGCGCTGTCCCAGCCGTCATCCTCCTCGACGCGCTCCAGGGGCTCGAACCGGCCGCTCGCATTGCTGGCGGCGCCGCGGCCGCGCCGCCGACGCTCATCGTTCGCGACGGGCTCAACGAAGGAGGAAAGGCGGAGAGCGGGCTGTGCCATACCGCGACAGTAATCGCGGTCTGCGAACAAATCAAGAACAGCAGGCGCATTTCCTGCGTGGTGATGCGCAGAGGCCATGAATCTCACCGGACATGAGCCCTCTGGCATGCTAGAGACAGATCTCATGCTGAGCGTGGTGATCCCGACCTGTAATCACGAGCGCGCGCTCGTCCCGACCCTCTCGACGCTGGTTCCGGGGGCGGCGGACGGCGTGGTGCGCGACGTGACGATCGTCGACGGCGGCTCCACGGACGCGACGCCTGAGGTCGCCGATTTGGCGGGATGCCATCTCGTGCGCGGCGGCGGAAAGCGGGGCGACCGGCTGGACGAGGCGGCGCGCGCCGCCAAAGGCCCATGGCTGCTGTTCCTCGAGCCCGGCGTGGCGCTCGACGAGGGCTGGCAGCGCGAGGTGCGCGCGCTGATCGACGCGCTTGAGCGTCAGGGCGAGGCCGACCGGCGCGCGGCGGTTTTCCGCTACGGCCTCGACGGCTTTGGCGGCAGGGTTCGGCTGGCGGAGTTTCTCGCCGACGTCGCAGGTCTCCTCACCGGCCTGCCGCGCGCCGAGCAGGGGCTGCTGATCCACAAGCGGTTTTACGAGAGGCTCGGCGGGTATCGTCCGCTGCCCGTGATGGAAGACGCCGATCTGATCCGTCGCATCGGCCGGCGGCGGATCGTGGCGCTTCGCGCCCGGGCGCTCGCGCCGGCGAGCCGGTCCGAGGCCGCATCGCGCGGCGGCGTGCGGGCGGCGCTGACGGCCGGGCTGCTGATGCTGCGCGTGCCACCCCATCTGGTGGCGAGACTTTATGGCTGAGAGCCCAGTCTGGGCTCTCCTGAACTGCCGTTTTGGAGCCCGTCGGGTTCGGAAAGCGGCGCAAGGTTGCTTTTCCGGCTCAAACGCCTAAATAAGCGGCCGCTCAAGTGAAATAGTCAGCGCCTTCGCGTCCGGCCGCGTGGTCGGGCGTCCGGCGTCGTTTCCGCTATCGAATCCTAACGATTGGAGATGTTTTGCTAGTCGTCGTTCGAGAAAACAACGTTGATCAGGCGCTCCGGGCCCTGAAGAGGAAGCTCCAGCGCGAAGGCGTCTTCCGCGAGATGCGCCGCCGGCGCGCTTACGAGAAGCCGTCAGAGCGGAAGAATCGCGAGAAGGGCGAGGCTGTTCGGCGCGCGCGCAAGGCGGCCCGCAAGCAGGCCCAGCGCGAAGGCCTGCTGCCCATGCCGAAGAAGAAGCCGATTCCTGCGCGTCCGGGCCGTCCCGCGGCCCCCGGGACCGGCACGGCCGGCTGAGCTTCAACCGGCGAGAAGCTGCGCGATCCGCTCGCGCGCTTCTTCCGGGAAGACGACCTCGAGCTGATGCGGATCTCCGACGCGCCACCAGCGCGCCGCGTCCCTGAGAACCGACAGGTAGAGCCGCAGATCCTCCTCGGGCAGCCTCGGAAGGGCGTCATGCACGAGGACGATCGTGCCGTCGCTCATCCAGCTGAAGTCGCACAGCGCGTCGAACAGCGCGTCCCAGTCGAGCCCCGGATCGTCGGGCAGCCAGAGCTCGCTCCGGAAGGCTGCGAACAGTTCGTCCTTGCGGACCAGGTCTGAAGGCACGCGCCAGTAGAACGACTTGCCGTTGATCCGGCCGGTGAGATCGCGGGCGTATCTGAAGCCTTGCGCCGAACTGCCCACCGCTTGCTCTCCGTCAGGGCGCGCCGCGCAGCTTGCCGCGCTTCAGGTGCTCATCGAGCCGCGGCAGGATTTCGACGAAGTTGCAGGGCTTGTGGCGATAGTCGAGCTGCGCCTTGAGCACGCCGTCCCAGGCGTCGCGGCAGGCCCCGGTCGAACCCGGCAGCACGAACACGAAGGTCTTGCCCGCAACGCCTGCAGTCGCGCGCGACTGCAGGGTGGAGGTGCCGATCGTGCCCGTGGAGTAGGCGTGGAACAGGTTCGAGAAGCCGTCCATGCGCTTTTCGAACATCGGCTCGAGCGCGTCCGGGCTGACGTCGCGGCCGGTGAAGCCGGTGCCGCCGGTCGTCAGCACCACGTCGGTCGCAGGGTCCGCCACATAGAAGCCGACGGCCGAGCGCAGCGCCTCGCGGTCGTCGCGCACGATGCTCCGGCCCGAGACCCTGTGGCCGGCCTCCTCGATCCGCGCGGCGAGCGTGTCGCCGGACCGGTCTTCGGCCGCGCTTCGTGTGTCCGACACCGTCACGATCGCAATTCCGAGCGGAACGAACGGGCGGCTTTCGTCAATCCGCGACACGGCGTTTTCCTCCCGCCCGAGCGGCGCTATGATACCGCATCGTCGCGAACCTGCGCGCGCTCGCGGCTCTGGTGACCTCGGCCGCGCGGCTTGTGGCGCGCAGCCGGACGACCATGTTTCACAAACCGCCGCCACGAGCCAGAGCCGCATGACCGCCACTGCATCTCCGACCTCGGCGCGCGGTCGGCCGGATCTCGCCGCCTGATGGGCGCGCGAGCCGCGAAGGCGGTCGACTGGGCGTCGCGCGGCAGCCGCCTCGCGCTCGCGACGTCCCTCGTGGCGGCCGCGGTCGGCGCCGCGTCGAACTTCGGCTTCACGGTCCCGCTCGAAGTGGCGATCCAGCGCGGCCTCGGCGAACTCGCGACCCCGGAGGCGCTCGACGCCAAGGCGCGCGCGGCCCTCGACGCCGAGGACATCCCGCTCGCGCGCGGCTTCGCCGATCTCGGCGCCGAACTCGGTCGGCCGCTGCCGCCCGCGACGCTCGCGCGGCTCGAAGCCGCTGAGGCCCCGGGCGCGACCGCCTGGCGGAACGCACGCGGCTTTGCGCGCGGTTTTGCGACCGGCGACGCGGCCGGTTCGGCGGCGCTCGCCGGCGCGCTCGCGGCGGACCTCACGGTGGTGGGCGACGTCCGCGACCTCGCCCGCGAAGGCGGCAAGCTCGCCCGCGGCGAGGACCACAGCGACCTGATCCTGGGGCTTGCGGCGGCGGGCGTCGCGGTGACGGCTGCGAGCTACGCAACCTTCGGGGCGGCCGCGCCGGCGCGCTTCGGCCTCTCGGTCCTCAAGGCGGCCCGCCGCGCCGGCACGATGACGGCGGAGTTCGCCGCCGATCTCGGCCGCCGGCTGGCGAAGGCCGGCGAGGCCGGCGCCGGCGCTGCGGTTCGCCGCACGGGCGCCATCGAGGCGCGCGGCGGCGCGGCGGCCGCGGAAGCCGCCGGCGGCTCGGCGGCGCTCAGGACGCTTTCCGGCGCGGCCACGGAGCTCAAGGCCGTCGGCGGCGCGGTCGGGGCGGGCGAGACGGTGCGGCTGATGAAATACGTCCGCAACGTCGACGAGCTGCCGGAGCTCCGCCGCTTCGCCACCCGGTTCGGCGCCAAGAGCCGGGCGGTGGCCGAACTCACCGGCAGAGCGAGCCTGCGCGTGTTCCGCACCTCGATCCGGGTCGGCGAGATGCTGCTGCGGCATCTCTGGGGCGCGCTGATGTGGTTCGGCGGCCTGGTCCTGGGCTCGCTCTCCAAGCTGCTCTGGCGCGGCCTGCGGTTCGCCGCCGCGCGGATCTAGTCCGGCGCCGGATAGGCGCTGCGATCCTCTACGCAGGCGGGCGCGCCGACATAGCGGCCCTGCGCCGGCACGGCGACCGCCCGGAAGCGCTCGGCGAGCGCGTGCAGCGCGGCCCGCATGTGCGGCCCGGCCATGGCTTCGCCGTGCCCGGTCAGGGCGATCTCCGGCTCGAGCGCCGCGAGCCGCCGCACCGAGGCCTCCGCCTCATCCCAGTCGACGGTGAAGTACATCGGCGGCCCGTGCATCTCGGGCTCCTGGGTGAGCGCCGCATAGGCGCTCTCCTGCCGCGTCGTCACGAAGGCGTCGCCGGCGATCAGGAGGCGATCGCGCTCGCGCCACAGCGAAACATGGCCGACGCTGTGGCCGGGCGTCGCGATCCAGCGCCAGCCCGGCAGGTGCGGCACGCCGCCATCGGGCGGCAGCGCCCGCAGCCGCGCGCCGACATTCACCGGATCGCGCGGATAGAACCGCGACAACGCCGCCATCGCGCCGCCGCCGACAGAGGGGTCGCCGGGCGGGTAGGCGGCTGAGCTGTCCAGATAGGGATGCTCCAGCGGATGCGCATAGACCGGCGCGTCCCACTCCTCGGCCAGCGTCTCGAGCGCGCCGACATGGTCGAAATGGCCATGCGTCAGCACGATCGCGGCGGGCCTGGAGCCGGCGCCGAAGCGCTCCTCGGCCGCCGCCCGGATGAAGCCAGCCGACGCCGTCAGCCCGGCGTCGACCAGCACCCATTCGCGGTCGGCCGCGCCCGGCAAGCCGATGAACGCCACATTGACGATGGCGAGCCGCCGATAGGCGACGTCGGGCGCGACCTCGTGGGTCTTGTCGCCGCGTTCAGCGTCCCGGTCGGGATCGAACGCACGGTCGTCGTCGCTCAGGGGTATCTGCTGCGCCATGCGGGGCTCCGGAACGCGCGGACGGGCTGCCTTGTCCGCACCTTCCGAACCATCGCCGGCCCGCGATGTTCCGTTCCGGCTACAGGCTGCGGGCCGCGAACGTGTTGCACTGTTTCGGATCGCCGGCCTCGAGCCCCGTGCGGAACCACTTCACCCGCTGGGCGGACGAGCCGTGCGTAAAGCTGTCCGGCACGACCTCGCCGCCGGAGCGGCGCTGCAGCGTGTCGTCGCCGATCTGGCTTGCGGCCTTCAGCGCGCCCTCGACGTCGCCCTGCTCGAGCACGTGGTATTTCTTGTCGGCCCAATAGGCCCAAACCCCGGCGAAGCAGTCGGCCTGCAGCTCGATCCGGACCGAGATGGCGTTCGACTCCTCCTGCGAGCCGGCCCGTTCGCGCGCGCTGTTGGCCTTCGCCAGAATGCCGAGTTCGTCCTGCACGTGGTGCCCGATCTCGTGCGCGATCACATAGGCCCGGGCGAAGTCGCCGGGCGCGCGGAACTGGCGCGACAGCTCGTCGAAGAACTCCGTGTCGAGGTAAACCCGCTGGTCGCTCGGGCAGTAGAACGGCCCCATCGCGGATTGGGCGCGGCCGCAGGCCGAACGGGTCATGCCGCTGAACAGGGTGAGGCGGGGCTTGGTGTAGTTCGAGCCCGACTGCTTGAAGAGGTCGGTCCAGACGTCCTCGGTCTGCGCCAGCACCGCGCGCACGAAGTCGCCCTGCTTCTGCTCCTCCGCCGACAGCTCGCGCCGCTGCCCGGGCGCGCTCTGCTCATAGCCGGAGCCGCCGCCCTGCATCCCCTCGATGCCGCTGAGGATAAGCCGCGGATCGACCCCGAGCGCCCAGGAAACGAGCCCGACGACGATCAGGCCGCCAATGCCGATCCCGCCTCCGCCGCCCGGAAAGCGGAAGCCGCCTCCGCCGCCCGAATCACGAACGTCGTCGACGTTGTCACTGCGGCGAAAATCTTCCCAGCGCATCGGCGCTCCCTCGCAACCACCCCGGCCTCACATAGCGCGGCGCGTTCGCGCGAGCAGTCGGTCTTGGACGATCCGTCAACTATCGTCGCGGAGTGCGCCGGCTTATAACCATTCCGATGGGGGGCCGCGCGACCGTGCGTCCCGTCCGGCTGCCGGAGGGACCGATGGACTTCGACCCGAACCTGATCGCCCGGCTGCAGTTCGCCTTCACGGTCTCCTTCCACATCGTGTTCCCGGCGTTCTCGATCGGCATCTCCGCCTATGTGGCGACGCTGCTGCTGATCTGGGCCAAGACCGGCGCGGACCGATTTCATCGCCTGGCGCGCTTCTGGACCAAGATCTTCGCGGTCTCCTTCGCGATGGGCGTCGTCTCCGGAATCGTGCTGAGCTACCAGTTCGGCACCAACTGGAGCCGCTATTCGGAAGTTGTGGGCAACATCGTCGCGCCGCTGATCGGCTACGAGGTGCTGACCGCCTTCTTCCTCGAGGCGACCTTCCTCGGGATCATGCTGTTCGGCTGGGACCGGGTGCCGGTCTGGCTGCACGTGCTGTCGGCCTGCATCGTGGCGACCGGCACGGCGATCTCCGGCTTCTGGATTCTCTCCGCCAACAGCTGGATGCACACGCCGGCCGGCTTCGAGGTTCGGGACGGCGTCGCCTATCCGCTCGACTGGCTGCAGATCATCTTCAATCCGTCCTTCCCCTATCGCTTCGCGCACATGATGACGGCCGCCTATCTGACGACGGCCGTGGTCGTGCTGTCGGTCGGCTGCCGCTATCTGCTCGCCAACAGGTTCGGCGAGGACGCGCGCACCATGGTGCGGATGGCGGTCGGCATGATCGCGATCGTGGCGCCGCTTCAGCTGATCATCGGCGACCAGCACGGCCTCAACACGCTGCACCACCAGCCCGCCAAGGTGGCGGCCATGGAGGGTCACTGGAACGGCAATGAGCCGGTGGCGCTGTCGCTGTTCGCGATCCCGAACCAGAAGGCCGAGCGCAACGACTTCGACATCGCGCTGCCGCGCGTCTCCGGCCTGATCCTGACCCATCAGTGGGACGGCCGCATCAAGGGGCTGCGCGATTTCCCGCCGGACCAGCGGCCGCCGGTGCTGCCGGTGTTCTTCGCGTTCCGCGTCATGGTGGCGATCGGCATGCTGCTGATCGCGACGGGGCTCGCCGGCGCCTGGCTGTGGTGGCGCGGCACGCTGTGGGAGACGCGCTGGTACCTCAAGGCCGCCTCCTATGTCTGGCCGCTTGGCTTCATCGCAATCCTGTCGGGCTGGATCGTTACGGAGGTCGGCCGTCAGCCCTGGGTGGCCTGGGGCATCCTGCGGACCGCCGACGCGATGTCGCCGGTCAGCACCGGAAGCCTGGTGATCTCGCTCACCCTGTTCGTGCTGGTCTATTGCTGCGTGTTCTCGGTCGGCGTGTACTACATCAACCGGCTGATCAATCGCGGGCCTGACCCGGCGATCATCGCTCCGCCCCGCGGGGGCGCAGCCAACAGGCCGCTCTCGGCCGCGCAGGACGCCACCCGCGGCGCCATCGCGGGCGGCCCAGAACCGGCGGCGGGGTGACGGCCATGGAATGGTACCTGCCACTCGCCTGGGGCTGGGTCATCGCGGCGGCGGTCGCGATGTACGTGATCCTCGACGGCTTCGACCTCGGCATCGGGATCCTTTTCCCGTTCGCCAAGGATGAGCACGAGCGCGACCAGATGATGAACACGGTCGCGCCTTTCTGGGACGGCAACGAGACCTGGCTAGTGCTCGGCGGCGGCGGCCTGTGGGTCGCGTTCCCGAAAGCCTACGCGATCGTCATGCCGGCGCTCTACCTGCCGGTGATCGTGATGCTGCTCGCGCTGATCTTCCGCGGCGTCTCGTTCGAGTTCCGCTGGGTGGCGAAGCCGAACAAGAGCGTATGGAACATCACCTTCGCGGGCGGCTCGATCCTCGCCGCTTTCTGCCAGGGGCTGATCCTCGGCGGCCTGATCCAGGGGATCAATGTCCAGACGCAGCCCAACATCGGGCCGCAATTCGCCGGCGGGGCGTTCGACTGGGCGACGCCGTTCAGCCTGCTCTGCGGCGTCGGCGTGGTGCTCGGCTATGCGCTGCTCGGGGCCACCTGGCTCAACATGAAGACCGATGAGGAAGTCGCCCGCCGGTCGCGCCGCCAGGCGCCCCCGCTGCTCGCCGCCGTGCTGGTCGCGATGGGCCTCGTCAGCCTGTGGACGCCGCTCGCGATCGACCGGATCTGGGACCGCTGGTTCTCGCTGCCGAACTTCCTGTTCCTGTGGCCGATCCCGCTGATCGCCCTCGGGGTCGCCTATCTGGTGTGGCGCGGCCTTGAGAACGGGCGCGAGATCGGCCCCTTCTTCGGCTCGATCGTGCTGTTCCTGCTGGGCTTCCTGGGGCTTGCGATCTCCACCTTCCCCTATCTGGTTCCGCCGCACGTGACCTTCTGGGACGCCGCCGCCGCGCCCGCGTCGCAGATCTTCGCCGGCATCGGCGTGGCGATCATGTTCCCGATCATCATCGGCTACACGGTGCTGGTGTACTGGCTGTTCAGAGGCAAGGTGCGGGCCGGCGAGGGCTATCACTAGCCCTCCGCCGGCGGCTGGCCCTCAGAAGGTCACCAGCGTCGTGACGCCGAACACATGGGCGTCTCGAATCTTTTGCGAGCCGGCGCGCTCCGGATTGTCGACCCCGCCGCCGGGACGCATGACGTACTGGTAGGTCGGCCGGACCGTGAGGCCGGGCACGATCTGCGCCTTGTAGGTCGCTTCGAACACCGCCTCGAACTTGCGGGCGGGGCCGCCCGGGTCCGCCGCGCGGTCGGCGTCGGCGAGCCGCGGGGAGAAGTTGGCGTAGGCGAGGGCGAAGCCGAACAGATCGTCCGGCCGGCCGGGGATCATGCCGGACGCCACGATCCCGCCGTCGAGGTAGAAATCAATCGTGTTGCGGTCCTTCGGACCGGCGATCACGCGGGCGAACACGCCGACGCCCTTTTCCGGATCATCCCCGGGAGCGCGGTAGATCTGCTGGTCGAGCACCGCGTAGAAATTGACGTCGCCCGAATGGCGGCGCGGGTCGCCATTGCTGCCGGGCGAGCCCAGCACGAGCCCGTCGGTTCCCCACTTCAGATCGTCGAAATGGCCGAAATGGCCGTAGCCTCCGAGCTTCAGCGAGCCGGGCAGCCAAGCGGCGTCCTCGCCCTGGTTGTAGCGGTAGCGGGCCTCCGCGATGACCAGCGGCGGGTCCTTCAGCCGGAAGTTCAGGCCGTGGCGGTTGGCCTTCTCGGGGTCCTCGGCGTCCGGATTGGCGGCGGCGCCATTGTAGATCGCCGTGACCAGCGTGAGGTTCTCGCTCGCCTCGACGGTCGCCTGCGCGCCGAGGGCTGCGAGCGGATAGGCCGGCCCGCCGAACGGCAGGTTTTCGGAGGGCGGCCCGGCCCAGCCGAAGGTCGCGTCCAGGAAGGCCTCGCCGTAGTCGCTCTTGATGAACTCCTCGTCGGCGGCGAGCTGGCCGACCTTGACGGCGAGGCGGTCGCCGAACTTCTGCTCGTACCAGAGCTCGAACAGGCGAGTGGTGGGGCGCGCGCCGATGTCGTTCACCGACAGCACGTTGCCGATATATTCGTCGGACAGGTCGCGGCCGTGGATCTGCAGCATGTCGGCGTGCAGCCGGCCGCCCTCGATCCCGGCGACCTTCTCGGCGTCGACGTCGACGCCGAGCTTCAGCAGCCCGCTATAGGTCGCGCCGCGGCGCATGCCGCCTGTGAGATTGCCGCGGACGTCCGAGAAGTAGAAGCCGGAGAACCGGATGCCGCGCTCGGCGAGCGCGTCGCGCGCCTCGGCGATGTCCTTGAAGGCCGCCACGCTGTCGAGGATCGAGGGCTCCTGCTCGTCCTCGTCGGCGTCGGCGCGCGCCGCGCCCGCTGCGGCGCAGGCCGCGACCATTCCGAGCGCGAAGGCCATGGCCCCGACGCCGCTTACCCCATTCCGCCGCACGAATCCCCCGAGGTTCTTATGAGCGCGTTCTTAGGGGCAAGCTGCCACGGGCTGGCCGGCGTTCCAACGCTTGCGGCGCATCACCTTTGTGACATTGCGCTCAGGGCAAAAAAAAGGGCCGCCCGAATGGGGCGGCCCAGCTCTTGGTCCGGGAGGGGGAGGGAAAACGGACCAGAGAAAACCTTAGAGCCCGAAGTAGGGCGCATAGCCGACACGCTGGTCGGCGCGCTGCAGCGCAGCAAAGAACGAAGCGACGCGAGCGAGGAAGCCCGAATGCGCGACATCGTTATGCGTGACGGAAACGTAAGCCATTGATCCACACCGTTTGTTGTGGCGCGTGAAGCGCCGCGATCCCTGTGACGCTTATCTGGCATGCCAAAGCCCTGCGCAAAAGCGTGGTTCTGGCATGCCAGTCATGCGTGCGGTGCAGCGCGATCTTCACACGGCGTTTACGTAGCCGGCGTGGAGCGCCCTCAGGCTTACTGGGGCGCGCGACGGATCTCGACGGAGCCGGTCTCCGCCGGCTGCTCGATCACTCGCTCGCTGGGCACAGGGGTCACGGTGGTCTTACGCCGCTGCTCCAGCATGGTGGTGTCCGGCGCAGGGTTCTCACGCGCCTGCGGCGTCGCGCCCGCGACCGGCGCGGAATAGACGCCGATCTGGGTCTCCTGCCGGACGATCGCGTCGGCCTGCGCGGCCGTCGAGAGCGCCAGCGCGCCGGCTGCAAGCAACAGTGCATTCCTCATGATTTTGCCTCCTTGGGTCCGCGGGCGGGCCGCGGCGTCGGGAGGTAAGGCGGCGCGGCCCGGGATCGTTCCGGGGCGGCTTGTGATCCGCCCGCCTCCGCGCCTATCATCTGACCAATCGGCCGATAGGACGCCTCGATGGCCCCGCCGGCGAAACGCCGTTCAACGCCCGGAGACCGCCATGCTCGAACAAGCCTCCGCCGAGACCGAGACGCATCTCGGCGCCTGTCCGCATGACTGCCCCGACACCTGCGCGATGATCTACACGACCGAGGCCGGCCGGCTGGTCTCGGTGAAGGGCAACGCAGAGCATCCGATGACCCGCGGCTCGCTCTGCGTGAAGGTCAAGGATTTCGAGAAGCACCACTACAATCCCGACCGGCTGATGTTCCCGATGAAGCGGGTCGGTCCGAAGGGCGAGGGGAGATTCGAGCGGATCTCGTGGGACGAGGCGCTCGACACGATCTTCGAGCGGTTCGCCGAGGTGGCGCGGACCCATACGCCCGAGGCGATCCTGCCTTACAACTATCTCGGCAATGAGGGGCTGGTGCAGGGCCTCACGGTCGGCGACGCCTTCTTCAACAAGCTCGGCGCGACGGTCGCGGAAAAGACCTTCTGCGGCTCCGGCTCATGCACCGCCTGGCTGCTGACCAACGGCCCGACCAACGGCACCGACCCGCTCAGCTTCACCCAGTCGAAGTATATCGTGATCTGGGGCTGCAACTCGATCAGCACCAATCTGCATCACTGGCACATCGTCAAGGACGCGCAGCGCAACGGCGCCAAGGTGGTGGTGATCGACCCGTACAAGTCGCGCACCGCCAAGGAAGCCGACTGGCACATCATGCCGCGCCCGGGCACTGACGGCGCGCTCGCGATGGCGATGATCAACGTGATCATCAACGGCAACCTCTGCGACATGGACTATGTCGAGAAGTACACCGTCGGCTTCGATCAGCTGAAGGAGCGCGCGGCGCCGTTCACGCCCGAATACGCCGAGACGCTGTGCGGCGTGAAGGCGGAAGACATCCGCATGCTGGCGCATGAATACGCCACCACGCGCAACGCCGCGCTGAGGCCGGGCGTCGCCGTCGAGCGTTCCGCCGGCGGCAGCCAGGCGCTCAGGGCGATCTTCTCGCTGCCGGCGCTGACCGGCTCGTGGAAGGATCCGGGCGGCGGCATCTACCAGATGCCGCTCTGGGAGTTCCCGGTGCATTGGGACCGGGTCTGCCGTCCCGACCTGATCCCCGAGGGCACGCGCACCATCAACGTGCTGAAGCTCGGCGAGGCGCTGACCGGGGAGGCCGGGCTGAACCCGGGCGTCCACGCGCTCATGGTCTACAACTGCAATCCGGTCTCGCAGTCGACCGACACCGACAAGATCGTCCGCGGCCTCGAGCGCGAGGATCTGTTCACGGTGGTGTCCGAGCACTTCCTGACCGACACGGCGCGCTACGCCGACATCCTGCTGCCGGCCACCATGGCGGCCGAGCACGACGACATGATGTTCTCGTGGGGCCACTTCTTCTTCACGCTGAACGAGAAGGCGATCGAGGCGCCGGGCGAATGCGTCTCCAACGCCGAGCTGTTCCGGCGCCTCGCCAAGCGCTTCGGCTTCAAGGAGCCGCAGTTCTCCATGAGCGAGAAGGAGCTCATGGAGTGGTACATCGACTGGTCGAGCCCCAAGATGGCCGGCTGCGACATGGACTATTTCCGCCAGCACGGTTTTTGGCGCCTCGCGGTGGGCGACCCGTCGACCCGCACCCCGCACGCGGAAGGCAACTTCCCGACGCCGTCCGGCAAGGTCGAGTTCTATTCCGAGACCGCCGCGACCACCGGCAACTTCGTCGCGCCGCCGTTCCGGCAGATGTATGAGGCCCGCCAGGGCGGCGAGAAGCTCGATCCGCTGCCCGGCTATGTCGCGCCCTATGAGCGCGCCGAGACGGCGCCGGAGAAGGCGCAGAGATATCCGCTCAACATCGTCTCGCCGAAGAGCCACGCCTTCCTCAACTCGCAATACGCCAATGAGGAGCGCAAGATCGCCGTACAGGGCGAGCAGGCGATCCTGATCAACCCGGCCGACGCGCAGTCGCGTGGGGTGAGCGAGGGCGCTCTGGTGCGGGTGTTCAACGACCGCGGCCAGTTCCACGGCGCCGCGCGCGTGACCGACGACGTGCCCGCGGGCGTGGTGGTCGCCTCGCTCGGCTACTGGCGCACGCTCAACCGGGGCGGGGCGGTGAACATCATCTCGTCCTCCGCCTTTGGCGGCATGGGCCACTCGCCGACCTTCTCGGACAACCTCGTCGAGGTTTGCGCCGTCGATTGAGGCTCTGGCGCGCCGCGCTCGCATCGCGGGGCGGCGCGCACTATCTAGTCGGCATGGAACAGCCGGCAGACCTGGAGCTCTCGGACCGTCAGTTCGAGCGGATCGCGCGCGCGCTCGCCGAGCCGCGGCGCGTGCAGATCCTCAGGGAGCTTGGCGCGTGCGACGCCGCGACGCCCTGCAGCGCCCTGCATGAGGCGCAGGAGATCAGCGCCGCCACGCTCTCCCATCACGTCAAGGAGCTCGAGACCGCCGGGCTCATCGAGATCGTGCGCGAGGGCAAGTTCGCCAATCTGGCGCTCCGTCGCGACGTGCTCGCCGCCTATCTGAAGCGGCTTTCGGAAATCTGAGTTCTCCTTCCGGCGGCGCCTGCTGCGCCGTCTGAAGCCTCGCCACGCTCGGACCCGACCCGCAGGTTCCGTCGCCAGCGAACGGGACGGGTGCTTGGATGCGGAGCGGCATGCCGTCGCGAATCCTGCGCCTCACCACCGCTCCGCCTGTTCCCGAATTCTGCCGAGCCGCCTCTTGCGTCTGTCACTTCGACACTCATCTAATCGTCGAAACGAAACAGCTCCTCAAGGGGAACACGGATGAGCGAACTGACAGGCAAAACGGCGATCGTGACCGGGGCGTCCAAGGGCATCGGCGCCGGCATCGCGAAGGTTCTTGGCGCCGCCGGCGCGGCGGTGGTGGTGAACTACGCCTCCGATAAAGCGGGCGCCGAAAAGGTCGTCGCCGAGATCACCGCGAAAGGCGGTCGCGCAGTTGCGGTCCATGCCGACATGTCGAAAGCCGCCGACGTGAGACGGCTGTTCGACGAGACCGCGAAGGCGTTTGGCGAGCTCGACGTGCTGGTCAACAACGCCGGCGTCTACCAGTTCGCAGCGCTCGAGGAGGTGACGGAGGAACAGTACCGACGCCAGTTCGACGTCAACGTGCTCGGGCCGCTGCTCGCCACCCGCGAAGCGCTCAAGCACTTCGGGCCGAACGGCGGCAGCGTGATCAACGTATCGTCGGTCGCCAGCACGGCGGCCTATCCGACGACGTCGGTCTATTCCGCCACCAAGGCGGCGCTCGACTCCATCACCCGCTCGCTCGCCGCGGAACTCGGCCCCCGCAACATCAGGGTCAACGCCGTGAACCCCGGCGGCACCGAGACCGAAGGTTTCGTGACCGCGGGCGTGAAGGGCAGCGAATTCGAGCAGCAGATGATCGCCTCGACGCCGCTCGGCCGCATCGGCGCGCCGGAGGACATCGCCAAGGTCGTGCTGTTCCTCGCCTCCGACCAGTCGAGCTGGGTGACCGGCGCAGCCATTCTGGCCTCTGGCGGCCAGCGCTGAGCCAGGCGGCCGCGCCTCAAAGCGCGGCCGCCCCTCAGGCCCGCCGCGGCGGCGTCTCCTGGAGCGCGCGGCGGATCGCCTTGAGATCGCGCCAGGCAAACTTCTTCTGCGCCGGGCTGCGCAGCAGATAGGCGGGGTGCAGCGTCGCCATCGCCTTGGCGGGCCGGCCGCCGATGTCGTAGTCGAGCCACTTGCCGCGCAGCTTGAGAATGCCGTCGCGGGCGCGGAACAGGCTCTGCGCCGAGGCGCCGCCGAGCGCGACCAGTATGTCCGGATCGCACAGCTCGATCTGGCGCCGGATGAAGGGCAGGCAGGTCTCGGTCTCCTGCGGGGTCGGCGTGCGGTTGCCGGGCGGGCGCCACGGAATGACGTTGGCGATGTAGACCGAGGAGCGGTCGAGCCCGATCGCCGCCAGCATGCGGTCGAGCAACTGCCCGGAGCGACCCACGAAGGGCAGGCCCGAAAGGTCCTCCTCGCGGCCCGGCGCCTCGCCGACCAGCATCAGCCGCGCGCCGGGCGCGCCATCGGCGAACACGGTGCGGCTGGCGGTCGCCTTGAGCGCGCAGCCCTCGAAGCTTTCGAGAATCTGGCGGAGTTCGTCGAGCGTGGCCGCGGAGGCGGCCGCCTCGCGCGCGGCGGAGATCGACTCGTCAGGCGTCGCGAGCAGCGCGGCGGGCGAGGGCGCAGGCATCGGCTGCGGCGTCGCGGCCGCCGGCCGTTTCGAGCGCGCGGCGTCGGCCGCGAAGCGATCCTGCGGGACTTCCTCGATCGCGACGTCGGCGCCCATTGCGAGCTGCCATTCGAGCAGCGCGCGCAGATCGTCGCGAGAGGGCAGGGGCAGCGTCATGCGGCCATTATAGGCGCCGCGGCCGACGCTGTCCTTCAGACGGAACCGACCGCCCGGCGTTTGGGCGGCTCGCCCGCCCAGTCATACTGCGAAGCCGCCTAAACATTGAGCGAACGCCCATAAAAGATACATGACGCAGCAATAAAACTATGCCGTTGCTTCGCTAGACTCCCTTACGCGCCGGCCGAACACAGCATCTGCGACAAATCGGCTCGTCAGCAAGAATACCATCCGCAGACTATTCGCGCCGTAACTGTCGGATAACCAATATGGGACAGATTCCGCAGCGCAACATCGGAGGTGTGCGATGCAGAATTTAGCGCGGGCGGAGGCCAGCGGGAACCAGTCGCTTTCGACGGTGGTGGGGGATTCGGCGGCCGAGCTGAAGAACACGGCTTCGGCCAACATCACGGCGATCCACAACATTACGCATCGCATGCACCTGCTGGCGCTCAACGCGTTGATCGAGGCGGCGCATGCGGGCGACAAGGGCGCGGGCTTCTCGGTCGTCGCCCAGGAGGTCAAGATCGTCGCGAGCGAGATCCAGCGCCTGGCGCAGGGCCTCGGCGTCGACCTCACCGAGCGCGTCGACTCGCTGCGCGAGGCGGTCACGGCGCTCGCCGGCGCGGCGCGCAGCGAGCGGCTCGTCGACCTCGCGCTCAACGCGGTCGAGATCATCGACCGCAACCTCTATGAGCGGACCTGCGACGTGCGCTGGTGGGCGACCGACAGCGCCGTGGTCGACTGCGCGCGCGAGCCGACGCCGGCCGCCTGCGCCTACGCCAGCCAGCGGCTCGGCGTGATCCTGTCGTCCTACACGGTCTATCTCGACCTCTGGCTCTGCGACCTGAAGGGCCGCGTGATCGCCAACGGCCGGCCGGACCGCTTCAGCGTCGTGGGCGCCGACGTCTCGCAGAAGCGCTGGTTCGCGCTCGGCCGCGGGCTCGCCTCGGGCGACGAGTTCGCGGTCGCGGACATCGAGGCCTGCGACAAGCTCGGCGGGGCCGAGGTCGCGACCTATGTGGCGACGGTGCGCGAGGGCGGGGCCGTCGACGGCCGCGTCACCGGCGTGCTGGCGATCCATTTCGACTGGCAGCCTCAGGCCCGCTCGGTCGTCACCGGCGTGCGGCTCGACCCGGCCGAGGCGCGCCGCTCGCGCGTGCTGCTGGTCGACGCGGCCGACCGGGTGATCGCCGCCTCCGACGGCCGCGGCGCGCTGACCGAGCGCTTCCCGCTCAAGACCGAAGGCCGCGAGAGCGGCAGCTATCTCGACGCCGCGGGCCATCTGATCGCGTTCCACCGCACGCCCGGCTACGAGACCTATCGCGGCCTCGGCTGGTACGGCGTGATCGAGCAGACGCCCGAATAGGCCTCGCCGCGGCCGCGCGCCGCGCTAGCCTCCTGCTCCCTTGCGGCCGCACAGGCCGCGCAAGGCCAGGAGATGAGCCATGGCGAACCAGCCGGCTAAGACCGACCACGCCCCCGCGGACGCCTTCAACGCGACGCGCCCGGAAGACCCGACGCCGCGCACGCCCGAGCAGCGCGCCGGCGTCAACAAGGAGGAGCTCAAGAAGGAGCTCGAGCGCCAGCGCGAGCGGCTGACGCGCGAAAACCCGAAATAACTTGCTCGCCTTCTCCGCCTAAGGACGCGCTTTCTCGGACGAATGTCGCCCTAGTTTCGCAGCGCAGCAGATGCGAACGGTTCCAGGCGACGAGCGTGAGGAGACGCGGGACATGGCGGACGAGAGCATGGCGGAACTGCCCGAGCGCGAGGCCATGGACTACGACGTGGTCGTGGTCGGCGCCGGGCCCGCAGGCCTCGCCGTCGCGATCCGCCTCAAGCAGCTCGACGAGAACATTTCCGTCGTCGTGCTCGAAAAGGGTTCTGAGGTCGGCGCCCACATCCTGTCCGGCGCGGTGGTCGACCCGGTCGGCCTCGACGCGCTGCTGCCCGGCTGGCGCGACGAGCCCGAGAGCTTCGCCCGCACCGAGGTGACGGACGACCGCTTCCTCTACCTCACTGAAGCCAAGGCGCTGCGTCTGCCGAATTTCGGCATGCCCAAAATCCTGTCGAACCACGGCAATTTCATCGTCTCGCTGGGCGATGTCTGCCGCTGGCTGGGCGCCAAGGCCGAGGCGCTCGGCGTCGAGATCTATCCGGGCTTTGCGGCCAATGAGGTTCTGTTCGGCGAAGACGGCGCGGTGGTCGGCGTCGCGACCGGCGACATGGGGGTGAACCGCGACGGAACGCCCGGCCCGAACTTCACCCGCGGCATGGAGCTGCGCGGCAAGTACACGATCTTCGCCGAGGGCGCGCGCGGCCAGCTTTCCAAGGCGCTGATCGAGAAATTCGCGCTGCATGAGGGGCGCGAGCCCCAGAAGTATGGCCTCGGCCTCAAGGAGCTGTGGCGCGTCGCGCCCGAGAAGCACAAGCCCGGCCTGGTGCAGCATTCCTTCGGCTGGCCGCTCGACGACAAGACCGGCGGCGGCTCGTTCCTCTACCATTACGGCGAGGATCTGGTGGCGATCGGCTTCGTGGTTCATCTGAACTACGAAAACCCGTACCTCTCGCCCTTCGAGGAGTTCCAGCGCTTCAAGCAGCACCCCTCGGTGCGCCCGACGCTGGAGGGCGGCAAGCGGCTCTCCTATGGCGCGCGCGCCATCACCGAGGGCGGCTTCCAGTCGGTCCCGAAGCTCGCCTTCCCCGGCGGCGCGCTGGTCGGCTGCGCGGCGGGCTTCGTGAACGTCCCGCGGATCAAGGGCAGCCACAATGCGGTGCTGACCGGCAAGCTCGCCGCCGAGCACATTTTTGAGGCCCTCAAGTCCGACCGCGCCCATGACGAGCTGTCGTCCTACGAGGACGCCTGGCGCAACAGCCCGGTCGGCGCCGATCTGCGCCCGGTGCGCAACGTCAAGCCGCTCTGGTCGAAATACGGCACCCGCCTCGGCGTGATGCTGGGCGGCGCGGCGATGTGGGCCGAACAGTTCGGCCTAAAACTGTTCGGCACGCTGCCGCACGGCAAGCCGGACTACGCCGCCACCAAGCCCGCCAGCGAGTGCCAGCGCATCGCCTATCCGAAGCCGGACGGCGAGATCTCCTTCGACCGGCTGTCCTCGGTCTTCCTGTCCAACACCAATCACGAGGAGCACCAGCCCGTGCACCTCCGGGTGAAGGATTTGTCGCTGCAGAAGTCATCCGAGCACGACGTCTACGCCGGCCTGTCGCAGCGCTACTGCCCAGCGGGCGTCTATGAGTGGCTGGAGGAGGGGCCTGAGCCCAAGTACCAGATCAACGCCCAGAACTGCGTCCACTGCAAGACCTGCGACATCAAGGACCCGAATCAGAATATCGTCTGGGTCGCTCCGGAAGGCGGGGGAGGCCCGAACTATTCGGGGATGTGACGGGAACTGTGTCGCAATCTGTACCCCACGAGCGCTAAAGCCTTCCGTTGGGTATCCGATAAGGGATCGGAAAAATTCTCGGGTAACAATGTAAACCCGAAATTCTTGGCCGAACCTTCTCTTTGCAGAAGTCGTGGGACGAGCGCCTCCAGATAGTCCGGCCGAGCGCAGCCATACCAATCTTCGTCAATAGCACGATGTATCCCGCTGGCGGCGCAATCAGCCAGCTGGAGCCCGGGTGTGGTCTTGGGGCGCGCACTAACGACCGCCATCGGGTCAACTACGCTCCACGTAATTTGTTGCTTGTTGTTGAAATAGCTGCGGTCGTGTCTTTCGACGCGCAACTTCTCTAGATATGCCCGGGACTGAGCGTAATTGAATCCCCTCTTCTGAGCGAAAATCACATTGATCGTCCGAACTTCACCGTATGCAGCCTGGGTCACGCGATTGCACTCAGCGCTTGCTCTTTCGAGAAGATATCTGAATATATGATTATAGAACCAGCTATTTCTCTGGGGTCGTATTCGGCCCTTGCCGTCGATCTCATTCAACTTTCGCTCGATCCGCCGATTGCGATACCGTCTCATATTCCTCTTGTTGGAGACGACAGCAATAATGCCGCATTTGAATGCACCTAATCCAGACAGAAGTTTTAGCTGGATTTCTTGCTCAAGATCCCTGAAATGGATTTCTGTCGAAGACGATAGCGCAACTTCAGCCTTCATTTTGTTAAGGTGGTCTGAAAGCTCTGGAAGTCTATTGGACCTTACTAATAAGCCGCACATAACGAAGTACTCCGGAGCCCCGTCCGGATCAATCGGCCTCACCCTGTCGATGCCTTCATCGCCTGCCTCGTCGATGAAGAGCGAAAAACCAATCGAAATGCGACACCCGGTCTAGCGCAAGGCAAGTTCACCTAGTCCCAGATGCTAGGCGTAGTTTGTCCGCACATTCAAGCAAGACTTCGCCCCAAGTAAGCTGAAGGAGCCGTGTACGCCCGCGAAGACGGGCATGACGGCTCAAGATCAGGTGCGACCGAGCCCCTCGTCATGCCCGGCCGCAGGCCGGGTATCCACGACTTGAGCGTAAGGCGGCGCGGTTGGAAGGAAGTCGTGGATGCCCGCGAAGGCGGGCATGACGGGGAAGCGTCGGCTCACGTCACGCCGAGATGTCCGGCCACATGTCGTGCCAAGCGGGATTAGCCTCGTGGATCAGCCGAACCTTACGGGTCCGGGTCCAGTGCTTGATCTCCTTCTCGCGCGCGATTGCGGCGACGATGTCCTGGTGGGTCTCGAACCACACGAGCGTCTTCAGGCCATAGCGCTTGGTGAAGCCTTCGATCAGCCCGGAGCGGTGCTGCGCCACGCGGCGCACGAGGTCGGAGGTGACGCCGACATAGAGCACGCCGTTCGGCTGGTTCGTCATGAGGTAGACGAAGGAGAAGCGCATGGCCCGATGGTCAGGCGGCTTCGAATGGGACGCAAGCGCCTCCCGCTGTGCCCGCGCCTTTGCGCGGGTATCCACGACTTGATCATGAGGCGCTGCGGAGGAAAGGAAGTCGTGGATGCCCGAAGACGGGCATGACGGCAGAGGATCGTGGCGCGACGGCGTCCTCGTCATGCCCGCGCCTTCGCGCGGGTATCCACGACTTGGTCGTGAGGCGGCGCTGGAGGTAAGTCGTGGATGCCCGCGAAGGCGGGCATGACGGTCGAGAGTTGGCGACGGATATAGGCTTTTATTCCTTGACATCTCCCCTCCCACGTGCTTTCCTCCAAAAGTCCTTCCCCGACAGGAAGGCGTGTCCGGACCGGCCGGCCATGCGGGGGAGGAGCGGCGCCTGCGCCTGCGAGCACCGGAGCTCGCGGTCCCGGGACGTCGGCTGCGGGCCTTGGCGGGAAGCTTCGGCTGACCTTCGAGGATCATAGGCCGCCCGCCCCGCACTAGGACGGGGCCGCGCCGTCGAGCGCCTTAAGGCGCGGGATGGGTTTTGGACCAAGGCGCTTCCTCGGAGGCGGCAAGGTCCAGGATCCGCAAAGGGACCGGCCCCCAAGGGGGCTACGGGCCGCCCGCGACCGGAGCGCGGCTTCCGCATCCGATGAACAAGCCGCCGCGCGTGGAGCGCCGGGCGACCGGCCAAAATACGCGTAAAACCAACGGTGGCCCGGCGCTCCGCGCCTTCCGCTGTCGCTGTTTGAACCGGATGAGGATTTTGCGCCGTGCGACCCGGCGGATGCCGCGCGTCCGCCGTCGTGCGCCCGAACCTCCGCCGTCATGCCCGCGCCTTCGCGCGGGTATCCACGACTTGGGGCCAAACCGGCGCAGCTGAAGGCAAGTCGTGGACGCCCGCGAAGGCGGGCATGACGAGAGTGAGGAAGGCGGAGGGTGTTCTGCGCACGGCGCCGGTTCTGGGTCCCGGCTCAAGGCCCGGACGCGAGGGGAGCTTCATGGGCCGGAGCCTGCGGCCCGGGGGGGGGGTGCAGCAGGGAGGCTCAGCCGCTTCCCGCGCGGGCCATCATGCGGCCGACATAGACGACGGCGGCGCAGCCGGCGGGGAAAATCACCTCGTTGATCGCGGTCGCGGCGATCTCGGCGGCGGGGGCGGTCCCGGCGGCGAGCCGGATCCAGAGCGCGACGCCGGCGAACACGATTCCGAGGCCGAGCCCGGTTCCGGCGAAGCGGGCGAAGCGGGTTTCGCCGCTCTGCGCGAGGCGGGCGAGCAAAAAGCCCAGAAGGCCGTATTCCAGCGCCTTCAGCCCGGCGAGCGTCACGAGCGACACGGCCGCCTGCTTTCCGATGACCCCGATCGCCGCCGACATCATCTGGTTCGCGGCCCTGGAGGCCGCGACCGCGAGCGGCGCGAACAGGGCGGCGATGAGCCCCGAGACCGTGGGCGCGGCGCGCAGCACGGAAACGCCGATCCCGGTCGCCAGGCACACCACCACCGACCAGGCGACGCCGGAGGCGAGGTCGAGCGGCAGCAGCGGCCGGGCCACGTAGCCGCCAAGGAGGAGTTTCGCGGCCACGATCAGGATCTGGATCCCGAAAGCGAGCGCGACGCCAAGCGCCGCGATGGCGGCGATGCGGTGCAGGACTGCTTTGGGATCTTCGGCCGGGGCGGAGGCGGGCGTCATGTGGCCGATCATACGCGGCCAGCGGTTGCGCGCCACGGCCGGCATTGCCGCGGAGCCGGCGCCGCCGTACATCCAAAAAAGGCTTTCGGGTGGGAAGCCGCGCAGGGGATTCGTGCCGATGAAGCCGACCGCAGCCTTCACCGTCCTCGTCCTCGTCGGCTCGGCCGGCGCCGCGGAGGCCGCCTCGCCGCCAAAGCGCGCGCCGGGGCTGTGGGAGACCACCACGATCACCAATGCGGGCAGGAGCGGCGCGCGTGAATGCATCGACGCCGCGACCGACCGGCTGGTCCGGCAGGCGATGACCGGCCAGACCTGCCGCAACGACGATTTTCGCGAGACGCCCGAAGGCTATGTGGCCGGCGCGATCTGCAAGTCCGGCGGCATGACGGTCGACAACAAGATCGTCGTCACCGGCGATTTCGAGACCTGGGCGCGCGCCGAGGCGACCAGCACGCTGACCGGTCTCGAGGGCGGCGGCGAACGCCGGTTCTCAACCGCGATCGAGGCCCGTCGGCTCGGCGAGTGCGAGCCGGGCCAGACGCCGGGCGACGTCGTTCTGCCGAACGGGACCACGATCCATGTCGGCCCGGCGAACTGACCGTCAGGCGTTGCGGTTGGCGGGGTCGCGGGCTTCCTGGTCGTAGACCCGGTCGGTCGCACGCTCCGAAATGCCTTTTTCCTGCGGCGTCATGCGGCGGTTGCGGATCATCGCATAGGCGATCACGATTCCCAGGATGACGACGCCGACCACGGTCATCAGGCCCCAAAGGTCTCCGGCTCCGTTGGCCATGCGATATCCTCCAGACTGCGGCCGCCCGCGGCGGCCCTCGTCCTAGAAGGCGCCGGAAGCGCGACTGGTTCCGTGACGCCCCCGTGAGCGGCGTCGCGACGCCGCGGTCAAAGGCGCTATATGCGCGCCGGACATCACCAAGGAGGAACACCGGGTATGAATTTCGCGCTCGCAAGCTTCGCCGCCGCCGCAGGCCTTCTGGCCATGGCGGTCGCTCCGGCCGCCGCCCAGCAGACCACCACCACCGCCTCGGGGCTGAAGATCCAGGAGACCCAGGTCGGCTCCGGCGCGGCCGCCAAGGCCGGCAATGCGGTGACGGTGCACTACACCGGCTGGCTCGACGAAGGCGGCCAGAAGGGCAAGAAGTTCGACTCCTCGGTCGATCGCGGCCAGCCCTTCACGTTCCGGCTCGGCGTCGGCAACGTCATTCCCGGCTGGGACGAGGGCGTCGCCGGCATGAAGGTCGGCGGCAAGCGCACGCTGATCATCCCGCCGGAGCTCGGCTATGGCGCGCAGGGCGCCGGCGGCGTGATCCCGCCGAACGCCACGCTGATCTTCGACGTCGAGCTGCTCGACGCCAAATAGGCGTCAGTCCTCCGACAAGGCGGCGGCGCACAGCACGTCGATCACGGTGACGGCGGCCACCACGGCGACCGCCGCCATCGCGGCATTGCGCTTCGGATTGCGCCGGGAGAGCGCCGGGCCGAGCGCCCAGAAGTCCATCATGTCGCCGGCGACCCGCGCCCACACGGCCAGCGAGCGGCCAAGCCGGCTGCGGGTCCCGAAAATGCCGGCGCCGGCCGCAACCTCGCGCATGCCGAGACCCCGCAGCAGGGTCCGGCTGCGCGGCAGGCCGATCGAACGGGCGAGCGCGCCGGGCCGGGCGAGCTCCACCGCGCCGAGGGCGAGCGACAGCCAGCCAAGCGCGGTAGAGACGCGTTCGGCTTCGCGGCGGGTCGGGACGAGAGAAGCTGGCAGATGCATCTGGGGAGGGCTCCTGGGTCGGGGGTCGCCCTTGGTTTGGCGCGCGGCGCCGGCGCGTCCAGCCCCGCCCTCCCGCGGCGCGCCAGCCGCCCTATACCTCCGCTCCCCGCCCGGTTTCGGAGACCTCATGTCCGCGCACGGATCGCCAACCGTCATCTACGCCGCGCTCGCCGGCAATCTCGCGATCGCCGTCACGAAGTTCGCGGCGGCGCTCTGGACCGGGTCCAGCGCGATGCTGTCGGAAGGCGTCCATTCGCTGGTCGACACGGTGAACCAGGGCCTGCTGCTGCTCGGCCTCAAACGCGCCGCGCGACCCGCCGACGCCCGCCATCCGTTCGGCCATGGCATCGAGATCTATTTCTGGGCCTTCGTGGTGGCGATGCTGATCTTCGCGCTCGGCGGCGCAGTCTCGATCTATGAGGGGGTCCACAAGCTCACCGATCCGGAGCCTATGACGGACGCCTGGATGGCGTTCGCGACGCTCGCCGTCAGCATCGTGATCGAGGCGCTGTCGTTCCGCGTCGCCTATCGCGAGCTCCGGTCGTCCTATCCGGACATCTCGGCCTGGAAGGCGATCCGCCGCAGCAAGGACCCGAGCGTGTTCGCGGTGCTGTGCGAGGACGCGGCGGCGCTCGCCGGGCTCGGCATCGCGCTCGTTTGCGTCGCGCTCGCCTATGCGTTCGACGCGCCGGCTTTCGACGCTGCGGGCTCGATCGGCATCGGAATCGTGCTCGTGCTGGTCGCGATCTTTCTCTCGCGCGAGACGCTGAGCCTGATCACCGGAGAGGCGGCGTCGCCGGAGACGCGCGAGGAGGTCCGTCGCATCCTGCTGGATGATCCGAGGGTCGCCGCGGCCCCCGAACTGCTGACGATGCATCTCGGGCCGCGCGAGATCCTGCTCGCCGCTTCGATCGACATCAGGGACGAACTCGGCGCCGCCGAGGTCGAGCAGACCGCGCGCGACCTGGGCGCCAGGATCGAGGCCGCGCATCCCGAAATCACGCGGGTCTTCCTGAGGCCGATCCCGCGTGACGGGGTTGCGCTTACGCCAGGCTGATCACTGGACGCTTTGCGGCGCAGATCTCTCCAGATTTTCGGCAGTCTGGTTGTTGAGCGACTGGAGCAGGGCCCGCATGAAAGGCCGCGTCTCAAGCGCGACGTCCAGCACGCCGCCGGTGTTCACCGTCGTCTGCGACTTCGGAACCGAGAGGGCGGTCTCCCAGCCCTGGGTGTCGACCAGCGGATAGATCGTGTAGCCGAGCATCGGCACCCCCTCGGTCATCGCCTGCGCGCATTCCAGCAGCAACTGCGCGTGCCAGCGTGCGCCGTAGGCGTAGAACGGGGTCCCGGTCTCGCCGATCATCATCGGCAGTCCGTAGTGATTGTAGTAGTCGATGATCAGCGGGTAGAGGCCGCGGCGGGCGCCGTCCTGCATCTGCGCCGCATAGAGTTGCGGCTCCGGATTGAGCCACCGCCCTTGAGGATCGGCGTCCTCGTTGTGGGCGTAGTAATCCGCCGCGAACACGGTGTCGGTCTTCATTGTGACGCCGAAGTCGCGAGCGAGCGCGAGGTGCAGGTCGCGCAAGCCTTGCAGCAGCTCCACCAGCCGCAGCCGACTTGCCTCGCGTTCCTGCGGATTGTGGGTGGACAGCACATAGGCGCTGACGAGCCAGTCGAGCGAGGTCTTCAGCGCCGCCGGCGTTCGGCGGATGCGGCGGTCGAGCGTCGTGACCGACGCGTCCGACAGCGCCTCTAGATCGGCGCTCATCAGCCAGCCCTGGCCGAGGATGAGGTCGCTCGGCATGAAGCGCACGAAACGGTTGAAGTCCGGCCGCCCTGGTTTGTAGACGGCGGCCTCGGTGTGCATGAACAGCACTCGCCGGCCGGACCCCTGGAGTTCGGCTGCGATCGCGCTGCGCGCCTTGACCGCGGCGCGCGCCAGCGCAAAGGCGCGCTCGACATAGAAGTGGGCGTGCCGCGGATCTCCCCAACCCGGGAAGCCGCCATTCCACATCTCGCTGTTGAAGCCGACGGTGGTCTCCGGCTCGTTGATCAGCGTCACCGCCTTGATGCTCGCGCCGTAGCGCGCGAACGCGGCCGCGGCGAAGCGGGCGAAATAGTCGGGCCATTCGGGATTGAGGTAGTAGCTCTCGGAGGGAATGGTCCGGCCTGCCGCGTCCGTCACCCGAAAGCGGTCCTCGATGCCGAAATGATGGATGTCGAGGCTGAGGTTCAGCCCGGCCTTCGCGAGGTCCGAGACGAAGGCGTCGTGGTCCGCCCAGCTTGATGGATCGTCGAGGTCGATCTCGTGGTTGGACAGTCCGATGCGGATGTTGGCGAGCCCAAGACTCTGCGCCTCGGAAATGAGCTTTGCGCGCCGGTCGGGGTCGAACAGGCCCTGGTCGCGGAGCGAGTTCCAACGGTAGCCCTCGTCCCGGGTGAGCGGGTTGGCAGTTTCGATGCCGCTCCACAGCAGGCTGTTCGGGGCGTTGCCGCCGATCGTCGTCGCGTAAAGCGCGACGGTGGCGTCGACGCGGGCCTGCTCGCTCGGCGTCAGCACGCGGCGGATCCGGGGGGCGATCTCGAACGGAACAGGCGCGCTGAAATTCTCGGCGTCGCCATGCGACGCCGGGTGGATCTCCAGCTGTTTCTGAGCCGCCCAATCGGCGAGCCAGGATTGCTGCGCAGCCGCGGGCGCGGCCCAGGAGCTGGCCAGAAGCCAGCTTGCGGCGACGCATGAGATGAATGTCCGTCCGCGCGCCAATGGCCCCCCTTCGCGCTTGCGAAATGATTCGTACGCAGACGCGAAGACTTACCGTGGGAGCGCCCCGCGGAAAGTCTCGAGGAGCGAAGTCACGCGGTTGTGCGGTAACGGGCGGCCGTCGACCGGCGACTGCGCCGTGACGCCGCGCCTCGCGCTCCGCATTTCCGCCCGTCTTGTGGCGTTAGCTCGCGAGGTTCATGTTGCGCGCCACGCCGCTCGACGCGGCGCTGCCCCGGAGGACCGGATCTACGTGACCTTGCTCAATCGGCGCGCCGCGCCTTTCGCCGTCGTGGCCGCGCTTTTGGCCGCTGGCCCCGCCGTCTCCGCGCCGGCTTCCGAGGTCGAGCTCGCGGCGTCGCGCAGCTCCCTCGCCGGAAATTATCTGGCTGGCCGCATCGCAGGCTCGGAACGCGACGCGGCCTCGGCCGCCGCCTATTTCCGGGCGGCGCTGCGGTCCGACCCGCGTAATCCCGAGCTGTTGGAGCGCACCTTTCTGCTCACGCTCGTCGAGGGCGACGCGGACGGCGCGATGCGGCTCGCCGAGCGGCTGGTCGCGAAGGACCCAAGCAATCGCATGGCGCGGCTCGCGCTGGCGGTGCGTGGGATCAAGACCCACAATTACGCCGCGGCGCGCCGGGAGCTGACCCGAAGCGCCAAAGGCCCGCTCGCCGACCTGACCGATCATCTGCTGACCGCCTGGGCCTGGCTCGGCTCCGACCAGACCGGCAAGGCGCTCGCCAGCATCGACAAGCTGCAGGGCGCGGACTTCTTCGGCACGTTCCGGGATTATCACGCCGCACTGGTCGCCGATCTCGGCGGCCGGCGCGACGAAGCCAGGAAGCGCTTCGACGCGGCCCTTTCGGGAGACGGCAGCGCGCTGCGCATCGTGCAGTCGGCGGCTCTGTTCCGGGCGCGAAACGGCGACAAGGACGGCGCGCTCAAGCTGCTCGCGGATTTCGAGAAGGTCGCGCCGCGGCACCCGCTGGTCCGCGAGGCGCGGACCGCAATCGAGGAGGGCGGCGAACTGCGGCGTCCGATAAGCGACGTCAGCGACGGCGTCGCCGAGGTGCTTTACGGCATCGGCGGCGCGCTGGCGCGGCAGGGGGGCGAGGATCTGTCGCTCGTCTACCTGCAGCTGGCCCTCTACGCCGAGCCCAGTCATGCGATGGCGCTCGTCACGCTGGCCGACCTCTACGACCAGCTGAACCAGTTCCAGCAGGCGATCGACGCCTATGCGCGCGTCCCGTCATCGTCGCCGCTCAAGCGCAACGCCGAGATCCAGAGCGCGATGGATCTCGACCGCCTCGACAAGAGCGACGAGGCGAGGAGCAAGCTCGCCAAGCTGATCGCCGCCGATCCGACCGACCAGGAAGCGATCATCGCGCTCGGCAACATCCAGCGCGGTCGCGAACAGTTCGCCGAGGCGGCCGAGACCTATTCGCGCGCCGTCGCGCTGATCGAGGCGCCGACGAGCGCCGGCGGCGAAGCGCCCGGCAAGGCGGCGGAGCCGACGACCTATGTGGTGAAGGGAGGCGAGACCCTCGCCGACATCGCCAAGGAGGTTTATGGCGACCGGAGCCGGTGGCGCGAGCTCGCCGAGTTCAACCGGACGCCGGACGCCGAGCGCGCCAATGGCGGCGCGCTGGAAAAGTCGAACGAGCTGAAGCCGGGCCAGAAGCTGCTGCTGCCGCCGCGGCAGGCCAACATGGCCTCGAACGACCAGAAGGCCGCGCCGAACGCGGCCACCACGGCTGAAGCGCCCGCGGCGCAGGAGGGCGCGGCCGCGAAGCTCAGTTCGGCGAACTGGTCGCTCTACTATGTTCGCGGCATCGCCTATGAACGCTCCAAGCAATGGCCGAAGGCCGAGGCCGACCTGACGAAGGCGCTGGAGCTGTCGCCCGAGCAGCCGCTCGTGATGAACTATCTCGGCTATTCCTGGATCGACCAGGGCATCAACCTCGACGAGGGCATGAAGCTCATCAAGCGGGCGGTCGAGCTGAAGCCGGACGACGGCTACATCGTCGACAGCCTGGGCTGGGCCTATTACCGGCTCGGCAAGCTCGACGAGGCGGTGCGCGAGCTCGAGCGGGCTGTCGAGCTGCGTCCGCAGGATCCGGTGATGAACGACCATCTCGGCGACGCCTATTGGCGGGTCGGCCGCAAGCTCGAGGCGCGCTTCCAGTGGAGCCACGCCAAGGACCTCAAGCCGGAGGCGGCCGAACTGCCGAAGATCGAGGCCAAGCTGAAGGACGGGTTGCCGGACGAGAAGAAAACTGACGCCTCGGCAGACGCTTCGGACAAGAAGAACGGCGGCTGATCGCACGCCGCTGCGCTTACGCAGCGGCTAAGCCGGTGTTACAGGCAGGCGCGATGCTGCTTCGCGCCCGCGCCCCCGCCAAGGTCAATCTGACGCTGCACGTGCTCGGGCGGCGGCGCGACGGATTTCATGAGCTCGACAGCCTCGTCGCTTTTGCGGGCTGCGCCGCCGATGCGCTGACGCTTGAGCCGGACGGTCCGCTGTCGCTGACGGTCGCAGGGCCGTTCGCGGAGGCCGCAGGACCGTCGGACGACAATCTCGTCCTGAAGGCGGCGCGCGCTGCGGCGGAACGCATCGAGGGCCTGAGGTTCGGCCGCTTCGCGCTCGTCAAGCGCGTGCCTGTCGCGGCAGGCCTCGGCGGCGGCTCGGCCGACGCCGGCGCCGCGCTCCGACTGCTGTGCGAGGCGAACGGGCTTTCGCCGGACGACGCGCGCATCACGGAAGCCGCCGCCGCCGCCGGCTCCGACGTGCCGGCGTGTCTCGGCTCCCGCGCGGTCATGATGCGCGGCCGCGGCGAGGGACTCGTCCCTGTCGACCTGCCGCGGCTCGCCGCCGTCCTCGTAAACCCGCTGAAGCCGCTCTCGACCGTCGCGGTCTATCGCGGGCTCGGCCTCGCCCCCGGCGAGCGTTTTGGCGAACCGTCTCCCGAACCGGGCGCCACCTTCGACGCGGCGGTCGCAGCGATCGCCGCTGGCCGCAATGATCTCGAACCGCCCGCCCGCGCCCTTGAGCCCGCGGTCGTCAAAGGGGTGGCGGCGCTCGCCGCGACCGAGGATTGTCTGCTCGCCCGCATGTCCGGTTCGGGCGCGACCGTGTTCGGCCTGTTCGACGACATCCGCTCCGCCCGCCGCGCCGCCCGCGCGCTGCGCAGCAGCCTGCCGGAATGGTGGATCCGGCCCACGCTGCTGAGGTGAGGAAGGCGCTATGACGCCTGCGATCTACGCGGCCGCCGCCGGAGCCGAAATCGCCGGCTGCTTCGCCTTCTGGGCGGTGCTGCGGCAGGGCGCGCCGCCGGTCTGGCTTGCGGCCGGCGCAGCCTCGCTGCTGCTGTTCGCCTGGCTGCTCACCCGCGTGGAGGTCGACGACGCCGGCCGCGCCTACGCCGCCTATGGCGGCGTCTACGTCGCGGCCTCGCTGGCCTGGCTCTGGGCGGTGGAAGGCGTCAGGCCCGACCGCTGGGACATTTCGGGCTCCGCTCTCTGCCTCGCCGGCGCCGCGGTGGTGCTGTTCGGACCGCGAGGGTGAACTAGTGCGCCCGGGCGGTGACAAAGCCGATCACGTCGAGCAAGGCGCGAGCTTCCGACCGGTCCTCGAACAGCGCCAGCGCGTCGCGCGCCATCGCGCCGTAATGCCGGGCGCGGGCGAGCGTGTCTTCGATCGCGCCGTGCTTTCCGAGCAGGCGGATCGCCTCGGCAAGGTCAGCGTCCTGCGCGTCGCCATCCTCGAGCGTGCGCTTCCAGAACAGGCGTTCTTCGGCTGAGCCGCGCCGATAGGCGAGCACCACGGGCAGCGTGATCTTGCCCTCGCGGAAATCGTCGCCGACCTTCTTGCCGAGCTTGGCCTCGCGGCCGCCATAGTCGAGCGCGTCGTCGACCAGCTGGAAGGCGATGCCGAGATTCATGCCGTAGGACCGGGCGGCGGCCTGTTCGGCGCGCGGCCGGCCGGCGATCACCGGCCCGACCTCGCAGGCGGCGGCGAACAGCTCGGCCGTCTTGCCGCGCACGACCGCCAGATATTCGTCCTCGGTGGTCGCGGTGTTCTTGGCGGCGGCGAGCTGCATGACCTCGCCCTCGGCGATCACGGCGGCGGCCTCCGAGAGGATGCGCAACGCCTCCAGCGAACCGACCTCGACCATCATCTTGAAGGCCTGACCGAGCAGGAAGTCGCCGACCAGCACGCTCGCCTCGTTGCCCCACAGCATCCGGGCGGCGAGCTTGCCGCGCCGCATCTCGGAGCCGTCGACGACGTCGTCGTGCAGCAGCGTCGCGGTGTGCATGAATTCGACGGCCGCGGCGAGCTTCACGTCGCCGTCGCCCGAATAGCCGCAAAGCGCCGCAGTCGCGAGCGTCAGCATCGGACGCAGTCGCTTGCCGCCGGACGAGATCAGGTGGTTCGCCACCTCCGGGATCATCACGACCTCGGAGCCGGTCCGCGACAGGATGAAGACGTTGACGCGCTCCATGGCTGGAGCGACCAGCTTGAGGAGGGGCGCGAGGCCGGCGTCAGTCCCGGCGGCGCGCTCCTCTAACGGCACTACAACGCCCAATCGGAGCGCTCCCAACTGCCTCGGACCGGCGCGGACCGTAGCCATGCCCCTTGGGGCGGGCAAGCCGTAAAACGCGGGCGCGGCTCAGACCGGCAGCACCGCCCGGGCCGCGAGCAGCTTCTGCGAGGCGAACAGCAGCAGGAGGACGGCGACGGCGAGAGCGACCACTTCAGCACGCATGACGAACTCCGGGTCCCGAGGACCGGGAGTTCATGACCGGCCCGGCGGGCCGAAGTTGGGCCTTGCCGTGGCGCTCCCTGCCAAAAGCGTTAAACCCACAGAAGACGCGCTGCGCTCCAACACAGGCGATGACTCTTGCGGGAAATCATCAGAAGCAACGATCCGGTTCTGCTGTCCTTCGTCCGGGCGAGGCTCGCGGAGGAAGGGATCGAGCCGGTCGTGGTCGACGGCAACATGAGCGTCCTTGAGGGCTCGCTCGGGATTCTGGCGAGCCGCGTGCTGGTCCCCGAAGAGGATGCGGCGCGGGCGCGCCGCGCGCTGGTGGAAAGCGGCCTCTCTCACGAACTGCGCCCTGAGACGCCGTGAGCCGCGAGGTCACGGACGATCTGTTTTTCGGGGGGCGTCTGCGCCTCCTTCAGCCTCGACGGGGACATCGTGTCGGGACGGACGCCGCTCTGCTGGTCGCGGCGGCGCGTTCGCGGCTGTCGGCGGAGGCTGTGGCGGCGGATCTGGGGACCGGAACCGGCGCCGTCGGGCTCGCGCTGGCCTGCGCCGGCGCGGCCCGCGTCACACTGGTGGAGATCGACGAGGATCTGGCGGCGCTTGCGGCGGAGAACATCAGGCGCAACGGCCTGGAGGATCGCGCCTGTGCGTCCTGCGCCGACGTCGCGACTCTCGGGACGGGACGCGGCCCTGCGGAGCCGTCCGCGGGATCCTGTGATCTCGTCGTGTCGAACCCGCCATTCGACGACGAGGCCCGATTCCGGTTGTCGCCGGACGCCACGAAATCGCGCGCGCACGGCGCGACGCCCGGGCTTCTCAGCGAGTGGGCGCAGGCGGCCAACCGCTTGCTGAGGCCGGGGGGGGCGTTTGTCCTGATCCACCGGGCGGAGGCGCTGGGCGAGGTTCTGGACGCGCTTGAAAATCGGTTCGGAGACGTTCGCGTGCTGCCGGTTCACCCGCGCGCCGATCAGCCGGCTGCGAGGATCATCGTCGCCGCCCGGAAGGCTCGGCGCGGGCCGCTCGCCCTGCTGCCGGGGCTCGTGCTGCACGACGCCGACGGCGCCTTCACCAAACGCTGCGAGGCGGCGCAGAGAGGCGAGACGACTTTTGCGCTCGACTGACGCGAGCCGATCGAAGCGCCCCTCCAGGGGGCGCTTCGATGTCAGTTAGATAGGGTCAGCGCCAGTAGCGCCGGTTGCAGGTCTCCTGCCGACGGACAACGTAGCGGTAGCCGTTCCAGTAGCGCCGGGTGACGATGCGACACCGCGGCCCATAGGAGCGGTAGGCGCGATACGGCCGGTAGTAGGGCCGATACGGACGGTAATACGGCCGGTAGTGGTGGCGGTGGCCGTAGCCGTAGCCGTAGTAGGGGCCGCCGACGCCGATGTAGACGCCAGCCGAGGCGGGCGCGGGAGCGAGGGCGAAGGCGCCGGCCGCGAGCGCCGTAGCGAGAACAAAGTTACGAACCATGATGTCCTCCTCGTTGAACCCAGAGCGGCGGCAGACCCGCCGGCCGGCTTCCCGTGCGATGAAACGCAGGCGGCGGCCGGCTTGGTTCCACGAATAGGCCGCTTCGGCTGAACCCGCTATGACGCACCCGTTCAGAGGATGTTCATCCGCCGGGCGCTGGTCGTTGTGACCGACGCGGCGTCGCCTATATCCAGCCGCATGACCACATCCTTCGCCGCTCTCCGCCGCCTCGCCGCGCCCATTCTCCCCGAGCGCCTCCGGAGCGAGCGGCCGGTGGTTCCTGTCGTCCGGCTGCACGGCGCGATCGGCATGGGCGGGCCGTTGCGTCAGAGCGTCACGATGGCCGGCGTCGCCGCAGCCCTCGACAAGGCGTTCGCCGTGCCGGGGACGAAGGAGGTGGCGCTCATCGTCAATTCGCCGGGCGGCTCGCCGGTGCAGTCGCACCTGATCCACCAGCGCATTCGCGCGCTGAGCCGCGAGAAGGAGATCGGCGTGGCGGCCTTCGTGGAGGATGTCGCGGCCTCGGGCGGCTACATGATCGCCTGCGCGGCCGACGAGATCGTCGCCGACCCGTCGTCCATCGTCGGCTCGATCGGCGTCGTCTCCTCCGGCTTCGGCTTCGACCGCGCGATCGAACGGCTCGGGATCGATCGGCGGCTCTACGCCTCGGGCCGCAACAAGGCGATCCTGGATCCGTTCCAGCCCGAGAAGGCCGAGGATGTCGAGCGGCTGAAAGAGCTCCAGCGCGAGGTGCACGATCATTTCATCGAGCTTGTGAAAGAACGCCGCGGCGCGGCTCTGTCGGACCACCCCGACATGTTCACCGGCGCGTTCTGGTCCGGCGCCGCCGCGCTCGATCTCGGCCTCGTCGACCGGCTCGGCGATCTGCGCACGACGATGCGCGAGCGCTGGGGCGACAAGGTCGAACTCAAGCCCGTGACGCCGAAGGCGCCGCTGCTGAAGCGACTTTCGGGACGCGGCGAGGGCGTCGGCGTGGGCCTCGCCGAAGAAGCGCTCGCGGCGCTCGAGGCGCGCGCGCTGTGGGGCCGCTTCGGCCTTTGACGGGCCGCCGCACGGCGGCCAAGATCGCGGGCGATCGTCGCATTCGCCATCATTGCCCGTGACCGGAGCGCGCGCATGCCGCCCTTTCTTCTGATCGCCGCCGCAGCCGCCGGGGCGGTGTTCGGCGCCAAGGCGCTGAAGCGCGAGTGGCTGCGGGTGAACCGTGAGCTCGACCGCAACGAGCCGGCTTCGTCGGTCGCCGAGCAGACTGCGCGTCCGACGCTGAGGCGCGACCCCGCCACGGGCGAGTGGCGGCCGCAGTAGCACGCGCCGATTGTCGCTGGGCGCGGGCCAAGCTGAGATCCGGCCCATCGCGCCTTGACCCTCCCAGACGCCCCAACTAGCGTCCGCGCGCCTTGCAGCCGGACGGCCCATTCCTCATGACCGACGACCCGATGAGCCCCAAAAAGTCCTTCCAGGGGCTCATTCTGACGTTGCAGCGCTTCTGGGCGGAGCAGGGTTGCGTCATCCTGCAGCCCTACGACATGGAGGTCGGCGCCGGCACCTTCCACCCGGCGACCACCTTGCGTGCGCTCGGCCCCCGCCCCTGGAAGGCCGCTTATGTGCAGCCCTCCCGGCGGCCCAAGGACGGGCGCTATGGCGAGAACCCCAATCGCTTCCAGCACTACTACCAGTTCCAGGTCATCCTGAAGCCGAGCCCCGAAAACCTTCAGGACCTCTATCTGGACAGCCTCAAGGCCATCGGCCTCGATCCGACGGTGCACGACGTGCGCTTCGTCGAGGACGACTGGGAGAGCCCGACGCTTGGCGCGTGGGGCTTGGGTTGGGAGTGCTGGTGCGACGGCATGGAGGTGTCGCAGTTCACCTATTTCCAGCAGGTCGCCGGCGTCGACTGCAACCCGGTGTCCGGCGAGCTGACCTACGGGCTCGAACGGCTCGCCATGTACATCCAGGGCGTCGATCGCGGCTTCGACCTCAACTTCAATGGCCGTGAGGGCGCCGAGAAGGTCACCTATGGGGACGTGTTCCGGCAAGCCGAGCGGGAATATTCGCGGTTCAATTTCGAGAACGCGGACGTCGAGCTGCTGAAACGGCATTTCCAGGACGCGGAAAAGGAATGCCGCGCGTTGATCGAGGCCGGCGAGGCCGACGGCCGGCTGATGGCGATGCCGGCTTATGACCAGGCCATCAAGGCGAGCCACGCCTTCAACCTGCTCGACGCCCGCGGCGTCATCTCGGTGACCGAGCGGCAGAGTTACATCCTGCGTGTGCGTGATCTCGCCAAGGCCTGCGGCGCCGCCTGGCTCAAGACCGAAGCCGGCGGAGCGGCTGCCTGATGCCCGATTTTCTTCTCGAACTGCTCTCCGAAGAGATTCCGGCCCGCATGCAGGCGCGGGCTGCGGACGATCTCAGGCGGCTCGTCACCGACGCGCTGGTCGAGCGCGGGCTGATCTATGAGGGCGCCAAAGCGTTCGTGACGCCGCGCCGGTTGGCGCTGGTCGTCGCAGGCCTGCCCGGGCGGCAGCCGGATCGCAGCGAGGAACGCAAGGGACCGCGCGTCGGCGCGCCCGAAAAAGCGCTGGAGGGCTTCCTGAAGGCCGCGGGCTTGGCGTCGATCGACGAGGCCGTCGTCCAGTCCGATCCGAAGGGGGACTTCTACGTCGCCCGCACCGTGAAGCCCGGCCGCGCGACCGCAGAAGTCATCGCCGATATCATGCCGGCGATCATCGCCGGCTTCCCGTGGCCCAAGTCGATGCGCTGGGGCTCGGGAACGCTGCGCTGGGTGCGGCCGCTGCATTCGATCGTCGCGACGTTCGGCTCGACCCAGGAGGAGCCCGAGATCGTCCGCTTCGAGATCGGCGGGATCGTGTCCGGCGATCTCACGCGCGGGCACCGGGTCCATGCGCCGGGAGAGATCCGCGTCAGGCGCTTCGACGATTACGTGGACGCCCTGCAGAAGGCTCATGTGGTGCTCGACGCCGAGCGCCGCCGCGACGTGATCCGCGCCGACGCCCGCACGCTCCCGCAGGCGCAGAATCTAGAGCTGGTCGAGGACGAGGCGCTGGTCGAGGAGGTGGCGGGCCTCGTCGAGTGGCCGGTCGTGCTGATGGGCGCCTTCGAGGAGGATTTCCTCGAAGTGCCCGAGGAGGTCATTCGCGCGACCATCCGGGCGAACCAGAAATGCTTCGTGCTGCGCCGCGCCGACGGCCGGCTCGCCAACCGCTTCATCCTCGTCGCCAATCTGGAGGCGGCGGATGGCGGCGCGGCGATCGTCCACGGCAATGAGCGCGTGGTGCGGGCGCGGCTGTCCGACGCGCGCTTCTTCTGGGAGACCGACAAGAAGACGCGCCTCCAAGACCGGCTCGAGAAGCTGAAGTCGATCACCTTCCACGAGAAGCTCGGCACGCAGCATGAGCGCGTCGAGCGCATCGAGCGGCTCGCCCGCGAGCTTGCGCCGCTGGTGGGCGCCGATCCGGACAAGGCCGGGCAGGCGGCGCGGCTCGCCAAGGCCGATCTCGTCACCGAGATGGTCGGCGAGTTCCCCGAGCTGCAGGGCCTGATGGGCCGTTACTACGCTGAGGCCGAGGGGCTCGACCCGGAGGTCGCGGCGGCGCTCGAAGAGCATTACCGTCCGCAGGGTCCTTCCGACCGCGTCCCGACCGCGCCTACGTCGATCGCCGTGGCGCTCGCCGACAAGATCGACACGCTGGTCGGCTTCTGGGCGATCGACGAGAAGCCCACGGGCAGCAAGGACCCCTATGCGCTCAGGCGCGCGGCGCTCGGCGTCGTTCGCATCATCCTCGATAATGGGCTGCGGCTGCGGCTGCTTTCCGTCCTGCGAGCCGAGGTCGCGTTGGACCTGCTGGCCTTCTTCGCGGACCGCCTCAAGGTCCAGCTCCGCGAGCAGGGCGCGCGGCACGACCTTGTGGACGCCGCTCTCGCCGCCGGCGTGGATGCGTCCGTCAACGACGACCTCTTGCTGATCGTCCGGCGGGTCGAGGCCCTCGGAAGGCTGCTCGAGACGGACGACGGCAAGAATCTGCTCGCCGGCTACAAGCGCGCCGCGAACATTCTTCGGGCCGAGGAGAAGAAGGACGGCGCGGGCGCGTTTGAGGGCGAGGCCGACTGCGCCCTGCTGACCGAGAAGGCCGAAATCGACCTGTCGAAGGCGCTCGATCTCGCCGCGCCGGCTGCGGCCGACGCGGTGCGCAGGGAGGATTTTGCGCACGCGGCCGCGGCGCTCGCGCGGCTCCGGCCCGAGGTCGACGCCTTCTTCGATCAGGTGACGGTGAACGCGCCGGAGCCTGCGCTGCGCGCCAACCGGCTGAAGCTGCTCGCGCGGCTGCGGCGCGCGACGCGCGAGCTTGCGGATTTCGACCGCATCGCAGGCTGAAGCTACTGCGCGTGCAGCACGTGGATGCGCCCCCCACGGGGGAGCGCGGCGCGTTCGGCGAGTTGCGCCCGCGCGAAGCAGCGATAGAGCGACCGCTCCTCCGCAGACGCCTGCGTTTCAGATTCCGCTGCGTCGTATTGCGACCACGGCCGGTCAGGGTGGTCGCGGCTGAACAGGTTCATCGCGAGAGATTCGACAGGATCGATCATGGCCCGCACGGACTCGAAGGTCTCCTGGCGCTCCAACGCGTCGCTTCAAGTTCCGTTTCGGCGAGTACGGCTGCAATCAGGCGCTATGTTCAACAAAGTATTGATCGCCGCGAGCTGGGGAAATCCCGCGGGGACTTCGGCGGGAGGCTGGGCGCGCTGGCCGCGCCCCCTATTATGATGCTCTAAACATGACCAGCGTCGCGAGAGACGCCGCGGACGTTTGCGCTCGGCGCGAGACGCGCCCCGCGAGCCGGAGGTGAACGTTCGGTGAGCTTCTTGGGACGAGCGCCCCTCCCGGATTCTGTCCTTCTGGAGCTCGTCGGGCTGCTCTACTCGTCGGCCTTCCCGATCATGATCGTCGGCGGCGCGCTGACCGGCGTCGGCGCCTTCGCCTTCTTCCAGTATGGCGACATGTTCGTGGCGGAACTCACCATCTTCGCCGGCGTGCTCACGCTCCTGCGCCTGTCGCTGATCTGGGCCTTCCGCCGACGGACCGAGACCCTTCCGCTCACTGCTCCGGAGGCCTGCCGGTGGGAGGGCGCTTATCTGGTCGGAAGCATCGCGTTCGCGGTCTGCCTGGCGACCCTGTCGTCCCGGATTCTCGTCACGGGCTCCGTTCCTCTGCAGATCATGGCGACGAGCCTGCTGTTCGGCTATTGCGCCGGCATGGTGACCCGGGTCGCGATCCGGCCCTGGATCTGCATTCCGAGCACTGTGGTCGCGACCACCCCGATCGTCGCGACGCTCCTCTGGCGCGGCGGACTCGACGACGCCGTGCTCGCCGGCTTCCTGATGTTCTTCCTCGTTGCGAGTTTCGAGACCGTCGCCCACAGCCACCGCACCGCCCTGGCGCTGATTTCGAGCAAACAGCAGCTCGGGGCTCTGGCGCGGCGTGACCACCTCACCGGGCTTCCGAACCGGCTCGCGCTGCTCGACGCCGCCGACGCAGCCGTCCGTCGGCTCGGGCGCGGGGGGGCCGAAATCGCGGTGCATTGCCTCGACCTCGACCGCTTCAAGCCGGTGAACGATCGCTACGGCCACCCGGTGGGGGACGAACTGCTGAAGACCGTGGCCCGCAGGCTTGAAGCGGCCATCCGGCCCGAAGACGCGGCGATCCGGGTCGGCGGCGACGAGTTCATCATCGTCCAGACCGACGCGCCGAACGCTGCTGCGGCCGAGATGCTGGCGCGCCGCATCATTCGCGCCGTCAGCGCGCCCTACATGATCGAGGGCGTGGAAATCCGCATCGGGGTCAGCGTCGGCATCGCCCTCGCGCCGAAAGACGGATCGACGGTGCAGGATCTGATCGCCCGCGCGGACCAGGCGCTCTACCACGCCAAAGCCCAGGGGCGTGACGGTTTCCGCTTCTACGACGCGGCCGACGGCCAGGTGGGGAGCGAAGCCATGGTCGCCGCGTGGAAGCGCAAGGAGCCGGCCTGAGCCTACTCGGCGGCCTCCTGCGTCGGGCCGTCATCGAGGAACCCGCCGGATTGTCTGCGCCACAGCGCGGCGTAGAGGCCGCCGCGCGCGATCAGTTCGGCGTGCGAGCCCTGCTCGACGATGCGGCCCTCGTCGAGCACCACCAGGCGATCCATTCTTGCGATCGTCGACAGCCGGTGCGCCACCGCGATGACGGTCTTGCCGGCCATGACGGCGTCGAGACTCGTCTGGATCGCGGCCTCGACTTCGGAATCGAGCGCCGAGGTCGCCTCGTCGAGCACGATGATCGGCGCGTCCTTCAGGATCACGCGCGCAATCGCGATCCTCTGACGCTGGCCGCCCGAGAGCTTCACGCCCCGCTCGCCGACATGCGCGTCATAGGCGGTGCGGCCGTGCAGGTCGCTCAGATTGAGGATGAAGTCGTGCGCCTCCGCCCGCTTGGCGGCGGCGACGATCTCGGCCTGGCTGGCGCCGGGCCGACCATAGGCGATGTTGTCCCGGATCGAGCGGTGCAGCAGCGAAGTGTCCTGCGTCACGACGGAGATCTGCTCGCGAAGCGATTCCTGCGTCGCGCGCGAGATGTCGACCCCGTCGATCAGAATGCGCCCCGAGGCCGGATCGAAGAACCTGAGCAGGAGGTTCGCGAGCGTCGACTTGCCCGCGCCTGAGCGACCGACGAGGCCGATCTTCTCGCCGGGCCTGATGTGCAGCGAGAAGTCGTCAATCACCTTGCGCGGCGCGCCATAGCCGAAGCTCACCCGCTCGAACCGGATATCGCCGTGCCGCACCGCGATCGGTTCGGCGGCGGCGTCGTCCGCGAGCTGCAGCGGCCGGGCAATGGTCGCGAGCCCTTCCTGCACCACGCCGACATTCTCGAAGATCGCCGAAACCTGGAACGCCACCCAGCCCGACATCGAGACCACCTGCCAGGAGAGCGGGATCGCCATCGCGACCGCGCCGATCTCGATCGACCGCGAGGAGGCGAGGGCGATCGCCGAGATGGTGACCGCCGAGACCAGCAGCGCGTTGAGGATCTGGAGCAAGACCGCGAAGCCCGTGACCAGCCGGAACTGCCGCTGGAAGCGCGACATCAGCGTGTCCATCGCCTCGCCGACATATGAGTCCTCGGCGCGGGCGCGGGCGAACAGCTTCACGGTCAGAATGTTGGTGTAGCTGTCGACGATCCGCCCGGTGAGCTGCGAGCGAGCCTCGGAAGCGGCGCGCGAGCGGTCGCGCATGCGCGGCACGAACCGCCAGAGCAGCGCCGCATAGCCCACGAACCAGATGCCGAGCGGGATCGCGAGACGGGGGTCGGCGGAGCCGAGCAACAGCAGGGCGCTCGCGCCGTAGACCGCGATGTACCAGATCGCCTCGACCGTCTGGACCACGCTCTCGCGCAGCGCCGGGCCCGTCTGCATCACCTTGTTGGCGATCCGGCCCGCGAAATCGTTCTGAAAGAAGCCCCAGGATTGCCGCACCACATGGTAGTGCGACTGCCAGCGGATGAGGTTCGAGAAGCCGGGTCCGATCGCCTGATTGGCGATCAAGCCGCGCCCGAACAGCACGGCCGGGCGGAACACCAGAACCGTGCAGACCAGTCCCGCGATCAGCGGCCAGCCTTCGGCGAGCAGCCGCTCCGGCGGCGTGTGGGTGACCAGCGTGACGACCCGGCCGACGAAGAACGGCACTGACGCGTCGGCGAGCGCGAGTAGCAGGCCGACCACCAGGAGGCCGCCGAACAGCCCCTTGGCCTGCCGCAGGAAGTGCCAGTAAAAGCCAAGCAGCCGCGCCGGCGGTTCTGGCCGCTCCGGCGTCGCGGTCGGATCGATGATAGATTCAAAAATGCGGAACATGCGCCAAGATATGGCGCCTCCGCAGGGCGAACTTAAGGCCCTAAGGGCGCGAAGCCGCGTGGTCGCGACCGCGAAGCGGCTCAGTCGTCGCGATAAACCTTCTCGCGGCGCTCATGGCGCTCCTGCGCCTCGATCGACAGGGTCGCGATCGGACGGGCGTCGAGGCGGCGAAGCGAGATCGGCTCGCCGGTCTCCTCGCAATAGCCGTACGACCCGTCCTCGATCCGCGCGAGCGCAGCGTCGATCTTGGCGATCAGCTTGCGCTGGCGGTCGCGGGCGCGGAGCTCGATCGCCCGGTCGGTCTCCGACGACGCGCGATCGACCAGATCGGGATGGTTCTGATTCTCGTCCTGCAGGTGCTCGAGCGTCTCGCGGCTCTCGCGCAGGATCTCCTCACGCCAGTTCAGCAGCTTGTCGCGGAAGTAGCGCCGCTGCCGCTCGTTCATGAACGGTTCGGTCTCTGAAGGCCGATAGTCGTCTGCCAACTCGACGCTCATGTGGATGCCTCTGGGTACCGCACGCGGGGGAGGTCGGACGGCGCGGAATATACTCATCCGCTAGCCGCCCGACAATCGCTTCCGTTCACCACGAAGCCATTGATATCGATACGTAATTTTCCGATACGTAAAAACCCGTGCTCGCCGGGAGGGTCACAGCCCACGCTTTGCGAGCTCGACCTGGGCGCGCACTTCGATGGCCGAGAGCGTCTCGTCGAGTCCCGCATCGCCGGTTTCGCCGCGTCGTTCCGCCAGGTTCTGCGCCAAGCCCGCGAGAGCCCGCGGGTCGGCGCGCCCGTCGATCAATGCAAGTTTGAGGCCGTCCAGCGCGTCCAGCAGCCCGCGGCCGCGGCGCATCGCGCGTCGGCGTCGCTGACGCGGCGTCTCCTCCTCGGCCTGAAGCGCCAGCAGCGCGTCCAGCCCAGGCGCGGACAGCGCCGGCGCCGCCGGGCGTCGCGACTCCGTTGCGACCGGATCCGAGAGTCGGAAACCGCCTGACCCCGATGTCCGGGCGGCGCCGCCGCCCGAGAACGCGCGACCGAGACCGTCGATTCGCATCCTGCCGCCCCCGCAGCGGTTCCTTCCGCTCCTCGCCACATGAACCGGTTATGCTTAACTTCGCGTTAATGACCCGGCAGAATCTGCCGGCTGCGACCGGATATTGCCGGGCCTGCGGGGGAGGGCGAAGACCTCCCTGGCGGCGGAACGCCTCAGTTTTGAAGCGTAACGACCAACGGCACGGTCTTCGCATCGGCGTCGGCCGAGAGTACCGTTCTGCGAAGCCGCCTCCGATGTTCCACCGTCCCGTTCGCCGTCTCGTCTCCGCCGCGCTCGCCGCGGCGCTGACCTGCTGCGCCGCCGCGCCTGGGTTGGCCGCCGACATGGCGGTGAAGGCTGATTACGCCCAGCCTAGCCGGGCCGTCGTGCAGGCGTCGGCCCGTGGCCACGCCTTCGCCCATGGCGATGATGGCGGGCCAAGCAGGGGAGGCGTCACCTCGCGCATCAAGGACCTCGCCGACATCGAAGGCGTCCGCGAGAACCAGCTGGTCGGCTACGGCCTTGTGGTGGGCCTTAATGGCTCCGGCGACACGCTCAACGCAGCGCCCTTCACCAAGCAGAGCCTGCAGTCGATGCTCGAGCGGCTCGGCGTCAACACGCGCGGCGCCACGCTCCGCACCAAGAACGTCGCGGCCGTGATGGTGACCGCCAATCTCCCGCCGTTCGGCACGCAGGGCACCCGCATCGACGTGACCGTCTCGGCGCTGGGCGATTCCACCAGCCTGCAGGGAGGCACGCTGATCGTCACGCCGCTGATGGGCGCGGACGGCGCGGTCTACGCGGTCGCGCAAGGCTCCGTCGCCGTCATCGGCTTCAACGCCCAGGGCGAAGCCGCCCAGGTGGTGCGCGGCGTGCCCACCACGGGCCGGATCTCCAATGGCGGCCTCATCGAACGCGAGATCCCGTTCGCGCTGAACAACCTTTCCACGGTCCGCCTTGCGCTGCGCAATCCGGATCTCACCACCGCGCGCCGGATCGCGGCGGCGATCAACCAGTTCATCGGCAAAGGCGTCGCCGAGCCGCTCGATCCCTCGTCGGTCGCGCTCAAGATGCCGAAGAGCTACCAGGGCAACATCGTGCAGCTGCTGACCGAGGTGGAGCAGCTGCGCGTGGAGCCCGATCAGCTCGCCAAGATCGTCATCGACGAGCGCTCCGGCATCATCGTCATGGGCCAGGACGTGCGGGTGTCCACCGTGGCGGTCGCCCAGGGAAATCTGACCGTGACGATCACCGAGACGCCGGTGGCCAGCCAGCCGGAGCCGTTCACCGACGGCGAGACTGTGGTGACGCCACGCACCGAGATTTCCGTCGACACAGACAAAAACCGCCGCCTCGCGATCGTGCGTGAGGGCGTCAACCTGCGGCAGCTCGTGGATGGCCTGAACGCCATCGGCGTCGGGCCCCGCGACCTGATCGCGATCCTGCAGGCGATCAAGGCCGCTGGCGCGCTGCAGGCCGAGATCGAGGTGATGTGATGGCCGACGCCGCCGCTGCAGCCACGCCGGCCCTTGCCGCGCTCGGAGCCCAGAAGGCCTACGGCGCCAGGCCGCCCGCCAAGGCGGCAGACAAGCTCGACGCGGTCGCGCAGGATTTCGAGGCCGTCTACCTCACTCAGATGATGGAGCAGATGTTCTCCGGACTTGGCGACGGCGGGCCGCTCGGCTCCGGCGAGGCCGGGAGCGCCTACCGATCGATGCTCGCCGACCAGTACGGCAAGACCATTGCGGCCAGCGGCGGGATCGGCCTGGCCGACGACGTGCGCCGCGAGCTCATCGCGATCCAGCAGGGAGGCCAATCCTCATGATCAACCGACGCCGCGCCGCGGCGCTCGCCGCGCCCAAGTCTCCGCTGTCCGTGCAGGAGGCTGCGGAACGCCTGGAGCGCACCGCGGACACGGTCGCGCGGCTGACGGCGGTGATCGTCGAGGAGACGCGCCTTGTCCGCGCCGGCGCTTATGGCGCCGCTGACGGGTTGCGGCAGGCGAAGGGCGAATTGTCCGGGCGCTACATGCTCGACGTGCAGAGCCTGCAGGCGAGCGCCGAAGCGGTGGCCGCGCAGCCGCGCGACGCGGTGGGCGAGGTGGAGCGGCTGCACGTCGCCTTCCGGGCTGCGCTCGATGAAAATCTCGCCGTGCTGGGCACCGCGCGATCCGTCGCCGAGAGCCTGCTGAGGGGCGTCGCCGAAGAGGTCGGCGCTCGGGCGGCGCCGCGCACCTATGACGCGCGCGGCGGCTCCTACGAGCAGCGGCCGTCCGCAGCGCCCATTACGCTGTCGCGCGGCGCTTGACGGCGACTCGGCGATTCGCACAAGCGTGCGTTAACCCCATCTCCTAACAGCGAATTAACGCGGCCTCCGGCAATATAGGCACCGCGCGGCCTCGTGATCGCGCCGATCCTCGGAGGGAGGAGATGGACGTTGCGATCGGATCGCTCGTCACGCCCGCCGCGGCCGTAAGGGCCGCAGGCGGCGCCGGCGCGCGCGTCGAGCCTGCGCCGCAGCCGGAGCGCACGGGCGATCAGCGGTCCCCAGGCCTGGCCGGGCCCGACCCCGAAGCCTCCCGGCGGGAGGTGCTGGAGGACGAACGCACCGGGACCTTCGTGTTCCGGCTCGTCGACGTCACGAGCGGGGAGGTGACCTCCCAGACGCCCAGCGAGGCGCGGCTGAAGCTCAGGGCCTATATCGACGCGCTTGTCGCCGACAATGCGCGCGGCCCATCGCTTGAGCGGTTCGTCTGAGGCTCAGCCGCGCAGGCCCTCTGCGAGGTTGCGGTTGATGTCGATCAGGGCCGTGAGCTGTTCGGCGCGCGGCTCGGCTTCGACCGAGGAGCAGCGGCCGAGCACGAACAGCGCGATCTTGCGGATGTTCGCCTTGGTGGCTGCGTCGAGCGGGTTCTCGGCCCGCATCACCGAGCTCAGGAACACCGTCCAGAGCTTGCGGTTGAAGATCGCGGCCTGACGAGCGCCGGACTGATCGAAGGGGCTGGAGGTCTGCGCAGCCGCAAAGCGTGCTGCGGCTCTCAGGAGAAGTTGAGCGTCCCGTTCACGCGGGTTCGCCGTCGTCTGCGCCATTCTCGCGTAGGCCTGCGCTCCGCTCTGCATGCTCGAATATACTCGCCTCGTACGCAACCAACTTGCGCGCTTCCCGGAAAGCTTTGTAAAGCGCCCCGGTTAAGACGCAGTTATTCATGCGTTCGACGATTTCGAGCATGCTGGGAGCCGCCTTCAACGCGTCCCTTGTTAGCTCCGTATAGATCGGCAGCAGCCGGTCGGTGGATCCGGCGAGATACATCATCTGCACTGCGTAGCAGATGCGCTTGGCGGGCGTGTCCGCCTCGTCCTCCTGCAGGATGTCGCGCTCCCGCAGAACGGGGTCCTGGCCATCGATCAGAAGGCTTGTGCGGGAGGCGCCGTTGGTCACGACGGAGCGGCCGATGACGATGCGCTCGCCGGGCTTGAGTTCGACTTTCAGGGTCATGCGGCGACAGATAGCACAGCTTCAAAAACGAAGCGCGGCGGAGGCTTGGGCCTCCGCCGCGCTTTGGAAGAAAGGGTAGGGGATTTCAGCGCAGGAGCTGGAGGATCGCGGAATCCTGCTGCGTGGAGATCGAGAGCGAGGAGACGATCAGCGACTGCTTGGTCTGCAGCGTCGCGAGATTGGCGGCTTCCTCGTTGGTGTCAGCGGCGGTCAGCATGTTGGCGCCGTCCTGCAGCGTGCCCACCATGTCCTTGGTGAAGGTCTCGCGGGTCTGCACGATCTGCAACTGCGAGCCGAACTTGGCGGACTGCGCCTCGATGGTCTTGAACGATTTCTCGATCTGGTCGAGCACGCCGTTGATCGAGGAGGAGTCGTAGAAGTCGTCCGCCGAGATCGCCGACAGGCCGACGCCGTTGGCGTCGAACTGCACGCCCTTGACGTTGAGCTTGGACGAGCCGTCCTCGTTGAAGATGACGTCGAGATCGTCGCCCATCAGCAGGTTGACGCCGTTATAGTTGGCGTCCTTGGCGATCGTGTTGATCTCTTTTAGGGCGGCGTTGTAGTCGTCCGCGAAGTCGGCGCGCTTCTGCGCGGCCGCAGCGTCGAGCACCGGCGCGCTGAAGGTCGTGGTGGTGAAGGCGTTCGTGGCGCCGGTCGCAGTGCCGCTGATCGCCCCGGGAGTCGAGTTGGCGACGGAGTTGTCCGTCTCGATCTTCAGCTTGTGGGTCGTGGCGTCGAACGTCGCGTCCAGGAGAACGTTGTTTTTCTCCAGATAGGCGTTCAGCTCGTCCAGCGTGTCGACCTGGTTGGCGGCCGTGCCGAACGTCACGGTGACGTTGCCGCCGTCCTTGTCCTTGACGACCAGCGTGTCGCCGCTCGCCAGCACCGTTCCGCCGAGAAGGTTCTGCGCGGTCACGTCGTCGCCGAGCGCATCCGACTCGATGCCCGCCTTGGTTTCGACCGCGAGCGGCGACTGAAGCGCCGATCGCGCTGTCGCCTTGAGCGAGTTCACGATGTCGGTGATCGCCTTGATGCCGTTGTCCGCCGCCTTGAGCGTCTGAACCGAGGATCCAACGGTGTCGAGCAGGGTGTTGAGGTCGCTCGCCCGCCGGTCCAGCGCGTTCGCAGTGAAGAAGCTCGACGGATTGTCGAAGGCCGAGTTGACCTTCTTACCGGTCGACAGCCGCTCCTCGGTCTGGTTGAGGAGATCGGTCGTGGACTGGAGGCTCCGGAGATTGGAGCGAACAGCGGAATTGAGAACGACGTCGGCCATTGAAGGGCTCCTAACGGGAGACGCCTCAGCAGGGCGCAGACGTAATCTAGGCTGTTAACCTTAATGAGCGGTTAAGGTTAATTGCTCGTTGCGGCGTTCCTCGATCAGGCGGCTCGATGAAACGAGAAAAGGGCGGAAGCCGAAGCTTCCGCCCTTTCTAGATGCTCGTGAGACGGCTGGCGATCAGCGCAGCAGGCTCAGGATGTTCTGCTCCTGCGAGGTCGAGATCGAGAGCGAGGAGACGATCAGCGACTGCTTGGTCTGAAGCGTCGCGAGATTCGCGGCTTCTTCATTGGTGTCGGCGTCGGTGAGGGCGCCGGCGCCGTCCTGCAGCGTGCCGATCATGCTCTTCGTGAAGGTCTGCCGCGTCTGCACGATCTGCAGCTGCGAGCCGAACTTCGAGGAGGTCTGCTCCAGCGTGGAGGCGGCCTTGTCGAGCTTCGCGATGACGTCGTTGATCGAGTTCGAGTCGTAGAAGTCGTCCGCGCTGACCTCGGTGATCCCGAGGCTCGAAGCGTCGAAGTCGACGCCCTTGACGTCGAGCTTCGAGGAGCCGTCCTCGTTGAACACGATGCTGAGGTCGTCGCCGTTGAGCAGGTTCACGCCGTTGTAGCTCGCGTCCTTGGCGAGCGACGAGATCTGCTTCAGCGCGTCGTTGAAGTCCTTGCGATAGTTGTCGCGGGTGTCCTTGCCCGCGCCGCTGACGACGGGAGCCGAGAAGCTGGCGCTCGCGAACGCCTGACCCGACGCCGTGGCAGTGCCCTCGAGATCCACCGGAGTCTCGTTGGCGGCGGCGTTCGACGTCGTGAAGGTCAGCGTGCCCTTCTTCGTCGCAGAGTCGACGGAGACCGAAGCCTCGAGGTCGACATTGTTGTCAGAGAAGAACTTGTTCAGTTCGTCGAGCGTGTCGATGCCGCCAGAGCTGAAGGTGAGGCTCTTGGTGTTGCCGTCGCGGTCCTGGACCTTGATGGTCTTGTTCGCGAGGTTGGTGTCGGACGGCGCGGTGCGGGCGGTGTCGCCAGCGGTCAGGCCGAGCTTCGTCAGCGTGGAGCTCGAGCCGGCGATCGTCAGGTCGCGGTCGACGCCGGTGCTAATGGTCAGCTTGCCGGAAGCGACGGTCGAGGCGGTGCTGGCGCCGGTGATCTCATCGATCTTCGAGAGCAGCGTGCTCACGTCGTCGGTGATGTTCACCTGGTTGCCGGTCGCGCCCGAGGCGACGAAGTCGATCTTCGTGCCGTTGATCGTGATCGACTCGCCGGCGGTGAGGCCGCTCGCCAGGTTGTCCGAAGACGCGCCGGCCGTTCCGGACAGCTTGGTCGCCCCGGTGATCGCGGCGGCCGTGCCGGTGTTGTCGTTGTTGACCGCCGAGCCGGCGACGGTCGCGTTGGTGTAGGTGCCGCCGAGCAGGTTCGTCTCGGTCAGGTTCGCGATCGCGGAAGAGCTGATCGAAGCCTTGGTGGTCACTGCCTGGGTCGACTGCACCGCGCTGCGGGCGGTCGCCTTGAGGCTCTCGATCACGTCGTTGATCGCGGTGATGCCGTTGTCGGCAGCCTTCAGCGTCTGGACCGAGTTGGAGACGCTGTCCAGCATGTTGTTCAGGTCGCTCGCGCGGCGGTCGAGAGCCTGCGCGGTGAAGAAGCTCGACGGGTTGTCGAGCGCCGAATTGACCTTCTTGCCGGTGGAGATGCGCTGCTCGGTCTGGCCCATCAGCTCGGAAGTCGACTGAAGGGAACGGAGGTTCGAGCGAACGGCAGCGCTCAGGGTAACGCCAGACATGCCAGTCTCCTGTCCTAGGAGTTTGATGTGACGCCCCGTCCTGAGGCGCGCTAGGACAGTCTGGCCCGGCTCGCTAAGCGCGGGTTAAAGGCCCGCCGGGTTCCGCTATCCGGCGAGGGAAGTTTTCGGCATGGTTAAGAGAGTGCGAAGCTCGACCGTTACAGGAAGTTGACCAGGCTGAGGTCCTTCAGCGTCGCGGTCGCCTGATAGCTCGCCTGGAGCTGCGTCTGTAGCGCCAGTATCCTCAGCGTCACCTCGTCCTTGTCCACGCTCTCCACATTGGAGATTGCGTCCTGGGCGATCGTTTTGGCCGCCGCGTGCCGGCTGCTCGCAGCCTTGATCGCGGTGTTGGCGGTGGCGAGGTCGGTGGTCATCGTCTTGACCGCGGCGGTCGCGTCGCTCGAGCCGAGCGCCGAAATGGTCCGGTTGGCGAGCGCCGAATAACGGGCTTTCGCATTGGGGTCGTCAGCCGAAAACGTCACCGCCGAGAACACGGCGAGGTTCTGCACCACTTGGCGCGCGCCGGCCTCATTGGCCCGCGCCCCGTAGGCGATGGTGACGCCGTCGTCGATCTTCGCCGCTGCGGTCTTGCGCGGATCATCGGTCCCGGTCTCGCCGACATACCAGGAGACGGTCTTGTCGGCGGAGTCCGTGCTGTCGAGGGAGGTCGCGTTCTGCAGCGCCGCGATCCGCTCGGCGTCGCTCGCATAGGTCCCGTCGAAACCGGCGACGCGGGCCGGGCCGCCGCCCGGAGGAGCGTTGAAGAAGTCCTCGCCGGCCTGAACCGCGGAGGCCGCGACCAGCGCCGTGTCGGCCCGGGTCCTAAGCGCCGCGTCGAAGCTCGCCCGCATGTTGGCGGCGGTCTCCTCAGGCGTCGCGCCGATGCGGAACTCGCCCTCGGCGAGCGCCGAGGCGTCGTCCGCGGCCTTGACCGTCAGCACGATCTCCTCGGTCGAGCCGTCCGGCAGCGTCAGTCCGACCCGCGTCTGGTCGCCGGTCTCGGGCTGTCCCGTCAGGCCGAGCGTGATCGCTGCGGGCGAGCCCGTAGGGCCGCTCGCGGCGCCGTTGGTCATCGACGACGACAGCGACGAGATCTTGAAGCCGAATGGCCCCGACGCCTCCTGGGCGACGGTGAAGGAGGAACCGGAGACTGCGGAGACGTCGATTCGGCCGCGGCCATCCGCGCCGAGGTCCGCGAGCTTTCGCTCCGCGATCACCGTCCGCAGCCCCGCTTTGCTGCCGTCATCCGAGAGAATGGCGTCGGCGGAGAGCACCGGCTTGGTGTCGGTCGCGCGTCCTGAGAACACGAAACGCCCGCCCACGTCGGTGTTGAGCTGCGAGATCGCGTCCTGCAGGTCGATCGCGGCCTGAGACTGCGTGACCGTCACCGAACCGGTGGTCAGAGTGAAGTCGTTCGGATCCGCGAGCTTGTATTCCGCGCCGATGTCGTCGAGGCGCTGCAAGGCGGTGGCCATGAGGCTGACCCGCGTGCTGACGGTCGCGGCGGTGGCGTCGTAGGAGGAGAGCGTGGCGAGCTTCGCCCGCATCGCGAGCGAGGTCGCGCGTCCGTCGCCCAGCCCCGCATAGGTGGTCGACACCATCCCGGTCGAAAGCTGCTGCGTCAGGTCGCTCAGCTGCGACCTGCTCTTCGCCAGCGCGTCGACGAGGCTGGGGCGGCCGACGCCGCTCGCCGCATAGGGTCCGATCGAGGTCATGGTTCAGGCCTTGCCGGGCATCAAACGTTCATCAGCATGTCGAGCATCTCCTTGACCGCCGTGATCACGCGCGCATTGGCGCTGTAGGCGGTCTGGAGCTGGATGAGCTTGCCCATCTCCTCGTCGGTGTCGACGCCGGAGGACTCGGAGAAGCGGTCTGTCAGCGCCGACACGACCAGCGACTGGCCGTCGGCGATCCGTGTGGCGGCGGCGCTGGCGCTCGCCTGCATGTTGATGACGCCGCTCGCGAAGCTCACGATGGAGCCGGTGAAGGGCGAGCCCGGACCGCCAAGCCCGGTGTCCGCGCTGAAACTTGTCTGGGCCTTAAGGGCGTCCCGCAGGAAGACCGGTCGGGCGTCGTCGCCGGAGGCGCTCCCGCTCGCATAGGCGGTGAGCGCGGCGGGGTCGCCGAGCAGATCGGGATTGACGGCGATGCGGCCGGCGAAGCCGGTGCGCTGCGCGTTCCCGTCCAGGCTGTTCGAGTACGGGCCTCCGCCGGCGCCGTCGACGAACACCGGCAGCGCGAGCCCTTCGCCCGAGAGCGCCGTCGCGGTGATCCGGGATGAGCCGCCGGAGATTTCGAGCGCGGCGCTGTTCGACGTGAACGCGAAGCCGTCAGCGCTCGCCGAGGCGCTGATCCCGACGCCTCTGGCAGCAAGCGCGGCATTAAGGTCGGCTACGGCGGTCGGAGACGAGAAGTCGATCCCGATGACGGTGTCGTTCGGGTCGGCCGTCAGGCTGTCGGCGAGCGGCAGCTTGCTCGCATCGCCGACATTCACGATCGTCACCGAGCGCGTGGTTCCGCCGACCGAATAGGCGACCGAAAGGCGGTCGCCGCTCAGCGCGCCCTGCGTCGTGAGGTCGACGCCGCCGGCGATCGCGCTGCCGGCGGTGACGTTGGAGCCGAGCGCCTGGGCGAGGCCGGAGGCGAGCTCGTCGAGCTGGGTCTGCGCCTGGGGGAACGTCTTGTCGCGCAGATCGGCCAGCGCGCGAAGCTCGCCGGAGCGGAGCTGGCCGCTCGCGAGCAGATCGACCGAATAGCCCGAGGGCCGCACCAGGGTGATGGTTCCGAGACTGCTGGCGGAAGCGTCCGAGGAATATCGCGCCCCCGGCACGATCGAGCTCGACGGCTGGAACTGCAGCGTCGAGGCTTGGCCGTCATAGAGCGACAGGCCGCTCTGCGTCTTGACGCGGATCTGGCCGCCGCCAAGGTCCTCCACCTTGACGTCCATCAGCGAGGACAGCGTGTCGATCGCCTGGTCGCGCTGGTCCTCGAGAGCCGCGGTCGACTGTCCCTGCGCGCTCGCCCTGACGATCTGAGTCGTCAGGCTTTCGATCGACTTCAGCGCCTCGTTGGCCTTGTCGACGCCAGCGCTCATCGCCTGGTCGGCCTGGCCGCGCAGCTCCTGCACGCTGTTTGAGGCGCCGTTCAGCGTCTGCGCGAAGATCTGCGCCTGCGACAGCACGTTCGACCGAGCGCTCGGATCGTCCGGAGAGGCGGCGAGGGCGTCGAGCGCGCCTGCGAAATCCTGTGCGACGCTGTCGAGCGACAGCTCGCCGCCCGGCGTGCCGAAGACGCTCTGCAGCCGGTCGAGATAGTTGGCGCGCGTCGTTGCGTAGCTTGCGCCGGCCGTCTCGGTGCGGAGCTGGCGCTGCAGATAGACGTCGAGCTCGCGGCGGACGTCGTCCGCCTTGACGCCGACCGTGACGCCGCCCGCCACCGCCTGTTCGGTGACGAGCGTCTTCTTGGTGTAACCGGCGACGCCCGCGTTGGCGACGTTCGCCGCCACGAGGTCGAGGCCGGACTGGCTCGCCTTCAGCCCAGAAAGCGCGGCGCCGAGCGCGGAGGAAAGGCCCATCTCTTCGGGTCCTCAGGTAAGCTGACGTCGTCCGCCGCCGTCAGCGGATCATGCTCAGCGTGTCCTGCATCATCGAATCGGACGTCGTGACCACCCGGGTGTTGGCCGAATAGGCCTGCTGGGTCACGATCATCTTCGAGAACTCGTCCGCGATGTCGACATTGGACTGCTCGAGCGCGGAGCCGACGATCTCGCCCTCGCCGGCGATCGGAGCGCCGGACGCGACCGTCTGCTGATAAGCGCCGCCGTCCACATGGGAGAGCTGGTTGTCGGCGTAGAAGCTCACCACCGGCACCTTGTAGAGCGTGCGCGACTTGCCATTCGAGTAGGTCGCGTTAACGAGCCCGCCGTCATTGATCGAGACGCTGACGACGTTGCCCGACGACACGCCGTTCTGGGTCAGCTGCTTGGTCGTCACCGCGCCGTTGGTGTCGGCGTACTGGGTGAGGCCGGTTCCGTGGTCGAGCGTGACCGCGCCGAGCGACTTCCCGTCGATCGTCAGGTTGGCGATGGAGGTGACGCCGTCGCTCGGCGTCACCAGCGCGCCGTCCGAGTTGAACACGTAGTTCTGCGTTCCGGCCGCCGAGGGGTCGGCGTCCACCTTGGTCCAGGCGGTCTCGGAGCCGGTCGCGGCCGGGTCGGACAGGTAGTAGAGCGCCCAGGTGTCCTGCGTGCCCGCCGTCGCGTCCTCGTTCGTCACCTTGCCCCAGCGGAACTGGACGTCGTAGGCCGTGCCCTTATCGTCATAGACCGTGACGGCGTCGCCGCTGACGCTGCTTGCGATGAAGGCGTCGGACTGGTCCGCGGTGACGCTGGCGCCGAAGCTCGAGCCGAGCAGCCAAGAACTCTCGTCCCCGGAGACGTAGTTGGCGGTCTGCGGCGCCGAGGCCAGGTTCGCCCGATAGGTGATCGAGGTGGTCGCCTCGGCCGGGTAGAAGTCGTTCGACAGCTTGATGATCTCGGAGGCGGAACCGGTCGGGTTGCCGGTCTTCGAGTCGACCGCGAGGCCCTTCAGGAAGTAGCCCGCGCCGTTCACCACATAGCCGTTCTTGTCGACCGTGAAGTCGCCGCGCCGGGTGTAGAGGTCGCCGCCGCCGAAGGTCGGCTTGCCGTCGACCTGGCCGCTGCTGTCCTGCACCACGAAGAAGCCGGAGCCGTTGATCGCGATCGAGGTGCCGGAGCTCGAGGACTGCAGCGTGCCCTGCACCTCGTTGCTGGAGCGCGAGAACGCCTGGACCGAGCCCGAGACCTGGCGGTTGACGTTCAAGTCGCCGCTCAGCACCAGATCCGCAAAGGATGTGTCGGTGCGCTTGTAGCCGGTGGTCTGCGAATTCGCGATGTTCCCCGAGATGTTTTCAAGCGCGTAGGATTGCGCCTGGAGCCCGCTCACCGCCGTCGTCAGCGCGCCGAAGATACCCATTGCCGTCTCCCGAAGCCGCAGAACCTCATCAGGCCGCGCGCGCAAGCCGCGGCCCCCCCGAGCCCTGACGCAAGCCGCGCGCCAGCTCGAAACATCAACATTCTCAAGCCTTGAGCGCCCCCGGGCGGCCGCCATCCGCCGCGCATCCTCTGCCGCGCGGCAGTTTCTGCCGGGCGGCCATGCGTTGACGCGCGCCGTTCCGGGCGCGACCGTGGCTGCCGGCGGGAGATGATTCATGGCGGACACGGCCGGCAAGCCGGGCGCGGGCGGAGCGCGACGCAAGCTCTACCCGCCGATCGAGCCTTACCAGCACGGCCATCTCGAAGTCGGCGATGGCCACCGGGTGTATTGGGAGCTCTGCGGCAACCCGCGCGGCCGGCCGGTCGTGTTTCTTCATGGCGGCCCCGGGGGAGGCTGCGGGGCGGCGCACCGGCGGCTGTTCGACCCGGAGCGCTACCGGATATTGCTGTTCGACCAGCGCGGCTGCGGCCGCTCGACGCCGCATGCCGAGCTGGAAGCGAACACCACCTGGCATCTCGTCGCCGACATGGAGCGGCTGCGCGAACTCACGGGCGCCGAGAACTGGCTGGTTTTCGGCGGCTCATGGGGCTCGACGCTTGCGCTCGCTTACGCGCAGACCCATCCGGATCGCGTCAACGGGCTGATCCTGCGCGGGATCTTCACGCTGCGGCGCTTCGAGCTCGCCTGGTACTACCAGTCGGGGGCCTCGCTGCTGTTCCCCGACAAATGGGAGCGCTTCCTGGCCCCGATCCCGGAGGCGGAGCGGGACGACCTGATCGCCGCCTACCGCAGACGTCTGACGAGCGCGGATTTCTCCGTTCGTCTGGAAGCCGCCAAAGCCTGGAGCGTGTGGGAAGGCGAGACCATCACGCTGCTGCCGGATCCGACGCTCGCCGGCCAACACGGCGGCGACGCCTATGCGCTCGCCTTCGCGCGCATCGAGAACCACTACTTCACCCATGGCGGCTGGCTCGAGGAAGGGCAGCTGATCCGGGAGGCGCACCGACTGCACGGCATCCCGGGCGTCATCGTGCAGGGGCGCTACGACGTGGCGACGCCGGCGGTCACCGCATGGGACCTCAAACGCGCCTGGCCGGAGGCGGAATTCCATCTCGTGCCGGACGCCGGCCACGCGTTCTCGGAACCCGGCATTCTGGACCGCCTCATCCGCGCGACAGACGCCTTCGCGGACAGGTGACCGGCGGCCCGGTTTGAAGGACGCGCCGGCGGCGCTACATCTGCCCCCGCAGCCGAGGGAGGAGACGATATGCGTCAGCGTTGCCTGACACGAGCGACCATGCGCGTCGCCGCCTTCTGCATCCTCGCGGGGACGGCGGGCGCGGCGTTCGCCGCGGCGCAGACGCGCGCCAGGACGGATCCGGCGAAGCCACAGCCGGCGATCTCGGTGGAGACCGTGGCGGAGGGGCTGGAGAGGCCGTGGGGGCTCGCCTTCCTGCCCGACCAGCGCATGCTGGTGACCGAGAAGGCCGGCCGCCTGCGGTTGATCTCGCCCGACGGCAAAGTCTCGGCGCCGGTCACCGGCATGCCGAAGGTCGACGCGCGCGGTCAGGGCGGGCTGTTCGACGTCGCGATCTCGCCGGATTTCGCGAACAATCGGCTCGTCTACTTCACCTTCGCGGAGGCCGGAGAGGGCGGCGTCAACGGCACGGCTCTCGGCCGCGGCCGGCTCGCCGACAACGCCGCGCGGCTTGAGGACGTCGCGGTGATCTGGCGTCAGGCGCCGAAATACGCCTCCACCCGGCACTTCGGCTCCAGGATCGCGTTCGCGCCGGACGGCAAGCTGTTCGTCACCACCGGCGAGCGGTCAGACGACCAGTTCCGCGTCAAGGCGCAGGCGCTCGACGAGACTCTCGGACAGGTCGTGCGGCTGGAGCCGGACGGCGCGCCCGCGGCCGACAATCCCTTCGCGGGCCGCGCGGACGCCAAGCCCGAGATCTGGTCGTACGGTCACCGCAACATCCAGGGGGCGGCGATCGAGCCCGGAACCGGACGGCTCTGGACGGTCGAGCACGGGCCGCGCGGCGGCGACGAGCTCAACCATCCGGAAGCCGGCAAAAACTATGGGTGGCCGGTGATCTCCTACGGCCGCGAGTATTCCGGCGCCAAGCTCGGCGAGGGTTCCGAGAAGGAGGGGATGGAGCAGCCGGTCTATTACTGGGATCCGTCGATCGGCCCGTCGGGCCTCGTCTTCTACACCGGCGACGCCTATCCGGGCTGGCAGGGCAGCGTCTTTGTCGGCGGCCTCGCGATCCCGATGCTCGACCGGCTCGAACTCGCGGACGGCAAGGTGGTTCACGAGGAGCGCCTGCTCGAAGACCTTGGCGAGCGCATCCGTGACGTGCGGCAGGGGCCGGATGGTCTGCTCTACCTGCTCACCGACAGCGACGACGGCCGTGTGCTGAGGCTGAAGCCGGGGAAGGCAGGGAAGTCGTAGGCAAGAACTAAAATCTCCGGCCCACGGCGCTGACGCCTCGGCTAACCTCGGCGCCGGTGCGGTTCGCAGGCTGCACGACACCGACCGGAGCGGCTGGAACTATCTATGGATTTTCCTGCCGTTGATCGGCGCGATCATCCTCATCGTCTTCTTCTGCCAGCGGGGTTCGCCTGGCCGCAACCGCTATGGCTGAAACGTCAGCGGCCGCCGGGGGGAGCCGGCGGCCGCTCAAGTCCCGGCGGGCGGGGTGGACGCCGCCCGGCGGGCATCGCGGATGGAGGCCGGCGCCGGCCGCATCCGCAACTTCTGGAATAAGCGCCTCAGAAGGGCAGCAGAACGTCCATCACCTGCTGGCCGTAGCGCGGCTGCTGCACGTCGGTGATCTGGCCGCGGCCGCCATAGGCGATGCGGGCCTGAGCGATCTTCTCGCTCGCGATCGTGTTGTCGGCGTCGATGTCCTCGGTGCGGACGATGCCGGCGACGATCAGCTCGCGCACCTCGAAGTTGACCCGGATCTCCTGCTTGCCCTCGATCACCAGCGCGCCGTTCGGCAGCACCTGGGTGACGACGGCCGCGACATTGGTGGTCAGCGTCTCCTTGCGGTCGACCGAGCCTGCGCCCTCGCTCGAGGCGGTTGATCCCGCCTTGATCAGGTTCGAGGGGTCGACGGCGTTCGGCAGGAACTTGCCGAGCTTGGTCTCGAAGCCGAGGAAGTTGTCGACGCCAGACTGCTCGGAGTTGCTGCGCGAGCGCTTGGTGCTGTTTTCGATCTCCGCCTTGTCGGTGATCTGGACCCGCACGGTCAGCAGATCGCCGACCCGCTTGGCGCGCGGGTCCTTGAAGAATCCGGTCGCGCCGGACTGCCACAGCGAGTTCGGCTGATAGGAGACCGGCATGGCCTCCGGCATCGGCATCTGCACCGGCTTGTAGCCCGGCTGCGTGGTCGGGTTCTCGATCGCCGAGAGCGACGGCTGCTTGCCGACGTTGGCGAGCCGGTCGGCCGCGCCGCAGCCGGCGAGCGAGAGCGCAAGAACGCCGAGCGAAAGAAGGCGAGGGGCATGGCGCTGCGACATGACTGGCGCTCCTTCGTCAGCGGCTGGCGACGGCGGCCGCGCCGGCGGTGACCGTGACCTCGGAAGGTCCCGTCACCACGCCGTTCACGACGCGCTTCGACTGCAGGTTCTGGACAGAGATCACGTCGCCCGCAGCGCCGGCGGCGAGCGCCTTAGCCTTGAGCGAGAGCGACAACCCGTCGGCGGCGTAGATCAGGGTGACGAAGGCGCCGCGCTGGACGTGCTGCGGCCGCATCAGATCCGACTCGCGCAGCGCCTGCCCTTCGCGGAGCGGCCGACGCGCCGCGAGCCCGGCCACATCGACCGCAAGCGGCTCTGACCCGGCGGGACGAGGGCGACGCTCGATCCTGAAATCGGCAGGCGTCAGCAGATCGCCGCGCGACAGCGGGCGAAGGAGCGTCGCGGTCTCGACCGTCTCGGCGGCCACGCCGCTCACGACCGCCGGCTTTCCGCCGCCGCGATGATCGCGCGCCTGGATCTCGGCCTCGAAGCGGCCGGTAGCGCGGTCAAGCGCGAAGCGGGCGAACTGGAGCGGTCCGGCGTCGCGCGGGTCGAGGCGCAGCCCCGCCTCCTGATCGAGCGTGACCGACACGGCCTCGAGCGCGAGATCGGCGTCGGCCGCGAACCGGGCCGCCACCAGCGCCTGGATCTCTGCGACCGAGACGTCACGGCTCGGCCGCGTCACCATGACGGCGGTGAGGCCCGCAAGCGCGACGTCGTCGATCCCGGCGCGCCGCGCCGCGGCGATCACCTGCTCGGCGGGAACCGCGCCGGTCATGCCGGGGTCGGGAGCGCGGAACAGCGCCACGCCGGCCCGCTCTCCCGCGCCCTCGATCAGGTCGCCGGCGACCACGAGGTCTCCGGTGACGACCGCCTCGGGCCGCAGCAGCGGGGCGGCCGAGGCCGCCCCGGCGAACAGGCCGAGCGCCAGGCCGGCGGCGAGGAGACGCTTCACCGACCGGCTCATCGCATCATCGCCGCGCTGGCCTGCAGCATCTGGTCGGCCGAGGAGACGACCTTCGAGTTCATCTCATAGGCGCGCTGGGCGGCGATGAGGTCCGAGATCTCCGTCACGGCGTTGACGTTCGACTGCTCGAGATAGGACTGCAGCACCGAACCGAAGCCCTCGGCGCCCGGGATGTCGACCAGCGGCGCGCCGCTCGCGGGCGTCTCGAGGAACAGGTTGTCGCCCTTGGCCTCCAGGCCCGACTTGTTCATGAAGCGCGCCAGCTGGAGCTGTCCGAGATTCTGCGTCGCCGTCTGGCCCTGGATGGTCGCTTCGACCTCGCCGGTCGCGCTGATCGCGACGGACAGCGCGTTCGCCGGGACCGTGATGCCGGGCGCGACCACGTAGCCGTCCGCCGTCACCAGCTGACCGTTGGGGTCGAGTTCGAACGAACCGTCGCGGGTATAGGCGGTGGTTCCGTCCGGCAGGTTCACCTGGAAGAAGCCCTCGCCGCGGATCGCGACGTCGTAGGGCTTTTCGGTCGCGGCGACCGAGCCTTGGCTCATGACGCGCGGCGTGGCGACGAGCTTGACGCCCGAGCCGATGTCGACGCCGGTCGGCAGCACGGTGCCGGTGTCCGAGCTCGAGGCGCCGACGCGGCGCAGAGACTCGTAGAGCAGGTCCTGGAACTCGGCGCGCTGGCGCTTGAAGCCCGAGGTCCGCATGTTGGCGATGTTGTTCGAGATGATCTCGACGTTCATCTCCTGGGCGGCCATGCCGGTGGAGGCGGTGTAGAGGGCGCGCATCGTGGTGCTCCTTCCCGGGCCTTAGGCCGGCACGTCGGCGAGGCGCTCGATCGACGTGCGCCGCAATTCGTCCTGCCGCTCGAGCAGCGACGACAGGTCCTGATAGGAGCGGGTGACCTCGACCAGGCGGCTCATCTCCGCGATGCCCTGGACGTTCGATTTCTCGACGGCGCCCTGGATCAGCCGGGTGGCTGAGGTCACCTCCGTCGGCGTGGCGGCCGCGCTGAAGGTCGTCGAGGTCTCTTTCTTGACGCCCGCGAGGTTGGCGAAACGCACCACGCGCAGTTTGCCGCGCGTGCCCTCGCTGGTCGCGACCTGGCCGTCCTGATCGACGGTGAAGCCGGTTTCGTTCGGCGCAAGCTGGAGCGGCCCGTTGGTCGTCATGACCCGGAAGCCCTCGCTCGTGACGAGCATGCCGGTCGCGTCGACCTTGAAGGAGCCGTTGCGCGTGTAGCGGACGCCCTTGTCGCTCTCGACTTCGAAGAAGCCTTCGCCGTCGATCGCGACATCCGTGGGATCGCCGGTGGTCTGAATTTCGCCGCCGGCGAAATTCGACACCGTGGCGCGGTCCTCGACGAAGGACAGCGGGCGGTCCGGCCGCATGAAGCTGTCGTCGCGCGCCTTCGGCATCAGGAATTCGGCGAACAGCATCGAGTCGGCCTTGAAGCCGGTCGTGTTCATGTTCGCGATGTTGTTCGAGATGACGTCGAGCTCTCGCCGCAGGGCGACCTGCCGCGACAACCCGACCAGAGAGGCGTTTTCCACCACACGCTCCCGCGGTCCGATCTGCGATGTCCGGACGCGCTCGCCATCCTCCCCGACGGCATTCGCATCCCGCCACCACCGTGCAGCCGGCGTGCCAACCGCGAACTTCCCTGAGAACTGAACGGAATTGCGCGATTTTGAGCGATCCTGCGCGCGTCGCGAACGGCCTGCCGGCGCAAAATGCCCGGCAGGATTTGCCGGGCGCGGGCCGTTTCGCAAGGTTTCGTTAAGCTTTGCGACCTATCCGTTAACCATAGCCGGCGGCGGCGAAATGGGGCGTGGCCTGCGGGCGGCGGCGTGGGTGCGATGGCGGACAACGACGAGGACGGCCAGGCCTCCACGGCCAAGACCAAATCCCGAAAGAAGCTCGTCATCCTTGGCGGCGCGGGCGCTGCGGCGCTGATCATCGCCGGCGTCGGGGGCTATCTGTTCCTCGGCAAAGGCGGGGGCCACGGTGAGGATCCCGCTGCTGAGGAGAAGGTGGAGGCTCATGCGCCCGCTCCGGCGGCCGCGGCCTTCCTCGACCTGCCGGAAATGACCGTCAACCTCGCGACCGCGGACGCCCAGAAGCAGCGCTATGTCCGGCTCGCCATCGCGCTCGAGGTGGACAAGCCCGAAATGGCCGAGGCCATCAAGCCCATGATGCCGCGTGTGCTCGACAGCTTTCAGACGCATCTGCGCGAATTGCGGCCCGAAGACATCCGCGGGTCTTCGGGCGCCTATCGGCTGAAGGAAGAACTGCTGCGCCGGGTCAATGTCGCGGTCGCGCCGGCCCGCGTCGAGGCGGTTCTGTTCAAGGACATCGTGATCCAGTAGCGGCGTCCGGGGAGATCGCGACCGATGGCCGGCGAACAGAACAAGACAGACAGCGAACTCGCCGCTGAATGGGAAGCGGCGATGAACGAGCAGGTCGGCGACTCCGGGGGGATGGCCGGCGGCTGGGCTGCGGCGATGGAGGACCCCGGCCACGGCGGCTCCGACGGCGTCAAAGGCGGGGCCGACCGCGTCCTCAACCAGGACGAGGTCGACGGCTTGTTGGGGTTCAATCCCGACGAGCTCGGCCTCTCCGACCAGTCCGGCATCCGGGCGATCATCAACTCGGCGCTGGTCTCCTACGAACGCCTGCCGATGCTGGAGATCGTGTTCGACCGGCTCGTCCGGCTGCTCACGACTTCGCTGCGCAACTTCACCTCCGACAATGTCGAGGTCTCGCTCGACGGCATCCGTTCGGTGCGGTTCGGCGACTACCTGAACTCGATCCCGCTGCCCGCGATCCTGTCGGTCTTCAAGGCCGAGCAGTGGGATGGCTTCGGGCTGGTGACGGTCGACTCCGCGCTGATCTACTCGATCATCGACGTCCTGCTCGGCGGCCGGCGCGGCGTGACCAAGATGAAGGTGGAGGGTCGCCCCTACACCACGATCGAGACCAGCCTCGTACAGCGCATGATCGAGGTGGTGCTGACCGACGCGGAGCACGCCTTCAGGCCCGTCAGCCCGGTCGATTTCTCGCTCGATCGCCTCGAGACCAATCCGCGCTTCGCCGCCATCACCCGGCCGGCCAACGCCGCGATCCTGGTGACGCTGCGGGTCGACATGGAGGATCGCGGCGGCGGGATCCAGATGCTGCTGCCCTACGCCACGATCGAGCCGATCCGCGACGTGCTGCTGCAGATGTTCATGGGCGAGAAGTTCGGCCGCGACGCCACCTGGGAGGGTCATCTGGCGACCGAGATCTGGGCGGCGCAGGCGGAGGTCTCCGCGGTGCTCTACGAGAAGAAGCTGCCGCTCAGGACGATCCTCAACCTCGACGTCGGCGACACGCTGATGCTCGACATCAAGCCCGACGCGCTGGTCGAGCTGCGCTGCGGCGACGAGGTCGTGACCGAGGCGCGCATGGGCCGCTCGGGCGAGCGGGTCGCCGTGCAGGTGGCGCGGCCGCTGCGCCGCTCGCGCACCACGCTGGCGGCCTTCGAGGCCGCCGGCCAGACGCGCAAGGAGGCCTCGTGATGGAGAACTTGCTCGGGATCGCCATCGAATCGCTGGTCGCGGTGCTGCTCGCCGCCACCATCGTGTACTGCGCGGTGCTCGACCGTCGCCTGCGTCGCCTGCGCGGCGACGAGACCATGATGCGCCAGACGATCGGCGAGCTCGTCGGCGCGACGCACGCCGCGGAGCGTGCGATCGTGGCGCTGCGGGCGACAGTGGGCGCCTGCGAGGAGACGCTCGCCGAGCGCCTCGGCAAAGCGCAGGGGCTGTCGCAGGACATGGCGAGGCAGCTCGCCGCCGGCGAAGAGGTTATCGAGCGCATCACGAAGATCGCCAAGGCGGCGCGCGAGCACGCCTCCCGGGTCGCCTCGCGAGAGCAGATCGAGCAGCTCGGCGTCGAGCGCGAGGCCGCGCGGCTGGAAGCCCGCCGCAACGCTGAAGAGGAGGCGCGCGCCGCCGCAGCGCGCCGTGAGGCGCAGGAGCGCGAGCGCGCGGCCGCGCCGGCGATCAGCGCATCGGCTGCCACCGCGGCGGCCGCCGAGCTGTTCGCCTCGCGGATCCGCGCGCTGAGCCTCGGCGACGCCGCATGAGCGAACCGGCGCGCCTGCGGCTCATGCCGGTGGTGATGATCGCCGCCGGCGCGCTGCTTACGCTCAAGCTCGCGGGCCTCGCGACGCAGAGCAGCTACCTGTTTCCCGCCGCGCAGGCCGCGACCGCGGAGCCGCCCACGGCGCCGGCGGCGCCTGAGGCCAAGGGAGCGCCGCCCGAGGCTGCTTCCCAGGCGGCGAAGCCGGAGCCCAAGGGCGCCGACGCCGCGGACTCGTCTTCGCAGAAGGCTCTGCTGGAGGCGCTGCAGAAGCGACGCGAGACGCTCGACGCGCGCGCCTCTGACCTCGAGCTTCGTGAAAACCTGCTCAAGGCCGCCGAGAAGCGCCTCGAGGAGCGGCTTGACGAGCTGAAGCGCGTCGAGACCTCGGTCGCGGACGTGGATCGCAAGCGCGCCGAAGAAGAGAAAGCGCGGCTCAAGAACCTCGTCACGATGTACGAGACGATGAAGGTCAAGGAAGCGGCGCGGATCTTCGAGAAGCTCGACCCGGCGGTTCTGCTCGACGTCGCCTCGCTGATGAACCCGCGCAAGCTCTCCGAGATCATGGGCCAGATGTCGCCGGACGGCGCGCAGAAACTGACCGTCGCGCTCGCCCGGCAGGAGGTCGGCGCCCGCCCGTCCGAAGTCGTGTCCGGCGAACTGCCGAAGATCGAAGGACGGCCTACGCCTCCATAGCTCGGCCACGGTAACGGGTTGCCAACGGCTTGGCCTTAAAACTCCAGGCGCCGGCGCAGGACGCGCCGGGAGTGCGGGAGCCAAGGCATGGCGAATGGCAGGGTGAGGGCGCTCGTCGCGTGGATCGCGCTTGCGCTCTCCGGCGCCGTGGCCGGCTCTCCCGCTCTTGCCGCGAGCGCCACGGTGAGCGCCGTCATGGCGCCGGAAGGCTATGCGCGCATCGCCTTCGCCTTCGATCGGCTGCCGCGCCACCAGACGCGCCTCGTCAGCAATGTGCTCGTGGTCAGTTTCGACGAGACCGTCGACGTCGACCTCGCTCCGATCTCGCGCGCCCTTGGGTCGATCGTCAGCGTGGTGCGTCGCGATCCGGACGGCGCGGCCGTGCGGATGGCGCTCAGCAAGACTGCGAAGATTGACGCCAAGGAAGCCGGCGACACGCTGTTCGTCGACCTTCTGCCGCCGAGTTGGGTCGGCATGCCGCCGCCTCTGCCGAAGGACGTGATCGCGGCGCTCAGCCAGGAAGCCCGGGAAGGCCGCCAGATCAAGGCGGAGGAAGAGCGCCGCAGGTTCCGCCCGCTCGCGCCGCTCACCGTCTCCGGCGCGACCCACCCGACCTTCCGGCGGCTGATCTTCTCGGCGCCCGAAGACGTTCCGGTCACTTTCAAGCGCGTCGGAGACCGCGTGGCGGTCACCATTTCGGCCGATGTGACCTTCGACGTCGCGGCCGCGCGCGCCAAGCTTCCGCCGGAGCTCCCGCTCGACGTCTCGCGCGGGCCGGGATCGTTGACCGTCTATGCGCCCGCGCCCGAGGGACGCGACGTGCGCGGCTTCCGGGACGACGGGGCCTTTGTTCTCGACATCGACCGGTCGGACGCCGCACAGGCCAATGGGGCCGGCGACCTGCCGCCGCTCGCGACGGCCCTCAAGCACGCGGCTGAAAATGCGAGTGCGGCGATGGCGCCGCCCCCGCCGGACAAGCCCGAGCAGCCGGCCGGAAAGACCGACGTCGGCGAGGCCCGGCCTGAAACGCCGGCTCCAGCTCAATCCGTGGACAGCGCCGCGCAGGAGGCTGCAGGTCGCGGGCAGGCCGCAGCAGCGCAGACCGCCGCGCCCGCGCCGGCGCCAGAGGCGGCAGGGTCTCAGCAGGAGCCTTCCGCCACGCGCGTGGGTGAGACGCTGCGGCTGGTTTTCCCCTTCGGACGTCCCACGCCCGCGGCGATCTTCCGCCGCGGCGCCTCGCTATGGGCGATTTTCGACGACCCGAAGCCGCTCGATCTCAGCCGGCTGCTCAGCGATTCCCGCGGCGTGATCACCGCCGCCGACCAGACGCCGCTCGACGGCGGCCGCGCCGTTCGGTTCGAGCTCGCGAACGCGCGGCTCGTCACGGCCGGCACGATCGGCTCGGACTGGGTGGTGTCGCTCGGCGAAGACCTGTTGAGCGCGAGCGCCGCCATCGAGCTGAAGCCGGCGTTCGGCCGCGACGGCCGCGCCGCAGTGGAGGCGGAGGCTCCAGGCCTCGGCGCGATCCACATGCTGCGCGATCCCGAGATCGGCGACACGCTGGCTGTGGCGACCCTTTCCGGCCCGAGCCGCAACGTCGACCGGCCGCGCCAGTTCGTGGAATTCTCCGCGCTGGCGACAGCTCAGGGCGTGGCGATCGCCCTGATCGCCGACGACCTGCGGGTGACGGGGGATCTCGACCGGCTGCGAATCTGGCGCGACGAAGGCCTCGCTCTGTCGAGCGATGTCCCCGCAATGGCCGCCGCGGCGTCCCCGGGCGCCGGGGCGGCGGTCCTCAGCGCTGCGGCCTGGGCCGAGGAAAACGGCAGGCCGTTCGCGCAGCGCGAGAACGAACTGATGCGCGCGGCCGCGATGGCGTCGCCGGAGTCGCGCACCGCGGCGCGGCTCGCTCTGGCGCAATTCTACCAGCTCCGCGGACGGTCGGCCGATTCGATGGCCGTGCTCGGCGCGGTGCTGACGGACGACCCGGCCGCCGAGCGCGATCCGCGCGTGCCGATCCTGCGCGCCGCCGCGGAGATCGAGCTCGGTCGGCCCGAGACGGCGCTTGCGATGCTGTCGAGGCCGCAACTTGCCGCGAATCCGGAGGCGGCGCTCTGGCGGGCGGAAGCAGAGGCCGATGCGGGCCGCAGCGGCCCTGCGCGCGAGGCGCTGCGGCGCGGCGCGCCGGCGCTCGCGGCGCTGCCTGCGGTCCTGAGGGGGCGGTTCCTGGAAGACGCGGCGGCGCTGGCGCTGGACGCGGGCGACGCGCCCGCGGCGGCGGCCGAGTTCGAGCGCCTTGCGGTGCTGCCCTCGACCCGGTCGCCCGGCGCTCGGGAGCTCCTGCGCGCGCGGCTGGCGGAGGCGATGGGCCAGACCGAGCGGGCGCTTGCGGCCTACAAGGGCCTGATTCGGGGATCGAACCCGGCCGCGGCCGCGGAGGCGGAGCTGCGCGCGGTCGAACTGCGGCTGCGTCTCCACCAGATCAGCGAAAGCGACGCGATCGTTCGCCTGGAGCGGCTGGCGGCGGGCTGGCGGGGGGACTGGATCGAGGCGGAGACGCTGGCGCGGCTGATCGACCTTTACGGCCGCGGGGAGCGCTGGCGCGACGCCTTCTCGACGCTTCGCATCGCGGTCGAGGCGTTCCCGGACGCGGAGAGTTCACGGAGCCTGCAGGACAAGATGCAGGAGCGCTTCACCGAGCTTTTCCTCGGCGGCGGCGTCGACCGGATGTCGAAGCTCGACGCGCTCGCGCTGTTTTACGATTTCAAGGAGCTGAGCCCCGGCGGCAAGCGCGGCGACGAACTCGTCCGCCGGCTGGCCGACAAGCTGGTCGAGGTCGACCTGCTCGACCAGGCCGCCGAGCTTCTCAACTACCAGATCGAAAACCGCCTGACAGGGGCGGCCCGGGCCCAGGTCGCGGCGCGCGCCGCGTTGGTCTCGCTCATGAACGGCAAGCCCGCGGAAGCGGTTGAGGTGTTGCGCAAGACGCGCCAGGCGGATCTGCCGGCCTCGCTCGTCCGCGGCCGGCTGATCCTCGAGGCTCGCGCGCTCGCAGCGACCGGCAGGACCGACCTCGCGCTCGAGATGGCCGAGAGCCTGAGCGGGGCCGAAGCCCAGCAGCTCAAGGCCGACGTCTTGTGGTCAGCCCGCCGCTGGGCGGAAGCCGGCGAGGCCGCGGAGACGCTGCTCGGAAGCGCCTGGCGCGCGCCCGAGCCCCTCGCTCCGGAGCAGCGCGCGCAGGTGCTGCGGGCGGCGGTCGCGCTCTCGCTCGCCGGCGACGCGCTCGGCGTCGATCGCGTCCGGCAGAAGTTCGGCTCGAAAATGGCCGACAGCTCCGACGCCGCAACCTTCGAAGTCGTCACCGCCCCGATCAACGCGCATGGCGACGCGTTCCGCGAGATCGCCCGCTCGATCGCCTCGAGCGCCGCGTTCGACGCCTTTCTCAAGGAGTACCGTCGCCGAGCCTCCGAGGATCCGGCGGACGCCGCTCCGGTGAGGGCCTCTGCCAGCGCGGCGACGCCGTCGCGCGCCTAGCCGCAGCAGGCTTCAGCCGCCGTAGCTCTGGACCAGGCTGCCGGCGACCAGATTCCACCCGTCGACCAGCACGAAGAAGATCAGCTTGAACGGCAGCGACACGATCGCCGGCGGCAGCATCATCATGCCCATCGACATCAGCACCGACGCCACCACGAGGTCGATGACCAGGAACGGCACGAACAGCAGGAAGCCGATCTCGAAGGCGCGCCGGAGCTCCGAGATCATGAAGGCCGGCACGAGCACGCGCAGCGACACCTGATCGGGCGTCTCTGGCGCGGGCTCGCGCGACAGACCTTGGAACAGGACGAGGTCCTTCTCGCGGACATGGGCGAGCATGAAGGTGCGGAACGGCGCCACGCCGCGCTGGAACGCGGTCGCGTCGTCGATCTGGCCAGCGAGGCGCGGCGCGATTGCCTGGTCGTAGGCGGCCTGGAAGGTCGGCGCCATCACGAACGCTGTCAGGAAAAGCGCAAGCGCGGTGATCACCGAATTCGGCGGCGCTGTCTGGGTGCCGACCGCCGTGCGGAGCAGCGACAGCACCACCACGATCCGGGTGAAGCACGTCACCATCACGAGGATCGACGGCGCAAGGCTCAGCACCGTGATCAGCGCGACGATCTGCAGCGCGCGCTCGCTCACGCCGCCCTGGCCGAGATCGAGCGTCACCGTCTGCGCCACCGCCGGCGCAGCCACCGAGATGGCTGCGGCGGTCAGTCCGAAGAGAAGCGCGCGTCCGCCCCTGCCGGCGCGCATAGCGAAGCGGGCGCGGGCCTCAGGTTTTTGGCTTGCCGACATCCCGCCCGAGCAGGTTGGCCATCTCGGCTTCGAGGGCCGCAAGCGGGTCATCGTCGAGCGCGACCCCGGAGGAAGCCTCCGCCGGCGACGGGCGCGGCTCCGGCCGGACGTCGGGCGCAGCCGCAGTCGCCGGCTTGTCGCTCGGCGGCGCCATCGGCGGCATCTCGCGCGGGGTCTCCTTGGCGGGCGCAGGAGCTGGCTTCGCGGGCGCGGGCGCGGGCGCAGGGCTTGGCTTCGCGGCGGGAGCGGGCTCGGCAGCCTCAGGCTGCTTCGCCGCGGGCGGCTCGGAAGCCGCTGGCGCCTCCTTTGGAGCGTCGGCTTCAGGCTTGGGCCGCGCCTCGACAGGACGGGCGGCCGGGGTCACGGGGCGCTTCAGGGCGGCCGCGAGCCGTTCGGCGAGATCGCTCGTGCGGCCTTCCGCGGCCGCGGGGCGGGCGGCCGGGCCAGAGATGATCGGCTGAGGCGCCCGCACGGGCGCGGGGGCCGGGCGTTCCGCCGCAGGAGCGGCGGGGAGCGTCGGCTGCGCAGCGGGAGCGGGCGCGACAGGCGGGGGCGGGGCTGCCGGACGCGCCGGAGCCGGAGCCGGAGCGGCGGCTTTCGCAGGTTGCGGCGCCGCTGGCGCCGGGGCTTGCGGCGCCGGCGCAGGCTGCGGGCGCGCCGGCTGGGCGGCTTCGCGCGTGGGAACGATCGGCGGAGCCTCGACGGACTTCGGCGCCGGGCGCTGCGGCTCGGCCGGCCGAGGCTGCGGGGCGGAGACGGCGGGCGCCGGGCGCGCCGCAGGCGGCGGAACCGGCTGCGGCGGCGCCGCGCGCACGGTCGGCTCGGCGGGGGCCGCCTGCTCGCGCTGCGCGGGCAGGCCCGCCGGAACGCGCAGGATGCCGCGCTCGACCACCAGATCGTTCGGCCCGCCGATCATCACCAGATGTTCGACATTGTCGCGGCGCACGATCACCAGCCGGCGACGCCCGTCGATCGCGAGCACGTCCAGCACGCCGAGGCGCGGCTGGCGCGAGCGGCCTGCGGAGCCCATGCCGCCCGACAGTCTTTGCCCGCTGAGGCGCCGCATCAGCCAGGCTGCGAGCACCACGAGCAGGATGACGACCGCGAAGGCCAGGATGAACTTGAGAGGGGTCGGGACGTCGCCGAAGAACTGGTCGAACACGCGGTCTCACCTCAATCTCGAAAACGTCGCGGATTCCGGCGGACCGGACCCCGCGGCGGCGCGGCCGTCGAGCGCGTTCGTTCACACGAGCGCGACCCGGCTGTTCGTCATAGCCAAAGTCACCCGCAAGGTGAACGGAAACTTAACGTTCTTAACCGCGCGTTAACCATGCGGGCGGCAGATTTTGCCGGGCGGACGCGCAATCCGCGAAAATCGAATCGGGCCGGCGCCGCCGCTCTGGCATGGCGTTCCTTGCGCCTCGGGAGAAGCCGTATGGCCGGCCTTGGCGAGTTGCCGCTGCTGTCCGCACTCAAAACAAAGATGCGCTGGCAGGAGGCGCGTCAGAGCGTGCTCGCCGAAAACGTCGCTAACGCCGCGACGCCGGGCTTCCAGGCGCACGACCTGAAGCCGGTCGAAGAGGCGGCCTCTTCGGTGGCCCCCATGCAGACCAACGCCCGGCATCTTTCGCTGGCCTCGGCGGCGGGCGACGCCCCCAGGGTCGGCAGTGGATTCGAGCGCACGCCGGACGGCAACACCGTGGTGCTCGAGGAGCAGATGACCAAGGCGGCGCAGAACCAGATGGACCACCAGATGGCCGCGATGCTCTACCAGAAGAGTCTTGGTGTGCTGCGCGCCGCCCTCGGCAGGGCTTGAGGCGCGCCATGGATCTCACCCGTGCGATTGGCGTCGCCGCAGCCGGCCTGAAGGCGCAAGCCGGCCGCATGCGGATTATCGCCGAAAACCTCGCCAACGCCGATTCGGCTGCGAAGACGCCCGGCGCCGACCCCTATCGCCGCAAGGTGCCGACGCTGAAATCCGCGTTCGACGACGAGCTGTCGGCCCAGGTCGTGCGGCTCGGCCGGGTCGAGCGCGACCGCAGCGACTTCCGCGTCAAGCACGAGCCCGGCAATCCGATGGCCGACGCCAATGGCGACGTGCGGCTGCCGAACGTCGACCCGCTGATCGAGCAGATGGACATGCGCGAGGCCCAGCGCAGCTACGAGGCCAATCTCAACATGGTCGGCGCCGCGCGGAAGATGATCGTCCGCACGCTCGACATTCTGCGCGCCTGATCCGGAGACCTCAGATGACCAGCCCCGCCGCCGTCGCAGGCGCCTACGCCAACATCGCGAGCCTGGTGGGCCAGAGCGTCGGCGGCGGCGCGCCGGCGGCCGCCCAGTCTCAGGGAGGCGGCTTCGGCGAATTGTTGGAGAAATCCCTCTCCGGCATGGCCGAGCAGGGCCGCGACACGGAGGCGAAGGCGATGCAGGCCGTGGCCGGCAAGGCCGACGTGGTCGACGTCGTCACCGCGGTCGCCGAAAGCGAGCTTGCGCTCAACACGCTCGTGAGCGTCCGCGACAAGGTGATCGCGGCCTACGAAGAGATCATGCGGATGCCGATCTGAGGCAGTTCGGCGGGCGTTCCTCGAAGACAGCGCGGTCAAGATCATGAATGGAGCCGAGGTCCTCGACGTCGCGCGCGACGGCCTGTGGACGATCCTCAAGGTTGGCGGCCCGCTGATGGCGGTCACGCTCATCGTCGGCGTCGCGGTGTCGCTGATCCAGGCGCTGACCCAGATCCAGGAAATGACCCTGGTGTTCGTGCCGAAGATTCTGGCGCTGTTCGCCGCCCTGCTGATCGGGCTGCCGTTCATGGGCGACGCGCTCGCGGGACATATGGCGCGAATCGCGGGCAGGATCGTCTCCGGCGGGTGAGTCGCCGGAGCCGCGCGATCGACCGATGACCTTCGACTTCCTGCCCAACGAGGTCGCCGCCTTCGTGCTGATCCTGGCGCGGGTCGGCGCGCTGGTGATGCTTCTGCCGGCGCTCGGCGAGGAGAACGTCTCGCCGCGCTTCCGGCTGACGATCGCGGTCATGCTGTCGCTGGTGTTCTGGCCGTTCGCGCGGCCGCTCTACGCGATCGACGCCAACAATCCGGCGGCGCTGGTCGGGATGGCCGTCTCGGAGATCGCGATCGGGCTCGCGCTCGGCATGGTCGGCCGCCTCGTGATGTCGGCGCTGTCGGTCGCCGGCAACGTGATCGCGAACCAGCTGGGGCTGGGCTTCGTGATGACGGTCGACCCGACGCAGGGCCAGCAGAGCGCCATCGTCGGCACCTTCCTCACGCTTGTGGGCGTGACGCTGATCTTCACGACCGACCTGCATCATCTGGCGATCGGCGCGATCGCAGCGAGCTATGACGCCTTCCGTCCAGGCGCTTTCCCAGAGACAGGCGACGCCGCGCGGCTCGCGATCGGGGCCGCCGAGGACGCCTTCCGGATCGGCGTGCAGCTCTCGGCGCCGTTTCTCGTGTTCGGCCTGATCTTCAATCTCGGCCTCGGCGTGCTGTCGCGGCTGATGCCGCAGCTGCAGGTCTTTTTCATCGCCGCCCCGCTGTCGCTGATCGCCGGCTTCGCGCTGCTCGCGCTCGTGATCGGCGTGCTGATGGACGTCTTCATCGGCGACGTCGGCGCCACGCTCCGCATGTTGACCGGAGGCTGAGGGGCGATGGCCGAGAGCGACGAGGGCGGCGAAAAGACAGAAGAACCGACCCGCAAGAAGATCGAAGACGCGCTCAAGCGCGGCGACGTCGCCAAGAGCCAGGAGCTCAACGTCTGGTTCGGCCTCGCGGCGACCACGCTGGCGCTGTCGATTTTCGGCGACGGCGCGGCGTCGTCGCTCGCCGGCATGCTGACGCGGTTCCTCGCCGAGCCTCAGCGCTTCGCGATGGATGGAGCGTCGCTCCGCACCATGACGGGCGGCCTCGGCCTCACGATCGCGGCCGCGCTCGCGCTGCCGGTGCTGCTGCTGGCGCTGGCGGCGATCGCCGGCAATCTCGTGCAGCACCCGTTCCAGGTCACGACCGACCCGCTCGTCCCGAAGCTCTCCAAGATCTCGCCGGCCTCGGGCTTCAAGCGCCTGTTCTCGGCGGAGAGCCTCGCGAACTTCCTGAAAGGCCTGCTCAAGATCGGGATTGTCGGCGCGGTGATCTCGTCCGTCGTCTGGCCGGAGCGCGTGCGCGTCGCCTCGCTCGTGCAGGGCGATGTGGCCGGGCTGCTTCCGGTGCTGAAATCGCTGTCGCTGAAGGTGCTGGTGTCGTCGGTCGCGGTGTTCGCCGTGATCGCGCTCGCGGACTATCTCTGGCAGCGCCGGCGCTGGCGCGAGCGCCTGAAGATGACGCTTCAGGAAGTGCGCGACGAGCACAAGCAGCAGGAAGGCGACCCGCACATCAAGGCGCGCATCCGCTCGATCCGCGCGCAGCGCTCCAAGAAGCGCATGATGGCGGCGGTGCCGACGGCGACGGTGGTGATCGCCAACCCGACGCACTACGCGGTCGCGCTGAAATACGAGCCGGGCATGAACGCGCCGCTGTGCGTCGCCAAGGGCGTCGACGCCGTCGCGCTCAGGATCAGGAAGGTCGCCGAGGAGGCCGGCGTGGCGGTGATCGAGAACCCCCCGCTTGCGCGCTCGCTGCACGCGGCGATCGAGGTCGACAAGGAAATCCCCGCCGAGCACTACAAGGCGGTCGCCGAGGTCATCGGCTTCGTCATGCGCCGGAAGGGACGGCGGTGACGAGCCTGCAGGCCAAGAGCTCCATCGCTTGTTGAATCCTGCGGCCCGCAGCACCATGGTCGCGCCGTTCGGCCGGCGCCGGGCGAATCGCGCCGCGCCGCTCCACGAGGCCCGATGAGCAGCATCGCCAAGGAAGACCGCATGGCCGCCGAGCCTCCGATCGATCGCAGCGGACGGTCGGGCTCGGTCGGGCTCGTGCTGCTGCTCGCGGCGGCGCTGGTGGGCGCCGGGCTCGCGATCTCCTTTCTGAAGGGCGACGCCGCGCAGACGTGGATCCTCGCTTTGCTCGCCGTGCTGTCCGTCATCGGCGTGTTCGCGCTGTTCGCCGGCGCGCTCGGGCTGGTCAGGTTCGGCGCCCGCAGCGGTGGCGACGACCTCGCCCGCGCGATTGTCGCCACGGCCGAGGAGGGCGTCCTGGTCACCGACGCGGCCGGACGAATCATCTTCGCGAACGACGCCTATCTGCAGCTGACCCGCGCCGCCGACGCCGGCGACGCGCGGCCGGTGGAGCGCGTCTTCGCCGGCAACGCCGACGTCGCGGAGGCGATCTACCGCCTGTCTCAGGCGGCGCGCGAAGGCAAGCGGGCGTCGGAGGAGGCGCGGGCCACGCTTCCGGACGGGCTGGGCGCATGGCTGCGCATCGGCGTGCGGCCGGTGACGCGGCCGGGCGGCGGCGGCGTCGAGACGGTCTGGACGCTCGCCGACGTGACCCGCGAGCGCGAGCGCCACGAGAACGTCTTTCAGGAGCTGCAGCACGCGGTCGACTTCCTCGACCATGCGCCCGCCGGCTTCTTCGCCGCGGAAGGCGACGGCTCGATCGTCTACATGAACGCGACGCTCGCCGGCTGGCTCGACCAGGATCTGACGCGCATCGCATCGGGCGCGCTGAAGCTCGGCGACATCCTGTCCGGCGATGGCGCGGCGCTGATCGAGGCGGCCTCGCCGAAGCCCGGGACGGTGGCGACCGAGATCATCGACGTCGACCTGCGCACCCGCAGCGGGCGGTCGCTGCCGGCGCGGCTGCTGCACGCGGTGGCCTGGAGCCAGGAGGGCACGCCCAGCGCCTCGCGCACCCTGGTGCTGGACCGCGGCCCCGGCGCCGACGTCTCGGAGCCGCTGCGCGCGGCCGAGGTCCGCTTCGCCCGCTTCTTCAACAACACGCCGCTCGCGATTGCGACGGTCGACGCGCGTGGCCGCGTGCTGCGCGCCAACGCGCCCTTCGCCAAGCTGTTCGGCGACCGGCTGCGGGGCGAGGAGCAGCGCTCGGTCTACGCCGCGCTCGCCGGCGACCGCGACCGCGCGGGGCTCGAGGCCGCGATCGCCGCCGCCGCTGACGGCGCGGGCGACGTGCCGCCGGTCGACGCCGCGCTTGCCGGCGACGGCGGCCGTTCCGCGCGGCTGTTCGTCACCCGGGCCGACGACGGCGAGGATGAGGACCACGAGGCTGCGGTCGTCTACGCGCTCGACACCACCGACCAACGCGCGCTCGAGGCCAAGTTCGCGCAGAGCCAGAAGATGACCGCCGTGGGGCAGCTCGCCGGCGGCGTGGCGCACGACTTCAACAACGTGCTGACCGCCATCATCGGATACTCCGACCTGCTGCTGGCGAACCACCGGCCGACCGACCCGTCCTTCCAGGACATCATGCAGATCAAGCAGAACGCCAACCGGGCCGCGAGCCTGGTGCGGCAGCTGCTCGCCTTCTCGCGCCGGCAGACGCTGCGGCCGCAGGTGATCGCGCTCGGCGACGTGCTGGCGGAGCTCCGAATGCTGCTCTCCCGCCTCGTCGGCGAGAAGGTCAAGCTCGAGCTCGTGCACGGCCGCGACCTGTGGCTGGTGAAGGCCGACCTCAACCAGTTCGAGCAGGTCATCATCAACCTGGTGGTCAACGCCCGCGACGCGATGGTCGACGGCGGCTCGGTGACGATCCGCACCCGCAACGTCGCCGCGGCCGAGGCGCCCGGCCTCGGGCATTTCGAGCTGCCGGCGGCCGATTACGTGATGATCGACGTCGAAGACACCGGCCCCGGCGTTCCGCCCGAGATCATCGACAAGATCTTCGAGCCGTTCTTCTCGACCAAGGAGGTCGGCAAGGGCACCGGCCTCGGCCTCTCGACCGTCTATGGCATCGTCAAGCAGACCGACGGCTTCGTGTTTGCGCTGTCGGAGCCCGGGCGAGGCGCGACCTTCAGGATCCTGCTGCCGCGTCACATTCCGGACGAGGCCGAGCAGGCCAAGCCCGCCGCGGCCGTTGCGGCGGCGCCGCAGGACATGACCGGCCGCGGCACCGTGCTGCTGGTCGAGGACGAGGACGCCGTGCGGGCTTTCGCCTCCCGCGCGCTCGCCTCGCGCGGCTACACGGTGATCGAGGCGCGATCCGGCGTCGAGGCGCTGGAGCGCATGAAGACCGACGGCGCCGAAATCGAGCTCGTCGTGTCCGACGTGGTGATGCCCGAGATGGACGGCCCAAGTCTGCTGCGCGAGCTCCGCAAGACCCAGCCCGAGCTGAAGATCATCTTCGTCTCCGGCTATGCCGAAGACGCCTTCAAGAAGAATCTCCCGGAAGGCGAGGTGTTTGCGTTCCTGCCGAAGCCGTTCTCGCTGAAGCAGCTCGTGCAGGCCGTGAAGGAGGCCATGGGCCCCGACGCCGCTCCGGAATAGACTGAGATCAAAAGTCGAACGCCGGCGGAAAATCGACAATGCGTGGAGGACCTTAGAGGTCGCTTGCGCGACTAGAACAAAACATGTACGGTCGCTGCGTTGAAGCCCCGCCTCGGCTCATGCCATAAGGAGCGTCCCGCGATGTCCCAATCCGCACTCCGCCTCGTCGAAGGAAGCTCCATGGACAAGACCAAGGCGCTCGACGCCGCCCTGTCGCAGATCGAGCGCGCCTTCGGCAAAGGCTCGATCATGCGGCTCGGCGCCGGCCAGGCGATGGCCGAGATCGAGACCGTCTCGACCGGCTCGCTCGGCCTCGACATCGCGCTCGGCGTCGGCGGGCTGCCGCGCGGCCGCATCATCGAGATCTTTGGGCCGGAGAGCTCCGGCAAGACCACGCTCGCGCTGCACACGGTTGCGGAGGCCCAGAAGAAGGGCGGCGTCTGCGCCTTTGTGGACGCCGAGCATGCGCTCGACCCGGTCTACGCCCGTAAGCTCGGGGTCAACCTGCAGGACCTGTTGATCTCCCAGCCCGACACCGGCGAGCAGGCGCTCGAGATCGCCGACACGCTGGTGCGTTCCGGCGCGGTCGACGTGCTGGTCGTCGATTCGGTCGCAGCGCTCACCCCGCGCGCCGAGCTCGAGGGCGAGATGGGCGAGGTCCAGCCGGGCTTGCAGGCGCGGCTGATGAGCCAGGCGCTGCGCAAGCTCACTGGGTCGATCTCGAAATCCAACACTATGGTGATCTTCATCAACCAGATCCGCATGAAGATCGGCGTGATGTATGGCAGCCCGGAGACCACCACGGGCGGCAATGCGCTGAAGTTCTATGCGTCGGTCCGGCTCGACATCCGTCGCATCGGGGCGATCAAGGAGCGCGACGAGGTCGTCGGCAACCAGACGCGCGTGAAGGTCGTCAAGAACAAGGTGGCGCCGCCGTTCAAGCAGGTCGAGTTCGACATCATGTATGGCGAGGGCGTGTCCAAGACCGGCGAACTGATCGATCTCGGCGTGAAGGCCGGCATCGTCGAAAAGTCGGGCGCCTGGTACTCCTTCGACAGCCAGCGGCTCGGCCAGGGCCGTGAAAACGCCAAGGCGTTCCTCAAGGAGAACGTCGAGATCGCCCGCCGCATCGAATCCGAGGTGCGTCAGGCGTCCGGCATCATCGCCGACAAGATCTTTGATCAGGTCGATCCGAACGATCCGGAGCTCGACGCCGACTGAGCGGCGGGGCCGCGTTCGCCCTGCGGCGCGCGGTTTTCTGGACATGCGAGGAAGCTGGCGCTTAATGTGCCGCCTGCGCCCCGTGGCGCGGCCCTGATGGGCCCGCGTGACGGGGCGTCGGCCGTTCTGGCGGACCGCCTTCCAAGACATCCAGCGAGCATTTTCGGCATATGAGCGGCGTCAACGAGATCCGGAAGACCTTCGTCGACTACTTCGTGAGCGAGGGGCATGAGCATGTCCCCTCCGGCCCGCTCGTGCCGCGCAACGATCCGACGCTGATGTTCACCAGCGCCGGCATGGTGCAGTTCAAGAACCTGTTCACGGGCGTCGAGCGTCGGCCCTACAGCACCGCGACCACCGCGCAGAAATGCCTGCGCGCGGGCGGCAAGCACAACGACCTCGACAATGTCGGCTACACGGCCCGGCATCATACCTTCTTCGAGATGCTCGGGAATTTCTCGTTCGGCGACTACTTCAAGGATCGCGCGATCGAGCTCGCCTGGAATCTCGTCACCAAACATTTCGAGCTTCCGAAGGACCGGCTGCTCGTCACCGTCTATATCGACGACGACGAGGCCTATGGGCTCTGGAAGAAGATCGCGGGCCTCTCTGACGACCGCATCATCCGCATCGCCTCGTCCGACAACTTCTGGGCGGCGGGCGACACCGGGCCCTGCGGCCCGTGCTCCGAGATCTTCTTCGACCAGGGCGAGGGCGTGGCCGGCGGGCCGCCCGGCAGCGCGGACGAGGACGGCGACCGGTTCCTCGAGTTCTGGAACCTGGTGTTCATGCAGTACGACCAGGTCGCGCCGAACGACCGTCGCCCGCTGCCGCGCCCGTCGATCGACACCGGCATGGGGCTCGAGCGCATCTCCGCGATCCTGCAGGGCGTCCAGTCGAACTACGACACCGATCTGTTCCGCGCGCTGATCCGCGCGAGCGTCGAGGCGACCGGGGTGCCGGCCGAAGGGCCGACGCAGGCGAGCCACCGCGTGATCGCCGATCATCTCCGGGCGTCGAGCTTCCTGGTCGCGGAAGGCGTGCTGCCGTCGAACGAGGGCCGTGGCTATGTGCTGCGCCGGATCATGCGGCGGGCGATGCGCCATGCGCAGCTGCTCGGCGCGCGCGATCCGCTGCTGTGGCGGCTGGTGCCCGCGCTGATCCGCGAGATGGGCGGCGCCTATCCGGAGCTCATCCGCGCCGAGGCGCTCATCACCGAGACGCTGGAGCTCGAGGAAACACGCTTCCGGACGACGCTGGCGCGCGGCCTCGGCCTGCTCGAGGAAGCGTCGGAAGGTCTGGCGGGCGGCGATCGGCTGCCGGGCGAGACCGCGTTCAAGCTCTACGACACCTATGGCTTTCCGCTCGATCTGACGCAGGACGCGCTTCGGCCGCGGGGCGTGGCGGTCGACGTCGACGGCTTCAACGCCGCGATGCAGCGCCAGAAGGCTGAGGCGCGCGCCGCCTGGTCCGGCTCCGGCGAGGCGGCGACGGAGGCGGTCTGGTTCGGCGTCCGCGAGCGGGTCGGAGCGACGGAGTTCCTCGGCTACGGCGTCGAGCGCGCCGAGGGCGCAGTCGTCGCGCTGGTCAAGGACGGCCAGGAGGTCGAGCGTCTGGAAGCCGGCGAGCGCGGTCTGCTGGTCGCCAACCAGACGCCGTTCTATGGCGAGTCCGGCGGCCAGGTTGGCGATGTGGGCGAGCTTTCGGCGAAGGGCGTGAGGCTCGCGGTGAGCGATACGCAGAAGAAGCTCGGCGACCTCTTTGTCCACACGGTCGAGGTTCAGGAAGGCGCTGTGGCGGTCGGCGACGGTTTGACCTTCGAGGTCGACCACGAGCGCCGGCGCCGGATCCGCGGCAACCACTCCGCGACCCATCTGCTGCACGAGGCGCTGCGGCTCACCCTCGGCGACCACATCGCCCAGAAGGGTTCGCTCGTCGCGCCCGACCGGCTGCGCTTCGACTTCAGCCACCCGAAGCCGATCGGCGATGAGGAGCTTTCGCGGATCGAGACGCTCGCCAACGCCATTGTGCTGCAGAACGACCCGGTCACCACCCGCGTCATGGGCGTCGAGGAGGCGATGAAGTCCGGCGCCCGCGCGCTGTTCGGCGAAAAATATGGCGACGAGGTGCGGGTCGTCTCGATGGGCAAGGCCGAGGACGGCGGAAGGGCCTTTTCGGTCGAGCTCTGCGGCGGCACCCATGTGGGTGCGACCGGCGAGATCGGGCCGATCACGATCGTGGGCGAAAGCGGGGTCGCGGCCGGCGTTCGCCGGGTGGAGGCTCTGACGGGGGAGGCGGCTCGGCTGCACTTCGAGACGCAGAACGCCCGCGTCGCGGATCTGGCGGCGCTGCTGCGCGCGCCGGAGGCCGAGGTGGTGTCGCGCGTCGAGACGCTGATCGAGGAGCGCAAGCGCCTGGAGCGGGAGCTCGTCGAGGCGCGCAAGAAGCTCGCCATGGGGGGCGCCGGCGGCGGCGCGGCCGACGCGACGCGCGAGGTCGCAGGCATAAAGCTGTTCGCTCGCACCGTGGAGGGCATCGAGATGAAGGACCTCAAGGGCCTCGTCGACGAGGCCAAGAAGTCGCTCGGCTCGGGGGTCGCTGCGATCGTCGGCGTGACGTCCGAGGGCAAGGCCGGCGTGGTGGTGGGCGTGACGCAGGACCTGACGTCGAAGTTCAACGCCGTGGAGCTGGTCCGCGCGGCCTCGGCCGCTCTCGGCGGCTCGGGCGGCGGCGGCCGGCCCGACATGGCGCAGGCCGGCGGGCCGGACGGCGCCAAGGCCAATGACGCGCTCGACGCGGTCGCGGCGCGGCTCGCCGCGGCCTGAGGCGTCGCGGGCCGATTAGGCGTGCGGCGCGACCCTGTCGCGCCGCGACTGTTTTCCTCAGGAGCCGGTAGGGCCGCGTTTGCCGCGCGGCGCGACGCCGACCGCCTGCTTCAAGGTCGCCACCGCCGCCTCTGTCGTGGCGCCGGGCGTTGCGGGCTGGGCGCGGTCGCCGGCGCCGAGGGTGCGGTGAACGGCCATCGGCTCGGCGCCTTCGGCAGGCGCGGCCTGACCAGCGGAAACCTGCGTCATCGCTGCAGCCAGAAAGCCAAAGAAGAGGGCGGTCTGCTTGGTCGTCTGATCCATCGCAAGCACTCCTTACGCTGTCGCTCCTTGATGAGCGCACGCGCAATAGAAGCGCATCTGCGATGAACCCCGGCTAAATGCTTCGAGGTCATTTCATGGCGGGCGCGACCACAAGCATGAACGCCCGTTCATCACCGCCGACGCGTCGCGCGACGCGCCGGCGTACTTGTTAAGCGGTCGGGCGAGAGCTTCAGCCCATCGCCTTCTGAAGGTTCTCGTCGACCTTGTCCAGGAAGCCCTGGGTGGTCAGCCAGCCCTGCTCATGGCCGACCAGCAGCGCGAGGTCCTTGGTCATGAAGCCGCTCTCGACCGTGTCGACGCAGACCTTCTCGAGCGTCTCCGCAAAGCGCTTCAGTTCCGCGTTGTCGTCGAGCTTGGCCCGGTGGCCGAGGCCGCGCGTCCAGGCGAAGATGGAGGCGATCGAGTTGGTCGAGGTCGCCTTGCCCTTCTGGTGCTCGCGGTAGTGGCGGGTGACGGTGCCGTGCGCGGCCTCCGCCTCCATGATCTTGCCGTCGGGCGTGGTCAGCACGGAGGTCATCAGGCCGAGCGAGCCAAAGCCCTGCGCCACGGTGTCGGACTGCACGTCGCCGTCATAGTTCTTGCAGGCCCAGACATAGCCGCCGGACCACTTCAGCGCGGACGCCACCATGTCGTCGATGAGCCGGTGCTCGTACCAGATCTTCTTGGCCGCGAACTGGTCCTTGAACTCGGTGTCGTAAATCTCCTGAAAGATGTCCTTGAAGCGCCCGTCATAGGCCTTGAGGATCGTGTTCTTGGTAGACAGATAGACCGGGAAGCCGCGGCTGAGGCCGTAGTTCAGCGAGGCGCGGGCGAAGTCGCGGATCGAGTCGTCGAGGTTGTACATCGCCATCGCGACGCCTGAACCAGGCGCGTCGAACACCTCGTGCTCGATCGTCTGGCCGTCCTCGCCGACGAATTTGATCGTCAGCTTGCCCTTGCCCGGGAAGCGGAAGTCGGTCGCGCGGTACTGGTCGCCGAAGGCGTGGCGGCCGACCACGATCGGTTGCGTCCAGCCCGGCACCAGCCGCGGCACGTTCTTGCAGATGATCGGCTCGCGGAAGATCACGCCGCCGAGGATGTTGCGGATCGTGCCGTTCGGCGAGCGCCACATTTTCTTGAGGCCGAACTCCTTCACGCGGGCTTCGTCTGGCGTGATGGTGGCGCATTTCACGCCGACGCCGACCCGCTTGATCGCCTCCGCCGCCTCGACGGTGACGCGGTCGTCGGTGGCGTCCCGGTTCTCGACGCCGAGGTCGTAATATTCCAGGTCGAGATCCAGATAGGGATGGATCAGCTTGTCCTTGATCGCCTGCCAGATGATCCGGGTCATCTCGTCGCCGTCGATCTCGACGACGGGATTGGCGACTTTGATCTTCGGCATGGGCGGGACGGCCTTCCTCGGTGGCGGCGGGGCCGGCGCGGGCGCCGGGGCGACGGTCGCGACAGTCCTTAGCATCGCGGATTGGGGCGGCAAAGCCGCCGCCGCTCGCTTTCGCAGCCTACATCTTGCAATGCAGCATATGGGCGCGCCAGCCCTGCGGCATTACTTCCGGGCCTCGCCCGCCGACCCCGCTCCCTTGAAGCGACGGAATTCTCCAGATGGCCGAACTCAGGATAGCGCTCGACGAGGTGCCCCCCGCCGAAGGCGCCGGCCGTGGCGTGGTGCTGGCGGCGGCCGCTGCCTGCGGGGCGATCGTCGCGAATCTCTATTACGCCCAGCCGCTCGTCGATCTGATCGCGCGCGACCTCGGCGTCGCGGCGACGCTGGCGAGCGCCGTGGTGGCGCTCACCCAGGTCGGCTACGCGATCGGCCTCTTGGTTCTCGCGCCGCTGGTCGATCTCGTGGAGAGCCGCAGGCTGCTGACCCTCACGCTTTCGGCCGCCGCGGCCGCGCTGATCGTCGCCGCCCTGGCGCCCAACGGCGCGGTGTTCCTGTCGGCCTCCCTGCTGATCGGCGTCGCCTCCGTCGCGGCGCAGATGCTGCTCCCGCTCGTCGCCGGCATGGAACCCGAGGCGAGCCGCGGCCGTGTGGTCGGCACAATCATGAGCGGCCTGCTGTTCGGCATCCTGCTGGCGCGCCCGGTGGCGGGCGTGGTGGCGGACGCCTTGGGCTGGCGGGCCATGTTCGGCCTGTCCGCCGTGTTGATGGCCGTCACCGCCGTCGCGCTCCGCGCTCTGATCCCATCGCGCCGTCCCGAGAGCCGGATGAGCTATGGCGAACTCATCGGCTCCATGGCGGAGCTGCTCGCCCGCTACCCGACGCTGCGGCGGCGCGCGCTCTACCAGGCGACGATGTTCGCCGCCTTCAGCATCTTCTGGACCGCCTCTCCGATGCGGCTCGCCGGCGAATATGGCTGGTCGCACAGCATGATCGGCCTGTTTGCGCTCGCCGGCGCCAGCGGCGCGCTGATCGCGCCCTTCGCAGGCCGCATGGCGGACGCCGGCCATACCCGGAGCGGCACGCTCATCGCGATCGCGGCGGGCGCGGCCGGGATGGCGCTCGCGGGCTTCGACTGGACGCTCGGCCTTGCGGGCCTGCTGCTCGGCGCGATCGTGCTCGACATGGGAGTGCAGGCCAACATGATCCTCGGCCAGCGTGAGATCTACGGGCTCGACGCCGCCGCGCGCGGCCGGATCAACGGTCTTTACGTCGCGATCCTGTTTCTCGGCGGCGCCGTCGGCTCCGCGCTGACGAGCCCGGTGTTCACGCATTTCGGCTGGATCGGGGTGGCGATCGTCGGCGCGGCGCTGCCGCTCGCGGCCCTGGTCGCGGCCTGCCTGGAGCGGCCGGCCCACTGAGGGCTTGCGTCCGCGATGCGGCTTGGGCCATCTCGCGCCCCACTCTCGCGAGACCGAGGACATGGCGGGCACAGATCGCACCAAGGCAGACGCCGCAGCCCTGCTGCCGACAGGGCCGGCCGTGGTTCTGGTCGAGCCGCAGCTCGCGGAAAACGTCGGCGCCGTCGCGCGCGCCATGGCGAACTTCGCGCTCGACGATTTGCGCGTCGTGCGGGCGCCGGGCAAGACTCAAGCCGAAGGCGCCCGCACCTTCTCGGCCGGCGCGCACCACATCCTCGAGGCGGCGCGCCATTTCGACAGCCTAGAGGCGGCGGTCGCGGACGTGACGCTGCTGTTCGCCACCACGGCGCGGGAGCGCGGACAGGCGAAGCCGGTCGACGCGCCGGAGGCGGCCGCGCGGCTGATGGCGCAGCACGCCGCGGGCGGCGGGCGCGTCGGGCTGCTGTTCGGCCGCGAGCGGACCGGGCTCGAGAATGACGAGATCGCGCTTGCGAGCCGGGTGGTGACGTTTCCGGTGAACCCGGCCTACGCCAGTCTCAATCTCGCCCAGGCGGTGCTGCTCGTCGGCTATGAATGGTTCAAGGCTGCGACCGGCGGCGCGCCGGCGTTCGAGATGCCGACCCGTTCGCCGCGCGGCACGCAGGCCGAGATCGTCGCCCTGTTCGCCCATCTCGAAGGCGAGCTGGACGAGACCGGCTTCTTCCGTTCGCCCGAGAAGCGCGCCTCGATGATCCGCAACATCCGCAACATGATCCACCGCATGGATCCGTCCCGCCAGGACCTCCAGACCCTGCACGGCATGGTCGCGGCGCTGGCGGAGGGGCGACCAGGCCCGGAGGGGCGGGGACGCACTTTGCTCAAGCCGCTGAAGGACCCGGACTAGCTCTCTGTTTCAGAGGTTCTTGTATGCACATTTGTCCACGCCGGCGTGTTCGAGAGCCGCTTCGAGAGCGGCGGCAGGGGCTGCAGCCGCACCTGAACGAGGCGCTGAAGAAAGCGAAGAGCTGACGAACGCTCAGACGGCCGAGAACGCCGCTTCCGGATGAAGAGACAACATCACCCTTCGCCTGATCGCGATCGCAAGTCGATCATGAAAGATCGACAAAGCTTTTCCTGCATCTTCCGGTCCCAGCCAGCCGTCGGGGAGACGCCAGCGGCGGAAGAAGACCCAGTTGAGCTCATTGCAGCGTCGTCTTTCTAGGCTTGAGCGCGTCCGCTCAGGCGTAGGAACAGGGGCCGCGAGAGCTTTCCGGCCGAATCTGGCGTGCATTTCCTGATTGTGCGCAATGTGAGCCTTCGTGGCCGCGTCTACGTCCGTATCGGTGATCGTCACTAGGCGTTTTATGTCTTCGCGGATGTCTTTCGGAACTGTCCGAACGGCGTCTTGAACCGCGTTCGTGAAACGTGGATCAGACGTGACCTCCATCGCGCAGACGCCGGGCAGTTTCCGCCAGAACACGAGCTCCGCCGCGGCGGTCCAGCGGCCTTCCGCCAACAGCCCCAAAGCCTCCAAGACAGCTGCGGCGTCCCACTCGACATGTGCTGCAGCGAGGCCCGCTGACGCGGCTATGTTCGGTGGCGGGGGAGGAGGTCCGTCGACCGCGCGGCTGATCAACCTACGGTTCGCAATAAGAGTTGGTCGATCGTTCTTCTCAAGTCGGAAATGGAGTCGACCCTCCTGCAGGGCCAAGCCGATCACCACGCAGCAAACATCGTCCCAGCGCGGCAGGATGTCTGGGAACCGCGGCTTCGCCAGCGGAACGGCGCCCCAAGGGGTCGCTTCCGCCTGACCGAGAGCGACCAGCGCAGCGCAGCCCATCTGGTAGGCCGATGAGCACATGTCGTTGAAGCCGGGGCGATCGAGATCAGGCCGCAAATTCCGAGATAGAAATTCCGCTACCTCCTTCGGCCACGGCAATGATCGACCGTTAAGAGAGGCGTGATCTGCATTCACGGCTGGGCTCCGTTCTGCGCCCTTGTTCTACAGTGAAAACGGTTGGCAGGCGCACCTGTGATCCGCGCATAGCGCATCTCGAAGGCGAGCTCGACGACACCGGGTTCTTCCGTTCGCCAGGGAAAGGCGCCTCGACGATCCGCAACATCCGCAACATGATCCACCCCATGGATCCGTCCCGCCAGGACCCTCCAGACCCTCCACGGCATGGTGGCGGCGCCTGCGGAGGGGCGACTAGGCCCGGAAGGGCGCGGACGAACCCATGCTCAAGCCGCTGAAGGAAATCGGGGAGAGCTGAAAGTTGCCGAAAGCCGAGGGCCGTTCTCCCAAAGCCCGCATGAAGGTCCCGCGCGAGGCGCTTCGGCGGTTGTGCGCAGAGTCGTGGAACCCGATCGGGATCCCGATGGCCGCCTCTGCGTCCGAGCGCGACCCGTCGCGGATGCCGGCCGACGAGTACGACACGTATCTGCTCGTCGCGTGGGGCATGGCCGTCCGGGGAAGGCCAGCGGCCGAGATCGTCGACTACTTGGCTTCCGCGGAGCGCGAGCAGATGGGGCTGACGCACCCCGCAGGGGACAAGCAGGCCTTCGTCGCCGCTCTGCAAGAGATGGGGCGTCGCGCCTGAGCTTCTGTGCTATGCGCCCCCCGTTGCACCTGGAGACGCCGAGAATGATCCCCCGCTACTCCCGTCCCGAGATGACCGAGATCTGGTCGCCCGAGACGCGCTTCCGCATCTGGTTCGAGATCGAGGCGCACGCCGCCGACGCGCTGGCCGAGCTTGGCGTGATCCCGAAAGAGGCGGCGCGGACCATCTGGGAAAAGGGCGGCGCCGCGACGTTTGACGTCGACCGGATCGACGAGATCGAGCGCGTCACCAAGCATGACGTCATCGCCTTCCTGACCCATCTCGCGGAATTCGTCGGCCCCGACGCGCGCTTCGTGCATCAGGGAATGACCTCCTCCGACGTGCTCGACACCTGCCTCGCAGTGCAGCTCAAGCGGGCCGCCGATCTGCTGATCGCGGACGTCGACCGCCTGCTCGCCGCGCTCAAGAGCCGCGCGCTCGAGCACAAGCTGACGCCGACCATCGGGCGCAGCCACGGCATCCATGCGGAGCCCACGACCTTCGGGCTGAAGCTCGCCGGCTACTATGTCGAGTTTCAGCGCGCCCGTGAGCGCCTGATCGCGGCCCGCAAGGAGATCGCGACCTGCGCGATCTCCGGCGCGGTCGGCACCTTCGCGAATGTCGACATGGCGGTTGAGGCGCATGTCGCCGAAAAGCTCGGCCTGACGCCTGAGCCGGTCTCGACGCAGGTCATCCCGCGCGACCGGCACGCCATGTTCTTCGCCACCCTCGGCGTGGTGGCGTCGTCCTGCGAGCGGCTGGCGACCGAGATCCGCCATTTGCAGCGCACCGAGGTGCTGGAGGCGGAGGAGTTCTTCTCCGAGGGCCAGAAGGGCTCATCGGCGATGCCCCACAAGCGCAACCCGGTGCTGACGGAGAACGTCACCGGCCTCGCCCGCATGGTGCGCTCCTATGCGCTGCCCGCGATGGAGAACGTCGCGCTGTGGCACGAGCGGGACATCTCGCACTCCTCGGTCGAGCGCATGATCGGCCCGGACGCGACGGTGACGCTCGACTTCGCGCTCAACCGGCTCGCCGGCGTCGTCGAGAAGCTTCTGGTCTATCCGGATCGGATGCAGAGCAATCTCGACCGCCTCGGCGGCCTTGTGCATTCGCAGCGAGTGCTGCTGGCGCTCACTCAGAAGGGCGCATCGCGAGAGGACGCCTACCGGCTTGTCCAGCGCAACGCGATGCCGGTCTGGCGCGGCGAGGGCGACTTCCTCACTCTGCTCAAGGCGGACCAGGAGGTGCGCGGCTTCCTGTCCGAGAGCGAGCTCGAGGAGGCCTTCGACCTCGGCTACCACTTCAAGGCCGTGGACGCCGTGTTCGCCCGGGTGTTTGGCGGCTGACGCCTGAAGCGGAACGGGCGGCTTGCGCCGCCCGTTTGAACTCTTCGTCTTAGCGGTCCCGGCCGCCGCCGCCGCCACGGTCGCCGCCGCCACGATCGCCGCCTCCGGCGCCGATCATCCCGCGGCCGCCGCCGCCGGCGCGGTCGAGGCCCATGCGATCGCCGCGATCGCCCCCGCCCGCGCGGCCGCCGTCACGGTCTCCGCCGCCGCGGCCGCCCCGATCGCCGCCGAACATGTCGCCGCCCCCGCGGCCGCCGCGGTCGCCACGGTCGCCGCCGAACATGTCGCCGCCGCCGCGCCCGCCGCGATCAGCGCCGCGTCCGCCCCTCTCGCCGCGGTCGCCCCTGTCGCCGCGGTCCCCACGATCCCCACGATCTCCGCGATCCCAGCGGTCGCCACGATCTCCGCGATCTCCGCGATCTCCGCGATCCCCACGGTCGTGGTCACGTCCGGGCCAACCTGGGCCGCCGCCGCCGCGCGGACGGTCCCAGCCGCCGCGGCCGTGTCCGCCGCGGTGATGATCGCGCCGCCAGGAGCGCTCCCAGCCGTGACGTCCCGGCCGCTCGGAGTACCAGCGGCCGCCCCAGTAGTAGAATCCGTCATCATAGTAATAGGGGCGGTTGTCCCAGTAACCGCCGATCGAGAGCCCTGTGATCACTTCGGGCTCGTATTCGTCGATCACCACCGTCGACCGCGGCGAAGGCCCGCCGGCGCGGTCGAGATAGCTGGCGCTCGCAAAGCCGGTGCCGTCAGCTCCCATGCTGATCTCGCACCACGCACCGGTGCAGCCGAGCACGTTGACGGCCTCGCCCTCGGGAATCGTATCGACCACCGGATAGCCAGTGCCGGGCCCGGCCCGGACGTTCAGGGCCGTCGTGGCGATCGCGGTGTCCGCGTGCGCCGCGCCGGCCGTGACGAGCAAGGCGCCGCTGGCGAGCAAGGTTCTGAGCAGTGGGGTCATGGCGTCGAACTCCTGACTTCCGAATGCGCCGTTCGTCGAGCTCCGTCCGCCCCGGCCGAAGTGTCTTACGCGCGCTGGCGCAGAGTGCGCGCGATCCAGGATGCGAAACGCACAATCGCGACAATCCGTTCAAGCCTCATGCCGCCACGGCTGTTCCGCTTGGACCATCGCCTGCGCGGAACGGCGTTGAGCCTTGCGTGGATCGCCGCGGACCCTCAGCCTCCCGCCGAAGCGCCGATCGCAGGCGCGTCGAAGACGTCCGAGAGCGCCCGCTCAGCCCCGGCCGACAGGAAGGCGAGATCCGGCCCGAGGGCGATCATGGGGAAGCCGCGCCGGACATAGTCGGAGGCGATCGCGGGCGAGTTGGCGAACACGGCGACCGGCTTTCCGGCCCGGCGGCCGGCGGCGAGCACGCGCCCGAGCGCCTCGACGACCTTGGGATGGCCGACGTCGATGGCGGCGCCGTGCGTCAGCGACACGCTGAGATCGTTCGGGCCGATCAGGAGCCCGTCAATGCCCTCGGTCGCGGCGATCTCGTCGACATTCGCGAGCCCGCGCTCGGTCTCGATCATCGCCAGCGCGAGCGTCAGGTCATTGGCGTTCGCCAGATAGGCGTCGCGGTCGAGGCCGAGCAGGGTCATGGCGCGGCTCGGCCCCCAGCTGCGGCGGCCGACCGGCGGAAACCGCACCGCCTCGACAAAGGCGCGGGCGTCCGCGGCGTTCTCGATCATGGGCGCGATCAGCCCCGCGGCGCCGACATCGAGCGCCCTGGCTCCGAGCGCGTAATCGCCGGCCGGCAATCGCACCAGCGCAGGCGCGCCGGCGAGCGCCGCCGCCGCGACGCCCTCGACGATGCTGTCGAAGGTCGCGAAGCCGTGCTGGGCGTCGAGCGTCACCGAGGCGAAGCCGGCCCGCGCGACAGTCTCGACCACCAGCGGAGAGGTGAGGAAAAGCCAGCCGTTGAAATGCGGCCCGCCGAACTCCAGCGACGCCGCAGGGAACGCCCCCGGCCGCGACTCCGACGCCTTCAAGCGCAGCCCCGCTGGCTGTGGATCGTCTGGCTCACCGCTCGGTCTTTAGCTGCTCGACGGCGGTCGCCAGGAGTTCGTCCATGGTCCGGCGGATCTGGTGGTCGGACTGCTCGACCTTCGCGCGGTCGAAGTCGCGGCGGACCTTGCGGAACACGTCGTGGTCGCCTTCCTCCTCGAAGTCGGCCATCACCACCGACTTGGCGTAGGCCTCGGCCTCCGCGCCGCGCTTGCCGAGCTTCTCGGCGGCCCATAGCCCGAGCAGCTTGTTGCGCCGCGCATAGGCGCAGAACTTCATTTCCTCGTCATGGACGAACATGGCCTCCATGGCCCGTTCCCGCGTATCGAAGGTGGTCATCGCAAGATCCTCGAGCGCCGCGCGCCCCGTCCGCCCAGCCGGTCCGCGCCCCGACGATGATTACACCTGCGAAATGTGGCGCAACAGCGTGGCCGGGCCGAATGCGTGTCGTTCCTTCGTCTTGGCAGCGGCGGGCCGCGCGCCTACATTCGCGAACGGTGCGGCGCGTCCTCAATCCACGCCGCCGCCGCGAAAGGCCCGCAATGAACCCGAATTTCCGGAACTTCGCCCTGTGGGTGATCATCGTCCTGCTGTTGCTGGCGCTTTTCACCCTGTTCCAGAACCCGGGGCAGCGCGCGCAGACGAACGACATCTCGTTCAGCCAGCTCCTCAACGAGGTCGATAACGGCCGCGTCCGCGGCGTCGTCATCGAAGGCCAGAACATCACCGGCCAGTACACCGACGGCGCGCAGTTCCAGACCTACGCGCCGAACGATCCGTCGCTGGTGCAGCGCCTCTACGGCAAGGGCGTCGCCATCACGGCCCGGCCGCCGGGCGAGAACATGCCGTGGTTCGTCGCGCTGCTGCTGCAGTGGCTGCCCTTCATCGCCCTCATCGGCGTCTGGGTGTTCCTGTCGCGCCAGATGCAGGGCGGCGCCGGCAAGGCGATGGGCTTCGGCAAATCGAAGGCGAAGCTCCTCACCGAGGCGCATGGCCGGGTGACGTTCGACGACGTCGCCGGCGTCGACGAGGCCAAGAGCGACCTCGAGGAGATCGTCGAGTTCCTGCGCGACCCGCAGAAGTTTCAGCGCCTCGGCGGCCGGATTCCGCGCGGCGTGCTGCTCGTCGGCCCTCCCGGCACCGGCAAGACGCTGATCGCGCGTGCGGTCGCCGGCGAAGCCAATGTGCCGTTCTTCACGATCTCGGGCTCCGACTTCGTCGAGATGTTCGTTGGCGTCGGCGCGAGCCGCGTCCGCGACATGTTCGAGCAGGCCAAGAAGAACGCGCCCTGCATCATCTTCATCGACGAGATCGACGCGGTCGGCCGCCATCGCGGCGCCGGCCTCGGCGGCGGCAATGACGAGCGCGAGCAGACCCTGAACCAGCTGCTCGTCGAGATGGACGGCTTCGAGGCGAACGAGGGCATCATCCTGATCGCCGCGACCAACCGTCCCGACGTGCTGGATCCCGCGCTGCTGCGTCCGGGCCGTTTCGACCGCCAGGTCGTGGTCGCGAACCCCGACATCATCGGCCGCGAGAAGATCCTGAAGGTCCACGTCCGCAAGGTGCCGCTGGCGCCGGACGTCGATCTCAAGACCGTCGCGCGCGGCACGCCGGGCTTCTCGGGCGCCGATCTGATGAACCTCGTCAACGAGGCCGCGCTGCTGGCCGCGCGCCGGTCGAAGCGGATGGTCACGTCCGCCGAGTTCGACGCCGCCAAGGACAAGATCATGATGGGCGCCGAGCGCCGCATGGTGATGACGGACGAGGAGAAGCGGGTCACCGCCTATCACGAGGCCGGCCACGCCATCGTCGCGCTCTACACGCCGGCGAACGATCCGATCCACAAGGCGACGATCATCCCGCGCGGCCGCGCCCTCGGCATGGTGCAGTACCTGCCGGAGCGCGACCAGATCTCGATCTCCTACGAGCAGCTGACCTCGCGGCTCGCGATGGCGATGGGCGGCCGCGTCGCGGAGGAGGTTTTCTTCGGCGACGAGAAGGTGACGGCCGGCGCCCAGTCTGACATCCAGATGGCGACCAACATCGCCCGCGGGATGGTGACGCGCTGGGGCTTCTCAAAAGAGCTCGGCACGGTCGCTTATGGCGAGAACCAGGACGAGGTGTTCCTCGGCATGTCGGTCGCGCGCCAGCAGAACGTCTCTGGCACGACGATGCTGAAGATCGACAACGAGATCAAACGCTTCATCGACGAAGGGTACGAGACGGCGAAGCGCATCATCACCGAGCACCGCGACCAGATGGAGGCTCTCGCCAAGGCGCTGCTCGAATACGAGACGCTGACGGGCGAGGAGATCAAGAACCTGCTCGCGGGCCAGCCGCCGGTGCGGGACGCCACCGACGAGCCGCCGACCCCGCGCGGCTCCGCGGTGCCCTCCGCCGGCAAGCCGCGGCCGCGGCCCGATCCGGGCCTGGAGCCGCAGCCGCAGGCGTAAAAATCCAGAAGGCCGGGCTTTTGCCCGGCCTTCTTTTTTGCGTCGGGCCGTCCGGCGCCGCCGCGAGCGTCAGGCTCGGCGCCTGTCGGAGGATGGCGCGGAGCGCGTGATCGCCAGATTGAGCGCCCTCTTAGGCAGCTGACGGTTCGCGGGCCGAAATCCGCCCGCGGATTTGCGCCCGCGCTCTGGGTTTTGAGAACTGGCTACTTCAGGTCCTTGCACCACGAGGAAGTGGCTTCCCGGCACCGCTCGGAATAACCCTTCGTCAACTTCTCCGCAGCCGCCCATTCCTCCTCGTCGACGCCGTTGTTGTTGTCGGCGTCCATCGCCGTGAAGGTCGGCGCCGGATCGAGATTGAGCTTTCCGACGCTCTTCTCCCACTCCACGCGGCTGATCCGACCGCTGCCGTCGGTGTCGAGCGTGCTGAAGGCCGGCCAGCCGGCGGCGACCGCGGCCGTGCCGGAGAACATCAGAGCCGAAAATACAGCGGCCAAAGTCTTGGTCATGGCGTCATCTCCCCTTTGCGTCGTTTTCGCCGCGGCTTTTTTGTGGGCGAGCCGCAGTCCAGCCGCCGTTCCTGGCGGCATTGCAAGCGGGGGCCAAACGAAAGCCCTGATCAATGGAAGTGCTTCCAAATCCGCCGGGATATACTGGAAGACAATTTGCTTGATGCGTGACACGGGCCAAACCCGGGCGAGAGCCGCCCGGCTGGCTCTTCCGCAGCGGCCCGACGCCTTGGTGAGGGCGCTCATCCTTTTTGAACCGCGATGCTGTATCCTCGCCTATGACAGAATATGAGAAGCGCGCAGTCGGCCGCGCGATTCAGGAGCGCTCGATGACGCGCAAGTATTTCGGCACCGACGGCATCCGCGGTCGCGCCAACAAGTTCCCGATCACCCCCGACTTCGCCATGAAGGTCGGCATGGCGGCCGGCATCGCGTTTCGCCGCGGCGACCACCGGCACCGCGTGGTCATCGGCAAGGACACCCGCCTTTCCGGCTACATGATCGAAAGCGCGCTGCAGGCGGGCTTCACCTCGGTCGGCGTCAACGTGCTGCTGGTCGGCCCGATGCCCACGCCGGCGGTCGCGCTGATCACCCGCTCGATGCGCGCCGATCTGGGCGTGATGATCTCCGCGTCGCACAACCCGTTCGACGACAACGGCATCAAGCTCTTCGCTCCGGACGGCTACAAGCTCTCCGACGAGGTCGAGAGCGAGATCGAGGCGCTGCTCGACTCCGACCTTGGCCCGAAGCTCGCCGCCTCCGCCGGCCTTGGCCGCGCCAAGCGGATCGACGACGCCCAGGCCCGCTATATCGAATTCGCCAAGCGGACGGTCAGCCGCAACCTGTCGCTGGAGGGGCTGCGCGTCGTCGTCGACTGCGCCAACGGCGCCGCCTACAAGGTCGCGCCCGAGGCGCTGTGGGAGCTCGGCGCCGAAGTGGTCGCGATCGGCGTGGAGCCGAACGGAATCAACATCAACCGCGAGGTTGGCTCGACCGCGCCTTCCGCGCTGATCGCCAAGGTGCGGGAGACCCGCGCCGACATCGGGATTGCGCTCGACGGCGACGCCGACCGGGTGATCATCGTCGACGAGAAGGGGCAGATCGTCGATGGCGACCAGCTCATGGCGGTGGTGGCGTCGTCGTGGGCGGAGGAGGGCAGGCTGAGCGCGCCGGGTCTGGTCTCGACCGTGATGTCGAATCTAGGCTTCGAGCGCTATCTCGCCTCGATCGGACTGACGCTCGAGCGCACGCCGGTCGGAGACCGCTACGTCGTCGAGCGGATGCGCGCGCAGGGCTACAATGTCGGCGGCGAGCCGTCGGGCCACATCGTGCTGTCAGACTATGCGACCACCGGCGACGGACTGGTCGCGGCGTTGCAGCTTCTCGCCGTGGTGCAGAAGCTCGGCCGACCGGTGTCGGAGATCTGCCATCGTTTCGAGCCGCTGCCGCAGATCCTGAAGAACGTGCGCTACAAATCCGGCCGGCCGCTCGATGACGACAAGGTGCGCGCCGCGATCTCCGACGCGACGGCGCGCCTCGGCGCGCAGGGGCGGCTGGTGATCCGGCCGTCCGGCACCGAGCCGGTGATCCGCGTCATGGCCGAAGGCGACGATCACGACCTCGTGGCGACGGTCGTCGACGACGTCGTCGACGTGATCACCCGGGCCGCCGCCTGACCGTCAACCAGCTTCATCCCGCGATACTGCGCCGGCTGCAGACGAATTCTGTTGCCGGAATGCCGCAACAGTTACCGTCAAGTCGAGCCGCGACGGTTAAAGGTTAAGGTTAAACGCTCATTAAGGAATGCGTGCCAGTCTGCCTTCTGTGAGATGAACATGCGCTGCCTCGCAAGTTGCGGGCGCCGCAGATCAAGGACATGGCAGGATGGCCAAGCTCTCGACCTACGCGCTTGCCGGCGCGGTTTTATTCGCGCTCGCGCCGGTCGCGAGCCGCGCGGCTGATCTCCCCGAACCGCCGCTGCTTGAGCCGGCCCCCGAGCCCGTTGAATTCGGCTCGGGCTGGTATCTGCGCGGCGACGTCGGCTACAAGGTCTACCGCGATCCCAAGGCCAGCTATGGCAATCCGGCCGCCGCTTTCGACGGCAACCGTGACTTCAGCGGCGAGAAGATGGGGAACGCTGCGGTCATCGGCGGCGGCGTCGGCTACAAGTTCAACGACTGGTTCCGCGGCGACGTCACCGCTGACTACGAGACCCCGTCGAAGTTCCACGGCCGTCTCTTCTGCCCGGGCGCCTGCGGCGCCGGCACCACCCGCGAAAGCGCCAAGATCGACGCAGTCACGATCTTCGCCAACGGCTACTTCGACATCGGCACCTTCTACGGCTTCACGCCTTATGTCGGCGGCGGCATCGGCGCGGCCTATCTCGACATCGACCACTACCATTCGAATTCGGCCGGCAACCCGTCCTACAAGGGCGACAGCGACTGGAACTTCGCTTGGAACGTGACGGGCGGCGTCGGCTTCCAGGTCTCGCAGAACCTCGTCATCGACGCGAACTACCGCTTCGTCGACCTCGGCAAGGTGAAGACCAAGTCGATCCCGGCCGCCGGCTCCAGCGGCAAGGTCAAGGTCGACGACATCCAGGCGCATGAGTTCCGCGTCGGCTTCCGTTACCTGCTCGACTGATCTTCAACGCGATCTGCATCAAGCAGAGGGCGGCGTCGGAATGACGCCGCCCTTTTCGCGTCCGCGCCCCCCGGCGACCATTTGACCGGCGGCCTTGCGCCTGAGGGGGTCTCGTCGGCTTGACGCGCGAGAGGCTCCGGCTGATACGGAACGCTCCGAGCCGCGTCCGTTCGAGGGGCTCGGTCCGTGAGGATGCAGCAATGACGAACGTCGCCCCGCGCGTGCGGCCCCAAAACCCGAATTTCTCGTCCGGCCCTTGCTCCAAGCGGCCCGGCTGGTCGCTTGACGCCCTCAAGGACGCCGCGCTCGGCCGCTCGCATCGCTCCCCGCTCGGCAAGGCCAAGCTCAAGGAGGCGATCGACCTCACGCGCGAGGTGCTCGAGGTGCCGACGAGCCATCGCATCGCGATCGTGCCCGGCTCGGACACCGGCGCGGTCGAGATGGCGATGTGGTCGCTGCTCGGCGCGCGCGGCGTCGAGGTTCTGGCCTGGGAGAGTTTTGGCGCGATCTGGGTGACGGACGCTGTTGCGCAGCTGCGCCTGCCGAACGTGAAGGCCACCGTCGCGGAGTTCGGCAAGCTGCCTGACCTGTCGGCGGTCGATTTCGACAATGACGTCGTGTTCACCTGGAACGGCACGACCGCCGGCGTGCGCGTCCCGAGCGCCGACTGGATCCCTGCTGACCGCGCGGGGCTCACGATCTGCGACGCCACCTCGGCCGCCTTCGCCATGGAGCTCGACTACGCCAAGCTCGATGTCGTGACCTTCTCCTGGCAGAAGATCATGGGCGGCGAGGCGGCTCACGGCGTGCTGATCCTCGGGCCGCGCGCGGTCGAGCGGCTGGAGAGCTACACGCCGGCCTGGCCGCTGCCGAAGCTGTTCCGCATGACGCATGAGGGCAGGCTCGACGAGGGCCTCTTCGAGGGCGACGTGATCAACACGCCGTCGATGCTCTGCGTCGAGGACTATCTCGACACGCTCAAGTGGGGCAGGTCTGTCGGCGGCCTCAAGGGCCTGACCGCGCGCGCGAACCGCAATGCGTCGGTCATCCAGGATTATGTCGACCGCACGCCCTGGCTCGAAAATCTCGCGCAGGACCCGAAGACCCGCGCCAACACCGGCGTCTGCCTCCGGATCGTGGATCCCGCGGTGCTGGCGCTGCCGGTCGCGGAGCAGAAGGCGTTCGCGAACGAACTGGTCGGTCTGCTGGAGGCGCGTGGCGCCGGCTATGATTTCGGCGCCTATCGCGACGCGCCTCCCGGACTGCGCATCTGGTGCGGCGCGACCGTCGAGACGTCCGACCTCGCCGCCCTGACGGAATGGCTCGACTGGGCCTTCGCCGAACTGCGTCCGAGCCTCGCCAAGGCCGCGTGACGTCCCTCAGCCGCGTTCGCGGCTGAGGCAAGCAAACCGGAGAGCGCCCGATGTTCATCCCTGAGAACGACCTCGAGCGCTCGCTGGTCCGCGCGGCCGAGCAGCCGGAGCACCGCGCCGCTTTCCTGAAGGAGTTGCTCGACGCGGAACTCGCCTTCGCGCTCCTCGACACCGGCAACGCCCGCGAGGGCTACGTCGTGCCGGAGGTCAGCCATGACGATCTGTCCTTCGTGCCGGTCTTCAGCTCGCAGACCCGGGTCCACGCGATGTTCGGGGATGAGAAGCTGCAGGTCGTGCGGCAGACCTTCCGGCAGATCCTCGAACAGATCGACGACGCAAATTTCGTCCTGAACCCTGGCTCGGACTACGGCCGCGAGCTGATGGCCGAGGATGTCGCCTGCATGCTCGACGGGGATTTCGAGCGCGCGGCCGAGGGTTTCGAGGATGCGGACGAGGACGGCGAGACGGCCGAGAACGAGCCCCCGTTGCTGGTCGGCGAGCCGTCGCCGGCGCCGACCCATCTGACCGCCCCGCTCGCTGCGCTGTTCGCCACGATCCCGCAGGTGAAGAAGGCGCATATCGGGCAGGCGGTGTTCGCGGACTCCGAGGGCGTCCGACGGCTGGTCATCGGGCTCGCCGTGGATGGCGACGTCGACGACGTCCTGGACCGGGTCGGCGAGGTGCTCGAGAAAGCCGCGCGGCCCTCCGACGTGATCGATTTCGTGGAGATACCGGGCTCGCCGCTGGACGAGTACTTCGCGCGGGACCTCAAGCCCTTCTACAGCAGAAACGATCCGCAGCCGGCCTGAGGAGGCGGCGCCGGGCGTCCGGCGCGACCTGCTCAGCTGACGGGCGAAACCAGCCTGACGCGGTCCCGTTCCGGGGTTCCGCGCGTCTGGGGCTCGTCCGGCTTACTCTCGCCTGCGGCGCGCACGATCGCGTCCGCCACCTCGTCGAGACGCAGTCGCAGCGCCTGTAGCGCCTCGGCGTCGGCCGCCGACAGCGCGGCCTGGCGGGGGCGGGACGTGGTCTCCGCTTCGGAATGCTCGCCGGCGGAGGCCTGAGCGCGCAGAGAGAGCGCCTCGACGCTGCGAAGCGTCGGCTCGACGCGTTCGGCGTCGATCTCGGACGTCGCCGCGGCGCGGGCGGCGTCGAGCTCCGCCTGCGCCGCCGCCGCGCGGCTTTCGCTTCGCTGGAGATTAGCGCGGAGCGCCGCCGCCTCGGCTTCGAGCGCGGAAATCCGCTCCTTGAGCTCTGCGATGTCGGCGCGCTGGCGAAGCTCGGTGGCGTGCGCGCGCGCCGCGCCGATCTGGGCCTGCGCGGCGAGCGCGGCCTCCTGCTCGGCGCGCCGCTCGACCGCTCTCAGCGCCATGGCGTGTTCGGCGCGCAGCCGATCCTGCGCGGCGATGATCTCCGAGGCCGAGACGGGCAGGCGGTTCACCAGCCGCTTGGCGGTGAGCCGAACGGCGCGGCGCCAGAACGCCGGCAGGAACAGCAGCCACAGCAGCGTGGCGAGCAGAAAGCCGAAGGATGCGTAGAGGATGGGCTCGACCATTCAGGCTCGCTTGGCGCTTTCGCCGTTCTTTTTGCCCGCGAGCCTGCAGCACAGGCCGCAGGTCGTCCTGCCCGCAGCCAACATGGCACAGCGCCACCGCCCCGCCAAGCGATCGGGCGGGGCTCGGGCCTCAGAATGGGTTCCAGGTCGAGCGCTGCGTGAACTTCAGGTAGCCGACATTGACGCCGAGCCGCGCGCCGACGCCGGTCCGAATCGGCACCAGCACCGTGTCGTAATCCTTGAGCGCGGTCATGCCGAAGCCGCCGACCAGATAGGCGGAGCCGTTGACGCCGGCAAACCGGCTGAACAGCGCGTTCGGCGAGCGCAGATTGTAGACCAGGATCATCGTCCGGGCGCCGTCGCCGCCGAAGTCGAAGCCGAGCGAAGGGCCCTGCCAGTACACCCGGTTGTCGGGGCCGCCGTCGCGGGTGAACAGCTTGCCCTCGCCGTAGCGCAGCCCGCCCACGAACGCCCCGGAGCCTTCCTCGCCAAGGATGTAGGCGTTGGGCTCGCCCCAGATGCTGGTGGCTTTCTCGACGATGCCGGCGAGGCCGCGGGTGGTCGAACCGAAGAATGAGTTTCCGCGGTCGACGATCTCGCTGACCGAATAGGTTCGGCGGGGTCCTTCGTCGTCCCGCGAATAGGCGGCGCTCTCGGCGCGCGGCTGATTGTAGTACTGGGCCGAGGCCGTCGTGGCGCCCATGACGCCGACGCCGAGCGCGAGGCTCGTGACGAGCGCTCTCAGGATCATCGCTGCGTTCCTTCTCTCGGATGGCGCGTCGCGAGCGGCCGAACCGCGGGAGTCGCGCCGATTCGATCTAATTTGAGCGATCGGCTTTACCGGAAGGTGAACGCGCCCGGATTACAGGGGAGGGGACGCAAAGGCCGCCGCATCGGGCGCCGCCGGGGACAGTCGGGACTATGAGAACATCGCGCCTCTTCGCGCCGCTCCTCGCCGCTGCTTGCTTCGGCGTCACCGTCGGAACGGCCGCAGCGACGCCCGGGCTGACCGAGCGCATCGTGTCCGATCCGGCGACCGGCATCGCGATCTACGGCTACGACCCGGTGGCCTACTTCACCGACGGCCGGCCGGTGCTTGGCCGGCGCGACCTCGAGGTCGAGTGGGGCGGGGCCGCCTGGCGCTTCGAGAGCGAGGCGAACCGCGCCGCCTTCCTGTCGGCGCCCGAGGCCTATGTGCCGCGCTATGGCGGTTATGACCCGCTCGCGGTGGCGAAGGGCGTTCCGGCGGCTGGCCATCCGCTGCTGTTCCGGATCAGCGGCGACCGGCTCTACCTGTTCCGCAGCCCTGAGGACCGGGACGCCGCGGCCGACGTACGGGAAGCCGACGCCGCCTGGCCGAAGCTGCGCCGTCAGCTGATCGAAAACTGAGCCGGATCAGCCGCCGCGCCGGCCCCACGCCACGAAGCCGCCATTGCGGAAGCCGGCCTCCGCCTTGCCGTACCGGAACGCGCCGCCGTCGGGGCTGGTGACGGACCCGCCCGCCGCCGCCAGCACCGCATGGCCGGCCGCCGTGTCCCACTCCATGGTGGGCCCGAAGCGCGGATAGACGTCGGCCTCACCCTCGGCGACCAGGCAGAACTTCAGCGACGAGCCGGCCGAGCGCCGGTGCGAGACCGGCAGCGTCGCCAGAAAGGCCTCCGTCTGCGGATCCGCATGACTGCGGCTCGCCACCGCGCAGAGCCCCTCCGGCGACGGGGCCCGCACCGCGATCGGCTGGAAGGCGGATGCGGCGGGTATTTCGCGCGACGCCGCGCGGGCGACGCTGGCGCCGAGGCCGGCCGCGCCGATCCAGGTCGCGCCGAGCGCGGGAGCGTGCACGCAGCCCGCGACAGGAACGCCCCCTGAGACCAGCCCGACATTCACCGTGAACTCGCCGTTGCGGGCGATGAACTCGCGCGTGCCGTCGAGCGGGTCGACCAGCAGGAAGGTCTCCGGCGCGCTGGTCGGCGCGCCGTCGCGCGAAGCCGCCTCCTCGGCGATCACCGGGACATGCGGAAACAGCGCCGCGAGCCCGGAGATCAGGATGGCCTCCGCCCGCTCGTCGGCTTCCGTCACCGGGCTGCGGTCGTCCTTGGCCCGCACCGCAATGCTCTCGGCCTCGTACACGTCAAGGATCGTCCGACCCGCCTCGACGCAGAGTCGGGCAAGCTCGTTCAACAGGCGCGCGTCGACCGCGTCGGGCGTCATCAGTGGCTCCCAGAATGCGCGGCGCAGGTCTCGCCTTGAGGCGCGATACGCCAGCGTGTATCAGGCATGCTCGCTGCAGGAAGAACCGACTCGCGAGGCGTGCGGGACCAAGCGCTCGGAACGCCGCACTCAAGCCTCGGCAGGAGCCCTGATGTCAACCTCCGACGAGATTCCAGGCTCCGGCCTCATCACGCTCGACAGCCTCGATCTTGCGGCCCTGGTCGCGAGCCGGGTGTGCCACGACGTGATCAGCCCGGTCGGCGCCATCGTCAACGGCCTCGAGATTCTCGAGGATGAGAAGGACGAAGGCATGCGCGGCTTCGCCTTCGACCTGATCAAGAAGAGCGCCGCCCAGGCTTCGGCCCGGCTGCAGTTCTGCCGCATCGCGTTCGGCGCGGCGGGCTCGGCGGCCGCGATGCTCGATCTCGGCGACGCCGAGCAGGTCGCGCGCGGCTTCGTCGAGGACCAGAAGACCAAGCTCCTCTGGGAGGCGCCGCGGCAGTTGCTGCCGAAGAACAAGGTGAAGCTGCTGCTGAACCTCGTGCTGGTGGCGGCGACCACCATCCCGCGCGGCGGCGTCATCACGGTCTCGGCGACGGGCGAGGGCGAGGCCACCGAGTTCAAGCTCACGACCGAAGGGCCGCATGCGCGGGTGCCGGCCAATGTGCTGGACCTGCTTGCCGGCCGGGCGCCGGACGACCGCATCGACGCGCATGTGATTCAGCCGTTCTACGCCGGGCTGGTCGCGCGCGCCGCCAATATGGCCGTGACGATCGAGGCCGAGGTCGAGGGCGAGCGCATCGTCACCTGGGCGCGCTCCGCCGCCTGAGGCGGTTGTCGGGGGCGCTCCCGCAACCATCCGTTATGGTTTGTCAGCCATCATCCCCCTGCGCCGCTTGGCGCGCCATGTGGGGGCTTGGCGTTGGACGACCTGCTGCGCGACTTTCTGACCGAGACGGCGGAAAACCTCGATCTCGTTGACGTGGAGTTGGTCCGCTTCGAGCAGGAACCGGCGAACGCCAAGATCCTCGGCAACATCTTCCGTCTCGTTCACACCGTGAAGGGGACGTGCGGCTTCCTCGGCCTGCCGCGGCTAGAGGCGCTCGCGCACGCCGCCGAGACCCTGATGGGCGAGTTCCGCTCGGGCGCGATGGCGACCCCGGACGCGGTGACCCTCATCCTGGCGGCGATCGACCGCATCAAGGACATTCTGGCGGCTCTGGAGCGCGCGGGCGTCGAGCCCGACGGCGACGACAGCGATCTGGTCCAGGAGCTCGAGCGCGTCTCCGCGGCCGTGAAGGCCGCGCCCGCCGTCGAGGCGCCGCCGCCGCCCGCCAACGACGTTCCCGCGCGCGAGCTCCGTCCCGGCGAAGTCTCGATGGAGGAGCTCGAGCGCGCCTTCCGCGAGGCGCCGGGCCCGGATCTTCCGCCGCCGCCGAAGCCTGTCGCGGCCGTCGCGCCGCTCCCGGCGGCCGCGCCCGCCGAGGAAACCGGCCGCGGCGAAAGCGCGATCGCCGGCCAGACCATCCGGGTCGGGGTCGACACGCTCGACCGGCTCATGACCATGGTGTCGGAGCTGGTGCTGACCCGCAATCAGCTGCTCGACACCGTGCGCCGCCAGGGCGACAGCGATTTCGGGCTGCCGCTGCAGCGGCTGAGCCATGTCACGGCCGAACTGCAGGAAGGCGTCATGAAGACGCGCATGCAGCCGATCGGCGCCGCCTGGCGCGCCCTGCCGCGGCTCGTGCGCGACCTCGCGGCCGACCTCGGTAAGAAGATCGAGCTCGTGACCGAGGGCGCCGAGACCGAGCTCGACCGGCAGGTGCTCGACCTCATCAAGGACCCGCTGACCCACATGGTCCGCAACTGCGCGGACCACGGCCTGGAAGGGCCGGCGGAACGCGTCGCGGCCGGCAAGCCGGAGGCGGGCGTCATCCGCCTCTCGGCCTACCACCAGGGCGGCTGCATCATTGTCGAGATCGCCGATGACGGGCGCGGCCTCGACCTCGACCGCATCAAGCGAAAAGCGATCGCCAACGGGCTCGCGACCGAGTCCGAAATCGAGAAGATGTCGGACGCGCAGATCTACCGGTTCATCTTCGCGCCCGGCTTCTCGACCGCCGCGGCGGTGACCAGCGTTTCCGGCCGCGGCGTCGGCATGGACGTAGTCCGCGCCAACATCGAGCTGATCGGCGGCTCGGTCGATCTGCGCTCGACGCCCGGCAAGGGCTCGGCCGTCGTGATCCGCATTCCGCTGACGCTCGCCATCGTGTCGGCCCTGATGGTGACGCTCGGCTCGGACATTTTCGCGATCCCGCAGCTTGCGGTGCTCGAGCTCGTGCGCGCCCGTCCGGGCGGCGAGCAGCGCATCGAGCGCATCGGCGACGCGCCGCTGCTCAGGCTGCGCGACCGTCTGCTGCCGCTGGTCCGGCTGCGTGGCCTGCTCGGCCTGTCGCAGCCCGAGGCCGAACAGGACGACGACGCCTTCGTGGTGGTGCTGCAGTCCGGCGACGACGCTTTCGGCCTCGTGGTCGACGACGTGCTCCACACCGAGGAGATCGTCGTCAAGCCAATGGCTTCGCGGCTCAAGGAGATCACGCTGTTCGCCGGCACCACGATACTGGGCGACGGCTCGGTGGTGCTGATCCTCGATCCGAACGGCGTCGCCCAGGCCGCGGGTCCGGCGAGCGCCCACGACTCCGGCCTCGACAAGGAGGAGGGCGCCGAAGCCGCCGACACCGGTTCGGTCGTGCCGCTGCTGCTGTTCCGCGCCGGCGGCGCCGCGCCGAAGGCCGCGCCGCTCGCCCTCGTCACCCGTCTCGAGATGATCGACGTGAGTTCAGTCGAGATCGCCGACGGCCGCGCGATGGTGCAGTATCGCGGCGCGCTGATGCCGCTCGTGCCCGCCGGTCCCGGCGTCCAGCTCAAGGAGAGCGGCGACCAGCCGCTGCTGGTGTTCTGCGACGAGGGCCGCTCCTGCGGCTTCATCGTCGACGAGATCATCGACATCGTCGAGCAGCGCATCGAGATCGGCGTCGCCTCGATGGCGCAGGGCGTGCTGGGCACGGCCGTGATCGCCGGCCGCGCCACCGAGATCCTCGACGTCGGCCATCACCTGACGCTCGCCTTCGACGACTGGCTGAAGCGCAAGGACCGGCCGACCGAGTCGGTCTCGCAGCCCTGCGTGCTGCTGGTCGATGACAGCGCCTTCTTCCGCAACATGCTGACGCCGGTGCTGACCTCCGCGGGTTACCGGGTCACCTGCGCCGGCGGCGGCGCCGAGGCGCTCGACCTGCTCGGCCGCGGGCGCCGCTTCGACGTGATCGTCTCGGACATCGAGATGCCCGAGATGGACGGCTTCGCGCTCGCCCAGGCGCTGCTCGCCGAGCCGCTCGCCGCCGGCATCCCGATCCTCGCGCTGTCGTCCCTGACCGGCGCAGCGGTCGTCCAGCGCGCCCGGCAGGCCGGCTTCAGCGAATATGTCGCGAAGTTCGACCGCCCCGGCCTGATCGCCGCCCTCCAGCATTTCGCGCCAGGCTACAGGAACGCCGCATGACCGAGAGCGTCGAAACCCGCAGCTATGTCACGGTCGATGTCGCGGGCCAGATCTTCGGCATCGCCATCGAGCGGGTCAGGGAGGTGTTCCTTCCCGACCGCCTGACGCATGTGCCGCTGGCGCCGCCCGACGTCGCCGGCGTGCTCAATCTGCGCGGCCGCATCGTCACCGCGATCGACATGCGGCTGCGCCTCAGCCTGCCGCCGCGCGCGCCCGAACTGCGCCCGATGGCGATCGGCATCGACCACAAGCAGGAAGCCTTCGCGCTGCTCGTCGACTCCGTGGGCGACGTCCTGGAACTGTCGGAAAGCCGACGGGAGACCACGCCCGCGACGCTTGCGCCGCGCTGGGCGGCGGTCGCCGAATGCGTGCATCGGCTGGACGGACGTCTCCTGCTGGTGCTCGACGTCGATCGCGCGCTGGAGCCGCCCGCCGCCGCCGCGATCGCCGCCTGAAGACATTTGAGAAGGGCTGCGTCCGCCGCTGGCGCGCCATCCGGAGCCGAATGCGATGAAACACTGCCTGATCGTCGACGATTCGAGCGTCATCCGAAAGGTCGCCCGCCGCATCCTCGAAGGCCACGACCTCCGCATCTCGGAGGCCGAGAACGGCCAGAGCGCGCTTGCGCTGTGCAAGCAGGCGATGCCGGACGGCATCCTGCTCGACTGGAACATGCCGGTGATGGACGGCTTCGACTTCCTCGCCGAGCTTCGCTCGCTGCCCGGGGGCGACGCGCCGAAGGTGGTGTTCTGTACGACCGAGAACGACGTCGCGCACATCGCGCGCGCAATGCGGGCCGGCGCCGACGAGTATGTGATGAAGCCCTTCGACAAGGAGATCATCACGTCGAAATTCGCCGAGGTCGGGCTTCTCTGAAACCCTGGACCGCGGGAGAAAGCCGGTGACAGCCGCGCTTGACATGGGGCTCGCCGAGCGGGTCCGCGTGATGATCGTCGACGACTCCGTGGTGGCGCGGAACCTGACCTCGCGCTGGCTCCAGGATGAGCCCGGGCTCGAGGTCGTGACCACCTGCCGGTCGGGCCGGGAGGCGGTGGAGAGCATCGCCTGGGCGCGGCCCGACGTGGTCGTGCTCGACGTCGAGATGCCGGAGATGGACGGCGTCGAGGCGCTGCCGCTGCTGCTGCGGGCGAAGCCCGGGCTCGCGGTCGTGATGGCCTCGAGCTACACGACCCGCGGCGCCGACCTGTCGCTGCGCTGCCTGGCGCTCGGCGCGATGGACGTGCTCGCCAAGCCGACGAAGGACCAGGCGCAGTCCGAGGACTACCGGCGCGAGCTCATCGGAAAGGTGCGCGCGCTGGGCGAGGTCGCGTGGCGCCGCTCCGCGGCCGCGTCACGCGTCGCCAACGAGGCCGCGGCGCTCGCGCGCTACGCCGCCCGTTCGGTGCGCACCGGGGCCGCATCGTGGAACCCTGTCCGTGCGCTTGCGATCGGCTCCTCGACCGGCGGCCCGCAGGCGCTCTCCGCCGTGCTCAAGGCGGTGGGACCGGTCACCGGCCGCGTGCCGGTTCTGGTGACCCAGCATATGCCGGTCGGCTTCACGGCCGCGCTCGCCAATCACCTCGCCGCCGCAAGCGGCATTCCGGCGCGCGAGGCGCAGAACGGGGAGCCGCTCACCGGCGGGGCGATCTATGTCGCGCCCGGCGGCAAGCACTTTTCAGTCGCACGCTCCGGCGCGCAGGTCGTCGCGAAGGTCGAGGACGGCCCGCCGGTGAATTTCTGCAAGCCGTCGGTCGATCCGCTGTTCCGCTCGGCCGCCGAGGTTTACGGCGCCGGACTGTTGGCGGTGATCCTGACCGGCATGGGGTCCGACGGCGCGAGCGCCGCGCCGGTGGTGGCGGCCGCCGGGGGTCGCGTGTTCGCGCAGGACGAGGCGAGCAGCGTCGTGTGGGGCATGCCGGGAGCGGCCGTGGCGACCGGCGCCTGCTCCGCCGTGTTGCCGCTCTCCGAGATGGGCCCGCGCATCGCGCGCGTAATCGTGGGGGAACGTTCTTGACGCCGGCCCAGTACGCGTATCTCGCCCAGTTCCTGAAGGAGCGCTCCGGCATCGCGATCGGCGAGGACAAGCGCTATCTGGTTGAGGCCCGGCTCGGGCCGCTCGCCCGCCGGCTGGGCCTCGCGACGGTCGCCGATCTGGTCGGACGCGTCTCGGCTGGCGATCTCGAGAGCCAGCGCCTCGTCATCGAGGCGATGACGACCAACGAGACCTTCTTCTTCCGCGACAGCGGCCCGTTCACGGCCTTCACCGACGTGATGCTCCCCGAGCTGCTCGTCCGGCGGGCCAGGGAGCGCCGGATCAGGATCTGGTCGGCGGCCTGCTCCTCCGGCCAGGAGGCCTATTCGCTCGCCATGCTTCTCGATGACTGGGCGGCGCGGCTCGCCGGCTGGACCGTCGAGATCGTCGCGACCGACCTCTCGAGCGAGGTGGTCGAGCGCGCCCGGTCCGGCCTGTTCAGCCAGTTCGAGGTGCAGCGCGGCCTGCCCATCCGGCAGTTGCTGAAGCACTTCGTGCAGGAGGGCGACCGCTGGCGCATCTCGGCGGCGCTGCGCGCCCGGGTGCAGTTCCGCACGCTCAACCTGCTGCGCGACTTCTCCGCGCTCGGCCGGTTCGACATCGTGTTCTGCCGCAACGTGCTGATCTATTTCGAGGAGGCCACCAAGGCCGACATCCTCACGCGGATCGCGCGTCAGATGGCGCCCGACGGCTATCTGGTGCTCGGCTCGGCGGAATCGCTCGTCGGGACCGGCGCGCCGTTCGGGCCGCACGCGCAGCACCGGCTGCTCAACGTGCCCGCGCCGCGGCTTCCGGGCGCGCTCTCCGCCGCGATCTGATCGCGAAGTCGCCGCCAACGAAAAAACCCCGCGTCGCCGACGCGGGGTTTTTCGTATCAGGCCAAAGGGGAGGGGTCAGGCGATCGCCCGGGCCTCGTCCTCGGAAGGCTCGCGCAGCACGTAGCCGCGGCCCCAGACGGTCTCGATGTAGTTCTTGCCGTTGGTGGCGTTGGCGAGCTTCTTGCGCAGCTTGCAGATGAAGACGTCGATGATCTTGAGCTCCGGCTCGTCCATGCCGCCGTAGAGATGATTGAGGAACATCTCCTTGGTGAGCGTCGAGCCCTTGCGGAGGCTGAGCAGCTCCAGCATCTGGTATTCCTTGCCCGTCAGATGGACCCGGGCGCCGCCGACTTCGACGGTCTTGGTGTCGAGATTGACGATCAAGTCGCCGGTCGTGATCACCGACTGCGCGTGACCCTTGGAGCGGCGGACGATGGCGTGGATGCGGGCGACCAGCTCGTCCTTATGGAACGGCTTCGTCATGTAGTCGTCGGCGCCGACGCCGAGCCCGCGAACCTTGTCCTCGATGCCGGCGAGGCCAGACAGGATCAGGATCGGCGTCTTGATCTTCGCCAGCCGAAGCGCACGGAGCACTTCATAGCCGGACATATCCGGCAGGTTCAGGTCGAGGAGGATGATGTCGTAGTCGTAGAGCTTGCCGAGGTCGATGCCCTCTTCGCCCAGCTCCGTCGTATAGACGTTGAAGCTCTCGGACTTGAGCATCAGCTCGATGCTCTGAGCAGTAGATTTGTCGTCTTCTATAAGAAGAACGCGCATGCGAGCCTCCACCGATGCCCGCGTGACCTGCCACAAGGGCCGGGCTCCACGGTGAACCGATCGTTTCCAGTCCGATTCAAGCTTAACGACGAAAGGTTAACAGAATCTGATTCTGCGTCGCAAGCTCGATCTCGATGTTTCGTAAAATTATAGTAACCAGCTGAAACCAAACGATTTTTACGAAAGTCGCATGCTCTGGAACATGTTTAACAAAATGAGCTAACCGACTCTCAAGACTCATCGTTTCGCGACAAGCTACGGTTTCCGATCTCTTTACCGATGCGTCCATAATTGGCCGAGGGGGTAAATGAAGCGTTACGGTGACGGTTCCCCGGTCACGATTCGCTAGGGATTCGCGATGAGCGCGATGCGAGGGCTGCTGCAGAGCGTCGAAGCCACGCCGGAGCTTGAGGTTTACGGCCGGGTGGTGGGCGTGCGCGGCCTGCTCGTCGAGGTCGCCGGCCCGCTCGGCGCAATGGCGATCGGCGGGCGCGTCGTGATCGAGGGCGCCGGCGGTCGGCCGACGGCATGCGAGGTGGTCGGCTTCGAGGGCGAGCGCGCGCTGCTGATGCCGTTCGGTCCGCTCGAAGGCGTCCGTCGGGGCTGCCGCGCGACGGTCGGGGCGGCGGAGCCGGGCGTGCGGCCGAGCCGCGCCTGGCTTGGCCGCGTGGTCGACGCGATGGGCGTCCCGATCGACGGCAAGGGGCCGATCGAAGACGGGCCGTTGGTCTATCCTTTCCGCGCGTCGCCGCCGCCGGCTCACGCGCGCCGGCGCGTCGGGCCGCCGCTCGATCTCGGCGTGCGGGCGCTCAACACCTTCCTGACCTGCTGCCGCGGACAGCGCATGGGCATCTTCGCCGGCTCAGGGGTCGGCAAGTCGGTGCTGCTCGCGATGCTGGCCCGCAACGCCGCAAGCGACGTGGCGGTGATCGGCCTCGTCGGCGAGCGCGGCCGGGAGGTGCAGGAGTTCCTTCAGGACGATCTCGGCGAGGCGGGCCTGTCCCGTTCCGTGGTTGTGGTCGCGACCTCCGACGAGCCGGCGCTGAAGCGGCGCCAGGCGGCCTACCTGACCTTCGCGCTCGCCGAGTATTTCCGCGACCAGGGCGACGACGTGCTGTGCATGATGGACAGCGTGACGCGCTTCGCGATGGCCCAGCGCGAGATCGGCCTGTCGACCGGCGAGCCGCCGACCGCGCGGGGCTACACGCCGACAGTGTTCGCCGAACTGCCGCGGCTGCTGGAGCGGGCGGGACCCGGGGCCGGGCAGGGGACCGTCACCGGTCTGTTCACCGTGCTGGTCGACGGCGACGACCACAACGAGCCGGTCGCGGACGCGGTGCGCGGCATTCTGGACGGCCATATCGTGATGGAGCGCGCGATCGCGGAGCGCGGCCGCTATCCGGCGATCAACATCCTGAAGTCGGTCTCGCGCACCTTGCCGGGCGCGGCCCCGGAGGAGGAGCGGCCGGTGCTGCAGCGCGCCCGCCGCATCATGGCGACCTATGCGGACATGGAGGAGCTCATCCGTCTCGGCGCCTACCGCGCAGGATCCAGCGCGGAGGTCGATGAGGCGATCGCGCTCAACGGCGCGTTCGAGCGGTTTCTGTCGCAGGGTAAGGAAGAAGCAACGCGACTCGAGGAAAGCTACGCGCGACTGCGTTCGATCTTAGACGTTCCGGAAACCGGACGCTAACCCGCGTGTGCGTAAATGACCGACATGAAGTCCAGAGACACCCTTCTTCGGCTCAAGCGGTTCCAGGTCGACGAGAAACGTCGTCAGGTCGTCCAGATCGAAACGATGGTCGCCGAATTCGAACGCATGGCGGCCGAGCTAGACCGTGAGATCCTGCACGAGCAGGAGAAAGCCGGAATCCACGACGTCGCGCATTACGCCTATCCGACCTATGCCAAGGCCGCGATGACCCGGCGCGACAACCTCAAGCGCTCGGCGGCGGAACTCGCCGGGCAGCTCGCCGAGGCGCAGGATGCGCTCGCCGAAGCCTTCGAAGAGCTCAAGAAGGTGGAGCTGCTCGAGGAGCGCGATGGCGCCCGCGAGCGGATCGCCGAAGCCGCGCGCGATCAGGCCGAGATGGACCGGATTGGCGCCGAGCGCACCGCGCTCCGCGCAAGCTGACGCCCACAAAACAGGTCCGGCTGCCGCGGCTATGCCGCGGAGCCCTGTGTCGCAGCCGCGCGCAACCCTATCCGTCAAATCCGAGGCAGCGGACGCGTTATCGCGCGCTGGGCCGCAGTGAACCGCTGATGCTGCCGGTGACCTCGTCACGCGCGAGCGGCAGCGGCGGGGTCGACGCGCCGGTGAAGGCCAGCGCAGGCGCCTCGGGCGTCGCCGGACGGCGGGGCTGCGCGGGCGCGACCGGGCCGGCCGAAGCCAGCACTGGCGCGGCGTCGGCGGAGATGACGCGCGGCTTGACCGGCGCTGCGGTCGCGACCGCGACGGGAGCGGCAGGCTTGGCCGGGGCGACGCGGGTCGGCGGCAGCGGAACGCCCGGAGCTGCGGCGGCGGTCACGATCGGGCTGATCTGAGACGAGGCGGGCGAGGCGGGAGCCTGCCGCACGGGCGGCAGCGGCACAGCCGCCGCCATGGCGACCCTCGGCCCGGCGCCGGTCGGCGAAGCGACGGCGGCGTCGCGGACCGGCGGCAGCGGCACTGCGGCGCTCGCGACTTCGACGGGGGCAGGGGCTGGCGCGACCGCCGGACCCTGCGCCGGCTCGGCGCGGCCGAACAGGACAAAGCCCTTGCGCGGCGCCGGCGCGGCCTGTGCTACGACCTGCGGAACGTCCCGCACGGGGGGCAGCGGAACGGCTGCGGCGGCCGCGGGCTCTGCGCTTGCGAGCTCGAAGGAGCCGGCTGCCGGCGTGATCGGCGCCGGCGAGAACTTGCCATCGCGGCCGAGCCCGACCTGCGCCAGCATGCCTTTCCGCTTGGCGTCGTAATAATAGCCGCTGGCGTAGAGCCGGACCGCGCGGTCGCTGTCGCCGCCGGCGACCTTGTAGGCGCCAGCCAGGTAGCGCACGGCGTAGGCGAGGTTGGTGTCGGCGTCGAGCAGGCCCGCCGCGGACCCCCGGTAGCCCATAGCCTGCGCGGTCGCGGGCTTAATCTGCATCATGCCGTAATGGCCGCGATGCATGGCTTTCGGATTGTATTTGCTCTCGCGTACGATGACGCGGCGGATGAGCGATTCCGGAACGGCGTTCGCCCGGGCGTGCTTTGCGATGATGGCGTCGTACTGCGCCGGAGCCGCGGTCTCGCCGCACTGAGCGCTCGACGCGCATGCGACCGCAAGCGCGACCCCCGTCAGAGTTGCCTTCAAGTCCCCGTCCCCACGTCGCCGCGCGAGCCGCCTTGGTCGCTCCGAAATGCGGCCAGAGCGTGGCTCCGTCAGAATCAAACCGCATTTCTGCGGGCGATCGCCCAAAGCTCCTCAGGAGGGCGAACGCTCCTTGAGACACGTTCGCCCTCCTGGTGCGGCTGCTAGGGGGCGAGCGCAGCCGCGGATGGTCGGCAGTCGAAGCTGCTGACCGGCGGGCTTACGCGCCGCGCGGCCGGTCGGTTCACCGTCGGACGCCGCGCAGACTGCGTGAGGCGGCCGCGCCGAAGGTTCGGCGGAAATCATGCGCAAAATGGGCCTGATCGGCGAAGCCGGCCGCATGGGCCGCGTGCGTGAAGCTCGCCCCGGCGACGATCTCCGCAATCGCGGCCCGCATCCGTCGCCAGGCGCGGTAGCGACGGATCGGCACGCCGATCTCCGCCGCGAACAGGTGCTGCAGCCGCGACGTCGACAATCCGCAGAGCCGCGCGAGCTCGGGCACGCTGAGGCGGTCCTCGGGAACTGCGGACAATGCGGCGACCGCGCGGCTGGCGCGCGGGTCGATGCTGCGGCGCGCTCTGGGGGCGGAATAGGCGATCAGATCGTCCAGCGCGGCGTCGGCCCAGCCGAGGCTCGCCCGGTCCTCGTAAAGCTCGCGCATCAGCGGGATCACGCGCGAGCGGCCGAGCAGAGCGCCGTCGACCTCCCGCGCGTCGCCGAGCAGCGGCGCGAGCTCGCCCGCGCCGGCCACGTCGGGTTCGACATAGAACACCGCGAGCGGGTCGCCGCCGAGATGAAGCTCATGCAGGCGGCCGGCCGGAATCATGGCGGCCTCGCAGGCCTGCCAGCGCCCGCCCGGAAGACGCAGCCCGAACGGGCCGCCAAGGCTCGACAGGAACACCGGCGCGCCGTGCTGGTGGAAGGCGTTGTGGTCGAGCGAGCCGATGAACAGCGTCCGCCCGGCGTCGAGCCGCCAGAGCGGAGCGAGCGGGGCCTCGCCTGTCGCAGCAGGTCCGTACAAGCGCCGCGCCTCCGCCGTTCCTAACCTCGCGTCCGCCGGATGAGCCGGCGACGAGAGGGACGCTAACGATGTTTCGCCAGAAGATCATCATGACCCGCAGAGGCGCTGTCGCCTGCGCCGCCGCCGCGCTCGCCGCGCCTGCGCTCCTGCGCGGTCTCGTCGCTCCGGCGGACGCCAAGGCGCCGCTCTCCGGCCCCGCGTCGGCCGCCTATCTCAGGTTCCGCCTCGGCGCGTTCGAGGTCACCACCCTGTCGGACGCCGCGGCGATGATCGACGGGCCGTGGCCGATCGTCGGGGAAGACCGTCCCGCGGCGGAAGTCGAGGCGCTGATGCGGGACAATCTGCTGCCCGAGAAGCGCTTTCAGCCCGGCTTCACCCCGACGATCGTCAACACCGGCCGGGAGCTGATCCTGTTCGACACGGGCAACGGCCCTGACGGCTTCGTGCCGCGCCCGGCCGGCGGACGGCTCGCCGAGTCGATGGCGCAGGCGGGTCTCAGGCCAGAGCAGATCGACGTGGTGGCCCTGACGCATTGCCACCCCGACCACATGGGCGGCCTGATGGAAGGCGGCAAACCAGTATTCCCGAACGCCCGCTATGTGGTCGGCGCCGACGAGCACGCCTTCTGGTCGAAGGAGGAGCGGCTGCAGGCGCCCGAGGGCGGCAACGAACTGGCCTCGGCCAAGATGTTCCGCCGCAACGTCGCCCCGTTCGCGGACCGCACGACGTTCCTCAAGCCCGGACAGGAGGTCGCGGCGGGCGTCCACGCGATCGCCGCCTTCGGGCACACCCCCGGACATCTCGCCTACCATGTCGAGAGCGACGGCCGTCGGATGCTGATCTGGGGCGACTGCGCCCACCATGAGGTCGCCTCGCTCGCCCATCCGGAATGGAGCGCCTTCTTCGACACCGACAAGCAGCAGGGCGCGGCGACGCGGAAGCGGATCTACGACATGGCGGCGACGGAGCGGCTGCCGGTGATCGGCTACCACACGTCCTTTCCGTCAGCCGGCTATGTGGAGCGCGCCGGCGCGGCCTATCGCTGGCTGCCCTTGACCTACCAGCTCAACCTCTGAAGCTTGGCGGTAGGGCGGGTCGCGGCGGGGCGACGCGTCCGCCTCGTCCCGGCGCTGCGCGCGCTGGAGGGGCTGGCGCGCCCGCCGGAGCGCGTGCGCATGCGACCTGCCTTGCCGGCCCTGCTCAGCCTGATCGCCGGTTACGTCGACACGGCGGGCTTTCTCGCCCTGCACGGGCTGTTCACCACCCACGTCACGGGCAACTTCGTGACGCTCGGCGCGGCGCTCGTCCTCGGCACCTCGGGCGCGCTCGCCAAGCTGCTCGCGCTGCCGCTGTTCTGCGTGGTGGTCACGCTGGTGACGCTGCTCGGAAAACTCTTCGTCCGGCTGAGGGTCCCGGGCCTGAGCGCGATGCTGGCGCTCGAACTCGTCTTCCTGATCGGCTCGGCCGTGCTGTCGCTCCAGCTCGCGCCGTTTCCGGACGGCGACGCGCCGCGCGCGCTGATGATGGGCGGCGCGCTGATCGCCGCCATGGCGATCCAGAACGCGGCGCAGCGCATCCACATGTCGGCGCTGCCCCCGACCACCATCATGACCGGCACCACGACGCAGATCATGATCGATGTCGGCGAACTGATGCATGGCGGAATGAGTCCCGAGGCGCGCGCGCTCGCCAGAGGCCGACTGAAGCGCATGGCCTTCGCCGTCGTCACCTTCGCGGTCGGTTGCGCGCTGGGAGCGGCCTTCTACGCCTGGCAGCCGGCGTTCTGCTTCATCGCCCCTGCGGTCATCGCCGCCGCCGCGCTCGCGCTGACGGAGGGGGAGACGCGGGCGGGGCCGGCGTGAGGCGCCCCGCTCACACGCTCCCGACCGTCTTCAGCCGCGCCCGCGGATGCACCTCGTTCTGCGACATCACCGGCGTCTGAGCGCGAAAACGCTCGATGATGGAGCGCACGAACGGCCGGGCGGCGGCCGAAGTCAGCAGCACCGGCGACTCGCCGATCTTCGCCGCGTCCTCGAAGCGGTCGCGCACCGTCGCGATGAACTCGTGCAGCTTGGAAGGCGCCATCGCGAGGCTCTTCTCCTCGCCGGTTCCGACGATCGACTCGGCGAAGGCCTGCTCCCAGGCGGGCGACAGCGCGATCAGCGGCAGGTAGCCGCCGAAGGACTGGTGCTGGGCGCAAAGCTGGCGCGACAGGCGCGAGCGCACATGCTCGACGATCTGGGCCGGCGCGCGCGTGTAGCCGACCGCCTCCGCCACGCCTTCGAGGATCGCGCCGAGATCGCGGATCGAGACCCGCTCGGCCAGCAGCAGCTGCAGCACGCGCTGCACGACGGTGGTCGAGATCTGGCTGGGGATCAGGTCGTCGACCAGCTTGCGCTGCTCCTGCGGCAGCTCCTTCAGGAGCTTCGCCACCTCGCCGTAGGACAGCAGGTCCGGCATGTTGGCCTTGATGATCTCGCTGAGATGCGTCGAGAGCACCGTGGTGGCGTCCACGACGGTATGGCCGCGGATATTGGCCTCCTCGCGCAGCGAGGCGTCGACCCAGGTGGCCGGCAGGCCGAAGGTTGGCTCGACGGTGTGGACGCCCGGCAGGTCGACCTGTCCGCCCGACGGATCCATGACCATGAACTGGCTCGGATAGACGGAACCGGCGTCGGCTTCGACCTCCTTGACCTTGACCGTATAGGCGTTCGGCGCGAGCTGCAGATTGTCGAGCAGCCGCACCTGCGGCATCAGGAAGCCCATGTCGCCCGCGATCGTCCGCCGCAGCGCCTTGATCTGCTCGGTGAGCTTGTCCGGCCCGTCCGAGGCGTCGACCAGGGGCAGCAGCGCGTAGCCGAGCTCGATCTTGAGGTCGTCCATCCGCAGCGCGGCGGCGATCGGCTCCTCGGCCGTCGCGCCGCCCGTGGCGTCCCGGGCGATCTTCGCCACGCGCTCGGTCTCGGCGGCGCGGTTCGCCCGCTCGGCGCGGTAGGCGAGCCAGCCGGCGCCCGCCGCCAGTCCGCCGAACGGAATCAGCGGGATGCCCGGCAGCAGCGCCATCACGCCCATAACGGCGGCGGCGAGCGCCAGCGCCTTGGGGTAGCTCGAGAGCTGTCGCACCAGCGCCCGGTCCGCCGAGCCGGACACGCCGGCCTTCGAGACCAGCATGCCGGCGGCGGTCGACACCACCAGGGCAGGGATCTGGCTGACGAGGCCGTCGCCGACCGAGAGCAGCGTGTAGGAATGCGCGGCCGCCGCAAAGCCAAGCCCGTTCTGCGCGATGCCGACGATCATGCCGCCGAGCACGTTGACGAAAACGATCAGCAGGCCGGCGACGGCGTCGCCGCGCACGAATTTGGAGGCGCCGTCCATTGCGCCGAAGAAGGTGCTCTCGTCCTCGAGCTCCTTGCGGCGCGTCTTGGCGGTGGTCTCGTCGATCAGGCCGGCGGACAGGTCCGCGTCGATCGCCATCTGCTTGCCCGGCATGGCGTCGAGGGTGAAGCGCGCCGCGACCTCGGCGATCCGGCCGGAGCCCTTGGTGATGACCACGAAGTTCACGATCACCAGGATCGCGAACACGATGATGCCGATGACGAAATTCCCGCCCATCACGAAGGCGCCGAAGGCCTCGATGACGTGGCCGGCGGCGTCCGTTCCTTCATGGCCGTGCGCCAGGATCAGGCGGGTGGAGGCGAGGTTGAGCGCCAGCCGCAGCATCGTCGCCACCAGCAGCACCGTCGGGAACGCCGAGAACTCCAGCGGCTTCTCGATGAACAGGGCGGTCATCAGGATCAGCACGGACAGGATGATCGAGATCGCCAGCAGCAGGTCGAGCAGGATCGCCGGCAGCGGGACGATCAGGACGCACAGGATGACGAGGACGCCGACCGCAAGCCCGATGTCGCCGCGGCGCACCACGTCCCACGCTTTTGCGAGGCCGGCCGGGAACGTGACGCCCGAACTCCTCGCGGCGGGCGTCTTCGCCCCGCCGACGATCGTCACGTCCGACATCCACGCCCCCGCATCCTGCGACCTGCTAGGCAGAAACTGCCGAGCGCATGGTTAGCGGGAGGTTAACGGCGCCGGGACGTGATTGCCGCGGGGTGGCGATAGGGGCGTGCGCAGCGCCGGGCCGGCGGCGAGTTTGAGAGTTGCATAAGTCCGGTTCGTCCCGCAGCATTCGCGACAAGACTCCTTCTCCTGGGCTCTCGCCCTCACCCGGAGCAGGTCGGACATGGCGGGAAGCTCGAGCTCCAGACTTGTCGTTTTCGGAGCGCTCGCCGCCGCCATTGCGGCGGCGCTGATCTGGATTCCGAGGGGGGACGCGAGCGAGCAGCCGGATTCCTCCGCGTCGCGCTACGCCTCCGCCGACGCCGAGCGGACCGTAAGGACGGCCTGTGCGTCGTCCGCGCCGTTTGTGGTGCTCGACACCTTCGCTTTCCTGAAGCCAGTCAACATCGACGACGAGATCGATGCGCGGAACGACGCCGGCGAGGCGCGGATCGGCCATGGCGACGTCGTTGCGGCGATCGTCTCGGCGTCGCACCCCGCGATCGCGCCGTATCAGATCGATCCGGTGTTCAACGTGCGGACGCTCGCGCGCGACTTCGGCCGGCTGGCGGACGATCTCGAGGCCGGCCGGATCGCAAGACCCGCCGCCGTGGTGAGCTCGATCGTGCTGCCCGTTTCGCTTGGCGAGGCGAATGCGCGCGTGGCCGCCGCACGCCGGTTCTCCGCTTCGGACGTCGCCGCCCGCCGCGGAGAACTGCGCGCGCTGGTGACCGACGACGGGGCGCCCGGCAACCCTTATGCGGAGATCGACCGCCAGCTGAGCCGGCTGCGGCGCGCCGGCGTGCCGGTCTTCGTCGCCGCTGGCAACACGGCGCCGGACGACCTGTTCAACGTGCTCGCGCTGTCGGACGGGGTCTACGCCATCGGCGCGCTCGACCCGGAGGGGCGCAGGACCGCCTACACCAGCATGCCGGAGCTCGTGTCCGCCTGGAGCGACGGCTATGTGGTGCTGCGAGACCCCGGAGGGCGTCAGCGTCACCGGAGGACACGGCGTCGAGCTTCGCGGCGCAAGCCTGCCGGAGGAGCGCGAGGCGATCGAGGCTTTCGCGGGCAGGAAGGCGCACGACGTGGTGCTCGACGTGCCGGAGGACATCGCGGCGCTGCCGCGCGCCGCGCCGGTCTATCTCCGGACCGGCTACATGCATGCGGCGATGCAGCCTGGCGTCTATCGGACGCAGGATCTGCTGGCGGCCTATGGCTATCCGCCCGACTCCGGGAATTTTGTCCGAGCGCTCGCTCAGGGGCCCTACATGCACTTTCCGTCCGACACGATCTTCGCCGCCGACATGGACGGCGCGCTGCGCTTCGATCCTCTGGGAGACGGCACGCCCGGGCAGGTGAAGCTCGAAGACGCGACCTCCTTCGCCGCGCCCAATATCTGCGCGCCCGAGACGCAAGGTCGCCGGGCGCGGCTCGCCTCGGCGGCGGGCGGCTGACGTCTAGCCGCTCAGCAGGCTGGAGCCGACGCTGACGCTGAAGGCGATGATCACGGTGTTGAACACGAAAGAGATCACGCCGTGGACGAGCGTCAGGCGGCGCATGTCGCTTGACCGGGTGTCGGTGTCCGACACCTGAAACGTCATGCCGACCGTGAAGGCGTAATAGGCGAAGTCGGTGAAGCGCGGCGGCTCGTCGCCCGGGAAATCGATGCCGGGCTCCTTCGGCCCATCTCTGAAGGCGCGGTGCGCGTAATGCGCGGCGAAGGCCGTGTGCAGCAGGGTCCACGAGCATGCGATCGTGAAGGCCGCAAGCGAGAGGATGATCGGGCTCGACTTGTCGGACACGATCGAGAAGATCGCGACGAAGCTCGCCGCGACGGCCGCCGTCAGGATCAGCATCAGGGCCCAGCGCCCTTCGTCCTCCTGCGCCGACCAGCTTTGAACCTCGCTGGCCGAGGCCGGCAGCAGCGTCCACCAGACCCGCGCCGTATAGGCGAGCGCGCCGGCGTCCCATCCCGTCACGGCCGCCGCCTCGGGCGGCGCGATCAGCCCGGCGCCGGCGCCGACGAGCAGTCCGACCGCCGTGCAGCACGCCAGGCGCAGTCCATGTCGCCTCCAGCTCTCCAAGGCGTTCCCCTTCGCTACTCGAACGCGCCGCACCATCTATCGCGGCGTGTATAATGCGCCCGCTCGGTCGCGAAAGCTGGAGAACGCCCTCGATGTCGCTGCGCGCCTATGTCGTCGTTCTCTGCCTGGTCGCGCTGCCTTGCGTGCTGTTCCTGGACTACGTGCTGCCGCGGCACGATGTGGTCCGGATCGTGAATACGGAGGTGAAGCGCGTCGATCCGCGAGGCGGTTCGGTCGGCGACCAGCGAGAGCCCGGCGCGGACGTCTATTACATCTACGCCGAGGACATCGAGACCAAGAAACCGCACGTCTACCGTAACGAGGACACCGGCTGGGGCTTCCCGTTCTACTTCAAGTTCAACAGCGCGGACGTCCAGGCCGTGGCGTCCTCGATCGCGTCGGAGAAAGGCATCGCCCTGATCACCAAATACGGTTGGCGGCTGACTGTCTTCTCGATGTTTCCGAACGTCACGAGCGTGCGGCGCTGGGACCCGGCGGACACGGTGGTTCCCTGGTTCAACATCGTGTTCTTTTCTCTGATCGGCGCCGCAGCGCTCTACGTCGCAATCAGGATCCGGCGCCGCCGCTCGGCGTGAGCTGCGGCCGAGGGGAGGGAGGCAGGAATGGCCGGCGCACTGACTGAAAACCGCGAGATGAGCGATCTGCTCGCGAAGAACTGGTGGGCCATGGCGCTGCGCGGCGTCCTGGCGATCGTCGTCGGACTGATCGCGCTCGCCGCGCCAGGCGTCGCGCTGCTGTCCTTTGCGCTGATGTTCGCCGCCTATCTGATCGCCGACGGCCTGTTCGGCGTCGCCGGGGCGATCTGGGCCGCGCAGAAACATGAACGCTGGGGCCTGCTGCTCGCGGAGGGCGCGCTCAACCTTGTGATCGGCGTGGTGGCGGCGTTCTTCCCGCTCGCCGCCGTGGTGGCGTTCGCGCTGCTCGCGGCCTTCTGGGCGCTGGCGACCGGCGCCCTGCTGCTCGCCTCCGCCTTCGCGCTGACGCCTGCGCACGGGCGCTGGTGGATGATCCTGTCCGGCGTGGTCTCGATCCTGTTCGGCGTGGCGCTGCTGATCGCGCCGCTCATCGGCGCCGTCGTGCTGACCTGGTGGTTCGCCGGGTATGCACTCGCCTTCGGAGCTTTCCTGCTCGTGCTCGCCTTCAGGTTGCGGCGAGAACGCCGGCAGACGCCCTCCGTCTCATTATGACACACCACCGGGCTCTGTGATCTCAGCTGCGAATCGGTCCATCTGACCGCCGCAAGGGCTTGGAACGCGGCGCGGCCTCCGCGCCGGAAGCCGGCTTGGGAGGGAGTGCGGATGGGCGGCGTCGCTCTCCTGGCGCTTCAGGCGACCGTCTATTTCGGCGTGATGGCCGCGCTGCTCCGCGCCCGTCGGGTCTATGGCGTCGGCCTGTTCGTCTGCGCGCTCGGCGTGATGCACTTCCTCGAGACCTACCTGGCGGCGGTGTTCTTCATCGAGCTGCCGTTCGGGTTGTTGTCGCCGGGCTCGACCGTGCTGTTCTCCGGCAAACTGATGATGTTCCTGCTGCTCTACATCCGCGAAGACGCGGAGACGGTGCGGCAGCCGATCTACGGGTTGTTCATCGGCAATCTGCTGCTGGTCGTGCTGGCGCTGATCCTGAGGCTTCACACCACTGTGGTGCACCTGCCGGGCGACGGGCCGAACCTGCAGTTCGTCGACCAGATGGGCGTGCTGATGGTGTGGGGCACGCTGCTGCTCTTCATCGATTGCATCGCGCTCATCCTGCTTTACGAGCAGTTCGCGCGCCGGCTCGGGCGCAACGCCGTGCTGGCGGCGTTCCTCAGCGCCGCCGCGGTGCTGAGCTTCGACCAGATCGCCTTCTATCCCGCCCTCAGGATCACGAGCGGCGTGCCATTCTCCGCCCTGACCGGAGGCTGGGTGGCCAAGATGGGCGCGGCGGCGCTCTACAGTCTCCTGATCGGGGTCTATTTGCGCTGGGTCGAGCCGGACGGCGAAGGGCGCGGCTCGCGCCGTATCCGCGACGTGTTCGAGACCTTGACCTACCGCAACCGCTACGAAGACCTGCTGAGGCGGTCGCTGATCGACGAACTGACCGGCGTCCGCAACCGCAGCGCCTTCGAGCAGACCTGCCGCGACTGGCTCGCCCGCCAGGCGCCCGACGGCCAGGCGGTGACGCTGGCGATGATCGACATCGACCGGTTCAAGGCGATCAATGACGGCCTCGGGCATGCGGCGGGAGACGAGGTGCTGCGCAGCGTCGGGCGGACGCTGGAGGCGAACATGCGGGCCGGCGACCTCGTGTTCCGCTATGGCGGCGAGGAGTTCGCGCTGGTGCTCAAGGGGCTTTCTCCCGACGAGGCCATGGCGTTCGCGGAGCGCCTGCGGCGCACCGTAGCCTCGGACGTCCGCTCGATGAGCGGGGAGGCCGTGACGGTGAGCGTCGGAGTCGCGAGTTCGGCGTTCGGCGGCGGCGACCTGCGCAGCCTGCTGGACCGGGCCGACCAGCGCCTCTACCAGGCCAAGCGCCTCGGCCGGAATCGCGTCATCGGCGAAACGGCACCCCGGCGCTCGCCTGCCGGCTGAGGCGCGGAAAGCTCAGGCGGCCGCCACGCCGGCCTGCGGCGGCGGCACCGGGAAGCCCTCGTCGTCATACTGGTTGAGCTTGTTCCTCAGCGTCCGGATCGAGATGCCGAGAATGTTGGCCGCATGGGTGCGGTTGCCGCGGGTGTGCCCGAGCGTGTCGATGATCAGGTCGCGCTCGACGTCCGCGAGCGTGCGGCCGACAAAGCCGCGCGCCACGGTCTCGGCGGTCTCGGCCGCGCGCGCCGCGGCGCCGCGCGGCGTCGCGTCGAGCGGCGACCCGTCGGGCGTGCGGATCGCCTCGGCCCCGATCTCGGCCCCGGTCGCGAGCAGCACCGCCCGATGGATGGTGTTCTCGAGCTCGCGGACATTGCCGGGGAACCGGCCGCGCGCGAGCTCGACCCGCGCCTCCGCTGCGAGCGGCCGCACCGGCAGGCCATTGGCGACCGCATATTTCTTGGCGAAGTGGGTCGCGAGCTCGATGATGTCCGCTGGACGCTCGCGCAGCGGCGGGATCTTCAGGTTCACGACGTTGAGGCGGTAGAGCAGGTCCTCGCGGAACGTCCCCTTGCGGACCTCGTCCGCAAGGGTCCGGTTCGAGGTCGCGATGACGCGGATGTCGACAGGCACCGGCTTGCCGCCGCCGACCCGATCGATCACGCGCTCCTGCAGCGCGCGCAGCAGCTTCGCCTGCAGCCGCACGTCCATTTCGGAGATTTCGTCGAGCAGCAGCGTGCCGCCGGAGGCTTCCTCGAACTTGCCGATGCGCCGGGCGGTGGCGCCCGTGAAGGCGCCCTTCTCATGGCCGAACAGCTCGCTCTCCAGAAGCTGCTCCGGGATCGCGGCGCAGTTCACGGAGACGAACGGCGCCTTGGCGCGCGGCGACGCGGAATGGACGTGGCGGGCGAGCATCTCCTTGCCGGAGCCGCTCTCGCCGGTGATCAGCACGCTCGCCGAGGAGGCCGCGATCTGGGTCGCGAGCTTGATCAGCGACACCATCGCGGGGTCGCGGAACACGAAGTCGCGCGCGTCGTCGGCGACCGCCGACAGCACGGCCGCGATCAGCTCCGGGTCCGGCGGGAGCGGAATGTACTCCTTGGCGCCGGCGCGGATCGCAGCCACCGCGGCGCGCGCGTCGTGCTCCACCCCGCAGGCCACCACCGGCACATGAAAGCGCTCCGTCTCCAGGGCCTCGATCAGCTCCCGCACGTCGAGCGCGACGTCGATCATGATCAGGTCGGCGCCGCGGCCGGCCCGCAGGCTTCGCATCGCCTGATCGACGCTCTCGGCATGCGTCACGGCCGCCCCGCGGTCCATCGCGATGCGGGTGGCCTGCGTGAGCTGGCCCTTCAGGTGGCCGACGATTGTGAGGCGCATAGGGCTCTCCTCTCGCTCCGTCTCAGGCCCTGTCGGGCTTGATGATTTCAGTCATGGTGACGCCGAGCTTGTCCTCGACGAGCACCACTTCGCCGCGCGCGACGAGGCGGTCGTTGACGTAGATGTCGATCGCCTCGCCGACCTTGCGGTCGAGCTCGATCACCGCGCCGGGCTTCAGCCGCATCAACTGATGAACCTCGACCCTGGCGCGTCCGAGCACGGCCGAGACCGCGACCGGCACGTCGAACACCGCCTCGAGGTCAGCGGCGCTGCGCGCCTCGGCGGAGGCCGGCGGCGCCCGGTCCTCCAGCATCGCGAGGTCGCCGTCCTCCGCGCCGAACTCCGGCAAGGGCATCGATTTGTCGCCGCTCATGGCTGAGCTCCTTCATCGTCCGCCGGGAGGGTCTGGGTTTCGAAGTGCAGCGCGATCGTCTGCTCGACGGCGCGCGCCACCGCCGCGCTGTCGCGGACCACGCCGCCGTCCGCCCATTCGAGCCGCGCGTCGCCTTCAGCGACGTCCGGATCGCCGAGCACCACCAGCCGGCCGGCGAAGCCGCGCTCCTGGGCGACCGCAGTCAGCTCCGCCCGCACCGCCTCGACGAAGTCCGGCGCCACCCGGACCGCGAGGTGAGGGGCGCTGCGCAGCTCAGCGAAGCATGTTTCCGCCGCCGCCCGGATTTCCGCGAGCGGGAAGCGCCGCGCGGCGGCCGCGGCGAATTTCTGTGCGAAGGCGAGCGCCAGCGCGACCGCCTCACGCTCGGCGGAGACGGCTCTGGCGTCCGCCTCCATGAAGACTTCGGAGAGCCGCGCGCCCAGCGCTTCGACGGCCGAGACGAGCCGCGCGGCCTCCGCCTCGCGCGCCGATCGGCGGCCGTCGGCCTCGCCGCGGCGGTAGCCGGAGGCCTCGGCCTCGGCGAGCGCCGCCTCATGCTCGTCGAGCGGAACCGAACCCGGCGCCGGAGCGGACGCGGCGGCGCCCGCAGCCGCAGACTGCGTCGGCCGTCCGAAGTCCAGGTCGAACAGGAACGGGACCGGCCGGCTCATCGCGCGGCCTCCCGGGCCGAGGCGGGGATCGCGTCAGTAGACAAGCTCATCCTCGCCCTTGCTCTTGGAGATCGTGATCTGGCCTCGGGCCGCGAGGTCCTTCGCGAGATTGACGAGGGCCGCCTGCGCCTCGTCGACGTCCCTGAGCCGCACGGGGCCCATCGCCTCCATGTCGTCGGCCAGCATCTTGGCGGCGCGGCCGGACAGATTGCCGAGGATGAAATCGCGCATCATCTGGCTCGCGCCCTTCAGGGCGACGGTCAGCCGGTCGCGCGGCGCGTCCCGGAGCAGCGTCTGGATGCCGGCGGAATCGAGCTTTGCGAGGTCGTCGAAGGTGAACATCAGCTGCTTGATGCGATCGGCGCTCTCCTTCGCCGCCTCCTCGAGCTTGGTCAGGAAGCGCGTTTCGGTCTGCCGGTCGAAGGCGTTGAAGATCTCGGCCATGACCTCGTGGGCGTCGCGCCGCGAGGTCTGCGACAGGCTCGACATCAGCTCCGAGCGCAGCGTCTGCTCGACGCGCTCCAGAATGTCCTTCTGGACGGACTCCATCGCCAGCATGCGGCGGACGACGTCGAGCGCGAAGTCCTCCGGCAGGATCGCCAGCACCCGGGCTGCCTGTTCGGCGCGGATCTTCGACAGCACCACCGCGACGGTCTGCGGATATTCGTTCTTCAGGTAGTTCGCGAGCGCCGCCTCGGGAACGTTGGAGAGCTTCTCCCACATGTTGCGGCCGGCCGGACCGCGGATTTCCTCCATGATCGACCCGACGCGCTCCTTCGGCAGGAACTGCTTGAGCAGCCGCTCGGTGGAGTCGACGTCGCCCACGATGCCGCCATTGCTCGACAGCCGCGTGGCGAAATCCACCATCAGGTCTTCGACGGTCTCGACCTCCACCGCGCCGAGCGACGACATGGCGGCGGACAGGTCGCGGATCTCGTCGTCGTCGAGCAGCTTCCAGACCTCCTCGCCATGCGTCTCGCCGAGCGCCAGCATCAGTATGGCCGCACGCTCGACGCCGCTGAGCCGGCGGCCGGAGGAGGCGGTGAGAGCGCGAGACGCCATCTCAGGCGGGCTCCTGCAGCCACTGGCGAATGATCGCGACGCTCTCGGCCGGGTTGCCGCGGACCAGCTCGCCGAGCCGCTCGACGTTTTCGGACTTGCGGCCGGAGATCTCGGCCGCCGTCAGCCGCCGGCCTGCGGCGGGGCTGCCGTCGCCGGCCAGCGCGCCCTCCGCGCCGAGAGGCGCCGCCACCAGCGTGGCGGGCGATCCGGCCGCGAGCTGCGGCGCGGCGGCGCCGCCCGCCGCGGCGTCGGTCGCCGCCGGCGCAGGCAGGAAGACCTCGGACGACAGCGCCTTGCGCATCAGCGGCCGGACCACGAACAGCAGCACCAGCAGCGTCAGCAGGGCGAGCACCGCGAGCTCCGCGAAGCGCATCACGTCATCGCGGGTGAAATCGAACATCCCGGGGGCCGGCAGCTCGCCTGCGCCTGCGCCCGGCAGCTCGGCGAAGCGGAGGTTGACGACCTCGACCGTGTCGCCGCGGGCCTGGTCGAAGCCGACGCCCGCCCGCACCAGCGCGCCGATCCGGTCGAGCTCTTCCTGAGGGCGCGGGGCATAGCTGACGTCGCCGTTCGGCGCATGCGCATAGACGCCGTCGACCAGCACCGCGACCGAGATCCGCTTGAGGCGTCCGCCGTCACGGACCTCCGTGCGGGTGGTGCGGGAGATCTCGTAATTGACGACCTCCTCGCTCTTGTTGGAGGCGTCCTTCGTCTGCTGCGCCGTCTGGTTCTGCTGCGCGTTCGGAAGCTGGTTGGCGACCGTGACGCCCTGCTCGGCGGGTTCGCTCGACTGCGAAGTCTCCTCGCGCGTCTGGGTGGAGCGGACGACCTTGCTTTCCGGATCGTAGGTGTCGGAGGTGAGGGTCGACTTGGTGCGATCCATCTCGGCCCGCACCTCGACGCGCGCGCGATCGGCGCCGACGACGCGGCCGACGATCGCCTCGACGCGGTCGCGCAAGCGCTTTTCAAGCGCGGCGGCCTGGTCGTCGGCCGCGCCGGCAGGGTCCTCCGAGCTCGCCCCGTCGGCCAGAAGCTTGCCGGCGTCGTCGATCAGCGAAACCTTCTCGGGCGTGAGGCCCTGCACCGCCGACGCGATCAGGTGTCGGATCGCGCGAATCTCGCCGGCGCCGAGCTCGCCGCGGGTGCGGATCACGATCGACGCCGAGGGGCTCGGCGCGTCTCGGGTGAACAGCGGGCGCTCCGGCACCACGAGATGGACCCGCGCCGAGGCGACATGGTCGAGCGAGGCGATCGAGCGCGCCAGCTCGCCCTCGAGCGCGCGCAAATGGTTGACGTTCTGGACGAAGCTCGTGGCCGAGAAGCCATCGCCCTTGTCGAAGATTTCCCAGCCGACGCCGCCGCCGGAAGGCAGCCGCTGCTCGGCGAGCTGCATGCGCAGCTTCGCGGCGCGGTCTTTGGGCACCAGGATGCCGGCGCCGTCCTGCCGGAGCTCGTAAGGCACGTTCTGCTGGTCGAGCTCCCGCACGATCGCCGCGGAGTCGGAGAGCGACAGGTCCGTGAACAGCGGGACCATCTCCGGAGTGGTGAAGCGGATGATGACGAAGGCGAAGAAGCCGATGAGCGCGAGCGTGACGGCGCCCATCGCTGCGATGCGGCCGGGACCGAACGTGCGCAAGAACTGGAGCAGACCCGTCAACTGCAATCCCCCGTCGCCGCGACTCCGAGGAAGGCGGCGCCCGGCAAGAATTGCCCGGCGCATGGTAAACGGGGCGTTAACCACGACCGCGACGGCGCCGGAAACGAGCGCGCCGGCCACGAGGGCCGGCGCGCTAACGGTTCCGAATGCTTGCCTTGTTCAGGCGCGATACTGTTGGATGCGGGTCGTCCGGAGCCCCGCCAGGCCGTGGCGGTCGATGGAAGCCTGCCAGGATAGGAACTCTTCGACCGTGAGCGTGTAACGCTGACAGGCCTCTTCAAGGCTCAACAGGCCGCCGCGAACCGCCGCGACCACCTCTGCTTTGCGGCGGATGACCCAGCGCTTCGTGTCGGACGGCGGCAAGTCCGCGATCGTGAGCGGACTGCCGTCCGGTCCGATCACGTATTTGGTTCGTCCGCGATGCACTTCGGTCATCGATACTCTCACGCGCGTCTGACCCTTACACGCTGACGTTACGAGCCTCGATTTAACATTTGGCTAAGCGGAAAAGCTGTTTTCGAGGAAGTTCCAAAGGTTAAGAGAGAGTAATTTGAATACTAACGATTTATGATCTTCGGCCTCTCCCAAGTACCTTCTCGAAGGCGGCAGAATTTGCCCGCGCAGGCAGAAACGGCCGGGCGCGAAAGGGGCTGACGCCCTCTGAATTGAGGCGTTTTCGGTGGCACGTCGATTGCTGCTGAGAGGCGTCCGACCACCGAGACCAGAATGACCGTCATTCTCGCGAACGCCGCTGCGAGCCTCGCCGCATTAACGCCGGCCGCGTCCCTGCGCCCGACCGACTCGGCGCCGGCTGCGCTCTTCGGCGCGCTTCTGGAGGCTTCGACGGCGGTCTCGGACGTGATCGAAGCGGCGATCGAGCCGACCCCGGGCCGTCGCAAGACGGAGCGGGAGGCGCCGGACGTCGCCTCTCTGGCGTCGGGCGTCCCTGGCGCTCCGGTAGCGGCGGCGATGGTGGTCCCGCCGCCGTTCCCCGCGCCGAGCCCCGCGGCCGTTCCCAATGGGGAGGCCGAACTCATGGCCGCCGGCGAGGCCGGAGGTCTCGGGTCGATCGCATCGGAAGGGCCGGCCGCGCCCGCCGCCGCCGCGCCTTCGCAGCAGGCTTCCGCCGCCCCCTCCTTTACGCAGGAGCTTCTGAGGGCGGCTGGCGTCCCGGATCCAGCTCTCGCCGACGCCGCGCCTCCGCCACAGTCCGGCGCGACTGCTCCGGCCCCAAGCGGCGCCGCGCCGCAAATCCCTGTGACGCCCGCCAGCGCCGCGCAGGCGCCCGTCGCGACCGCGCCCGCTGCGGCCGCCACGCCAGACCAGGGCCGCAACACCGTAGCGGCCGCGCTCGCGGTCTCGGCCAAGGCCATCACCGGCAAATCCAAGCCGGACGCCGACGCCCCGGACGCCGCGACAGCCGTCCCGTCGGACGCGGCCGACGCCGCGGCGTCGGATGAGGGCGGCGACGCCAAACCTGCCACGATCCCGGAGGCCATTCAGAAGGGCGCGCAGGCCGCCGCGCTCGCGATCGCGCGTCCAGAGCAGCCGCGAGCGCCCGAGCTCGCGGGCGCGGTCGGCGGCGCGCCGCAGCCGCCGACGAACGCGGCTCAGGCGACGAGCGAGCTCTCTCCCAAAACCGCCTCCGTCGCCGCACAGACGAAAGCCAAACCGTCTCCTGCGTCCGACGCCGCAAACGCGGCCGAGACGTCAGGGACAGACGCCGCCGCGGCGACGCCGGACGTCGCGCAGCCGGTCGCCGCGCGCCACGGCGAGCCGACCGCGCCCGCAGCCTCGCCCGACCGAACGGTCGGCGCGTCGTCCGGCGCGGCCGCGCCGGCGCCGAGCCTGGCGGCCTCGCCCCAGGTCGCCTCTGCTGCGGTCGCGGCGGTCGCCAACGCCATCGCGGCGAACGCCGGCGCCCGGCGGACCCGTTTCGAGGTGCGGCTCGATCCGGACGATCTCGGCCGGGTCGATGTCCGGCTCGACATCGCCCATGACGGACGGGTCGCGACCCGGCTGATCGTCGACCGGCCCGAGACGCTGAACATGCTGCGCCACGATGCGCGCGAGCTCACCCGCACGCTTGAGCAGGCGGGTTTCCAGCTTCCTGACGCGGGTCTTTCGTTCCAGCTTCGCGACGGCCGGCAGGATTCCTGGCGCGACCAGCAGGCTGCGCAGTCGTTCGGTTCGGCGGGGGTCGTCGACACGCCTGACGCGCGCTCAGAAGCCGCGCCCGCTCCCTATCACCGGCCGGCGCGCACAGGCGCCGGCGGCGTCGACATGACGGTCTGAGGACAGGTTTGATGGCGGTCGATCCACTCTCCGGCGCAGCCTCGACGAGCAGCGCGACCGCTACGACGCGCACCACCCTCGCGAGCAATTTCGACACCTTCCTGACGCTGCTGACCACGCAGCTGAAGAACCAGAACCCGCTCGATCCACTCGACACCAATCAGTTCACCCAGCAGCTCGTGCAGTTCGCCGGCGTCGAGCAGCAGCTCAAGACCAACGACACGCTGACGGCGCTGCTGTCGGCGACGCAGACGAGTCAGGCCGGCACGGCGCTGGGCCTCGTCGGCAAGTCCATCACCGCCGAAGGCGACACGTCGCTGCTGTCGGGCGATTCCGCCAAGTGGCGGATCAACGCGCCGAAGGACGGCGTCGCCGGCACGATCACCATCCGCGACGCGAACGGCTCGGTGGTCGCGACCAAGGAGGTCGAACTCGCCTATGGCGATCAGGACTTCACCTGGGACGGCCGGAAGGCCGACGGCTCCCGCGCCACGGGGGGCCTCTACAGCATTTCCATCGACGCCCATGACGTCGCGGGCAACGCCGTTACGGTCACGTCGGAGGTTAGCGGCGTCGTCGACGGCGTGGACCTGTCGACCGGCCAGGCGGTGCTGCTGATGGGCGATCTGAGAATCCCGCTCGGCTCGCTGAAGTCGGTGCGCACGGCGTCCTAGCCATCGCGAATTGCGGGCGCGGGAGCCCTGAAGTAGCGTCCGCCGCTTCTTGGAAGCGCGGCCCGGATCCTTGAGCGCGCGCGGCGAGGCTGGATGCCGCGGACCGTCAAGCAAATCGTGCTCGCAATCTATCACGCCGCCGTCGAGCCCCTCGCGGCGCTCGCGCGGCGGCGCAAGCGGCTGGCGATGTTCGAGAGGCGAGGGGAGGCCTGGCCGCCGGAAATCGCCGTCCGGGCGTTGCGCGCCCGCGACTGCCCGCCGCGCTGCAAGGCGGACCCGCACAGGATCGAAGGCGTCGTGGCGCGCTATCTCGGCGTACGCCGCCGTCCCTCCCGGTTGACGCCGCTGATCGTCGATCTCGATCGCTATCCGACGAACGCCGCCTTCGAGAGCTATGTCAGAAAGCGCTCCTCGCGCACGCTGCCGAAGGTGCGCCGAGCGCAGCGGCTCGGCTACCAGGCGAAGCGTTTTCCGCTGGCGCGCCACGTCCACGACGTCCATGCGGTCAAGACGTCGATGAAGCGGCGCGCCTTCGGGCTGGTTCTCGACTACTGGCTGCTGCGGCTTGAGGACGTCGGCAAACCGGCCGTGAAGCCGGTCGCGTGGCGGACGCCGCCCTGTCGGCGGCACTGGACGATGTGGTGGGGCGTATTCGTCAGCGAGCCTGGCCACGCCCAGGGCGCCGTCACGGTCGACGAGCGGCTCGTCGCCTATGTGAAGCTCGTCCGCCGCGGCGACTTCATCCACTATGCGGACTTGATGGGCCATGGCGATCATCTGAACGAGAACGTCATGGCGCTGCTGCATTTCGAGATCATGCGTTGGCTGCTCGATCGCGAGGACCCACTCGTCGAGGGCGTGCGGGCGGTGCTCTACGGCGCGGCCGAGCAGGGCGGGGACGGGCTCGTGACCTGGAAGAAGCGAGCGGGCTTCGAGCCGGCCCGGCTGACGCTGATCGAGGAGAGCTGAACCTCGTGGGCTTTCGCCGCGCCGCCGCGCGGGTTAAGACCGCCTCGATTTCCGGATAGCGGCCGCCATTTCAAGCCCCATGACGCTCGATCTCGAACTCCCCGGCGACCCTCGGTCGACCCGCGTCGTCGTGGCGATGTCGGGCGGCGTCGACTCCTCCGTCGTCGCCGGCCTGCTGAAGCGCGCCGGCTATGACGTCGTGGGCGTGACGATGCAGCTCTACGACCACGGCGCCGCGACCGCGCGCAAAGGCGCCTGCTGCGCCGGCCGCGACATCCATGACGCGCGAGACGTCGCCGACCGGCTCGGCATCCCGCATTACGTGCTCGACTATGAGGCGCGGTTCCGCGAGGCGGTGATCGAGCCCTTCGCGGCGAGCTATCTGGCGGGCGAGACCCCGATCCCCTGCGTGGCCTGCAACCAGACGGTCAAGTTCCTCGACCTGCTCGACATGGCGCGCGATCTCGGCGCGGCGGCGCTCGCGACGGGCCATTACGTCGCCTCCCGGGCGCTGTCTGGCGGCGGCCGCGGCCTGTTCCGCGCGGCGGACGGCGACCGCGACCAGAGCTATTTTCTCTATGGCACCACGGCCCAGCAGCTTTCGATGCTGCGCTTCCCCCTCGGGGACATGACCAAGCCCGAGGTGCGGTCGCATGCGCGCGCACTCGGGCTGACGGTCGCCGACAAGCCCGACAGCCAGGACATCTGCTTTGTGCCGCAGGGCCGCTATTCGGACGTGATCGAGAAGCTGAAGCCCGGCGCGGCCGAGCCGGGGCCGATCCTGCACGTCGACGGACGCGAGCTCGGCCGGCACGAGGGCGTGCTGCGCTACACGGTCGGCCAGCGCCGCGGCCTCGGCCTCAATGATGGCGGCGAGCCGCTGTTCGTGGTGCGCATCGAGGCCGCGTCGAAGACGCTAGTCGTCGGCCCGCGCGACGCGCTGGCGGCGCGGACGATCCGTCTGCGCAATCTGAACTGGCTCGGCGACGGCCCCTTCGAGGCGCTGCCCGAGGAGGGGCTCGCGGTCCGGGCGAAGGTGCGCTCGACCCGCGCCGCGGCGCCGGCGCGGCTGCGGCCGATGGGGGCGGGAGAGGCGGAGGTCGAACTGCTCGACGGCGAGAGTGGCGTCGCGCCCGGCCAGGCCTGCGCGCTTTACGACGACGCGACCGGCGAGCGGGTGCTCGGCGGCGGGATCATCCGAGCCGCCGCGAGCGGCGCGCGGCCGGAGAAGCGGCTGAGCGAGGCGGCGGCGTGAGCGTCCAGTACGATCTGGCGGGCCAGAAGAAGGCCTATGAGAGCTGGGCCCCGTTCTACGACAAGGTCTATGTCCGGTTCCTGGCCGACGGGCAGCGCAAGGCGGCCGCGGCCGCCGCGGCGTGCGGGCCGGACATTCTCGAGGTCGGCGTCGGCACCGGCCTGGTGCTGCGCTACTACCCGCCGCAGGCCCGCGTGGTTGGAGTCGACCTGTCGACCCACATGCTCGCAAAGGCGCGCGAGAAGGTCGTGACCGAAGGCCTGTCTCAGGTCCGCGGCCTCGTCTGCATGGACGCCTGCAATCTTGGCCTGCCGGACGCGTCGTTCGACGCCGTGACGGTGCCCTTCGTCATCACCCTGGTGCCGGACCCGGAAGGCGCGCTCGACGAGATGCGCCGCGTGCTGCGGCCGGGCGGCGAGATCATCGTCGCCTCCAAGATGGGCGCGGAAGGCGGGCTGCGCATGACGCTCGAGACCGCGCTGGCGCCGCTCGTGAAGAAGGTCGGCTGGTCGACCGACTTCAAGGTGTCGCGCCTGCGCGCCTGGGCCGCCACCACGCCCGACATGGCGGTGGTCGACGTCCAGCCGATCTTCCCCGCGCCGTTCTTCCAGCTGATCCGGATCAAGCGGGCCGGCTGAGCCTACGAGGCGTCGGAGCGGCGGTGACTCTCTGAGAATAGCAAGTTACTGCGATCGACAAACTTGCAATCGACTGTGACGACGGATGGCAAAGTCGATCTGCGGCCTAGTCTTGGCGGCCTTGGTGTCCCCTGCCTCAGTTTTGGCGGACGAACCTCCATTCTCTCCATTGCCGCAGGTTCCAGACTACGTCGTCCAGCTGAAGGTCTTCGAGATAACAGGGCCTCCGATCGACGCGTCGCGAACGGTGACGCGTTCAGGCTCCCGCCTTCGGATCGACACCGTGCGCGCCGGAAGGATCCAAATGGCGTACTTCGACTATAATGCGCCAAGGCTGGTGCAAGTCGGGCGTCACGAGGACGGCGCCTTAAGGAGCTTGGCGATTGATAGAGACTTCGATGCCCAAGGTCGGCGTCAGACCGTTGGAGTCGTCAGTCGCAGCGTTCGGACCGGCCGATTCAAGGTCATCGCCGGTGAACGTTGCGAGATATGGGAGAGCTCCCAGAGCAGCGTGAGCGAGATAGTCGATCTCAGATGCGTCACGGCGGACGGAATCGAGCTCTGGCGAGGGTTCTCTGGCGGCCCCACTCTCTACGAGGCGGTTAAGATTGATAGACGGAGCGTGGCGTCGGGGGAGGTGGACCTGCCGCCTGGCTTGATGAATCGCGACAACTGGCCTTTGCCCGACACTGATGAGATCGCTGATGGCTCCGTCGTGAGCCTGGTCGCTGAGCGGCCCGGTGCGGCGGCCAAGACCTTTCCAGTTCGTGAGACGATAAAGCGTTTCCGATCATGGACTTTGAGCCTCTCAAAGTACGGCGACGGCGGCCAGCGGATAACTCTGAAGGACGGGGCGGCTTGGTCATTCCTTTCGGCCGAGATCGCGTCGGATGGGACTTATCTGCAGTTCTCGGCCTTGTTCAGGAGGGATGGGTCGGCTGCTTCAGGAGCAACTATGCAGCCGGTTCCTCTCGGTCGCTCGGAACTCATCCTGAGAGAGCCCTGCGACTGGTACGACATGACGCCGCGCCTGATGGACGGTGGGGAGAAACGATGCCTTGCGAAGGACGGTGTGACGCTGAAGCGCGCGCCCTGGTCGCGGGGAGATGGGACGGTCTTGAGCGCTGTCACGGTGAAGCGCGCACCCGTTTCGTTCCGAACTCTGCTTGATCCTCCAGAAGCTTTCTCCGCGGCGACCTGGGGGCTCCCCGATTGAGGAGCGATCATCTGCTTCTGAGAGACTCCGCTGAGCCCACGTCGGGTCGCGTCGCCGCTCTTGCATCCGGCAAGACGCGCACGACGTAAGCCCGGCATGCCTTCAGACCGCGATCTCGAACGTAACCGCCTCTCCGCCCGCGTGGGGCGCTATGCGCGCGTCGGCGTCAATGTCGGCGGGGTGGCGGCCAGGATCGCGCAGGCGCAGCTGTTTGGGCGCGCCGCCGGACGGGCCGACCGGGCGGCGGATCTGCGGGCTGCGCTCGGTGGCCTCAAGGGTCCCATCATGAAGGTCGCGCAGCTGCTCGCGACCATTCCGGACGCGCTTCCGCCCGAATACGCCGCCGAGCTCGCGCAGCTCCAGTCGGACGCGCCCCCGATGGGCTATGGCTTCGTGCGCCGCCGCATGGCCGCCGAGCTCGGGCCGGACTGGCTGGAGAAGTTCGGGTCGTTCGAAAAGGAGCCGGCCGCCGCCGCCTCGCTCGGCCAGGTGCACCGCGCCACAGACCTTAAGGGCGCGCCGCTCGCGGTGAAGCTGCAATATCCGGACATGGCCTCCACCGTCGAGGCCGATCTCGGCCAGCTCCGGCTGCTGTTCGACCTGCGCCGCCGGTTCGACGCCTCGATCGACACCAGCCAGATCGTCGAGGAGATCGGCGCCCGCATCCGCGAGGAGCTCGACTACCGCCACGAGGCGAAGAACGCCGCGCTCTACGGGCTGATGCTCAAAGGCACCCCGGAGGTGCGCGTGCCGGGCGTGCGGCCGGAGCTCTCGACCGGCCGGTTGCTCACGCTCGACTGGCTCGAGGGGACAAGGCTGCTCGCCCACAAGGACGCGCCGCTCGAAATCCGCAACCGGCTGGCGGTCGCGATGTTCAAGGCGTGGTGGGGCCCGTTCTCGACGCATGGCGTCATCCATGGCGACCCGCATCTCGGCAACTACACGGCGTTCGCCGAGGGCGGCGAGCCGCAGGGCATCAACCTGCTCGACTATGGCTGCATCCGGATCTTTCCGCCGTCCTTCGTCGGCGGCGTGGTCGATCTCTACGAAGGCCTGCGCGACGGCGACGACGCCCGGGTGGTCCACGCCTATGAGGTCTGGGGCTTCAAGAATCTGAAGCGCGAGCTGATCGACGTGCTGAACATCTGGGCGCGCTTCATCTACGGCCCGCTGCTCGATGACCGGGTGAGGACGATCGCGGACGGCGTTTCGCCCGGCGAATATGGCCGCAAGCAGGCCTTCGAGGTTCAGCAGGAGCTCAAGCGCAAGGGCCCGATCACGGTGCCGCGCGAGTTCGTGTTCATGGACCGGGCGGCGATCGGGCTCGGCGCCGTATTCCTTCACCTGCAGGCCGAGCTGAACTTCTCGGCCCTATTCCGGGAGGCGATCGCGGGCTTTTCGGTGGCGCAGGTCGCGGAGCGCCAGGCGAGCGCTTTGGGAGCCGTCGGGCTCTAGGCGCTACGCTGCTAACGTCGTGTTTGGTATGTGGCATGCCAGACTATCGGCGCAATTGCCGCATCCGCGCCTTTCCGGTACATGGCGACACAACGACGCTTCCAGACGCCGCAAGGGGGAACCAGCATGGCCGAGCACGCCGTTGAATACGCCACCGCGACGGGCAACGATTACGCCGAGCACGAGCGCACCTACACCGCCTTTCTGAAGATTGCGAAGGTGTTCACCGCCCATCTGGTGGTCATCCTGATCGCGCTCGCGATCGGCGGCGTGAAGGGCGACTGGGCGCTCTGCGGCTTCGGCATCGTGATGGCCATCGTGGCGGGCGTGATCGGCGCCATGACCCCTAAGGGCTCGGTCGTTCCGGTGGCCATCGCCGGGGTGGTGCTCCTGGGTCTCTACGTGCTGTTCGGCTGAGGCGATGAGGATCGCCGTCGCCAAAGAGACCGACCTTGCCGAAACCCGAGTCGCGCTGACGCCAGACGTCGTCAAGCGGCTCGTGGGAACAGGCGCTCAGGTGACGGTCGAGAGCGGCGCGGGCCTTGCGGCCGGCGCCACGGATGAGGCCTACCGGGAAGCGGGGGCCACCATCGCCGGCTCGCGCAGCGAGGCGCTGTCGGGCGCCGACGTTTTCCTGACCGTCCGACGCCCCGCGGCGGGAGGGCTCCAGGGCCTCAAGCCCGGCGCGCTCGTCATCGGCATCATGGACCCCTATGGCAAGGGCGCCGAGATCGCCGAACTCGCGCGGACCGGCGTCTCGATCTTCGCGATGGAGCTGATGCCCCGCATCACCCGCGCGCAGGTCATGGACGTGCTGTCCAGCCAGGCGAACCTCGCCGGCTATCGCGCGGTGATCGACGCGGCCGCCGAGTTCGGCCGCGCCTTCCCGCAGATGATGACCGCCGCCGGCACCGTGCCTCCGGCGCGAGCCTTCGTCATGGGCGCCGGCGTCGCCGGCCTTCAGGCGATCGCGACCGCGCGGCGCCTCGGCGCCGTGGTCTCGGCGACCGACGTCCGGCCCGCCGCCAAGGAGCAGGTCGCGAGCCTCGGCGCCAAGTTCGTGGCGGTCGAGGACGACGAGTTCAAGCAGGCCGAGACCTCCGCCGGCTACGCCAAGGAGATGTCGGACTCCTACAAGGCCAAGCAGGCCGAGCTCGTCGCAAGCCACATCGCCAAGCAGGACATCGTCATCACCACCGCGCTGATCCCGGGGCGTCCTGCGCCGCGGCTTGTCACCGCCGCCATGGTGAGGTCGATGAAGCCGGGCTCGGTGATCGTCGACCTCGCGGTGGAGCGCGGCGGCAATGTCGAGGGCTCCAGGGCCGACGAGGTGGTCGAGGTCGACGGCGTCAAGATCGTCGGCTACGCGAACGTCGCCGGCCGGCTCGCGGCGTCCTCTTCGGCGCTCTATGCCAAGAACCTCGCGGCGTTCCTCGAGACGCTGGTCTCCAAGGAGACCAAGGAGCTTGCGATCAACTGGGACGACGAACTCGTGAAGGCGACCGCGCTCGCGCGGGACGGCGCGCTGGTTCACCCGATCGTCAAGCCAGCCGACGCGCCGACGCCCGCTCCTGCGGCGGAAGCGCCCTCTGACGTTTCGCCCGTTCAGGAAGCCCAGTAAATGGCCGAGCTCTCTCCCGACCAGGCGCTCGAACGCGCCCGCGCGGCGGCCGAGGCCGCCCGTGAATCCGCCAACGCCGCCCAGGCCTATGCGGACCAGATCGCCGACGCCGCCGGGGTCGCCGTGCACGGCGCGACGGGCGGCGTGATCGATCCCTTCGTGTTCCGGCTCGCGATCTTCGTGCTCGCGGTGTTCGTCGGCTACTACGTCGTGTGGAGCGTGACGCCCGCGCTGCACACGCCGCTGATGGCCGTCACCAACGCGATCTCCTCCGTCATCGTCGTCGGCGCCCTGCTCGCCGTCGGCGTCGAGTTCGCCGGCGGCGCCGGCCCCTGGTGGGCGCGCGCCTTCGGCTTCATCGCCCTCGTGCTCGCCAGCGTGAACATCTTCGGCGGCTTCCTGGTCACCGAGCGCATGCTCGGCATGTACAAGAAGAAGGGCTGAGGCCGGTGACAGACCTCGTCCAGATCCTCTACCTCGTCGCCGGCGTCCTCTTCATCCTGGCGCTGCAGGGCCTCTCGAGCCCGGCCTCGTCGCGGCGCGGCAACTACATGGGCATGGCGGGCATGACGCTCGCCATCGCCACCACGCTGTTCGTCTCGCCGCCGCACGGCGCGGGCGGCTGGATCCTGGTGCTGCTCGGCCTCGGCATCGGCGGCGCCGTCGGCGCGGTCACGGCGAAGCGCATCGCCATGACGGCCATGCCGCAGCTCGTCGCCGCCTTCCACTCGCTGGTCGGCCTCGCGGCCGTGCTGGTCGCCGCGGCGGCGCTCTATGCGCCTGAGGCCTTCGGCATCGGAACGCCGGACGCCATCCACGGGCAGAGCCTCGTCGAGATGTCGCTCGGCGTCGCAATCGGCGCGATCACCTTCTCGGGCTCGATCATCGCCTTCGCCAAGCTCGACGGCCGCATGTCCGGCCGGCCGATCATCCTGCCGATGCGGCACGCCATCAATATCGGCCTCGCGGCCCTGCTGGTGGTGCTCGTCATCCTGTTCGTGCTGACCCAGAGCATCGCGCTCTTCTGGCTGATCACGCTGGTCGCGCTGGTCTTCGGCTTCCTGATCATCATTCCGATCGGCGGCGCGGACATGCCGGTCGTCGTTTCGATGCTGAACTCCTATTCGGGGTGGGCTGCGGCCGGCATCGGCTTCACGCTCGGCAACCTCGCGCTGATCATCACCGGCGCGCTGGTCGGCTCGTCGGGCGCGATCCTGTCCTACATCATGTGCAAGGGCATGAACCGCAGCTTCATCTCGGTCATCCTCGGCGGCTTCGGCGGCGAGGTGGCGGGAGGCGCCGGCGGACAGGTCGAGCAGCGGCCGGTCAAGCAGGGCTCGGCCGAGGACGCGGCCTTCATCATGAAGAACGCCTCCAAGGTCATCATCGTGCCCGGCTACGGCATGGCGGTCGCGCAGGCGCAGCACGCGCTGCGTGAAATGGCCGACAAGCTCAAGGAGGAGGGCGTCGAGGTGAAGTACGCCATCCACCCGGTGGCGGGCCGCATGCCGGGCCATATGAATGTGCTGCTGGCCGAGGCGCAGGTGCCTTACGACGAGGTGTTCGAACTCGAGGACATCAACTCCGAGTTCTCGGGCGCGGACGTGGCCTTCGTGATCGGCGCGAACGACGTCACCAATCCGGCGGCCAAGACCGACAAGACGTCGGCGATCTACGGCATGCCGATCCTGGACGTCGAGAAGGCCGGCACCGTGCTGTTCATCAAGCGCGGCATGGGCTCCGGCTACGCCGGCGTCGAGAACGAGCTGTTCTTCCGCGACAACACCATGATGCTGTTCGGCGACGCCAAGAAGATGACGGAGGCGATCGTCAGGGGGCTGTGACCTCCGGCCGTCGCGATTGCAGGGCAGGAAAGGCCGGACCGGAGCGTCCGGCCTTTTCCATTCCAGGAGCGGATTTTCGGGATGACGGGCCTTTGCGCTGCCCCGGTGATGGAGACCCTATGACCACGCCGGCCCGTGGCTTGCTCGTGCTCGTCCGGCACGGACAAAGCGAGGACAACGCCCAGGATCTGTTCTCCGGGCTCCGCGATCCGGCGCTCACGCCCCGCGGCGTGGAGGAGGCGCGCGCGGCGGGCCGGGAACTGCGGCGCCTGGGGCTGAGCTTCACGCACGCCTTCACGAGCATGCTGACCCGCGCCGGCCAGACCATGGAGCTGATCCTCGACGAACTCGGGCAATCCGATCTTCCGGTGCGCAGGCACGCCGCGCTCAACGAACGCGACTATGGCGGCCTTGCAGGACTGAACAAGAGCCAGGCGCGCGAGCGCTTCGGGGCGGAGCGGGTCAGGATCTGGCGTAAATCCTACGACGCCGTTCCGGAGGGCGGGGAGAGCCTGGCGATGACGGCCGCTCGCGTCTGGCCATTCTACGAGCGTGAGATCGCTCCGGTCGTGCGAGCGGGGGGCTGCGCGCTGCTCGTCGGCCACGGCAACGCGCTGCGCTCGATGCTGATGCGCCTCGACGGCATCGACGCCGCGACCATCGAGGACGTGAACATCGGCACCGCGCAGGCCTTAGTCTACGCGCTGGCCGAGGACGGGCGGCGTCTCGTCAAGACGAACCTTCCGGCCGCCGATCTGGCGGAGCCGTCGTCCCGCGCCTGACGAGTTGCAAACGCCAGACCTCAGCGCGACATTCGGCGCATGAGTGACGTCGCCGACTACGACACCGACATCCTGCTCTGGTCAGAACGCCAAGCCGCGCTGCTGCGCGACCTCAAGACTCGCGCATCGGGTTTGCCGAACGAACTCGATCTCGAAAACGTCGCCGAGGAGATCGAAAGCGTGGGGCGGTCGGAACAGCGGGCGTTCGAGAGTTACGTCAAACAAGTATTCGTCCATCTTCTGAAGATGGCCGCCGTTTCCGATCCTGACCTTCGCCTCAAATGGGCTGAGGAGATCGACAACTTCAAGTCGCAGGCCGAAAGCGCGGTCACGCCATCGATGCTCCAGCGGTCGGACGTCCACAGCGTCTGGCGGCACGCGGTCGCCAACGCCCGCACCATTCTGCGGAGACGCGGCGAAGCGTTGCCGGGCGAACCGTCGAAGCAGAGCCCTTTCTCGTTCGGCGACATTCTCGACGGCGAGGAGATCGACGCCGAGGCCCTGGCGAGCCGCATTACCTTCAACGCCTGACGCTCCTCCGCACTCGACACCACCCTCGATCGCTCCTAACCTGCGCCCATTCCGAGGGGCGTCCCGCTGCGATGCGGGGCTGAGATGGCCAGAGGCCGATCCCTTTGAACCTGATCCGGGTCATGCCGGCGAAGGGACGGGAACCGAAGGCCAAAGGGCGTCCGCGCCCGGTCTCCCTGACATTTCGTCAGAATCCGGATCTCCCAACGAGAAGCGCTCGAGGAGATTCCCGATGAACGTCCACATCCCGCCGAAGGACGCCAAAGCCGCGCCCGAAAGCGTCACCACCGGGCCGATCGCCGGCTCCCGCAAGGTCTACGCCGCGCCGAAGTCGCATCCCGAACTTCGGGTGCCGTTCCGCGAGATCACACTGAGCGATCCCAATGAGCAGCCGGTCCGCGTCTACGACCCGTCCGGCCCCTACACGGACGACGCCGCCCGCATCGACCTCGCCGCCGGGCTGCCGCCGGTGCGCGAAAGCTGGATCGCGGCGCGCGGGCTCGACGTGGCGCCCGGCCGTGCGGTGAAGCCCGAGGACAATGGCAACGTCTCCGCCGACAGGCTGGTCGCGCCATGCCCGGCGACCCGCCTGATACGCGAGGCGGCGCGGGGCCAGATGGTCACGCAGTATGAATTCGCGAAGGCCGGGATCGTCACCGAGGAGATGATCTATGTCGCCCACCGCGAAAACCTCGCCCGCGAGGCGGCGCGCGACGGCGCGCGTGAACGCCATGCCGACGGCGACAGCTTCGGAGCTTCTATTCCGGAGTTCGTGACGCCTGAATTCGTGCGCGACGAGGTCGCGCGCGGCCGGGCGATCATCCCGGCCAACGTCAATCACCCTGAGCTCGAGCCGATGGCGATCGGCCGCAACTTCCTCGTCAAGGTCAACGCCAACATCGGCAATTCGGCCGTCACCTCCGGCGCCGCCGAGGAAGTCGAAAAACTTGTCTGGGCGATCCGCTGGGGCGCCGACACGGTGATGGACCTCTCGACCGGGCGGAACATCCACAACATCCGCTCCTGGATCATCCGCAATTCGCCGGTGCCGATCGGCACGGTGCCGATCTACCAGGCGCTCGAGAAGGTCGACGGAGATCCGCTGAAGCTCGACTGGGAGGTGTTCAAGGACACGCTGATCGAGCAGGCCGAGCAGGGCGTCGACTACTTCACCATCCACGCCGGCGTGCGGCTCGCCCACGTGCCGCTGACCGCGAACCGCGTCACCGGGATCGTGTCGCGCGGCGGCTCGATCATGGCGCGCTGGTGCCTCGCCGGGCACCGGGAGAGCTTCCTCTATGAGCGCTTCGGCGACATCTGCGACATCATGCGGAAATACGACGTGTCGTTCTCGCTCGGCGACGGCCTGAGGCCGGGCTCGATCGCCGACGCCAACGACGCCGCGCAGTTCGCCGAGCTCGACACCCTGGGCGAACTCACGAAAGTCGCCTGGGACAAGGGCTGCCAGGTGATGATCGAAGGTCCCGGCCACGTGCCGATGCACAAGATCAAGCAGAACATGGACAAGCAGCTCGCCGTCTGCGGCGAGGCGCCGTTCTATACGCTCGGCCCGCTCACCACCGACGTCGCGCCCGGCTACGACCACATCACCTCAGGCATCGGCGCGGCCATGATCGGCTGGTTCGGGACCGCGATGCTTTGCTATGTCACGCCGAAGGAGCATCTCGGCCTGCCGAACCGGGACGACGTGAAGACCGGCGTCATCACCTACCGGATCGCGGCGCATGCGGCCGACCTCGCCAAGGGCCACCCGGCCGCAAAGCTGAGGGACGACGCGCTGTCGCGGGCGCGCTTCGACTTCCGCTGGGAGGATCAGTTCAACCTGTCGCTCGATCCCGACACCGCCCGCGCCTTTCACGACGAGACCATGCCCAAGGAAGCGCACAAGGTGGCGCATTTCTGCTCCATGTGCGGGCCGAAATTCTGTTCGATGCAGATCACCCAGGAACTTCGGGCTGAGGCGCGAGCTTTGGAGGCGCAGGCGGGCATGGCGGAGAAGTCGCGCGAGTTCCTGAATCAGGGCGGCGCGCTCTACGTTTCCGCCGACTGAGCCGGCAAGGGGGCGGTCCGCCGCCCCCAATCCCGTCGCCCACGCACGCGCCGGTCGTCAAGCTTTGACCTCTGCTCGCCGACGGTGCGAGAGCTTCGATATGTAGCCGTCTGCCCTGCCGGAAGGGAAGTGCTTGCGGCACGGAAACTGCACATAATAGCGCCGTGATGGAGGGGTCATCATGGATTGGTTGCTTAAGCTCGCCTTTGATCAGCTCGTCGAACGTGGATCACTGATTGTCCGGGCGCCCTCCGGACGAACGCTCACCTTCGGAAACGGACAGGGCGCCCCCGTCGCCATCCGGTTCGCCGATCGACGGGCGGCGCTCGCTCTGGTCCTTGATCCGGATCTCAAGCTTGGCGAGCTCTACATGGATGGCCGGCTCGTCGTCGAGCAGGGCGGGATCTACGAGTTCCTGGAGCTGGTCCATGACCAGCCGGCCGGCCTGAAAAAGCCGCTGCTCGGCCGCCTGCTCGATCGCGCCCGGCTTGCGCTGCGCTGGCTCTCGCATAGCAACGGCGCGGCCCGATCACGCAAGAACGTGGCGCATCATTACGATCTCGATGGCCGGCTCTACGATCTCTTCCTCGACAGCGACCGACAGTATTCCTGCGCCTATTACGAGAGCCCGGAGGCGACGCTGGAGGAGGCGCAGAGCGCCAAGCGCCGGCACATCGCCGCCAAGCTCGTCGTGCGCCCGGGGGACCGGGTGCTCGACATCGGCTGCGGCTGGGGCGGCCTCGGCCTCTATCTCGCCGGGACCGCCGGCGCCGGCGAGGTTCTCGGGGTGACGCTGTCCGAGGAGCAGTTCGCGACCGCGCAGCGCCGCGCCAGGGAGGCGGGCCTCGCGGACGCCGTCAGGTTCGAACTGCGGGATTACCGGGCGGTCGAGGGGCGGTTCGACCGGATCGTCTCGGTCGGCATGTTCGAGCATGTCGGGCTGCACAACCAGCGCACCTTCTTCGACAAGTGTAAGAGCCTGCTCACCGAAGATGGCGTGATGCTGCTGCACACGATCGGCCTGTCGGACGGCCCCTGGTTCACCAACCCGTGGATCGACAAGTACATCTTCCCCGGCGGCCATCTGCCGGCGCTGTCCGAACTGCTGCCCTGGATCGAGAAGTCGGGCCTCGTGCTGACCGACGTCGAGATCCTCCGGCTGCACTACGCCTCGACGCTGCGCGACTGGCGCGAACGGTTCATGGCGCGCCGCGACGAGGCGGTGAAGCTCTACGACGAGCGCTTCTGCCGGATGTGGGAATTTTATCTCGCCGGCTGCGAGGCGGCGTTTCGCTGGCGCAATGTCGTCGTGTTCCAGCTCCAGCTCGCCCGCCGCCAGGATGCGGCGCCCCTCACGCGCAATTACATCGAGCAGGCGGAGGACGCGCTGCGCCGCGCCGAGGCCGACGCCGGCCGCGCGGTCCGGCCCGAAGGCCGCAGGCTGGCGTCCGTCTAACCGGAGCGGCCCCCCTCTCGCCGGCTCGCCTCCGCCAAGGCGAGCCGGCCCTGCCGGCATTCCCGTCGTGACCGCTTGCGCGGGAGCGCTCGAACCGCCATAAGCCTTACCTCCCGTTGGTCTCGGGGCGTAGCTCAGCCTGGTAGAGCGCCTGCTTTGGGAGCATGCGCCGGCGGTTCGAGAAGATCGCATCCTTAGCCCTCATTCTCTTGGGACTTCCGCGTGATTTCCGGGAGGCGTGAATCGGGCGCTTCGGGACTATTCCGGGACAGCCCGAACGACGCCATGCCCTCCCGAAGATCGTCGTCCAGCACGTGCGCGTAACGCGCCGTCGACGAGATGTCAGAGTGTCCGAGCATCCGTTGGACGAGCTTCAGGTTCTTCGTGGCCCGTAGCGCCCTGGTGGCGGTGTCGTGCCGGTTGTCGTGGAACCGGAACTCCGGGATTCCTGCCTTCAGCCTTGCCGCCTCATGAGCCTTTCGAAGCGTGTCGTAGCCGATCGGCTGGCGCGAGCCCTTCACCCGCTTTTCGCCGCCGACCGTCCGCGTTTGCTGCACCACGTAGGTGAAGACCTCCGGTAGGGCGTGCTTCAGCATCTCGGCTTTGAAGATCGCCCGAATCTCGGGCGTGAAGGTGATGAAGTGGGCGCGCGGCTCCTCGCCACGCTTGCGCTTCAGCATGATCGTGAAGCCGTCTTTCTCCCAGTCGACGGCGCTCCGCGGCAGCTTGCACAGCGCCGAGCGCCGGACGCCTGATAGCAGATAGACGCGCATGATCGGGCGCAGATCCTCGCGGAAAGCCTCGAGGTAAGCGGCCCGTTCGCTGTCGTTCAGCACGCGCATGCGCTGGCGTTCCGGGAGCAGCATCGATTTCCAGTCGATGTCGGTGTCGACCGGGACCTTCCATGCCTGCTTCGCGCGGATGAGCAGGCGCCGGGCGCACTGCACGATCTGCCGATTGACGGTCGCGGCAGAGACCAGGCCGTGCTCCTTCAGGCCGGTGCGAGTCTTGATCGTCACCCGCTCGGCGGCGCGTTTCCTCGCAGCGTTCGCGATCATCTGACCGTCGATAGTCACCAGCGGCGTCTCGCCGCCGATCAGCCGGCAAAGGTGCCCAAGGGAGGTCCGCGTGTCGTCTATGCTGGGCTGGTGCTCAAGCTCCTCCTCGTAACGGAAGGCGGCCTCCGCCAGGGTCATGGCATGCTGAAGCCGGCCGGTTGCGGCTAGCTCTCGCTTCGCAGTCTCGACGCGCTCCGCTTTCGCGCGCGTTCTCTGGCCAGTGCTGCCGTGAAAACGACGACTTGCCCCGTCCGGTGTCTTGATGACGAAGTCGAAGTGCCAGAACTCCGAGCGGTAGGAGCCGTCTCTGCGTTTCGGGCGGTAGACGGACACGGCTCGGCTCCCACATAGGCTTCGATGTCTTCGCGAGCGTAAACCCGCCACACCCGGCCGCGAAGCCGGTAGCGGATGAGCCCGTCGTCCCCGAGCTGCTTCAGCGTCTTGTCGGAGATCCTGAGCAGCGCAGCGACCTTCGGGTGCGAGGCAAGCCAAGTGCCGTCGAACAGCGCGTCGAGCTCCGCCTTCAGCGCGGCGGGGATGTAGAAGGCCGCGTCAGCCATCTGCCGATCTCATGATGAGGTCGCCCCTCAGCGGCTCTATCTCCGCCGCTTGTCGAGCAGAGGGTCGTCGGTAGCGGTGGTGGACGCTGCCACGCCACAGATCATGGGCGCTGCAGAGGCAAGCGCCTTGAGGATCGTCTCGGCGTCTCCAGACTCGCACGCCCTCTGCAGCAGCTTGGCCCGGTCGTAGTAGTCGAGCAGGGCGCCCAAGCCGGCAATGGTGGTCGGCGTCGTCGCGATAAGCCTTTCCCAGCACGCCACTTCCTTCTTGTCGGCGGCTTTGAAGGCGGGGTGTTCGTCCGGCGTGTGGTCGCCGAAGGCCTTCCACTTGGTCCAGGCAGCTCGATGCTCTTCGATGATCCGGAAAGCGGGGTCGGTTTTGGGAGACCCTACGATCCGTTCAAGCCCAGCAAGCGCGCCGCGAAGGACGCTGCCGGTGCAGGAGTCGAAACCTTCGATGTCTGAGATGCCGTAGCGGAGCGCGGCGAGGACACCCGCCATGGATGTCGCGGCCGGCGCGTTCTTCTGCTCTTCGAACAGCGGGTCGTAGATCGCGTCCGAAACCGCCTCGTCCTCGGCGGCCTCGGCGGACAGGTAGCCCAGTCGGGTTCGCTCCATGAGGTCGAGCAGAGGGTCTCCGATCTGCACGCGACGTTGGGCAGCAGCGGCAGCATGATCAATGACCTCGGCGGCCGAGGATCTTTTGACCTGTTCTCCGGTCGTCTTGCGAGCGGTGGCGCGGCGAGGACCGTGGGCAGTGACGTTGGCGGCGGTAGCAAGTGACATGCTGGGTCTCCATCAGCCTGTATGGCCACCTCAAGCTACACGTATCGTGTAGTTGCGCAAGCGCGAATTACATTATTCGTGATGTCGTTCGGCGTCACTCATTTCGGAGCGGCTGGCCTAGCGACGCTTCCACTCGTTCAGGATCTCGGCGGCGGCCTCAGCCGCTTCCTCGACCTCTCCCACGCTCAGGAGCGAGCCGACGACAAGCTCCGTCTTCAGCCGCACCTCGTGGAGGTCTGCAGGTGCGCGAGTGCGAACTTCATCGACGATGCGGTCGACGGTCTCGCTGAACGGGCGGATCAGCTCGATCAGCAGACTTTCGAGCTGATCCGTGACGCGCGGCTGGGCCAGCCTGTCGTAAACCGCGTCCGCGCCTGCGGAGAGTACCGAGTGCATCGTGTGGAGATCGGCGAGGCTGAAGTGGCAAATCGACGTCGCGGGGGAGGGCGGCTCCGCCGTCTTTAGGGCATGGGTGGTCATTCGCCTGATCTCCTGGATCGGCGTTTCGACGATGGGCGGAGGAGGCCTGCGCCTCCACCGCACGGCTCAGTCGTTGATCAGGCGGCTACAGCGGACGCCGGCGGCGGCATCAGCTTGCCGAGTGCAGCAAGGCCCTTCGGCGTGATGCGGACCTGCTCCGTCACCTTTTCGGAGCCGTCGGCGCGCAGAACGGTCGTGACCTTGTGCTCGAGAAGGCCGGTCGCGACCTTGGTCTGGTAGCCGAGATCGTGGCTGGAGCCGGGACGCCGGTAGATCCAGCCGTGCTCGCGCAGGTAGGAGAACAGGTCCTTCGGCCGTACCTGAAGCGCCTTCGCCGCGTCGGTGATGCAGAGGGAGCCGTCCGCCTTGGCGATCCGGTCCAGGGCCTCGACGGCCGGCGCCATGTCGGCGACCCGTCCTTCGAGCGTCAGCACCTTTTCGCTGTAGGTGAGCAGCAGGCCGCGCATCGCCGCAGGATCGTTCAGCACCGCCATCGGATCGGCGGGTGCCGCTTCGCGTGCCTCCAACTCCATCCAGCGATCGATGATCTTGGCGCGGAGAGCGTCATCATACCCTGAGACGACGACAAGGGTATCGCGCTTGGTGAGGTCGTAAATTTCGGTTGGCCGTCCTCCACCTTCAGGGCGGTAGGTGCGAGTGGTTTTGCGGCTTTCCCGCAAAACCTCTTTCTCGAAGAGCCGCTCGATCGTCTCGACGATCTGATTGTGGCGAGTTTCAACGAGGTCCGCGATTTCGCGGCTCGACATGGTGAGGGACGAGCGGCCGGCTCCCGCAGGCGACCCGAGAGTGGTAAGGTCCATAGTCCGTGGCTCCGTTCAGCCGTGGGTGACGTCGCCGCCCTGCAAGGCAGCGGTGTTCGAGGAAGCGGCGGGGGTCGCGTCGGCAAAACCCTCCCCTGCCGCTTCCGGAGCGCTCCGGAGAGCGCGCTCAAGGTGGATCACCACCTCGGCGTTCATGGATCGGCGGTTCTTGGCCGCTGCCTGCTTGATCTCTTCTCGAAGCCCCATCGGAAGGCGTAGTTGAAGCCTGTCGGCGAACCTGCTGGGAGACACGGGATCCTCGTGATGTCCAATGGACTGCACTGTCATGATGTCCAACGGACGCTATTGCGTCAATTGCTTTTTTGCGTCCAATGGACATCATGAGCGAGGAAGGCCGGACGTATCAGGATAAGTTCATGCTCCGCATGCCTGAAGGGCTGCGAGATCGCATCAAGGTCGCGGCTCAAGCAAACGGCCGCTCAATGAATGCGGAGATTGTTGACTGCTTAGAAGAGCATTATCCGGCAGAGCCGTTGCTCGAAGATCTTATCTACCTCGCGAGAGAGGTGGTTGGCGACTTTCAAGACGCACCGGATTATGCGCGGCTTAAAGAACTCCGCGACGTTCTTAGTAATTTGGTTGACGCGCTACGAGTCGGGAAGGAGAATGGGTATTCTCTTCCCCAGGTGGTGCTTTTTGAGAGCCTTGAGAGGGATTTTCCCGAGCTATACGAGAGCGTGAAGCATGGACGTCTCAAGTTAGAAGACGCAATGAAGTTCGTCGAGATCGCTGACAGAGACAGATACTTGGAATCTCAACGCGGTGGAAAAATTTAGGCCAGCAACAGAAGGATCTGCCGACCGGTTCGACGTAAGACCGACGCATGTCCGCCGGACCCGTCGACACCCCTATGGTCCGCCTCGCGCGCGAGATGAAGGAAGAGAGAGCTAGGCGACGTAGGCCATGAAAAAGACTCGCAAGAGGCCGCCAGCTAAGCGCCCGCTCTGATGAACGACGATCGACGCGACCGGCTGCAGAACGCCCTAGCCAAGAGCACCCTCCGGCTGGAGCTCCGAATCCAGGATCTCGAAGCGGAGGTCTCCAGGCTCAGAGCTCGGTTCGTCGACTACGAGCGGTACCGATCTGTCCACAACGCCACAACCGTCGGCATGATCGTTCTTGTGATAGCCTTCTAGTCGGTCGGCTGGCGGGGTCTTAGCGGCTCAGGCTGAGCCAGCTGGCGGATCCCGCTGGACTTGCTTAGCGAGTTCCCGATGTTTCTCTCGTTGTGGGTCGACGCAGAACGACCTGAACGTCTCCATGATTGCCGCCCCCTTTACGTTCTCCTTTGCCAGAAACTTTTCGCGCATTGTTGCAAACGCTGACGCAAGGTCATTGGCGGAAGCCGCATTTGCATTAATAAGAACATCCAGAATGAGCTTGAGAGCCGCACCATAGGCGGCGTCTTCGTCGGTGTACCGGTTAGTCATGGGGATGTGCCTTTTCTACTCGGCAGGGTAGTCCTAGCCAGCTTGATCCTCTCAAGTGGTCTCTGCCCAGCGACGACCGCAAGGACAGGTCGCAAAGGCGGGCCCGCAGCGGCTGCAGCATGGTGGCTGAGTTGCGCGCCCAAGTCGGGAAAAGGCGGCGGCTAAGGTGTTGTCTAAGGCTTCCTAGGACCACCGCCGGTCAGGGGCATCTCGATCGTTTCGCCGAACTTCGGGAACGCGCGGTCCAATGCGCGGCGAAAGCCCTTCCAATCTTCAGAGGCTCGAAGCAGGGCAATGACGCCCGCGATATGCTCTTTGAGTTTCGGATGACCACGGTCCGGGTTGAACCACTGGTGGTGCTTATGCGGCCGGCGGCCGGATTCTGCGATCGGGTTTTTTGTCCTTAGTTCTTCCGTGAGCCCCGGCGCCAATCGGTCATAGACGAAATCGTCTGTCCAGAGCGCCACGACGCTCGGGCGCTTCGTATTCCACGGCTCGAACTTCCAGCCCCTAAGTCGATAAATCTCCCGATAGAAGTCGATCGGAAAAGTCAGTGCCCACTTCTGGCGCTCCTTTGCCAGAAACGTTGTGAAGATTTTTGCCAGCGCGTCCCTTGCGCGCTCATCCTGATAACCAGTTGCTTCATCAATCAGGGCGACGACGCCAGTGTCGGCGAGGGCCAGCGTTAGAGATTCTGCCGCCTGTGCCTTTCCCAGCTGCTGCTTCTGAAGTGCGCCCTCCTGCCTTGCCTTCAGCCAAACACCGCAAACGGCGACTAGGATTGACGCGTCATAACCTCGTACAACGCGGTCGCCGTCGACATAGTCGATCGGCTTAAGGGGCCCATCCAAGAGTTCTTGCGTAATGAATGGCTTAAGCTGCCTCGGGGCCACAAAGAGCGGCAAAAGGGCCCCTTCATCCTCTGCAGCCTTTTTCAATCTCTTCGAAGCGCCAGAACGACTACCGAGGATCGCGTTGGTTATGCCATTCTCGCTCAATACACGCTGTACGCCGTCTGGCCCTTGAACAACTGCACAGGGGAGTTTGGTCCCCGCGAGGTTGAGGACGTTTGAATATCCCTCCAATACCCGGGGCATATCCGGGGTCGGGTCCGCTCTATCGGCCCAACGTTTCTTCGCGGCTTCTGACGCAATCTTACTGCGCTCTTCTGGCGACAGCGCTTCCGCGCGGGCTAACCCGCCTTTAGCGCGACCTTCAGCCGGGGGTCTCATTGCAAGCATCCATTAGGGATCAGTGCTTGCAAGCGATACTCCCTGTCTACAAAAATTGCAAGCATGAATCCGGCGTGCATGCGTGCATTAAAATCTGGCGCTATGGCCCCGAGTGTCCACTCCTTTAAACTCTCGGAGCGTTCCTGACCCCACTGCGCCTGGCCGATCAGCGCGGCTACGATCAGCGGCACGGGCTCTTCTGGCTTCGCTACGAGGACGGCCGGAACGAGAACTACTGGTTCGGCTGGGCCGGCGAGCGGCCAGCGGATGAGGAGCTGTGCGCGGAGCTCGGGATCTCGCCGCGGTAGGCGGTCGAGCAGAGCGCGGGCCGCTCGACGCGTGTGGAGGCGTCGACGCCGCTTTCAGGTCGACCTTTGCTTTTCTGTGCAATTTGCTCGGAAATTCGCTCGCGCTTCATCTGTGCAAGCTCGATCGAGCGAGCGACGTTCTGATCGCGCTCAAGCGCCGTCAGCATCTGCGCGATGCAGGTTCTCACTGACCTCTCACGCCTCGGCGTCGACGGGTCCGTCCGCTGTCTCACGCCGTCGCAGGCTGCGAAGAACACCGCGGCCCGCAGCGAGCCGCGGAAGACGGGGCACGTTCCAGGTCGAGCGGGCGCTGACGGTCTCGCGGAGCGGTGCGGGGTAGCGAAGGCCGATATGAGCAATGAGGGTGTGGGTGCGGGCGTCACCCACCAGGCCAGCCAGAGAATCAAACGGCCGCTGGCGCGCCGGCGTCGGCGGGCTCTAGGACACGCCAATCCCCTGCCGATCATCCACCCGCTTAACGGGTGGTTAATAAGTTATTTCCACCGCATTAACCGCAACTCATGCACGATCGCGCAAGCGCGTGCGATCGGGGGATCGTGTCATGAACAAATTGTATTTCGGCGACAACGTCGACGTATTGCGCAACGACATTGCAGATGAAAGCGTGGACTTAATTTATCTTGACCCCCCATTTAATTCTAATGCTCGCTACAACGTGTTGTTTGAGACTCCTGATACGGAAAAGACCTCATCTCAAGCTGAAGCGTTCCGGGACACCTGGGTGTGGGGAGACGAGGCGGAGCGGGCCTACGACGATATCATGACCAAAATCAGGGGTAATACTGCACGATTTCTCGAGTCATTTCGCTACGCCTTGAAGGAAAGCGACATGATGGCCTATCTCACGATAATGTCGGTAAGGTTGCATGAGCTGAAGAGGGCGCTTAAGCCAAACGGCTCCGTCTATCTACATTGCGATCCGACTGCTAGTCATTACCTGAAGATAATGATGGATGGCATCTTTGGCCCCCAAGCGTTCAAGAACGAAGTAGTCTGGAAGCGAACTAGCGCTCACAATTCAGCAAGAAAGTGGGGTCCGATCCACGATACAATTTTGATGTATGCTCCATCAGATAAGTTTTTTTGGAATAAATCCCTCACGCAAAAATATGATCAAGACTATATTGATGCATTCTTTGTTCACGAAGACCCGGATGGGAGAAAGTGGGCGCGAGGAGACCTAACCGGTTCCGGTACCAGGCGAGGGGAAAGCGGCAAACCTTGGCGAGGAATCGACGTAACCGCTAAGGGGCGTCATTGGGCCGTTCCACACCATGAGCTAGAAAACTTGGATCGAGCCGGGATGATCCATTGGCCGGAAAAGGCAGGCGGTGTTCCCCGTCTCAAGAGATATGCTGACGATCTTCCCGGGATGCCTCTTCAGGACATCATTACAGACATCAAGCCTGTTCATAATATCGGGCGAGAACGACTAGGATATCCTACGCAAAAGCCCGTCACTCTCTTAGAAAGAATAATACGGGCGTCGTCCGATAATGATGCTGTTGTGCTAGACCCGTTCTGTGGGTGTGGGACTACAATCGAGGCCGCACAGCGCCTGGGGCGGCGATGGATTGGTATTGATATCGCTTATCATGCTGTCCGTGTCATTGAGGGGCGTATGAGCGATGAATTTAGAGGAACATCACGCTTTCAAGTCTTAGGAATACCGGCGGCCTTCGACCAGGCAGTGGCGCTCGCCGGGCGGGATAAGTATCAGTTTCAATGGTGGGCCAATTATTTGTTCGACCCACACGCTGTAAGGGAAATTAAGAAAGGAGCAGATCGTGGCATTGATGGAGAGCTATATTTTCCGATGGGGCCTGGGAGCCGATCGTACGGAAAGTTGCTGATCTCGGCAAAAGGCGGCAAAAAACTAAGCCCGAGTATGATTAGAGAATTCCGAGGGGTTCTGGATAGGGACAAGGCCGAGATGGGGCTCTTTGTTTGTCTTTACCGACCAACATCGGAAATGGTCCGCGAAGCGGCCACCGCCGGCTTTGTAGACACGGCACAAGGACGAAAGCCGCGATTGCAGATCGTTTCCATCCAAGACTGGTTTGAAGGTTATCGTCCGGACCTCCCCCACGGCCCACAGCTCGATTCAGCGGCGTTCTCTCGCCGTCGTAAGCGGCCGTCGATACCCACTAAGCTTCCCAAACCAGACCAGCCTGAGCTGCCCTTGGTGATCGCCGGTGCGCCGACTGACGATGCCGTAGTTCGCCACTTCAATCCGTCTAAGGTCAGGAAGGCATCCTAAACCGACGCCTTCCGCTGGCAATACCCCTTCCACTCCCGGCTGACGCCATGCGCCAGCCCGAGTCCAAGCGCGCGGTGCGCCAGGGCGACGTTGTCCATGCGGCGGTGAGCTCCTAAGCCGCCTCGTCGGCATGTGAGGAGGCCCGCATGTCCAGCGCCTCTTCACACGCCGCGATCCGTCTGAAATACGGCGAGCGACGTCCGAGTTTCGCTCGAGCGCCGCGAGTTCGGCATGGTTCAGGTGTCCCGCGACTTGCGTCGCGCGCCACGCGTCGAGCTCTGACATACCCAATTCGCGGGCGGTAGCCCGCGGGCCGTCTCACTGACGCCAGCCTCGTGCGGCTTTGGGCCTCCGGGGAGGGATCGCGGCCGGCTTCGGTCGGTGGCGATTTGCGTTCAGCGGTGATCGAGATCAGGCTCGCTCCATGAGTGACGATCCAAAAGACGACCAGCGCCCACAGATCGACAAGTTCCGCGACGCCGCGCGCGCGCTACGCACGGACGACGATCCGAAGCGGTATGCGGAGAGGGTGAGGAAGCTGGCTAAGGCCTCTCAGGCGTCGAAGACCGAGAAGCGCACGATGACCTACCACGTCGAGATCATTGAGCTGTCGAGCCCCACAGACGAAGGCTTCTTGTCGCAAAAGCTGCCCGAGGCATACCCGACGCTTGAGGCGGCGCGGACTGGCGCTCAGGCCTATGCCGATAGGCGAGACGCCAAACTCGGCAGGGTGACGTTCAGGATTGTGGACGAGAACGGAAACCCTGCGGAGGATGGTGACGGCTAGTCGCGGTTGGCTCGGGACTGAGATGGCGGGTAAGCAGACTTTCCCTCAGCTTCAAGCTGAGCTTTAGCGCGCTTCCAGTATAGGTCCGACTTTCCGTCCGGACTGCCATCTTTTTCCCACATGCAGTATGCGAGTTCGCGAATCCGATCGTCTATGTGAGCGGGATCAGTGTCGTTCTTGTCATAGGAATGCTTTGGCTCGCCGGCCATGATCGCAGCCTTTTCTTTGCTTGAACCGGGATCATAGCACGACACGCCGGGCTTTGCGAATTGCGTGAGGAGACTGTCGCCCTCAGACAGGCATGCGGATTAGCGTCCTAGACTAGGCTGCCGCGTCAGCATCGCCTAATTTGGCGGCATGACGATTCCTGGATTTTTCCAAGGCACCGGGATGCCTGATGCGGGCTGGTGGGAGGCGCTGTGGCCCGACCCAGCCAAGGTGCTTCACGATGTTGGCGTCAGGCCCGGCACGAGCGTCGTGGACCTCTGCTCGGGCGACGGCTGGTTCACCCTGCAGATCGCTAAGAGCGCTACGCACGTCACAGCGATCGACATTGACGGCGCTCTCTTGGAGACCGCGCAGGCGCGGCTTCATGAGGCCGGCGTGACCAACGCCACGTTCATTGAGTCCGACGCCTATGATCTAGCTCGCTTTGTTCCCGAGCCGGTCGATCACGTCTTTCTCGCGAACGCATTCCATGGCGTGCCTGACAAGGCACGACTGGCGGGCGCCGTCCGGGACGTGCTGAAGCCGGGCGGGCTCTTTTCAGTAGTGAGTTGGTATGCGCGACCGCGTGAAGAGACGACCGTTCTGGGCCAGCCTAGAGGCCCGGCAACGGAACTTCGGATGTCGCCTGACCAAACGATCGCGGCCGTTGAGCCGAGCGGTCTGCGCCACGAGTTCACGGTCGATGTCTCCCCGCACCATTACGCTGCAGTGTTTATACGCTGACGCCCGAGGCGGTCGGACCGCATCGGCATGCCTGACAGGTACGCTGATTGGCAGGCCTTACGCCGGTGGTCCTGGCGCAATGCTGCGCGCACTAGCGGAGGTGGAAGCCTGCTTCGACGACGAGCCGGCTTTCAGGACGGCTTAGAGGGGCGGTAGCGGTCACTTGCAATCGGAGAGCTGTATCATATGATATAGTTGTTCGGATCAAAGGAGATCGCATGTCGTTCCCGGAAACCGCGCCTCTTCAGGCTCAGGCTGACGCCAAGGACCGGACGGCGACGATCGTTAAAGCCGTCGTGCGTGCCTGCGAGTTCTGGGGCCTGACGAATAGGGAGGCGGCCGACCTTTTCGACGTTCCGATCGCGACCTGGAACCGCATGAAGGCCGGGACCTTCAGCGGACGGCTCGATCAGGACAAGCTAACGCGGGCCAGCTTGATCGTCGGCATCTTCAAGGCGCTGCGGATCCTGTTCAATCAGGAGATGGTCACCGGCTGGCCCAAGGCGGCTAACACGGGGCCTCTGTTTCAGGGACGATCTCCCGTTGCCTGGATGATCGAGGGCGGCATTCCAGCAATGCTGAGAACCCGCCGCTACCTCGACGGGCTCCGCGGCGGTCTGTGATCCCGGGAAATCGATTTTATCGAGGGCCGCACGGTCCGCCTGATCCCGACCGCTTACATCGATGAGCCGGCGGTCCGGCCGCTCGCCGACGATGCCGACGAAGAGGCGATCCTGAACGAACTCGAGGGTCTCACCTCGGCCCGTCTCGGCTCCGCGGCTCTTCCGCTCGGCGTGGACCCTCGGGAGCTCCTGAACGAGAGCTATGGCTACGGCTGGACGTTCATCAACGCCGCCTTCTGCCACGCCAAGCCTCCCGGGAACCGGTTCAACGACGAGGATCGCGGTTGCTGGTACGCAGCTTTCGGCGAGCACGACGCGGAGACCGCTGAGGCTGAAGTGACCTTCCACATGGCGAACGCGCTTCGTGAGGCGGGCGCATCTGCGGAGTTGGTCACCTACGGGCAGCTGTTGGCCGGCTTCGCCTGTCGCTTCCATGACCTTCGAGGTGACCCCAGTCACCCGAGCCTCGATCCGGACCCTGCCGTGGGTTATCCCGCAGGGCGGGCGCTGGCGAAGTCCATTCGGGCAAAGGGCGGCAACGGGCTGCTGTATCCGTCCGTGCGGTTCTCAGGCGGAATGTGCCTGGCGGCGCTCCGGCCTTCGGTGATCCAGAACGTCCGGCGCGGCGACAGGGTTACCTTCGAATGGGACGGAGAGCGGATGAGGAAGGCGGACTGACAACACTACATTGGGCGCTTCCTACCCGATTATGCCACCGGAAGAGTGACGCGAAAAAGCCCGCCGTTGAGGGCGGGCCTAGAGTTTCGTTCTGCAAATCTCAGTCCGGCATCCTTGATATCCGTCGGGCATCGACCCACCCCTTCAGCCAGGCGTCCCGCCGGACTGTGTCTTTGTAGGGGCAGTGGCGGAGATTGACGCCCGTTGAAAAGGCCCTGCGGCCCTCTTCTTCGATCGCATGCATGAGCAGGTCCTCTTCAGGGAACAGATTTGCCGTCGCTTCCGCTGTGTTCGCGGCTCCGGTTACCCGATCATCTCGATGACGATCCGGCGCATTTCCTCGCGAGAGATACTGGTCGGTTGGGGCCTCCAGTCGCTGGGCGAGCGAACTTCGTTTGTGGTCGGCCAAACGCGCTCGCGCGGACGGGCACGAACGGCCTCGGTGTTCTTTTTCATCATGTCCTTGCAGCATTCCGCCGGAAGCGCGCCGCGATCCTCCAGGATCGAGCTGCCAACATCGGCGATTGTTGGGAGTCGGAGGATGGCAGGCATAATCCGCATGCCGGATCGTCCGATGCAGCTTTCCTAAACGGCAACGGTGTCCGCATGAAGGCGGGCAAACGGGGAAAAACTGCTGCTACACGCCATCCGGCATCGCAGGCGAAGGACTTCGTCCTGTCGAACCGCTTCGGTCATATCCTGCACAGCCGCGCAACTGCGCGCCCGATAACCCGCACCTCGCTGGCGGCGTGGGTGTCGGTCGCCTGCTTCGGGTTGTCAGACACGACCTCGATCCGCCCCTCTGAGAGCTTCCGGAGCCGCTTGATCAGGACCTCTCCGTCAGGATCCAGGATCACGAACACGCCTCCCTGACCGATCGACGTGTCGGTCGTATCGACCAGCACGCGATCACCTGACGACAGCGTCGTTTCCATGCTGTCGCCGCGGACGCGAACGACGTGGACACGGTTCGCCTTCGCTCGCGTGTACTCGCCGAGGAGGTAGTCCGGCAGGATGACCTCGCCCCGAATGGCGTCGGCCGCATAGACGACGCCGCCGTCGTGCGGAAGCTGATGGGGCAGGGGAAGCCCGCCGGGCCCGGCGCCCGCGGACACATCGATGTCGGGCATCGCGTTCGGGAGGTGGCCCTCGTAAGGAAGCAGCGAGGAGACGCCAGGCTCGAAGGCCGCAACCTCCTTGTCGGCCTCAAACGGATCGAAGCTGTCGACCGGCGAACGCCTCGGTTTGCCTTCCCCAGTCAGAAGCCAAGCTGCCGAGACGCGGTACGCCTTCGCATACTTCGTCGCTGGCTCCGGTCTGATCCCGTTCTGCCCATTCTCGTGGGCCATGTAGGTCGACTGCCTCCACCCGAAGCGCTTGATCGCTTCGGCGGCGGTCGAGAAGCCGGCGAGTTCGCGGGCGTGGATGAGACGGGCTGCAGGGGTGTCCATCCGCGCACCTTCACGGTTCGTGTAACATAAATCATGTTGAACAAGTTCCACGATACGTGTAGCGTTCGTGGCCATGAGCAGCTTCGCCGCCTTCATCGACCGCCTTGGGCCGCTATCCGAGACCGCCGCCGCGCTCAACATCAGCGCTCAGGCTGTCTGGAACATGAAGGCGAGTAACTCGATCTCGCCGGTCCACTGGATGCGCCTCGTGGCCCTTGCTCAGGACAAAGGCATCGACGGGATCACGGTCGAGATGTTCTGTTCCTGGTACGCGTCCCGCCGTGAGCGACCTGAGGCGCTCGCATCATGACGACCGCCGGCCTCCTCAGCCGGAGCAGCTGCGAACAGGGCGGTCGCTCAGCTTTCCGCTATGACCTGTCCCGTCTCGATCCTCTCTGCGATGCGATCCAGCACGGTCGGGTCCAGTCCGTCGCGTTCGTAGACGGCGTAATCAGCCAGCGCTCGCAGATGGTCGAGAAGCTGCGCCGTACGCTTCGCCCGGTTCAGCAAGGCGAAGACGGCGATCAGGCTGACCGCGACCTCAACCGACGCGATCGCCTGAGCGAGTTCCCGGACATCGCGCCCCGCCGGTTGGTCCCCTTCGCTTCCCGTCTTCGCCTTCCTCGGCATCCTGCTTCCTCTCCTGTCGATGTGTGCTGCGTCTCCGTCCGCCAAGACCCGACGCGCCGTTACCTCGCCCGGGCCAACCGGCCCGCTCTCTCAGTCAGTTCCTCATCGCCAACCTCCTCTCGCCCTGAAGCTAGCGAGAGAGGTTCTGGCGTTGGAACAGAAGCCTTTGCAGGATCAGCAAATGTCTGACGTGGCGCTGAACGGCGTCGACGCCGGAGACAGATTGGTCGAGCGCGCCGCCCGGTGGGCGGACGCCCTGGTGCGAGCTGAAAGTCGCGGACCGGGTGACCTCGACAACGCCATGCGCCGCATCGCGCGCCGCTATAGGCTGTCGCACAGCGTCCTCTGGCGACTGCGGTACCGGCGGCCGCGCGACGTGCTCGCGTCGGTCTATTTCACCCTGCTCGCCGCCTACGAGGCGGAGTGCGCTCGGCAGATCGATCGGCTCGCCCATGAACTCGAAATCACGAAAGCCGTTGCCGGGGTTGATGGCCGTGCTGTTCGCGCGGCTCAGGCTTTGGTGGACAAGACGCATGTCCCGCCGTCGGTAGACGACGACGGCTCCTCCGACGGGGGAGCCGCATGAGCCGCGCCGTTAAGCTTCCGAGGTTGGCGCCAGGGCCGCCGAGTTCGTCGACCGAAGCGCTCGCCGCTCAGGCCTCCGTGATCGTCGTCTCCGCCTACCGCGAAACATTGCACCAGGTCGGGCAGCAGGCGGCGCTCGAGCTTCTGGAGCAGATCATCGGCTCCGCGGCGGCCATGCTCGCGGGCGGGTCCGGCACGTCGCCGTCTGAGGTCCTCCGTAGGATCGCAGAGGGCAGCGGGCATGGCTGACGGCCGCGCTGCCGTGCATGCCGCCCTGATCGAGGCCCGGAAGGTCAAGCCGAGCATCTCTGAGATGCGGATCGCTGCCCGAGACGAGGCGGCGCGGATCGAGACCGTGCAGGCCGGCCTGATCGACTGCGGCGCGCGCGTCGACTCCGACCGCGAGCAGATCAGAGCCTTAGCCGTCTGGGACGCGATCGAGCGCGTCCTCCAGCTCTTCGAGCGCCACGAGGCCGCCGTGCGCAGCCTTCTTCAACAACTTCAGCAGCGGGACGCGACCCGATGAGCTCGGAAGCCATGAAATGGGCGAAGCGGCAGAAGATCGCCAATCAGCCAATGAAGGCTGTGGTGCGAGAGCTGGCCTGCTACGCCGACCGTGCCGGAGCGTGCTTCCCGTCTCAGGCCACCTTGGCGGCCGATACGGGGCTATCGGAGCGGTGCGTGCGCTACTGCCTCGCTGACCTCGAGCGGCTTGGCGTGATCCACCGGAAGGCCCGCAGCAAAGGGCGCGCAGGGCGGTCGACAGACCTGATCGTCATATCGCTTCACCGCGATTTCGAGATCTCGAAGACGGACATCGACCGTTCGCGGACCCGCCCCGCGCAGGCTCCTTCAACCGGAACGCCGTGCCGGTTGCAAACTGATCTCCAACCGGCACGCCGTTCCTTTGCAACCGGCACGGCGTGCCAGGGAATAACTAAGGGAACAATTAGATATCCCATCCAAGAAAGGGTTCGTAGCTCTACGTTTCAGGATGTAGCGCAGGACGGGCGCGAGGTTTCGACCGGCATCTGGCCCTCGTGGCCTGAAGACGCTCCATTCGGCGTGGGGAGGGCGTGATGGCGATCGCTCGCCCACTTCGCCCACATCAGGTCAAAGCCCTCGATCTGATCCGCTCGGCAGTCCTGGATGGGTCTTTCCGACCGCTGTTGCAGCTCGCCACGGGTGGCGGAAAGACCCGCCTGGCGGCTGAGATCGTCGAGCGCGCCCGAGTGAAGGGCAATCGCGTCGTGTTCGTGGTGCCGGCGCTCAGCTTGATCGACCAGACCGTGAAGGCCTTCATCGAAGAAGGCATCCCGGCGCACGAGATCGGGGTAATTCAGGCCGATCATCCGATGACTGCGCCGCACCGGCCGATCCAGGTGGCGAGCGTCCAGACGCTCGAACGACGTCTGCTGCCGATCACCGACGTCGTGATCATTGACGAGGCACACCGCTGGTTCCGGCTCTACGCCCGCTGGATGGCCGCCGATGGTTGGCAGCGGAAGCCCTTCATCGGCCTGTCGGCGACCCCTTGGGCGAAGGGGCTGGGGAAGCACTTCGACCGCCTCCTCATCGCGGCGACGACCCAGGAACTCATCGAGGCCGGCTTCCTGTCGCCGTTCAGGGTGTTCGCCCCGTCTCACCCTGATTTGTCGGGCGTACGCACGGTCGCCGGGGATTACCACGAGGGCGACCTGTCCAAGGCTATGGATAGGCCGGACCTCGTCGCCGACGTCGTACGCACCTGGCTGATGCGCGCTGACCGCCGGCCGACGCTTTGTTTCGCCGTTGACCGGGCGCACGCGAAGACGCTGCAGCGCCAGTTCACCGAAGCGGGCGTGAGCTGCGGCTACGTCGACGCCTACACAGGTCCGGATGAGCGGGAGGACGTCCGCAAGGCGTTCCACTCCCGCGAGATCGAGGTCGTCTGCAATGTCGGCGTCCTGACGACCGGCGTCGACTGGGATGTGCGCTGCATCATCCTCGCTCGGCCGACGAAGAGCGAGATGCTCTATGTGCAGATCGTCGGCCGGGGGCTGCGTACGGCCGAGGGAAAGACGGATTGCCTGATCCTCGACCACAGCGACACCACGCTGCGGCTCGGCTTCGTCACCGACATCCACCATCCGGAGCTCGATCTTGGGGACGGCCGTCGGAAACAGGAGCGTGACCGCCGTTCGCCTCTGCCGAAGGAGTGCGCGAAGTGCACGTTCCTCAAACCGGCGAGGGTCCACGTCTGCCCGGTGTGCGGCTTCGCTCCGGAACGACAGTCCGGCGTCACGTGCGACGCCGGCGGGGCGCTGTTCGAGCTGAATGGAGGTGGCAAGCGGAGGAAGCCGACGCCGCAGGAGAAGGCGACCTGGTACGCCATGCTGCTGGGCTACGCCGAGCGCCACGGGAAGACGACCGCATGGGCCTTGGCGAACTACCGCGAGAAGTTCCTCGAGTGGCCGTTCCGTAAGAACGACGTGAGGCCGTGGCCGCCGTCGGATGAGGTCTACGGCTGGGTCAAGTCTCGCGCGATCGCCTACGCCAAGGGCAAGCAGAAGGGGGAGGGGCGCCATGCGGCCTGATCGTCGCCCACTGGCCGAGCGTTCCCGCGGTCGCTGGCAGGGCATCCTCCCGCAGCTCGGCGTGCCCGAGAAGGCGCTCACCAACCGCCATGGGCCCTGCCCAGCTTGTGGTGGCAAGGACCGCTTTCGCTTCGACGACAAGGAAGGGGCAGGCTCCTGGATCTGCAGCCAGTGCGGCGCAGGCGACGGCGTCAAGCTTGTGATGCTCGTCAACGGCTGGGACTTCCGCGAGGCTGCTCCGCGCATAGAGGCTCTGATTGGAAGCGCTGCGCCGGCGGCGCTCAAGGCTGCCCCCAAGGCTGACAGAAAGGCCGACAGAAAGGCGCTCAACAACCTTTGGCGCTCGGCGACCGCAATTGCCGCCGACAACGCTGCGGGAAGGTGGCTAGCGAGGCGTCTGGGATCCGCCATCGCAGTTCCGGCACTGCGCTATACGCCCCGGCTTAGATACGTCGAGGGCGACTCCGTCGCCTTCCATCCCGGCATGGTCGCGATGGTCACTGGGCCGGATGACAAGCCTGCCACCCTGCACCGGACGTATCTGACGGCCGCCGGTGAGAAGGCACCCGTGGCGAGCCCTCGGAAGCTCATGTCGTCCCCGCCGAAGGGCTCAGCGATCCGGCTGGCTCCGCCGACGGAGGTCCTCGGCGTGGCGGAGGGCGTCGAGACCGCGCTTGCCGCAACGGCCCTGTTCCGCGTGCCGTGTTGGGCAACCATCAACGCCACGATGCTCGAGCAATGGCGTCCTCCGGCGGGCGTCCGATCCGTCGTGGTCTTCGGGGATCACGACAGGAAGTTTGGCGGCCAGGCAGCCGCCTACGCGCTGGCGCACCGTCTCGCCTGCGACGGGCGGCTTGGGGTGACGGTCACGGTGAGCCTCCCGCCTGACGAAGGCGAGGATTGGAACGACGTCCTGCTGAAACGGAGGATTGCTGCTTGAAAAATCAGCTCATGACGTCCGCGACCCGTAGGAGCTCCAGGCGCTCGACGCTCACCGCCGAGGAGCGCCGCAGGCAGATCGAGGCGGAAGCCGCGCGCCGAGCCGCCGCCCGCGCTCTGTCGCTCGACCGAGAACACGAGGGCATGCCCTGGTACGCGATCTTCACGAACCCGCTCTGTGAGCGCCGCGTCGAGTTAGGCCTGATCGGCATCGGTCTTTGCGCCTACGTTCCGGAGGGAAGGCGCTGGTTCAAGCCGCGACGCTCGCCGCACTACGTCGAGCGCCTGAGGCCAGCCATGCCGCGCTACGTCTTCGTCGCCTACCCTGATCGCCGCCGACCCGACATTCGCTCTGTCGATGGTGTTGCCGGTGTAGTCGGTATGGGCCGCTATGGCGCGCCCGTCCTGATCCACGAGAGCACGATCGCGGACATGCGGGCGGCGCAGGACATGGGCGCACTCGACTTCGGGCGGGACCCGACGTTGAAGTTTGACGTCAACGATCCTGTCGAGGTGACCTCCGGTCTGATCCAAGGCCAGAGCGGCCGGATCGTCCGCTGCAATAACGCCAACGAAGTGACCATCGATCTGGGATGGATCAGCGCGATGCCGGTGGTATCGGTTGACGTGCTGAGGAGGGTGGCCTAAAATTTGCTTTAGGACGACCGCGGTGTGTCGGATTAGCCGAGGCGCGGATCCAGGGAGCGGAAACACCGCTCACCGCGCCGGGCTTCTATTGCCCTTTTGTTGGCTATTCAACGCCTCGTAGATCTGGTTCTCCAGAGCCCCAATCGCGAGCTCGAGATCGGCGACCTTGCTCAGCGTCTTGTCGGTCGGCAGCCTACCTCCTGCGGCGGCAGACTGAAGCAGCTTCATCTGCTCGACCTTCAGGCGGTCTAGAAGGTCCTTCTGATCCTGCACGTGGTCCTCCGTCGTTTAGCCGGACTGTCCCTCCGCAGCCGCTCACTTCGATATTGCAACGCCAAATTCGAGCCTATTGCGGTATTAAGCTAGGCCTCAGGGAAAGCGTCCCCAACTCTTTCACTCCTGAGTTAGCCCGCCGTCTCCAATCAGACGGCGGGTTTTTTCGTCCATGCGCCGGCAGGTAGGTGCAGGGGGCCGCAGCGCCGGCTAATCTCGCGGGCGGCATCCTCAGGCATCGCCGAACATTCAGACTCTCACGAGGCGCCACCCTCGTCGCGAGAGAGGGCGAAGGACGACGAGGGCGGCTAGGCAACGTAAAGGCCGCCTCGCCTCAATACGCTGACCATCCAGGATGGATGCGGCGCCGTCCGCTCGCGGGCTCGCCTTCCTTTCAGATCAGACGAGAGATCTCGTCTTCAGTGACCATCCGCTCGTGGCCCTCGGCCAAGTCTTTCACTCGATAGGCCGGCGGTAGGTTCTCTCGAGCCGCCGGCATGAGGCGAACGACCGTGACGGATGTGCTCGGACCCAGGCCGAACTTGTTGGTCAGGCGAACGATGTCATCGACTGCGAATTGATGTTTTTCCATCAGCCAACGTAGCACGCCTTCGGCCTCTGGAGCGCGTTTCATTCAGGAGATCGGCTGACTCGGCTCGGCAGCCGCAGCCTGCTCCAGCTCTTTGAGAGTGAGCATGTTCCCATCTAGGTCGGCGATCTCGAAATCCGCACGACCTGCATCTTCATGTTGGCGGATGATGGTTAGCGCCTCGCTGGCGGTCTCGGTGACCACCGTCAGCGTTCCTGCATCTGGGCTCCATCCAATCCGATAAGGCATTTTGTTCCTCCTGGAGGCGCCGCAACCTAGCATGGCGGCGGCCCGCGCCTACCACTTCGTCGGCTTCCGCGACGAGGATTGGACGTCAGCTAGATGCGTCCCACGCCGGACACTTCCGCTGCAAACGTAGACAACTCTCCTTGGCACTAGCAGAAGCCGTCCAGTGACGGCAGTAAGCGGGTGCTGGACACCGCCGCAGAACGGTGTCTCGATCGGCCTTTCCCCTCAGGGCACAGGAGACGGGAGGCCGATGCTCCACGCGGAACTCGTGCTGCGACTGATCGCCGCCGCAGCGGCAGGCAGTATCGTGGGCTTCGAGCGCGAGCGGCTGATGTGGGCCGCGGGGCTGAGGACGCACATGCTGGTGTGCGTCGGCGCGTGCCTGGCGATGATCGTCTCGGCGCATGGCTTCGGCGACGTGCTTGGACAAAGCCATGTTGCGTTCGATCCCTCGCGGGTCGCGGCCCAGGTGGTCTCCGGCGTAAGCTTCCTCGGGGCGGGCACCATCCTGCTTCGCGGCGAGGTGGTGCGCGGGCTCACCACCGCCGCCAGCATCTGGAGTGTCGCCGCGATAGGGCTCGCCATCGGCGGCGGGCTCTATGTCGAGGGTGTCGCGACGACGGTGATCGTGATCGCGATCCTCGCCGGGGTGAAGCCGATCGAAGAGCGTTACCGGAGCCGGATCGGGACGCGGGAACTGCGCGTCATCGCTCCGGCCGGCGCAGTGACCATCGATCTGCTTCGGGAGATCGCCGGCGAGCGCGCCTCGCGCATTCGCCAGTTCGTTACCACTCCTTCCGAGCGAGATGGCCATGAGGACATCCGGATCGCCTTCGCGCGGCTGTCGCAGGCGAGCGTGGACGCCATAGCGCGCAAGCTCGCGGCGATCGAGGGCGTGACGCTGGCGGACGGGGCGGGGGAAGACGGATGATATAAGCGGGCGGCCGTCGCCGACGAGTGGGGAAGCCGGTACGCGTTCGTGGGTGTGATCGGGGCTCGCCAGCATGCCCCCGGCATACAACGGCTTATCTCGGGGCGAGTTCTTGCTGCCTCCGCATCGTTTATCTCGTTCGACGTTGTCGGTCAGTTCTCGCCTTCCAGATAAATTCGACGGGCTATCTTAGGCTCCAGTTCCAGAAGGCCGAGCGAATGAACTCGTGCTTTCACGTGCTGCTCTGTGCGGCCGGTGAGCAGCATGATCGCCTGGACGAGAAGGGCCTGAGCCAACGTTTTGTCCGGCACGCCTCGCTTGAGCGCCTCCGTGTGCGCCAGGCGCACAATCCGGCGGGCCCATTCGTCGTGGGATTGCTCGGTATTCGGCATCCGTGGACCCTAGGGTAAGCGGCCAACGGCCACACTCTGAGCGCGAAAACTGAAGCATCTGCTACCGATGACGCTTAAGACGGTTCAGCCTTCGGCTTCGCACCGTCGACACCCGCGCGGCGAAGCCGAGCGCAAAGACCGGTGATCCGCTCTACCACTCCTCGCCCCGGCGCACGCTGCTGAAGGGCAAATAGACCGCATCACATCCCCTTGCCAGAGAGGGACCGGTCAGGATCTCATCGCCGCCGCGCTGCTTGAGCGCGATATGAGGCGGCTGGAGGCTCCATGACCCGGGTGCGCGTAGCGGGCTTTGCCGTGTCCATCGACGGCTTCGGCGCCGGCCCGAACCAGAGCATGGACAACCCGCTCGGCGAGCGCGGCGGGGAGTTGCACAAGTGGTTCTACCCGACCCGGACCTTTCGATCGATGATCGGAAAGGACGGCGGGACCGACGATCGCTTCGCTCGCGCCAGCATGGAAGGCTTCGGCGCCTTCATCATCGGGCGGAACATGTTCGGGCCGGCAGGTGATAATTGGGGCGGCCCCGATTGGAGAGGCTGGTGGGGTGACAATCCCCCATACCATGCGCCGACCTTCATCCTCACGCACCACGCTCGCGATCCAATTGTCATGGAAGGCGGAACGACCTTCCATTTCGTCACAGAAGGCATCGAGGCGGCGCTGGCTCAGGCGAAGGCCGCGGCGGGCGAGTTGGATGTGAAGATCGGCGGCGGAGCCTCGACGGTCCGCCAGTACCTGCTTGCGGGAGCGATCGACGAATTGCACCTTGCGGTGTCGCCGGTCGTTCTCGGTCAGGGCGAGCCGCTGTTCGCAGGCATTGACCTACCAGCCCTAGGGTACCGGGTGACGGAGACTGTCCCAACCGAGTTGGCGACCCACGTCGTGCTGTCCCGCTGATCCGCACGGGCGGACAAGGGGCTCGAAAATCCGTGGCGGTAGGGTCCCCGCCGCATCGGGTCTTTGCATGAACTACGACGACATCCTGGAATGACTACATGGGCATCGTCGAGCAGATCGTCGCCCTCTGCCTTCAGGCGGAGCCCGGCGCCTGCCGCATCGTGCACCGTCGGCAGCCCGCCCCGATCTCCGGCTGTGCCCTGATCGAGGACATCGAAGAGCTCACCTCGCCGCCAGGCTATTACCTCGCCCGGTGGACCTGCAGGTGGCGGGGGTAGTGGAGACGTACACCGAAGATCTCCGGCTATCGGCGGCCCCTAAGCTCAAACCAGATGACGTAGGCAAGCACCGGCAACCCGAGCATGAGGAAAGGCAGGAGCCCAGAGCCCCAGCCGATGTTCGGTCCGACTGCCACTGCGCCAGCTGTCGCTGGCCAGCCCAATGCCGAAGGGAACAGAATCCCTTTGATGAGCGTCCGCGTGATCATCGCAATTTCATCGGCTGGCAGGCTGGCTAAGGCAAATTGAAGACGCTGAAGACGATCGGGCCTCGGCTCCGGACGATCGACACCCGCACGGTGAAACCTCCACCAAAGGTGGCCGACGCCGAGCTTCAGACGCCGGAGCACAGGGCCTGGGCGATCGAGGTGAAGCGTCGCGCCGGCTGGCGCTGCGAGTGGGTCGAGAAGGGAGAGCGCTGCAAGGTCGCCGCTCCGGGCCGCCTCTTCGCGGACCACATCGTCGAGCGTCGAGACGGCGGCGACCGCCTCGATCCGAAGAACGGGCGCTGCCTCTGCGGCCGGCATCACAGCCTCAAGACCGCGGCCGAGAGGGCGAAGAGGATGGTTTTGTAAGGAAGACCGCCTGCATGCTCGCGAGATAGGGTGCATCGCCAACAGAGGACCGGCTATGGCGCGGAAGCAAGAGGAGCGGTCCAAGGCCCAAAACGTCGCGCTGCTCGTGATGTCAGTCGCGTTGCTCTTCTATGTGTACGGCGGCAAGAAGCTGAAGGAGGTGGCGTTTATCGCGTTCGTCAGCGCGGGCAGCTTCTATGGGGGTGTAGTTCAGGAGCGGGCCCGCGCGAAGGATTCAGCGCAGCGTAGGATGTGGGACAAGGGTGAAACCTGAACGGGTGCTTCACACCCGCCTTCATGCTCGACTTCGACGAGCGGGCCACCATGATCCAGGCTGAACCTAGTTCAGCAGCTCCTTGCGCAGGTCATCCAGGAGCGCCAGCGTCATAGGCTCCGCGCTTCCCTTTGCCAGCTCCATTTAGTCAGCCAAGGCCTCGGGTAGTCGCCTTCCTTCAGAGCGCCGGACCGCTGCAGGCACAGCAGCAGGACTCGAAACGCGGCGAGCGTCGCCGACATGTGAGCGGCTAACACCTCGGCCTCGGGGCTCAAGTTGTCAGGCATCAAGATCCTTCCTCCTACTCAGGCAGAGGCTACCGCCCGGCTCCTGAAGGGGTAGGGGGGTCGAAAGTCTGGGGCCCAGTGGGCCGTTACCGCATCGGGCAGCATTTGCAGAATTTTTCCTCCGCCGCGCTCGAAATCAAACGGGCAGAAATCAAAAGCATGGTCACGAAATCAACTGGCGTCGGCCGGGGCGGGAAGCGTCCGGGTGCTGGCCGCAAGCCGAAGCACGCGCTTTCAGCGCCTAAGACCGAGCGCGGGGTGGCTGACGCTGTCAGAGCCGTCGCCGACGCGAAACTCGCGCGGGTCGCCGCTAGAGCTGCAGCTGACCTTGTCGAGAAGGCTTACGCCACGCTCGAGGATGTCATGGACAACTCGCCTTACCCTGCGCCTCGCGTCTCCGCGGCCCGCGCGGTCATAGACCTCGCGAGAGAAGAGGCGGCCGAGAAAGCTGGCGCCGGCGGCAAGAAGGCGCTTCGGCAGGCGAACGCCGAGAAGGCGGCAGGCAGCGGCCGCTTCGCTGTCCCTGAGCCGCCCAGGCTTATGCAGTAACGTGAGCCATACGACCGCCTGCTTAGACTGGCAGGAACGGATCATCGCGCAGCGACCGCTGATTGTTTCGCCGCCGCTCTTCCCAGAAGAGGCGGCGGCCGCGCTGGACGTGTTCAGGGCGCTGCATGTCGTTGACGTGCCCGGCAGCCCGACCTTCGGCGAAGTCGGCGAGCAGTGGATCTTCGACTTCGTCGGAGCGATCTTCGGAGCCTATGACCCCACCACAGCCAAGCGGCACATCCGCGAAGGCTTCCTCTGCATCTCGAAGAAGAACGGCAAGTCCACGCTCGCCGCAGGCATCATGCTCACGGCGCTCATCCGAAACTGGCGGCGGTCGAATGAGCGCTGATCCTGGCGCCGACGATTGAGGCGGCGCAGAACAGCTTCAAGCCTGCGGCGGATATGATCCGCGCAGATCCCGAACTCAACGCCGCGGATGGCGGGTTCCTGCATATCCAGGACCACATCCGGACGATCACCCATCTGACCACCAAGGCCGCGCTGAAGGTCATCGCGGCTGATACCGCGACAGCGGTTGGTAAAAAAGCCGGCTTCGTTCTAATCGATGAGCTTTGGGAGTTCGGGAAGAAGCCGCATGCGGATGCGATGCTTCGGGAGGCCACGGGCGGGCTGATCTCTCGGCCCGAAGGCTTCGTGATCTCGATCACGACGCAGTCGGACGCTCCCCCCGCAGGGGTCTTCAAGGACAAGCTCGACTACGCACGAAACGTCCGTGATGGCCGGGTTGAGGATCGGAAGTTCCTCCCCGTCATCTACGAGTTCCCGCCGAGGATGATCGAGGCGCAAGCCTACCTCGACCCGGCGAATTTCTACGTCACGAATCCGAATCTGGGGCGCTCGGTGAGCGCGGAGTGGCTCGAGGATGAGCTCCGGAAGGAGATCGCCAAGGGGCCGCAGACACGGAACGTCTTCCTCGCCAAGCATCTGAACGTCCAGATCGGTAACGATCTGCGTGAGAACCGATGGCCCGGCGCCGAGTTCTGGGCCCGCCGGGCCGACGAGGAGTTGAAGTCGCTCCAGGATTTGCTGGAGCGATGTGACGTCGCGACGGTCGGGATCGACGGCGGCGGGCTCGACGACCTGTTCGGGCTCTGCGTGCTTGGCCGGGAGAAGGTCACCAAGCGGTGGCTGGTCTGGTCCCACGCCTGGTGCCACTCGGGTGTTCTCGACCGGCGGAAAACAATCGCTGCGCGGCTCCGTGACTTTCAGGCGGCCGGCGAGCTGACGATCGTGGATGACGAGCTCGGCGACATCGACGCCATCGTCTCCGTGATCGAGCAGGTGAAGGACAGCGGTCTGCTGGCGAAGGTCGGCGTCGATCCAGCCGGACTCGGGGAGTTCATCGATGCTCTCGCGGACATCGACGTCACGCAGGAGAACAGTCTCCTGGTCGGTGTGCCGCAGGGCTACGGCATGATGAACGCCATCAAGACGGCCGAGCGGAAGCTCGCCAACGGCACGCTCGTACACGCGG